>Ga0209426_1000113_pt1 | contig 129853 bp, 111 predicted proteins | sample Deesub1362B_J571_FD_187697 | JGI IMG/M metagenome (GOLD analysis project Ga0209426, IMG submission 187697) | Deep oceanic, basalt-hosted subsurface ecosystem from Juan de Fuca Ridge flank, Pacific Ocean, CORK Borehole 1362B_J2.571 (SPAdes)... ... | reverse complement strand
ATTTTGCCATCTCAAGTTCGTTTCTTTCAAGATGTATTTTTGCTTTTACAAAATGAGCTACAGGATAATCAGGGTGAATTTTCAAACCTTCCTCAAGAACAGAAAGTGCCTCTTCGTACATCTTTCTCTTTCTATAAGCATCTGCAAGTGCAGCAAAGGTTCTTGACTTCCTTCCCTCTTTCTCCCATTTGTTGAAGAGTTCTTCAATTTCTTTAAATTCAGAATTCATATTTAAATTTTAATTATAAAATTTCAAAATTGCAAATATTAATGCAGTTTTATTTGGTTTAATTGACAAAATTTATTTTAAACTTTAAAATAAAAAGGATAAGGAGAAATGTCGGAAATATGTTTTTGGTTTATTTTAAATTTGAAAGGGAATTTTCTCGGAGTCGTGATTAAATAAAATGGAAAAGTTTAAGATAGGAATCGGTTTAAAAGATACGGAGCAGAAACAAAAAATATGTAATATTTTAAAAAATCTTAATTATGATTGGTCTGAAATAAAAAATGATAAATTTCTGGATGAAAATAATTTTTCTTTAATAATTCTTGATGAATTTTTTGCTGGTAAATTCCTTGAGAAAATAAAAAAAATTAGAGATTATGGAACAGTTTTTCTTCCTGTTCTGGTAGCTATTTCTCCTGAAGCTGATACAGCTTATTTTCTTAAAGAAGGTTTTGATGATATCCTTAAGTTGCCCTTTAATGAGGAGGAGTTCAGAATAAGAGTTGAAAACCTTATAAAGTTGAAAGAAAAGTATGAGAAGAACTTTGAGTCACTTGTTGAAAGAAGTAATATCGGATTTTACAGAACTACTCCTGATGGACGAATTCTTTATGCAAACAGGACACTTATCGAAATGCTTGGTTATTCCTCTTTTGAAGAACTTGCCAAAAGAAATCTTGAAAAAGAAGGATTTGAACCAGAGTATCCCAGAAAATTGTTTAAAGAAAAGATAGAAAAGGAAGGAAGAATAACAGGTTTTGAGTCTGCATGGAAGACCAAAGATGGAAGGACAATTTATGTCAGAGAGAATGCCTGGGTTGTGAAAGATAGTGAAGGTAAAATTATTTGTTATGAGGGAACTGTTGAAGATATAACAGAGAAGAGGAAAATGGAAGAAAAGTTGGCTGAAAACGAGAAAAAATTCAGAACTCTGTTTGAAACTGCGAATGATGCAATTTTTATTATGAAAGAGGACAGGTTTATTGAATGCAACTTAAAGACCCTTGAGATTTTTGGATGTTCAAAGGATGACATAATAGGTAGCACCCCCTATGAAACTTTTTCACCTCCTTTTCAGCCAGATGGGAGAACATCTAAGGAGAAGGCACTTGAGAAAATAAAACTTGCCTATGAGGGAAAACCACAGCTTTTTGAATGGAAACATAGAAAATTGAATGGTGAGCTTTTTGATGCAGAAGTTAGTCTGAATAAATTGAGAGTTGGTGGTGAAGATTATCTGATTGCAGTTGTCAGAGATATTACACAGAGAAAAGAGATGGAAAGAAAGTTAAAAGAAAGTGAAGAAAAATACAGATACTTGTTTGAAAGGAATCCAACAGTTAGCCTGATAATAGGGGTGGATGGGAAAATAAAAGATGTTAATGGTTATACATGTAAGCTTATAGGATATAAAAAAGAGGATATAATAGGGAAAGATCCCCTTTTTTTTGTTCATGAGGAGGACAAAGAGAAAGTAAAAAAACAACTTGAAAGAGATTTTAGAGGAGAGCCTACACCACCAATAATAGTGAGAGTTTATGATAAAAAGCGGAAGATAAAGTATATTTATTTTACTGAAAGACAGGTGCTTCTCTATAAAGATAATAAAATAGATGTGATTCTTGTAACAGGTGTTGATATATCTCAGAGGGTCAAATCTGAGGAGAAGATAAAACTTTACGTTAAAAGGCTGGAGTTAATGAATAAAATTCATTCCAGAATTATAGAAAGAAAAGGTATGGTTGAGCTTTTAAAAGTAGCTCTTGAGAATATAAATGATATTATTCCCTGTGATGTTGTTAGTGTACTCGCAATTGATTATGATAAAAAGATTTTGAGAGTAGTACTTGCTAAAAGCTTTGATAAGAAGAAACCCTCATTTAAGGAGGGTGACCTGATATCTTTCAATATTCTCGGAGAGGTTCCAGAAAAGATAAAAGAATACAGTCCTCTGATTTATAATAATATATTGGAATATCCTGAAACCGAGGGTATAAAAATTCTTAAATCAAGAGGTTTAAAATCTCTCCTTATTTTTCCCATAAAACATGGGGATAAACTTGTAGGTTTTGTTACACTTGCTTCAAAAAAAGTTTCCGGTTTTAAGAAAGAACATATAACATATCTTAAGGATATAATTGAGGAGCTTGAAATAGGGCATATTCAGGAGAAACTGAGGATATCACTTGAGAATTCAATAGAGAAATTGAAAATAATGTATGAGCTTTTAAATCTTATATTAAGAGCAGAAGAAATTGATGAAGTTTTAGATTTCTTTTTTGAAAATCTGAAAAAATTCGTAAGTTTTGATTTTGCTGTTACAACAGTTCTTGATTTATCCAGAAAAGAATTTACAATTTTAAAAATATATCCTGAACTTGAAATTTCAGAAGAGTTAAAGAATAAAAAATTTCCTTTTGTGTATGACTCAGTAACTCCGTATTTAGAAGAGAGGAATTTTTTTGAAAGGGACTTAGGTAGACTAAAAGAGCACCCTCTGTATTCTTATATGAAAGGATATGATATTAAAAAATCATTATCAATCCCCTTTTTCAAAAAGAAAAATATTGTTTCTCTTATCACCCTGCTGTTCTGTTCGGAAAGGGAAATAAAGGATAATGAAAAAGAAGTGATTGAAGAATTTATAAACACGCTATCTGTGGGATTCAGTCAGTATTATCTTAATCAGGAGTTGAAAAGAAATCTTACAAGAATAACAATTCTGAATAACATTAAGGATGGAATTTTGAAAGGTTTTACAGAAGAAGAGCTGGCAAAGAATACCTCCTCTGTACTGAAGGAATTTTTTGAAGCCGATGGTATAGGTTTTATAATTTTTGATTTTGAAAAAAGAAAATTCAAAATCTTTCATTCAGAGGGTTTTCTTGAGGGTGATTTGAGAATCGAGAGTGAGCTTCCACTTGAGTATTTTGCTGATTTAAGTGAGATGTCAACAAAAGAGTATATAGTTGTTGAGGATGTATTAAAAGTAAGTAAAAAAGGAAAGCTTTTAGAAATGTTTATACAGGATGGTTTAAAATCTTTTGCTGTTTTTCCGATATTTCATGAGAATAGATTGATTGCTTCTATAAATATAGGGTTCAGAAGACCTAAAAAACTCACAGAGGAAGAAATCAAGACAGGAATTGAAATAAGCCATTTTATAGGGATTGCTTTGAACCAGATTAAATTGAATCAGAAACTGAAAGAATATACTCATGAGCTTGAAAAGATTGTTGAAGAAAGAACAAAGGAACTTGCAGAGTCTGAGAAGAGATACAGAACACTTGTTGAATCTCCATTGATTGCCTTTTGTGAAGGAGATAAGAACTGGAAGTTTCTGTTTGTTAATGAAAGATTTTTAGAGATGACAGGATATAGTTCAAGGGATGAGATTATTGGTAAAAAAAACCTTCTAGATTATATCATTCCTGAGCAGAGAGGAATGGTTGTAAGAAGACTTAATCTTTTGAGAAAAGGGAAGCTGGGTGTGGAAATTTTTGAGGTGAAATTGAAAAGAAAAGATGGAACCACATTTGATGCTCTCTTATCACCGGCTCCTATTTATGATAAGGAGGGGAATTTAATAAAGGTGATAGCTGCTGTGATAGATATTTCTGATAGAAAAAAATTAGAGGAAAAACTCCTGGAGACAAACAAGGAGCTGGAAGCCTTTGCCTATACAGTATCTCATGACCTGAGAGCACCTTTAAGAGCAATGCAGGGATTTGCAAAAGCTCTTATTGAGGACTACGGTGATAGGCTTGATGAGATGGGTATGATGTATGCTGAAAGAATTATCAAAGCTTCTGAAAATATGGACCGTCTTATAAGAGATTTACTTGAATATTCAAAAATCAGAAAAACTGACCTCAGAATTCAGAGTGTGAATACCGAAAAGATTTTAAAAGAGGTAATTGATGCTCTTGAAAATGAAATTAAGAAAAAGAAAGCGAGAATAAATATAGAAAAGCCTTTACCAAAAGTCATTGCGGATAGAAAGTTTCTCTTTCAGGTTTTTTTAAATCTTATATCCAATGCAATTAAATTTGTAGAAAAAGATAAAATACCTAATATAACAGTGAGAGCAGAAGAAGAAGACAATAGTGTGAGAATATGGGTTGAGGATAATGGAATAGGTATTCCTGAGGAGTATTCAGAAAAGATATTTAAGATTTTTGAAAGACTTCATAGTGTTGATAAATACCCTGGGACGGGTGTGGGACTTGCTATTGTTAAAAAATGTGTTGAGAGAATGGGAGGAGAAGTTGGAGTTATATCAGAGAAAGGTAAGGGAAGTAAATTTTGGTTTAAACTGTTAAAAGGAGGTAAAAAATGAAAAATTGCACAAAATATAGTATATTGCTGGTAGAGGATGATCCGAATGATGTTTTTTTCATAAAAAGAGCCTTTGAGAAAGCTAAAATTGTAAACCCCATTTATGTTGTGGAAGACGGAGAAGAGGCTATACTTTATCTGGAAGGTTATGGAAAATATACCGATAGAGAAAAGTTTCCAGTTCCTTTTCTTATACTTCTTGATTTAAAACTTCCTAAAAAATCAGGATTTGAGGTCCTTGAGTGGATAAAAACAAAAGATAAGTTAAAGAGAATACCTGTTGTTGTTTTAACGTCATCTTCTGAGTCCCCTGATATAAATAGGGCTTATGACCTTGGTGCAAATTCGTATCTTGTAAAGCCTGTTTCCTTAGAAAATTTAATTGAGATGGTTAAAGTCCTTGAGCTGTACTGGATAATTCTTAATAAAAAACCCGAAATATGAAGGAGTTTAATATGTTAAGGATATTGCTTGTTGATGACAATCCTGATGACAGGTTATTAATAATAAGAGCTTTAAAGAAGGAGTTTGAAGATATAGATATTATTCAGGTCCTTGATAGAGAAGATTTTGAAAAAAATCTTAACGATATGAAGTTTGACTTGGTTATAACAGATTATCAGTTAAGATGGTCAGATGGAGTAAAAGTTTTAAAAGAAATAAAAAAAAGAGATAAACTTATACCTGTTATAATGTTTACAGCCACAGGAAATGAGGAAATTGCAGTTGAGGCAATGAAAAATGGACTTGATGATTATGTTTTGAAATCAGCCAAGCATTTTATCAAACTTCCAGTAGCCATAAAATCTGTTCTGGAAAAGAGTAAAGAGCGAAAGAAAGCTCTGGAAGCAGAGTCAAAATATAAAAGACTTTTTGATAATCTGCCTGTTGGAGTTTATATAAGTGACTATGAAGGTAGTATTCTTGAATTTAATCCTGCTGCAATGAAGATGTTTGGGTATAATGAAGAGGATTTAAGGAGAGGACTAAAGGCAGATGTTCTTTATGTAAATCCTGATGATAGGAAAAAACTGATTGAGAGTCTGGAAAAGAATAATATAATCAGGGATTATGAAGTAGAACTTAAGAGAAAGGATAAAAGGAAGTTCTGGGCTTCAATAAATGCAAGAGCAATCAGGGATGAAAGGGGTAAACTTAAATATATAGAGGGTATAATAATTGATGTTACAAGAGAAAAAGCACTTCAACAACAACTGATTCAGGCACAGAAAATGGAGGCTATAGGTAGGTTAACAGGGAGTATTGCACATGATTTCAATAATATGTTAACACCTATAATGGGATTTGCAGATTTGATTATTGCAAAATTCAATCCTGACCCCACACAGAAGATTTATCTGGAAGAAATTAAAAAAGCCGCTCAACGTGCAGCTCTTCTCACAAAACAGCTTCTTGCTTTTAGCAGAAGGCAGTATCTCAATCCTGAAGTTCTTGATTTAAATGAGGTTATATCTGAAATAAAAGAAATGCTTAATAGACTTCTTGGTGAGGATATACAGCTTATATTTGATTTTGAAAAAGGTCTCTGGCCATGTAAAGCTGATAAGACACAGATTCAGCAGGTTATATTGAATTTAGCTGTTAATGCAAGAGATGCGATGCCAGAAGGGGGTAAATTAAAGATAAAAACAGAAAATATGTATATTGGGGAGGAGTATACAGAATTATACCCTGATGCAAAAGAAGGAGAATATATTTTAATAACTGTTGAGGACACAGGTGTTGGTATTGATAAAGAAATTATAGATTATATATTTGAACCCTTTTTTACAACAAAGCCTGAGGGAGAAGGAACCGGACTTGGTCTTTCTGTTGTTTACGGAATAATTAAACAGCATGGTGGCTGGATTAATGTATACAGCGAGAAAGGAGAAGGCACATCTTTTAAGATATATCTTCCTGCTACTCCTGTTGGTAAGAGGATAAGTGAGTTAAAGTCTGAAAAACCTGCTGAAATTAATGGAAAAGGAAGAAAAGTTCTTGTTGTGGAGGATGAGGAGGGTGTTAGAAAGTTTCTTTCGATGGTGTTAAACAAACATCATTTTGTGCCTATTGAAGCAGAGAATATAGAGGAAGCAATTAGGATTTTTGAAAATGAAAATGTGGATGTGCTTATCTGTGATTTAATATTACCTGATGGCTCAGGAATTGAGATTGCAGAAAGTTTTACTTCTAAAAAACCTGACCTTGAGGTTATAATTTCAAGCGGGTATAGTGATAAGGAAAGAGAGTTATCGGTGATAAGGGAAAGAGGCTGGTATTTCCTGCCGAAGCCCTATACCTTGCAGAAATTGATTGAGGTTTTAAAAAAAATTTTCAAGGATTAATTTTTTTATTTCAAAAATTGCAGTAATATGAAAAAGAAAAATATTAAAATTAGAAGTATATAAAAAGAGGTTTTTCTTTTGAAAAATTTATATACAAAATTACCTGTAAGAAACACTGATTTTCCGCTTCCTTCAACTATTGCGAAGTCTATAATTCCTCTATCAAGTAACTTTGATAAATAAAGTGAGAAATTCTTGATAAAACCGAAGATAAATTTTGATATGAAATCATCGTAATAGAATCCCCTTAAAAAGAATTCTGATAATTTATAATACTTCCCTTTTAAAGGAGGTGTTTCTTTTGTATATCTCTCAAAGGCAATATACATACCCATTGCAGCAAGAAATAAAGGTAAGAAACGGTATAAAAGAGGATTTTCAAAATGAATTTCTTTGTTAAAAATTTCAAAATACAGGCTTTCAAAAGCAGGGAGACCTGTTAAAACTACAAATATTGATAAAATAAAAAGTGATATGTTCATTACCTTAGAAATTTTTTCGTAATGCTTTTCTCTCTTTTCACCTTCAAAACAAAGGGAATATCCCCTTATTATATAAAAAGCTGTTAAAAAAGCACCGATAGATGCCACATAGAAAAATCCAAGTTTTGAAAAAGAGGCATTTATTATAAGTTCTTTACTTATAAATCCACCTGTTAAAGGAAAACCGAGAAGTGCAAGTGAGCCGAGGAGGAAAGTATAGGCTGTAAATGGATGAACCTTTCTGATTCCTCTTGTTTCAAAAATATTTATTTTTTTGTGAATAAGATGCATTACATTACCTGAGGAGAGAAATAATAGTGCCTTGAAAAAAGCATGGGTGAGAAGATGCAAAAAGGCGAGAAGGGGATATCCTATTCCTATTGCAAAGAACATATACCCTATCTGTGAAATTGTTGAATATGCAAGAATTTTCTTTAAATCTCTTTCGAAGGAAGCTATAAGTCCAGAAATTATAAGAGTTATTGAAGATATAATCAAAATTAAATTCAATACTTCTGGATATAACTGGAAAAGTGGAAATAGTTTTATCATCAGCCATACACCTGCTGTCACCATTGTTGCAGCATGAATCAGGGCTGATACAGGAGTCGGACCTTCCATTGCATCTGGGAGCCATACATAAAAGGGAAACTGAGCCGATTTTCCGCATGCAGCAATGAATGCAAATATTAGAAGCCATATTATTAAAGGATTATAAGAAGCTCCTTTGAGTGCATTTATTTCAAATGTTCCAAAGATTTTATAATAAATTAGGAGGAAAACAATAAAACCGAAGTCAGCAAATCTTGTTACTAAGAACGCCTTTGTCCCTGCATTTCTTGCATCATCTCTCCATGACTCATAGGAAATTAAAAGATAAGAACATAATCCGACTCCTTCCCATCCAATAAACATTAAGAGAAAGTTTCCTGAATAGACTATAAGAAGCATGAAAAATACAAAAAGATTTAGATAGGCAAAATATCTTTCAGGTGATTCATCCTTTTCCATATAACCGATGGAATAGAGATGTATTAAACCTGATACAAAGGTTACCATAAGCCCCATCCATATATTTATTTTATTTATGAGAAAAGAAAAATAGACTTTGATGTCAGAAAAGATGATAAACGGAAAGTAGAATATTTCTTTTTGTAAACCTATGATGCCCAGATGCAGTAGGAAGGAGAAGAATATAAAAAGAGTTGCAATTCCTCCTGCCTTTTTTGGTTCTTTGATTCCGAATATACCTTGTGTGATTGCTCCTATTAAAGGAAGAAGGATAATCAAGCTCAGGAAAAATTTATAAGTCATAATTATCACTCTCCTTCTGTTTGACAAGATTCAAAAGTATTGCAAGACCTATAGCTGTTTCAGCTGCAATAATTCCGAGAATGTAAACAAAAAATATTGAGTTTTCAAATCCCTTTTTCCCAATGTTTATGGCAAATAAGAGCAGAAGAGAATTGAAAGCAACTTCAATTGAAATTAAAAAATAAACAAAACTTCTTTTAAAGAGAATTATTAGAAGTGATATGAAGAATGTCGAGAGGATGGATAGGATTTCAATATTCATCTTTTATAAGAAGAAATGCTCCTATGATTGCTATAAGTAAAAGGACTGAGATAAGTTCAAATCCGAGATAGTCTTTTATCAGTATAGAGGAGAATCTATTTATATCAAATTCTTCAAATCTCCGCGATTTAAAGAGTTTGGAGAGATTGATACTGATAAATATCAGGATATAGGTTACAAAAAGAATAATAAAAATTTTTATTCCTTTTTCTTTTATTTCGTTTCTTATTCTCAAAAGAGGAAGAAGAAAAACAAATAAGACCAGTATCCCTCCTATGTATAGAAAAATTATTAAGAGTCCAAAAAAGGGATTTTTAATCATAAAGTATAGTATGCCCGTAATTATTAGATTCAGGAAGAAATAAAAGAGTGCAAGGGATATTCTTTTTGAAATCAGAATTAAAAAAGCAGAAACCGGTAAAAGTAAAAATAGAATTTTCATTTCTGGGGTGTCTGTTCCTGAGGAGATACAACAGGTGCTCCTTTAGGGTCTCCCTGTCTTGTGAATGAAAGCCAGGCTCTTTTTGCAGGTGTTCCGGGTGGATCAAGGAGTTTATCTTTTGTCAAAACTATTTCTCTTCTTGAATACCCTGCAAGCTCAAAAAATTTATCCATAACAAGCGCTTCAGTAGGACATGCTTCAACACAGAAACCACATAGTATACATCTTCCGTAATCAATTTCATATACTCTTGCATATCTTTCAGCATGGGAAACAGGGTTTTCAGGTTCATTTTCCTCTGCTTCAATATAAATTGCATCCGTGGGACATGCTCCTGCACATAACATACACCCTATGCATCTTTCGAGTCCATTTTCCCATCTCTGTAATCTATGTTTCCATCTTGCTCTATAGGATAATTCCTTTTTCTTTTCAGGATATAGAATGGTGCGCTTTTTCTGAAAGAAATGTTTTAGGGTAACAAGCAGGGGTTTGAGCATGTTTAATTATAAGAGAAATGAATATTCAGTTTAAACTTATTCCTTTAAGAAGTTTTGTTTCAAAAAATAAGTTTTCTTTTATAACAAAAGTTTCCCTTTCTGTTAATAATAAACTTGATTTTTTTCTTCTTTTTTTATTCCTGACTTTTTTAATAATTCCGGGTCTTTTTAAAATATTTTTTTCTGGAAATTTTACAGGCAATGCCATGAAGAATATAAAGAATAGAAATTTTAAGAATTTACCTGTAAACAATTATCTTCCCCCTTTTTCTTATTATATTTCCTTTTTGAGGGTCTTTTACTTCAATTATAAAAAAATAAAGCCCGTTTGCAATGTTGCTATCAATTTTCCACTTTATTGAATTAAAACCGGATGGGAAAATTCTGTATGGTGTTTCAAAAATCTTTATACCTCTCATTGTGTATATTTTAACTCTTACAAGTGCCTTTCTGGAAATGTTGAACCCAATAAATATGAAATCAGAAGCAGGATTAGGGTATGGTATAATATCTCTGACAGAAAGCTCTGTTGTATCCTCAACATAGATATAAATTTGCCTTGATGTTGCCTTTCTATTATGAAAGATATCATATGCTGAAACACTCAGGGTATATAAACCTTGTGCGAGATTTTTAACTCTATAATTTACAAATCCCTCTGTGTAGCTTTCCGGTTTATAGTAAAAAAAGTCATTTAATTTTTTCTTTAAGTTACCTATCTCAAGAGTTATACTGTCGGTTGCTATATTTATACCTGATTCATCCCTTACTTCAATGAAAAGATCAAAGGATGAAGGGAGGGTATCGTTATTTTTAAGCTCTCTTCCGTCCACACTTAAATTAATTTCAGGTGGGTTTAAATCAAAGGTTTCATTCTTTGAAAGTTTTACAGGAACAGAATCCCTGTATATTACTTCTCCTGATTGAGAGATATTAAAAGACAGAATTCGTGTGAGATTTGAATTAACATAGGGAAGGGAAAATTTGAATTTTGCCTCCATATTTTTTAATGAAGAGAATCCTCTAAACAGGGTAAGTCCTTTTCTGTATAAAGGGTAAATCAGAGAACCATGAACATAAAGTGTTTCTACTTTTGCTGATGTTTCAATTTTTAGGATACTTAAATCTGAACTTTGTGAATATCCTACTTTCACAGAATCAATTGTAGTGTAGAATTTAAACAATGAGTCTGAAAAATAGGAATATTCAAATGTATCAGGCATATAAATAAAGTTTCCTGTTCTGGAGGGAAATGAGTAAATTGTGGAGGGGTCTCCGAGATAAACATAATCCCTGTTCCCGAATCTTGCCACATATGCTGCGTGACCGAATGTATGTTTTTTAAAATCCTCAAAGACATTGAAGAAATTATCTATTACATATTCGTTTTCACTCGGAAAGGTGAGATAGGTTGAACCCAATGCTCCGATACCATTTTTCATTAACCACTTTTCTCCTATTGCTCCCTCAGGTCTGTCAAAATTCATTGTTTTACATGAACCCAGCATTATAAAAGAGGGCTTTTTATTATAACTTACAAAGTTAAGGTCATTTTTTCTAAGCAATTCTTCATGAGCAAGTTGCTCGGGGTTTCCATGAATAAAGAAATATACAAAACCTATTCCTTTATCTATAAATTTCAAAAGTTCATTTGTTGCTTCTGGTTTTCTGCCCTGAAAATAAGGATAGTCCAGCATGTAAAGTGTGTATTTGTCAAGTGAATTCGGAAGACCAAGTGTTACTCTTGTTACCTGTCTTGTATGATTGATTCCATCAAATCCCCCTCTTGAGCCGGTTGTATCATCAGCAACTCCGAGGACCCGATTTTTGAACATATCTTCATCTTTTTCCTTTTCATAATATATAATTCTTTCAAGAAAACCATAAAGTTCAGAAGAGTTTTTTGCAGGAATTCTTCCTATTATCATATCAGGGTCAAAAGGTCCTCCATCAAATTCAACAAAAAAGTCATCATATGTATAGGGTGGATTATTTATATCAACCCCATAACCCCATTCATAGGGTGGAACAAGATTTATACTCTGCTCACCCTCATAGTTTTTGAAATCATATGTTCCTTTTCCCGCAAGCAGAACATAATAGGGAACAGGACTGTAATTAAAAAATGTGTATTTCAGATAATTTCTTATTGCTACAGGATCTTTTATTCCATAACCAAATTCTTCAAAAATATCATTTATATTTATATACTCTATTTCAGGATTTTGAACTTTAAAGGTATCAATATAAAAATTATTTTTCCTGTGATAAGTATATCTTAAAAATAAATTCTTGAAAAAGCCCGGTCCTATTATGAGCATATCTGCACCTTGAATCTTTTTTAGAGATGTTCCTGTAAAGGGTTTTAAAAGAGGGTGAATGGGTTTTTCAGAATACATAATCATAAATGTATCCTGATACTCTCCGGGATTAAATACAATTGAATCTTTGCTGAAAATAAAATTTTCTATCTCATAATACTCAAAAGGATTTAAAATCTTGAATAGTTTTCCCTTTTTTGTAAAATTCCCTTTTAGTATCAGGTTTTCGTCTGAATCTGATTTTACATAAAAATTTATACTGTCCCTTATATTTTTAAGTTCTGATTTATATCTTATCTCCAGAAAATCTATGTTTATATATCCCTGAACCTGAAGTTTAAAAATGGGATTTATATTTAATTGTGTTCTGAAGTTTATAATCTGTTCATTAGGAGCTCCTGGAGGAGAATAGGATTGCTGAAAAACCGAATTGTTATTTAAATATAGTGTTATAACATAATTCGGTTCACTCGAGCTGCTTCTTTCTCTCAGAATAAAGTTGAACCTTACAGAGCATGTTTCATTAAGGGGGTTTTTAAATTTGAGCATATTAAAGTAAAAAGTATCATTTTTTACCGCTTCACCAACCCATCTCAGCCCTGCTTTTGCAAGGTTGATAGAATTTTTTTCGTGTCTTGTAACTTTTATGCCTGTTTTTATTTTTATAGACCCTGTAGGATATCCATTAATTTGGGGTACAGAGATTCCCGAATCACCTTCAAAGGAAAGATAATATATCGAGTTGTCCGTATAGGGATGAAAATAGTATTCAATTCTCCCGTTATTTATTCTATAACCTGTTCCTGAAAAACCAGCAAAAATTATAGTGTCATTATCATCAAATATATTTTTTTCTCCTCTGTCAATAAAAAGAAAAGGAACCTTTCTTGGGGTAACATCAGAGGAGTCAGGTGATGGGTTAAGTGCCTTCAATCTTGTGTATAAAGATATCTTTTTGATATCAAGATTTTCAGGTGAAATGTTGAGGGTTTTTTTTACATCATTATAAGTTATATAATAAATTCCATTTCCTGTAACATAAATTTTTAACCACAGCTCAGTGTTTTCAAAAAAGGGATTACCCGATTTTTTTTCAGGAATATACTCTTTTTCTGTTCTTTTTATTAAAACTTCATTATAAAAACTTTTTAATCTCTTATCCTCATATCTTGTTTTAAAATTTATTTTTTTAAGTCCCTTTTTTATTAATCTTATTTCAATCTCCTTTATGACTTCTATTCCATAATCTGTTATCCTTACAGGAAAGAGGACAAGATAAAGGGCAGGTTTGAACCTGACATAGGAGATACCCTCATTTAATATTATTTTATCAGGAAAAGGAGTGTTGAAAGTTTTTGTAATTACTTCAGAGGATAAACCCTCCTCCCTGATTTGTGGAACCCTGTAAACTTCAAAATTACCTTTCAGGATTTTCTTTCTCTTTATTTTGTATTCCACTCTGTATTCATATTCAGGATTTACCTCCACAGGTATCAATATGGAGGGCAGGTCAGGAAAACCGGGTTTAAAATTCGCATATCTTTCCCCGGTAAAATATAAAAAATTTTCTGTTGTTTCAATTTTTATTTCGGGTTTTATATTTAAAATTATCTCATTATCAGAATTTGAAAGAATTGTATAATTTTTTAGTATTGAAAGAATAAAAAGAAGTGTCATTCTTCAAGAGGTTCAGCTTCTTCAATCAGAAGCACGGGTATGTCGTCCTCTATTCTATACTTTAATTTACAATTTTTACATACAAGAACATTTTCTTTTTCCCTGTATTCAAGGTCTCCCTTACACTTTGGACAAGCTATTATATCAAGTAATTCTTTATCGATCGGCATAATTTCCTCCTTTTTATTTTTAAATTGTAAATCATTTTTAAAATTCAATACAATTATATATGTTTTCTGTGGATTATTATGTATTTTTTGATAAAATAAATAATTTCAAAGAGAAAAATCTTTTCTTCTTTTCCTATGATGAACCATTTCTTATGCTAAAAGGAATAGATGCTGTAATGAAGTTAAAGGGTATTAATAGAAAGAGAATTTTTCTTGGAAAGGAATTCAGTATCAGAGATATGAAAAATGAAAGCAGAAATTTCTCCATGTTTGGTGAAGAAAAAAATATAAATCTTATTTTCAATGCTGATGGAATCAGATTTACTGAATCCTTCAAAAATTTCAACCCGGATTCTCCCTGTATTTTTGTTTTTAATGATAAGAAAAACTTTGAAAGAAACAGAATATTGAATGAGATGGAAGATGGAGTATATGTGCATTTTCCGAAGGTGGATTACAACACGGCTTTTAGATGGCTTAAGAAGGAGCTGAGAGTCTCTGGAAAAATTTTTCCTGATTCGCAGATAATGAGTATTGTGAGAGATAATGAGGGTTCATTAACTAAATTAAAAAACATTGTTGAACTTATAAAACTGGGTGCAAATTTTGAAAATTTTATTAAAAGGGAAACGTTCAGGGAAAAGGAGATGGATGCTCAGAGTGTTATAAATTTAATGGTTTTTTTAATGAGAAGGAAGATAATTTCTCCTGATTTAATATGGAAAATATATGAGCCCCTGCTTTATAATAGAAGAGTAAACTACGATTATGAAATTGAACTAAAACAAATATTAAGGAGGCATTATGAAAGGAGAAATAAATATTGATGAAATAAAAAAACTGGAAAGGGAAAGGAGGGAACTTGTTGAAAAAATTGAAAAATTGAAAGCAAAGGAAAGTGAAACAAAACCGCATATTTTCAAAAAGGTATTTTCCGAATATCAGACAAAATTAAAGAAAATTCAAGCAGAACTTGATAAAAGAAAAGATGGAATAAGAGAATACCTTAATACATTGCAAAAGAAGAAAAAGGAGTTTGAAAAAAGTAAACTGAAAATTGAGGATGAAATTGAAGAGGTTAAATTGAGGTTTTCCATAGGAGAATTTGATGAAGCTGTTTATAAGTCAATGCTTGAAGAGAAAGGGAAAGACCTGAAAAAGGTTGTGGAAAAAATAAAGGTTCTTGAAAAAGAGATTGTAGAGATGGAAAGTCTGCTCGGAGAGTCAGAAGTTTCTGTTTCAGAAGAGGTAGAGGTTGAAGAGATTGAGGAAGCTCCGGAAATTGAGGCAGAGGAGCTGGAGGAAGCTATTGAAGTTGAGGAAACAGAAGCAGAAGAGATTTCAGAGACAGAGGAGATAGGTGAGCTGGAAGAGGTGGCAGAAGAGTCGGATTCTCAGGGGGGTGATGTTGAGGAGGAGTTGATGGAAATAGAGGAACTTCTTGAAGAGGTTGGTACTGAAGAAGAGAAAGGAGAAGAGGAAATTGAGGAAGTGAGTGTAAATGAGAAACTTCTGGAAGACCTGGGTAAGGAAAGCAAAACAGAGGAAAGAGGAGAGGTTGTGTGTAAAAAATGCGGACATAAGAATTCTCCTGATGCCTGGTTCTGTGAAAATTGTGGAGCAGAACTTATAATTGAACTGGAATAGGAAAGAAAAAAGGAAAGGCTATCTGATATGAAAAAAAATTTTATTTTATTTGTTTTTTTAATCTTCTTTTCATGTTATTTTCAGAGAGAGGAGAAGGACCCTCTTTATTTATATCTTCTCTATTCAAGAGCTTATAATCAGGGAAAGTATGAAAAGGCAAGGAAATACATTGAAGAGCTCTTAAAAATAAGTAAAAAAAAGGAATATTACAGGGATTACATTTTCTTTCTTTATAAAATAAGGGAGTACGGTAAATTAAAAAAAGCCTTTTTTGATTATGAGAAAAGATTTGAGGTGGATTCCTCCCTTGTGTATCCCTTTTTATCAGCATGTGTTTTTACAGGTGATTATAAGACCTTTGAAAAATATGAAAAGAAATTCAGAGAAAAATTCAAGAATGACAGAAATCTCCTGTATCTTTCTTCTGTTTTGTATCAGACAAGAGGAGAATATGATAGAGCACTTGAGCTTATTGATAGGCTCATGGAAATTGATTCTCTGAATAGAAATAAATATGTTGTTGATAAAATACGGATATTATCACAGAAAAGGGATTATGAAAAGGCACTTGAGCTTATAGAGGAAATAGAAAACAAAGGGGAGGATAATATAGACCTTCTTCTTGAAAAGGCAATTGCTCTTGAAGGTTTAAAGAGATATAAGGAAGCACTGCCCATTTACAGAAAAATACTTCTTATGACAGGGAGTAATGAAGGTAAACTTCTGAAGAAAATATTGAATCTTGCAATAATTGTTGAGGATTATGACCTGGCAGATTCGCTTCTTTCAAAATATATAGATAGATTTTTCTATGATATGGATTTAATTCATCAATATGGGTTTGTGAAATATATGAAAAAGGAATATAAGAAAGCCCTTGAATACTTTTCAATTGCCCTTGCATTGAATCCAAAAGATGACCTTGCCCATTATTATGTATCAAGAATTTTTTACAGAGAAAAAATGAGTGACAAAGCTTTTTATCATATAAAAAAGGCAATTGAAATAAATCCAAGAAGTTATGAATATTATGTTTATTATGCTTTTCTTTTAATAACTGAAAAGAAGTTGAAAGAAGCCGAATATGTTTTAAGAGAAATGCCTGATAAAAGAAATGCAACCTATTATTACCTGCGTGGATTTCTTGAGAGACAGAGGGAAAGATTTAGGCGTGCTATTTATTTTTATAAAAAGTCTTTTGAATATGATTCACTTGATGCAAGGAGATGGTTTGAACTCGGTGCTCTTTATGATAGAATAAATGATATAAAAAATGCAGAAAAAGCTTTCAAAAAAGCAATAAAGTTTGATTCAACCCTATCAGAAGTTTACAATCACTGGGGATATATGCTCGCAGAAAAGGGAATTAAGCTGGATACAGCAAAGATGTTGATAGAAAAAGCGCTGAAATATGAGCCTGAGAATGGTTATTATCTTGATTCAATGGGATGGGTCTATTATATGATGGGGAAATATGATTCTGCCCATGTCTATCTCAGACAGGCTGCAAGCCTCGTTCCGGATGACCCTGTTATAATAGAACATCTGGGAGATGTTTATTTAAAACTAAATGATATTGAAAAGGCACTTTTTTACTGGACAGAGGCTCTTAAATTAAAACCTGATAATAAGAATTTGAAAAAGAAAATAGAAAAATATAGAAAAAAGGGTATTTGAAAATAGTAACCGGTGTAACCGGTAATATTTCTTCAGGTAAAAGTAAATTATGTGAGTTTTTTAAAGAACTGGGGGGTTTCTGGATAGATGCTGATAAAATAGGGCATATGATAATTGAGAAAAATAAAGAAAAAATAAAGGAGATATTCGGAGATTATCTTTCAAGAAAGGAGATTGCACAGATAATTTTTTCTGATATAAAAAAGAAAATTAAATATGAAAAATGGATTCATAAGGAAATAGGAAAAGAAATAAAGAGAATTATAGAGGAGGGAGGCGAAGGGTATTATTTCGTTGAGGGAGCACTTATATTTGAAGCAGGGGCTGATAAGATAATGGATTATGTTGTGTATGTTAAAGCTGATGATAATGTTTTAATACAAAGGTCAAAACAAAAGGGTTATGATGAAAAACTCATTAAAAGAATTATAGATTCTCAGAAAAAATTGAAGGATAAGGAAAAAAGAGCGGACTTTATTATAATCAATAATGGAACCATTGAGGATTTGAAAAAAAAAGCAGAGGAGATTTTTCAGATTATAAAAAATAAAAAACCTTCCTTTGTATGTGATTCTACATGTATCCGTGAATGTAGATGGTTGCGTCTTCTTGGTTTTGATTCAATTTATGTAAAATTTGTAAGGGAAATCACAAAAGCAATTTATGAGGAAAAAAGGTTTTTGCTCACAAGAAAAAAAACCGGTTATCTATATCCTGGATGGAAAATATTCAGGGTTCCTGAAGGACCCTTTAAACTGAGAATAAAGAGAATAATAGAATATTTTGATTTAAAAGACAAAATATCTCTATTTTCAAGATGCTCTGAATGTAATTCTGAAATTGAAGAAATTGAAAAGGAAAAAGTGAAGGAAAGGGTTCCCTATTATACTTTTAAAACACAGGAAAAATTCTATATCTGCAAAAACTGTAAAAAAATTTACTGGAAAGGTTCACATTATTTTTATTTTGAAGAACATATAAGGGAGATTTTCCAATGAGAAAATTAATTCCATTTCTTTTTATATTCTTATTCTTCTGTGCAAGACATGAGGTTAAAAAGTATTACATAAAACCGAAAAAAAAGATAAAAGAGCCTGTATTGAGGGTTTTGCTTTTTGAGGGTAAAAATCCACTTTATGTGGGTGGAACAAATATTTATTATGCGGTTGATAGCAGAGGAAAGAGGTTTAAATTTTTTGCAAATAATATTCTAAAAATAAAAAGAGGTGTTAACGGTGCAGATGTGTATATGGACGGTAAGAAGGTAAAGCTGAGTTTACCGCTTGTGTTTTATACAAAAAATGGGTATATAAAAATTCAGGGAAAGAGATTCAGAGGGGAGATTGAGATAGATCCCTTTTTGAGGGTTGTAAACAGAGTTAAAATCGAAGATTATCTTAAATCAGTTGTTCCTCTTGAAATAGGGAGTCCTTTTCTTTCAAATTTCGAAGCACTGAAGGCACAGGCAGTTTGTGCAAGAAGTTATGCTTTGAGAAAATATTTTGAAAGAAAAGGGAGTTTTTTCCATGTATATTCAGATGTAAGGGATCAGGTTTATGGAGGAAGGGATAAAGAAAATGAAATAACAGACCTTGCAGTTAAAATGACAAGAGGTGAGGTTCTTTTATATAAAAATGAAATAGCCCTTACACTTTTTCATTCAACCTGTGGAGGAAGAACAGCCTATTTTGATGAGGCATTTCCGGGAAAAAAATATATCCCTTATTTAAAATCTGTCAGATGTAATTTTCAGGGTAAGGACCTTTGCAGAAAATCACCCTACTACAGATGGGAAAGAAAATTTTCAATTTATGAGTTCAAGGAAATCTTAAGCAGGAATATTTCAAATTTAATGGGTATTTCTTTAACTCCAAAGGATATAATTGATTTCAGAATTTCTGATAGAGGAGCCTCAGGAAGGGTGAAGGAGATAAAGGTGAAAACAAGAAAAGGAACATTCGCTTTTAAGGGTTTTGATGTAAGAAAGGTTTTAAAAAAAGGAAGAGCTCTTCCTTCAAATTTTTTCTTTTTTAAAAAGAGGGGTAGAAATGTTATAATATTAGGTAGAGGTTTCGGGCATGGAGCGGGTTTATGTCAGTACGGTGCACTTGCGCTTGCAAAAAAAGGAGTGAATTATGAACGTATTCTCAAATTTTACTATCCAGGTACAAAGATTAAGAAGATTTATTAAAGAAAATAAAAGGGATGCTTTAATAATTCTGATTTCCCTTCTTTTTCTTTTTTCATCAATCTTTACATCAGGTTTTAGCGTAAAGATTCCAGATTATATCTCTTTAATATTAATATCAATACTTACACTTCTTTTAATTCCTAACTTTTTTCCTCAGTTACCTTTTATAGAGAAAATAACCTATAAGATTGCACTCTTTTCAATTTTTAATTTCTTTTCCTTTCTCTATCCTTCCCTGTTTTATTTTTTTACATTTTTATTTTTACTTTTATTCTTTGATTCTCCATATTTTTTAATCTTTTTATCTTTTTTCCCTTTTTATATAGTCCTGAAAAGTTCTGCCAGTATTTTTTTTGTTTACCCGGTTTATGTAATTTTCCTGTTTGTGATATCCTATCTTGAAAGAAAAAAGAGAGATAAATTGAAGGAGGAGATGGAAAAAATTTCCTCAAAACTCAGGGTTTTTGAAATAGAGAAGGTTCCGAAAGAAAAAGCAATAAAAGAGCTTAAATCACCTTTATATCCTGAAAAGCCTGCCCCTTTATTTAAATTTGCTTTGAACCACCTGAAAGAGGTTTATAAAAATATAATTTTTCCTCATTCCTTTGCCTTTTTGTTTTATGATCCTGTTTCAGAGGGTTTCAGAATTGAGACATCTTTTTCAAAGAAAAAGACCTTCAAGGAAAAGGGTGTTGTTCCTCTATATTCACCTCTTATAAAACTTGCAACCCAGAGAAATGAAAAGATTTATTTTCCTGAATTTACAGGTTCTGCCTATGATACAGGGTTCTATGAATCTGATATAAAACTTGGTTCTGTTTGTCTTGTCCCTATATATTCTGATGGAGAATTGTACGGATTTATATATGCCGATAAAGAAGAAATCAGGGGTTTTTCAGAAAGTGACCTTAAATTCTTGGAGTATCTTTCAAAAGAGATAAGTTTATATTTGAAATTCTTTATAAGTTTAAAAGATGAACATCTACTTGCTTCCAGATTCAGGGCATTATTTGAACTTGCCAAGGAAACCTCTGGAAAGTTGCGATTAAAGGAGGTTGCAGAAAGAATTATTCATATTGCAGAGCTTTTAAAGTCAAGTGATGTTATATGTTTATTTGAAAAAAAATCAGAGGAGATAAGATGTATTGCCATAAATCAGGAAAAGGAATGGATAAGAGAAGGATCAAGATTTGTCCATTCAGAGGATTCAATAATGTCCCTTCTTTTTAAAAGTGGATTCCCTGTTTTTACAGGCAGAATAAAGAATTCTGTTCCTGTGATAGGAAGGATAAATCCTGATATAAAATCAATTCTTGCATTCCCTATAAGAATTGAAGGCAAATTGAACTATGCTCTTGCCCTTTTTTCCAAATATCCAGAATTTTATGATGAAAAGGACAGGGAAATTTTCGGTTTTCTCACACAGCAGGCACAGGTTTCAATTGAGAAAGCCCTCTTGTTTGAAAGAACTCTTGAAATGGCTATCAGGGATTCTCTGACAGGACTTTACAATCACAGAACATTCCAGGAAAAACTTTCAGAATATGTTAAAAGAAGTTTGCCCTTCACACTTCTTCTAATGGATGTTGACCATTTCAAAAAAATAAATGATACCTATGGTCATCCCTTTGGTGACAAAGTTCTTATAAAAATAGCTGAAATTCTCAAGGATGAATCAGAAAAAGGAGGTGTTTCTGCAAGATACGGAGGTGAGGAATTTGCTCTCATAATAGAAGGTTCAAAAGAATATGCACAGTACAGAGCTGAGGAGATAAGAAGAAGAGTTGAAAGAGAAGAGTTTTATACAGATGATGGAGAAAGGGTTTATATTACAATGAGTATAGGACTTGCTTCTTTTCCGAATGATGCAAGAGAAAGAAGTGTTCTGATTGAAAGGGCAGACAGAGCTTTATACATAGCAAAAAGGAGCGGAAGGAACAGAGTCATTGCCTGGGCACAGGAAGAGATGGGGTTATTTTAGAAATCTCTCAAGAAAACGTGTATCGATGTTTCCTTTTATGAAATCTTCATCCTCTATTATTTTTTTATGTAAGGGAATCGTTGTTTTTATTCCATCAATTATTGTTTCTTCCAGAGCCCTTTTTAATCTTCTTATTGCAAGTTCCCTTGTCCTTTCATGAACTATTAATTTTACTATTAATGAATCATAATATGGCTTAATCTCATAACCCGCATATATATAAGAATCAACCCTTACCCCCGGACCTCCTGGAAGATGCAATGTTTTTATTTTACCGGGTGAGGGTCTAAAACCCTTTTCAGGGTCTTCTGCATTAATTCTCACTTCAATCGCATGTCCCCTCATCTGTACTTCTTCCTGTTTTAATTCAAGTTTTCCCTTTTCCTCAATTTCTATCTGAAGTTTTATTAAATCAATTCCTGTTATGAATTCTGTTACAGGATGCTCAACCTGAATCCTTGTGTTCATTTCAATAAAATAGAGATTTTTATCTTCGTCCATTAAAAATTCAAGAGTTCCTGCTGATTTGTATTTTATTGCTTCTGCTCCCCTTCTTGCATACTCAAGCAATTTTTCTCTTGTTTTCTCATCAATTGCAGGAGAGGGTGCTTCCTCCAGTATTTTTTGATGTTTTCTCTGAAGGGAACATTCCCTTTCAAAAAGTGTGAGAACCTTTCCTTTACCATCACCCACAACCTGAACTTCAATATGTCTTGGTTTTTCAATGAATTTCTCTATATAAAGACGTTTGTCATTAAAGGCTGCCTGTGCTTCTGCCTGTGCTGTTTTGAAATTTATTTCAAAATCCTTTTCATTTCTTGCAATTCTCATTCCCCTTCCTCCTCCGCCACCTGCTGCCTTTATCATAACGGGAAATCCTATTTCCTTTGCAATATCCATTGCATCATCAAGGTTTTCAACAACACCCTCTGAACCTGGTATAACCGGGACTCCTGCCTCTTTCATTATTTTTCTTGCTTTTGCTTTGTCTCCCATTTTCTCTATATGAGAAGAGTCAGGACCTATAAATACAAATCCAGATGATTTAACAATTTCAGCAAATTCTGCATTCTCGGATAAAAATCCGTATCCCGGATGAATGGCATCACACCCTGTGACCTCAGCAGCTGATATTATTCTCGGTATGTTAAGATAACTCTGTGTCGAAGGTGGCGGTCCTATACATATTGACTGATCTGCAAGAAAGACATGTAGAGAATCTCTGTCAGCTTCTGAATATACCGCAACAGACTCTATTCCCAGTTCTTTACATGCATAAATTATTCTTACAGCGATTTCCCCTCTGTTTGCTATTAAAACCCTTCTTATTTTCATTTTTCTATTATTATTTTCTTTATATCCTTTGATTCCGCTGTTTCAAGAACAAATAAATAAAGACCAGGTGGTATATTTTTCCCGTTTCTTGTTTTTAATTCAATTATCTCTTTATATCTGCCCAGTGGTTTTGTGAAATAACTTCTTTCAAATATTCTCTTTCCTGAAGCTGTAAATATTTTGAGTGAAACAGGTGTTAATGCTTCATTTATGATATATTCAATTTTAATTCTATCACCCTTAACAGGATTTGGATAAAGAGAAATTATTCTCGATTTTTCTCCTTCTTTTGATGGAATTAATATTCTCTCGTAATTTAAAACCTTTAAAGCATCAGGAATTCCATAACCGTATATGTTGTCAGGATTCTGGGAATTTGAAGCCGTTTCTCTTATAATTCTGTAAAGTTTTCTTGCACCCCAGTCAGGATGAGCGGAAAGAACTGAAGCTGCAAAACCAGCCATTAATGCAGTTGAGACAGATGTTCCCTGTGATTCTGAATAGGAATAAAGAGTATCTCCTGATGATGTTATTTCCATGTATAGAGTTGTGCTTTTAAAAGGTGCAACAATGTCAGGTTTTATTCTTCCATCAGATGTTGGACCAAAGGCAGAACCATTCCATATATTTCCATCCAGTTTGACTCCACCGACTGTTATAACAGAGTCCGCATCTCCCGGTGCAACAATTGTTGTGTCCGGTTTTGTTGTGTCTGAATGTGCAACATTGCCGGCTGCAGTGAAGACAAGTATTCCTTTTGAGAGTGCTTTTGAGGCAGCACGTGATGATATGGCTGTTTTTCCTTCCATATCCCTTTTTGTATACCAGTCAGAATACCCCAGGGACGATGAAACAATTTTGGCTCCGAATCTGTATGATAATTCAAGTGCTTCAACCCAGAAATCCTCTTCTATGTAATGTTCAAAATCACCACCCTCAAAGGTATTTGTTCTTTCTGTCTTAAATAAAAGGAATTCCGCTCCGGGTGCTGTACCTATCATCCTTCCTGGAGCATAACCACCAATTAACCCCAACATTCTTGTTCCATGATATACTCCTGATAAGGGGTCAGAATAATCGGTCAAAGGGTCTATATTTACATCTCTGTCTCCCCTTCTTCGATATACCATGTATTGATTATAAGAATTCAAATTATCAGTAAAATATTCAAAAACAGAATCTATGATACCATTATCATAAGAATATATAATTCCATTTTTTGAGTAATAAATTTTATTCTGGAAATATACGGGAGTTCTTATAAAGAATCCATTGTCAATTATTTTTTTTGAAATCACCTGCATATCAGGATTCATTTTTATCTCATAAACAGTATCTCTTCTGTTTCCTGTGATAAAAAGCAGTTTTATTGTATCATTTTTTGTTTTTAATTCAGGTGAAAACCCTTTTGAGAGCAGGGTGTCTTTTATTATGTTAAATAGAGAATCAAGGGCAAGAATTCCCACCCATGATTCTGAAATTCCTGTTTCATAAGAAATGAAAAGAGTATCATTTTTAACCCCTGTTTTAAAATCAAGTATGGTTTTATTAATTGATAAAATGGTGTTGCCATTTAAATCAATTATATTTAAGGAACCTGTGTCAGAATAGACAATATAAATGCTGTTTCTAAAGTTTAGAATTTCAATATCAAAAATTGGAGAACCCTGAATAAGAACCTTTGATGAATCAACATTTAACAGTTTATCAAGAAATGTTAAAAGTATACCCTCTGTATTCCCTGTGATAATTTTATTCACAAGATAGATTTTACCCTGATAATAAAGAGCAGAGGGCAGAAGGGAGGTTGTATCAGGGGTTATGAGTTTTGGTTCATTTTGAGGAAAGAAGCTACCATTGAGAAATAGTGTACCATAAATTTTCCATAGATTTGTAAGATTGTCTCTTTCGTTAAGAAAGGAGTAAAAAATATAAAGTGTATCATTGTTTCCTGTAATTGATGGGGAGCCGATATAACCAATGGCTCTTTTATGTGGAACTCTGTATGTGTTGTTGTTGAATATAAGAAAGAGTGAATCACCACTGTTAAAATCATAGGTAAATTTAACCCTTTCTCCTTCTCTTATATGCATGAGAGCAGGATGGGAGAGGTCAAATCCTGTATCAAAGATTGAAATTCTTACATTCTGACCTATAAATCCCTTTCTGTGCACCTCTATTAAATTTAAAAATTTGAGAACCTCATATGATTCTCCATAATCAGAAGGTGTAAAAGAAAAGGGCCTTATACTTTCAAATCTTTTACCGCTCAAGACAGGCTTCACATTTTTAATAAGAGGCAGTATTTTTTTTCTGTTTTTCAGAGTTTTTGGAAAATAACCGGAAATATAGTTCTCCCATTTTGATACGGCTCTTGTTCTGAACCCGTATTTTTCAAGTATGTTTGCAGTCCTTGATAAATTATCAGACCCAATCCATAAATTCAGAAACCCTCTTTCATCAAGTTTTGAGTTTATGTTCGGATTTAAAAGAAAAATTAAAAGCAGTATCATGTCTGTCTACCTATGGTTTTTAAAAATATTGCATATCCCTGAAGTTCATTTTGAAGAAGCTCAAGGACATTCCTTGCTGCCTGATAATCAGGATTTATTGATAATGCGTTTTCAAGTTCAATCTGGGTTTCTTCAAAGAGTGTCCTTATTTTTATCAATAATGCAATTGCAAGATTAAATCTCACATCAGCATATTCAGGATGTTCTTCCCTTATTTCTTTAAGTTTTAATATGTAATCGTCTATAATATTTCTTACCTTGTCAGGCTCCTCATATTTTGAAAGCAATATGAATTCATCAAGAATCTCATGAATATCAGGTGGAGAAAGTATTTTGAAAAATTCATCAAAGTTCTCTTTTGCTTCAAAAATATCTCCCTTTTCAAGACATTCAATTCCCTTTTTAAATTTTTTATTTTTAAATCTCGGGTCAAGTAATTCTGCACTTTTAAAGGAGAGTATTATTGTTTTAAAAGGAACCGTTGCCCCTGAGTTGAGTGTGAGCTCAAGTAACGCAATGCCCATCTCAAAGTGTGCCTCTGCATATGATGGATTCTGTTCAAGTGCTTTTTTAAGATAGGAAATACTCCTTGTGTATTCTCCTTTAAATCTCAGAGCCCTTGCTCCCCATAAAAGATAATTGGGATAATCCTTAATCTGTATTGCCTTATCAAAATAAAGCACACTTTTTTCATAATCCTTTAATTCAAAATAAATTTTACCCAGCACATAATTTCCAGGTGCATAGTTTTCATCTAACTTTATTTTTCCTTCCATCAATTCTTTTGCCTCTTCCAGGAGCCCCATTTTCAGGAATTTCTCGGCAAGCTTCACATACATTTCAAGAGGAGCTTCCTTCATTTTTTCCTTTACAGAAAGCCATGCTTTCAATTCACTCACGACATTTTCATGAAAATTCTTTATTGTTTCAAATATTTTCTTTTCATTGAGTTCTCCTGAAACTTCCTCTCTTCTTACAAGAACGATTTTACCTTCCTTTGTGACCTTTGTAAAAATTTCACCCTGAGTTGCAAGATAACTTGTTTCAATATAATATGTTTTTTCCCCAACATTCAGATGCGATGAGGTTCCAAATCCTTTCATTCTGATATCCTCTTCAGTTTTTCAAGTCGGTCCTTTGCCTGTTCATAAAGTTTCTTGGTATCTTTATAATCAGGTTTTACCTTTATTATGTTTTCCCAGGCTTTTATTGCCTCTTCAAGCATTTCCATCTTGTAAAATTCTATGCCTTTTTTATAATAATATTCCAGTTCCTCTTGGGAAATTTCGAGAATTTTTTCCTTTTCTTTCTCCTTTTTAATGATGGGCTTTCTTACAATTTTCTTTTTCTTCTTTTTTTCCTTTTTAGGAGCCTCAACATATACTGGAACTTCTTTTGTTCTCACAATTTCTTTTATTACAATTCTCTTTTTGAAATCAAGAACAAATCCTGCAAATACTCTTTTATCATAGAGACCTATTATGAATTTCATGTTATCCTTCTGAAATCTTAATCCAAAAGAAAACTTCTTTTTTCTGAATATCTGAAGACCTGTATAGATTTTTATTGAATTAATATAACTGTTTTTAAGCTTTTTTATGTAAGTTAATCCTGTTTTCATTCCGATTGAATCGACTGTAAGAGCCGGTTCAATATTAAGAGCAATTCCACCTCCATGAAGTGAAAAACCTGTCTGTATGAAGAGGTCTGTTCTGTTTCCCTCCGGGTGATACGTTCCCTCGCCGTAAAATCCAACTGAGAAAAATCCGGAGGGTGCCTGAAGATATCCCAGTCCCATGGAAAATCCTTCAAAAACTTTGTTTATGAAAATCATTTTTCCCCTTGCCGAAAGGGATGCCTTTTCAGCATATGTGCCTGAAGAAAAACCAAAGAATGTTCTTCCATCAGATTCAAAAGAGAAGTTTCTATAAATAATAGAGACAAATTTCAATTCTGAAGGAACTTCAAAAAAGAATCCGAATTTTTTCTGAGGGCTTGTAAAGGAAGATGTTATGTACCTGTCAAGGAAATCCACAGGATAGGAAACCCCTGTCCCTCCTTTTAAAAATGGAAGTAAGATTAAAAGGTTAATCATAATTTTTTTACTATAAGAAAAGTTATATCATCTTCTGGCTCAGCACTTCCTCGATATTTTTTTATGTAATCAACCATTCTGTTTTTTATTCCTTCTACATTTTTTTCTTCATTTACAACCTGAGTTATCATATTGAAGCACCTTTCTTCACCAAGCATTTCACCTTTTTCATTTTTTATGTCAAATAATCCATCGGTATAGAGAAAAAGAATATCACCGCTTTCAAGTTTGCCCTGACCCTTCTGGACAAAGGAGGGATACTCGTCATCTGAAACAAAGGAAAACCCCACAGGAACACCATTTGTTTTGAACTTTTCAAGTCTTTTTTTATTTGAAACAAAAAGAAAGGGTGAAGTGTGTCCGCAAGAAGAATAAAGATAATTTCCTCTTTCTTCAAGATAAAGAAGAAAGAGTGTTATGAACATATCATCAGGAATTCTGTTTTTTATAAAAGAATGCAGGTTTGTGGCAAATGCAACAGGATTTCTGGAAGTTTTGTAATTTGAATAGATAAATGACTTTGTTAAAGCCATAACAAGTGATGAAGAGGCTCCCTTTCCTGATACATCACCTATGACACACAGAGTATGTGTCAGTGCTTTTAGAACATCCACATAATCACCTCCAACATAAAAGGCAGGTTCATAATAATAGGTTATTTCATATCCTCTCACCTCTGGTATTCTTTCAGGAAGAAGCATCTTCTGAATCTCTCTTGCAAGTTCTGCATCTCTTTTCAATCTTTCTCTTTCGGTTAAATCCTTTTGATATTCTATAAGTTTAATTCTCATCTCCTCTGCTGCCTGAACTATTTTCCCGAATTCATCCTTTGATTTGAATTCAATTTTTTCTTCAAGTCTTCCTTCTCCTATTTTTTTGAGTGATGTAATAATATAATTCAAAGGTTTCAGAGAAAGATAGGAGAAAATAAAAATAAGAATAACGCCTGTTGTTAAAGAAAAAAGAAATATTAAAAATGCTCCTTTTCTGAAATCTTTTTTTGCCTTTTCAAGAATAAAGACAGGTAAACCAAGATATACCTTACCTATTTTTATTCCGCTCATAAAAATTTCCTTTTCAAAAATGAACACATCTCCTCTTACCTTGTAAAAGGGTATTATTTCATTTATATCTTTATCAATCTCTTCGTATTCGGGTGCTCCTTTGATTTTACCCTTTCTATCAGTTATGTAAACAAACTGTAGATTCTCTTCCTTCTTTATTGAATAGGTTAACCTTGAAAGTTCTGCAATGTTATTATCAAGTAAAGGTTCCTTTGCAACCATTGATAGAGAGGAGCAAAGAGAATTACCCCTTGCTTTAAGTTCCTCAATTATATAACGTTCTCCCTTTTTTGTAAGGTAATCATATATAAGATAGGAGAAGAAGATAAAAACAAGAGAGAAGAGTATACTTATCTTTATTTTAAAACTCATTTACCCAGCAATTTCTCCCTGAGTTTTTTGTAAGCAAAAAATAATCTTCCCTCTCTTGTCAGGAGCCCCTTCTTCTCAAATATTTCCTTAAATACCGTAGGAGGTACTTCCTTTTTCTTTTCTTTTCTGTATAACTCATATATTTCCTCAGGTTCCATAATTGGATTTTCCATTACCTTTTCCTCAATCCAGTTCTCAATATCCGATGGAATTTCAATTTTTTCTTCAGGTTCTTCAACCTTTACCATCTCCGGAATTTCAATATCATCTCTATAATCAACAAATCTGTAAAGTTCCATTATGTCAAAGATGTTTTTAATTTCTTTCCTCATTCCTGTGACAGTGACATTTACATTATCCTTCTTTGAGTAGACACAGAATTTCAGAAGAGCTCCGTATCCTGCACTTGAAACGTAATCAATATCCTTGTAATTGAGTATGATTTCCTTTTTGTTTCTATTCTTGATTTTCTCAAGAACTTCTTTAAAATCATTAACTGTTCTTGTATCAATCTTTCCCTTTAAATTTACATAGAGTTTTTCATCTTTTTCAAAAATATCAGCTTCAAATAGCTTCATAAGAATTATTATAAATGAAAATTTTATAATTTTTCTCTTAAATTTTACTTATGAAAATTCTTATTACAGGAAAACCGAGAGTGGGTAAGACCACACTTTTGAAGAGAATTTATGAAGAGCTTTCCGGAAAAAGCCTTGATATAAGGGGTTTTTACACAGGTGAGATAAGAGAAAAGAATAAAAGAGTAGGATTTTTTATAGAGAATTTTAAAGGTAAAAGAAAAATTTTCGCCCATATAGAAGTAGAATCAGAATTCAGAGTGGGTAAATATGGTGTTGATATTCAGGCTCTTGAGGATATTGGAGTACCTGAAATTGAAGGAGCAATTAAAGAAAAAAGTTTGCTCATGATAGATGAAATAGGTAAAATGGAACTTTTTTCTCAAAAATTTCAGGAGAGTGTAAAAGGAGCTTTTGATTCAGAAATTGATATAATTGCTACAATTGCAATCTCTCCCCATCCTTTTATAAAAGAATTGAAAAAAAGAAAAGATGTTAAAATTTATGGCTTAAATGAAGAAAAAAGGGAGTATCTTTTCAGGAAAATTATGGAATTATGTCAAAAAGAACTAAGAAAATAATAAAGAACACAATTTTAATTACAGGTATTATTTCCTTTTTAATTTTTGCATTTGTTCTCCCGCATTTAACAGATATTCCTGATATCTATTTAAAGAATATTTCAATACTTATTCTTTCAGCAACTCTCTGGCTTACAAATGTTATACCTCCTGCTGTTACAGGGATTCTGATTATTGCTATAACTCCTCTTTTTAATATTCTCTCACCTGAAAAAACCTTTTCTGCCTTTGGAAATAGAGCGGTATTTTTTATTCTTGCAGCATTTATTATGGCATCAGCAGTGCTTAAAACAGGACTTGCAAAAAAACTTTCTTTTTATTTTCTTAAATTTTTTTCAAAAACCCCTTTTCTGCTTTTATCAGGTATATTTTCAATATCCTTCTTTCTTTCCCTCCTGATTCCTGAACATGCTACAGCAGCGATACTCTTTCCTTTTTTGCTTCAGATTTCGCATGGTGTTAAGGATAAGAAATTTCAAAAACTTTTGTTTTTATCAATGGCATGGGGTGCTGTTTCAGGTGGGATTGGGACACCTCTGGGTGGTGCAAGGGCACCTTTTGCAATGGGTCTTTTTCAGGAGAACTTTGGGAAAATCATCACTTTTTTTGAATGGACAAAATATTCCTTTCCTCCGAGTTTCATGTTCCTGATATTCGGAGTTGTATATATTTTCCTACTTTCAGGGAATCTTCAAAAAAAATCAATTGAAATAGAGAAAACGGATTTAACCTTGACAGGAGAGGAGTTTAAAGTTCTGTTGATTTATATCTTTGCCATAATTTTATGGGTATTTTTTTCTGATAAGATTGATATGGCTGTTACGGGTCTTCTTGCATGTTTTCTGCTTTTTATTTTCAAGTTAATAAACTGGAGGGATGCTCAGCATTATGTTAACTGGGGAATAATTATGATGTATGGAGGTGCTATAGTTCTCGGAACTTCACTTTACAAATCAGGAACTGCCGAGTATATATCGCATAATTTCCTGAAAATATTTGTTAATAAACCCTTTATTCTTTTTATTCTACTGCTTTTTTTAACTCTCATTTTAACAGAGTTTATAAGTAATGTGGCGACATGTGCCCTTCTTCTTCCTGTTGCATACGGTTTTTCAAATCTGTTTGATCCTTTGTTCTTAACTCTATTTATTGCAATAACAAGCGGTCTTGCCTTTGTCCTTCCTTTTGGTTCTCCTCCAAATGCCATTGCTTTTTCCTCAGGAAAATATTCGATATCCGATGCTGTGAAATATTCAATTCCCTTTTTTCTCATCTCTCCCTTTATTATATATTTTGTAATAAAACTTTTATGGAACTTTAAATTAGGGATATGAAAAAGATACTTGTTATTTTTACCGGTACAAGAGATAATATAGATATAATAAACAGGGTTCTTGAAAGAGAAGGTGAGGACATATTTATTGAAATTATTTTTATACTCAGTGAAGCTATACCTTCCAATTTTTCCACCTGGCTTATGTATATGGGATTTCTGGGAGAGGAGCCGACAAAAGAAATAAAGGATTTGATACTTAAAGAAATAGAAAGGGATTTGATTGAAAGGAAAAAGGAGGTTGAGGAATTGCTCAGGAAAAAAGGTATAGATTTTAAAACAGAATTTAAAAAGGGTGATTTCTATCAGATTGTAAAAGATGTTATCCAGAAAGAAAGGTTTGACTCGATATATACTCCAAAAGCACGTGAAGTTATAATCGGGGAAGAAAGTATCAGGAATTTAAAAATAAGAGAGCTTTAAATTATTTTCCTTGCTAAAAATATTTCGGTTTTCTTAAACTTTTAAGATTATGCAGATAAAGGAGTATTATGTTTCGAGACGAGAACTTATAAAGAGTGTGCTGAGATTAAAGGATGTTAAGGTGTTTTTTTTATTTGGAATCCCTGGCTCTGGTAAGACCTTCTTTTTGAAGAGTTTTCATAAAAAACTTAAGGCACAGAGTATTTTTCTTGATGTAGAGGATGAGGATAATGATTTAAATATTTTTGTGGGAAAATTTCTCAGAATTGATAAAAAAGCTTATGAGAAAGATAAGTTTTATGTGATTATAGATGATTTTCAAAAGATTTACAGAAACAGGAAGATTATATCCTATCTGGAAAAACTTTTTAAAATTGAAAATTTCATATTTTTAATTTCTTCAAGAGAAGAATTTGATATAGAGGAAAAATTCCATATTCTCAAATACAAAAAAATTACAGAAAAAGAATTGTGGTTTACCAGAGAAGAGGTAAAAAGATTTTACTGGACAAAATATAAGAGGAGATTAAAAGAAGAACATCTTGATTTAATTTATAAATTGAGTAAGGGATGGCCTGTTGTTGTGAGTGTTCTTATAGATGTTTATTACAGAAAAGGAATAAAAAGTGTGATTGCCTATCATTCAAAAAATTCCATAGGAGAATATCTTGAGAAGGAAATTATTCCTTTAATACCCGAGAAACTGAGAAAAAATATAGGAATTCTGGGTATTCTTCCTTCCAGTTTCAATCTTTCTGATGTAAAGAATTTTCTGAACAAGAATGATTACAGAACTCTGTTGAATATTCTAAAATTTTTGAGTTCCAGTATCCCTTTTATTAGTCATAATGGACTCGGAAGATGGGAGGTTCATTCCCTTTTTATTTCCTTTTTAAGGGAAAGGGGTTATATAAAAAAAGATATTTTGAGAAGAATAAAAAGAGATGTATATGAGGAGAAATTCCCGATTTCAGCACTTGATAATTATTTTTTTTCAGGAGATTTTGAGGCTTTCAGAAAACTGATTAAAAAAAGATTCAATAAGATTGATTCACAATGTAACCTTGATATTCTTGAGAAAATTATTGAGAATACACCTTCACAGCTTTCGGGTAGCGAAGAGATAGAATTTTTAAAAGCAATCTATTATAAAAAAACAGGGAATTATAATATCTCATTCAAAATTTTTGATAAGCTCAGAAGAAGAAAAAGTGATTTTTCCATTATTTCAGCATATTTTGCTTCAAGGATAATGATGCTAAGAGGGAATCTGAAACTTGCAAGAAGGATTCTTTATTCTTCTTTAAGGAATATAAAAGATGAAGATAAGTTGGAAAAAATAGTTATATTTTTTACTCTTGGCTCGAATTATATTTTCTCAGAAGACCTGAACAGGGCTGAAAAATATTTAAAGAAGGCCATCCAGGTATGTGAAGAAATAAAAGACGATAAACTGAGGATACCAATTGAGATAAATCTCAAAATAGTTGAAAAAGGGAAGGGGAAATTAAAAGAAAAAGACATTTATGTTTTACTCAGAAAAATAGAAAAAAGAGGTGATACCTATAATTATCTTGTTCTTCTTTATCATTTTCTTGACTTTCTTTACAAAAGATGTGAAATTCAAAAGGTATATGAGTATGTATCAAAAGGCAAAAAGATAAGTTTTATGATTGACGAATATTTATACAATGCTTTCAGATTTTATGAAAACAAGACAAAGATAATCGATGGAAGGTATGATGAAGCAGAAAAGGGATTTTTGGAAATTATGAAAAAAATTAGGAGTGAAGAAAGTTCTCAATATTTAAATTCTTTTTTCCATCTTATCAGAATATATATACTTAAAGAAAAGTATGAGGAAGCGAAGGAGATGTTTAAGGAAATTGAAAAAGATTTCGAGATTCTTGAGATGAAGGCTATCAGGCTTCTTCTCGAAACCTTTAGAGTCTTTTTAAATGTTATGACAGGATACAGGAATGAAATTTATGAACTTGAAGATATAGTGGAGGAAATCAGGAAATCAAGATGGTATTTTGATTATACCTGGATGCTTTTGTATCTAATAAAAGCTTTAAGAGAGGTAGGGGATTTTAAAAAAGCTCAATTTTATATGAAAAGATTTGAACGGTTGATAAAAAAATATAATTTTGAGATATTACTTAAAGAAAAGGAAAAATTACTTCACGAAGAAAAAGAAAATATACATGTTCAATTACTTGGAGAATTTAAAATATTAAAAAATGGAAATGAAATCTCACTCAGGACCATAAAAGGTGAAAAGACAAGAAAGTTGCTTAAGTTCTTTTTTATGAAATATAACAGTATTGTAAGCAGTGAGGAGATAATAGAAAATTTCTGGAGAAGAAGAAAATGGAAAAAAGCTTTGAATTCTCTTTATGTTTCAATTTCAGAAATCCGTAATTTCTTAAAGGAAAATTCTCTCCCTTTTAAACTTATAAAAAAAGGGGAAGGATATATACTTAAAGGAGAGAAGGCACTGATAGATACCGGAAAGTTCCTGATGTTTTATAAAAAAGCTTTTAATTCTTCAAAATATGACGAAAGAATGGAAAATATTGAGAAAGCTTTATCCCTTTATAAAGGCGAATTTCTTTCATGTGAGAGGTATTCTGATTTTTGTGTTTTAACAAGAGAATTTTATAAAAGGAAATATTGTGAGATTCTATTATTGAAGGGAAAAATGCTCTTTGAGAATAAGAAATATGAGGAAGCAGGGCTTGTTTTAAAAGAGCTCATTGAGATCGACCCTGTAAACTCAGAAGCCAATAAGATATTGATAAAGATTTTGAAAAAAATGCACAAAGAAGAAGAAATTATCAGAATTAAAAAAAGATTTAACAGGGAATATTATCTGAGATTTAAAGAGAAAGTCCAGGACATTTTATAATCCTCTTTGAAAGTAAAATACTGTTTGGAACCTTTATACCAGTTTTAAATTTCCTGTAAAATCTTCTCTATTTTCTCCTGGACTTCAAAACCGTTATTTTCAAATTCAAGGGTTTTTTCAAAACCCATTGAAATAAATTTTTCTTTCAGCTTTTCATTCTTTTTCCGAAATAGAATAACCACAGGAAAGGGAATATTTTTCATATTTTCAAATTTTTCAGCTTCAATAAGTTCGTGGTTTACAAAAATACATTTGATTTCAGGACTATCCATATAAGAGCTCAACTCTTCTAATTCTTTTAAATTAATGACATCATAACCCTCGAGAACAAGAACTGGCTCTATCTTCTGAAGTTCTTCTTCATCACAGAAGGTAAGTATTATGTTTTTTGTTGTCATCAATTAATATTATTGCAATTTCTATTCCAGAAAGAGGTTTTTCATTGAAAAGACTGCAGGACAGTTAGATTATTTGAATACCTCTCTATCAAAGTTTGCTTTTTGCAAAGCTTTATGTGTATCTAAAGTAACAACCTCTAAATTTTTAAAAACTGTTAAAATTGCTTAAATTCTACCTGTAAACTCCTTTTTTTATATTATCTATCGTTCCATGTGTCCTTTTATGCTCTTCAAGTAGTTTTTCAAAATAGGCGTCTGTCATTTTTTGAATTTCTTCTATATCCTCTTCTGTTAAGTGTCTGAATCTGCCCTGAAGCTGGAGGTATTCTTTAACAGGCAATCCCTTTGGATAGTAATTAATGGTAACTTTATCTCCGTTTTCGACTTCATAAAGAGGGAAGAATTTTGTATCCACAGCAAGTCTTGAAACCTTTATTGTTAATTCCGAATCCATTCTCCAGCCAGGAGGACAGGGTGCGAGAATATGTATGAATCTTGTTCCTTTCATTTCTTTTGCCTTTTTAACCTTTCTGTATAAATCAAGAGGAAATGCAACAGTAGCGGTTGCAACATAGGGGATTCTGTGTGCCCTCATTATTTCAATTATATGTTTTTTGGGTCTTTTGTTCGGGCTTTCATAGGGAGTTGTTGTGGTCCACGCCTTTAAAGGAGTTGCTCCTGACCTCTGAATTCCCGTATTCATGTAAGCTTCATTATCATAACATATATAAATTATGTTCTCGTTTCTTTCAGCTGCTCCTGATAATGCCTGAAGTCCTATATCAAATGTTCCTCCATCTCCAGCCCAGGCAAGGACATTTGTATCCTTTAATCCCTTTGCATTTAAACCTGCTCTCATACCTGTGGCAACAGCTGCTGCAGTTTCAAAGGCTGTATGGAAAAGAGGTGCTTTTAATGAATGATATGGAAAGGGTCCATCGATTATGGTCCAGCAGCAGGCAGGGATTGTAACAACAGTGTTTTTACCAAGTGCCCTTAAGGCATGTTTTATTGCAATCGGAGCACCGCATCCCTGACAGGATAAAATTCCTGGATTTAAAACTTCTTCCTGTAAAAGTTCTCCCCATTTAAATGCCATTTTATTTCCTCCTTTAAAGGTTTATGTTTTCTGTTTTTAAACCCCAGAAAATAATGTCTTCATCTTTTTCTCTTTTTTCAGCATCTTTTATAACTTCTTCAACATCCTGAGGTGTGATATCCCTTCCACCGAGTCCCCATATATAACCAAAAAGCATAGGTTTTTCCTTCACAGAATAAAGGGCGGATCTTATTTCATTAAAGAAAACTCCTCCGAGACCAAAGGAAATATTCCTGTCAAGAACAATAACCTTTTTTCTACCTGATAAAATTCTTCTGATTTTTTCAAAGTTGAAGGGTCTCAATACCCTGACCCTCAGCACACCAACTTTTTTGTTCTCTCTTTTTCTTATTTCATTCACAGTATATTTAACGGTTGAGGAAACCGCACCTGATGTAACAAGAACAATTTCAGCATCATCCATCATGAATTCTTCAAAAAATCCCCATTTTCTTCCAAATCTTTCCTCAAATTCCTTTCCTGCGTTTTCAATTTCCTCTATTGCTTTTTCCATTGCTTTCTGCATTTTATATCTCAATTCCATATAGGGTCCCTGTGGCATAACAACCGCACCTATGGAATAGGGTTTGTCAGGGTGAAGGGCATGGGGAAGTTCAAGAGGAGGCAAAAATTCATCAACCTCTTCCTGTGCAGGGATTTCCACAGGTTCGGCAGTATGAGAGAGGATAAAGGCATCAAGAACAAGCATTGAAGGAAGTAGCACCTTTTCAGATACTTTATAGGCAAGAATTACAGAGTCAAGGACTTCCTGGTTTGACTCACAGTAAACCTGCATCCAGCCTGTATCTCTCTGGGATAATGAGTCATTCTGGTCAGACCATATGGACCATGGAGCAGCGACAGCTCTATTTACAACAGCCATAACGATCGGTAATCTGTCCCCTGCTGCCCAATGCAATAATTCATGCATTAAAAGAAGACCCTGAGAGGATGTTGCAGTAAATACTCTTGCACCTGTGACACTTGCACCTATACACACAGCCATTGCAGAATGTTCTGATTCAACATTTACAAAGGTTGCATCAAGTTCCTTTTTTCCACACATTTCTGATAAAAGTTCAACAATCTGGGTTTGCGGGGTTATGGGATATGCAGAAATAACCTGCACTCTTGAAGCTTTAACTCCATAAGAAACAGCATGGTTTCCATAAACGACCTTTTTAATTTTCTCTTTTATTTTTGCCATTTTTTACCTCCTTAAATTTCAGAAACCATCTGAATTATTCCTCTTGGACATTCACTTGCACATACTCCACAACCTTTACAGAAGTCATAATCCACCACAGGTTTTCCATTTTCCCATAATATGGACATATCAGGACAGTAAACATAGCAATTTCCGCAGGAATTGCAGTAACCGCAGGAAAAACACCTCTTTGCTTCTTTTAGAGCCATTTCCTCTGAAAAGGATTTTACCTCTTCCTCAAAAGATTTTACTCTTTCTTCCACAGGCAACTCCTCTGGATGAACCGCAGGTGCTCTTTCAAAATATTCTGTTTTTATGAGCATAAATGATACTGTTCTCGGTGGTATCTCTTTAACATGGATATCCTCTCCTTTCAGGTATCTATCAATACTTTTTGCCGCTCTCTGTGCCCATGCCTCTGCTTCAACAACAGTTGAAGGACCCTGAATGAAATCACCACCTGCAAAAACTCCTTCAACCTTTGTTGCCCCTGTTTTTTTCTCGGCATAGGGCCAGCCGTCGTCACCCAGATATTCATCAGGAAGGAGTTTCCTGTCAGATTCTTCTCCTATTGCTTTTATAACAAAATCATATTCTTCCTGAAACTCAGAACCTTCAATCGGAACCGGTCTTCTTCTTCCTGATTTATCAGGTTCTCCAAGCTGCATCCTCTGATTTGTAAGGACAATTTTACCGTTCTTCTTTTCTGCTTTGATTGGAAGAGTTAGAAAATGGAAAGGAATTCCATCCTGTTTTGCCTTCTCCCTTTCTTCTTCAAGTGCAGGCATTTCTGCTTCTGTTCTTCTATAAAGGACATGAGGCTCTGCTCCTATTCTCTTTAATGTTCTTACAACATCCATTGCAACATTTCCTGCTCCTATTACAGCGACTTTCTTGTCTTTGAATCTTGAAACATCCTCTCCTTCATTTACCTCCTTAAGAAAATGAACACCTGAGAGAAGATTTTCCTCACCTTCAATTCTCATTTTTTTCTCAACCCATGCACCTATACCTATAAAAACAGCATCAAATTTTTGCCTTAACTCATCTATCTGAATATCTTTTCCCAGTTCCTTATTTGTTTCTATTTTAACGCCCATTTTCTCGAGCATTTCGAATTCCTTATCAAGAATCTCTTTTGGCAATCTATAAGGAGGGATTCCGTATCTTAAAACTCCTCCGGGAAGTGACTCTCTTTCAAAAATTGTAACGGAGTGTCCGTATCTTCTCAGAAAATAAGCAGCTGACATTCCTGCAGGTCCTGAACCTATAACAGCAACCTTTTTTCCTGTGTCAGCAGGTAAATCCTTTACCTTATATCCTCTTTTTAAAATATGGTCTCCCACATATCTTTCAAGTTCTCTTATGGATATCCTTTCATCGAATCTTTTTCTGTTACATCCTATCTGACAAAAAGCAGGACATACCCTTCCTGTAATGGAGGGAAAAGGATTTTTTTCAAGTAAAACATCCGCAGCTTTATCAAGGTCCTTTTCAATAATCCAGTAAAAATAATGAGGGATTTTTGTTCCTAAGGGGCATGCTTTCATACAGGGAGCAGCCTTATCCTCAATGACAGGTTTTACATTTCTCCATGAACCTGTTTTTAAAACTCTTGTTGTTCCTGTTGATAAAGCCACATCAGGGAGTTCATCAATGTTTTTGTAAGAAATTCTTTCAGCCATTTTTCTTCCTCCTTTTAAATTCCCTTTACTGAATTAAAGGCTTCTTCTGCTGCTTTTTTGTTTTCTTCTATTTTTACAGGAACCTCTTCCTCAATTGCTGATGTCAATTCCTCCATTCCAAAAATATTAAGAACCCTTGCAAGTGCCCCGAGAATTGCTGTATTTACAATGGGTTGTGCTCTTGAACCGAGCTTGTTTTTAATTGCAATCTGGGTAGCATCAACTGTAAAAACTTTGTATTTCTTACTGAATTCAAAATCATCAGGATTTTTTGGTGAATTTATTATAATTTTGCCCTCTTCCTTTAAACCCTCTGTTACATCCACCATTTCAAGAAGTGTTGTATCAAGTACCAGGATTATATCAGGATTATATATATTACATCTTAAAAACAGCTTTTCCTCAGGATCATGTATTCTGAGGAAAGCTGTGACAGGGGCACCCCTTCTTTCAACACCAAACTGAGGAAAGGCAAGGGGGTAATAGCCTGCCTTAAACGCGGCAATAGCACTTACTTTGGAGGCAATTACAGCCCCCTGCCCCCCTCTTCCGTGAAATCTAATTTCAAGCATTTCAAAAATCCCTCCTTATATTCATATATAATTAATAAGGAGTTGAACCCGTAGAAATAAAGAGATAAATTAAAATTTATTTTGAATTATATTATTTTTTGCAATTTTTTTTCAATTAATTTTTGCTGGATTTTTTGATTATATTTGCTTTAAATTATATATATTGATAAATTCGCTTCCTTTTTTATATAATCAAATTGTTTCCATCGGGTTCTATTCCCATTAAACAAATCCTCATTTATAGTGAAAACATTAAGGTGGAGATTTTTATTGATTCTGGGAGTTGTGGTATTTTCTATAATAGCCCTTATTCCTACCTTTCAATATTATTCTCTTTCGCCTGAAGAACTTGCCAAGAAACCGAAAGAGGAAGTCAGAAAGATGCTGAAAAGGGCCCTGGCTCTTGGTCTTGATTTGAGAGGAGGAATGTATCTTGTTCTGAAAGTAAAGCCTGTGGAAAAGGAAAATGTCAAGGAAGCAAGAGATAGAGTTCTTGAAATAATAAGAAACAGAATAGACCAGTGGGGAGTTTTTGAACCTGTTATTCAACCAGCAGGAGAGGATAGAATAATAGTTCAGCTTCCAGGAGTAATGGACAGAGAGAGAGCAAGAGAACTCATAGGGAAAACAGCAGTTTTGACGTTTCATCTGGTTGAAGATATAGATAATACAAAAAAAATTCTTGATAAAATTGATGATGCTTTAAGAAAATTATCAAAAGATACCACAAAATCTCCCTTAAAACCACTTTTATTTTTGTATAGAGGAGACATAGTATTTGAAGAAATTTATCTTGATTCAGTTAAAAAGATGCTAAAAAGAGAGGAAATCAAAAAATTTATACCAAAAGACAAGATGTTTCTTTTTGGTAAATCCTTTGAGGTTAACGGGAAAAAGCTGAGGTCAATATTTCTTGTAAATAGGAAACCTGATGTCAAAGGTGAGTATATTAAGAATGCTGTGCATTCTGTTTATCAGGGAACAGACCCTGCTCTTCAGAATACTCCTGTTGTGAATCTTTCTTTTGACAGAAGGGGAACCATTGATTTTGCACGGGTTACAGGTGAGAATGTGGGAAAACGTCTTGCCATTGTTCTTGATTCCATAGTTCAGTCAGCACCGAGAATAATACAGAAAATACCAACAGGTAATGCCCAGATCACAGGAATTGAGTCAATGGAAGAGGCAAGAGACCTGGCTGTAATCTTAAAGGCAGGTGCTCTTCCTGCTCCTGTGGAGATAGAAGAGGAGAGGTCTGTGGGTCCGCTTCTTGGTAAGGATTCCATAAGAAGAGGAATACAGAGTGCTGTGCTTGGAGGTGTTATAGTTATGGTTTTTATGGCAATTTATTATATGTTTGCAGGAGCTGTTGCAGACCTTGCCCTTGTTCTCAACCTCATTATAGTTATGGCATTGCTTTCTGCCTTTCATGGAACACTCACACTTCCTGGAATTGCGGGTCTTGTTCTAACCATAGGAATGTCTGTTGATGCGAATGTGCTTATATTTGAAAGAATAAGAGAGGAATTGAGAGCAGGAAAATCCTTGAGGGCAGCTGTGGAAGCAGGATTTTCAAGAGCAATGATTACAATCCTTGATGCAAACATTACAACAATTATATCCGCTCTTGTGCTTATATGGTTTGGAACAGGACCTATAAGAGGATTTGGACTTGTTCTTGCACTCGGTATTGCAACCTCATTCTTTACAGCAGTATTTGTTTCAAGAGCTATATTTGATTACTTTGTGCTTGTGAAAAAAGTAAAGAAATTGCCGGTGTAAGGAGGTGAAAGATGGAATTTTTTAAGACACCAAACATTGATTTCCTTTCAAAAAGAAGAATTTTTTTGGCCATATCAGGAATTGTTGTTTTATTTTCCTTGGTTCTACTTTTTACAAAAGGACCGAACTACGGAATTGACTTCACAGGAGGAACTCTGCTTCACATACATACTGATAACGATATTTCCCCCTCTGATTTGAGAAGTGCACTTGCAGAGATAGGTCTTGCAAAATCAGAAATTCAGGATGTGAGCTTAAAAGAACATATTATCAAGTATTCAGAGAATATCGAGTCTGATTCTATTGTTAAATTTTTAACAAAAAAATTGAATACCACAATTGAGATAGAAAGAACTGAAAAAGTGGGACCGAGAATAGGACATGAGTTAAGGCTCAGAGCCATTTATGCGGTTCTGATCGGTATGCTTCTTATGTTAATATATATTGCTATCAGATTTAATCTTCCTTTTGGTATAGCTGCCATTCTTGCAATTTTCCACGATGTTACAATAACACTTGGAGTTTTTGTTCTGCTTTCAAGGGATATTTCAGTTCCCATAATTGCTGCCTTCCTTACCATAGTGGGTTATTCAATCAATGACTCAATTGTTGTTTCTGATAGAATAAGAGAGAATTTAAGAAGAAGACAGGGTAAGTTTATAGATATTGCAAACAGGAGTATAAATGAGACACTCTCAAGAACAATAATTACATCAGGAACAACCCTTCTTGTTCTGATTGTGCTTTTATTACTTGGAGGTCCGCTTTTGTTTGATTTTGCTCTTGCTCTTACAATTGGTGTTGTTGTGGGAACATACTCATCAATTTTTGTTGTTGCAGCCCTTGTTGCAGAATATGAAGAAATGAAGAGAAAAAGAGCACGAAGAAGGCGCTAAATGCTCCCCTTTTTTGCCTTAGACCCAAAGAAGACAGCAAGAGAAGCAAGGAAGTTAAGGGATGAGGGGAAATGGGAAAAGGGATATTCTTTATGTAAAAAAGCATTAAAAACCTCTCCCAGAGACCCTGATTTACTTGAAATAGCTTGTGAACTAGCTCTTCTTCTGAAAAAATACAAAGAGGCTATAGGTCATTTTACCCTTTTAAAAGCTCATCCTCAAAAGAGAAGAAAATTACTGGATGTTCTTTTTGAACATTTTGGAGGAGATGAGAAGGACAAGATACTTTTAAGAGAACATGTTTTACTTGAACTTATATCAGAAGGTGAACTTGACAAGATTGAAAATGTTTTTACTCTGATACCGGAAAATGAAAAGGAGCATTTTTTAAAAAAACATTCTGAAAAAGATGATTTTAATTCCCAACTTTTTGTGTATGCCCTTCTTTTTTATTCACGGAAATTTATAGATGCCTCTTTAAAACTTTATGAGATATATAAAAGATTTGAGGATAAAAGACCTCTAATAAAAAAGGAAATTCTCAGGGTTCAGAATATGGGATTTATGAGGAAATATGCGGGTTTTGTTAATTTCCTGATAAATTATTCTGAGGGCAAAGAGGATAAAGCAATTGAATATGTTGATGATTTCATTGATGATGATTCTTTTTATCCTTATATAATCAAAGAGTTTGAAAAAAGATTTCCTGAAAATTCATATTTTAAACTTCTCTTTTCCCATCTTTTGATAATAAATGGAGAAAAAAATAAGGGGCTTTTAGTTTTAAAAGAAGCAATTAAGGATAAGGAGAATATTGATAAAAATTATGCCTATGATATTGTGAAAAGTTTTAAAAAGGAAGAATTGAGTGAGGAGGAGCTCAGGGATGTGGCGGAAATTTTAACAGAACTGGGTAAAACAGAAGAAGCTGCAGAAATGATTAAGGATAGTGTAAAGAGTGAGGTAAGTGTGAAATCTCTCAGGGAATCTCTGCTCAAATCTTTTTCTCCGAGAGCTTTCAGAATACTTCTTGAAATGGAGGAGAATAATATTGATGAGAATCTGAGATTTTTATATGAAAAAAGTTCTGATTATTTAAATGATATGGATGTTCTTGATGTTTTAAAGGATCTTTCAGAGGAGAGGAATATAAAGAGTAATTTCTTCCTTTTTTCCCTTGCTTCCTCATCAATAAGAAATGGTGAGTTTAAGAATGGTATTGCTATTTTCAGGTATCTTTTAAGAAAAGGTTTTAATTTAAATCTGATTATTCAGGAATTTGAGAGAAAGAGAGAGGATATTTTGAGTATTCCAGAAGGAATGATACTTGAAGCAGAACTTCATCTTTATAAAAAGGATGAGAAATTTTTTGATACATTAAGAAAGCTTACAGAGAGTTATCCCCTTTATTCTGATTATATTCTTCTGCTTCTTGATGAGGCAGGTCTCCTTTATGATGAATGGAATGAGAAGATACTTGAATTTTTGAGTCAGAATGTAGGGAAGTTGAGTGATAAGGCACATGTTGTTGAAGGGCTTACCCTTGTTCGCCTTAACAGATTAAAAGAGGGTGTTCTTAAACTGTATGAAGCATATAAGAAGGGTAACAAATTTGTGAGAGGGATAAGCGAAAAGATTTATAAAGAAGAAATCCCTGAATATAATCTTCTTCAGGGTTTTATTTTCCTTGAGCTTGAAAAATATACAGAAGCTGAAAAATTTCTGAGAAAGGCAATGAGAGATAAAAAACTGTTGATTGAGATTTCAAGAGTATTGTCAGAAAAGTTGCAGAAGAAAAAGAATAAAAATATTCTTTTCCTTTTTGTCAATACCCTTATTTTATGGGGTAAATATGAGGAGGCATTGAAGTTTATTTCCACATTAAAGGAAGAGGCAGATGAGAAAATGATGGGTGATATTCTTTCAATGGAAGCAGTTGTTCTTTTTAAAAGAGGTGAAAAGGAAAAGGCAAAGGAAATTATAAAGAATCTTTTGAAAGAAAAAAGAAAATTTGACCCCTATTTTCTTTACAATTTCTTGAAAGAAGAAGAGAAAAAGGAGAAGAGTCCTTTTGTTTATCAAACACTTGGCTCACTTGCTCTTTTAATTCCAGAGCCAAAGGAAGCGGTCAAAAATTATTTTATACTTGCACTTAAAACTCCCAAACTTATTTCCAGAATAAGGGATATATTCCTTACAATTGAAACCAAATTCCCCTATTTCCCTGAAATTGACCTTTATAAAAAGGGACTGGATATACTTGAAGGTAAAGAGGATAAAAATTCGCTTCTCAGATTTTATGAGGAGAATCCGGAAATCAAAGAGGAATTCAGGAATTTACTTGAAGTTTTACCGGATACACAGAAAGACCCCTATCTTCTCTTCTTGCTTTCAAAGTTGAATTTTGAAACAGGAAAGGAGTTTACGCCTTATGTCTTAAAAAGTTTTGAGCTTGCCCTGAATGAAAGACTTTATGACCTTCTTAAAGAAATCAAAGATTTCTCCTATGAAAGAATTAAAAATGATGAGAATGGAAAGGAACTCTTGTTTTTCATATTAAAAAATGATGTCAGGAATTTTGAGAGATTTTTTAAACTTTTAAAAGAGAAAAGTTATATTGAAAAATACCCGAATGAAGCAATAGAGGTAATGAGAGCTGTATTTTTAAAAGGGATAAGAGATAAAGAATTCTTGTTTACCTATGCGGATTTTCTTTCAGAAAAAGAAGACAAGAGCTGTATTTATATTTATCAGGAAGCCCTTGAGAAATTTCCAGATGAGATTGAAAAAAGGAAAGATAAATGGGAAAAGTTTATTCCAGAAGGTCTTGGTCTTGGTTTAAATGTTGCAATTCGTTTGAAGGATACACAAAAATTTAAGGAGAGAGTAAAAAGAATTATTGAGCTTGATTTAATAGGAACCTTCTATGCTGTTATAAGGGAATCCATAAAAATTTTTGATTATGAAGAGGAGCTTTACAATATTTACAGGAAATGTGCTTTATCTGTTAAAGATGTTGATACCGAAATATCTGTGTTAAAAGGGCTTGCAGGGAAAGAGGGGAAAATAGAGTATTATGAAGAACTTGTTGAAAAATTGATTCTCTTTAAAAGGGATGAGGTTAATACTTACTGGAAAGAATTTGTTAAAAAAGTAGCAGAAGAAGGAAAGACCCATATACTTGATCGTCTTTTTGAAAAATACTTCCGGTTTGATAGAAAAATGAACCTTTATGGTGGAAATTACATGAAAACGCTTTTTACTTTGGAACCCATGCGTTTTTTTAAATTTTTAAAAGGTAAAAGAAATTTTCCATTACCATTAACAGAGCCTTAAAATTTAAAACTTTAAGAAGGAGGAATTGAAATGGAAATGTGTCCTTTTCTTTCAAATCCTTTATGGAAAAGGAATGAAGCAGGTATCGAAACTCTTGAAATAAAAGAAGTTCCCTGCCAGAAAGAGAAATGTTTTCTATACAGAGAAGGGAAGTGTGGAGCTGTATATCATCCTGATTATTCAGGAATAAAAAATACAATTACAGAAATAGGTATTGGTTTTAATGAGAACATGAAAGCTCTTTATGATTTGATAAAAGAAAATTCAGAAAAGAATATGTCTCTTCTGAACGAACTTAATCAGAGAATTATTCCCCTCTTTGATAATTTAAAGAGTGTTTTTGAGCAGAGTTTTAGGGGTATACAGGATGAAATTTCAAAATTAATGTCTCAGCTTACAGAAATAACATCCAGAACCGATGAACAGAGGAAAAAAGAGTTTGATGAAATAAAATCTTCCTTTGAAAAGGTTATAACAGAGAGTGAAGAAAACATAAAAAAGATTCTGGATGCATCTGCCCAAGAAAGAGATAAATTCCTGAAGAACTTTGAGAATGTGTTTGAAAAAATTGTAAGCACAGAGAAAGAACAGTTTGAGAACATTTCACAGAGAAGTATCTCCTATATTGAAAGGATAAAGGAAGATGCTGATAAAAGGTTTTCTGAAATTTTTGAAGTGATACAGAAGGAGAGAATTCTTCTTGGGGAGTTATTTGAGAAAATCAGAAATCTCACAGAATCAATGATTTCTTATAAAAAAGAAATCGAAAAGACTCTTGAGGAAGAGAAGGTGAAAAGAAAATTTGAAAATGCCAAATTTCTGTATCTAAAAGGGGAATATACCGAGGCAGAAAAGATACTTAAAGAAATACTTGAAAAAGAAGAATTTGATGATGCTTATCTTTTACTGGGTCTTGTTCTTCTTGGAAGCAAGAAATTTGATGAAGCAGAGTCATATTTGAAAAATTATCTTGAAAAACATCCTGAAGTTCCTGAAGCACTTACAGGGCTTGGCAGAATTTTGTTTGAAAAGGGTGATTACCAGAATGCACTTGTATTACTGGAAAAGGCAAAGGAAAAATCACCTGATTCAGAGGATATACTTTATATTTACGGTCTTTCACTTGCAAGAACAGGAAGAGTAGATGAGGCAAAGGAGATTTTTGAAAAAGTTCTTGAGATAAATCCCTATTTTGAACCCGCAAAAGAAGCAATTAAAAAATACATTTCACCGATTGATTGATAAAAAATGGTTCCTGAATATTTCATTGGGATAGGAGAAGGTAAGGTTTTAAAAGGAGAAGGGATTTTAAAAGCGATAGGAGTTGGTTCCTGTGTTGTTATAATTCTTTTTGATAGAAAGAATAAAATCGGCGGATTTGCCCATTCAATGTTACCTGCCCCTAAAAGGATGGATGAAAATACTCCGGTTTTCAGGTATGTGAACAAAGCCATCCCACAGCTTTTGAGAGAGATGGAGGTTCTCGGTGCTGAGAAATCAAACATAGAGGCATACATAGTGGGAGGTGCAACCATATTTGATTCACCTCTTGCCACATCTCCCTGGTCAATTGGTTCAAGGAATGTGCTTGAAGCAAGAAATATCCTTACAAGAATGATGATAAAAATTGTGAAAGAGGAAGTGGGTGGCAACGAAGGAAGAACCGTAATATTTGATGTTGGGAAGGGTGAAATAAAGGTTAAAAAGAGGGATAAGGAAATTGTCCTCTCATAAAATAAAAGTTCTTGTTGTTGATGATTCCTATTTGATGCGCCTTCTTATATGCGATTTACTTTCATCCTTTGATGACATTGAAATTGTGGGAACAGCTAAAAATGGTAAAGAAGCAATAGAGCTTATAAAGAAACTTAAACCCGATGTTGTTACCCTTGATTATGAAATGCCTGTTATGGATGGAATTCAGACACTTGAGACAATAATGAAAGAAAATCCTGTACCCTGTATAATGCTCTCAGCGTATACAAAAGAAGGGGCTGAAATTACATTGAATGCCCTTTCCAAAGGTGCCTTTGATTTTGTCACAAAGCCTTCTGGTTCAATCTCAATGGATATAGAAAAGGTTAAGGAAGAACTTTATACAAAGGTAAAGCTTGCAAAGGAAGTTTCTCCCTCAAAACTCAAACCAGGATTCAAAAAGCCTCTTGAGAAAAAAGTTGAGAGAAAAAATAAAATTTCAGCTATAGGAATTGTTTCTTCAACAGGTGGTCCTCCGGTAGTTGAATTTATTTTAAAAAACATTCCGCAGCTTGATATCCCTGTTTTTATTGTTCAACATATGCCAAAGAGTTTCACAGGAATATTTGCAGAAAGATTGAAGAAAACTACAGGTAAAAAGGTGAGAGAAGCAAGGGATAAAGAAGTTGTCAAGAATTATATCTATGTTGCACCCGGCGGAATTCATATGTCATTGAAAAAGTTAAAGGATAAAGTTGTTATTGATTTGATTGATGCTGAACCGAAATGGGGAGTGAAACCGAGCGGTGATTACCTGCTTTCCGCAATTTCAGAAATTTACGGAGATAAGTCTCTTGCAATAATTTTAACAGGAATGGGTAAGGATGGAAGCGAAGGAGCGAAAAAGATTAAGCAAAAGGGAGGAATTGTTATATCACAGGATAAAAAGACATCCGTTATTTATGGTATGCCTCAGGCTGTGAAAGATATTTCAGATTTTGTTCTTTCCCCTGATAAGATTGCAGAAAAAATTATTGAACTTATATGAGAAATGAAATAAAAAGAATAGAAAGATTAAAAGGACTGAGATTAAAAGTAAGAGCTCTTCTTGAAGGAACACTTCTCGGAGTTCACAGAAGTCCTCTTCATGGATACTCCTCTGAATTTGTTGAACACAGGGAATATTCTCCTGGTGATGATACCCGTTTGATAGACTGGAAAGTTTATGCAAGAAAGGAAAAACTGTTTACAAAAAAGTTTTCAGAAGAGACAAATACAAGGGTTTACTTCCTTCTTGATTCCTCAAATTCAATGAATTTCGGAAATCCCACAAAATTTGAATATGCAAAAGTTCTGCTTTTGTCACTTGCCTATCTTTTTCAACAGCAGAGAGATGCACCGTCTCTTTTTGTATTTTCGGATAAAGAAAGAATCTTTATACCTCCTTCAAGCACAAGGGTTAATCTTGAAAAAATTACAGATACACTTGAGGGTCTTGAGCCCGAAGGTGGAACAGACCCTTTCAATCTCTTTCTTTATCTTTCGGAAATAATAAAAAAAAGAAGTTTAATCTTTTTGTTTACGGACTATTATCACAGACCCAATGATTTTTTAAAGGGGCTTAAATATCTGAAATCAAGGAAAAATGAGGTTTTCTCAATAAGAATATTGTCAAAAGAGGAATTCAATACCTCTCAGAGACTGCCCTTTATTTTGAAAGACCTGGAAACAGAAGAAGAGTATATTGTAAATGACAGAAAATTATGGGAAGAAATTAAAAGAAAGATGAAAGAGTTTGAACTTAAATTAAATGAAGAGCTTTTCTCCTCGGGTATTAAAAATTTCAATGTTTATATAGAAGAACCTTATGAAAAAAATCTTTTAATGATTGTAAATTCCTTATGATTTTTCTGAAACCTTTTTTTCTTTTTTTCTTACCCCTTTCTTTAATACCTATTATCATACATCTTCTGTTACCATATAAAAAAAGAAAGATCTTCTATCCCTGGATTGATTTATTTAAAAAGGAAAAAGAGATAAAAAAGAAAAGAAGAATAAGGGATTTAATTGTTCTTTTAATGCGAATCCTTACAATTTTATTTGTTATCCTTTCCTTTTCAAAACCCAGAATAAAATCAAGATTCGGTGTTTTTAATCATATCCTCTATTTTGAACATCCTTACTGGAAAAGGAAAGTTAAAATGTTTGATGTAAAAAAAATACCTGCATCAAAGTTTGATTCTGTTGTTTCTGACATCAACACAAAAGATATTTACATTCTCGGTCCTGTTCCTGATACATTTGCAAAAAAAATATATGATATAAAAGATAAAAGAATTTATATAATAGGAACAGGAGAGGTAAAAAATTTAAAAATAAAGGACATAAAAAAAATTGAGGACAGAATATTCATTGATATAAATTCGGACTTTGATACCAGTTCTGTGTCTCTTGAAATTTATTACAGAAAAAATCTTATTCTCAGAAAGGATGTGGATATAAAAAAAGGAAATAATATCTTTACCTTCAGTTATAATCCTGACTGGAGATTTCTTTTTGTAAGGATAAACTTAAAGGATGATTATCCTGATGATAACGAAAGATTTTTTTATATTGAGGAAAGCAAAGGTGCTGATATTGTAATAATGGGTAATAAAAATAAATTTTTATCTGCCTTTACAAACACTCTTCAAAAGGGAGAAGAGAAAGTTTATATCATCACAGGGAGTATGAACTCAAAGCAGATAGAAAAATTGATATCACAGGATAAGAAAATAATTATTTTTCCTGATACAATAAATGATGAGCTTGAAATTCTTTTGAAAAGAAATGGAATTGAAAAAAAAGGGATTCTTAAGGATGTGAAAAGTTATGATTCTGATTTGTATTTCAAAAAAGTGTTTGTAATTTCAGGAAAGAAAAATATGAAAATAAAGAATTTCCCATACAATCTTTTTGCAATTTCTGGAAATCTATGTGTCGCTTCCTTTTATCCATCAGAAGAGAATACAAATTTTGTTTATTATCCTGAATTTGTTATGCTTTTATATGGGGTGATAAAAAACTTTATTTCTGAAAAGATTTCTGTTCCTGAGAGCAGTTTTTATGAGGTTGATTTAAAAGAAGACTCTTATTCCCTTTATACAGATAAGGGTGAGAAAATATCAGATTATGAGGGAGGGAAAATTATTATGAAACCTCTTTCAAAAGGGATTTATTATCTTAAAAATTCAGAAAAAATTTACCTTGAGGTTAATTCAATTCCCCTTCCTGATATTGCACAGTTTGAAGAAAATCCAGGGAATATAATAATTATAAAAAATCCTGAAAAATTAAAATCCCCTGACCTTAAAGGATTATTCCTTATTTTTGCAATAATTACATTTTTGATAGAAGTTCTATTGTGTGTTATTTAAATTTCCTTTTTTAAGAGAAAAAATATTTGCTACACTTTCTGTTACCCGAAAATCACATAACTTCCTTTATACTCCTGTGCAATATTTCAAGCCCTGTGAACATTTCCTCCTCTGTTATTATCAGAGGGGGGCAAATCCTTATTGTATTTTCACCTGCAGGCAGAATCAGAAGTCCTTTTTCAAAACATTTCATAACAATCTCATCCCTTTTCTTTTTGTTCTTTTTAAGTGTTTTTTTATCTTTTACAATTTCAATTCCTATCATAAGACCCTTTCCTCTTACATCTCCCACAATTTCAAATTCTTTTTTCCATTTTTCAAGTTCTTTTATAACCTTTTTACCGAGTTTTTCAACATGTTCTAAAAGCCCGTTTTCAAGATTTTCTATGACCTTTAATGCAACTTCACAGGAAACAGGATTTCCTCCAAAGGTTGAGGCATGGGCTCCTGGTGGCCAGTCCATTATTCCGCTTTTTGCTATACATGCTCCTAAGGGAAAACCACCTGCTATTCCCTTTGCTATTGCGATAATATCGGGTATGATATCATAATGCTCTATTGCAAAAAACCTTCCTGTTCTTCCCATCCCGCTCTGGACTTCATCTACAATTAATAGAATTCCGTATTTATCAAGTAATTTTTTGAGTTCTTTGAAATAACCATCAGGAGCAGGAATGTAGCCTCCCTCTCCCTGAATCGGTTCTATAATAAAAGCAGCGATTTCCTCGGGGTCAACAAGTCGGGAGAATATGTTATCCTCAATAAATTTGATACATGCAAAATCACATTCAGGATGTTTTAAATTGAAAGGACATCTGAAGCAATAGGGATAGGGAGCATGGACCGTTCCGTAAAAGAGTGTAAAGAATCTTTTTCTGTGTATTGTCTTGCTTGCTGTTGCGGATAATGCTCCCATTGTTCTTCCATGAAATCCTCCATAAAAGGCAAGAACATACGGTCTTTTTGTATGATACCTTGCAAGCTTTATTGAGGCTTCAACCGCTTCTGCTCCTGAATTTGAAAAGAAGATTTTTCTGTTTTTTGCTCCCGGTGCAATTTCTGCAAGTTTTTCCGCAAGTTTAATTTCAGAGGGATAATAAAAATCTGTTCCCGAATAATGAATCAGTTTTTTTGTCTGTTCAAATGCGGTTTTTATAACATCAGGATGAGAATGCCCGAGTGAGAGAACAGCAACACCCGCATTGAAATCAAGGAATCTGTTCCCATCCACATCATAAACCCATACACCCTCTCCCTTTTCGGCAACAAAGGGATAAACTCTTGTATATGAAGGAGAAATATATTTTTTGTCAATTTCAAGCCATTTTTTTGCCTTTTTGCCGGGTATTTTATTTTTTATTTTTGGTTTCATTCTATTTCCCTCCTTTTATAGATTGTTTTCAATTTTTACCCATTCTTCTGAACCATCTTCATAAATAACCTTGTATTCTCTTTTGAACACATTTACATCACATACTTTTCCTGTTCCTTTTTCTGTAACAATCTCCCTTCCTATTTCAGGTAGGCCTCTTGATAGTTCTTCATAAACCTCAAGTTCAAATCTCAGGCAGCATAAAAGTCTTCCACATATACCTGTGAGATTTTCCGGTGCTGTGAAAAGATACTGCCTTCTCGCCATATCAATTGTTATTGAAGGTATTTCTTTTAACCATGTTTCACAACACAGTATTCTTCCACATCTACCTATTCCTCCCAGCTCTTTCGCATAATCTCTTGCTCCCTTCTGTTTAAATTCAACATGTAAGTGTAGTTTTTTTGCAATTAAAGGAGCAAGTTTGGATAAATCATATCTTTTATCAGCAGTAAATGTGAACTTGATAATTCCCCTTTCCTTATCAAGTGATGTTTCAACAATCCTGATATCTCTTAATTTTTCTTCAAATAAAATTCCGTATGTAATGTTTCTTAAAAGTTTTATTATCTCACTATCCTCACAGGGTGTGATGTTTAAAAGTCTCAACTTTGAAGGTTTGTTTGATATTCCTCTTATTTTAACAAATAATGATTTTTCCTCCCCTTCTATTTTAATGCAGGCAAATTTTATATTTTTATCAATATTGAAATCTTTTGGAACCCTGTATCTTGCAAGAGGACCTCCAATGATTGAAACTTCAAGAGATTTTATATCATCCCTTTTCTTGAAAAACTTCATCTTTTAAGGGAAGTATCCTTCACAAAAGGAAGTGTTTCTTTTTTAAATTTAATTTTGTTCTTTCTTATCAAAATATCAAATTCCTCATTATTTTTTAAAAAGGATGTGTTAATATACGCAAGAGCTATATTCTTTTCAATAAAAGGAGAGTATGCTCCTGATGTTACAAAACCCACTTTATCTTCCTTAAGAAAAACATCACTTCCTTTTCTTGGGACTCCTTTCATATCCTCTGAAACAAGACCTGTTAATTTTTTTTCTGTTCCATTCTTGATCTGATTTTCAAGTATTTCTTTACCCAGAAATTTATCCTTATTTATTTTCACAAATCTTGAAAGTCCTGCCTCAATCGGTGTAATTTCTTCTGTGAGTTCATTTCCATATAGAGGATAACCCATTTCCAGACGTAATATATCCCTTGCACCTAATCCTGCAGGTTTCATATTAAATTTTGAACCTTTTTTTATAATAAGATTCAGGAAGTTCATTGCAAAATCTATATTTCCGTATATTTCAAAGCCATCCTCTCCTGTATAACCTGTTCTGGAGATGATGAGATTATTATCCATAAATTTGAGCTCTATAAAATTATAAAATTTAACATCTGAAAATGACCTGTCAAAAAATTCTTCCATAAAAGGCTGTGCTCTCGGACCCTGGATGGCAAGCTGAAAGGTCTCATCCGATTTGTCAATAATTTCAACTCCTTCAAAATTTTCACTCATTTTTTTCATATATTCAAAATCCTTGAATCTGTTTGCAGCATTCACAACACAAAGAAACCCATCCTTTAATCTGTAAATCAGAAGGTCATCAACACATGTTCCTTTTTCTGTAAGCAGGATAGAATATTGAACCTTTCCATATTCAAGTTTTGATGGGTCATTGGATGTTATAAAGGATAAAAACTCAAGTGCATTATCTCCTCTTATCTCAATCTCTCCCATATGTGAAACATCAAATATTGATAAACTTCTTCTTGTATGTAATGCTTCCTTTAATATCCCCTCATACTGGAGGGGCATCTCATAACCTGCAAAAGAAACAATTTTTGCATTTTGGTCTTTGTGAAAATCATAGAATGGTGTTTTTCTTAATTTTTCCTTATCCATTTTTTTCCTCCCTTTTTAATAATTAAAGGTAATCTTTGTGGCTCAAGAAGCATATACAAGGTGTCCCTTTTTTCTTCTTTATTACCTGAAAATTCATTTATTTCAAGGTCATATATGTTTACATTGTAATTTTTTTCATTCCTGTCAATTCTGATTTCCCTTTTAAAGCTAAAATATAGGGTATCAGAACCCAGGATGTAAAGTTTCTCATATTTAAATTTAACTTTTTCTCCATCAAATGGAAAGAAACTCAGAAGAGGAACAATAAATGCATCAAGCTCGATGTCCTGAAGATGAAATCTGACTTTTTTTAATTCATATAGGAAGTCATTTTCCTTTTTAAACATTTTGATTTCATCCAGAAATATGAGTTTTTTGAAATTTCCTTCTTCCAGGAGTGTGTCTTTTAATGGATGAATAAGAGCTTGTTCATTTGTGTTACTCAGGTACTCTGCACTTTCTTTTAAATTGAAATATTCAAAATAAAAATTTTCTATTGTTCCTTTTTTGCATGTTAAAAGAAATAAATAAAAAAGGAAAAAAAATATTTTAAATTTTAAACTTCCCGAGTATGAATTTGAGTTCATCTCCAAGTTTACCCAGTTCTTCGACTGTTGCTGTTATTTCTTCCATTGAGGCAAGTTGCTGTTCCATACTTGCCGCAATTTCTTCAGAAGATACTGAAACACTTTCAGCCATTTCACCCACCTTGTCCATAAATCTTGCAAGTTTTTCTATTTCCTCTCTTCCCTTTTGTGATAGTTTTGCAATTTTACTTGTTCTTTCCATGGTTTCCTCTGTCTGATCAGCAATTCTTTTCAACTGAGAGACCGCTTCAAGAATGATTTCCCTTGAACTTAAAAGTGACTCATTTACCTTTTTCATTGCAAACAATGTGTCCTGCATTCCCTGATTTATATTTTCAACTATTTCCTGAATTTTTATTGAGGATACTCTTGAATCCTCGGCAAGTTTCCTGATTTCCTGTGCAACTATTGCAAAACCTTTGCCATATTCACCTGCTCTTGCTGCTTCAATGTATGCATTGAGAGATAAGAGATTTGTTCTTTTCATGAATCCCTGGATACTTTCTGTTATTTCACTTACCCCTCTTAACATCTGAGAAAGTGTTTCAACTTTCTCCCTAAGTGCTGTTATATCATTCTGCATTTCTGCTAACTTCTGCATTACATCTTCTGATACCTCTCTTCCCTTCTTTGTAAATTCAAGTGCTTCCCTTTCAAGTTCTTCCATTTCTCTTGATTCTTCTGAAGTTGAAAGGGAAAGCTCCAGAATTTCTTTTACAGATTTGGAAGCATCTATCACACTTGATGCTGTTTCTGAAGCAAGACCAGCCATCTTCTGAACTGTATCTGTGACCTCATTTGAAGAGGCGGTTAACTCCTCTGTTGCACTTGATATGTTCTCTGAAAATTCCCTTACTTTTTCAGAAGTTTCAAGAGTTTTTTCAACATTTTTCCTCAGTTTATCAATAAATTCATTGAAGAAAACAGCCATTTCAGAAAATTCGTCCTTGCCATCCAGTTTTATTTTAATCCTTAAATCAGCTTCTCCTTCTGCTATTTCTTTCAATTTATTTTTAAATATATTTAACGGATTTATGAGAAAAATTGATAATAAAAAGGAAATTATTCCACCTATGGCAAGAAAGATGAGCGAAAATATAATTGCTGCAAAGGTTGCATGTTTTGTTGCCTCCTCAATATCTTTTTTGCTTGTAATAATTCTCAGAAATCCAATAGGAGTTTCGTTTTCAGAGGTAAAAATCGGATAAATTAAATCAAGGTATTTTTCGTTTTCAAAAAATACCCCTCTTTCTTTTTTTCTGTGGCATGCCTTGCAATTATTCTGCATTTTACCTTCAAAATGTGCCTCCTTTATTTCTTTGCCGGCCTCATAGAATTTTTTTAATGAATCACCTGAATAAACCGCCGCGTATATTATATTTTCATGCCTTATAAGTTCATCAAGAGTGTTTCTTATAAGCAGAGAATCATCAAACATAACAGCTGTATATATTCTGTTAATGGTAATTTTTGATAAAACTTCGGAAAAGTTGAGTATGTTCTTTCTTGCTGTATTTCTCATATAAAGAAGAAAGAAAACAGCAAAGGAAACAATTATTAAAAGGGTGTAGGGGAAAAATGTTAAAAATAGTTTTTTCCTAAAACCGTAAAACAATCCGCTGAAAAAGCCTTTTCTCATACCGCGTCAAATATTGTTTTTTCTTTTATTCTTAAATGTTTTAAAGCTTTTTTTGTAATTTTCCTTCCTCTTGCGGTTCTTTCTATCAATCCTTCCCTCAAAAGAAAGGGTTCATAAACTTCCTCTATTGTTCCCATATCCTCTCCAACAGCCGATGAAAGTGTCTTGAGTCCCACAGGTCCACCACCGAATTTTTCGTATATACAGGCCAGTATTTTTTTATCCATCTCATTAAGTCCCAGTTCATCAACTTCAAGTTTTTCAAGTGCATATTTTGTTATCTCAAGGTCAATTTTTTCCTTTTCTTTATAATCTGCAAAATCCCTTACCCTTTTTAATAATCTATTAACTATTCTCGGTGTCCCTCTTCCTCTTCTTGCTATTTCAAAAGCTGCATCATCATCTATTTTTATATTTAAAATTTTTGCTGACCTTTTTACAATTTCTTTGAGTTCGTCTGTTTCATAATAATCAATTCTGAAGGAAATTCCGAATCTTGATTGAAGGGGTCCAGTTAGAAGTCCCATCCTTGTTGTGGCTCCGATAAGTGTAAAGGGTTTGAGTTTTAATTTAATTGATTTTGCATTCGGTCCTTTATCAACCATTATTTCTATCTCATAACTTTCCATTGCTGAATAAAGATATTCTTCAACATTTCTCGGTAATCTGTGAATTTCGTCAATAAATAGAACATCTCCTGCAGATAAATTTGTTAATATTCCTGCAAGGTCAAAGGGTCTTTCAATAACAGGACCTGAGACAGCTTTTATATTTGTGCCCATCTCATTTGCGATTATGTAAGACAGTGTTGTTTTTCCAAGTCCGGGTGGTCCTGTAAATATCACATGGTCAAGTGCTTCTCCCCTTTTTTTTGCTGCTTGAATAAAGACTTTCAAATTTTCCTTTATTTTTTCTTTACCTATAAATTCCTCAAGTTTTTTTGGCCTTAGAAGTTCATTTAATGATATATCTTCTGGTGTAAGGTCCGGGTTTAAAATTTTCATTTTATTAAATCAAGTATCTCCTTTGACATTTCCTTGGCTTTTGAAGGACCCACAATCATCTGAGCTGAATTTTCAAGACTTCTTACAAATCTTCTGAAAAGTCTTAAAGGACAATTCTTTTTATTTATCTTCATTTCTTTTAAAACATTCTCAAACACCATCTCTCCAAAAGCAGAAAGATGCTTTACCGTTATTTCAAAAACCTTATCAAAAATTTCTTCATCAACCGGTTTTTCCACAACTTCTTCTTTTTCAGGAGCCTTCTTAGCGGGTGCTTTTTTAACAAGGATTTCTTCTTTCAGTTTTTCAATATCAATTTCTTTATTTCCGAGAGCAATTAAAATTTTCCCTGTTTCAAATTCATCGAAAATAAAAACATTTTCGTCATAGAATAACTTTAATGTCCTGACAGCAAGTCCCGAGAAATCAATTGCTTCCTTTATTGCAAGTAAAATTCTTTTATATTCATCCTTTAACTCACCCTCAAGAGTTCTGAGAGCACCTGAGTCAAGAACCGAGACAAAACTAAGGTTTTCCATCAGATTAATTTTAACCTTTCAGCCACCTTTTTTACCTTCTTTCTTGCCTCTTCAACACCGTATTTGGAAACAGCCATTTTCCATATTATATCTATAGCTGTTCTGAATGCCTTATTTATTTCTTCTTCACTTATTGGTTTTTCAAAGGGTAGTTTTATTGAAAGTTCTTTTTCTCCCTGTGTTATCTGTTCTGCAAGCTGTGGAGAAGAATCCTTGATTTTTGCAATTGCCACCTTGCCCCATCTCAGTTCATCATCCGGTGCAAATTCTTTTATCAACTCATTCACCTGCTTCAATTTGTTTAATGCAAGTTTTTCTTCGGATGATGGTTCATAGGGTTTTTCTTCAGCTTTTTCTTCCTCTTTTGCTTCTTCTGATACTTCTTCTTTTACCTCCTCTGCCTCTTCATGAATTTCTTCCTCTACTTTTTCCTCAACAGCCTCCTCCTTTTCTGTTTCCTGCACTTCCTCCACCACCTCTTCTTTTGTTTCCTCTACTTCTTCGGGTTCAAATTCAGAAATTATATTCTTTAATTTTTCAACATCAATCTCATCACCGATTACACCTGTAAGGATGTTGTCTTTCATTACAAGGTTTATTCTTTCACCTGTCTTCAATTCAATTTCAATCAGGTCAAAATTATCCTGTGATATGTTCTTTTTTAATGTGAGAAAAGATGTAGAGCCAATAATCAGTATTCCTTCTTCAAAAAGCTCTGTTTCTCCATCTTTTTCAATGATTTCTTCTTTATCAAGGTCACATATAACTATTCCCTTTATATTGTCAAGTTCATTTTTTATTTTTTCAATAAGCCCTTTCATACCTCAATTTTTTTCCTGATTGCCTCAATTTTTTTCTTTGCAAGAATTTTACTAAAATTTTCTTCAAGTTTTGATTTTAAAATTTCTTCAAGCTGTTTTTGCATTTCCTCAACATCTTTAAAAGAAAGATTAATGTTTGAATTGAATTTAAATCCTTTTTCAAAACTCAGATTATCACCTATGGCTTGATTGGAATTTTTAATGTTTCCAATAATAAAATCTGCATTTTTCTTCAATTCCTCCTCAAATTCTCCTGAAAGTTCATAAACCCATACATTTAAGAATTTAAGGAGTTTCTCCCTTGCTTTTTTACTTTCTTCAGGATCAATAATAAGTCCTTTTTCTTTAAGATAAACAAGACTTTTATAACTTTCAAGCAGTCCAAGACCACTTTCCTCTATTACCTGTCTTAAATTCCTCTTTCCATCTATAAGAGTTAGAAGTTTCCAGTCAGTCTTTCTTAATGTGAGTTCTGGAGAAGGAGGTTTGTCACTTTTTACCATAACAGTATCAAGAGGAGGCAATTTTTCTTTCAGTCCCCTTATCTCATAACTTCTTTTTTCAATTTCTTCCTGTAGAACCGTAAATGGGGCGGAAATTGTTTTTTTATCAGAAAGAGCAGAGGGAATAAATATTAAAGTCCCTTCAATTATCTGTGCCATTTCATAAATTGCATCAATGCCTTCAACACCCGAATATGAAGAATGAACACATTTCCCTTCCTCCACGTAAATTTCTCCCTTCTTATCCTTATATGTTAGCTCTAACTTTCCTGTTTTTTTGAATTTCTCCATCAAAAAAAGAATCTCACTTAAAGAAAAATACTTTAAATCACACTCAAGTGCTCTTTCCATAATTAAAAAGAATATGAAAAAAAACTTTTAAAAATCAAATTATTATTTCATAAAGTTCAGAAGGAATCTCAAATTCAGTTTTTAAATTTTCCTTAAAAAACTTTTTCAATTTATTTTTGTTAAGAACAGGATAAAGATGAATCAACGCAATTTTTTTGACATTAATATTTTTACATAGTTTCACAATTTTATCAGGATTCATATGACCTTTAATATCAACAGGCACAGAGCATTCTGTTATAAGTAGCTCAGCGTTTCTGAAAATTTTTTTATAACCTTCATCATAATCTGTATCTCCTGTATATATGATCTTTTTACCCTTTTCATAAATTATATAACCCATACTTTCTTTTCTGTGTTTTGTTTTAAAAGTTTTTATCTTTATTTTTTTAAAATAAAATGTTTTTCCTGGTTTTAATTCTCTGATAAAAAGTCTGTAACTTTCAGGTTTTATCTGTTCTTTGAAAATTTTAAATAGTTTTTTGAAAAATACATTTGTTCCCTCAGGACCGAAAATATAAAAATCCTTTTTCCTTAAATCAGCAGGGTATCTGAAGGCAAAGAGCATGGGGACAATACCTGAGATATGGTCTACATGGAAGTGAGTTAAAAACAAAGCATCAATATCATTTATACTTATATTTTTTCTTACAATATTTTTCATTAACCCTTCTCCGAAGTCAAACACAAATTTTCTGTTATTAATTTCAATTAAAATCGAACTCGAAGAGTTATTTTTCTCAGGAATACCTGTGCCTGTGCCCAGGAATATTATTCTCATTTATTTATAATACAAAAATATCTTATTATTTTTAAACTATGAAAAGGATAATTGATTTAAGAAGTGATACAGTTACAAAACCCACCCCTGAAATGTATGAGGCAATCAGGAATGCTCCTCTTGGTGATGATGTTCTGGGAGATGATCCTACTGTAAAGGAACTTGAAAAACTTGCAGCAGAAAAAACCGGTTTTGAGGCAGCCCTTTTTGTTCCTTCAGGAACAATGGGAAATGCAATTGCCTGTAGGGTGTGGACAAGGGAAGGAACAGAAGTGATTCTTGAAGAAATGTGTCATATTTATAATTTTGAGGTAGCCCATCTTGCTGAAATATCAAGGGTAATGCCGAGACCTTTAAAAAGTGAAAGGGGTTATATTGACCCTGAAGATATAAGAAAAAATATTAAAAAAGAAGGACTTCATATTGCAGGAACCTCACTTATATGTCTTGAAAACACACATAATTTCTGGGGAGGAAAAGCCCTGACTCCTGACTACTTAAAGGAAGTCAAAGAGGTTGCTTCGGAATTTGATATTCCCCTTCATCTTGATGGAGCAAGAATATTTAATGCCGCTGTTTTTCTTAAAAAAGATGTTAAGGAATTTACAAAATATCTTGATTCACTTATGTTCTGTCTTTCAAAAGGACTTTCCTGTCCTGTTGGTTCTGTTTTGTGTGGTTCAAAGGAATTTATTGAAAAGGCGAGAAGGGTGAGGAAACTTCTTGGAGGAGGAATGAGACAGGCTGGTGTTCTTGCTGCCTGTGGAATCGTTGCTTTGAATAAAATGATAGATAGGTTAGAAGAGGACCATAAAAACGCAAAAAAACTTGCTGAGGGTTTATCAGAGATTTCCTGGATTGATATAAATCCTGATGATGTGGAGACAAATATTGTGATTGCAAATGTGAAAAAAGACCCTGAGGAAGTTACAAAGAAGATGGCAGAGAAAGGAGTCTTTGCTTTACCCTTTGGAAAAGGAAGAATCAGGTTTGTGACCCATAAAGATGTGAACGAAGAGGATATTGAGGAAGCTTTAAAAGTTATAAAAAACATCTGATATGTGTGGTATCATTGGTTATCTTGATAAAAGAAAAAGGAAAGACATGGGTGAGATTGTGTATATCACCCTGGAAATGCTCCAGCACAGGGGACAGGATGCAGCAGGTATTTATACTTTTGAGGGAGAACTGATTAAAGGACAGGGTTCTGTTGAACAGGTTTTCAGAAAAGATGTTATAAAAAGTATTGAAGGAAGAGGATTTATAGGTCAGACAAGATATCCCACGACAAAGACAAAGGAGGAAGCACAGCCTCTTAGAAACAAAATCTGTGGAATGGTTCACAACGGTCATATTGTAAATGTTGATTTTATTTTGAATAAATATGGAGACCCTGGATTCAAATCAGGTATAGATTTAATTGCCTTTTTCTCTATTTTTAAGAATATTTATAAAGAAAACGGAATAAAGAAATTAAAGGAATTTGCACAAAGAGCTCTTGAGGATTTAAGAGGAGGTTTTTCATTACTCGGAATAGTAAAAGATAAATTTATGTTTGCTTTAAGAGACCCTTATGGAATAAGACCCCTTTTCTATTCAAAAGATGATGAAAGAATTGCAATTGCATCAGAAACCATTGCCCTTGAAAAGCTGGGATTTGATAAGTTTCATGAAATTGAAAGAGGAGAATTACTCATTATTGATGAAAATTTCAACACACAAAAATTCGAACTTTTAAAAAAAGAAAATAAATTCTGTTCCTTTGAAATAGTCTATTTTTCAAGAACAACATCAAGATACAGGGAAAAACAGATTTTTGATTACAGAGAGGAACTGGGTAAAAAACTGTGTGATATATTTCTTGAGACCCATAAAAATTTTGACTTCAGAGACACAGTCATAGGACCTGTTCCTGAAACATCAAGAGCTGCTGCAGAAGGATTTTTTAAAAGATTAAAAGAAAAGGGAATAGAAATTCCGCTTGTGGATGTTCTTGAAAAGCACAGATACGGTGGAAGAAATTTTATAAAACCATCAGAAGAAATAAGAAGACAACAGGTTTTCTATACCCTTACACCCCTTGAAAAAAATGTAAGGGGAAAGAAGGTTATATTAATTGATGACAGTATTGTAAGAGGAACAACATCAAGAAAGATAGTAAGATTATTGAAGGAAAAGGGTGCAAAAGAGGTTCATTTATCAATCACCTTTCCTCCGATAAGATATTCATGTTTTTATGGAATTGATACTCCGACAAGAGAAGAACTTATAGCTTCATTTAAAAAGGTAGAAGAGGTTGCAAAAGAAATAGGTGCTGATACTTTGACATACATGACCCTTGAGGGTTTAAAGAGTGTTCTTGGAGAAGAAATATGTTATGCCTGTCATGACGGTTCTTATGTGAATATTGAATGAAAGTCATAATTGCAATTCCTGCAAGGTATGCCTCAAAAAGATTTCCCGGAAAACCACTCGCTTTGATAAAAGGAAAACCCATGATACAGTGGGTTTATGAAAAAGCAAAAAAAGTTTCCTCGGATTTTCCCCTTGGTGAAAGGGAATTAATGGGGATTGATATAATAATAGCCACGGATGATAAAAGAATAAAAAAAACCTGTGAAAATTTCGGTGCAAAAGTAATAATGACTCCTTCAGATTTACCTTCAGGAACAGACAGAGTTTATCATGCCACAAAGAATATGGATTACGATTATGTTTTAAATTTACAGGGAGATGAACCTCTTATTTATGAAAAAGACCTGAGAAATCTGATAGGAGAGACAGTTAGAAATGATTATCCCTGTGCAACTCTGATACACAAAGCATATACGGGTATTTCTGACCCTGATATAGTAAAGGTTGTGATTGATAGGGAAAATAAAGCTCTTTATTTTTCAAGAGCACCTGTTCCTTTTGGAAGAGATGAATCTCCCTCTTTTTATTATAAACATATAGGGGTTTATATTTATAAAAAGGAAATACTTGAAAAATTTGTAAAACTTAAAGAAAGTTATCTTGAGAAGATAGAGAAACTTGAGCAGTTAAGATTACTTGAAAATGGAATACCAATTTACTGCATTTTTGCTGAAAGGGATACCATACCTGTTGATAGAGAAGAGGACATAGAAAAAGTTGAGAAGTTTTTATGAGATGTGAATATTGTGGTGAAAAACTCGATTATATTCCTGAAATTCTAAAACTCTGTAAAAATTGTTTGATAAAAAATTTTGATAATATAAAAGAGAAGCTGTCCTTTATTCATAAAAATTCCCGCAAAAGATTTGATTTAACATTTCCTGATAAAAGAAAAGGTATAAAGTGCGGATTATGTGCAAGAGAATGTTATATTGAAAATGGAGAAAGAGGGTTCTGCGGACTGAGGGTTAATAAAGATGGTAAACTTATAAATTTTGGCACACAGGAAAAAGGATTTTTCCAGTTTTATTATGACCCTTTACCCACGAATTGTGTTGCAGACTGGGTGTGTTCAGGTCATAAAGCTCATGGTAAACATAACCTTGCTGTTTTCTATGAAACCTGTTCTTTAGATTGTCTTTTCTGCCAGAATTATCATTTCAGATACAGAAAACCATGGAAGGATAAGCCTTCTTCATATATTGAACTTGTCAGGGCATTCAATCCTTCTGTTCACTGTATATGTTTTTTTGGAGGAGACCCAACAACTCAGGCATTACATTCCCTTAAAGTATCGGAAGAGGCATTAAAGAGAGGAATTGTTGTGTGTTATGAATCAAACGGGATGTGGAACAGGAAGATACTTGAAAGAGTTCTCGAGGTTGTGAGAGAAAGCGGAGGAATTCTTAAATTTGATATAAAAGCCTATTCTCCTGAGATATATTTTGCCCTGACAGGTTATGATGGTAAGAGAGTTTTTGAGAACTTTGAATTTGCTGTAAATTATCTCGGTGAACTCTCAGCAAAACATCTGTGTGTTTCAACATTGATGGTTCCGGGTTATATTGATAAATTTGAAATATCAAAAATAGCAAGGTTTATAGCAGAATTAAAGCCTGAAATCCCTTATGCATTACTTGCCTTTGCCCCTCATTTTGAGATGAGTGATATAAGGACAACTTACAGAAAAGAAGCAGAAGAATTTTATCGAATAGCAAAAGAGAAGGGATTAAAAAATGTGAGAATAGGAAATGTATTTTTATTGAAATAGAATTTAAAAAAGAAATATCCATCTCACTTTAATTGCTGAAATTCTTTCTCTGGTGTTGTAAATATCGCCATTTCTGTTAAAGGAGTGATTGTAAACTATATATATCTTTGACTTCGGTTTGACCTCCCAGGTGTAATAAAAAGAAGTCCTTATGTATGTGATATAGGTTCTCTCTTTTTCAATAACCGAGACAGGGTTTAAATAAAGAGTTATCCACATAAAGGGTGTTATGTTATATGTGAGCCAAATATTTTTGCTTAGGATTGTTGAGAGATACTCTCCTGTTGTATCAAATTCCATCCATCCGTTTGCATTCATACTCAGATGAAATCTTGAACCTACAGGGAAATTAACTCCTCCCCATATACTTGATGTCCAGGCAAGAAAGTTCCTGTTATAATTCCAGTCATAGCTTACATAAAAACCTGACCATAGAGAAAATTGTGTTAAACTGAATCCGAAATTAAAGCTGAACCATTTTGAAAAAAAGGAAGTATCCATCTCAAATGCTCTGCTGTAACCTATATTCATATTCCCCCACATGTTTGGGTTTCTCAAATTAATGGATATTCCTGCATTACCGCCTACAGTGGGTTCTCTTTCATATCCTTCTTTACTGTAGCCAACCCCTCCCCATAAAAAATATGAGGAAATTCTGCCTTTTTTCGGGAAATCTAAATAAGATAAGCCTCCTATTATTTCTTTATCTCCTGGATAAAATCTCTGAAATCCCATTTCCGAAATATCAAGATAATCATTGACATATTCCATACTTGATATAAGCATTATATTTTCAGTCAGAAATATCTGCCCGCCTGATTTGAATAAAAATCCTGTTTTTTCTTTATCCTTCACACTTGATACTATCTGGTATGCTATCTGATTTTTCTTCCATCTGAAGGCACCATCAATATCTCCTCCCATATAGTATTCATTCTTTTCAAGATTTTTCTTATATGTGATTAAAAGACCTGTTTCTGAATTTAAAAGATAATATCTCTTTAATCTTATAACATTCCATAAAGTTTGATAGGAAGTATCCCAATCACCATTTTTTCTTCCTGTTAAAACACTTAAAATCCCTGTTTCATACCTGTCAGATTTATAGGTATATTTAATTCCTGATAAAATCGGAACCTCTCCTGTTCCATCAGACATTCTTCTCCCTATTCTCCTTGAATAAAAAACCTTGACAGGCGAATAAAACCCCATACCTCCCCCGAACCCTGAAGGTTCAAATATACTCTTTCCTTCAAGGAAAAAGGGTCTTCTTTCCGAATAATAAATTTCGTATTTGCTGAAGGACATTGTAAAAGGGTCTGATTCAATTTCTGCAAAATCAGGAAGTATTGTTGCATTGAATGTGTGATTTTCTTTTCTGTAGAAGACATCAAGCCCTATCCATGGAAGTGTTTTTCCTTTAATATTTTCATCTCTTCTGAAATAATAATCATTTTTAATAAGTGAAACAGGATATATTTCAATTCCATATCCCTCTACCTGTGGTCTTACATTTTTTAACAATCCGAATTTTGAAACCCTGAGTCCTTCATTCTGCTCTGGTAGTATAAAAAAGTTTGTTTCTTTTGTTTTGTAGAATTCGGTTTTTACCTGAAAACCCCATTCGGTCTTATCTTTTGAAAAACTTATTGTTTTAAAAGGAATTTTTATCTCTGATACAAAAATGTGTTCTCCTTTATTGTTTTTTATAATTTTTATTCTGTTTTCCCATACACCATCCCAGGAAGAGTCCCAATTTCTTCCATCCTCTGTTATAATACCATCCCATCTTGAACCATCAGGAGTAATTTCAAAGAAATAGGTATTTACTCTGGATAATAATGGGTCAATATATATGACTATCTCATCATTGCTTCCGCTTAATGCTGTTCTCGGTTTTTCCTTTCCGTAATTTATTTTTATAAGAAAATAAATATTTTCTTTATCCTGGAGTGCTTTAATAACTGCTTTATAGGTTGCTATAGAATCATAATATGGATAGAACTGTTTATCCACCATTATAGAATCGCATTCTTTCCACACACTATCTATATCACCATCAAATACAATTCCGGGTTCATAAAATTTTACTTCAAGATAGTTCTGTGCATTTATCAGAAAGAATAAAATTGCTATCATTTTTTTATTTTCGTCAAAGGGATTTGAACCCGTCCTGTTTATTATTACAACGAACAGGATGGGAAAAATGTTTCATACTATATAATAAGAGCTGACAGTTCATAAAATCAAAAATAAATTTTGTAATAAACTGTATAACTTTTAAATTAATTTTTCTAAACTTTTAATAATCTATGATAATTTTCGTATTTTCAAATTTAGGTACATCTAAAATATGTGAGGTGTGATTCTTATATAGTCTGGCTTTTTTCAGGAAATTTCCAGATTTTATTGACCATGTATGTTTCAGGTCATAAATTTTATAAAACAGACAAAACACCTTCTAATTTTACCTCCTTTTGTTTATATATTAAAATTATTTATGGAATTCATTGATTTATGTTTGAAAAGATTCAGCTGCAGAAAATTTAAAAATATACCTGTTGAAAGAGATAAGGTTTTGAAATGTATAGAAGCTGCAAGGTTTGCTCCATCTGCCTGTAATTCTCAACCCTGGAGATTTCTAATTGTTGATGATAAAGACCTTGTGAAGAAGATTGCCGATGTTGCAACTAAAGGAATATACGGAATTATAAATAGATTTCTTTATGAGACTCCCTGTATAGTGGTGGTAATTGCTGATAGGGAAAAGTTTATAGCAAGGCTCGGAGCCAGAATCACGGGAACCAGTTATTATTTGATTGATATTGGTATAGCATGTGAACATTTTGTTTTACAGGCAACAGAAATGGGTATAGGGACATGTTATATAGGGTATTTTAATGAAAAGGGTATAAAAGAAATTCTTAAAATTCCTGACAAATATAAAGTTCCTCTTTTGATAGCAATGGGTTATCCTGATGATATATATGAAGAGGAGAAAATGAAAAATATGAAGATATTGAACAGAAAAAAAGTTAAGGATATAGTGTATTTTAATAGATTTGAATAATTTACTTCTTATCTGCTCGGATCAACCACCCTTCCCATAAATAAAATGTTTCCTGTATTTCTTTCCTGAATTATAAATATAAAGGGATGATTGGCACGAAATATTTTATATCTCGGCACAGAAGTTACCTGCATTGTTACTCCTGTGGCAGCAGCCGCCTCTGTTCCTTCTTCATTTACATCCACAAAAGCCTGATGTATTACAGAACTTATAAATAAGTCCTTAGCACCTGTTATACCCGAAAAATCAGCAACGGATGAAAAAGAAACTTTTATTCCCATTTTTTTCAGAATATCATTAAGTATGTATTTTGTGTTCAGTGTGAATTTTGGTATAAAAACATTCACCCTCTGTTTTTTCAATTTTCTTCTCCATTTATTGAGATTTTCAGGTGTAAGTAAATTCTCAAGCGGTTTCAAATCATAAGTTCTTGGTAGAAGAATAAGCATTGATAATTCCTCACCTTCATAAAGAAGTTCAAGAATCTGTAAATCCTCGGTTTCAGCATAATTGAATTTTGCATCCTTACCTATTATTCGCATCATCGGAACCTTTACAATTTTTTCCTCATTTACTATAAAGTCTTCTTCAAATGTTTTTTTCTTATTAAATTGTTTAACCCATATTCCCTTGAAATACACTGCATTTGTAATAACAAGTCGTGAAAAGGGAGTTAATGAGCCCTGTAGTAAGAGGTCTTTAATCTTTCCGTTTGTTTTATTTTCCACCCATTTATTGATTGTTTTTCTTGCCTTTTCTGTTTTATTCACAAAGTCAACATTCATGACTTCGCCACCGTAATATGTTTTTATAACATCAGTATAATTTTTAAGCAATTTATATTTTCTTTGAACCCATAATGCATTTGCTGTTCTGAATTCATATTTTGCATCCTTTTTATTGAGACGTTTATACAGTTCTAAAAATCCTTTTCTTCTTGTTCTATCATTCTCAGGAAAATAAAAAACAGATTTTATCTCCTTTGCTGTTTTTCCCCTTGCACCTTCATAGACCATTGCAAGTGCCATTGAAATGCTGTAAGGAGAAAAGAAAATATTTCCCTTTTCTTTGTTTTTTAATTCAGAATAAAGTTTCAGACAGAATTTGTTATTTGCCTCTGTGACTATATCTGTTTTTTCAGAGAATGAATCAGATTTATTGAATTCTTCCGTAGATTTATTTGCACATCCAAAAATAAAAATTGTTAGAATAATTTTTCTCATCATCTGTTATAGTGTAAGAGTATAGGGTTTAAAAGTCAAAGATTTATAGAAATTATTTCCTGAAAGCAAAATTAATAGAGCTGAATTTGTTCGCAGGTTCAACAGAATTTATGCTTCTGTATGCCTTTAAAAATCTAAACCCTGCCTTTTCCACCATTTCTATCAATTCCTGATGAGAATAAATTCTCATTTTAACTTCATGTTCATCAATGTATTTCAAATCCTTGCCTTTCTTTTCATAAAAAATCCATTTTTCCTTAAATATTGACCTTAAGAAATCATAATCTGATTCATTTAAAATGATGTATTTTTCGGTTTCACGGAAGGAAGTGGGAAAGAAATTATATAGAAGCATTTCCTTTGATGCACAGTTCAGAATAAGAAAAAGTCCCTTATCTTTCAAAATTTTATAAACACTTTTAAAAATTTTCTCATCAGTCTTTTTATCATAATAACCTATTGCAGTCCATACATTTAAAACAACATTAAATTTTTCTTTTTTGAAAATCTTAGATAAATTTCTCATATCACCTGTTATAAATCTTGCTTTTACCCTGTGTTTTCTTGCCTTTTTCTCCGCATCCTCAATATAAATGGGGCTTATATCAATTCCTATAACATCAAATCCTTTTTTAGCAAGCGGAATACATATCCTTCCATTACCACATCCTATTTCCAGAACTTTCCCCTTTTTAATCCCGTGTTCTTCAAGCATTTTTAAAATATTTTCTGCCTCTCTCTTACCTGTATACCATAAATGATTCATCACTTCAAGCCATAATTTGCCTTTTTTAACAAAAAATTCCTGTGTCCAGTGTTTCATGGTTTAGAAAAGGTTTTTACTATTCTTCACCACTTATACTCTGGGGATTTTCAAGGTCTTATTATTTCTTCTTTTACAATATGAAGGCGTATAATATTAGGCAAATCTTCTCCAAAATGACACCTCACAGCATCTTTTATATTTTCTTTTAATTCTTCAATAGTGTTACCTTCTGTAAAAAGGGAATATCTAAGGGCTCTTGCCTCATATCCTCCCTTTTTTGATTCTTCAACAAGAAAAATTATTTCTTTCATTTTAATATCCTCCTATATTTATATGTTAATAATTTTGAGTTTAAGAATTCAATAAGTATAAACCAGATACCACCCTTCGCCGTATATTTTCTTCTTCTCGGATTTGATAATAATTTTAAAAAGAAATTTATCGATATTTTCTTTTATAAGCTCCTTTGAAGTTCCTGATAAAATATAAGCAGGATAATATATTCCTCTTTTTTCTCCTTTAAAATAAATCTGATGAGGTGTGAATTTTTTAATTTCTGCCCTTTTACCATTTATAAAAACTTTTACATCACTTTTTTCAATTTCAGGGGGTATTTCCCTGTCAACAATTGCAGGACTGAAAAATACATTCCATATGTCATAATTAATCCATGCCTTATGTTCCCATAATTCAAAATTTCCTATAACAGGATTTATCCTCACATCATTCCTTAAACCCTCTGTTATAAACCAGCATTCAAGATGTTTCTTGGCGTATTTTCTGTCACATATAAATAACCTGAATTTTTTCTCGGCAGGATAATAAAATCTGAATTTTCCGTTTTTATCCGCTTTTGAAATATATTCATAGTCCCGAAATTTATAACCCGCAGCCCACAGATAAACCCTGAGAGGATTGCCTTTAGTGTCTCTTGCAACTCCTTCTATTTTATGAACCTTTAAAGGCAATTCAATTTCCTCTTTAAACCTTTTTCCTTCAATTTTTATTCTTATGTAAGAAATTTCAGGGTTTGCAAATTTTTTATCAGGAAAAATCACAGAAATTTTATTTGAAGATGTTTTTATCTCCTTTTCAAAAGGAAAGGGTTCCATAAGTTTTAATTTAAATCTCTTTTCTTTTGGTTTATATATCTCTATCTCAACAAAGGGGACATTTTTCATTTTATATTCCCTTCCCCACGGGTCAATAAGGGGTTTGTCTTTAAAATAGGGATTGGGATTTAAATATGCCTTAATATTCATAGCCCCCAACAATATTTTAAACCTTAATTCCTAACTAAATCAATTTCTCATTTAGTTAATTGACTAAATGATAAAATCATTTGGATTGAAATATGGGGTATTGAAATTTTTTATTTTTAAGTAATATAATTTAAATAGAAAAAAGGTCGGGTGCCGGGAAGTGGGTGAAAATCCCACACCGCCCCCGCGACCGTGAGGGACCGGTAGGGAAAAGGTTCTCGGGGCTATGCCCGCCACTGGGAGAAAGGGTGGTGCTCCATCAAAAGGAGCATTTGCTCTTCTCCTGGGAAGGTGGAGAACCTTTTCCATGAAGGTCCCAAGTCGGGAGACCGACCCGACCTTTCAAAGCCCCGGGGTGATGGGCAGATAAAGGGTTGTATTCCCGACCCGGGAAACCCTGAAAAGGAGGTTTTATGTTTAAAATCTTAATACTCCAAATAATATTCAACCAGTCAATACCTGCATACTCATCCCTGCAGACGTATCAGATTCCAGCCATAGAAGTATCGGCAAAATATCCTGAAAGTTTTTTATCAACCAAAGGAACTTCTTATTCAGTTGATTCGGTTCTTATTTCTGCCTTTAAATTTGACCCCTCTCTGACAAATTTTTCCTATGCTCCATCAGTGAATATAAACAGTTATGGATACCCTGGTTATCTTCAAACAGGTCTTTTAAGAGGTTTTTCTTCAACAAGAACAGGTGTATATATTGAAGGATTTAAATTTAATTCCAGAAGTTCAGGGACAGTTAATCTTTCCTATCTGTCAGGCCTTCCTCTTTCAAGAATTGAGGTTCTTTCATCATCAGGTTCTTCAATTTATGGAGAGAGTGCTTTAAGTGGAGCTATAAATTTCAGACTCTCCAGAAAACTCGGTTTTAATCTCAAAGGAGGAGCGGGTAATTTAAGAACAACACTTTTTTCAGGAATTGCAGGATTCCCCTTCTCCTATTTTTATTATTCTGATTATACATCAGTTCCACCTGACAGAAATAAAGATTCCCATCTCTCAAGATTTGTTAATATATTTGAAAATGAAAATGTAAAATCAATTCTTTTTTATTCAAGAAATAACATAGGAAGTCCGACTTCAGAGACAACAAGAGAGAATGATGAGATTGTTCTCACAGGATTCAGATACAGAAATAGGAATATAAATTTTGGTTATCAGTATAAAAAAGAGATTGTTGATGTGATAAGTGAATTATATCCCTCAAAAACCTGGAATGTATCAAACAGGTTTTTCGGAGACCTGTTTCTTAATTTGCAGGGCTTGAAGTTCAGAGCAGGTTTTGAATATGAAAAGGAATATTTGAAAGGCACGGGTTTTGAAGACATTGAGCCAAAAGATGAAAGATTGTATCCCTATTTTTCTGTTGATTTAATTCTAAAAAAGGTTGCTCCATATTTTGAAGGTGGAAAGGAATTAAGAGGTGCTTTTAACACAGAAAGTCCTTTTGTTTATAGAACAGGTGTTTTAATTTTTTCCGAAGGTGGTTCCCTTTATTTCAATTATTCAAAGGGATTCAGAGCTCCGACCTTATTTGACCTCTATTATCCTGACAACGGATTTGCAAAAGGTAATCCTGATTTAAAAACAGAAAACTCAAGGGAAACTGAATGGGGATTAAAAGTGGTTGAAGGAAGGTCATATGTTGTATTTTCCTATTTTAAAAGAGAACTTGAAAACGGAATTGTATGGGCTCCGGATGAAAACTTTGTATGGACTCCACAGAATCTTGAAAAAATCAAGACATCAGGTTTTGAAGGTATATTGAATTTTGATTTTGAAAAAATTATCATGAATACCAATTTCATTATTTATAAAGAAAGGAAATCAGAAGAAGCAGGTAATGTTAAAAATCTTCTGCTTGTTCCCACATATAATTTTTCATTTATGCTCGGTTATAAAACAAAAACTATCTCCTATTATTACAGGATAAGAATTTCAGGACCGCATTTCTCACCTGACCCTGTGGCATTTACAGAGAAGGAAGTAAAACACATTGTTTTCCATGATGTATCCCTTAATTTAAAGTTAAATACATTCATGGCACTTTCTGTTATTGTTACCAATCTTGATAACAAACCCTATGAATATCAGTTAGGCTATCCTCTTGAAAGAAGAAGGGTTTATGTTTTTGCTGAAGCAAGCCTTTAATTTAATTTTATTGACAGGGGTCCTCTTTTCAGGAGGACCCCGTATTATTTCTCTTGCACCGAGTATTACCGATTTTCTGATTGAGTTAAAACTTGATAAATATATAGTCGGAAAAACCTATCTCGACCCTGAGAACATAAAAGCAGAAATTGTTTTGCCTCCTTCAATGAGAATTTCAAAAGAAAAAATTCTGAATCTTAAACCAACCCATATAATCTCAGCAGGGCTTGTATTAAGGGAAGACCTTGAGTTTTTTAAAAATAGGAAGATAAAGGTTATTGATATTGAATACAGAAGTTTAATGGATATTGTAAAAACTTTTGTGATTCTTGGAGAAGAATTCAATTCCAGAAAAATTGCCCTTGAAAAGTTAAGAAGTTTTCTTGACACCCTTTTCATTTTCAGAAATATAAAAAAGGGTGAGAAGGTTCTTTTTGTTCTTGACCTGACAAACGGTATCTGGTGCCCTGGAAAGAATACCTTTATTTCTGACCTGCTTGAATTTGCAGGTTTCAAAAATATCACCGATTTTTATGAGGGTTATAAGAGTGTTTCCATTGAGAAGATAATCAAAAATGAGCCTGATGCTGTTATTTTTAATTTTAAAAATCCTGAAAAAATTTTAAAGGGCACACCCCTTGAAAAATTAAAGGCAATTAGAGAAAAAAGATTTTATGAGGTTCCTGACCCTGATTATTTTTCAAGACCATCACCAGAAATAATAAGAGCACTCAAGTTTCTTTCAACCATAAATTGAGAAAGAAAATTCTTCTGCTCTCCATTTTTTTAATTTTATTGAGTTTTCTTTCAATTCTCACAGGACCTGTTAAAACACTTGAAAAAACCATAATTTTTGATATAAGAATTCCGAGAATACTTGTTGTTATTTTCTCGGGTTCTCTTCTTTCAATCGCGGGTCTTTTTTCTCAGACACTTTTCAGAAATCCGATTGCAGAACCCTATCTTCTCGGAATTTCAGCAGGAGCGGCACTGGGTGCCTTTATTGCAAAAAACTTTATCCCTCTTTTTCCTTACAGCATCCAGATTTTTGCCTTTATTTTCTCGCAGGTTATTGTTTTAATTGTAATTTTTATTTCACTCAGAAACGGATTTTTACCAAGAGAAACCCTTTTGCTTTCAGGAATAGCCCTTTCACTTCTCTCTTCAGGAATTCTTTCCTTTTTAATATTTTTATCTCCATCAGAGAGAATAAAGATTTTTTTCTGGCTTTTCGGGAGTTTTTCTCTTGTTTCCTGGAATGAATTTTTTATTATTCTCTCTATTTTCATATTTTCACTTATTTTCATTTTTCTAAATATAAAGAAATATGATTTGATGCTCCTCTCTGACGAGGAAGCAATTTCAATGGGAATTGATATAAAGAAGGAGAGAATAATACTTTCAATTTTTATTTCCCTTTTAACAGGCGCTGTTGTTTCAATTGCAGGAATAATAGGTTTTGTGGGTCTTATTGTGCCTCATATAGCAAGAATGATGGCAAAATCAGGAAAACATAAAAATCTTGTTATTTATACCGCTTTTACAGGTTCAATATTACTTTTAATATGTGATGATTTATCAAGAACCCTTTTCGGCGGAGCAGAGATACCTGTTGGAGTTTTCACATCGCTTTTGGGTGTTCCCTTTTTTCTTTATCTTCTTATAAAGAGAAGGGAAGGTATATTTTAGCTTAAAATTTTTAATAATGAGAATCGGAATAATATTTTTTCTTTTAATTTCCTATCTCTTTTTAGGCACGCTTGCATATAAAATAATTGAAGGGTGGAAATTTATTGATGCCTTTTATATGTCGGTTATAACACTGACAACAGTGGGGTTCAGGGAGGTTTACCCTTTATCAGATAAAGGAAAAATTTTTACATCCCTTTATATACTCTTCGGTCTCGGATTTTTCTACTATGCCTTTTTTACACTTTTTGAATTTGTATTTAAAAGGACCTCTTTCGTATGGTATAAAAGAACAATGGAAAGTAAAATAAAAAAACTGAAAAATCATTATATTGTATGTGGGTTTGGAAGAATGGGAAGTTATACTGTTAACAGATTATTACAGGAAAGAAAAGATTTTGTTGTTATAGAAAACAATCCCGAACTTATAAATGAGCTCAGGGAAAGAGAAATTCTTTTCATAGAGGGTGATGCAAGGGAGGAGGAAATTCTTCTGAAAGCAAATATTGAAAATGCAAAGGCACTTGCCTCACTTTTGCCCGATGATGCTGATAACCTTTATGTGATTATAACAGCCAAAGAGCTTAATCCGAATATCTTTATAGTTACAAAGGCATCTGATAAAGATGGGGAAAGAAGGCTTTTAAAAGCAGGTGCACACAGGGTTATTCTTCCCTATGAGGAAGCCGGTTCAAAAATTGCCCTTTCTCTTTTAAGACCCAATTTAAGGGAATTCATTGAGCTTGCTCACAGGGGAGCTCATCTTGAATATCAGGTTGAGGAGCTTTACATAGATGAAAAATCACCTTTCAAAGATAAGACTCTCAGGGACTCAGGACTCAGAAGGGAATACGGAATGATAGCGCTCGGAATTGTGAAAAAAGGAAAATTGATTTTCAATCCTGAGCCTGATACAAAAATAGAAAAGGGAGACATACTTATTCTTTTAGGAGAAAAAGAAGGATTTGAAAGACTCATAAGTTAATTTGAAAATTCTTGTAACCCCTCTTTACGGAATAGGTGATACCCTGATGATGACCCCTGCTCTGAAAATTCTGAAGGAGAACCTGAAGGATGCAGAGATAACCGTGTTCACCATGTTCTCCTCCACAAGGGATGTTCTGCTTTATAATCCGGATATTGATAATCTTCTCTATTATCCTCTTCTTGAAAACAGATTTGATGGTCTGAATTATATTCTCAAGAATATAAGACCTCAAAAATTTGATTATGTTATTAACTTTTATCCCACAAACAGAAAAGAGTATAACGTCTTTTCCTTTTTAACAGGTTCAAAAAACAGAATAGGACATTCCTATAAAGTTATGAATATAAGAGAACTCAATTTTTTAAAAAATAAGAAAATAATGGAAGATGAAAAACTTCATAATGTTCTTGAAAATGTGCGTCTTTTAAAGGAATTTTTCGGTATAAATGTCAAAGAAGTTCCTCCCATGGAAATTTATTTGAAAAAAGAGGAAATGGAGGAGGCTGGGAGATTTTTAAAAGAGAATAAAATAGATGATAAATTCCTTATAGGTATTCATGCGGGTTCAAGTGTTTTTAAAGGACACAGGGGTAAAAGATGGCCTATTCAGAACTTTGAGGAACTTATGAAAAGAATCAAGGAGAAAGTTGAAGAGAGTTTCTTTTTATTTTTTGGTGCAAAGGATGATGAGGATGTGAACGAATACCTTGATAAAAATATTGATTTTGGATTATATGTAAGAGGGAAAAGTATAAGGCAGGTTGCAGCGTTGATAAAGAGATGTAAATTGTTTATAACAAATGATTCGGGTCTCATGCATCTTGCCGCTGCCTGTCATGTGCCCGTGCTTGCACTTTTCGGTCCCACCTCTTCTTACAAGCTCCATCCTTGGGGGGTAAAACACAGGGTCTGTTTTCTCGGGCTTGATTGTTCACCCTGTTTTGTTTATTCTCCAAAGCCAATGAAATGTGTGAAAGGTATTGATTTTAAATGCATGAAGGATATGAGTGTTGATTATGTTTTTAATAAATTTATTGAACTTTATAAGGAAATTTCATAAAATTCTTCAATGAAATGGGAAGAATTAACCGAGTTTGAATTTAAAAAATTAAAGTTCAAAAGAGCCTTTTTCCCTGTGGGAACAATTGAATCCCACGGGATAGGGCTTCTGGGCACCGACTGTTTTGCTCCTTATTACCTTTCCCTTGACCTTGCGAAAGAATTTAAAGCAGTTGTCCTTCCCCTTCAATATTACGGAATAACCTCAGGACTTTTCGGAAGAGTAGGTTCAGTAACACTTTCTTCTGAGACCTTTGAAAATCTCATTTACGAAATAATCATTTCTCTGCATAAAAACAGAATTGAGGAGCTCTTTATCATAAACGGACACGGTGGACAGATTGATGAATTGAGAAATGCTTCAAAGTATGCTCATCAGGATACAGGAATGAAAATATGTGTTATAAACTGGTGGATTCCTGTGAGAGAGATCTCAGAAAAATACTTCGGAGATATGACAGGACATGGTGGGGCAGAGGAGATTGCTATCGTTTATGCAAAAAAGCCCTATAAGATTGATTTCAAAAATGCGAGGGGATTTTCCAAGCTTGATGGTCTTTCTCTTTATCCCTATCCTTACGGAATGCTCCTTTATAAAGGAGGAAAGATTAAAAAGGGATTTGAAAAGTTAAGTAAAAAATATTACAGGGATGTTTTAAATTATTTAAAAGACCTTATAAAAGAGATTATAGAGGGCTGGGAAAAGACCTGAATAATATTATTCGACCTTTTCCAGCAGAAAAGAGATTTTCTGTTTGCTTTTGAAAATATGTAAGAATTCGGCTCTGAGAATTCCTGTAATTTTAATAAACGCAAGTAAGAGGGATATACATTTTTTCTCCTTATTAAAGGCATTGAAGGTATAAATTTCAAAGTTTTTCTTGGTTTCTTTAATTTCCTTTATAAGGTGTTCGATAGAACTTCTATCCGAACAGTCTATTAAAATAAATCCATTTTCAATATTTTCAAGCACTCCTTTTAGAGTTTCAAAATCCTGTGCATTAATTATAATAATTCCTTTTATATTTATAGGTTTGAGTTTGATTATAATTTTTTCCTCTCTGAAAAATATGCGAAGATAATAGGTATGTATATCCCCACCTTTCAGACTGAATTCAGGGAAATATATAGTTTTTATATTTTCTCCATCTGAAATAGAATCAAATTGCTTGAGAAGTTCCTCCACTTCTCTTTTATCTTTCGAAACTATTTTTATTTCATACATGGTACGTATAGTTTAAGGTTAGTTTTCTTTTTTTACAGTGATTTAGGTCACATATCCTGTTTATATCCATATACATATTTTACTCTATACTCCTTAGAAAAAACTTAAAAGAATCTTCGGTGTTCTTTGTGATATAATATTTTTATTGAATAATTTAAAGACAGCAAAAGTTTAATAATGAATTGAAAAAGAAGATTTTTTAAGTTATATTAAGTTAAAAGGGGGTGACAAATGGGTTTGACGGGAGGAATTGAGGATAACCGGGGCATGCCAGGGTGCGGGCACCCTGTAAAAACCCGCACAAAAAACTGCCAACACATACGCACTCGCTGCCTAATTAGAGGCAGCAGGGTTCACTCCGGAATGCTCCTCGCCGGAGTGTAACCCTCAGACAGGAGGAGCTTGCCCGGTGAGGGTTTCCCCTTCCCGATCCGGGGACTTTTAAAAAGGGGAAAAACCTTCTCTTCCGGCGCCTGCCCCGGGGAGAAGGTTAAAAACAGGCAGGCTAAGCATGTAGACCCGGTATCCGAAGCCTCCCGGACGGGGGTTCGAATCCCCCCACCTCCATTTTTCTTGCCGGGGTGGCGGAATTGGCAGACGCGCTGGGTTCAGGACCCAGTGGGCGTTAGCCCGTGCGGGTTCAAGTCCCGCCTCCGGCATTTCAGAATAGATTGAATTTAATATTTAATTTTTTTCTTTTTAATTCAATAATCAGAAAAATAACCTTTTTTTTAGTAGTTCAAAATCAGTTTCTTGTTTCCGAAAGTGTAAAAGTCTTTATAAGTATCCCTCCTGAGGTTTATTATCAGAGGATACTTGAGATAAAGTTTGAACCAGAGCCCCAGAAGATTTTAAAAGAAAAATGGGGTCAAAAAATAGCGTATTTTAAAATTGAAAAACTTGAACCCTATGAGCAAAAGTTGATTAAAATGCAAGTAAAAGCAGAGTTTGATTTTAATGGATTCAAAGTATTTAAGAATGGAGAGGATTTGAATATATATCTCTCGGATGACCCGTATCTCAAACTTGAATCAGATATCCTTAAAAAAGTTGCCCTTAAACTTAAAAAAAGAGCAATGGATGAGTTTGAATATATGAAGCTTGTTCTTGATACCATTTCAAACACACTTTATTACAACATTGATGGAAAATGGGAGGATGCAGAGAAGGTCTTTCTTCAGGGGCATGGTTCCTGTTCTGAATATTCCTTTCTATTCTCTTCTCTGATGCGACTCGGAGGAATTCCCACAAGGTTTATAGGAGCATCTGTTGAAAGAAAAAACGGAATTGATTTTACCTTTCACAGATGGGTTGAAGTTTATATAAATGGTAAAGGCTGGATTCCGGTTGACCCTCAATTCTATGACACTCCTGAAAGTGAGGGGAAATTTTTCCCTGATGATGGAAGATTATTTTTAATAACCACAATTGAACCAGGAACGAATTCCTACTTGAAAGAATGGTATAATTATAAGGTGGAAGGAAAAAAAGGAATTGTAAAAATTAAAGCCTTTTTCAAGTGGGAAAAATGAAAGAACTTTATAAGTTTCTGGTTTTAAAGGATGGGAATATAATAGGAGATATTGATGAGGAGATTGCAAAGAGTGCAATTGATAGAATAAAGAAAGGGAATGAACTCCTAAAAATAGGAAATAAAGAGTTTAAAATTAAAACATATTCCTTTCCTGATGTTGCAGGTGAATTATATCTTATAAGAAAAAGTGATTCACCTTTAAAAAAAGAAACCCTTTATTTTTATCTCACGGATTTACTCCTGAAGGATTATATGCATAAAAAAGAGGATTTTCAGAAAAAATTTGAACTTCTTAACAAAGCAGGTGAGTTTTTTTCAGAAGTTTCTGATATTGAAAGCATAATCAAAAAAATAATAAAAGAGGTTAAGAAAATTTTAAATGTTGAAGTTGTTTCTGTTTTCAAAGTTGATGAAAAAAACAAAAAAATTTCCTTTTATGAGTTTACAAGAGGAGGTAAGATACTCAGAACGATTGAAATAGAGTGGGGCAGGGGTATAGTGGGTTATGTGGCAATTCACAAAAAACCCCTTATTGTAAATGATGTTACAAAAGACAGGAGATTTTACCCGGGTATTGATAAAAAAACAGGTTTTAAAACAAGAAATATTCTTGCCTATCCCCTTATAGTCCAGAAAAAGATAATAGGAGTTATTGAAGCAATTAATAAGAAAAAAGGTGAATTTAGCAGGAATGACCTTGAAATTGTATCCCTGATTTCCTCCTCAGCAGCAATAGGTCTTCAGAATGCCTTTCTTTATAAAGAACTTGAGGACCTTTTCAAAGGAACGATTACATCCCTTGCAAATGCGGTTGAGGCAAAAGACCCTTATACTTCAGGTCATGTGAGCAGGGTTACAGACCTTTCTGTTGAACTTGCGAGAAGAAGAGGAGTCAGGGAAGAGGATTTAAAGAATGTAGAACTTGCTGCAATCCTTCATGATATAGGTAAAATAGCAATTCCTGATAGTATATTAAAAAAACCTGATAGATTAACTGATGAGGAATATGAGATAATAAAAACCCATGTATTTCATGGTGCGAGAATATTAACACCGATTCCTGGGATGAAGGGCGTAATACCCGCTGTTTTACATCATCATGAGAGATGGGATGGAAAGGGTTATCCTATGGGATTGAGGGGGAGTGATATTCCCTTAATTGCGCGTATAATTACTATAACAGATTCCTTTGATGCAATGAATTCGGATAGACCTTACAGAAAGAGAATTCCTTCTAATGTAATAAGAAAGGAACTTATTGAGAATGCGGGAAAACAGTTTGATCCTGAACTAATTGATATTTTCCTTGAAATTGAAGAGGTAAAGGAGTTATTAAATAAATGACATGCGAGGGTGGCGGAACTGGCAGACGCGTCAGATTTAGGATCTGATGGGGAAAACCCGTGCGGGTTCGAGTCCCGCCCCTCGCATTCAATTATTTGACAAATACTCAGTTTTATCATAAAATTTTAGTGGTTCAATACCCTTGAGTGAATTAGGAGGAAGTAGAATATGATTAAATTATTAATAATTTTTCAAATATTAAGACCCTCTTCACTTCTTGAGTTGCCCACAGCAAGTCTTCCCGGGGATCCTGTTTACTGGCAAATTGGAACATCCACTTCCTTTTCACTCGCATCCAAATATGACCCTCATGCAACTGATTTTGACTTAAATGGGATGGTGGCATTCAATGGTAAATGGTTTGTGGGAGTTAACATTTTTACCTTAAGTGAGATTAGTTTTGATGTGGGGACTATTATATTGAATGAATCACAGGGTTCTCCCTTAAGTTTGTCTTTTGGATTAAGAAATGTATCCTGGAAAAAATATATTTCCTCAGTAGGAGGAGAACCTGAAGAAGGTGGTGGCTTCTCAGACGATAATTCTTATATTCTGAGAAGTCCTGAACTTCTTTCATTCTATGGAGTTATTACCAGACATATCAATTCTTCCCTTATTCTGCATATAGGATTGGGAAGAGGAGAGTTTATAGGCTATGGTCCGAGAAGTAAATATCTAAATACCGATAAATTTCTTAAAACACCGCATGAGTATTTTACCTTTGGACTTTTTGGAGCTCTTGAATTCCATTTGACTCCTTCATTACATCTGGCTTTTGAGGCAGATGGAAGGGATTTAAATGCAGGAATATTTATTGATGTAGAGAAATTTAAGTTTGTTCTTGAAGTACAGAAAATAGAGCATTTTCTTTTCAGTGGTTATCCCAACTTCCAACCGAGGTTTAATTTAGGACTTTCAATGACAAGTAGATTAATGGTTCCTTCTGCTCAACCTGTTCCTGTAATGTTTACAATTCTGAACAGTGAGACAAAGGAACCTGTAAAAGGTGTTGTAATTAAGTTCCTTCAGACAGAAATACCGGGAATTATTTCAGATGCAAAAGGTGTAGCTACTCTTAATATTCTGCCCGGTAAATATCTTGTTTCAATAACCCATCCTGAGTTTAAAGGATTGAAGGCAAAAATAAATGTAAAAAGAAATAAGCCTCTTAAGGTGAAGATAGCCGTAAAGCCCAAAGTTTCGAAGAGAGATATTGCTTTGAAAAAGATAAGGGAAGGAGATGCTTTATTCAGAGCAGGAAAATTGATTGAAGCAAGAAAATCCTTTCAGGAAGCTTTGAAAATTTATCCGCGAAGCAAAACAGCGCAGGACCGTCTTGCAAGCGTAGAGAAGGCTATTAAGAACAAACTTCTTGAATTAAAATCTAGAGCAAAATATTATGAAAGAAAAGGAGAATATAAGAGTGCTATAGGTTACTGGAAGGAAGTTTTAAAAATCTCCCCTCAGGATGCAGAAGCCATGGATAAAATTGCGGAATTAGATAAAAAGCTTAAAGCTCCTCCACCTTCAAAGAAGAAGGTTGTTAAGAAACCCAAAGCACCTCAAAAACCTTCAAAGGCACAGATTGAAAAAACACTTAATAAAGCAATTCAGGCGTTTAATGCAGGTAATTATAAAGAAGCAAAAAAATTACTTCAGCAGGTCCTTAAGTGGGAGCCCGGTAATTCAAGGGCAAAGGATTATTTAAGAAGGACAGAAGCAAGATTAAAATTGCTGGGAGAGTAAGAGAATACCTGTTTTTCTATTATAATATGGCCCTTCCTTGAAAAAATATTAAAAATTTGCCCTTGTTTTTTTGTATAATTAATTACTGATTTTTGTAAAATAAATTTGACATATGGATGATTTAAAGGACAAATTTTATAAAATCGATTATCCGGTCTGGCTTGCCCTGTTTACCAGGGGCAACCATGAAAAAAAAGTTTACAATTATTTAAAAAAATTCAATATAGAAAGCTTTTTGCCCACAAGAATAATTTATGTTTCCCCCGGAAAGGAGAGGGAGGTTCCTTTGTTCAGGTCTTACGTATTTGTCAGAGTTATTCCGAGAACACAGCCTTTTTATATGGCGATGGATGCCTTCGGTGCTGTGGGATATGTAAAATTCAATAATATGCCTGCAATTATAAAGGATGAAGAAATAGAGGCCCTTAAGATACTTTCAGAAAATTATAAAAAACGTATATTTCCACTTTATAATCTTTCAGAGGATGAAGAGATAGTTTTCAAAAGGGGTCCTTTAAAGGGTGTAAAGGCAAGAATAAAAGAAATCAATGAAAAAAGAAATCTTATTGTAATATGGATAAAAGAAATCCTTGCAGGAGCAGCTCTTGAGGTTAAGAAAGAACAGCTTCTTGACTGGATTTAATATTTTAACTCCTAAATATTTCCTAAAATATAAGTATACAATCTTTAATTATTCCTTTAAAAAATAAGTGAACTTAAATTTATAAAACTATTTTTAGAAATAAAACATTTCTAAATATAAAAAATTTATATATTTTTATATTTTGTTTTTAATATAAATTCGTCTCCCACACTCACTTTATTAAATACTTGAAATGAAAAATTAGAAGAATTAATATTTTAATATATATATATAATATATCATGTTTAGCTATAAACCAACAAAATTACCATTTGCAGCTATTTTATAAAGAGTGGCGGAGCCTACCCTGATTAAAATGATAGGCCAAGGCAGTATCATTTTGAGACTATTTTTATTATTTTTAAGACCTTTTGATTATATAAAATACTATTTAACAGTATATTACTTAAAAACATTTTTGACGCAAATCTGGAATGAATTTTGCATATATTTATAGTATGTCCTATCCATAAATCCCCATAAGAGGGGCGGAGCCTGCGCAAATTATTGATAATTAATCATTTATGAAATATACCTCTATATAAATGATGACTCAAAAGTGTCAAATTTTTAAGAAAGTGTCAAAATTTTTTTACACATTTTTTCATATTTTTAATTTACTTTTCCAGATTAAAGAAGGTATAATTTAAATCAGATGAAGAAGATTTTATTATTCTTTCTCTTTTTAAATTTATCTCTGTATTCGCGTGATAACCCCTACAAAATAGAAACAGGAGATGTGCTTGAAATTCTTGTTATCGGAGAAGAAAACCTTTCCAGAACTGTTATGGTGATGCGAAACGGTATGATTTCCTTTCCCCTTATTGGAGAGGTGAAGGTTGCTGGTCTCACACCAGAAGAGGCATCAAATTTAATTTCAGAAAAACTGTCTAAATATTTCACACATCCCCTTGTTTCTGTAATATTAAAAAGTCCTTCCTTTCCCTATGTTTCTGTTTTTGGAGCTGTTTTAAAACCAGGAGCTGTAGAATATCAGAGGGGTTTAAAACTCACGGATTACATAGCTCTTGCAGGCGGACCAACACCCAAAGCAAATCTTAAAAAAGTAAGGGTTGTAATCTTCAGGGAGCAAAATCCTATTTCCCTTGAAGTTAATGTTGATGAAATACTTAAAAGAGGAGATTTTACTAAAAATATGGAATTGAAACCCGGTGATGTGGTTTATGTCCCTGAAAAATTCACAATTAACTGGGGAATTGTATTGAATGCCCTTGCCCTTACTGCAGCTGTTTTGAATTTTTATATAACCCTTCAGAGAACAAAATGAAAGAGGAAATGAATCATTATCAGGAACCATTTTTTGAAGAGGAAACTCTGAACCTTCAGGACATAATAAACATTTTCATAAGAAGAATTGGATTATTCCTCACCACTTCAGTTGCTATTTTTGTAATTATAGTCGTTTATCAGTTCACAAAATCATATACCCCTATTTACAAGGCATCTTTTGACATAGGAGTTACAAATGAAAAACCGATTGAAGGAGTATTCTCCTCAATTCAGGAGACACCGACTCTTCAGATCGGTTCTGTAACCCAGAGAGTAATATCAAACCTTTTAAGTGTAAAACTTGCTGGTAAAATTGCTGATTCTCTTTCTCTTTATACCCATATAAAAGATGGAAATCCTGAAATAAAGGTCATAACCAGGATAACGAATGACTTTGATGAACCGATGGGTCCGTTTAAACTCAAAGTCAAAAAGGAGGGTTTTGAACTTTATCTCAAAAGTGGAGAACTCTTAAAACAGGGTAAATTCAATGAGTTTGTGAATCTTGACTTTTTAAAATTCAAGGTAGTTCCATTAAAGGAAATCACAAAAGAAAAAAACTATGAACTCACCTTCTATCCCAGAATGAGAACAGCCCTTGCCCTAAGAAATTCCCTTTCAATAAAGGTTCTTGAAGCTGATAAAATTGAAAAGGACTTATCCTTTGGACGAATTCCCTTTTCGGGTGAAGGAGCAAACAAAAAACTTGTAACAGCAAAAACAATTTTCCCTGGAGTTAATTTAATAGGAATATTAAGAATAGATGTTTTCTGGGGTAACCCTGATGATGCCTATCAGATAGCAAAAGTTCTTTCAGATTTAATAATAAAAGAGGATATAAAAGAAAAATCCCTTCAATACATTCAGTCAAAAAAATTCATTGAGTCCCAGCTTGAATTTTACAGAAAAAGACTTTCAGAGCTTGAGGAAAAAATAAAGAAATTCAAGGAAGAGAAAAAGATTGCTGATTTAAAGGCATCCACCCAGGCATTAATTTCCCAAATTTCTCAACTTGAGACAAAAAAGAGTCAGCTTGAAATAGAGCAGAGTATTCTGAAAAACCTTGAAGAATATCTTGCAAGAGGAAAAGAAATAGACACCACCGTGAACTTTGCTCCTGCACTTCTTTCAGACCCTGTGCTTCAGAGTTTTTATTCAGAACTTCTTCAGACAGAAGCAGAATTGAAGGGAAGATTGAAATCCTATTCCCCGAATCATCCCAAAGTATATGAGATAAAGGCAAAACTTGATGGGCTGAAAGAGCAGATGAAGGAGGAGATTAAAAAGAGGGTTGCCACAATAAGGACAGAAATTCAGAGTGTTAAAAATCAGATAAATTATCTTAAAACAAAGCTTGAGAATGTTCCTGAAGATGAGCTTCAACTTGCGCGTCTTGAAAGAGACAGAAAAACAACAGAGGAGCTTTACACCTTTTTTGCCCAGAAACTTGAAGAAACAAGGGTTCAGGAAGCAGGGGTGACCTCTGACTTAAAAATAATAAACCCTCCGATTGTTTCCTATAAACCTGTCAATGCAAGAAAGCCCTTATTGATACTTCTTCTTTCCTTTATAATAAGTGTTCTCATAGGTGGTTTTGCTGTATTTGTTGTGGAATATATTGACAATACCATAAAAGACCCTGAAATATTGAAAGCGAAGATAGGGTTGCCTGTTTATGCCTCAATACCACTCACAGATGGGAAAGAAAATGGCGGATTTATCAGAAATTTCATATCCAGGTTTATAAAGGATAACTTTGAGAGCAATGGAATAAAAATAATAGAACCTGACCTTTCCTCCGCAGAGTTTGAAGCATTCAGAAAACTGTCCTTAAACCTTGAATTTGCCCATCCTGAGAAAAAATACAGGGTCCTTTACATAACCTCTCCCAGTCCTGAGGAGGGAAAAACCTTTGTTACAATAAATCTTGCCTTTGTCTATGCTTCGAAAGGTAAAAAGCCTGTGGTAATTGATAGTGATTTCAGGAAGAAAAAAGGACACATAACGGATGTTTTTGAGATAAAAAAAGAGGAAGGTCTTTTTGATGTTTTAACAGGAAAGGAAAAAATTGAAAATGTTATTTTTGAAATTCCATCAGAAAATGAAAAACTCGGATTAAAAATAGATGTAATTCCTGTTGGAAATATTCCTGCAAATCCCCTTGTTTTCCTTGAATCAGAAAAAATGAAAGAATTAATTGAGTATCTTAAAGAAAAATATGACTATGTTTTAATAGATGGAACACCTGTTCTTTTATTCGCTGATTCAGCCTATATAGCAAATTATGCAGATGGAGTAATTTTAATAACAAAATATGGAAAAACAAACTTCAAAGAAATAGATGAGTCAAAGGACATATTAAAAAATTCAAGGTCAGATTTAATCGGAGTTGTAATAAACGGGGTTCCGAGAAGAAGAGGCAGTTATTACTATTATTACTATTACAAATACTACTCCCGATACTACGGAAAAAAAGAATGAAATCATTATTTGGGAATAAAAAATGCGAGACGGGTGGTAAGGCGAGAAATGTACGAAATAAACGAGATGAACAAAATCCCCTCCCCAACTTCCTGCCGGGTATTTTCTCTCCCCAAAAAGGAGAGAAAAAAGGGTGGGAGTCGACCCAAAATTTTGCCCTCCCGGCAGGGGTTGGGTGAGGGTTTAATAATTTTAAGATTATGAAAGTATTGAAATCTAGAAAGAAACTTAACTTATTTGAAAAAATAAAAAGAAAGGTTCTCTCCGTATATGGGAAGGACCTTATTTCTCTTGTTGCTTTTGGACCCTGTATAAAAACAGATTTGGAGGATGAAGAACTCTATCTCATAATAGTTTCAAGAAACAGTGAAAGGGATGTTGAATTCAGAATCCCTCCTTATAAAATATTCACAATACATAAAAAACCCGAAACAATAAAAACAAAAAACCTCTGGCTTAAAGGTACCACACTTAAAATTTTATATGACAGAGGAAGATTCTTTGAAGAAATAATGAAGGGGTTGTGATGAAAAACGCGAAACGTGTGGTAAGGCGCGACGTGTGAGAAATAAAAAGAATTAAAAAATAAAAAATATGAAATTCCTTTCCCACCCGTCTCGCTGATTTATAAACTCAAAATTGCAGTTTCCCATTTTTTCATATTATAATTAGTCTACTCATATTATGAAATTTATAAATCGGGAAGCTGAGCTTAATTTTCTGGAAAAGGAATATGTTTCAAACAAATCCAGTTTTATAATAATGTGGGGAAGAAGAAGGGTGGGTAAAACTGAGCTTCTTAAAGTATTTTCCAGAAAAAAACCTGCAATTTTCTATATTGCAGACCTTACTGATAAAATATATCAGATAAACTCTTTTAAAGAAACAGTGGCAGATTTTTTCAAAGATTCCGTGTTCAGAGAAAGCAGATTTGACTCCTTTGAACCTATTTTTAAATATATTTCACAAAAAACAAAACAGAAAACTTTACTTATAATTGATGAATACCCTTATCTTCGGATTGTTGATCCATCCATAGATTCTGTTTTACAGAAGGCATGGGATTTGCATTTAAAAAATAAAAAAATAATGATAATCCTTTCTGGTTCCCATATTTCAATGATGGAAAAGATGATAAATTCTTATGCTCATCCTCTTTACGGCAGAAGGACAGGACAGCTCAAAATTTCGCCCTTTAAATTTCTTGATTTTATAAAATTTTTTCCCGGTCATGATTATAAAAATCTTCTCAGATTTTACGGAGTGTTCGGAGGGACACCCAGGTATATTCTTGAGATAGATATAAAAAAAACTCTATGGGAAAATATAAAGGAAAAACTCTTAAATCCCATGTCCTCCCTGTATATGGAGCCGGAAATCATACTTCCTGAAGAGATAAGGTCACCTTTTGGTTATTTCACAATCATGAAAAGCATAGGAGAAGGAAAAGTAAAACTATCGGAAATATCCTCCTCCATGCATACTGACCCCCGTGTTGTTTCAAAATATCTTGCTTCTCTTCAGGAAATGGATTTGGTAGAAAGAAGAATTCCGGTTACTCAGGAAAAATCAAAATCAAGAAAAGGAATTTATTTCATAAAGGATTATTTCTTCAGATTCTGGTTCAGATACATATTCGGTAATTCCCATCTTATAGAAACCGGCAGAAGCGGTGAAGTATTAAACTTTATAAAAAAAGATTTTGATACCTATATGGGTAAAATATTTGAAGAGGTAATATTGCAAATTATCAATCAAAAGCCTCATCTCATTCCCTTTAAATTCAAAAAAGCAGGAAGTTTCTGGGATAGGAATCTGGAGATTGATATTGTTCTTATTGGAGATAATGAGGTTCTGCTTGGAGAATGCAAATACAGTAAAAAGGCTGTTAATGAAAAAGATTTTAAAAAACTGTTTGAAAAAACAAAAAAATTTCCACTCAAAAACAAAAAAATTTACTATGCTTTCTTCTCTTTGTCCGGGTTCTCTCCTGAATTGACAAAAACCCGCCCTCCAAATCTTTTGTTATATGAATTTGGTGAAATGGTAAAAGGTGGATGAGTTAATGAGTCGATGGGTAAAAAGATGAGAAAGGTTTAAGGTGAAAAGAAAAAAAATAAAATTCCCCCTTGGAGAAGGGGGATTAAAGGGGGATTGATTAAAATAGTGAAAAGGAAATTCGGAGTTCGGAGTGCGAAATTGGAAATTTTGGATTTAATCATAAAACAAATTAATTAAAATCCATGAAAAGCTTAAAAACCACAAAAAAAACTCACATGCTCAATCGAATAAAAAGAAAAATTCTCTCAGCATATGGAAAAAATCTTATTTCTCTTGCCGCTTTCGGAACATTTATAAAATATAATGATACCCAAGACGATGAACTCTACCTTGTAATAGTAACAAAAAAGAAAAAGAATTTTGAGATGAAATCAAGGAAAAATAATATTTATGTGATAGAAAAAACACCTGAGAATTTAAAATATACATTGTGGCTTAAGGGAGCGGGATTGAGAATATTGTATGATAGGGAAGGGTTTTTGGAAAATAAAATGAATTTGTAATTTCTTTTATATTCCCCCTTGGAGAAGGGGGATTAAGGGGGATTGAAAAAATGAACTCAATAAACGTAACCAACGCAAAAAACGCGAAAAACGCGATTAACGCAAAATGAAAAAAGCCTTAATAACAGGAATCACCGGTCAGGATGGCTCCTATTTAGCAGAGCTTTTACTTTCAAAAGGATATGAGGTTCACGGATTAATAAGAAAAGCAAGCACTTTTAACACTTCAAGAATTGATCATATTTATGTAGACCCTCATGAAAGAGGTGCCAGATTTTTCCTTCATTACGGAGACCTCACAGATTCAGGAAGTTTAACAAATCTTATTTACAACATTCAACCTGATGAAATCTATCATCTCGGAGCCCAGAGTCATGTTAAAGTAAGCTTTGAACTTCCGGAATACACGGGTGAAGTCACAGCACTCGGAACAATCAGAATACTTGAAGCAATCAGAAAAAGCGGTGTAAAAACAAAATTCTATCAGGCATCAAGCAGTGAAATGTTCGGAGAATCACCTCCTCCTCAAAATGAAAACACTCCTTTCAGACCAAGAAGTCCCTATGCAATTTCAAAAGTTTATGCCTTCTGGGTAACAGTAAATTACAGGGAAGCCTATAAAATGTTTGCCTGTAACGGAATTCTCTTTAATCATGAATCACCCAGAAGAGGAGAAACCTTTGTAACAAGAAAAATAACAAGGGCAATAGCAAGGATATTAAGTGGAAAACAGAAAAAGTTATATCTCGGTAATCTTGAAGCAAAAAGGGACTGGGGATATGCACCCGAATATGTAGAGGCAATATGGTTAATGCTTCAGCAAGAAAAGCCTGATGACTTTGTTATAGGCACAGGAGAAAGCCATTCTGTAAGAGAATTTGTAAATCTTGCTTTTGGTTATGCGGGTATTGAAATAGAATGGAAAGGAGAAGGAATTAATGAAAAAGGAATAGTAAAATCCGTTTCCAATTCTTCTTCTATTTTACCCGGTGATATTATAATTGAAATAGACCCCAGATATTTCAGACCAACAGATGTTGAAAATCTCCGAGCAGACCCTTCAAAGGCGAAGGAAATTCTCGAGTGGGAGCCAAAAATAAAATTTGAAGAACTTATAAAAATAATGGTTGATGCTGATATGCTTGCAGAAGGTCTCAAACCGCCCGGAGAAGGAATGAAAATAATAAAGCAAAAATTCGGCAACTGGCACGAACTCCAACCCGCCATTCTTGAAGATTTTAGAGTTAATAATGTGTTTGAGTGAGAGTGAAAAGTGAGGGTGAAAAAAATAAAAATATCTTTCCTCCCCCTTGATGGGGGGAGACAAAGAGGGGGGTGTTATATAAATCCCTCTCCCTTAATGCGAGGACTAAGGTGGGGGTGAAATAAAAAAGAAAAACATCAAACTTGCCAGACAATTAAGAAAAAATATGACCGATGCAGAAAGAGAATTATGGAATATATTGAGGAGCAGAAATATCGGGGTAAAATTTAGAAGGCAGGAACCTATAGGTGATTATATAGTTGATTTTGTTTGTTACTAAAAAAAATTGATAATAGAGATAGATGATGGACAGCATTGTGAAGATGAGAGAGATAAAATAAGAGACAAATGGTTGGAAAGTCAGGGATTTAAAGTCTTAAGGTTCTGGAACAATGAGGTCTTAAGTAATATTGAAGGGGTTGTTGAAATTATAAAGAAAAATTTATTCTCCTCCTTGTTTGAGCCTCCAGTAAATGTAGAAAGAAAGTCATGATTAAAAGATTAAAAACGAACAAATATATTGTTTTCCTCCCCCTCACCCCAGCCCTCTCCCACCAGGGGAGAAGGAGTTTTAATCCCTTATAATTAAAAAATGCTAAAAAATAACCCTCACCCATCACCCTCCTCCACAACTTACCCTCACTCACCACCCACACCCTCACTCAAAATCTTTGTTTCCGGCGGCACCGGCATGGTCGGTTCAGCAATAATAAGAAAATTACTTGAAAAAGGTTATAAAAACATTGTCTCAAACTATCATAAAAGAGAGCCTGTTATTAAGGATAATTCTGTAAAATATGTAAAACTTGATTTAAGAAATCAAAAAGAAACAGAGGAATTCTTTGAAAAAGAAAAGCCTGACTGGGTTTTTCTCTCAGCCGCAAAAGTCGGAGGAATTCTTGCAAATAATACCTATAAGGCGGAATTCATTTATGATAACATAATGATAGCCTCAAACATCATTCATTCCTCTTACAAATACGGAGTAAAAAAACTTTTAAATCTCGGTTCTTCCTGTATATATCCAAAATTTTCACCCCAGCCCATGAAAGAAGAATATCTTTTAACAGGAGAACTTGAGCCCACAAATGAACCCTATGCAATTGCAAAAATTTCAGCAATTAAATTATGCAGATATTATAACGAACAATACGGAACAAACTTCATTTCAGTAATGCCCACAAATCTTTACGGACCGAATGACAACTTCAACCTTGAAACCTCTCATGTCTTACCTGCCTTAATAAGAAAATTTCATCTTGCAAAATTATTGAGAAACAAAGATTTTGATAACATCAGAAAAGACCTAAAAAAATATCCCTTAGGATTCGGACTTGATAAAGAGATAGATTTAAATAATGAGAATTCAATAAAAAAAGCTTTAGAAAAAGTAGGAGTAACAGAAGATTATGTTCTTGTCTGGGGAACAGGAGAGGTTTACCGGGAATTCCTCCACGTTGACGACCTTGCTGATGCCTGTATTTTCCTTATGGAAAAAATAGATGCCAAAGACCTACTCTCACTCTCACCCACACTCTCACCCGATTACTTCATAAACATAGGCACCGGTGAGGACATCAAACTCAAGGATTTGGTAAAGTTAATAAAAGATGTAATAAACTTTCAAGGGGAGATAAAACACGATATCTCAAAACCTGACGGAACCCCGAGGAAACTATTGGATGTATCCAGAATCAGGGAATTAGGGTGGAAACCGGGGATTACATTAGAAGAAGGAATAAAAAGAACATATGAATGGTATACCAGTCATTGATGCTGTGAACATAGCCAACCCAATGAACACAACAAACGGAACAAACGCAATAAACACGAAAAACGCGATAGACGCGATAAACATAAATAACCTGATGGGACACCGAGAAAGTTGTTGGATGTATCGAGAATAAGAGAATTAGGATGGAGATATAAAATTTCATTAGAAGAAGGCATAAAAAAACTTATGAGTGGTATACCACCCGATAATCCTGCAAACCCCACCAACTCAATAAACCCGATAAACGCAAAAAACGCAAACAGTTTGACGGGAGCCGAGGATTGGGTTGGAGGAAGGGATAAGGAAGACGTATGGGTGGTATGTTGGGAGTTGATCTATGAAACAAAAAAGTGAATTAAACAGTTTTATGGAAAAAATGTATTTAAATACTCTCAATAAAGAATTAGCTAAAGGTGGAGGAATAGCTTTTAGTGGAATTCTTATTCAAAAAATTTTGGGATTTGCTTTTAGCATTATGGTAGCACGAGTTTTGGGAGCAGCAGATTATGGGTTATACGCCTTAGGTATAAGTATTATAGGAATTACTCAATCCATTGCTTCATTGGGCTTGAATCAGGGTATTGTACGTTTTTGTGCTGTATACCGAGTCACAGGAGACACCATTCGAGTCAAAAGTACATTCTTAACAGCCTTAGTAATTTCTTTTATTTCTAGTGTGTTAATGGCTGCAATTCTTTTTATTTTATCCAGCATGATTGCACATAGTTTCTTCCATAAACCAGAACTGACTTGGATACTTCGTGTCTTCGCTTTAGCTCTACCTTTCTATGTACTGATGGGGCTTACTGCGTCATTCGCTCAGTCATTTAGGAGAATTGACTATCAACAAGGAATACTGAATTTTTTTTACCCCTTAGTCAACTTAATTTTAGTTGTTTTACTTTTTGCATTAGGCTTTCATTTAGCTGGGCCAGTTTATGCATTCTTAATCTCAGGATTTCTAAGTGCTGGACTAGGTTTCTACTTATCGCTAAAACTTTTCCCAGAGATTATTGCGCGTTCCGCAATTGTATTTAACTTTCGTAAATTGCTTAGGTTTTCAATGCCGGTCTTTCTATCCGGGTTCTTATATTTGAGTCTTAACAACATAGATAGGATTATGCTTGGTTATTTGACTTCAGCTGCAGAGGTAGGTATATATAGTGTTGCTGCGCGTATTGCTTTATTGTTAAACTTCATTTTAATGGCATTTATCCACATTTCATCTCCAATAATGGCAGAACTTCATGGTACTAGTAAGTTCACACAACTTGCTCGTCTTTATCATACCATGACTCGTTGGATCTTAACATTATCACTTCCCCTTTTTTTGTTTGTTGTATTTGCTTCTAAAAGCATTATGCAAATTTTTGGGTCAGAATTCATAGCAGGAAGTTCTGCTTTAATTGTACTTGCAAGTGCCCAGCTTTTTAATGCAGGCACAGGCCCCATTGGTAAGTTATTAGAAATGACTGGAAAGCAAGACATTAATTTAGCGGTATTGCTAATTATAATTATCATGAATATAGGTCTTAACATATGGCTTATACCTCTCTATGGTGCAACTGGAGCTGCTATAGCTACATCTGCGTCAATTATAATCACATTTGGAGTTTTAGCGATTATCAGTCGGTGGCTTGTTGGTTTTCATATTTATGACAGGTTATACTTTAGACCCATTTTTATAGCAGCAATAGCTGCGACCATTGGTATTCTGTCAGGGTCTACTGTCCGGTTGACTGTCTACGGTGTAAACATTTTTAAAATCTCAGGTGTCTTACTGATTTACGCTGTTTTAATTTGGCGATTTGGATTGGTGCCGGCAGATCGTATACTGCTTGGGTTGTTAAAACGCGAAGTATTCCAGACTTTTTTAAAAAGGAGAAATAGTAGATATGGATAATAAGTACATAGTTATTACCAGTATACAGCCTTTGACGGAAGCTATAAAATGTTTCGCAAAATTAGAAGGATGGCGTGTAATTGTGGTAGGAGACCAAAAATCCCCCTCTTTACCTAAAATTCCCTATCCAAATGTGAGATATTTATCATTAAAAGAGCAATTATCTTTAGGATTTGAAATCTGTAAAGTGTTACCATATAATCATTATGCCAGAAAAAATGTGGGCTATCTTTATGCAATTAAACAAGGAGCCTCATGTATTGCAGATGTAGATGACGATAATATTCCATACGAGAATTGGGGACAAGGAGTGAAGAAAAGGGTATCTTCCATAGAGTTAATTAGGAAGCCTGAAATTGTGAATATCTATACTTTATTTACAGATCAATTGATCTGGCCACGCGGGTTTCCTTTAAACCATATCGCTCGCAATGAGGTAGTTGAGATAGTTAACTCCCAGGATGAGAATATAGGTATTTGGCAAGGCTTGGTTGACAATGACCCTGATGTTGATGCTATCTATCGTCTAATTTTCGGACATAAGGAGGTCAAGTTTAATAGAAGGGAACCAATTGCACTCGCAGAAGGTGTTTATTGCCCGTTCAATTCACAGAATACAATTTGGTTTAAAGAATCGTTTTTCTATCTGTACTTGCCTATTCATGTCACTTTTAGGTTTACTGATATCTTGCGTAGCTATATCGCTCAAAGAGGACTTCATGCTATGGGTTGGAAAATTGCATTCACAAGTGCTACTGCTTATCAAAAACGAAATCCACATGATTTGATGGCTGATTTTGTTGACGAGATTCCTTGCTACACTCAGGTTATGAGAGTCATAGATATAATAAAGAAGATAGATCTTGTAGGAGACCCAATCCGTGATCTGTATGTTTTATATAGGAACCTCTATACCTCTGGTATCGTTTCGGAAAAAGAATTGATAGGGGTAGAAGCATGGATTAAAGACATGTTATCTCTGTTGTGATATCTTTTTGGAGGTGATATAGAATGATTCATACAATTATATGTTGGGATTGTTCGTTTAGAAACTTTTTTCATACAATTGATGCTCTTCTCACCCAGGATTATGATAGAGATAAGTTTGAATTGATTTACGTTGAACAGCGATCGAGAGAATTTTCTGATGCATATAATCATAGACTGGGATTAAAATCCTTATGGGATCGGTATCAAGAAGTAAAAGATCTTATAAACATTCGGGTTGTTTATCTCAATGACCCTCCAAATATTCCTTATCATCTGGGAAGAATTGTTAATAAAGCGTTAAAATTGGCTAAAGGAGAGATTATTTCTGTAATGGATGGAGATTTATTGGTGCCGCCTGATTTTTTAATTAAACTTGAGGAATATCACCGTCGACACGATCCAGCAATTGTTAATTTAGTACGCCATATGTGCGAACGCCCAGTAGGTGTCGACAAAGATAACTGGACAAAACAAATTATCGATTTTGAACGATGTCTTGAGGTGTGTCCTACACGTGATCAACCAATTCCTCGCACAGTTGCAAATAAAGGACCTCTTATTTCTGCTCGGAAAGAGTTTTGGGAGAAAATAGGGGGATATGATGAACATATCATCTGGAGTACAGGCGTTTCCCGGTTAGGTCAGGATGTAACAGCAAGATTAGAAATCTTAACAGGTGTTGAAAGTATCGCGCTTCCAGATTGCTTTGCAGTCCATCCATGGCATCCGCAAGGCTTCAGAAGAGATACAATAAGTTCTCAACGAATGTTGACTTTGCAAGCTAAGCTGATTGAGTGGGCCCGCTCACATAGCGAACCTTTATGGAAAAAACGTCTACCTTATACGGAGGAACTTTACAAACAACATAAGGAATTTATTAATCGTTTTATATACTCAGGTTTGCAACAGCCGGGAACCCCTGTTGATGTGGAGAGTATTTGGATGAGAATTCGGGGCTTCATTGGAAGGATATACAGAAAGATAATTGCATTTAGAGAGAGGTATTTATCCAAACCGGTATGAAAATTATGAATACTTTTTATTGAATTTTTGATTTATACTATATAGTGCAGTTTTAATAAAAACAGGATTAAGTGAAGAAGATAAAGTACTTATTGCTTGGGTGAAGAGTAAGATTATTAAATAATTTTATTATGAAAACTTTAGTTATCGGACTTGACGGTGCTACTTGGAGAATTATAACACCACTGCTTAAAAAAGGAAAGTTGCCTCATATTAAAAAACTTATAAATGAAGGGGTTTCTGGGAAGCTTTTTTCAGTTATTCCTCCTATGACTCCACCAGCTTGGGCTTCTATTATTACTGGTGTAAATCCTGGGAAGCATGGAGTTTATGATTTTGTAATTCAAGATCCTAAGTCGTATAAAATTATACCGGTTAATTTTTCCATGTTAAAAAGTCCACCTATCTGGGAAATATTTAATGCTTTTAATAAAAAGGTAGGTTTTGTTAATTTTCCTTTATCTTTTCCACCTCCATCTGTTGAGTCCTTTTTTATTTCAGGTATTGGGACACCAGAGAGTTCTGAATTTGCACATCCTAAAGAACTTAATAGTTTTCTGAAATCTTTTAACTATAAAATCTACCCTGATTCATCACCTAAATATGGAGAAAAACAATATTTTGAGGAGGTTAAAAAGATTACAGAAATTCAAACTGATATAAGTCTTAAACTTTTGAAAGATAATGAAATAGACCTTTTTTGGATTGTTTTCCAAGGTTTGGATTGGATTCAACATTATCTATGGGATAGTAAAATTGATGGTAAAAATGCAGTTGAGGAATTTTATTGTTATTTAGATGGTATTATCGGAAGGTTTTTAAAGGAAGTTAAAGATGAATGGAACATCTTAATATTATCTGACCATGGATTTAAAAGAATTAAAGGTGAAATACATTTAAATAATATTTTAAAAGAATGGGGCTATTTGAGACGAAACGATGAGTTTAAAGTTAATAAGAAGAATTTAATTTATTTTATGACAAAAATCCTAAGAATATTTAACGAGAAAGCTCCTTATTTTGTTAAAAAATTAATTAAGCTAATATTATCCAAGCGAGTGATATCTAAAATTAATAAATTACAAAATTTTCATTATCAATTACATAATTTAATCAACTGGGAAAAAACAAAACTTTTTTCTTTTGGATATATGGGACATCTTTATGTTCATGTGAGTGGTAAATATCCTTACGGTAGAATCTCTACAGAGCAAGAATATAAAAAAATTATAGAGGAGGTAAAAGTTAAACTTAAATCTTTAAAAGACCCTGATACAGGTTCTCCTATAATTGGAGAGGTCTTTTATAAAGATGAGATTTATAATGGTCCAGAAACATCGAACGCTCCAGATATTGTGTGTAATTCTTTTAATTTTGATTATATGATATATGGAGATTTTGAAGATGATTGGTTTCATTCTCCCAAAACTCGTATTGCCGATCATGATATGGAAGGGATAATCATTATGAAAGGTAAATATTTTAAAAAGAATTATGTAAAAAATATATCTGTTTTAGATATTACACCGACTCTTCTGTATCTGCATAATTTACCTATTTTAGAAAATATGGATGGTGAAATAATTATTAATGTTTTTGAAAAGAAATTTGTAAACTTTCAGAAAAAGAAGATCCTAAACTTAAGAGATTTTATGAATGTCAAAAGAGAGGAATACTTATATGATGAGATAGAACAGAAAGAAATAGAAAAGCGTTTAAGTGAACTAGGGTATATGTGAAATTTAATTACGAGAAAGTTTATTTATGGAGAGATTAAAGAGTTTGTTTCGAAGTCTTTATTTGGTAGAAAGAATACTCTTTAAGTATTATAAAATTTGTGTGATTACACCTTATAACCAATATATAACTTCTTGGTATAAAAATATAGAATAAGAGAATGTTAATAAACATTTTAAATGAGACTCCATAATAAAAGGGGCATAATGAATACCTAATTATTAAATTATTATGTTAAGTAAATTTCTAAATTTATCAATACCTCAAAGACTTTTTTCTATTTTATTAAAAATTGGATTTATTTTATTTTGTCTTATTTCTTTAGTTTTTGTAGTTTTCTATTTTAAGATATATTCAATTTTAATAATCACAGGTGTGATGCTCTCCGTAGTAGTATTTTTAAATCCGTATTGGGGATTATTTATTATTATTATTATATTTCCTTTTATGGTAGGTTTTAGTGAAGGAATAGATATAATGGAGAAAATTTTTATTGGACTTTTCATTTTTTGGTTAACAGGATGGTTCTTATATTTAACAGTAAAATCTCCGACAAGAATTAATTTAAATTTGCATCCTATTTTCAAACCATCTTTAGCGTTAGGGATCTTATTTGTTGCTAGCGCAATAATTGGATTATTGAGAGGTGCCACATTTTTAGATATTTTCCGTGATTTAAGTCGGTATGTAGGATATCTTGTAATTTTTCCTGTCACATGGATTATAAAAAAGAAGGAACAGGCATTTAAACTTTTGCTTGTTTTATTAATTATCGGTCTCCCCTGCTGGATATGGAGTGCTTTTATATGGTGGAGTAGGAAATTTGGGCTTGAATATGGTGCAATGAATATTGTAAGGATAGGAAGTGCATATTTTGAACCTTTTATCGGGGCATTATGGCCTTTTTTTATTTTAAGAACAAAACAATGGATGAAAATATTAGCAGGTATACTTTTACTATTGTTAGGATTTTATTCAATTATCTCTGGTTACAGGAGTATGGTTATTAATTTTTTTGCTATAAGTAGTATTTCAATAATTGTTTTGTGGATAATTCAAAAAGAAGTGAGAAAAGTGAAAATTATTTTTCCTATGGTGGTGGTGATTTCTTTTACATTTTGGTTCTATTATGGAGTACGAGGATATCTTCCTTTACCATGGGGAGATAAAACTCGTAAATTATATATCTCACTAATTTCTCCGAGACAATTTGTTGAAGATATATCCATTCAAGGAAGATTATTAGAATCTAAAGTTGCCATAGAAACTTTTAAAAAATATCCCATAATCGGACAAGGCTTTGGACAGCATTTAGAAATAGATTGGCCATATGGGAGGTGGTATAAAACAGCTTACTCACAGCATATATGGCATACAGAAATTTTATCAAAATTTGGGCTAATAGGAGTTTTAATCTTTTTATGGTATATTATATCAGTCTTAATTTATTTATTTACAACTGCAAAAAAAATAAATAATTATTTAATAAAAGCATTTGTTATAGGGATTCTTATTTGGATAGCGAAAAGTCTTATTCCCGGAGTAGGGTCTTGGTCAAACCGAGGATTTACTTTTACTGTTGGAATAATTCTTGGTATATTACCCGCTATAAATGATTTTAAGATATTTAATATAAACTTCAAAAAGAATTATGAAAAATAAAAAAGTAGTTCTTTTTGACCTCTCAACTACTGGACATCATGGTTATTATGCTCATTTTCATATTAGACATCTTTATAAAAAAGGATATAAAGTAATATTTATTACTTGGGAAGAAAGCAAAGATTTTTTGTTGTTAAATAAATATATAAATAATTTAAGCTTAGAATATATAAAATACTGGGGTATAACAAAATACAATCCATATTATGAAAAAAAATTTATAAAAAGGAATATTTCTCTGTTGAAAATATTCAGAGAATGTTTCACTTTTATAAACAATACGAGCTCTTCTTTATTTCATATACTCTTCTTTGACCATAATGTACTTCCTCTTTTTGTAAATTTGTTATTTTACAGAAGAAGATGTGATATTCTGGCAACTTTATTTTGGCCTTACTTTTTAAATAGAAAAAAGAATTTGTTAAGAAAGATTTACTATAGTTTAACTAAATTTGCAATTAAATATATGATAAAGAAAGATATTCTTAATGTAATTTTTGTCCATACTTACGATATTAAAAAGTCTTTAATAAATGCATTAGGACTAAAGGAAAAAATATATAGAGAAAAAATAAAAGTGATTCCTGATCCTGTATTTATATCAAGTAATTTTTGCTCACAAGAAGAAGCTCGCGAAAAATTAAATCTTCCGAAAGATAAAACGATTTTACTGTTTTTTGGAGTTTTGTCTAAGGAAAAAGGGTTAGATATTTTACTTAATGCAGTAAGGTTAATAAGAAATAAAGAATTTATTTTATTGATAGCTGGAAGAGAGGTTAATATTACTAAGTCAATTATAGAAAAAGCAAGAAAGGAATTGGAAAATTCTATAAAGATAATTCCTATAATTAAGCATATTCCTCAAAAAGATGTAAAATATTATTTTTTAAGTGCTGATGCAGTTGTTCTTCCTTATAGGAGAACTTTTTTAGGAACCAGTGGTGTTTTACAGCAAGCATGTGGAGCCGGGAAACCAGTTATTGCTACTGATGTTGGGGAAGTTGGAAAGATTGTGAGGAAATACAATCTTGGAATAATAGTAGAACCGGAATCTCCAGAAGCTTTGAAAAATGGAATATTGGATTTCTTGAATAATAAAGAAAAAATAAAAAAAAGAGTATATTTTAATGTTATTCAATATGCAAAAGAAAACAGTTGGGAGAAAATGGTTGAAATTGTAGAAAATACCTATCAAGAGTTACTGAAAAATAAAAAATGAAGATTGCATTTTTTGGTCAAAAAAAATATTTTGACTATTATCAAATTGGAGGATTTGAAAGCTTTATAAGAAGACTAGCTGCTTGGTTAGCAAAGAGAGGGAATTTGGTGAGTTATGTTTTATATAATGCAGAGGAAGAAAAGGAAAAAAATATTTTTTCTAATTTAAACTTAAAATATTTCGTAAATTTTGAAGACGCTTTAGAAGAACTTTTACAATATGAGCATATATTTCTTGTAAAGCTATCTATTGAAGAACGTCTCAAATATTTTCTATTTCAAAAAAAAATTTCTAATAATACTAGATCTCATTATTTTGCCCTTATATGGCCACAATTTTTTATTAAAAGAACTTTAATGCTTTTTGAATCTTATTTTAATTCTTTTAAAGGAAAGATATTTTGTGTATCACCTCGTCTTTACAGATTAATTAAAAAATGCTCTAAAAAGGTTAGGTTTATTTTTCCTCCAGTACCATCAGAGTATTTTTTAAACATAAGTGAAAAATCTAAAAATAAAAGAATTAAAATTACATATTTGGGTAACCTTACTCCAGATAAATATATGGGTGAAATTATTGAATTATTTAGAGAATTTCAAAATGATTCAAGGTTTGAAATATCCGTTTATGGGACCCACGACCCAGATAATTTAAAATCAGTTGAATTTCATGATGAGCTTAAAAACCGAACAGGGATAAAATATGTTCATATAGATAGAAAGACATATTCACCAGAAGTAGAAGAATTGGTTAAAAAAGTGTTGGAAGAGACGGATGTCTTAATACAACCATATAGAACCCTTGTTAATACATTGGATACTCCCCTTATTTTATTGGAAGCAATGGCTTCATTATGCGCTGTAGTTACGACCCCACTTGGCAGTGTTGCTGAAATTTATGGTAACAGTCCATTTGTCTTACCTAAAGAAAATTTTTTATATGAAGCAAAAAAATTGTTAAATAATTTAAGCTATGAAATGATTTTAAAAGAGAGAGAAAGAATCTGGAAAAGAAATAAAAAACTTCAATTTGCGTTACCATATATCGGTAAAAAATTTATTGATGAATTATAATGAGTAAACATAAGGAGTTTTTTTTAAAGTTGTTTAATGAGTTTGAAGATAATAATATAGTTTATTTCGTAATTAAAAATTATGAGTCTCTCCCAGAGTCCTCTACAAGAGATGTAGATATATGGGTAAAAAAAGAAGACCACAAAAGAGCATTGAGGATATTATTCAGTGTAGCTGAAAGTCTTGGTTGGAAACTAATAAAAAAATCTTTAAGGATGGGATTTTATAAAGGAGGAGAATATTATTTTTTAAATAAAAAAGAAATAATTGTGGTAGATATATCCCCATTCCTTCATTGGAAAGGTATAAGTTACTTAGACGAGGAGATTTTTGAAAGATACATTAGAAAACATAATAAAGGTTTTAATATTCCAACTCCAGGCATCGAAGCTGCTGCTCTTATTTTTAGGGGTGCAATGATGGGAGAAATAAAAGAAGAGTATAAAACCAAAATTATTAAATGTGTAAATGAAGACCCGACAAGTTTTTTAGAAGTCTTAGAGAGACCTTTTGGAAAAGAAATTTCCTTACAAATTCTTAATCTTGTAAAAGAAAATAAATGGAAAGAACTGGAAGAAAATATAAATAGTTTACATTTCATCATCTTTAAGAGAGCAATATTCCATAGGCTTTTATTCCAAATAAGACAGTGGATATTTTACTATTGTGAAAGAATAAAATCTCATTTTCAACCTCGAGGTAGTCTTTTTATAGTTTTCATTGGTCCAGACGGTTCAGGAAAAACTACATGTGCGAAAGAACTTATGGAGTCCGAAGTTATTAAAAGATTATTTTGCAGACGCGTATATCTCTATCGGAGATTCTATATTCCATGGTTTAAAAAATTAGCGCTTATATTTAAGAAAAAGAGAATGCTGAATGTGGATGCTGTCAAAAATGATAAGGGAGATATTATACCTTTAAGTACGTTTAAAGCCGTTCTTTATATTTTTTATTTAGGTATTGAGTTCTTTATCGGACATTATTATATAAGAAGACAAAAATCAAATTCTGCGTTGATTTTATTTGATAGATATTTTTATGATTATATGGTATTCAAAGATTTCGAGAACTGTCCTCGATGGATATTTAAAGTGTTTTTAAAAATAATTCCCAAACCTGATTTAATTATATATCTGAAAAGTACAACTGAAATTATTTATAGTCGTAAACCTGAACATAGTATTCATGAATTAAACAGACAAGTGAGATTATATGATAATTTTAAAAAATATTTTTCTAACATTGTTGAAATTGATACATCCAAAGAAATTGAGAATTCTATTTTTGAAATCCAAAATATCATTATTAAAAAATTGCTACAACAAAAAACTTAATTAAATAGAAAACTTTGAAAAGAAAAGATAAAAAGAAAAAAATTGCTCTTATTACTAACATAATAGCTCCTTATCGAGTTCCGTGTTTTAATAAAATTATAGAATCAGATATTTTTAATTTTGATGTCTATTTTTTAGCTGAAAATGAAAGTAATCGGGAATGGAAAATATATCGGGATAAAATTAAATTCCATTATAAAGTTTTAAAGGGTGTACACTTTAAATTAAGAAATGAGAGAATATTACATTTAAATTATGGATTAGCTTATTACTTGGTAAAGCAAAAATATGATTTAATAGCAATTGGCGGGTGGGATCAAGTTGCATATTGGGAAGCATTGATTATTTCAAAGATTTTAGGAACAAAAATTATGTACTTTGGAGAAAGTACTTTAAAAGATAGAAGATCAAATAGCCAGTTTTTTGAAAAAATGAAGCGAGTATTTATAAAGAACTGTGACGGTTATCTCCCTGCAGGAAATGCTGCTGCAGAGTATGTTAAATATTTAGGAGGTTCTCCTGATAAAATTTTCATTGCCCGTTTTTGTGCTGATCATGATTTTTTTTATAATGAATATTTAAGATTAAGGCCATATAAAAAAGAGATAAAAAGAAAGAAAGGATATCCTGCTTTTACAATTTTATTTGTAGGTAGGTTTGTTTGGTATAAGGGAGTTATGGTTCTTTTAGAAGCATATAAAAAATTACAGGAGAAAAATAAAGATATTGGATTGGTTCTTTTAGGAGATGGTCCTGAAAGAGAAAAGTATGAAAAGTATTGTAAGAGTAATAATTTAAAAAATGTTTTTTTTGAGGGATTTAAACAAATGGAAGAACTACCTGAGTATTACATTAGTGCTGATGTTTTGGTATTACCGTCTCTTTCCGATCCATGGGGACTTGTTGTGAACGAAGCAATGGCTTTTGGTCTTCCTGTGATATCAACTGATGTAGCAGGTGTGACATATGATTTAGTTAAAAATGGAATTAATGGATATGTTGTAAAAGCAGGAAATGTGAAAGACCTATATAAGGCTTTAAAAAAATTGTATAAGAATGAAAATTTAAGAAAAAAAATGGGTGAAATGTCATTGGAGATTATAAAAGAATATACACCTGAAAATTGGGCAAAGAGTTTTATAGAAGCTATTAATAAAATATTAAATAAATAAATATGTTCTATGAATGATTTTATTTACCAACTTAAAGAGGAAAATCAAGTTGTCTTTAAATCACCTTAAAAAGAAAACTATGAAGGATAAAAAAATTCTAATTATCGGTCAGTTTCCACCTCCCTATAATGGTACTTCTATTGCTTTAAAATATCTTTTTGAATCAGAATATCTAACAAGAAGGTTTAAACTCTTTAAAATTAATACAAGTAGGAAAGTCATTAGACGAGATGTTGATATCGGTAAATTAAGTTTAGAAAAAGTATTCCAAGATTTGAACTCTTTTATAAAATTATTTCTTTTATTTTTACTTAAAAACCCTGGTTTGGTTTATATTACAATTGCTCAAACTAAATTAGGGTATCTAAGAGACGGATTTTTTATATTTTTTAGTAAGATTTTTGGTAAGAAGTGTGTGGTTCATTTACATGGAGGTTATTTTAAATTTTTATATGAAAATTCATCTTTTTGGTTTAAGTGGTATGTAAAGAAAACAGTTTCAAAAGCTGATGTTGTTGTTGTGTTATCGGAATCTTTAAGAAGAATTTTTAAAAATTTAGTTGAAGAGAAAAAAATAAGAGTAGTTGAGAATTGTGTAGATGAAGAATTTTTTATGGATGAAAAAGAAATAGAAGAAAAACTTAAAAAAATCAATTCTAGAAAAATAAAAAAGAATTTACCTTTTAATGTTTTATTTTTAGGTAATTTTTTAAAAACGAAGGGTTATTGGGATGTTTTAGAAGCCGCTGTTATCATTAAGGACAAAGGTTTACCTATTAGTTTTATATTTGCAGGAACTTGGCCCAATGAGGAAGAAAAAAAACAGGCATTGGCATTTGTTAATGAAAAAGGATTGAACAAATGTACAAATTTTATGGGTTTTATTTCAGGCAATGAAAAGAGAAAAATTTTGATAGATAGTGATCTGTTTGTTTTGCCTACCTATTACCCCTATGAAGGCGTCCCTATATCTATATTGGAAGCTATGGCTTCTGGATTGCCTATTATAACTACTAAATGGGGTGGAATACCAGATGTTGTAAATGAAGGTATAAATGGCTTTTTTGTTAAACCAAAAGATTCTTTCGAAATAGCTTCTTATATAATAAAACTTTTTAAAAATCCCGATTTACAATTAGAAATTGCTAAAGCTAATATTGAAAAAGCAAAAAAAAGATTCAAAAAAATAAATTATGAAAAATCTTTAACGGAGATTTTTGAAGAAGTATTAGAGTAAAAATTTTAAAATATGCTCTAAAATACAGTTGATAATTATGAAACAAATAATCCAAAGCTACAAAACCGGTGAAATTCAGCTTGTAGAAGTTCCACCACCGGCACTTAAAAAGGGTTTTGTGCTGGTGCAGAATGTGGCTTCTCTGGTGAGTGTTGGAACTGAAAAATATATGCTTGAGATGGCAAAGAAATCACTTCTGGGAAAAGCACTTGCAAGACCTGACCTTGTTAAACAGGTTATTGCAAAACTTCAAGCAGAAGGATTTATGGAAACATATAAAGCTGTTATGGCAAGACTTGATACCCCTGTCCCCCTCGGTTATTCCTGCGCAGGAATTGTAATTGATGTTGGAGAAGGAGTTGATGAATTTAAAAAAGGAGATAAAGTAGCATGTGCAGGAAGCGGCTATGCTTCCCATGCAGAAATTGTTTGCGTCCCTAAAAACCTCTGTGTCAAAATTCCCGATTCACCCTTTCACCGTTTCACCGATTCACCTTTCAACCCCATTTCCTTCGAAGAATCTTCTTTCGTTGCCCTCGGCGGTATAGCCCTTGAGGCAGTCCGACTTGCAAACCCTTCTCTCGGTGACAGAGTTGCTGTTATAGGTCTGGGTCTTCTGGGTCAGATAACAGTTCAACTTTTAAAAGCAAACGGATGTCATGTTTTCGGAATAGATATTTCGGAAGAGAAGGTAAAAATGGCAATAGAAAACGGTGCAGAAGCGGGTGCAGTTTCAGGAAAAGTAGATGTAATAAATTCTGCAAGAGAATTTGCACCTAATGGTTTTGACTCAGTAATAATAATGGCAGCAACAAAAAGTAATGAGCCTCTTGAACTTTCAGCAGAGATTGCAAGGGAAAGAGGAAAGATAATAGCAGGTGGTCTTGTGGGTCTTGAAATTCCACGAAAAATTTTCTTTGAAAAAGAACTTGAGCTTGCTGTATCAAGGGCATGGGGTCCCGGAATTTTTGACCCTCTTTATACAGAAAAAAATATTGACTATCCCTATCCTTACGCAAGATGGACAGCAAAAAGAAATATGGAAGAATTCCTGTGGCAGATTGCAAAAGGAAATGTTGATGTAAAAAAACTTATTACTCATAGATTTAAAATAGATGACGCTCTTAAAGCTTATGAGATGATATTAAAAGGAAAAGAAAAGTATATTGGAGTGGTAATTTTGTACGGTGAAAAGGTTGACGGTGAAAAGGGTTATGGTGAAAAGGTGAAAAGGGTGGTTAGTATTGAACGCAATAAACCCGATAAACGCGAAAAACACGATAACGTAATAGCCGGTTTTATTGGGGCAGGGCTTTTTGCTACAGGGGCGATTTTGCCGATTTTAAAGAAGATGAAAGATTTGAGATTAAAGGGAGTGGCAACAGCAACGGGTTATAAAGGACAACATACAGCAAAGAAATTCGGATTTGAATATTTCACAACCGATTATAAGGAAATTTTAAATGATAAGGATATAAATCTTGTTTTTATAATGACAAGACACAACTCCCATGCTCATTTTATATGCGAATCCCTCAAAGCAGGCAAAAACATATTTGTTGAAAAACCGATGTGCATAACCAAAGAACAATTAAAACAGATAATAGAAACCTATAATAAAGTTCGAAGTGCGGAGTTCGAAGTGCGGAGTGAGAGAGAAGAAGTTCGGGGTGCAGATTTCGAAATGCGGAATGAAAAAGAAAAGGATAAAAATTCCGAATTCCGAATTCCGAATTCCGAATTTCCAGTATTTATGGTCGGTTTCAACCGCAGATTCTCTCCTTTCACCCTCTGGCTCAAAGAAAAATTTGAACAGATAACCGAGCCTTTATCAATTCATATAACAGTTAACGCTGGTTATGTTCCTTCTGATCACTGGTTGCATGACCCAGAACAGGGTGGAGGAAGAATAATAGGTGAGGTGTGTCATTTTATAGATTTAATTCAATTCTTTACAGATTCATTACCCGAAAAAGTTTATGCTGAATATCTTGAGTCAAACTCTTATAAAATGAGTGATAATGTTTCAATAAATATAAAAATGAAAAATGGTTCAATAGCACATATTCTTTACATTGCATCAGGAGATAAGAGATATACAAGGGAAAGGGTTGAAATATTCGGAGGCGGAGCAGTGGGTATTATTGACAATTTCAGAAAAGCAGAGTTTATTTATAAAGGAAGAAAGAAGAAAATTAAAAACTGGCTGGGAACAGATAGAGGACACAAAAAGGAAATGGAAATTTTGATAAAATCAATTAAAGAAGATAAAAATCCTGTAGAATTTGAAGAGTATATATACACGACGCTCACAACCTTTGCGATTGAAGAGAGTTTAAAACTTAAAGAACCCGTGGAAATAGAATCTTTTAAAATATAGAAAAATGAAGTTTTTACTCCTGACTCAATACTATCCTCCTGAATCAGGAAGTGCTTCAATAAAGATGTCTGAACTTGCGGAATATCTTGCCAGCAAAGGGCATGATGTGACTGTAGTTACTGGTTTTCCTAATTACCCCTATGGGAAAATTTATGAAGGATATAAAATGAAGTTATATTCTAAGGAGAAGGTAAGAGGTGTGAGTGTGATAAGGACTCCTTTATATATAACCGATAAAAGATATAGCTTTAAATTTAGAATGATAAATCATACTTCATTTATGATAACTTCTATATATGGTGCTTTAATTGCTAAGAAGCCTGATTTAATATATTATTATTCTCCACCTCTTTTTTTAGGATTTTCTGCGTGGATTATGAGTAGAATATATAGAGTTCCGGTAGTAGGTGAGTTCAATGATCTCTGGCCTCAGGCTCCAATTCAATTAGGAATTATAAAAAACAAATATATAGAAAAAATGGCCTTAAAATTTGAAAAATTTGTATACAATAAAACAAATTTTTTGTTTTTTTACTCGGAAACTCATAGAAGTTCTGTAATTAAAAGAGGAGTTAGATTAGAAAAAACTGAAATTCATCCGCTCTGGATTTCTACAGATGAATTCAAGCCAGCTTCTAAAGAAGATATCTATAATATAAGGAAAAATTTCGGCTTAAATAACAAATTTATAATAATGTATGCAGGATATATTGGGAAAGCTCAGGGTCTTGATATATTAATTGAAACAGCTGAAGAACTTAATAATTATGATGATATTTTATTTGTAATAGTAGGTGACGGACCTGAAAAAGATAATTTAATAAAAACAGCTGAAATATTAAATTTAAAAAACATAAAATTTATACCCTTTCAACCAAAGAATAAAATACCTGCTTTTCTTTCTTCTGCTGATGTTCTCTTTGCTTCCTTAAAACCTGCTCCTCATAGGTTAGGAACAATACCAGCCAAAGTTTTAGCTTATATGAGTATCGGTAAACCTTTAATAGTAGTTGCTAAAGGTGAAACCGAGAATTTAATAGAAAAGAGTAAGTGTGGGATTGCAGTGGATGAAGAAAATAAAATAAAAATAAAAGAGGCTATTTTGAAATTATATAGAAATAAAGAATTAAGAGAAAAAATGGCAGCTAATGGAAGAGAATATGCTCTAAGAAACTTTGATAAAAATAAAGTTCTGTCCTCTTTAGAAAAAAGACTTATAGAAATTGCACAAACAAATTAAACTTAAAAAGTTAATACGTATTCCCAATTTTAGAGCTTTATTATGGGATGAAAATTATTTATATATTAGTCGTGGGTATATGCTGTATAAACTAGATGTGGACAAAATAAGAAATAAAAATATAAACGTAGAAAAAATTGCCTCTTTTAGACCTGATGTTCTGAGAAATATTGCGTCCAAGAATAGGATATTAAGTAGGTTGTTAAGAATAGGATTTCATGCTATAAGAAAGTTAAAAAATAAAATAATAGGTATAGTACCCAAAAATATCGTGTTATTAGAGCCAGGAGAGAAAGAATTTCGTTCTGTATTCAAAATTAAAAGAGGAACACGACCCTTAGGTATGGCAGTAACACCCGACGGGAAGATATATTTTGGTGAATATTTTAATAATCCAGAAAGAAAGGAAGTGTATATCTACGGTTCTGAAGATGGAGGGTATACTTGGGAAGTTGTACACGTATTTCCTCAAAAAACCATTCGACATGTACATAATATTTTATATGATGAGTTTGAAGATTGTCTTTGGGTACTTACTGGAGATGAAGGAAAAGAACCTATGATAATTAAGACAGATACTCAATTTAATAAAATGGATGTTGTTTTGGAAGGAAATCAACAAGCAAGAGTGGTGACGATGGTCTTTAAGAAAGATAAGGTATTGTATGCTACAGATACGCCTCATGAGCAAAATTATATTTATTCGTTAGATAGAAAGACAGGTAAAATAGAAAAATTAGCTCCTGTATCTGGTCCAAGTCTATGGAGTTGTGAAGTTGGAGATTTTGTGTTTTTTTCTACAGATTCTGAACCTGGTAAAGCCTTTTACCCCTATGCCTGTCTTTATGGAAGTCGAGATGAAATGAGCTGGGAGATGATATTTAAATGGAAAAAAGATTTTTTTCATCCTATATTATTTCAGTATGGAGATGTAGTTTTACCTTTTGGAAAGAATAAAAGTGAATATCTTGCTGTAACAGGAAAAGCTGTAGAAAAAGAAGACGGATGTTTAAATATATGGAGAATTGAATAAAATGTGATATATTTGAAAACCACTAAAAATGTGTAAAGAAAAGGTTTTTATAATTGGTGCTGAGGAAAATCCATGTCTTCCCTTTATACATTCTTTGTCAAATAAAGGAATAACCGTGTATGTAGGAAGTTATAAACGTATTTGTCCCGGCTTCTTTTCTGTATTTCCTAAAAAAAGAATAATTTATACTTCTCCACTTAAAGATGAGAGTAGATTTATAGAAGATATAATTAACATTTTGAAAAAGGAAAAATTTAAAGTAACTTTTGTTTTTGGCGAACATAATACTTATGTTGTTACTAAATATAAAAAGGAAATAGAAAAGTATACTATTCTCCCAATTAATGATTTTGATGTGTATATAAAGTGCAGAAACAAAAAAAATACCTTAAAAATTGCACAACGAATAGGAGTTCCTATTCCTAAGACTTATTTCCCCGACGAAGAGGATATAGAAGTAATCGCAAAAAAAATAAAATATCCTGCTGTTTTAAAACCGAACATGAGTTATGGAGCAAGAGGTATGGTATATCCTACTTCTCCTGATGAATTAATCCATTTATACCATAAAGTTAAGGAGAAGTATGGAGAATGTCATGTTCAAGAATTTATACCCCCGGGAGGCGGACAATTTAAGACAGAGATAATGCATGATAGAGACCTAAATTTAATAGCTTGGTGTGTATATGAAAAAATTAGGTATTATCCTCCTAAAGGTGGCTCAAGTACTTTTAATAGGACAGTTAACAGGCGAGATATACTTGAGATAGGTGCTAAAATTCTTAAAGAAATAGGGTGGGTAGGGATAGGGGATTGTGATTTTATTGTAGACCCAAGGGATAATAAGCCCAAGTTAATGGAAATTAATGCAAGGATAACAAGAACTATTAAAATCTGCTATCTTGCCGGTGTGGACTTTCCTTATTTACTTTATAAAATGGCGATCGGTGAAAAATTGCAACGTCGTCTCAATTACAGAGCTCCCATTTACATGCGATATATCCTGGGCGACATTCTGTGGTTTTTGAGGTCAAAAGACAATTTAATCAAAAAACTGGAGTTTTTTAAAAGTTTTTTGATTAAGCATTCAGAGGAAATATTCTCTTTTCGGGATCCTTTACCTTTTGTGGGTTTTACTTTATCTATGGCTTTGGAAATGTTAAATAAAGAATCAAGAAGGAAAAGATTAAGATGGGATACGTTTTCACCATAGATATAGAAGATTGGTTTCAAGTGGAAAATTTACGGGGAGTATATCCTTTGAAAAGTTGGCCATCTTGTGAGTTAAAAATCGAGAATAATGTGAAAATATTATTGGAATTATTTGCTAAATATAATATTAAAGCAACTTTTTTTGTTTTGGGATGGATTGCTGAGAAAGTTCCTCATCTTGTAAGGGAAATACAGGGTTATGGACATGAAGTTGCAAGCCATGGATACTGGCATGAATTAATCTATAAACAAAGTTTAAAGAAGTTTGCTGAAGATGTGGAAAAATCAAAAAAAATCTTGGAAGATATTACTGGAGAAGAGATAAAAGGGTATAGAGCGCCCAGCTTTACTATAAATAATGAAGCAATTAACATTTTGTATGAGAAAGGATATATATATGATTCAAGTTATTGTGCTACTCCATTGAATAGAAAATATGGAAAATTAGACCTTAGGAATACTGAAAAGAAGAATGGAATTTATATTTTTCAAAACGGTTTCTATGAAATTCCTGTCTCTACTGTGAAATTTTTAAACATACAGATTCCCACAGGTGGTGCTTATTTCAGAATATTCCCTTATTATCTTTTTAAATATAAATTTAAGTCTTTAAATAATAACTCGAATAATGAACTTGTAGTCTTCTATATTCATCCTTGGGAAATTGACCCTGACCAGCCAAAAGTAAAAGGCATAAGTTTTATAAAAAAGTTTAAACATTATACAAATCTTAAAAAAAATCTGAACAAATTGGAAAAATTAATTAAAGAATTCTCGTTTATCTCGATAAAAGAGTATTTAAAATTAAATAATTTTTTAATTTAAAAATTCAAAATATTTTATGTACCAAATTATGAATTAAAGAAGGAGGCATTTATGGAAGATTATAAAAAATATTATAAGGATAAAAAAATCCTTGTTACGGGTGGAGCAGGTGCAATAGGAAGTAATTTGTGCAGGGCTCTTGCTGAACTGGGTGCAGAGGTATGGATTCTTGATGACCTTTCTTCAGCTGAAAGATGGAATATCCCTGAACATCCCAATATTAAATTTGTTTACGGAAGTGTTCTTGATGATGAAGTTTTAAAACACGTATTTCTTCAGGAACCTCAACTTGTTTTTCATCTTGCAGCACTCTTTGCAAACCAGAATTCTATTGACCATCCTGAAAGTGATTTGATGGTTAACGGACTCGGAACTTTGAAGGTTTTGCAATACAGCAAAATGGCAGGAGTGGAAAAATTTATATACGCTTCCTCAGGATGTTCTGTTTATGGAAGTAAAGCTCCTTTACCTTTAACCGAAGATTTCATATCAATAGACCTTGATACACCTTATCAGATAACAAAACTTCTCGGAGAACTATATTGCAATTTCTTTAAAAACTTCTATGAGATGAAAACCGTAAGGGCAAGATTTTTTAATTCTTATGGACCTGGTGAAATTCCAGGAAAATACAGAAATGTTATCCCTAATTTTATTTATTGGGCAAAGAAAGGACTTCCTTTACCGATTACAGGCACAGGTGAAGAAACAAGAGATTTTACCTATGTGGGTGATATAGTTGATGGACTTTTAAGAGCAGGTTATTTTGAATCAGCAATAGGAGAGGCATTCAATCTTGCATCCCAGAGAGAAGTAAGAATTATTGACCTTGCAAATATGGTGAATGAACTTACGGGGAATAAAGCAGGGGTCAAATTTGTTCCCAGAAGAAAATGGGACACCCACAAAAGAAGGCTTGCATCAGTAGAAAAAGCCCGAAAACTCATCGGTTATGAACCTAAAACAGATTTTAAAGAAGGGTTGATAAAGACAATAGAGTGGTTTGAGAAGAATTGGGAGAAGATTGAAAAGAGCGCGAAGTTTTGAGGGTAAAAGGGTGAAAAAGGGTTTAAGGTGAAAAGGGTGAAAAGGTGAAAAGGTGAAAAAGGGGAGGGTCTAAGAATGGGGTATCAGAGTTTTAAGGAATTAAAGGTATGGCGGGAGGCAAAGAATTTGGCAGTGAAAATTTATGAGTTAACAAATTCTGGTAAATTTAAAAGAGATTTTGGTTTAAAAGAACAGATGCAGAAGTCAGCGGTTTCGGTTCCTTCGAATATAGCAGAGGGTTATGAAAGAAATAGTGATAAAGATTTCATAAGGTTTCTTTTAATTGCTAAAGGTTCTTTGAGTGAATTAAGGACACAATTACAGATTGCTTATGAGATAGGGTATATAAAGGAGAATGAATTTGTGGAAGTTGATGAATGGTGCAAGAAAATAAGTGCAATGATAACCAGATTAATAAAATCCCGCTCCACCCCAAAATGACCCCCTTTCACCCTAACCCCTTTCACCATAAACCGTTTCACCTTAAACCGTTTCACCGTAAACCTTTTCACCATTTAACCCTCTAAAATGAAATTCCTAATAATCTTCGGTACCCGTCCCGAAGTCATCAAGCTTTTCCCTGTTATCAGGGAGCTTAAGAAGTATAAGGATGCTGAGGTTAAGGTTTGTGTTACTGCCCAGCATAGGGAGATGCTTGACCAGTTTCTGGAATTTTTTGATATAAAGCCTGACTATGATTTGGATGTGATGGTTGAGAATCAAACTCCTTCTTATGTGGCATCTCAGATATTCTTAAAGCTTGAGCCTGTGCTGAAAGATGAAAAGCCTGATTATGTAATAATTCAGGGAGACACTACCACGGTTGCTGCGGCTTCCATTTGTGCGTTTTATAACAGAATTAAAGTAGCACATGTTGAGGCTGGTTTAAGGACATTTAATAAGTGGTTACCTTTCCCTGAAGAAATAAATAGAAAAATTGCAGGAGTTGTTGCGGATATTCATTTTGCACCTACAAAAAGAGCAAAGGAGAACTTAATAAAGGAAGGTGTAAATGAAGAAAATATTTATATTACAGGTAATCCTGTGATTGATAGTTTGCAATATGTTGTTAAGAAAATAGAAAGTGAAGAAAATACAGAATTTAAAGGAATTACTTTAGAAAATGATAAAAAGTTAATACTTGTTACAGCTCACAGAAGAGAAAATATAGGAGAGCCCCTTAAAAATATTTGTTTTGCTTTAAAAGCAATCAGTGAAATTTATGACGATAAGGTTATGATTATTTATCCTGTCCATTTAAATCCCAATGTCTGGAATACAGTTCATGATATTCTTGATGGAAATAAAAATATAAAACTCATAGCTCCTGTTGATTATTTTCAGCTTGTTTATTTGGTGAAAGAGTCCTATCTGGTATTGACTGATTCCGGAGGTATACAGGAAGAAGCCCCGAGTCTCGGAAAGCCTGTTCTTGTTTTAAGAGAAGTAACCGAAAGACCAGAGGCAGTGGAAGCAGGGACAGTAAAACTTGTGGGAACAGATAAGGAAAGAATAGTTAAAGAGACCGTTAGATTAATAGAAGATAAAGAAGAATATGAAAAAATGGCAAAGGCTGTTAATCCTTATGGAGATGGAAAAGCAAGTGAGAGAATAGTAAAAATTTTGATGAGGGAAGAGGTGGAGGAATGGGGAGGATGAAAAGAAATTCAGAATGCGGAGTTCTGTTAATTAAAAATTTTTAACAGGAGGTGAGTCATGAAGATTTCTTTTTCACCGGAAGAGAAGCAGAAGTTTTATAGATTTATAGATTTTGTTTTAGTGTTTTTTGTCGGAGTTTTTATGGTTTACTATATTCTCGGGGTTAGAAGATTGTCAGTATATTATCTTCTACCTATATTTCTTGCATTTTTATGGGTCTTATTTCTTGATGGAATTGGAGTTTATGAATATGAGAACCTGAATAATTTTAAAAACAGTGTTATTTATTTATTGCTTTCCCTGCTTTTTACAGGTTTACTCTATGGCTTAATGTATATGAAATTTTCAGGTGATGTCAGAAGATTTTTGATTTTACATCTGGGTATCAGTGTGTTATCTTTAATTTCTGTCAGACTTATTCTTGTTAAAAATAACCTTTTCAATAAATTCAAAACAAAGGTTGTTATTGCTTCAAAGAATTATGAAAGAATCAGAAATTTTTTGAAAAATTATCCTGAATATGAGATTGCAGGAATAATTGAGCATAACCCTGTTATGACAAAGGAAAACGGAAAAGTTCTTAAAAAAATAGAAGCAGATGAGATAATACTGAATTACAGCAGAAACTCCTTTGAAAGTCAGGAACTTATGAAAAATCTTTTGAAAAGGGGATACAGAATCAAATATTTTGAAGATATTTACGAAAAACTCACAGGAAGAATTTCCCTTGATTTTCTTGAAAATGAGGCATATTTAAATAGATTTCTGGCAGAAGTTAAAGAGGACAGATTCTATGATTTTATGAAAAGAGTCTTTGATATAATAGGCGCATTGATAGGTGGAGTTATTTATATCGTATTATTCCCCTTTATTGCGATTGCTGTAAAACTTGATTCAGAAGGTCCACTTTTTTATAAACATAAAAGAAGTGGTAGATACGGAAAACCTTTTACAATATGGAAAATAAGAACAATGGTCAAGGATGCTGAGAAGGGGAAGGCAGTATGGGCTAAGAGAAATGACCCGAGAATTACAAGAGTCGGAAAGATTTTGAGAAAAACAAGACTTGATGAATTCACGCAGCTTTTTAATATTTTAAAAGGTGAAATGTCAGCAGTTGGTCCGAGACCAGAAAGACCGGAACTTGAAGAAGGAATTAAAAAACATATTCCCCATTATGATTTGAGATACCTTGTTAAACCCGGAATGGCAGGCTGGGCAATGGTGAATTATGATTATGTGGATAGTATTGAGGATGCTAAAATAAGACAGGAATATGACCTTTATTATGTTAAAAACAGAAGTTTTTACCTTGACTTCAAAATCTTTTTAAGAGCCTTATGTCAACTTTTGTTATTCAAAGGAAGATAAATTATTAAAAACCCAACAAACGCAAAAAACGCAATTAAAAGGAGGTTTGAGAGATGAAGAATAAACAAAAAAAAGAGGTCTTAAATATACTCAAAAAAAATAAGAATAAGATACTGAAAAAATGGCTCAGTTCTATAATAGATGACTTAAGGGTTCAGGATAATCCGGAGCTCAAAAGGGAATTAAAGGAAAATTCACAGGATTTTGTTGATTTGTTAATTAAATCAGCTTCTTCTGGAAATTTTGAAAATATAGATGCTCCTGAATACAAACCCCTTATCAGTTTTCTTGATAACTATGCGGAGATATGGAAGGACTGGGGATTTACCCTTTTTGAACTTGCTTCTCATCTCAGTATCTTTAAAGAGATATGGATTTCCTTTCTGGTAAATGAGTTAAAGGATAAAATTCATCTTGTGCCTGAGTATTCTGTTGTTATAGCCAAATTGCTTGATAAATTGACCTTTATGATGCTCTCCAATGCAATAAAAAGAAGGGAAAAGGTTATTGCCCAGCAGTCAGAACATATTATGGAGGTTTCAACTCCAACGATTGAGGTATGGGAGGGTATTGTTACTGTTCCCCTTGTTGGAACCCTTGATACTCCGAGAGCTCAGCTTCTTATGGAAGTTCTTTTGAAACATATCGTTGACACAAAATCATCGGTTGCAATAATTGATATTACAGGTGTTCCGACAATTGACACAAGAACAGCTCAGCATTTAATAGAGACAATAACAGCTGTGAAGTTACTCGGAGCACAGGTTATATTGACAGGTGTTCGCCCTGAAATTGCTCAGACAATTGTTCATCTCGGAATTGACCTGTCCGGTCTTATTACCCGTTCTTCTCTTGCAGCAGGATTGAGGGTTGCTTTTGATTATCTTGGTTTAAAGGTTGTTAAAAAAGATGAAAGTAAAGAGGAGAAGATATAATGACTGAAAATCTTTCAATAATTAAAGTAGAGGATGTTCTTTTGGCTACAATTCCATCAGATCCTGATGATGAGACGATAGCAAAATTGCAGGATGGAATACTTGAGTCAATGAAAAAGTATAAGGTTAAGGGAGTGGTAATGGATATATCTGCTGTTGAAACCATGGATTCCTATTTTGCACGGGCTATTATGGAGACTGCTCAGATGGTTTCTCTGATGGGTGGAGAAACCGTGATTGCAGGGATGAGACCGAGTGTTGCAATAACAACAGCTCAGCTGGGGTTAACTCTTAAAGGTGTTCACACAGCAATTGATGTGGAGTCCGCAATGGAGATATTAAGAAAAGGTTCTCAAGAAGGAAGGGAAAAAAAATGAAGGAACAGGAAAAGGGCTCCATACAGATAGAAACATCAACTGATATTGTGAGAGTTAGAAGAAAGGTGCGTGAAATTGCCACCACTCTGGGTTTCAGTATAACGGATGTGGCAAGAATTGTTACAGCTGCTTCTGAGCTTGCAAGGAATATTGTTCAGTTTGCAGGTTCAGGTGTGATGCAATGGACAATTCTGAGGAGAAATGAGTTAATCGGCATACAGCTGATATTTGTGGATAAAGGTCCTGGTATTCCTGATGTGGAACTTGCAATGAGAGAGGGATATTCTTCTGGTAATGGTCTTGGCATGGGATTGCCCGGTGTTAAGAAATTGATGGATGAAATGGAGGTTAAATCAAAGATTGGTAAAGGAACAAAGATTAAGATAATAAAATGGTTGAGAAAATAAATAAAAAAGAGATTAAGATTTTTCATTCAAGTGATGCTATGAGTGCACAGAAGGCAGTCAGGGCACTTGCAAAAGAAATCGGATTTACAAAAAAAGAAATAGATGAACTTGTTCTTGTGACAAGGGAACTTGTGAGTAATCTTGTGAAACACGCAAAAAGGGGAAAGATAATATTTACTCCACTTTTTAATGGAAGAAAGAAAGGAATCAAAATTGAATCAATAGATGAGGGTAAGGGGATTCCTGATGCTGAAAAGGCGATAACAGATGGGTATTCCACCTTGAACAGTCTTGGTTTCGGACTCGGGGCAGTGAACAGGATAATGGATGAATTCGAAATAATCTCTCCGTATGGAAGAAAAGGAACCTATGTAATAAGTAAAAAGTGGATAAGCAGAAAACTGCCTCATTCTGTTTTGTTATGTCCGTTTGAGTTTGGAGCTGCAACAAGAACATGTCCAGGGTCACGGGTGAATGGTGATTCTTTTGTAATTATAAGGGACAATAGAATTGCCCTTGTGGCTGTTATTGATGGGCTGGGTCATGGTCGATTTGCCTATAGAGCTGCCCAGACTGCAAGAAGTTATATAGAAAAGCATTATACACAGCCCCTTGAAAATATATTCAGAGGAGTGGACAGAGTATGTCGTTCAACACGGGGGGTTGTGATGGCAATAGCAAGATTTGAATGGCTTAATAAAAAAATGTTTTTCGGAAGTATAGGAAACATAGGAGTGAGAGTATTTGGAAGTTCTGAGCCCATGAATTTTGTTATAAGAAGAGGAGTTATAGGATTAAATGCTCCTGATCCTGTGATAACAAAACATGATTGGGACCCTTCTTATATTATGATTTTATTTTCTGATGGAGTTAAAACTCACTGGGGCTGGAGGGATTTTTCTGCTGTTGCTCATGGTTCAGCTACAGAAATTGCCCGTTATCTGCTCTATAAATTTGCAAGAGGAGATGATGATGCCACCGTGCTTGTTATAAAGGGGAAAAAATGAAACACGGAAAAGACCTTAAAAGGGTTTTAAAGAAAGCTCAGGAGACAATCGATATTCTGGAAAAGGAACTTATGGATACAACCCAGGAGTCAACCCTTTTGACTTTTGAATTACTTGAGGAAATAGAGAAGAAAACAAGAGAACTTGAAAGAACTAAAAGAAGATATCAGAGCATTTTTGAAAATGCTCCGATTGCAATTTTCATTGTTGACCCTGAAACACAGAAAATCAAAGAGGTTAATCCTGCTGGAGTTAGACTGACAGGATATGAAGTCAAAGAACTTATAGATACTCCTTTCTGGAAAATATACCTGAGAGATAAAGATGAAGTAAGTGAAATAATTGAGAATGTAAAACGTAAGGGAAGTTTTAAAATAGATAAAAGGGTTATTTTTACAAAGAATAATAGAAGAAAGTATGTTGAGACTATATTCTCATATCATCCTTATGCAGATACTCCATTTGTTCAGGTCATAGCACAGGATATAACACAGAGAATCGTAATGGAGGAGAGATTGAGAGAACTCTCTTTGAGTGATGAACTTACAGGGCTCAGAAATAGACGTGCCTTTTACATTTTTATTGAGCAGCAGATAAGGACCATAGGACATATAATGAGAGGGGGTAGCGGAGGAATGCTTCTTTTTTTTATTGATATTGATAATTTCAAATGGATAAATGATACTTTTGGACATGAGGAAGGAGACAGAGCACTTGTTGACCTTGCGAATATTTTAAAATCATGTTTCAGAAAATCTGATGTGATTGCAAGAATCGGAGGAGATGAGTTTGCTGTCCTGGCTCTGGGAGCCATGAAAGAAAGTAAGGATATTATAATAAGGCGTTTGAAAGAAAGAATAAAGGAATTTAATGAGAGAATTAGACGTCCGTATAAACTTTCAATAAGTATAGGTGTGTCCTATTATGACCCTTATAACCCATGTTCTGTGGAAGAGCTTATGAGAGCTGCAGATAAGTCAATGTATACGGATAAAGAAAGAAGGAAGAAGGAAAAAAGATAAGTATAGATGTATTGTTATATATTTTGAAATCCAGATGGTTTCATTCTGAAACATATTTGAAGGTATTTCCTGTGTATATAAAACTACAAGAATAAGATATATATTTTGTTTTTTTAACCTGGATATGTTAAAATAAAAATATAACTAAATAAATGGAGGTCTTGTTATGATTACAAAAGTAATAGTGTGTATAATATTTGCCCAGCTGGGCAGAGTGGGCTCACTGCTCGAAATACCTGTTGCAAATTTCAGGTCTTCCTATATACCTTTAATTGAAGTAAGTTCCAATATTTCCTTTGCTTTAAATTCAAATGATAAGCATCCCGTTGATATGGATTATACACATATTAATGTGTATCTCTGGAGAAATCTGGGGATAGGTTTCAATTATTTCACAAGAAATGAGGTGGGTTTTGATGTTATATACAGAATAGTTACAGGTTCTTATATACCGAATATTGCAGTTGGGTTTAGAAATATTACATATAAAAGATATATTTCTCCAGCAGGTGGAGACCCTCCTGATGGAGGATTTACAGATGAGAATTACACGGGTAAGAAATATAGAATTCCTGAGCTCTTATCCTTTTTTGTTGTTATTTCACGACAGATGCAGAATTATACCTTTCATCTCGGGCTGGGAAGGGGTGAATTTATAGGTTATGGTCCGAGAAGCAAGTATCTGAATTTTGATATATTTTCCAAATCAGCACATGAGCTTATACTTGGTTTCTTTTTCGGAGTTGAATATGTATTCAACTTAAGGAATTTCTTTTTGAGTGATGTTAAGTATGCTCTTGAGATAGATGGCAGAGACCTGAATATGGGATTTAAAGGAAAATGGAGAAATTTTGAATTTGCTCTGGAATTTGCAAAACTTGAACATGTTATTCTCAAGTCAAAACTCTTTCCCAGGATAGGATTTTCTGTTTCATATACAAAATTGAAAAAATAATTTAAACATCCCCATATATTTCCTCCTTTTGTGAAGGGAGATTGAATAAAATGTGAGACGGATTTATTTCGGTTGATCGCGTTAGTCGTGTTTATTGCATTTATAAAAGGAGAAGAAATAAGAAAAACGAGATATTGAAGGATGAATAAAAACATAATTATCGGTGCCTCAAGTGCCGGTCTTTATTCTGCTATTAATCTTGCTGAAAAGGGAATTAAAACAAAAATTTTTGAACTCAGAAATTCTGGTGAGGAAGTCCAGGATAGAACATTGATAATAACACCTGAAATTTTTAAGTTCCTCAATATTCCAGAAGAATTGATTTTGAACAGAATTAAATTCTTTGAAATTTTTTCTCGTAAACACAGAATAATTATAGAATTAAAAGAACCTGATATTATTGTTAATAGAAAGGAAATAATAAGATATCTTGAAGATATTGCCCGTAAGAGGGGTATAGAAATTTTGAATGGAGTGAAGTTTGAGGATATTTTTAAAGAGGACCACAGGTTTATAGTAAAGTTCAGGATAAATGGCAGTGATAAATATCTGCATTACGATTTTGATAATTTAATTGTTGCAAATGGTGCAAAAAGCAGGGTTCTTGAAATTCTGGGGAAAAAGCTTAAAAAGGTTTTTCTTTATCAATCAAAAGTGCTTTTACCCACAGATTATAAAAGTGATACTGTTAAGATATGGTTTGATAAGAAATATACAGATTATTTTGTATGGTTAATTCCATATTCAGAATATGAAGGAGTTCTGGGATTATGTGTAGATGAAGGTGAGGATGTTCTTGAAGGTTTTGAAAAGTTTGTCAGGGATTTTAACTTTGAACTTCTGGAACCTGAAACAGGCGTAACGACCTATTATGACCCTCTCTTTATTCCACACATCAGGTTTAATGGGCAGAATATTTACTTTATAGGAGATGCTGCAGGACATGTAAAAATGACCACTGTTGGAGGAACGGTTACAGGAATATGGGGTGCTTACTGTGTTGCAAAGGCGATTACAGGGAATAGCAGATTTGAAAATTGTTATAAAAAATTAAAATTTGAACTGGATGTTCACTACTTTATAAGAAAGGTGATGGAAAAAATTGAGAATGATGAATTTGACCTTCTGTTAAAAAAGGTTGAAAAAAAACTTTCAAAACTTTTTTATTATACTCCGAGAGATAGAGCAAGAAAGCTTATATTTAAAATTTTTAAGAATGAACCGTTTGTTTTTTATCTCGGAGCTAAAAAATTACTATCCAATGACTATAAAGAAATAATTGACAGTGTTGACTCAATGATTAAATTTCTTTTAAAATAATTTTATATTTAGGAAAAAGGAGGGAAGCCATGAATACCTTAAGTGTTTTATTAGTAGCACAAATAATGAGAGCTTCCTCTCTGGTGGAGATTCCTACTTCTTTTTATCCTGATAGAAACTTTTTCTGGCAGGTGAATGTTACAACGAGTTTTTCAAATGATGGTTCAGACCAGGATTTGAAATTGAATTTTCTTTTATACAAAAGATGGGCTATCGGATTGAATGTTTTTACTTTTAAAGATTTCAGCATTGATGTTGGTTATCTTGCAATACCTGAAAGATTGGGAATGCCTGCTATTTCTTTTGGGTTGAGAAATATAACATATAGAAAATATATAAATGCCGGAGGAGGAGGTAGTGAGCCTGAAACAGGTTTCCCTGATGAAAGATATAGGGCAAGGAATCCGGAATTCTTCTCCTTCTATGGAGTCATGAGCAAACACATAACTCCTGATTTTTCCGTTCATTTCGGATTCGGAAGAGGTGAATTTATAGGTTATGGTCCAAGGAGCAAGTATCTCAATACAGACATATTTTCAAGTTCAAGACATCAATATTTTACCCTCGGTATTTTTGGAGGAATAGAGTTTACGCGTTCAATTTTTAACCTTGCTGTGGAAGTAGATGGCAGAGATCTGAATGTAGGAATATCTTTTGACTTCGGTAAATTCAGATTCATGCTTGCAGGTTTGAAACTGGAACATCTTCTGTTTAATTCAACTCTTAATCCGAGATTCGGAATTGGATTCGAAGTAAATTCTGATGTTATAGAAACATTTGCTCAGCCGGTGGAAGTGAGTATTTATATAAAAAATAAGGAAGAGAACACCCCTGTAAAGGGAGCGGTAATAAAATTCCTCAATACAGAGATTGAGCCACTTGTGACAGACGAGGATGGAAAGGCACAGGGTCTGGTTATGCCGGGTGAATATATGATTTCAATTGTTCATCCCGAATATAAAGGACTTAAAGCAAAGCTAAAAATAAAAAGAAATAAACCCCTGAGTGCAAAAATTGCCCTTGCTCCGAAGATTTCAAAAAGAATGCTGGCTGGCAAGAAAATTAAAGAGGGAGATGCTCTTTTCATAGCAGGAAAATTGCTTGAAGCCAAAAGAGCATATGAAGATGCCCTTAGAATTTATCCAAAAAGTAAAACTGCAAAAGAGCGTCTTGCAAATGTGACAAAAGCAATTAAGAACAGGATTATTGAATTGAAATCAAGAGCAAAATATTTTGAAAGAAAGGGAGATTACAGAAGTGCAATAAATTACCTCAAAGAAGTTTTGCAGATTTCACCTCAGGATCCCGATGCTCTTGATAAGATTGCAGAACTTGAAAACAAACTCAAAGCTCCTCCACCTCCAAAGAAAAAAGTTGTTAAAAAACCTACAGCACCCAAGAAACCTTCAAAAGCACAGATTGAAAAAACACTTAATAAGGCAATTCAGGCATTTAATGCCGGAAATTATAAGGAAGCAAAAAGACTTCTTAAACAGGTTCTTAAATGGGAACCCGGTAATTCAAGAGCAAAGGATTACTTGAGAAGAACAGAAGCAAGATTAAAATTACTCGGAGAATAGAAAAGAATTTTTGAGTTTCGGTTCCCTTATAATTATAGATGCCCTTTGAATTTGAGGAACTGAATTTAAAAGGTCTTTATCTTATTAAGACAAAGAGTTTTGAGGATGAGAGGGGATATTTTATAGAATCCTATAAAGAATCAGAGTTCTTTGAAAAAGGTATAAAGGTTAAGTTCAAACAGGATAATATATCCTTCTCCCGCAGGAACGTCTTAAGAGGGCTCCATTTTCAGAAAAAACCGAAGGCACAGGCAAAACTTGTAAGATGTGTTAAGGGTAAGATTATTGATGTGGCTGTTGATTTGAGAAAGAATTCAGGGACCTTTGGAAAATGGGTGAGTGTTATTCTTTCTGATGAGAATAAGAACATGCTCTTTATACCAGAAGGATTTGCCCATGGTTTTTATGTTCTGAGCGATTTTGCAATTGTTCTTTACAAGGTTTCAGAGGAGTATTCAAAAGAGCATGATGCAGGGATAAGATGGGATGACCCTGATATAAATATAAACTGGCCTGTCAAAGACCCGATTTTATCTGAGAGGGATAAAAATTTACCTTTTTTGAAGGAGATAGAAATAGATTTTTAATTTATAAATAGGCAAGACGAGCGAGACTCGCGGTTTTCCATTTCCTGCCCGTCGCACTTTACCACTCGCCTCGCTTATCATCGAATAGCGAAAGGCGGAAACGAATATTCCTAATTTTCCTTCAAAATCCTGAATCCTGTTAATAAAGCCAGTATTCCCATAACAAAGAATATCCCTGTTTTCCATCCCATGAAGTCATACCACAGCCCTGAAAGTGAGGCAAATAATACGTTTGAAAAGTTTGTTACAGTGTTCAAAACTCCTATTGCCACTCCGAGATTATTTCCTCTTACCTTATGAGAAACAAAAGACCTCACAGGACTTACAACAGATGGTGCAAGGGAATAGGTCAGAATATAAAAAAGTATAAAGAAAAACCAGGAGTTTGATATTCCCAGAAATAAACTTGATACACCCAGGGATATAATTATTATTGAGGCAACAAGCCCTATCCCCTTTTTATCCGCAATATAGGAGATTATCTGACTTATGATTATTCTTACAAAATCCTTTATAAAGAATATTATCCCTATTCCGTACAGAGAGTATTTGAATGATTCGTTTAAAATCAGAACAGTCACAGCATTGTTTATTCCCTGAAGCCCTCCGACTATTAATATTGCAAGATAGAAATAGAAGAGTGTTTTTAAAAGTGAAAAGGAGAATTTGAATTCTTTTTCATACTGTGAATCATCAAAGGTGTCTTTGACAAAGTATATTAAAATGAACATGGTAAAAAGAATTATTGTGGAAACAATTACATAAAGATTCAAGGGGGCATTTAATTTTCCCAGAAAAGAAATTATCAAATCTCTTAATAAAAATCCGAAAGTTCCTGAATTGAAGTAAAGAGCCATATAGAATGTTCTTCTATTTAAAGGAGCACTTTCCAGAACAATGACCTGAGCCATTGGCCAGAAGAAACCTGCACTTAAACCCTGTATAAATCTTGAAATTAAAATTACAATGTAAATGACATAGGTCGGAGCAAAGTTTTCAAGAAATTCTACAGAAAAAAGAAAAACATTTCCCAGGATAAATCCTGCTGCACCTAAATATAGAAAAATTTTTCTCTTACCTATTTTATCCGATATTCTCCCTGAAACAATTGAGAAAATCCCCCTCATCAGCATATACATTGAGGTGATAAAACCTACAAGAAAGGCAGATATACCGAATGACCTGACATATAGAACAATGACAGGTCTTAATGTTGTGACTGAAACAGTGCCGAGAAGAGCAATTAGCGGTAAGAGTATTGTGTGGTTCAGGGTATTGTGTTTTTTCATCCCTTCAGGTCTATTTTAAAAGAAACAAACTGAATAATTCTAAAATTACTCGATATAAACTAAATTTTCAAATATTTTTACCCTGTCTTTTCTTTGCTTTTTTGCCTTTAAGAAAGCCTTTGCAAGTTCAAAAATTTTTTCCATTCTTTCATCAGGTTTTCCGAACCTGTCCCTGTATTCCTCAATAACAAAATTTATTTCCTCTTCTGTTTCTGCGGTAAATAAACTTCTTGCAAGATAAAGTTTATCCTCTTCCTCCATATTATCAGGGAAATATAATGAGGTATAGGATACTATCTGAGGTATTTTGTTAAAAACCGTTTCACCTTTTAATTTTTTAATTTCATCTTCAAGCATTTTTATATACATTGTTATTCCCATATGCTTTATAAATCCTGCCTGCTTTTTACCAAAGATTTCTCCTGGTCCTCTCATTTCAAGGTCTTTTAAAGCCACCTTTTCTCCTGAACCAGGATAGTTATATCTTTTTATTGTTCTTATTCTTTCTTTAGCCTTTTCACCTAATTTATGGGGCAGGAGAATATAAACATAGGATTTTTTATCCCTTCTTCCTACCCTTCCTTTCAAGGCATAGAGTTCAGAAAGTCCGAAAAGGTCAGGCCTTTCAATTATCAATGTGTTTGCATTATCAAAATCCATACCTGTTTCCAGTATTGAAGTTGTTATCAAAATTTTTACCTCACCGAGAATAAAGGATATTAAAACATCCTCAATTTTTTCCTTATCCATTCTTCCGTGTAATATCTCACATTTTGCATCAGGGAACAATGTTTCAATTTTTGATTTTATTTCTTTTAAAGGTGCTATTCTGTTTCTGACATAAATAACCTGTCCCTTTCTCTTTAACTCTTTTTCAATTGCTTCTTTTACCTTCTGTAAACTGTAAGGTGCGATTATTATTTCACTTTCCTTTCTTCCCTTCGGAGGGGTTCTTATTCTTGAAATATCATTTACTCCATAAATTGAAAGGGCAAGGGTTCTGGGTATCGGGCTTGCAGAGAGAATAAGGGTATCAACTTCTTCCCTTAAAAATTTTAATTTTTCCTTGTGTTCAACTCCGAATCTCTGTTCCTCATCAATTATTAAAAGCCCGAGATTTTTGAAATTAACATCAGGAGATAAAGCCCTGTGAGTTGCAATTAAAATATCAATCCTGCCCTCTTTTAAATCATTTAAAATCTCCTTTTCCTCTTTTTTTGGTAGAAGTCTTGAGAGCATTCTTACATTTATGGGAAATTCTCTCAATCTTTCTTTAAAATTTCTGTAATGCTGTAAAACAAGAGGGGTTGTGGGAGCAAGAAAAAGGGTTTGATATCCTTTTAAAACACACATTGAAGCTGCCCTTAAAGCAATTTCCGTTTTCCCGAAACCTGAATCTCCTATTATTAATCTGTCCATTCTTTTTTCTGATTCCATATCTCTTCTGACCTCCTCCCATGCCCTTTTTTGGTCATCGGTTTCTGTGTAGGGAAAGGAAAGTATTATTTCATTTAAAACCTCTTCTTCACCCTTTTTCAGTTTAAAGGAAATACCTTTTAAAACCTTTCTTCTTGCCGTTAATTCAAGAATTTTTTTTGCAAACTCATGAACCTCTATCTTTGCCCGTACAAACTCCTTTGCCCATTTTTTTGTGGAAAAGTCCGTAAATTCCCTTTTTCCGAAATATTTCTCAATTTTATATATCTCCCAGAAAGGGATGAAGAGTTTCTGATTTTCCTTGAAGATAAGTTCTATATGTTCAATCTCCTTTCCATTTGTTTTTAATTTTTTAAAACCTTTTATTGAACAAACCCCTTCTTCCTCATGAATAACCGTATCTCCGGGATTTATTTCAAAGAAACTTTCCTCTCTGAAAGGCAGAATGAATTTCTTTTCAGGGGTTATGGCAGGATAAATGTCCCTTTCTGATATTATTATTTTTTTCTCATCAATAATTTCAAAACTTTCAGAAATTTCTCCTTTTAGATATTCAAGTTCAGGGATTAATTTTTTTAAATAGGAAAATCTGAAAATTTCCCTTGAAACATAAATAATTTTCTTTTTTTCTTTTTCCTTTTTAAGAAATTCAATAAAATCAGAGAATTTTGAGAATTTTTTGATTTTAAGAGATCTTTTATTTCTGAAGTCTTTTTCAGATATATGATAAAAATCAGAAGGTTTTAAAAGATTTAAACCTAAAATTTTTTGCAGTTTTTCAGGAATGTAAAGATAGAGAATATCTTTTGTTTCAATTTTTCTTTGAGAAGCAGGGTCAAAAAATCTGAGTTCATCAATATAGTCACCGAAAAATTCAATTCTCAGAGGGTGTTCTGATTCTTCAAAGAATACATCAATTATAAAACCTCTTCTTGCAAACTCTTTTTCTGAATAAACCTTATCATACTCATCGTAGCCTGCTTTTAGAAGAAGTTCAATAAATTTATTCTGCTCAAGAAGTTCTCCTTTTTTAAGTTTAAGAAATAAATTCTTTCCCCTTTTTGATTCATTTAAAACAAAGGGTTCATTAAAGACATCCCATAAAAGCAATTTATTCTTACCTTTTTTGAAAAATTTGTATTCCCTTTCCTCTTCTGTGAAAATAACAGGGTATTTCTTTTCTTTTAAATTTGTGAGTGCAAAATATTCCACATATTCTGGCATAATAAATGATTAAAGAAAAGTCCCTCTTTTTTCAAACTTTGCTATTTTACTGTTTCCATGGTATTATATATTAGCTTTGCTTAATCTTAAAGTTAGATGAAAGGAAAGCTCAAGAACAAAAGGAGAATCTCATGAAAGCACAAAAAGCACTCATAGTAAGATTCAGAAGCAAACTTCCGCATGATGAATGCAGGAAAATAGCAGAAGAGAGAAAAGCAGAATTTCAGAATGTTCCCGGTCTGATACAGAAATACGATATGCACGATAGAAAGACAAATATGATGGGTGAGATGTTCACCTTTAAAACAGAAAATCATCTCAATGATTTTATTAAAAGTGAACTCTTCCGGAATACACCGAATATCTATAAGATAGAAGGTGAACCTGAGATTTCAAAGTTTGAAATTTTTCAGGAACTGGAAATTCCAGCCTCGGCATAACGCCTAATTGCTAATATTGATATAAAGGGCCCGGGCTAAGTCCCGGGCTTTTTTATTTTTGTAGTGGTTTCATTTATACGAAGATTTGCGTTTTTTCTTTGAATTTTTTAAAATATTTTTATGTTTGCCCTTATTGTGATCAGTTATTTTATAGGGTTTCAATTATCAAATAATCTGGTTCCGTCTTCATACATGATAGAATTTGCACTCGGGAAAAGGATCCTGTGGGGTGTGGACTGGGGATTTTTTTATAGAAACTATGAGAATTATATGCCACATCTGGAGCATTTATATAAGGAAAATGCAATATCTTTTTCTTCCTCTTTTCCATTTAGAATTTATTTAAAGGAATTTACTGCACTTAAAAGGGTTAAAACCAGTCTTTTATTAACTTTTACTCCTAATTATTTTTTTAATAGAACATCCATAAATGGAGTTAAGGATACTCAGACTACAAAGTCAAGGCATAAAACTTGGCAATTGGGAATAAATTTAGGTTTTAC
>Ga0209426_1000112_pt1 | contig 130121 bp, 127 predicted proteins | sample Deesub1362B_J571_FD_187697 | JGI IMG/M metagenome (GOLD analysis project Ga0209426, IMG submission 187697) | Deep oceanic, basalt-hosted subsurface ecosystem from Juan de Fuca Ridge flank, Pacific Ocean, CORK Borehole 1362B_J2.571 (SPAdes)... ... | reverse complement strand
TCAGAACAATCCGCCGCAGCCGCAGAAAAACTCTCCTCACAAGCACAAACACTACAAGAAATAGTAAAAGAGCTGCTCTCAGTGGTGGAAGGGTCGCGAAGAAAAAAGGGCCTCCTCCCTGACCAGCCCCTCTTGGAACCTCCGGGAAAGAGGGCAACTGCTGCGCCACCGGTGCAGATCCCTGAGAGGGGCACCTCGAGGAAGGGCAAAGCAGGAAACGGGGGAGAGGAGACCTCCATCGGACCAAGGCGTCCCGAGGAAGTGATCCCGCTGGAGGAAGAGGAAGAACTGAATTTCAAGGAATTCTGACATACTCCTTCCTGTCGGTCTCTCCTTATGGAAGGCCACGGTGGAGACGATTTTTATTGCGCCAGGAGGTTGGAGAGATGGCCAAGGAAGCGGCGCAAAGGGTCAGCCAGGAAAAGTTCCTCACCTTCCTTCTAGGAGAGGAAGAATACGGCATCGAGATCCTCAAAGTCCGGGAGATCATTGGGATGATGGATATCACCCCGGTGCCCCAAACACCCCCGTTCATCAAAGGGGTAATCAACCTAAGAGGAAAGGTCATCCCTGTCCTGGATCTGCGCCTCAAGTTCGGAATGGAGGAATGCCAGCCGGATGAACGCACCTGCATCATCGTGGTGGAGATCCAGGGGTACGAAGGACCCATGTTGATGGGCGTAGTGGTGGATCGAGTCCGCGAGGTTCTCTCCATCACCTCCGAGGAGATCGCCCCTCCCCCACCCATGGGGTTCTCCGTAGAGGCCTCTTACATCCTGGGCATGGCCCGACACGAGGAACGCGTCAAGATCCTTCTCGACATCGACCGAATCCTCTCCTTGGAAGAGCTCCAATCTGTACCTTCGGAGGACCAACCGGGGAGGCAGGAATCCTCTGAATCGAAACGGGCAGAGGCATGAACTCGACTCCTGAGCTTACGGAAAGGGATTTTCAGATCTTCCGCGAACTGGTCTACCGCCATACTGGAATCCACCTCCACGAAGGAAAACGCCAGCTCGTCAAGACCCGCCTTTCAAAAAGGCTCAGACAAGGGGGTTTTCCCAGCTTTCGACATTATTATGAGCACTTGGTGATGGACCGCACCGGGGAGGAGTTGAGCCGCTTTCTCGATGCCATCACTACGAATCTGACCGGCTTCTTTCGAGAACCAGCCCACTTCGACTTCCTGAAGGAGGAACTCTACCCGAAGATCCGTCGAGAGGTGGAGCACCGAATCCGCCCAGCCAGTATCGTTTTCTGGAGTGCAGGATGCTCCACTGGGGAGGAACCTTACTCCTTGGCCATCCATGCCATGGACCATCTGGGAGATCTCCCGGGCCTCCAACTCGCTGTCCATGCCACAGATATCTCCCAAGAGGCCATCCGCAAAGCCGCCAAAGGAATCTATCCCTTGAGCCGGGTCCGGTCCCTCCCCAAGTCCCTCCTGAGGCGCCATTTCCTTAAAGGGACGGGGCCTCAGAAGGGGCTCGTACGGGTCAAACCCCATCTAAGAGGAATGGTGAGGTTCCAGTGCGGCAACCTCCTGGAGTGTTCTTTGCCTCCGGATGAAATGGACGTGATCTTCTGTCGGAATGTCATGATCTATTTCGATCGGGAGTCCCAACACAGGGCTTTGAGAAATCTCGTGAGTGCACTTCGGCCGGGCGGGTACCTCTTTGTGGGACACGCTGAGAGCCTCTCAACCAACAAGCTGCAGATGGGCCTAGACTACGTGAGGCCTTCTATCTATCGAAAGCGATGAGCGATCAGATCGTCGTCGGGATCGCCGATTTTAAGGTCAGCAACGGTAAAGGACAGACCCTGGTCACCTTCTCGTTGGGGAGTTGCATCGGACTGACTATTTACGATCCCGTGGCCTGCGTGGGGGGGATGATCCACTACATGCTTCCGGACTCATCCCTAGATCCTCAGAAGGCCCGAGAGAAACCGGCCATGTTCGCGGACACTGGTATCCCACTACTGTTTAAGAGCGCATACGCTCTAGGCCTCAAGAAGCAGCGTGCCCGTGTGGTAGTGGCTGGAGGAGCCCAAATCCTTGACAACTCAGGATATTTCAACATAGGAAAACGCAACTACACCGCCTTGAGAAAGATCTTCTGGAGGAACAACGTCCTCATCCACGCCGAAGATGTGGGAGGAAACGTCAATCGGACATTATACCTGGACCTCTCCAAAGGAGAGGTCCGCGTCAAGGTGGCCGGATTGGGAGTCAAGATCTTATGAAGAGCAGGAAGGAAGAGATCCTCCGGGCCATTCAGCAGGTGCCACCCTTTCCCCAGGTGGTGATCAAGGCCCTCGTGCTCCTTGAGAAGCCCGAGGTGCCAGCCTCTGAGCTGGTGGAGGTCCTCCGCTACGATCCTGTCATTACGGCACGAGTCCTGAGGTTGTGCAATTCGGCGGCCTTCGGATTGCAGGTCCCTGTGGAGTCGCTTCAACAGGCCCTAGTGATGCTGGGAAACCAGCAGATGATGAAGATCCTCGCGGCCTCCGGGGCCATGGACCTGCTCCGTGGAGAAATTAAAGGTTACGGATTGGAAGAGGGAGAGCTCTGGAGACATTCTGTGGCGTGTGCCTTGATGGCACAGATCCTCCATCGGGTTGCCGGGATGGAAGAGCGCCCCGTAGTCTTCACCTCCGCCCTCCTCCACGACATCGGAAAGGTCGTCCTCAACCGCTTCTCACAAGAGGAATATCGGGAGATCCTCGCGAGAGTCCGGAGGCACTGCTCCGCCATCGAGGCGGAACGGGAGGTCCTGGGAACGGACCATGCCGAGATTGGAGGGCTTCTGGCCCAGGAATGGAACTTCCCCGAGGAGATTGCATTGGTGATCCAAGGCCACCATCGCGACGTCGTCCCTGGGGAAGACCCTTGGATCCTCTGCCTGGTCCACTTGGCAAACATCCTCTGCATCCAGATGGGAATCGGGACGGGGGACCTCGGCATGGCCAGTCGGTCCTCACCTGAGGTGGTACGTGCCATGGGTTGGACGTCCCGGGATTTGGAAGGGTTTCTTTCTAGTTGCTGGGAGGAACTGCAGGAAGTCCAGGACCTCTTGGAGCTGGCTCACGACTGACGAGGTGAATCATGGAAGCGCGGGTCCTTATCGTCGAAGACTCCTCGGCCATGCGGTTGGTGCTTAAGAAAGTCTTGAAGATGGCGGGGATGGAGATCGGCCGTTGCTTCGAAGCAGCCCATGGAAGAGAGGCCTTGGAAATCCTGGACAAAGAGGGGATCGACGTCATCTTCACGGACATACACATGCCCGTGATGGATGGACTGGCGTTTCTCGAGGAACTCAACCGTGATGAACTCCTGAAAAGGATTCCCGTCATCCTCGTGACCACAGAGGGAAGGCCGGAGATCATCCGCAAGGCCCTTGCCCTCGGGGCCGCTGCCCATATCCGGAAGCCCTTTCAACCGGAAACGATCCGCCGGATCCTAGAGAAGACACTGGGGAAGGAATATGCGAGAGGAATGGATCAGGCCCTTGAAGGACGCGACTTCTGAGGTCCTCGAAACCATGTGCTTCCTCTGCCCGGTCCCTATGGAACCTCCTGATGTTTTCAGTGTGGATGATGGGGACCTGGTCTCCACGGAGGTCCACTTTCAGGGACACCGAGGGGGGACGCTTCGGATCGAGTTTTCCAAAGGATTGGCTGCCTTGATAGCCGATTCCTTTCTAGGAGGGAATCCCTCCGAGATGACCGACGAACAATATCGGGATGGCCTTCTGGAGATCACCAACATGATCGGGGGGAATTTCCTTCAGAGGGTCGATCCGGAGGGGAGGCTCGTCCTCTCACTTCCGAGTCTCTGCCTATCCTCCCATGCCCTTGGAATGGGGAAGCCCCAGCTTGCCATGGATGTGGAGGGACATATCCTGAGGGTCTTTGTGGAGGAGCCACGGGAGGAAGCGCCGTCATGAGGGGGACTTTGGAAGCCTCCCACAAGATTCGAGTGCTCATCGTGGACGATTCTGCCATCGTCCGGAAACTCCTTTCCGAACGTCTGAGCGCGGCTCCGGACATCGAGGTAGTGGGGACGGCTCCGGATCCGTATGTAGCCAGAGACAAAATCGTGGAGTTGAAACCCCACGTGCTCACCCTGGACATAGAGATGCCCCGCATGGACGGTATCACCTTCCTCCGGAAACTCATGCGGTATTATCCCCTCCCCGTGATCGTGGTCAGTTCCATGACTCCCAAAGGGAGTCAATTGGCCCTGGATGCCCTGGAATTGGGGGCCATGGAAGTCCTGCCCAAGCCGGGCTCCTCTTATTCTGTCCAGGAGTTGGGCGATCTGCTGGCAAGCAAGATCCGGGCGGCGGCAGCGGCTGGTCCTTACAGGAAGCTGCCATCCACTGCGGAGGACTCCTCCTCGTTGCCTCCTCTAGGGGCGCTTCGATTCACCACCGACAAGATCATCGCCATCGGCGCATCCACTGGGGGAACCGAGGCCATCAAACAGATCCTGGCGGAAATGCCGGCCCAGGCCCCTGGAACCCTAGTGGTTCAACACATGCCTCCCCGGTTCACCTCCGCCTTCGCGGATCGACTGGATAGGCTCTGTCGGATCCAGGTAAGGGAGGCACGCGACGGCGAGAGCGTTGGCGCTGGCAAAGCCCTCATTGCTCCAGGAAACCTACATTTGGTCCTTGTCCGGAGCGGAGCCAAGTACGTGGCCAGGACCAAGGCCGGCCCGAGAGTCCATTACCAACGTCCCTCCGTGGATGTGCTCTTCCACTCCGTGGCCGACCAGGCTGGACCCAACGCCGTGGGTATCCTCCTCACCGGGATGGGATCCGACGGTGCCAGAGGACTCCTGGCCATCCGTCAGGCAGGAGGCAGGACCATAGCCCAGGACGAACGGACCTGTGTGGTCTTCGGGATGCCCAAGGAGGCTATCCAGTTGGGCGCCGCAGAGAGGATTCTCCCCCTGCCTCGGATCGCTTCGGAGGCCCTCAGCATGGTCTCCACACCCCTCCGTATGGAGCAGGAGCAAGAGAATATCCACCACGGGCAACTCTCCCACCTGAACCCATGACACCCCAGAGGAGATCGCTCAGGCTTCCCCCTGAATCCATAACCGGGGCGACCCAGAGTTAAAGGAAGCCCGAGACAATGCCGATAAGTGAAATGAGAAGGAGAGGATTATGAGCGTCGAATTCATCAATCCCTTCATCAACGCCACCATCAACGTGTTAAAGACTATGGCGGATATGGATCCGACCCCCTTGAAGCCCCGTCTCAAGAACATCACCCAGTCTTTCGGGGATGTCACCAGCATCATCGGTCTGGCCGGAAGGAGGACCAAGGGATCCTTTGCGGTCAGTTTCTCCGAGGCCTGTATCGTGCGGATTGTCTCCCGGATGCTGGGAGATGAAGTGACTGAAGGTTCGGAAGAGATCCAGGACGCCGTGGGGGAGATCACGAACATGATCTCTGGAGGGGCCCGAGCCGAACTGGAAAAGAAAGGATACTCCCTGGAGATGGCCATCCCAACCATCGTCTCGGGGAGGGGTCACAGTATCAAACATATCACTAACTTCCCTATCATCGTCGTCCCCTTCAGGACCGAAGCAGGCCCTTTTTTCGTGGAGGCCTGCCTCAAGGAAGAGGGGTCTCTTTCATGATCATCCTTCGGAGGAGTGTGAAGCCATGGGCAACAAAGACATCAGGATCCTGGTGGTCGACGATTTCTCAACCATGAGGAGGATTATACGGGGGATCCTCAAGAGGCTTGGATACCAGAAGATCGAGGAGGCAGAGGAAGGACAAAGCGCCCTGAAAAAACTCAAAGAAGGCTCTTTCCATCTAGTAATCTGCGACTGGAACATGCCTGTAATGACCGGGTTGGACCTGCTCAAGGCCATCCGTGCGGACGAACAGCTTAAGGCCATCCCCTTCCTCATGGTAACGGCGGAGGCCAAGCGGGAGAACATATTAGAGGCCATCCAGTCTGGAGTGACCAACTACATCGTCAAGCCCTTTACCGAGGAGGTCCTCTCCAAGAAATTGGACGAGATATTCAGTACAAAGGCAGCTTAAGACTGGACACCCCCGGAAGCCGAAGCCGCCCTTCAAGGTTCAGGTGCAAGACGGGCGGAAGAAGACCGAGGCGGGCTAAAATCATGGGTAAAGTTCTTATTGTAGCAGAAAGAGAGACCGTCCAGAAGATCTTTCGGCAGGCCCAAAGATCCGAGGGGGAGGTGCTTTTCGCTCGGAGCCGATCCGAGATCCTACGGGCATTGCGTTCCGAAGAGATCTCGGCGGTCATCGCGGACCAGCGCGTGGCCCTTACCTCCGGGGTTGACATTCTCAAATGGATCCAGAAGGACCATCCTTGGATCAACTTCCTTCTCCTCGCCCCAGAAGAGGAGGCCCCTCAAGGGAAAAGCGACTACAAGGTACCACCCTTCGTGCATTGTGTCCCGATCCCCACAGATCCGGAAGCAGCGCAACACCTCCTGGAACCCTTCGTGGACGGGGCCGACCCTCGCGAGGAGGCTCTGTGCACCCATGGAACCTACTTTGTGGATCTCTCGCCCGAGGAATCGGACCGGGAGATCGTGCACGGCATCGTGGAGTATATCGATCAGCTCCCCCCACTCCCGCTGGTGGTGCAACGGATCCTTCAAATTATCGAGCGGGACGAGACCTCTGCAGAAGAGATCGCCGAGGTTCTCTCCCTGGATACAGCCCTTGCTGCGCGGGTCCTCCGGTTGGTCAACTCCGCCATGTACGCCCTCTCTAATCCAGTTACGACCATCCAACACGCGGTGGCCCTCTTGGGCTTTTCGGAAGTCAAAAACCTAACCATCGGGCTCAAGGTCCTGGAGAGTTTCGGACAGTCCGATGAAGAGGTCATGGACCGGAATCGATTCTGGGAACACAGCCTTGCTTGCGCCCTCTGTGCCCGGCATCTGGCCCAAAGGGTCCAGAACCTGGAGCCCGAAGAGGTCTTCTTGGGAGGATTGCTCCACGACATAGGAAAGCTCGTCTTCGACGGCTACTTTCAGGATCCGTGGAGGGAGGTCCTGGACCGACTCCATAAGGAACGCCGGTCTCCCTTGACGTTGGAAAAGGACCTGTTGGGGGTGACCCATCCCCTGGTGGGCCAGTGGCTCGCCAGGCGCTGGAAGATTCCGGAGATCCATCAAACGGCTATCCTACACCATCACCGCCCCCCGGGGGACACCCCTCTCGAATCCGTAAAGAGTGCCTATAGCGCCATGATCTATACCGCCAATCATTTGGTCAAGTCCGTGGGGCTCACAATCCATCGGGGGGAAGCCGCAGGAAGGGTACCGCTGAGTCTTCTTCGGGCTCTCAACTTGGAGGATGAAGGATTCCTGGAGGAAACCCTCCGTTCCATCCTGAGGGAAATCCTGGAGTGGGAAAAGGCCCTGGGACTGTTCAGCCATGAGGGGGAGGGCTCCAGCGCCTCCCTTTTCTCGGAGGGAAACGCCGCTGAAGAAAAGATTACGGTTTGGGTCATCGGGCCGCCCAAGGGCCCGTGCCCCTCCCTCGGTCTCCTCCTTCGGGTGGGTGGGTACCGAGTTCAAGAGACTTTCTGGGGGGAGCGCATCCTCCCATTGGTCGAAGGGGTCCCACATGATGCCCTCATCATGGACCTAAGAGGAATTCGCGTGGATCCATCCAAATTCCTCGGCTTCCTGAAGGCCTTGCGGGGACGGTCTGCTTCTCCGATACTGGTGGTGACCTCCTCAGATCTCTCTCTAACCCAGTCCCTGCAGCGACAGGACATTTATGTCTTTGAGGGCCCGACAACTACCCTGGGAGAGATCCAGGAATGGATCTCCATGACCAGATCCGCTTCCCGGAAGGGGGCTGGTTCGGAGGCGGATTCGCCATGAGTATCTTGATAGTGGAAGACAATCCGGTCAGTGCCAAGGTGCTGGAGGTAAATCTACGTAATGAGGGATATAAAACCCTCTGCGCCGCCAACGGGAAAGAGGCCTTGGAAGTGCTGGAGGCGCACCCCGAAGTCCAACTCATCCTCTCCGACGTGATGATGCCCGAGATGGACGGAATGGAACTTCTCCGGGCAGTCCGAGGACGGCCGGAATGGCGTGATACCCCGGTGATTTTATGCACGGCCTTGGCGGATGCAGAATCCGTCAAAAAAGCCGTCAGGTGGGGCTGCAGGCACTATCTGGTCAAGCCCATCAAGCGGGCCCAGCTCATCCGAAAGGTCAAGGAAGCACTGGAGGGGCAGAAGCCAGTCCTCAAAGACAAGTCCCACATCCTCACGACCTTGAGCCTGGATGAGGAGGACTACGATAAGATCGCCTCTGCATTTCTTGAGCTAGTGAACCGGGCCCTGTCATCGCTTGAGGGACCGCACGATCCCGACGACACATTGGGCCTTCCCCCAGGGATGGATGTCCAACTGATGGAGGCCGCAGAGACCTTGGGGGCCGAAAGGCTTCAACATCTCTTGGAAAGCATCGACCGGAAGACCCCGAAAGAGGCTCGGCCCTTGTTGCATCGGGAGCTTACTCTCCTGAAAAACGCCCTGCAGAAGTCCGTATCTCCGCCTCAAGAAGAGGTCCCCGGGCCCGAATCCCCGCAACAACCGCCGCAAAAAGAAAAGGCAAAGGCCCAGACAGCGGCTTGATGAAGGCTCCCTATCCACGAATAGGGTCAGGACCAAATGGGCAGCTCTTTCCCAATTCAGGGGAGGGGCTCCCCTTTGGATTTACGGATGGCCTTGGACTGCTGGAAGAAGGTATACCGGATGATCCTCTCCCGATCCTCCTCCAAGAGGGCATCGAACCGGATGGCAACCCCATAGAGGGGAGAGTGCATTTCGTGGTAGAGGGTGTCTTTCAGAGGCCGCACATGGACCACTTGCCCCAACAGACGGATGGGGTGATCGGGAAGGATGGGGAGGGTGAGAATCACGTCGAGATAGTCCCCCACCTTCAATGGATCCTGGGTCGGAAAACGCATTCCTCCACCACTGATATTGACCACGCAGGTCTCTGACACCTCTTCCGAAGGTGGGGTAGAACACATGGAGGAATCATTCCCATATCGATTGTTCAACAAGGAAAGAAGAGCGTCGAGTTTCTCCTCGATCCTCATAAGGCGCGCGTAGAGAGAGGCCAGAAGCCCCTCCTTCGGCACTTCTCCTGGCTCCTCGACCACAGGGTGCGTTGAAAGTAAGAATGGAGGAACAGATGCGATATTGGAGAAGTCACCTCCGATGATCTGATCGAGTATCTCTTCCCTCTCCTCCGGGGAGAGCCTCCTATACCGGAGCTCCACCCGGCCGTCCACTCGGAAAAATGCCCTTCTTTCCCTAGAATAATCCATGGTTTCACCCTACTTCCGTGATCCCCTCGCTGGTGAGGGGGGCCGCGGCGGTCTTGTCTCCCGAAAGAGACCCTCCCTCGCTTCGCCGATCCAACCACTTGTGGAAGGCCTCCCGAAAGGCCTCCACTACCCTCGGGTCGAACTGCGTCCCGCTGCAACGGACGATCTCCCGATATGCCTCCTCAAACCCCATACCTCGCCGATACGGCCGATCTGAGATCATGGCATCGAAGGCGTCGGCCACGGTAAGGATACGGGCCAGAAACGGTATCTCCTCTCCACGGAGGCCGTCCGGATAACCCTTGCCGTCCCAGCGTTCATGGTGATGACGGATGAGCTTTTTCTCCTCCGCAAGAAAGCCCAAAGGGTTGAGGATCCTCTCTCCGATAACCGGATGCATCCGAATCTGGTGGAATTCCTCCTCGGTCAAACGCGAGGGTTTGAGAAGGATGGAGTCGCGCACCCCTACCTTCCCGAGATCGTGTAGCTGGGCGGCCAGCCGAAGCGTATCCACCTGGTCGGGAGGACACTCCATCTGGCGGGCAAGGAGGATGGAGAACTCCGTCACCTGCTGGGAATGCTCCTTGGTATAGGGATCCTTGGCCTCGATAGTGGAAACAAGAGACCGCAGTGTCGACATGAGAACCTCGAAGAGGCTCTCATAGAGGTACTGGTTTTCCAGGCCCAAAGAAGCCCGTTTGGTCAGTTCCGAGAGAAAGAGGAGATCCTGACGGTCGAAATCCCCTCCGGTGATCTTTCCGGAGGCATGAAGGATACCCAAGACCTCCCCCTTTATCAAAAGGGGAACGGCCAACTGCGGACCCTCTTCCTCTCCCTCGGCATGGAGAAAGCTACCGGCGACATGGAGCCCCTGGACCCGGACGGGCCTCTTGGATCGAATGACTTGAAGAAGGACCTCTTCCTCCCTGGATCTCCGAGCCAAAGCCCCGAATCGATCACGGCCGTCTGGACTCTGCGCCACCACCCGGAAGCTGGTACAGTCCTCATTGGGGATATAAAACGAAAGGCGTTTGGAGTGGATAACCTCTCTGGCCGATTCCACAAGGGATTGGATGATGGGTTCACGGCTTAGGGGAAAGGTGGAGACGGTCTCCCCAAAGGTATAGAGGGCGCTCAGCTCACGAAGCTTTCGATGGAGATCTTCGTTTAGTCTCTCCAGGGCCCTTTTCCGGTGCACTTCCTCGCGGAGCTCGCGGTTCTCCTGGAGAAGCTTTCTCTCTCGCAGAGCCTTCTCCAGTACTACTTTCACCTCCTCCACTTGGAAGGGCTTGGTGAGGAAATCCGATGCCCCTTCCTTCATCCCCCGGATCGCCACATCGATGGAAGGATAGCCCGTAATCAGGATAATGGGAACCATGGGATCCTGTTCTTTCAAGCGCTTGAGGAGGGTCACTCCATCCATACTGGGCATCCTGATGTCCGTGACCACGATATCCGGGTTCTGCTCCCGGAACAGCCCGAGGGCCTCCCGGCCGTCCTGGGCCTCTAGTACCCGCACCCCAAGGAGTCTCTGGCAGATGTCCTTAAGGATCGAACGTACACCAGCCTCATCGTCCACCAACAGGACCTTGAGCTCTCTGGTGTCACCATTGTTGGCCACCGCCGAAACTCCATCAGGGGCTCGTCTTTCGGGCGATCTCAGCCGAAAGACGTTCCTTCAGCCGCTCATACTGTTCTTCGGTAATGGCACCTTGGGTCAAGAGATGTTCCAAGACGATGAGGTCTTCCTTCAGTTCCACGTTGGAGAGGTCCCAATATTGATAAAATGAAGAAGCATCCAGAGGACTGTGCCGCCTCAATACCGGCAGGTCCTCCTGAACTGGACCATCCTTACCGGGATTTGGCATCTTGCAGCGTAGCCGCTTTACCTCCCGCTCAAGGCACTCCACCCTCTCTCGAAGGGCTTCCCGCTCCCGTACCAGCGACAGATGCATCTCGGCCCTTCTAATGGAGAACCCTACCTCCTCCAGTAGCAAGGGTTTGGCCTTGTAATCGAAAGCCCCTTCCCTCATGGCTTTCAGAGCCGTGTCGATAGATCCGTAACCTGTCATAAGGATCACCGGTCGGTATGGATTGAGTTCCAATGAGCGCCTCAGAATCTCCATTCCGTCCGGACCAGGCATCACTAAATCGGTCACAACAATATGAGGGGGATTTTCCCCCTCAAGACACTGAAGGGCCTCCTCCCCGTCGAAGGCCAATTGGATGATTCTCTCAGGGGCCCCCACAAACTCCGCCAAGGCCTTCAGAAATGGGCGTTCATCATCCGCAAGGAGGATTCGGATCCTTTCCGCTTTTGAGTTCATCGCTGCTTGGGTCGCCCGGTGGAGGAGGGTCGGGACTCAGCCTCACCCATCTCCTCTCCCTGCTCCTCGTTTATGTCCTCGGGATCTCGGTACTCTTCCATGAGTCGCTTGAGAACCTCTTCCGCCGTCTTCTGGTAGATCTGAAGTCGCTTGGCCTCTGCGGAAATGAAGACTCGATCCTCCGGGGAAGCCGAATCGAACTCGGACTTGCGGGCTTTTGCCTCCGTCAGGCGGAACTGAAGCTGCTGGCGGCTGTAACTATTGAGAAGGTTCCGGATCTGGTGAATGGTGATGCTCATCTCCCCTCCCCTCCGAAGGCGGGGTTTCCTCTCTCATTACTTTTATCGGCATTTCCCTCCAAACCTTTAGCCAGCATTAGTTAGAAAATAGCTTTCTCTCACCCGGGCTCGGGGCAAGGGGCTCGAGGCTAAGGCGTGGAGCCTCGCCAATGGCGGGATAGCCGCGGGCTTTAGCCTGCACACTGAAAGGATGCATTGGTAAATAGCTGGGCAGTCATTTTTTGTCCATCAAGCGTCTGCTGGCACAGATCTCATGGCGGTCTCCGAGGGGTCTGGGGTGTGGCCTGAAATATCCTGGGAAAGAGCCGAACCCCCACCTTCGTCAGCCTTTCCGGAATGATCCGGCCTAGGCAGTGACATGGACTCCTTTTCCCGGGAACAGACGCGGGAATCCTCCGCGCAGGAGGGATCGAATGCGGTGGATTTGGTGGATCCGACCCTGAAGCCGCTCCAGTTCGCCTTTGATGAGACCCCGGATCTCCGAATCTACCTGAGAGATCCGGCGGACCAGGAAATCCACTTGCCCGCGGTCTTCCTGCGAAGGATCGGAGGAGACATGGAGGAAGCGGCCACGCATGACCCCGACCAAACGGTCACGGCATTTTTGAAGGGAGAAGGCCTTCTCGAGATCCCCTCCACCCAGGGCCTGCCGCTGCCTTTCTGCCAAGGCCAGCATGGTCCTGAGAAGAGGGATACCGGGTTCTCTCAGATCCTGCATTCCATTCCGCCTCCGGATCGCCCCTGCTGTTGCACAACAGAGGCGAGCGGACGTCTGCGTTCCAGCTCTTTCCATCCTGCGCTCAACACCTGAAGCACACGCTCAGCCTCGTCCAGAGGAGGGGTTTCGTTTCTGGCATTGGCACGAAGCAGCCGATCCAGAACGAAATTGTAGAGTCGTGCCAGGTTCTGGGCCACCTCGCCTCCCGCCTCCATGTCGAGGGCATTGGCCAGTTCACCGACCACACTGGTGGCCTTGCCAATGAAGAGTCCCTTGGCCGGAATGTCCCCTTCCTGAAGTCTCTCTCTGGCGATCCGGATGAAGTTGATGGCCCCTTCGTAGAGCAAATTGATGATCCGGATTCGGTCCGCAGTGCTGATTTCGGTCTTCTTATACTCGACCATTGGATTCATCCGTTTCTCCTCCTTGACGTTAATCGGGTCGATCAACTCGACCACTGAGTTGTCAGAGAGTTCAGAAAGGATCCTTGAGATGTCAGCGCACTCAACAAGGCCTCCAGGTTGGCGAACTGCAGACGGAGGTTCTGTTCCGTCCGGTCCAGTTGGTCCTCCATCTCCGAGATCTCCGCCTGAAGGTCCTCCACGAGGTCCTCGAGCCCGTCGATCCGGATGGCGATGGTCCCGTCATAAGAGTCGGTCACGTCGTCCAGATAGTCATAGATCTGGGTGGCGATCCCTTCGGAGCTGTCCGTGAAGAGGCCGGCCACATCGTCCAGGTCCTCGGAGAGCTTGGTCTCCAGGGTGCTCGTCGAGATGGAAAGGGTTCCGGTAGTGTAGTCGGTGGAGATGCCTAACTGGGAAAGGACCCTCATGTCCTCCGGCTGCCCGGAGACCCTACCCGTGAGGATGCTCCGCAGCCGCGAGAGAATTATCCTGGGGGTGGACTCCCCGAAGAGTGCTCCTCCCGTATGAGTGTCCGTATCGTAGGTGGAGTTGGCAGACACATAGGTGACCACGTCATTGTAGGCATTGACAAAGGCCTCGATGTTGGACCGGATCGTGGAGATGTCGTTGGTAACGGAGACGGTGATGGAGCTGGACGTGCTCTCCTTGAGCGTGAGGGTCACCCCTGGGATGACCCCGGAGATGGTGTTGGAGCTGCTTGTTATGTCGATGCCGTCAATGCTCAGTTTGGCATCCTGGGCGCTTTTGGTCTCGGTGAAGGCAGAGGACGTGAAGTCCACGGTCCCCCCTGTACCATCCAAGGTGGTCCCGGAGTCGATGGTTATGGTGTTGCTGCTTCCGGTATCGTCTCCGGTAAGGACGAGCCGGTAGTTGGACCCATCGTAGGTGATGGTCGCGGTTACACCGGGGTTTCCGCTGTCATCGTTGATCAGATCCCGCAACTCCTCCAAGGTGGTCCCGTCGGAGACCGTAAGAGTCCTCTGGGTGCCAGCATATGTGTATTGAAAGACCTTATCCGCGCCGCTGTTGTTGATCACCGTGGAGGAGGAGGTCACTCCACTGTGGACCTCCTTCTCCTCGGAGGCCAACACAATGCTCGTCTCCGAGGAATGGGGGGCGACCACATAATTCCCCGTTGTGGCCGTGGAGGTGACCGATGCCTCAAGAACAGTCTCGTCCTCCACGGAGACGCTTTTGGCGTAGAAGCCGGAGGTGGTCCGAAGCGTGTCCGCTGCGGATTTCAGGGTGGACAGCTTGGATGACAGCTCGTTGTAGATGCTGATCTTGTCGTTATAGTCGGACTGTCTGTCCTGAAGCCTGTACAAGGGCTGCCGTTCCAGCTCCATAAGATTGGAGATAAGCTCATTGTAGTCGATGCCCGAACTAAGGCCCACACCGGCGACTACCGACACCTCATACCTCCTTGTCCAGGAGCATCCCCTCCAGCTCTCGAATGCTCTTCATCAACTCCAGGAGCTCCTCCGGGGGGATCTGTTTGATCACCTCGCCCGTCTCTTTATCCACCACCTTGGCCACAATGCGGTTGAGCTCCCGATCCACCTCCAGTTGGATAGCACGATTGAAGTAACGGTCCAGGAGGATCTTGCTGGAAGCCCCCTCCCGTGCGGTCTCCTCCTTCTTTTGGACCTCCAGGGATTTCTTCTGATTCTCTTCCGAGACTCTGTGGGTATCTTCCCGCTCCAGAGGGGGACGCTCCATCCGCACAGGGGGATCCTCCAGGATCTTCATCTCCGTGGGTCGGATGAGCATGGCCTGTCCCTCAATGGGGGGTGGACGGTCCTTTCAGGCCGTCCACCCCCTGGAATTTTACCTCAGGAGTTGCAAGGCGTTCTGAGGTAGCACATTGGCCTGAGCAAGGATGGCCGTGGCCGACTGAACCAGGATCTGATTCCTGGTGAAGGCCGCGGTCTCGGCCGCGAAGTCGGCATCCCGGATACGCGAGTTGGCCGCCGAGAGGTTCTCGGACGCCACCCTCAGGTTCGTAATAGTGACCTCCAACCGGTTCTGGAAGGCCCCCAACGTCCCCCTTCGGGTACTGATGGTATTGATGGCGCTGTCGATCTGGGTCAGCGCGGACTGTGCATTGCCTTGGGCCGAAATGGTCGAGAAGACTCCCGTAAGGCCCAGTCCCGTGGAGCTGACCGTACCGAGCCCTGACAGTACAGTGATTCGGTCGTTGGTGGTATTCTTGAACCCGACCTGCAAGGCGATTCCGTTCGCGGACTGGCTCCCGTTGATCAGCTTGGTCCCGTTGAACTCTGTGACATTGACGATGCGGTCGATCTCGCTTTTGAGCTGCTGGTACTCGTTGTCCAGGGCGCTGCGATCCGAATCCCCCAGAGTTCCGCTCGCCGCCTGCTCGGCCAGCTCGCGCATGCGGGCTAGGATGTTGCCGATCTCACCCAGTGCGCCTTCGGCAGTCTGCAGGAGGCTGATACCGTCCTGGGCGTTCCGGATGGCCACGGTAATACTGCGCACATGGGCCGTGATCTTGTCCGAGATGGCCAGACCCGCTGCATCGTCCGCGCCCGATGTGATCCTCAGACCCGAGGAAAGGCGCCTGACGGACTTGCTCAGGGCCTCGCTGTTGCCCGCCAGATACCGCTGGGCATTAAGGGACATGATGTTGGTATTGATGACCAGTGCCATGGCTTACCTCCTTGTAAGTCGATCTCTTCGGGATAGCCTCCTGCTACCCACAACTCCAAGGCATCGGGCCCTCTGTATCCAAGGACTCACCTCCTTTCCGGGCCTCCGCCCCTCCTTTCTAGCAATCATATCGGTCAGGCCGGGGAAAACTTTAGCCTGCATCATTCACCAGCAGGGGAATAGTGCAGGTCATAAAGTCGGGGCACGGCAGGAGAAAGGGGGGCCTGGAAGATCTTCTTCCGGGCCGCGGGGATAGGACCAAAAAAGGACTCGCGGTCCACTGACGGAGGCCAGGACCGCGAGGAAAACGGCACGGTATGCCAGCTGGACACGGTTTACCCGGTGAGGACGGAGATCGGGGTCAAGGCCCTGCATCCTTGAGGGTGCGGCTCAGTTCCTCCAGCCCCCTTTCGCCCTCAACTAGTAAGGGCTTCAGCTCGTACTGGACCAGATCGCAGAAGGTCACCCAGTCCTGGCGTTCGAAGGAATCGAGCATCTCTTGAAACAGGGGCTTGGCACTCTGCCAGCAGGCCAGAGGCTCGGGGCTTATGTCCCATCCAGCATCGGCCAAGACCTTGAGGCCCCGATTCAGTTCCTGGATGTAGGCCATAAGCTGATCCAGGCTCCGGATGTGCTCGTGGAATTCCGTGAAGACCTCCTTGGTGGCCTCCATTCGGAGTCGATCTGCCGAAGCGGAAATTTGCTCACGAAGTGAGCCCAGAAGTCCCATCATCTCCTGGGCGCTTTTGGCAAGTGAATCCTGCAAGGCCTCCAGGCGCTGAATCCTCTCCTCCATCTCCATCGCCTCCTGATCCTGCCATTAATGACTCCTTATCTCTACTGCTGGCTCATGGCCTCCTTGCCAACCACGTTCAAGGATATGGAGGCAGCCAGCCCTCGACATCCCTCTTCCTCGGCTACGGCACGCTTCGATGCATGGAAGCGGCCCACACCCTCAATCAGGAAGAGCAACCTCTCGATATGCAGTCTCATCTCCTTGTAGAGTTGGGCGGTCTCCTCGGCGAGATCCCGAAGGTCCTCCCCAGTCAGACTCTCTTTCCCGTATCGGAAGAAAAGATAAAGGGGTTTAAGAACCGAATGCGTCAGCGCCAAAGTCTCCATCTCGGCCTCGACATCCTCCAAGCCCTCTCCCAGGTCCTGAATCCAGGGTAGATTGGGCGCGGCTTTGGCGGACTCCTTGGCGATCCAGGTCGCTCTGGATAGGCCTCCATCCACCAAGCCCCTCAACTGATAGAGGACACCTCGCACCTTCACCAGGTCCGCTTTGACGTCGCCGGGAACCCCTCTCGTCCTATGCCACAGGCGTATCTTGCGGAGCACGCCTTCCAGATCCGATTCCGCTCTCCCTCCATTCTCCCCGTTAATCAGACGCAACCAAGTGGATCGGTAGAGGTAGCGTAATATCTCCTCCAGCTTTGGAGTCCTTGGGATCAAGGGTCGGTAGTCGATAAGCCCCTCTTCGTCGAAGAAGGACCGATAGACCTGAACGTGTCGCCACCGATCCGATGGGGGGAGGCGAACCAGCAAGCCCCTCTGCTGGAGGATCCCCTTGACCACTTCCATGACCATGTGGGGCGATATGATCTCTTTGCAAAGAGGCCTCGGACAATGGGAATGGAACCGGCAAGGGCTACAAGGAAGCTCGGCCTCGATGACATAGTGTCCATCCCCATATGGGCCGGTCTCTCTGGCGCGCACCGAGCCCACAGAGATATCCACGCAGAGCGTCCCCACCGCCGTGGCGATGTGGAGCGGCCCTGTGTCATTGGAAATGAACAGATCGCAGCAGCTCAGCAATGCAGCCAGCTCAACGAGCCGCGTCTTCCCGATCAGGTTCAAGGGCCTTACGGCAGCTGATCTCTCGAATTCCTGTCCCAAGATCTCCTCTTCCTCGGAGCCCACCAGCAGGATTCGGGCTCCGAAGACCCTCTCCAGTTGATCGGCCACCTGAACGAAACAGGAGACAGGCCATCGTTTGTCCTCAGCGCTGGCTCCCAATTGTAGACCTACGAGAAGGCTTCCGAATTCCACTCCGTTCTCCCTGAGGAAGGAGCGGGCCCATTGCTTCATCTCGGAAGGAAGGTGAAGATGGAGGCCTTGCCCTTTGGGAGGAATGCCCGCCGCGTTCATATAGATATCGCACAGGTGAAACGGATTCAGAGCGCGATTGGGAACCACATTGAAGAAATAACGGATCCAAGGATGCCTCTTGACCGTGAAGCCCTCTCCATCGATGCTCAGCCCTCTGACCTCCTCGGCCTGAATCAGGGAGATCAGAAGGGCCGTGGGGACCGTGTGAGTGAAGTTGATGACCAGATCATAAGTATCCTCATTCAGCCCGTGGAGAAGCGTCTCCACCTCTCGATAGGCCTCGATAAGGGCTCCCCTGCGGATCCTCTCCACCAGAGTCGAGATATGGACCGGAACGACCCGATCCACATGGGGCATCATGAGACAGATGTCCGCGAAGTTGGAATTGACCAGTAGAGAGATCTCCACACCCGGATGCCTCTCCTTGAGTCCGCGCAACACCGGCGTGGTCTGGACAAGATCTCCCATCCTCGTGAGATTGACGATGAGAACCCGTTTCATCCTCTCCCTTTCTTCCTTCACCCATTCGATCTGCCGTACAGTTGCTCCAGCTCATGGAGGAACAGAAAGATGCGCTCCACCTCGCCGAGAGGTCCCCTCTTGGAGCGGATGGCATCCACGATATGATCCATACTCAGCTCCCCTGTTTCCGCAAGGGAGGCTAAGAACCGTCCCAACGGGGTCTCTGGGCCAGCCTTTCGAAGCATGGCCTCTGCATTCTCCCGAACCGCACTCCATGGAGGAAGTTCCAGACCGCTCTGGTACAGGAAATCCAACAGTTCCTTCATCCGGTGCTCATAGGTGTGTTCTCTCAAGACCCTCTCCCTCGCCTTTTTCGCCATCTCCCTTCTCTGATCGGCATGATGGAGGAAGAAACGAATCTTCTGCCGAAGGTCCTCCAGGTCTTTGAAACAGACGATCTCCTCCCCAATCTCAAAGAGATGAGCCATCTCTGTCCGGTAATCGACTAACTGGAAGGCGCCACACGATGCGATCTCAAAGGTGCGAGGGTTTACGAAGTCCCCGAACGGATCCGCCCCTTCGTGAGTGGTCGAAGAATGGAGGTTGATATTAATCTTGGTCGCATTGAAAATCTTGACTATCGTCTCGGTCTCAAGCCAGGTCCCATCCCCCTGCACGCACCTACCAAGCGGTGAATGCAAGTCCCAATCCGTCCCCCACACCTTCAAATCGAAGTCCAAAAGTCCAGTCAGAAACTGGCGACGGTTGTAATATCCTGCCCCCACGAAGGAGACGTCGCTTCCGAACTCGGCGATCTCCTCCTGGGAAAGGGCCAAGGGTCGATGCGTTTGAGGGCATGCAGCCATGGGGAGGTAGTGGCATCGCTCGATGCCTGAGCTCCTCAGAAGATCAAGAAATCCCTCTCTCTGGATGCAGAACACATAGTCGTAGAGGGGAGCTATTCCCTTCCAATAGTCCCTCAAGCGGAAATCTTCCACGAACCAAAACGCGATGGGGACCTTCAACCGTCTTAAAGTCTCCAGGGCACGAGGGGGCAACGGGGCCTGAGCCAGGGCCACGACCAAGTCCGGTTGATAGTGAACGCAACGGGCAAGCACAGCGTCGGATGCAAACTGAACGAAGGCCTCTTTCAGATTATTCCTATGGTCCACGTCCGGCGTCCATTTGTCTATGGAGAGAAACACCTCTTTGAACAGACTGCAATCCACAAAATCCACATGGTGCCCCAATGACCTCAGGGCCGAGGCACAATGTCTGGCAACAGGGAGAGACCCCCCATAGATGGGCCCCACTACCTGGATCTTCAAGGGAGACCCTTTCCTTTGAAGCGCTTTCAGCCTGCAGCGGACCTTCTGAAAATATTCCTCCCATACTTTCACCGAAGGAGGATATTCGAGAAGAACGAATCCTTCCTTCAGGTGAGGCAGCGCGACCTCCACGTCTTGGAATATCCGGGCCTGGTCCAAGACATCCCGGAGATCCAGGGTCTCCAAGGCTGCTCGGAGGACCTCCAAGCTCGGTTCAAAGACCAGCAACTGGGCCCGGTTGATCTTGACCAGCTCTCTTAAGTGGTAGCCCAGGCCAAACCCAAAAATGAGGATCTGAGAGACCCCCTCTATAATTTTCCGGTTCTGCTCGACCCACAGGGAGGCCTCATTCTCCGGATCGTAAAGGCTGTGAAGGGTCCGGCCTCGAACCCTTAAGGTGGGACGCCCCCTCCTGCCCGCGAGGACCTCCACTTGGCTGCCGGGCGCGACTTGGGCAAGGACCTCGGCGAGCCCCGGATCCCTTCTCCTCAGGACCTCCTGATTCATCTCCCATACGGATCCGTCATGGTCCCTTTGCCTCGTCACCTCAAGCTCCCTGTCTCCAGAAGAGTCCTACCTGCACTCTCATCCTGTGGCAGCTTTTTTACGTGAGCTCTTTTGCTCTTGAGACGATCTCCAGCTACTGCCCTGAAAATGATAGGAAAAGCTGTTCCTGACCTGATACAACCGCAACCCTATTCTTCTGGCTCGTTGCTGGAATTCCACATCATTGGGGAAACACATGTGATTCCCCTTGTCATCGAGCTGACCGAAGGTTCCCTGTGTGCGGAACCCCCCCAGCCCCCAGAAGACCTCTCGATATATGACTAAAGGGATAAAGAATCCCCCTTCCCGGATCTCGTCTCGGGCATGGCGCTTCACGCATTGGAGGAAACGCTCTTCGTCAAAGTTCTGCGCTGAATCCCCACAGTCCAGCTCGAGGTTGCCCGGCCAGACTTCGATCACTCCTGGTTCCACCAATTGCGAGGTCAACATTCGCTCTGGGGAGATATGGCGCTTTAGATGAACGTCCCAGTCCGGGGCAAAGTACTGATCATCCGTGATAAAACCCAAGACCGGCCGGGTGGCCATCTGCGCCCCCCGATTCCAACTTCCATAGGGCCCGAGATTTCTCTCGTTGAGATGGTAGGAGATTCCCAAGCTGAGTCGATGTTTGTTCAGGACCTCGATGATCCCTCGATGAATGCCGCCGCTTCGGTCACGATCCACGATCACGATGAGCTCGTGTTTGAGGCGGCTGTTTTTCTTCAGGCTTTGGAGGCACAGGTCCAGTTCTTCGGATGCACTGTAGGTCGGAAGAATGAGGCTGAAGCCCTCCAGTTCCTCACTGGGCTTAGAGGCCTCCAGGAGGAAATTCTCCCCTGGCTCCGAGGTCTCCTCCACTGGACGACAGACCACCTTCACGAAACCAACCTCTTCCAACAGGCCCGCAAGCCTCTCGGCGTCAAAGCCGTTCTTGTGAAACTGACCTTGGTGTTTCTGGTTTCCATAAAATGCAGCCAACCGTCCATGGGGATACTCCCACCGGTACCAAAGCCATCTCTTGACATAGTCCCCATCCAGAAAGATCCTCATGTTCTCCACCAGGTCCGGGCACTCGATCAGCACCTTACCGCCGTAATCCAGGACTCGATACCACTCTCGAAGCGCGGCCCTAAGTTCCTCGAAGGAGAGGTGCTCGATTACATGATGGGACTCCAGAAGATCAACCCCGTTGGAGGCGAGGGGCAGGGCCTGGACTGTCCCCAGCACATCCGCCGCTGTCCTGTCGAAGGCGTCCAGATTGATATACCCCTCTTTTCGAACGTCCCCACATCCCAGGTGGACTCGGACGGAGCGCGCTTGCCGCTGCTGGCAGCGCGTGGAGATGGATTCCCCGGCATCCTCCCTTATACCTCCACCCTCAGCATCGGGGCCCTCCCGCGAGTCCGAGAGATCGATCCCCTGGCGGAGCAGACGCGCATGGAGCATGTCAGGACGAACGAGGAGGACCTTATCCAAGGCCGACGCTGCCTCCTCTCGCCTTCCCTCCCTCAGAAGGAGCTGGGCCACCAGAAGAAGCATCTCTGCATCCAGGGGGTGGTACCGCAAATAGGTGAGGGCATTCTCAAGAGCAAGGCTGTATCTTCCCAGATCCTTGGCCGCGTGGACCAGAGTGAAGGCTGCGGACGAATTATTGGGGTCCTTGTCGAAGGCCTCCTTCAGGATGGCCAACGCCTCTTCAGCCTTGCCCTTTTCCCATAGCGTCACCCCCTCCTCGAGGAGGCACTTGGCGTGCAATATCCTCGAAGACCCTCTCCTTTGCCGGAGCAGGCGGTCGAAGAGTTCCTCCAGCCTTCCTGCCACCCTCTCCGCATTGAACTCCTGTTCGGCCCGCTTGCGGCCCTTCCTGGAGAGGCGAGTCCGCAAGGGCTCATCGCGAAGAAGGCCATGCAAGGACTCCGCCAATGAACGGGGGTCGTTGGGAGGAACCAGGATCCCAACTTCTCCCACGACCTCGGGGATCGAGCCCGAATACGTGGAGATGACGGGGATTCCACACGCCATGGCCTCCACGAGGACCATCCCGAACTGCTCCCTCCAAGTGCGTGTGGAGGTGCTCGGCAGCACGAAGACATCGGCCAAGTTGAATACTTGCCACATATCCTCATAGGGACGGCCCTGAAGAAAGATGAAGGACTCCTCCAGTTTGAGGTCCCTGAGCACCTCCTGCACGCCTTCCAGTTCGGGGCCAGCACCCGCAACCACCCACCGCAAGGCCTCGCCGTTCCACAGCTTGCAGAGAAGACCCGCAGAATGGATCAGGTCATAGATCCCCTTCTCCCATACCAGTCGCCCAACAAAGAGGATAACCCGATCCTCTTTCGAGATTCCCAGTTGGGAGCGAAGACGCTCGCCCGACTCCCTGTCCGGCCGGAACCGGCGGATATCCACCCCCATGGGGATCACGCTGATCCTCGAGGGCTCCACCCCCTCCAGGATCAGGGCGTCCCTGGCTCGCTGCGTCACCGCTACGAAATGATCCGCCCTGCTCCTCACCTCCTCCTTCAAGGCCCGCATCCTGAGATCTTCCTCATAAGCGAATGGTATGTTCTCCCACTGGAGGCAGACCACCGTCTTGTCGAGCTTCTCCTTGATACGGACCGCCTGATGGGAAAAGATCCACGTCGTGTCAGCAGTGTATATGAGGTCGCGGTCGAAGAGGGCGAACTCCAGGCCCTGCATATAGGCGGGGTTTTCGGGGGCGGGGGGAAGCTTGTAGACCGGAAAGGGAATCGAGCTCAGGTCGTAGTGATGATTTGTGGTAGTGTAGGCAGCGAGGTCGAATTTCCCCTGGAGTCCCACATAATTCTGCATCTCCCAAGCGTTGAGATTGGGCCCGCGGACGATTCCTATTCTCGGCTTGCCGGGGCTCGATTCGACCCACGGAGGGACATGAGGCGAGACCCGTGATCTCAAGGGTCGTCTTTCGATCTCGTATTCGCGGAAGAAGAGCTCCTCGGGGGATCCATATCCGCTGCCCTCGATCCGGGAATAAGACCCGCCTTTTTTCCAATACCGCTCCTTATCTAAAAACCCATAATGGACCACATAGACATCCCACAGATCGAGTCTCCCTTCCAGACCGACGAGCCGCTCGTGAACATGACCCTCCCAACGGACACTGGGAAGGTTTCTCCAGATCCGGGGAATAGCCTCGAACTGGTCCAACGCCTTGGAATAGTGATGTTCGTCACCGACAAGATTGCACTGCCTCACAATCAGACCGACCACCTCAGGGGGAAGACTCGCGAGGAGTTCTCGGATGTTCCGCTCCAAGGCCTCGGAGAATGTCTCGTCTGCATCCAGGCGGACGATCCAATCCCCTGTGCACCTCTCCAGCGATCTCTGACGCTGATCTCCGAAATGGCCGGTCCACGGATGCACATAGACCCTTACTCTGGGCTGTCCCTTCAGGATCTCTAATGTCCCGTCGGTGCTTCCTCCATCCACAACGACGATCTCATCAGCAAACGTACACGAGCTGAGGGCACGCTCGATGTTATCCCTCTCATTCAAGGTAATCATGGAGACGGAAATCTTCATCTTTCTCTCCTTCCCTGTACCTCAAGAAAGTAGAGGACATCCGACAGTGTAATTAGCAAGAAACATGCCCTTTGTACCACATGCCTCTACAATCCTCATCATGCCAAGTGTAATGGTCAGGAAATAGCCTTCCCCCAGCCGGGATCAGGGCCAGGGGCTAGAGGCCAAGTAGCAAGGAGGACGGAGCGTGGAGCCCCGTCAAGGGCGGGGTAGCCGCAGGCTTCAGCTTGCGCATAGTTGGGAAATAGCCCGTGGCAGGAGGTGTCATTCACTTCCTGAACTTTCGATCCCGCGTCAGCGGGATTGCGGCTCGCCGCATTGCAAATTCGAGACTCGCCCTTCGGGCTCGGATCCCGCGAAATCGCGGGACGGCCGTTTCGCTTCACCCCGCCCTTGCAGGGTTTGCGAAAAAATCTTCGAAGTCGTTCAGGACACCTCCTGAGCTGGCCGTTGAGTCCTTGCCATTTTCATGACCTCTACGGTGCCGCGCAGGAACACGGGGAGTTATTCGAAATGGCACATAACCCCCATTGTCCACCAGCAGGGGAATAACGCAGGCCAAATACTTGGAACCAAAATTACGAGGGGCAGGATACTCCAATCCGGCTGTCGCAACTTCTCAACAAAGATTCCTTTCTCCCGGCGTGTCAACTTTTTCACGCAAAGGTGGCAATCTATGTCTAAAAAGGTCTAGCCCGGATAATTCATGAAAGGCCGGTCAAGTTGGGGGCTTCGCCCTTAAACCCCAGGATGTTCTAGGACAAGTCCTTGCAAATCTTTCCGGGACCAGCAGGGGAGTTATGGAGAAATGCCACAAGGCTGGAAAGGGAATGTCCTGCTATTTCAGGCGGTTATCCCACATTATTCCCCTGTCGGTGAATAATGCGACTTACAAAGCAGGTAAATTCTTCGAGGAGAAGGGCCTCTTGTTCCCCGAGGAGGATTATATCAGGAACTCATCCGTATCGAGCCCTCATGGCCTGCACGATCTTTTGGAGGCGATGGCGGTAGGTATGCTCTTTCAAGACCCGTTCCCTTCCTTGTCGGGCAATTTTTTCCCTCTGTTCTGGATGGCGAAGGTAATAACGCACCTTTTCTGGGATCTCCTCTAAATCTTCATAGACGACGATTTCCTTTCCTACATCGAAGAGTTCGTGGAGGACCTCCAAGTGGTCGGTGAGAAGGAACCCAGCGCAGGCAGGCACATCGAAGACCCGCTGGTTCACAGCCTCGTGCATTTGGAGGCTGGTGGTATTGAAGTTCACCTTGCAAGCATTGTAGAAAAGGGGCAGCTCCGTATAGTAATGAAGTGGCCCCTTTAGGACAAATCGTTGATCCAGAAGGGTCTTCCACCCTTCATCCCCATGAATAACAGGATGGAACCCTTCGAGCATCCCGATGCATAAGAGCCGGTAGTGAAGGGTCCCCAACCTATGGACAGATGATTCCAGATTGGACCGTTCCAGTGGGCTCAAGCCTCGGACGACCCTTTTCTCTTCCTGGCTTATCTCTTCCAGGGCTTCGTCGAATGCTATGCGTCTCTTATACATCACATGGGCCAAGCGTTTCGCCAGACCTTGAAGAGAAACGGACAGATCGCGAAGTTTCTCTCGGCTCCAATCCACCATGGAGTTCCCAACAAATCCCACATCAGCATGAAACCGTGCTCTTTGTTCGGCGCTCAGGTTTCTCGGTTTGAATATGGACGGATCTGTGGCCAGAGGAAGGAACGACACATCTTCGAAGCCCATGGCTTTCATTTCCGGGATGTAACTTCGATCCCACAGAAAGAGAGAGACGTAGGGAGAGACGTTCCTCCCATGGGCCCTGAGGATGACGTTGGGGCTGTCAACGAACCAGGATGCCACAGGCATCTCGATGGACCGAAGAAACTCCGCTATGACCCCCTTTTCATCGAAACCGAAGTGGTTGATGGTCAGAATCAGGTCAGGACGAAATTCCAGGATTCCCTCAATGAGGGTTTCCAAAAAACTCTTGGGGGCCATTCCCTGAATGCCTTTGAGTGTTGTCACCTTGTGACCTGAATTCTGGAGTGCCCGCTCTACCTCCCTAGTCAGGAAATAGCCGAAATCCACGATGAGGATATTCAGGGATTCAGAGAGAAACTTGGAATAATGAAGTCTCTTCTCGATCCCGGATACCCTTCGGCCAGACAAAGAGTCTCGAATCACTCCATAATAATCCCCATAGGCCGCCATGGCTCCGGGAAGAGGATAAAGAACAACGGATGTGACATCGTTCTTGCGTTGGATTTCCTGTATTTGTCGTACAACCTCATCGGGCGAGACGCCGACTAGATGTCGGACATTCTCGGGTAGATGAGAAAGCACCCCGTAACAAGCGGCCAGAGCATAAATCTCTCTTCGGCACTCAATCACGAGGATGGTGGTCTCTGGATAACACCGAGCCATCTCCAAAACGTGATATCCGAGGCCAAGCCCTAATACCACCAAAATCGCTCCGGGCAAAACAGACAAAGAATTCGCTTGAAGGATAGCCTCTTTCTCTGGATCATATAGACTGTGAAAAGTAATTTCTTTTCCAGACTGTCTTCGAACCCGGAGGGAAGGAATCCCTTTCTTCGACTGCAAAATATAAAAAGTATCGGCGTTCCTCTGCTCCATAAAATCCTTCAAAAAATCACCTTCACGATTCTCAACAATCTTGCTCATTCAAGTCGTCCCTGCGGAGTTCATTTGATGTTTAGCCTGCATTCACGAAAGGTCGGTCTAGTTGGAGCCTCGCCCCCAAACCCCGCCATATTCCAAAACAATTCCTTCGGATCTTTCCAACATCACAATGACATCTGTGGCAAAAATGCCACATGGCCGAAAGAACAAAATCGTGTTATTTCAGCCCTTGACCCCGCATTATTCCCCTGTTGGTGATAATGCAGGGTAGTTGAAAATTTTACCTGGATCGAACACTCGACATTCTCGGGGTACCGCCTTTGGCGAATCCCAACAGAGAGCGGAACCGAAGAGCGGATTTCCGGGCCTTGCAGCCGCGAGGCCGATTTGGAAATCGCCCCCCCCAAAGGCGGGACAGTCTAAAGCGGACCGAAAAATATCCCCATTGAGCGTAAGGAAGACCCTCTTGAACAGTAAGTCCACAGATGAGCAGATAAGCCCTCTCAACAATTTTGGATACTCATCAGTCTCGGGGAATCTATTTTGATCTCATCCTCCAGAGACAATCGATACCCGAATCGATCTGGCAGGTCGCCCAAGATCCTCCTCGCCGCTTCTATGGTCTCAGGCCAAAAGTAGTTTCGATAATCCCCTGCAATCCCTTTGCGGAAAAAACTATCTCGGTCCTCATCTCCATTTTTCCTGCCACCAGAAAGGCGCTCGAAGGAGGTAGCAGCGTGAATACGTTCTAGCAAAAGGGGACACACATCTACTTTCAGAAAATCAAAGATTCTTTCAAATTCCTTAACAGGGCGATCTAGGAGATCTTCGTAGCGAATGACCATGGTTCGACCAGGAAACAGGGGTCCTATCGAAAGAAACAACTCCTGCATCTGTATCCACTCCTTCAAGAAAAAGGATAGTATTTCATCTCGTGCAACAACCTCGCCAATTTTTTTGCAGTCATTCGCCCGGATCCCTTTCTCCACATCCTGGAGGATTTTCTCGTCGATCACATAAAGTCCCTTTTTCCCATCACGGAAAAGGCACCATTCATGATGAATACGAGAGATCACAACGTCCAATGGATGTCGAACGCAATGTAGATAGACAGAATCTGGGAATGCCCTTAAAAATCGGTGTAAATACATGGCATTATCTGGTGACCTGTCTCCAATTAAGACTTGGCCCCATAGGTGAGAGAAAAAACCCCAAAGTGCCCTGGCATTCGCTGTAAATATTCTGTCGACCTCCATCTCCAGAGACACCTTCGGGAGAGTCCAATAGACAAAATCGATATTCCGTTGTTGTTGAAGTTTATCGATTATGCTATCGCGTATGCGGAAATAATCGTAAAAATTGCCTTGCCCTAAACAAAGAACCTCAGGATGGGAGTTAAGGATCTTCTCGACCCATGTCGTGCCACTCTTTGCAGTCCCCCCCACAAAGAACACCCTTTCTGTTCCATCGGCGGGTCTGGATATCTGTAACGGGCTATGGGGAGCTGGCAAAAGCCTCCACCACATGCCTTTTTCCAAGCGGAGCCATCCCAAAACTGTGGGTCCGGGGCCGGGTGAAACCAGAACGATCCGAACGTTGGGACCGGTCTTCTCGGGCAGTTGGACTATAAGGAGGATCTTCCTCCTAACAGGACTCCGTGATAATTTCGAGGGCGGGACAGAAATCTCGTACCGTGTCTTTTGGGAAAGGTCCTCGAAAAGGAGCACACCATCTTTATGGTCTTGGGAAGTTTGAAATTCGAGTACCATAGCTATGGCAGGCTGGTAGGGAGGTTCGAAAAGGGAAGCTTTGACCTGTAGTTGCGGCTGGCATCCTTTACTTCTAACCTCTCCAGTCGAGTCCTTCAATATTCTCCAAGCAGCCTCATTTGAGGCGTCTCTCCAGATCTGGATCCTCTTGTACTTTCCTTCTTGAAGGATGGCACTTGAGACCCCTTCATGGATAGGCTCGCTCAAACTGATATAAGAGCGCTCGTCCCTGAATTTGGTAATGTCCCTGACCTTATCCTTCAATGACTCGGCAAAGAAATTGAATTCTTTCGGAGTTCGAAGGCCGAAGCATGGGTCGTATTCGATCTCAATGCGGGTATTCTTCGTCTGAAATACCAAAAGGGGCAATACGTGAATCCCCTCTTTAAGCACTCTGTCTGTCTGGTGCAAGATCCTCTCCATCTTTTTCAATTCTATATGAGGGAAAATCTTGAGGAGTAGGCCAGCGTTTTCCAAAAATCGCTCCATCCATTGGGGTCCCTCCTGCGCGCACAATTCTTCAGCGACTCCGCGGTAAAAGTGGTACTTCAGAAGGAAATCGTAGAAATAATGAAGGACCGACACTTTCTCCTCAGTGGCCCTTCTGAGCGATACTAATACGGGACGGTCTTCCGGTGGGATCTTTTCAAGCTGCAAAACCAACTCCATGATGCGCTCGTGGAGGCTTTTCCACCCCTTCCAGATCCAAAACTTCTCGTAGCACCTGGCCTTGAGGAGGGCCATGGGCGAAATATCGGGCCACTTCCGTGAAAAGAGAACTGCACCCTTCCCAGCCATAGGTTGTCGATAGTTCAGAAACCTCTCAAGAGTGACAGGATGACGGTGGAACCCCACAGCTGTCTCATCGAAAACTAGGCGCACCCCATGCCGCCGCAACCTCACTCCCAATTCGATGTCTTGCATGCCAAAAACAAAGGCCTCATCGAAACCTCCTATATCCTTTAACACAGAGGTGCGAACAGAAATGTTTGGGGCATAGGTAAACTTGGGCGAGACCTTGGAGCGATCTGCAATGAGGTTGTAACCAAATTGAGTCCCTTCTTTTACTATATATTCCATGAAAGGAGTAATCTCGATTTCGGGATCATAAGGGAGATACCCCAAGATTGCTACTTCATCTTCTTCCTTTTGGTGTGCCAGTAGATGTCGTTCCAGTAGGTCCTCCTTTGCCACAATATCGGCTGCCGAAAGCAGGACAAACTCCCCTTCCGCTGACTCGATCCCCCGATTCGTCGCGGCAGCTTGGCCTCTGGCCTCTTGCTGTAGAAACTTCAGTCGACAAAGGCCTTGTATCTTCCGAACGACATCCTGGGTACCATCAGTAGAACCGTCATCCACCACTATGATCTCCAAACGATCCGGCTGAATAGTCTGACGAAAGAAAGATTCCAACGTAGCCTGAATGGTTTCCTTTCCATTACGAACTGGAATGACCACTGAAAAAAGTACGGGGGCTTTCCCGTCGGTCAGCTCGCACGAGCCCTGCTTTGGTATGCGTCGGCCGTGATATCTTCGGTCATCCAGAATGCCTGTGCTCTGAACGAAGCTAGCAACCCATCCTTCTCCCTCTTTCTCTACCAAAGCCCGATACATCCCACGTCCTTTCCAATACCGGTGAATCCTCTCGTACAGCCAATCCAGGACTGGTCTGCATCCGGTGGAGATCGGCCCACCGTCCAAGGAAAGGACTATCTGTTTTTCTTCGGGAAACTTCTCCAGCCGTGTGGCCAAGTTTGACCACTTCTCCACATCTTCCTCGTTGAATGGCAAAAAGGCAGCGTATACCTCGTCCTTCAAAAGGACTAGGGGAAGACCCTCAGGACATATTTCACTTATTCTTATCTCCAAACGACCTTCCTCTTCCCAAATGGTTTTAAGAATCGAAAGGTCGGGAGTTCGGTGCCATCTCACCAAACCCTTCGGGCATGCCGCAATCTGAACACCATTTCTTATCAACCGAATACCCAAATCCGGGTCCCTGGTGAGCCCAAACCACGGGCCAATCCCTCCAACTGAGAGGAGGATCTCTTCTCGAATGGACAGGTTCTGAGATGTACAAACCCAGGCAGAAAGGTCAGCAAAAGTTGGAGAAGGCAATCCTTGGAGGGGGTCCTGGAACTGTAGATAAGTCTTCAGTCCCGGCAGCCCCGCAGCATCCTGTATCTCTACAGGTCCGACTACCGCTTTGGGCCTCTCACCACACTCCTTATGGACTCTCCAATGAGAGGCTACCAAATCAGGAGCTGGAATCAAGCCAGGACCCAAGAGGAGCACATAATCACACTTCGTCTTCCGGATCCCCTCGTTCATCGCCTGCTGCAGCGAGTTGCGGATTTCGCCCTCCAATCGAAACGGAAGACGAGGAAAATATCTTCGGACCTCCTCCGGGTCCACCATCAGCCCGTCGTGTTGGACAATTACGACCTCCAGATCTACATCAATGGACCGTTGGATCGAACAACCACGAAGGACCCTGAGAAAAGTATTTTCTTCAACCACTGGGACAAATATGGCAAATCTTGTGCGCATCTCATGGTCCCCATAAGTGTCCAATTTTAATGTATTGTAAAGTTCTGGGTACATCTCTTACTTAAGTCACTGTTCCACATCGATCTCAGGTGGTATTTTAGGAATGATCTTTCGAGCCGCGCATTGAGCACACTCCTTTGCCAGCGGGCCTGTGATGAATCCTTGGCGGAGAGCTCTATATCTCTCCCCGTTCCATATCTGGTCAATCGGCTGTTTATTGATATTGCCTAGGATGCCTCCTCCGGTAAAACAACAAACTGTGACGTCCCCGTTCGTCTCGATCAGCATCGTAGTGAACGGATCGGGGCATACGTCCTGCCCGCTGAAAGTATCTTCTCTCGCCGCTTGATCTTTCTGGAGGAGATCCTCAAAAGGGCGGATCGCCGTACCATCCAAAAAGACCCCGTAGCGATCCGCTAGTTCCTTTGCACGGAGGTAATAATCCAGGTAATCAGAGTGCTCGAACATGAGGGACTCCGCATTGGTGTACCACGGTTCCACGTCGTTGAAAAAGATGTGAGTGATTCCCCTTTCCGCTGCGAATCGGACGAAATCGGGCATCTCATGGACATTGAGACGCATGAGTACGAACTTCAACCGCAATGTTGGATATCGACTGCCTTTGGAGTCCCGTTTCGCGATTAGCCCATCTATGTTTTTTCGGACTCTCTCTAAAGTCGATCTTTTTCGTATGTAGGCATAAGTTTCAGGATTCACGCTATCCAGAGAAATCTCGATGAAAGTGACTCGCGCGTCCACAAGGCGTTCCGCCCTTTCGGAGCTGATCAGTGTTCCATTAGTGGTAAAAATGACAACAGCATCTCCATTGAGATCTCTAATTTCGGAAACAATTGAGTCGAAGTGCGGGTGCATCATCGGCTCTCCATATCCTTGAGGAATGATGACGTAGGCTCTTTGAATTAATGGTTTGAGCTTCCTAAAGGTGTTCAGATCCATGTCCTTGCCAACAAACGTCTCTCCCTTTTGAGGGCCATCTGGTCTGCACATGATACATTTGAGATTGCAACGCGAGCTAAGAGATATCCCTAACTTGAAAGGATAACTGTCTAACACAGTATCCCGCCTGGAAAGATTCTCTGTGATCCGAGCCAGGTTCTTCGCACAGGGAGAAGAGTTGTCCACCAATACTTCTCTTGTGTCGATCAAAGAACAGTGTCCGGAAGGTGTATGCACAAAGATCTCAATCCGGTGTGGGCCATCACTGAGTTGGAATGTATTCAATCGAATCCTAAACCCCGATTTGGAACTCCCTCTGATGCCAGGATAGTCCTTGAACACGTCATAACGATCCAAAACACATAAACCTTGAGCCATCGACTTCCCATCAACTCTCACTTCAACCTTCTCTATCCCGTGATCACTCAAGGCCCATCCATGCAAAGTACACAATCCCCAAAGCCTATCATCTTTCTCTTTCACACAATTCTCACGAGTTCCATGGAAGATCTCGATCTGATCCAAGGCCCCTCGAAGAACAGAAGGAGAGCTTCCCTCCGTAATAAGAGGGGGGAAAGGCCTTCGGTTCCAACCGATGAGAGCTGACTGAAGCTTCTCATGAATCCCCGGATAGGAGGGACATATCTGCTGGACCGCCTTGTAAAGCACTGCCGCTGATTCATAAGCGGCCATAGAATCATAAAGGTCAGCCACACGTACTAACATCTCTACGGCATAAGGCTGTTCGGAAAGGTGACTGATGGCTCGGTGGATCGTGGAAAGCAGGGAGGATTCTTCCCCTTTTTTCGAGCACGATCTCATGTTGGAGTCCATATCGGTCACGCTGGATCCTCCATCCCCCATAAAGGTGTACGACTCCATTTGTCACCTCCACAGAAAGGAAGAGAAGCGGCGGATCAATACAAGTTCCCCTCTGTCAAAAAGAAGAATTGGCGCACTTCCATTTGGCATTGAATCCATATTTTGGTAATCGTCCGTCTCTTTTCAAAGCATTCAAGTACCTTTTCAGTCCATCCTCCCAATGAGGCATCCCATCGAGATCGAGAGACTTCAAATGCGCGTTTTCCAAAACAGAATACTTGGGACGGAGAACTTTGGTGGAAAATTCCCCTTGCTCTGCTCTTGCTAAAGATACTTTCATATCAGTCAATTGAAATATTTTTTGGGCGAACTCGTACCATGTACATGCCCCTTGAGATGTAACGTGATAGAGACCATAATCCTGAACTCTCGACAGGATAACTAACTGTTTCGCGACGTCTGTAGTGTAAGTGGGAGTAAGAACTTCGTCATCGACAACCCGAAGTTCTTTCCCCTCTTGGGCCATAGTAAGCATGGAGGTGACAAAATTCCTGCCCCCTTTCGCCCTACAGGGATTTATCCCATACAGTCCAGAAACTCGGACTATGTAGTATCTCTCGGCGATAGTTCTAACAAAATATTCTCCTATCAATTTCGAATATCCGTACATGTTAAGAGGGTTAGGGCTATCGCTTTCAACATAAGGAGAGTTCTTCAACCCATCGAAGACATAGTCTGTGCTAATATGCATCACAGTATAATCAAGTTCATTGGATAAGAGAGCGATATTCCTAGCACCTATTCCGTTGACCAAGAAGGCCTCTTCGGGTTCTTCTTCACATCGTTCAACATGATGCATCGCTGCCGTATTGATCACCAGTTCTGGATTCAGTCGAAGCATGTTCGCTTTCACGGAATTGTAATCCTTGACTTCGATCACAGAATGATCTAGAGGAATTACTTGATCACCATGTTCCAGAAATTTTTCGTAAATATCTGCCCCTAGTTGTCCATTTGCTCCGATTACAACTACCCTCATCCCCTCTCCTCCAGGTTTCATTCACCAAATCACGATACGAACATCCCTTTCAAAATACCCCCATATGACAGGAAAATAGGGCAAGATATTATTGACAATATGATGTTTTTCCTACCACTTGACCTACAGAAACTCTCCAAGATTCAATTGAAATATGCTTGAGAGAAGAACAAAACTCCAAAACTGGTTCATCTTTCATAAGTTACGTGACGTAATCTAACCGCGCGAAACATCTTCAGTTTCCCTCTCTGTCTTTTAGTAAGAATCTCTCATCCCCAAGATCTCTGTTCAATGGCGTCTTCAAGTGTTTCTGTATCATCAAAATTCCGAGAATCTGACTCCAACATCTGGAAAGTCTTGATATTGTAATATTTGGGGTTTTCGAAATCTTCGAACTTATCCATATTTTTTACCAGATCAGCCACAATGTCCTTGGCATCAAACCGGGGGCGAAAACTGAGGATGGTCTCGGCTTTCTGAATGCTGACTTTATAGTTGCGGTAATCCTGCATATTACGGATCTGGAGCCGAGCATCTATCCCCAAATATTCTTTTACCCCCTCTTTTACATAGTCAGCAATGGCACCCACTGTGTAATTCCCCGACGCAACATTGAAGATTCCAGACACATCTAGGCTAGCCTCTATAGCCCGGATATACGCGGAAGCAGCATCCTGGATGGCCAGTATTGGTCTCCAAATCGCTGGATTGTTTACAGTGATGACTCCTTCTACCACAGCGGACTTAAACATAGTGTTAATTACAAGATCCAAGCGCATTCTAGGACTGTACCCACATACTGTGCCCTGACGAAAGGCAATCACGGAAAATTTTTCGTCCTGCAACTGAATGGAACCGAACTCTCCTTGCAATTTGGAGATCCCATAAGGATAATTAGAGACGGCTGGACAGTTTTCATCATAGAGATCATTGACGGTGTAGCCGTATACCGAGCAAGACCCAGCGTAAATGTAGCGTTTGACACCGGCCAGTTTAGCCATGTAGCCTAAATACGCTGGGGAAGCAGCGTTGAAGACAAAATTCTTGCTCGGGGAATATTCGGCCATTGGATCGTTAGAGAGACCCGCCAGAAAGACAACTTGGTCATAACCTTCAAGGTCCTTCTCTGTGACCTCCATGATATCCCTTTGGATCACATGGACCTCCGGAGGGAGGTAGTTGCCGAACCAAAGGAGATCGAGCACATCAACTACATATCCCCTCTCCAACAGTTTCGGGACCAGAACCGATCCAATATAGCCTGCTCCCCCTGCAACTAAGATTCTCATCTCAAACCTCCTGCCTCTCCTCTCCCAAATCATTGGGGATATACAAAAAAATTGGACTCGTTTCTGGCCAACCATTCCTTCAGGGTTTGGGCCTTTTGGTCCTTCTCCGAAAGGATAGGGTTTTGAACTGGCCATGAGATTCCGATTTCCGGGTCATTCCAAAGGATGCCTGACTCACCCTGAGGGTTGTAAACGCCCGTGCACAGGTAGTGGATCTCTGCAAAATCCGAAAGAACACAGAAGCCTCTGGCGAATCCGGCTGGTGCCCAAAGTTGTTTTCGGTTTTCTTCCGAAGCTTCGATTCCGACCCACTTCCCTAATGTTGGAGAACCTTTTCGAATGTCCACAGCCACCAAGAAAGCCTTGCCTCGTGTTACACGCATCAGTTTTCCCATGGGAGGATCCCATTGGAAGTGTAGACCCCGCACTACACCCCGTACCGAGCCCGAATGATTCAGTTGAACAAAATTCCCAGGTAGTCCGACCTTTTCAAACTGATCTTTGCGATACACCTCGGTGAAAAATCCCCGCTGGTCTTCGTAAATCTCCGGAACAACCACTATCACGTCGTTGATAGATGTCTTTTCGACCTGGATCTGCATCTTTACCTCCTGGTCGAGATTTCGAAATCGGTCACACAATTCGTTTCGGAGAAATACCATCGACGATAACTTCTGTAAGATGGTCAAGCAAATTTCATTCCAAATAGCCCCCAACTTCACTCCGTCATCAAACTGCCATGTGGGAAAGACTAGAAGCCTGAACGTCTGTAAAACGCCCTCCATTTGTAAAGGGTCAAAGTTGCGGTAGGGCTACAAAACAACTAGAAATATCTGGCCTTTCATAGACCGGAGGGCAGCCATTTTCGAGATCTCAGCCCTCATTATTCACTATTAGGGGAATAATGAGGATTAATTGGATGACATAACACGATCTTTCGGCCTTGTGGCATTTTTCCACAAGTGCAATTGCCTGCCTGAAAAGATCCGAACGGACTGTCTTGAGATATCACGGGGTTGGGGGGAGAAGAGTCCCCAACTTGACTGGCCTCTTTCACAAATAATCCGGGCTAGATTTGCTGAAATACTGAAGGGCACAAAGGAATTTTCTTCCCACACGGTCACTTTTTTCCTATCGAAAACAAAAACCCTATCCTTCACGTCTGAACGGTATACACAGATAAAACTGGTGTTTTTGTTTTCTCTAGCTCAAATAGGTCATGACTTTGAGGTTTCCGAGACAATCCCCTTGGCCGGGACCAGCGGGGGAGTTATGGAAAAATCCCATGTTGCCTCTGCCCTAAACCATCCAGCGCAGGCCGAGTCCAGTTTGTGACATCGCTATTGAACTGAGTTGTCAGCCGGGCCCGTCTAATTCACGAAAGACTGGCGAAGTCAGGGTGGGCCGTCCCCAAACGCAGGGGTGGGGCAAATGGTATCCCAAGAAGATCCCTTTTCAATTCCAAGAGGTCACATTGAACTGGATGGAAAAGATCTACTGGGACTGAAAGAGAAAATTCCTACTCTTCTCCGACACCTTTCACGTACTGGTCAATGATACAGGTGGCCTTCGGTGGAGGCCGGGCCTTAGGAAGATCGGGAAAGAACCTGGGTTGGACTCTTCGTGGAACACATAATATCGTGCTGGATGGAATAGGAGGATTCATCCAGCACCAGCTGCCGTCCCTTGCGAGTCTCTGGATGGATCACCAGGGGCCCGACGAGGTTGACGGTCACCCTTCCCTCATGGCGGTCGATGGTTACTAGAGCCAAGAGAAGGGGCTCCACCCCGGCAGGTCCCAGATCGTTCCATGCCTCCACGGGTACGGCGTCAGCGTATTGCGGATCGATCAAAAGGGGATCCACCACCACGAAGGCCAGATCCGGCTCATCCATGCTTTGGAGCCAGTGAAATGGACTTTGAGGGGCGTGCTCCAGAAGGACGAAACGCCTGGCATCGGGAAAGCCCACGAGACCTTCCGGAAACTCGATGGATTTCCCTTCATCGATCTCGATGGTTCCGAACCGAGTGGTCTCAATCTGCATGTTCGGTCTTCTCCTGCGGGGGGCCTATGGAAGACCAAAGGTCGATGGCCCTCTCCATATCCTCAACATCGGATGCAGCCGCCCTGCGGTTCTCCTCCTGGATCCGCTGGTAGAGCTCTTCTCTGAGGATAACAGTATCGGGAGGAGCGTCGATTCCCACCCGAACCTTCCGTCCCTTCACCTCAAGGATGGTCAGAACGATGTCATCTCCAATGGTGATCTTCTCTCCCTCTTTGCGAGTCAGGATCAGCATGTGCACCCTCCATGGCGCTGCAATGGGCATCCTGCCCCGGTTTCCATCTCAGGTCTTCCATCTTACTGGATGAAGTCCATGAGGTTAACCCGGGTTATCATGGCCGTGGACCTGAGGGCCGCTTCGTAGACCGTCTGCTGGTTCACCAAATCGCTGAAGACCCGGGCCACATCCGCGTCCTGGTATTCGGAGATGGTCTCCATGAGATCCACCTCCATATCCTCCAGGCTCTGCTGTTGCCTCTGATAGGTGTTGATGCGGGCGCCGACCTCGGAGGCGACCTTCAGGATCCGGTCCAGATCTCTATCGAGGTCATCCAGGGTGGCAGCCACGGCATCGGGATCGTCCGCTTCCAAGGCCTGGATCAGGTCTCGAAGGGTCACCAGTGCCCCCTCCGAATCATCGCCCAGGACCCGCTTGAGGGGGACGTTCAACGGCAGGGTCAGACCTCCGTGGACCCGAATCTGGATCTCCTGCTCGTTAGCATGGAATGTGGGATTGTACAGCTCATCCCTCTCCACAGGGGGCATCTGTGTCTGAGTACCTCCGAAGACATAGCGATCCCCGAAGCGGGTATTGGCCAGATGGACCATCTGATCGTAGAGTTGTTTGACCTCCTGGGCGGCCACCTCCCGAGTGGAGGTATCCATGGTCCCCGAGGACTGGACCATGGCCAGCTCCTGGGCGCGCATCACCACCTCCTCCATACCGTGAAGCGCTGTCTCCGTTACGGACAGCCACGCCTGGGCATACTGCCCGTTGCGGACCGCGGAGGCCACATGGTCCCTGGAAGCGCGCAGATCCAGGATTCGCTGTGCGGCCAGAGGATCGTCCGATGGCCGGAGGACGCGACGTGCAGAAGCGGCCTTTCTCTGAGCACTCAGGAGTCGTTCGATGCTCCGGTTCAACTCCCGGTAGGTGGACTCGAAGAGAATGTGCTGACTTACACGCATGGGTCCTCCTAACGGACGAGGTCCAACACTGCCTGGATCATCTCGCGGCTCGATTGAATCAATCTCGCCGCAGCTTCATAGGCCCATTGGTATTCCATGAGCCGTATCATCTCTTCATCCACGCTGACCCCTGAAACGGACGAGAGCTGGTCCTCCACCTCCTGGACGACCATCTCCTGGTATTCCGCTGCTCTATAGGCGCTGGAGGCCTCCAGCCCGAGCTCCCCCACCTGAGCAGCATACACCTCCGCAAGACTGGCCCCTTCCAGCACCGGTGCATTCCTAAGGGCAGCTACAGCCAAGGCGGCGCGGTTGTCTCCTGGAGCCAGGGACCCCGCGGTCCCAGTGAGGCCCCCGTCCTCGTCCACACGACCCGCAGCGATCCGATCCGTAGTGGTCCTGACCCCCTGGGCCACCTCAATGGAGCCAGCACCCGATCCCCCGAAGAACCCCCCCATGCCCAAGGCCGCCAAGAGGTGGGAGTCATCCCGCGCCACACTGAATCCCGCCCCATTCGCAGCCGAAAGAGTGAGGGTCCCGTCCGCATAGACCGTGGCGGTCAGCCGGCCTCCGTTGTCAGGGTCCGAATTGATCTGATCGGCCACGTCCTGGAGGGTCGTGGAGGCATCCACCATCACCTCTATGCGTCCTCCTGGGACAGGGGGATCCCCGTCATAGACCCAGATATGGATCTCCCCGGCTGTGATCCTGGAAGCGAACGGAAGACTGGACTCCATCAGGGGAGGAGACCCGCTCAAGGGATCATAGTCCGGCACGGCAACGGTGCTACTTAGTTCCGGCCACGGCGAGGTGCCCGAGGCCGCACAGTGGATCGCATTGACCTGCCAGATCAGCTCCCGGGCCAGGGAGTCCAGGGTCTCCAAGTGTCCGAGGACGACCCGGTCCCTCATCTCCATGGTCCCTCCCAAGGTGCCGGAAGTGATCTCCTGAGTGATATCAGCGCTCCTTCCCGTCCCCTCCTCCCAGAGGACCCGAACCCGGCCCGATTCGTCCACCTCCGTCCTCAGCCGCCACGCATCCAGCCCCGACACCAGCAGCCGCCCGCCGGGGCCCAACACGGTGACCTTCCCGTCTTCCTCCCAGCTCCGCACATCGAGCAGTTCGGCAAGCTCCCGAATCCGCTGATCCCTCTGGTCCCGCACGTCATTAGCATCCTGTCCCGCGGCTTCGGCCCGAAAGATCCTCTCGTTGAGACCGGCGATCTGCTCCGTCAATTCATTGACCTTCTCCACCGCGATGCGGACGGACTCATCCATCTGATCCTGAAGTTGCTTGAGGTCATCGTACATGACCTGGAGCCTTCGGGCCAGCTGGAGGCCCGCCTCCCTCACGGCCACCCTCTCGGCATGCCCTTCAGGGTGGTTGGAGAGGTCCTCCCAGGCGTCCCAGAAAGCCTGGAGATCCGCGGAGAGTCCTGCCTCCTCGCTCAACGAGAAGATGGATTCCAACTGCTCGTAGAGCCGGCGTTCGGCTTCGACCCGCCCTTGTTGCGAGAGCTCTTCCTGGAGCTGCAGCCCTAGAAACTGATCGTAGATCCGCTTGACCGCCACGGCCCGCACCCCGGTCCCCAACTGCCCCGGGGCCCAATCCATGGGGGTCGAGGACTCCAGGATCAACGTCTGGCGGCTGTATCCTGGTGTGTTGAGATTGGCGATGTTGTGGGCCGTCACCGACATCCCCAACTGTTGGGCGTGCAGCGCCCACTGGGCTGTGTTCATGAGCTGATAGATGTTGGACATGAATACCTCTCCGCATGAGGAGCTCGGGACATTGGCCGGCCGACCCGGACATCAAGCCTGCTGGCGGAGACGGGAGGATGAAGCATCGGGGGCCCGGGGTCTTCCTCTTCCGTCGTAGGTCCCAACGGCCGCCCCCTGCAGACCTTGGAGGAACTCTATGGATCGTCCTACTCGCCCCAGGGCAGAACGGATCAGATACGCATTGCCCTCCCTCAACCCCTCCACTTGCTGGATGAGTTCCAGAAGACGAGACCGTAGCAGTCGAATCCTGGACCGATGCGGCTCTTCCGTATGGTCCATCATGATCTCCAGGAGCCCTTTCCTCCCCCTTTCCCCAGGGCCCACCGTCTCCCCGACCCGCTCCCTGAGGAGCCTGCAGGCCTCTTCCAGAATCCGTCCTTTGCTTCGAAGGGCCTCTTTCTCCTTAAGGCAGTCCAGAAGGGCCTCGAGGTCGTGGCGAAGGAGACTCTCTCGCTCGCGCAGGAGAATGGCCTTCTCCTCCTCGAGATGATCCAGCTCGGAACTCAGGTGTCCCACCACATCCTGTGCGAGGGCATTGATACTCATGCCCTTCCTCCGCCCTCCTACTATCTCATCCCTTTAAAAAGTTCAGGGTTCTAAAGCTCACCGAGGAGAAGGGCCTGAAGTAGACGATCGGAGACCGCATCCAGGTCCACCCGATACCGGCCCTCTTGGATGAGTTTTCTGATCTCATCCACCCGTTTTTGCCTCACGTCGGGTATCTCCTCCAGGGCAGCCTTCAATCTCTGGATCTCCCGGGCCTGAGGTGAGATCTCCACCCGCTCTCCCTTGGGTGAAGTGGACTCGACCTGCAGCTGCCCCTTGTTCGGCACCTCCCCGGTCCTTTGGATCCGCTGGAGGAAGGTATGGATCCGAGAGCCCTCGTCGCCTCCACCGTAGACCTTCATCTCTTGTCTCCTTGAGGTCCTTTATCTATCCCGCATTACTTTCCAGCACAGGGACAATGCGGTTATCTCCTGGGAACATGAAAGATCATCTCTTATCACCATGTGGCATCTTTAACGATGTTACGGCATTCTCATCAACGGGATCCTCTCTCAATACCCCTATTGGGATCAAGGATCTTATCGGACAATGGTGGAAAAACTTGAGAGCCTTCTCCGCCTTCTCCCTCCTGAAGCCTAGACTCCAGATAGGAGAAGAGCATACGGGCCAATCCCAAGCCCCTTTTGGCACAAGCCCTGGCGACCTGCTCATCGAACAACTGGGTATAGAAGGCCTGCTCCCGGCTGCCGTGACTCGGAATTGTCCGCCGCATCCCCTTCAAGAGCTGCTCGATGAAGAGGGCCTCGAACTCCCGGCAGGCCTTTTCCAAACGGATCCGGTCCGCCTCGGAGTGGGTCAGAGTTCCCTTTCGCGGGGTCAAGATCGCTGCTGCACCCACGGTTCTTCCCACCTCATTCACGGTCAGATCACCTCCAGTTGGGCGTGCAGGGCCCCCGCCCGGTGGATCGCCTGGAGGATGCTGATCAACTGTCGAGGCGACACCCCGATGGCATTGAGGGCCCGCACCAGCTCCCCGATGGTCACGCCGCCGTCGAGCAGGACCAGTCCCTCTGCCCGCTCTTCCACCTGGATCTCGGTCCGCGGGACCACCACGGTCTGCCCTCCCGGGGCCAGGTCCGCTCCCGTGGTCTGCCCTCTGGCGGGAGCCGGAGCGGGCCCTGGCGGCGGCGCAAAGGGTTGCGGTTGAGAGACCTGGGGACGCTCCTTGATGATGACGGTCAGTCCTCCTTGGGCCACGGCCACAGGCTCGATCCGGACCATCTCCCCCATGACGATGGTCCCCGTGCGCTCATCCACTACGATCTTCCCCGAGGAATCCGGTCGGACTTCCACACTCTGCACAGCGGCCAAAAACTCCCCAACGCGGCCCCGGTAGGCTGGCGGGACACGTACCTCGATGTTCCTTCCGTCCAGGCATCTGGCAATGGGCCTCCCCCATCGGGCGTTGATGGCCTCCACAGCCCGTCGGGCTGTGATAAAGCTGGTCCTATTGAGCACAAACCGGAAGGATGAACGGCCGTCCAGAGGGACCTGGATCCCCCTCTCCACCAGCGCTCCATTGGGTATGGTCCCCACCGTGGGATGGTTCTGTTGGACCCTTCCACCCGAAGCGCCCCCAAAGGAGAACCCGCCCACGGTGACAGGACCCTGCGCCACAGCATAGATCTTTCCGTCCGGCCCGCGTAGGGGGGTCAAAAGGAGGGTCCCGCCCTGGAGACTCTTGGCATCCCCCACCGAGGAGATCACCACATCCACTGTCTGTCCCGGGCGCACAAAAGGGGGCAGCTTGGCCGTGACCATCACTGCAGCGACGTTTTTCACCTTCACGTCATCGGCGGGCACCGTGATCCCGAAGCGCTGGAGCATGTTCGTGAGGGACTGGACTGTGAACTGGGTGTTGTTCCTGTCACCCGTGCCCTGAAGGCCCACCACCAGGCCGTAACCGATAAGGGGGTTTTCACGGACACCCTCAATGACCGATATCTCCTTGAGCCTTACGCCGAAGGCGGGGCTTGAGAGCCATATGGTCACCGCCAGGGCCATGAGCATTCGGATCGCTGTCCGTCCGCCGCGCATGAAGTCCCCCTCAGAACGGCCATACATAATCCAGGGCCCTGGAGAGCCATCCGGGCCGTTGTTTCTCGCTGACCACCCCATAGCCCGAGTAGGCCACCTGGGCGTCCGCGATGTCAGTGGACAGGACTACATTGTCCGGGGAGATATCCTCTGGTCGAATGATCCCCCGCAGGAGGATATACTGACGCTCGTTGTTGATGGTCACGTCCTTGTACCCCTCGATGCGCATCTGTCCGCCCGGCAGCACCTCCACTACCCGGGCCGTCAAGGTGGCCACGAGGGTGTCCTTCCGCTTGGTCACGCCCGATCCCTCGAACTCGTTCTTGAAAGAACCCGACGCCTCGGGTTTGAACCCGTGGAAGTCCAACGGGGCCCCGAAGAGGCTGGATATGGAGGCGCTCAAGGAGGAATCCCTGGAGGTCTGGGTAGTGGCGGACTTGAGTGCCTCGGCGTTCTCCACGATCTTCACGGTGACCAAGTCCCCCACCTTCCGCGCCCGATGGTCCCCGAAAAGATCAGAAAGCAGCCCCTCATCCCGCCACAGGCTCCCCGAGGAGGGGGGGCGCTCCGGGGGCGGGGGCGGGATGCTGGGAGGGGACATGGGAGGTGGCGGAAGCGTGGGAGCGCAGGCGGCCAAAAAAGAAACCAAGATTATCCGAATCACCCCGGAATTCACCTGGCCCCAATACCACTGGAGGCGACGCCCGATCTCGGCCTTCATCTCCTTCTCCTACTTCCTCAATACTCCACCCGGACGCTCCTGCCATCGAGGATGCGTGCCCAGACCACTCTCCTGGAACTCAGGTTCATGACCCGCACTGTCTGGCCCTTGGCTCCTTCTTCCAGGCACTCCCCCGGGGCCGTCACCCGAAGCAGTGAAGTCTCAAGGAGGATCCGGACGCGCTGTCCCCTCCGGACCAGGGCCGGGGGGCTCCACTGATCCCTCCGCAGTACCGTGCCGGCCAAGAGCCCCCGCCGCGCGCGAAGCCCGATTACCTCCATGGGGTCTAAGACGGCTCCGGGGGGGACCTGCCGGAGGTCCCTCCGCTGCGGTGAAAGGTCCTTCCAGGAGAGGATCTCCCCCGAGCGCATGTCTCTGGAAAGCACCCAGACCCGCCTTGCCAGGAGAATCCTTCCGCTTACATCTATCTCTTGAAGCAGGACCCCCCGAGCTCCATAGAGTCTGATCCTGATGGCCGCCCTGCGGCCCGAGGAGATCTTCGGTAAGGCCACCCAGGAATACCGCACCGGCCTTGCGGGAAGAGGGACATCCCCCGCAGGGGTCACGGAGCGTAGCTCCACCGATTCGGGGTCCCATCCCACAGCCGCGGCCACACCCCGCCTCAGGAGACCATGAAGCCACGCGGCCGAGACCCATACCCCCCCTCCGGGGGCCGTCTTCACCACCGCCTCAGCCGGCAGGGGACCCTCTCCTGAAGATGCATCCCCCACCCCTTGGAAGACACCCATGAAGAGCAAGACAACCAGCGAAAGCCATAACGAAAATCGGGCTCTCATCAGCAGCTTCCTCATCCTCTCCCTCCCCTCGGAATCGCCAGCGTCCTGGACCCCAAAATCGGGCCTACCTCCTCATCACCGCTTCATATTGTTGATCATCTGAAGCATCTCGTCCGAGGCCTGGATGGCCTTGGAGTTGATCTCATACGCCCTCTGAGCCACGATCATGGCCACCATCTCCTCCACTATGTTCACATTGGACATCTCCAGAAAGCCCTGGCTGATCGTTCCGAGCCCATCCTGGCCGGGCGTCCCCTCGATGGGGTCTCCCGAGGAGTCTGTGGGAACGAAGGCGTTTCGTCCGATGGCCATCAGGCCCGAGGGATTAGCGAAACGAACCAGGACGATCCGGCCCACCTCCGAAAAGCCTGTCTGGCCGGGCCTCATCACCGAGACAGTCCCGTCCGAGCCCACGGAGATGGCCGTGGCGTCCTCGGGGATCGTGATTCCCGGTTCGAGACGATATCCTTCGGCGTTTACGATCTCCCCCTGACCGTTCAGCTTGAATGCCCCGTCCCGGGTGTAGACCGTCTCTCCATTGGGCAGGGTGATCTGAAAGAAGCCCGGACCCTCGATAGCCAGATCCAGCTCATTGCGGGTCATCTGGAAGTCCCCCTGGCTGAAGAGCTTCTGGACTGCCACGGGTCTCGCTCCCAGGCCCACCTGGGATCCGGTGGGAAGCTGCGTCTCGGAAGAGGAAATGGCCCCCGGGAAACTCAAAGACTGATAGAGAAGGTCCTGGAAGTTGACCTTGCTCTTCTTGAAACCCGCTGTATTGACGTTAGCCAGATTGTTGGCGATGACGTCGATCTGGAGCTGTTGGGCCTCCATTCCAGAGGCCGACGTCCACAACGCCCTCATCATGACGACACCTCCAAACTTCCCTGGATGGCCCGTGGACTGAAAATTAAAGCCCTCAGGGCCATCCCGGTGAGTTCCTTCTAGTTAGGCCACCCGTCCCATGGTCTGAACAGCCCGCTGGCTCAATTGATCCACGGTCTGTATGAGCCGGTGGAGGAACTCGAACCCGCGCAGCGTATCGATCATCTCCGCCATCATCAGAACGGGCTCCACATTGGACATCTCAAGATATCCTTGCAGCACCCGCCCTCCGGGGAGTTCCTCTATGGAGACACCATCCGGGATACGGTAGAGCCCTTCTCCCACAGGGACGAGTTGCTGGGGCGAGGAGACTCGCACGATCCGAAGCCGTCCCAAGGCCCGTCCCCCCTGCTCCACGGTCCCGTCATGGCTTATCCGCACCGGCTCGTCTCCCAGGAAGATCTCCCCGTCCTGCCCTAAAACGGGCATACCCTGAAATACCAACCGTCCCTCCTCGTCTCTGGAGAACCGGCCGTCTCGGGTCAAAAAGATCCCGTCCTCCTTCTGGATCACAAAAAAGCCCTCTCCGTCAATGGCCAGGTCCAGGGGCTCTCCTGTGCGGTGCATCTTTCCGGGGGAGAAGTCGATCCACCGTGTGAAGGAGCGGACCTGTGTCGGGACGCGCAAAGTCCCCACCTCGGTGCGGAGCCTCCATTCCTCGAATACGGGCTGCTCCACTTTGAAGGCCACGGTGTCCAGACTGGCCAGATTGTGCGCCAAGAAATCCAGCTTCAACTTTCTGACGGAAAGACCGGATACGGCCGAGTAGAGCTCCGAATACATGATCCTCAGCTCCGGATCTGTCCATTTCGGTCGCCCGGATCAGGGAAACCGGGCGGATCCAGGCATCGCACCCAGTAGCTAAAGCAAATTCCATGCCCTGAACCGGCCCTCTCCATCCCTTCTGTACCCTGGTAGGATAAGAAGGACAGATCAATATCTCCCTTGGACTTGCACCTGACCGTGGAGTACTCGATGCAGGGGAAGGAATCCACAATGCTGTGAGGAGGTTTTTCCTTATGAGGCAATTTTTTCCTCCTTGTCGTTCAGCGCATAGATGAAGGCCAGGATCTCGGCCACCGCCCGATAGAGGATGGGAGGGATCTCCTGATCCACGTCCACGCGGGCCAGCAGGGTGGCCATTACCGGATCCTCCCTCAGGGGGATACCCCGGCTTCGGGCCTCCTCCATCAACCGCTCGGCCATCCGTCCCCATCCCTTGGCGAGGATGCGGGGGGCGGTGTCCTCGTCCGGCCGATAGCCCAGGGCTACCGCCAGCCTCCTCCACACCGAGTGGCCTCCTCTATGGGGCGGACGGTCCATTTCCACCTCCTCAGGCCTGTATCTCCAAAACACCCTCCCTCAAGAGAGACTCCAGGGGGACGGGCTCCTGCGCCCGGCCCATGGAATGAACACGGCACGAGATCCTTTTGAGTCCGATCCCTTTGAGACGTTCCCGGAGGTGGGGGAGGTGCATGAGGATGGTGCGCCGGGCTGCCTCCTCCATCGCCAAGAGATCCAATCGTAGTGCCGTGCCGTCCATCAGACCCTCCACGCGGACGGGGCCCAGGACCTGCAGCTCCAGTCGCAGACGGAAGCTCCATGTTCCCCGACGTGGAGATCTCCGTCTCCATCCCTCTATCTCAACGTCACCCCACTCCCCCCCTGTGAACCCCGGCAGAAGAAGGGGCAGATAGAGATGGAGCCTTCCATCCTCTTTCCCCAAGAGGGATACGGCCTGACAACCCCTGATGAGGTCCAGGAGCGAGCGTGTAGCCTCTATCTTCCCTCCCCCCTCTTCCAGGACCGGGAGGATCTGGAGGGCAAAGCTCTTGAGATCCCGGTGCCTTCTTTTCCTCTGTGCTCCCCGTGTCATGAGGGCCTCCAGGAGGATCCCGATCCGCTCCAGATAGATATCCAGATCCCACCGGGAGGGTGCCAGGGCATAGCCCTGCAGGAGCTCGGCGCCTCCCCCCTGGGCAAACCGGGCCCCCACGGCTGGATGGGACCATTCTTCCACCAGCCCTTCCCAGAGTCCTCTCAGATCCAGGGCCAGGGGAAGAAGCCGAAGGATGGAGCGGGACAGGAGCCCCAAAGCCTCGGTCTCCCTGGAGAGGATGCGAAGAACGAGATGGGGAAACGGCGACACCACCTCCACGAGTATGGGTTTCAGGGGCTGTATCGAGGAAGGACATTGAGCCTCCACCATATGCCCCGAGAGACTGACCCGGGCCATTCTGTCAGGAAGAAAGCGGGTCACCCGGGCCTCCAAGACCTGTCCCACCCGAAGGCCGGACAAGAATCTCTGCGTCGCTTCCGAGATCCCGGAGGGAGTGGGCCGCAGGGAGGCCGGGGCGGTCTCCACCCTCATCCGGCCCTCCTCGCGCCCGTTCCCAGATGTCGGATCAATCTCAGCTCGTCCAGGCCGATGCCGGTCCTCCTGGAGATTTCCTCAAGCCCGACTCCCCGATCCATCCAGGCCAGAGCCTCCTCGTATCGGTCGCTCCTGGGACGCCACCCTTGCTCCATCTTGTCTAGGGCACGAAGGGTCTCCCCGGCACGAATCTCGGCCCGGTCGAGATCACTTGCTATCTCCTGGAGCCTCCGAATACCCTGCTGCATGTGGGAAACAAGCTGGCGGGAGGCATTCTCCCATCGCTCCATCTCCCTCTGAAGGGAAGCACGTTGGGCTGCAAGAGCTCGCCTCTGGGCTGGACGCCCCCATCGGCCCCAGACTCCCCAAAGGAGGATCCCGCCCAACAAACAATCCAGAAGCACCTGCAATAAGACAAAGGCCTTGATCTCCATCCCCGTCGTCCCTCTTTCGGTTTCGTTCATCCTGATCAGATCCGAAGATCCACGAGGCGGCCGATCTCCTTCTCGGGCTCCGATTCTTGGGAGGATTCAAAGCCTCCCTCCTCAGGGTGACGCCCCCCCTCCTCCGTGCCCGCCGGCGGTGCGACTTCCCTCTTACGGCCGCCTTTGGCCGCCCGCCTCTGCTGACCTCTCCGTCCCCTGGGATTGGTGGGATCCCTGGGCATGGACACCGGTGTAGGCCCCTCGGTTCTCATCTCCTCCCTCCCTTTCTCTTCTGCCTTGGGGAAGCGGCCAGGGCCATGCCGCCGTATCTAGTGCGGATGACGAGCATCCAGGATCACCACGGGCCGGCCGGGATCCGCGACCTCCACAGCCCCTTCTCCTTCCGATTCCTGAGCTGGCGCCTCACGGATATACATCCGGACCTTCCTGCCCCCTCTCCCTCCTTCCACAGTCTCCACACCTATGGACCGTTGTTCGAGGATTTGCTCCAGTTGCAGCCGCTCCATCTCCACACGCAGGAACCACTGGATGGTCTCATCGCTGAGGCTGGCCTCCTTCAAGCGAAGGATCTCTTCCGCGGTGATGGCCGCCGCCCGCGCGGGCCAGGCCGAAAAGATCATCACCAGCAGACAAAATCCAAGCCTCTTCATCTCATCCCTCGGCACCGAGCAGGAGGTAATCCCCGAAATGAAGGGAAGCGACCTTCACCCCGGGAAACCGCTCCTGGAGAATGCGAACAAACCTCTCCTTAAGGCGCTTCATCCCTTGGTATCCCAAAAGCTGTCGAATCTGAAGGCCCCTTGACGCCTGGTACAGGGCCTCGGCCAGAACGGGCAAGGTATCAGCGTCCGGGCCCGGGTCCACACCCTTGAACTGGAGGGAGAGGCTTATGTAGAGCATCGCCTTCCCCCCTTCCACCGGGAGGTAGAGTCCCTCCAATTCACGAGCACTGGAGATGGGCGAGGACGGCGATGGTCCCTCTCCTTCGGACGGCGGGGGAGGGATATGGGGTCCATGGATGAGCTCTCCCGCCCGATACCCCGCGGCGAGAAAGACCAGAAATAGCGCCGCCAAAAGGAGCAGGCGCCCCAAGGATCCCGCCCCGCCTGCCTCCCTCTCATCCGGAGTGGAGGGGGATCCGGGCCGCGCGGACTCCTCCATGGGCCCACTCCCAAGATCCCCCCTTTCATCAGGCCCATCCACCGTGTCCCACGCCGGTTCCCAAGGCTCCGAGAAGGTGTCCGCGGGAGAAGTCTCCCCCTTTTCGTCGACTTCATCCTCCACCTCGATGGAACGTTCCCACTCCTCCAGGAGGAATTCGTCCATGTCGTCGCTGAAGAGGATCTGCTCCTTGATGGAGTCGCCCTCCCGCTTGAGAACCTTTTGTTTCCTAGACGACCTTTTGCCCTTCATGGACTCAAGTCACCTCCTGCAGGTCCCTCAACTTGGCCCGCAGTTTCATAATCGCTGCCGAGTGGATCTGAGAGACGCGGGACTCGGTCACGCCCAGTGCCATCCCGATCTCCTTCATGGTGAGCTCTTCGTAGTAATAGAGGGTGATGACCAGCTGTTCCCGATCCGTGAGTTCCTCCAGGGCCTCCCGGATCTTCCTTCGGAGTTCGCTCAGGGCACAGGCGTCATACGGCCCTTCAGTGACGCTCAGGACGGAAAGTCCTCCTTCATCCTTCCCCTCGCCCCCGAGTAGGTCCTCCAAGCTCATGAGCCCCCCTCCCCGCACTTCCCCCAGCAGAGCGTGGAACTCCTCCATGGTAAGCCCCAGATATTGGGCGATCTCTTCCTCCTCAGGGGGGCGCTGGAGGCGTTGTTCCAGCTCCGAGTAGGCCTCCTCCAGGCGCTTGATCTTGTCCCTCATGGTCCGAGAGGCCCAGTCCATGGATCTCAGCTCATCGAGAATGGCGCCTCTGATGCGGAACTCGGCATAGGTCTTCAGCTGGATCCCGCGCTCCGGATTGTACTTCTCCATGGCCTCGAGCAGGCCCAGGATCCCTGCATGCATGAGCTCCTCCACATCCACGGGACAGGGGATACGGGCCGCCATCCTCAGGGCCTGATATTTGATGGCGGGAAGGAAGGCCTCCACCTGTCTGCGTCTCTCCTCCGGATCCAGGGACCGGGACTCGGACTCCTCTGCCAAAGGCTGCAAATGGGAAATGGATCGTACGGCCATGGTCGCCTCACGCATATGGACTGAAGAAGGCATACTCCCCTTCGCCTCCCCTGCGTGCGGGGAGGTTCCGGATGCGCTGGGCCACCTCTCTGAGCTTCTGGGCGGCCCTGCAATGGGGATACTCCTCCACAAAGGGCCTCTGGCTCTTCACCGCCCGTGGAACACATGGATCCTTGGGCAGGCAGCCCAACTCCATCAGCGAAAAGTGGAGGAAACGCTCTACCACACCGTTAAGGCCGCAGAAGACCTGCCGGCCCTCCTCCTCGTTTCGGGCCTCATTGATGAGCACAAAGAACCGTCTCCTGCGATGTCGGGTGAACATCACCTTGATCAGTGCATAGGCGTCGGTGAGACTGGTGGGCTCAGGGGTCACCAAGACGATGATCTCCTCGGCCAGGGCGTTGAAATGGACCACGTTGGGAGAGACCCCGGCCGCGGTGTCGATGAGCAAAAGGTCGTATTTTGACCCCAATGCATTGATCTCGTTAAGCAGTGACAGGCGTTGGTCTGGTTGCAGGTGGGTCAGCTCCACCACCCCTGAGCCAGCGGGCAGGATGCTCATCCCCCCGGGACCCTGGACCAGCACCTCCTCGATGGTACACCGGCCCTCCAGGAAGTCTCTCAGGGTATACCTGGGGGTGATCCCCAGGAGCACATCGATGTTGGCCAGCCCCATGTCCGCATCCAACACCAGGACCCGGTTCCCCATCTCCCCCAGCAGAAAGGCCAGGTTCGCCACCACGTTGGTCTTTCCCACCCCTCCCTTGCCGCTGGTGACGGCCATGCTCCGCAGCCCAGCGGTCAGGGCGCCCCCTGACAACCGGTGCATGGCGGTCATCAACCTCAGCGTTCTTCCTTGATCCATGGCCCTTGAGATCATGTTCCTCCACTCCCTTTCTCGACTCTGGAATTAGCTCAGGCCGCTCCAGCCGCTTCCTCATAGAACGAGGGAAGTCCCCAGAGGGTCCATTGCGCCGCCTCCTCGGAGGAGGCCTTCCGGAAGTCCTCCGGAACCCGCTGGCCCGTGGTGACATAGGTCAAGGGCAGGCGGCTCTGAAGGACAGCGCTGAAGATGGCGCCGAAGCGGATGGACTCGTCCAGTTTCGTGACGATCAGCCCCTGAGGGCCAAGGGGAAGGAAGGCACTCAGGACCCTCTCCAGCCCGTCGACGTCCGTGTTGGCGTTGACCAGCAGGAGGCTCCGAATCCGGGTGTCGGCCTCCAACAGTTCCTTCAGCCGGATCAGCTCGACCCCATCCAGCGGACTCCGTCCGGTGGTGTCCATGAGGATGAGGTCTCGATCCTCCAGCGCCTTCAAGGATCGTTGGAGGTCCACGGGTTCCACCACCACCTCCAGGGGAATCCGAAGGATGCGGGCGTATGTGCGGAGCTGCTCCACGGCGGCGATTCGATAGGTATCATTGGTGACAAGGGCCACACGCCTTCCCTCCTGCAGGGCGCACCGCGCTGCCATCTTGGCAACAGTGGTGGTCTTCCCCACCCCCGTGGGCCCTACGAGGGCGAGGATGACGGGGCGCTCCCTCGTCTCCTCCAGGGGGTCCTGGACCCTGATCAGACGGGCCAAGAGGCGCTGCAGATCCTTTATCCTTTCGCCCCTAGGGGATCCAGGATCACGCCGACAGACCCGCTCCACCATCCTGAGGGCATGGCCCTCCTTGACCCCCTGCCTTATCAGTCTGAGAAAGATCTCCCTGTCGATGCCGGAGTCGACCAGAGGAGATTCCCCACAGCATTGGCGGACCAAGAAGGAGAGGAACCCGCGGAGATCCTCCGGATCCCCCCCCCAGAAGGAAGGGACCTGGGGCCGCGAGCCTCGCTGGCACTGAAACCACCGCCACACCTCCTCTCTCAACTCCTCGATCCGGGCCCTCACCTCCTCCAGGCCTCCCATCTGCTCCAAAGACCCGTTGTTCCCAGCAGAGCCTTTCCCGTCTTCGTCCCCCCCATCATCCACAGCGGCGGTCACCTCTACCATGGGGCGTCCGAGTAGGCCGAAGGCCCGTTTCCCCGCCGTAACCTGCCGGGTAGACAGGATTACCGCCTGCGGGCCCATCTCCTCCTTGATAATCCGCAGGGCCTCCTTCATATCCATGGCCTTGAAGGTCTTAACTCTCATTGGTCAACCTCACCACACCGAGGGTCTGGACCGTAACATCCCGTGTTATCTCATTGTGAGAGAGCACGGGGAGGGTGGGAATGTAGGGCTCCACCAATTGCCTCAGATGAGGCCGCAGGTTGGGATCGCACAGAAGGACCGGGGGATGGGGCCGCTTCAGGTGGGGCTCCAACGCCCGTTGGATGGCCAGGATCACCCTCTTGGCACGATCGGGCTCCAGAGCGAGATAGGTCTCCGTCTCGGTCTGTTTGAGGGCCTCAAGGAGCTCCTGCTCCAGAGCGGGATCCAGGATGAGGGCGGGCAGATTGCCGTCTTCATCCACGTGGTTGCGGGTGATGGCCCGACCGAGCCCCCACCGGACATATTCCGCCAAGAGTCTCGGGTTCTTGGTGTGGGGTGCCCAGTCGCCCAGGATCTCCAGGATCTGGACCAGATCCCTGATGGAGACCTTCTCCCGCAGGAGGAACTGGAGCACCCGGTGGATCTCCCCCAAGGAGAGCAGCTTCGGGGTCAACTCCTCCACCACCTTGGGGTGTTCTTTGGCCACGTTGTCCAGGAGCTTCTGGACATCCTGACGGCCGAGCAGCTCATGAAGGTGGGTCCTCACCACCTCGGAGAGATGGGTAGCCAGGACCGTCTCGGGATCAACCACCGTGTATCCCATGGCCTGGGCCTGCTCTTTCTGGCTCTCCGGAATCCAGAGGGCGGGCAGACCGAAGGTGGGCTCCCGGGTGGCGATCCCCTTCATGGGGGTCTTTACCTCTCCCGAATCCAGGGCCAGGCAGTGTCCCATCATTATCTCGCCGCCGGCCACCGGAACCCCCCGCAATCGGATGGAATACTGGTTGGGCTTGAGATGGAGGTTGTCCCGGATGTGCATCAGGGGGATGATCACCCCCATCTCCAGAGCCACCTGGCGACGAATCATCCTGATGCGCTCCAGGAGGGTCCCCCTCTGCTCGGCATCCACCAGGGGGATAAGCGCATAACCGATCTCCAGCTCCAAGACGTCCATGGCCAGAAGCGATTCCACCTCCTCAGGTCGTGACTCCTGGGCCGCGGTCTCCGCCTTCCTCGCCTCCTCCTGCAGTTGGCGTGTATGGGACCTGTGAAGACGATGGGCCACAGCTGCGGCCGATGCCGACAACAGGAGGAAGGGGAGCTTGGGGAATCCGGGCACCAGGGCGAGCCCCAGCAGGATCCCCGCGGCCACGGCCACAGCTCGAAAGTTGCTCACCACCTGTCTGAACAGATCCAGTCCCAGATGGGATTCGGACGCCGCCCGTGTAACCACCAGTCCGGCCGCGGTGGAGACTATGAGGGCGGGGATCTGGGAGACTAGCCCGTCCCCTATGGTTAGGATGGTATAGGTCCGAGCGGCCTCCCCCACGGGCATCCCCTTCTGAGCGATGCCGATGATCAGCCCACCCAGGATGTTGATCAAGGTGATGATCATCCCTGCCACAGCATCGCCCCGAACGAACTTGCTGGCACCGTCCATGGCCCCGTAGAAGTCCGCCTCACGCTCGATCTCCTGCCTTCTGCGCCGCGCCTCCTGTTCATCTATGAGGCCGGCGTTGAGGTCCGCATCAATGCTCATCTGCTTGCCCGGCATGGCGTCCAGGGTGAAACGGGCTGCCACCTCCGCGATGCGGCCGGACCCCCTGGTGATGACAATGAAGTTGATGGCTACCAGGATGAGGAAGACCACCATCCCCACCACGAAGTTCCCACCCACCACGAAGTTCCCGAACCCCTGTATGATCTTCCCCGCTGCATCGGACCCCTCATGGCCGTGGAGCAGGATGAGGCGGGTGGAGGCCACATTGAGCGAGAGCCGAAACAGCGTGGCCACCAGAAGGACCGTGGGAAATACCGAAAACTCCAGAGGCCGGATCACATAGAGGGCCACGAGCAGGATCAGGATCGAGCATGTAATGTTGAACGCGAGCAGCACATCCAGGAGGGCCTTGGGCAGTGGGAAGATCATCACTAGGAGGATCCCCATGACCCCGGCCGCCAAGGCCACCTCCCCGTTGTTCAAGATGGGGATCCACAGCGATCTCGCCGCCTTTGCCCGTTGCATCACCCTCTTCCTCCTCTGGGACAGGGCTCTTCAGGGCCACCTGCCTGCGGCCCCTCACCCTTAGCTCGTGCCCCTTTGTCGATATACGTACGCCAGCACCTCGGCCACCGCCTTGTAGAGGTTCACGGGGATCTGATCACCCACGTCCACGCCCCGGTAAAGGGCCAGGGCCAGGGGCCTGTCCTCCACCACCGGCACACCATGCCTCCTTGCCTCCTGTCGGATCCGGAGGGCCAGATAGTCCGCTCCCTTGGCCACAACCACGGGGGCACTCATGGAACCCTGCTCGTAATGGAGGGCCACGGCCAGATGCTGGGGGTTGGTAATGACCACATCGGCTTCGGCCACCGCGGCTATCATCCTCCTGCGTGCCATCTCGCGCTGCCTCTGGCGGATCCGGCCCTTGACCTTGGGATCTCCCTCCTGCTGCTTGAACTCCTCCTTTATCTCCTCCTTGGTCATGCGGAGACCCCTCTCGTATTCCCAACGCTGATATAGATAATCCAGGGCAGCCAAGGCCAAGAGGACCATCCCCGTACGGGCCCCCAGCTTGACAATGGCCCGCCCCATGTGCGCCCCCACGCTCCAGGGTTCGCCTTCCACCAACGGAAAGAACTCATCCCACTCGGACCGCACGGTGAGCCAGGCCACCGCCCCCACGATGGCCAGCTTGATAAAGGCCTTTAGTAGTTCTACAAGCGCTCCCATGGAGAGGATCCTCCGAAGCCCCTCCACCGGATTCAGCCTGGAGAGTCTGGGGGAGAGAGCCTCCCACGAGAAGAGCAATCCCACCTGGGCCAAGTTGCTCCCCACAACCAACACCACCAGCAGCCCCATTATGGGCGCCAGAATCAGGACCAGACGGCCCGTTGTGTAACTCCCCAAATCGAGGAGGGCCTCGGGTGTAAGATGAAGCGCCCCGCTTCGTCGTATGAGATCCGACTCCAGCACGAGAAGGTGGCGAACCATCCACTCTCCCATCAGGACCAGGACCAGGACGCTGCCCAAGAGGACCACGGCCGAGGAGATCTCCCGACTCTTGGCCACCTGCCCCTTTCTTCGGGCCTCCTGTCTCCTCTTCGGGGTTGCTGGCTCGGTCCGGTCCTGATCGTTCCTGGGGGGCACCCTCCATCACCTCCCTTCAGCCCGCCCCTGCCAAGGCGGAGAGAATGCCCTTCAACCATGAGAGCTCACGGGCCATCCAGGGAGCAAAGAACCGAAGAAAGGCCCCGATGGCTGCCAACCCTAATCCGATCTGCAGGGGTATGGCCACAAAGAAGACGTTCATCTGCGGAACGGTCCGGGCCACGATCCCCAAGGCCACCTGCAGGGTCAGAAGCACAAGGGTGACCGGGGCCGCCACTATGAGAGCGGACGTGAAGATATGCCTTCCCGCACCAAGGGCCAGAGCCCCCCAACCCCCCCTCCCCACGGATCCTCCCCCTGCCAGAGGCCACCACTGGAAGCTCTCCACCAGCGCGGAGATCACCAAGTAATGCCCGTTGAGAGAGAGGAAGAGCCACAGGGCGAGCAGGTTGAGGAACTGGGCTGGCACCGAGAGCTGCTGTTGTCCCAAGGGGTCCATGATATTGGCCAGCCCCAGTCCCATCTGGAACCCCAATAGCTGCCCGGCAAGGGGAACTGCAGCCAAGAGGAAGTTAACGGTCCAGCCGAGGGTCAGGCCCACGAGGAGCTCTCGCACCGCTGCCAGACCCCACGACTGGCCGACCGGTGGCGAACCATGGAGTGCGTCATCGGGACGGACAAGGGGGAAGAGTGCCCAAGAGAGGGCCAAGGCGAGGCCCACTCTGGCCGGGAGTGGGATGCTCCGGGAGCCCAAGATGGGCATGGAAAAAAAGACCGCCCCCACCCGGATCAACACCAGGATGAACCAGGGAAGCCCCTCCCAGATTATGTGGATCTCGCTCACGGTTGCCTCCACATCAGCGGATCCATCCCGGAATCCCTTGGAACAGGTAAGTGGTGAACTCCATCATCAGGTTGAGCATCCAGGGGAAGAAAAGGGCCAGAGCCAGGAAGATGGCCAGGATCTTGGGAATAAAGGTCAAGGTCATATCCTGGATCTGAGTGGCCGCCTGAAGCACGCTCACCAACAAACCGGCCACCAGACCGAATCCTAGGATGGGCACACAGATCTTCAAGGTGACTCCCAGCGCCTGCTTGCCCAAAGCGATCACCAATGCCTGTTCCATCTCCAAACCCCTCCGGCCCTGATCCATCCTCGTCACGCGAAGCTCCTGACCAGGGATCCCACCAGCAGATTCCAGCCGTCCACCAGGACGAAGAGCATCAGTTTCAAGGGAAGTGAGATCATCACGGGGGGAAGCATGAGCATCCCCATGGACAGGAGGAGACTCGAGACCACCAGGTCCAGGATCAGAAAGGGGATAAAGAGGATGAAACCGATCTGAAAGGCGGTCTTGAGCTCACTGATCATGAAGGCGGGGATGAGCACGGAGATGGGGATCTCCTCGGGCATGTGGGGACGCGGCTTTTGGGCCAAGCGCAAGAAGAGGAGGATGTCCTTCTGTCGGGTCTGACGAAGCATGAACCCCCTAATGGGGACAAGCGCCCTCTGCAGTGCCTCCTTCTGGGTGATGCGGTGTTCCAGATAGGGTGCAAGGGCCCGCTCATGAACCTCTGTCCAGACCGGCGTCATGACGAAAACGGTCAAAAACAGAGCCAACCCGATGAGGATCTGACCCGGCGGAAGCTGATGGGTCCCCATGGCCTGTCGGACCAAGGAGAGCACCACCACAATGCGGGTAAAAGAGGTCAGCATGAGGATAAGGGCCGGGGCCAGGGAGAGCACGGTGAGTAGAAGGACGATCTGGAGCGCGGGGGCCAGTTCCCCGCTCTCGCCTCCCAGCCGGAGGGTGATCTCCGGACCTCCCCAGGCTGGTGCAGATGCGAGTGCAACCCAGGCCGCAGCAGCCGGGACGACCCATCCCCAAACGACCAGCTTATGCCTCATGCGTCCCCTCCGACCTGCCCCGGGTCTCCTCGCCTCTTTTGGCGGCTGAAAGACGGCTCAAGAGATCGACCCGATTTCGGGAGAGGCCCAGCAGAAACCGATCCCCCTCCACCTCCACCACGAGCAGGCTCCGCCCATCCCCCAGGCTCGTCCCCCCCACGATCTCGACGGGAACCTGAAGGGATCGCCGCCGGACACCCGCACGGACCGTCCAGGCCTTGAGAATGGAGACCCCCACCACGGCCACTCCCAGCACCAGCAAAAGGGCCCCCAGTGCCTGAAACCCCTGAAGCATGGGTGCTTGGCTCTGGAGTGAAGACAGGGCTGTCATCACGGCCAGGCCTAGGAGTGCCGCTGCCCCCCCCCAACGACCCCTGGCAGTCTGAAGGACCACCTTCATCCCAGCAACTCCACCCTCTCCGCCGGAGACAAGATCTCGGTGATCCTCACCCCGAACTTCTCATTGACCTTGACCACCTCCCCCCGGGCAATGGGTTTGCGGTTCACCAGGATCTCGAGGGGTTCTCCCGCCATTTTGGAGAGTTCCACCACGGACCCCTGTGTGAGCTGAAGCAGGTCTTGGACCAGCATTCTGGTCCGGCCCAGCTCCACGGTGACCTGAAGGGGAATGTCCAGGATCATCTTCAGCTGTTGCTGATCCACATCGGCGGGCCTCACCCCTACACCCTCCTCTTTGTCAGGTCCTTCCTGCTCCGTTTCCAAGACCTTTTCCTTTTCCTTCCCGTTCTCCTTCTCCATGTGGTCCCCTCCGATCGTTCAAGCGCTCATCTTCCACCGTCTTTCCGAGTGCCCGTCGATAATCTTGACAGCGTTCTTTCCGTTGCATCGGCCGGGTTGGCCGAAGAATTTGAGGACCCCCTCCACCAGGATCCGGACGGGCCCCGGAGGACCCTCTTCCAGAAGGAGGACGTCCCCTGCTTTGAGGTTGAGCACCTCCTGAAGGGTGCTGCGGCACTCTCCCAACTCCACCGAGAGCGTGACTTCGGTCTCCCATAGGTGTTCCACCAATTGCTTTTCCCATCTGCCTCCGGCCTCGGCCCACTTCTCGCCCTTCCCCAAGAGCCGATTCCGATAGGACTCCATCATGGTGTAGGGGAGACACAGGACAAATGTCCCGGCGGCCGACTCCACCTCCATCTCCATATGGAGGCAGATGATCAATTCGCTTTCGGGCATCACCGTAACGAACTGTGGGTTTATCTCGGATCGCTCCAGGGTTAAGCTCACCGGCTCCAGGCTCTGCCAGGAAGATTCCAGGTCCTTGAGTGCTTCCCGCACCAGCCTGCCGATGAGCCGGCTCTCGATATTGGTGAAATCCCGGCCCTCCACCTTAACGCGACCGTCCCCCGACCCCCCCATCATCAACTCGATGAGGGAGAAGACCAGACCCGATTCCAGCACGAGCAGGGCGGTACCACGAAGGGGCTCCACCCGGAAAATGTGGATGCTGGTGGGGACAGGGAGGATCTTGAGGAACTCCCCGAACTTTTTCACCTCAGAGGAGATGGGCGTGATCTCCACCACCCTCCGAAGAGCCGAGGTGAAGGTGCCCCTGACTTTCCGGCAGAACCGATCCTTGAGGATCTCCACAGCCGGGATCCTCCCCACGATGATGCGGTCCTGTCGGGTGAGATCGTAGGGTTTAGCCTCGGTGTCATCCCCGGAGGTGTCCTCCTCAATGGGAACTTCTCCCGAGGAGATCCCTCGGATCAGGGCATCGACCTCCTCCTGACTCAGGATGTTCTCCAAGACACCCTCCTCCCGGCTACTGGATGATGAACTGTTTGAAGAAGACCCGCGTGGCCGTGGCCGCCTGAAGTCGGCTGTTCACCCGCGTGATGATCTCATCGCGAAGCCGGTCCTTGCCCTCGATGGTGATCAGGTCCTTGGGGCGCTTGCTGCTGAGCAGCACGATTATGGCGTCTCGGAGCTCTGCCATTTTGGCCTCCACCTCCTCCACGGGGCTGCCCCGCCTCAGTTCCAGATCGAACTCGATCTTCAGATAGCGAGGGACGTCCCCATCCTCCACCAGATTGACCACAAAGGGCTTGAGCGAGACTGTGGGAGCTGGGCTCTCGGGAGGTGGAGGCGGGGCCGGACCCTCCTGGATCGTAGAGGTCAATCTACCGTTCATGTAGGTCCAGCCCACGAACCCTGCCGCCCCCAGCATCAGGATCACGGGAAGAAGCAGAAAGAGACGCTTGGAGCGGTTCCTGGGCTGGCTATCCTGGGCTTCCTGTTGGGGTTCGGCAACCTTCTTGTCATCGGCCATTTCCTGCCCTCCTCACTCAAATCCCGTAAAATGGAATCGACTTGGCAAAGACCTTAACTGCGATCATCTCTTGTTTTCTGCAAACTACATGCCATCGATCTGAGGCCCTGGTAAGCCCATCGTCGACCATGGGACCCCTATCCCCAACTGCTGGAGGGGAAATCCTCCTTCAATGAAATATCCGAGTTGTGGAGTTTCAGGGCGGGAGCGCTTCTTCCTCCAATCCGGATGCCAAAGTCTTTTATATTTCCGGCACTGAGGGTCAGAACAATGAATCACCCGAGCTATGCCCCTCTATGGGGAGTCGGCGTGGTAGCTTTTTTGGAAGGGATGTGTGAGGGAAGGCTGGGGCCTGTGGCTGTCACAGGAGGGGATGCGGGCCCTGTCACAATTTGTGACGGGCCTATCCCCTTCACCCTTCGGCCGCATCGAGGAGAAGGACAGCTCCGTTACCGCTTAAGGTTTACCAGCTCCTGGAGTATCTGATCTGTGGTAGTGATGACACGGGAGTTGGCCTGAAAGGCCTGCTGCGTTTTGATCATCTCGACGAATTCGTGTGCCAGGTCCACATTGGAGAGCTCCAGGGAATTGGAGTTGATGCGACCCAGTCCCGAGGATCCAGCCTCACCGATTATGGGAGGACCGCTTTGGGTGCTCTCCATGAAGAGGTTTCCCCCCGTGCTGATGAGGCCCCAAGGGCTGGTGAACCGGGCCAAAGCCACCCTGTAGAGCGGTCGAGACTTGCCGTTGCTGAAAAGCCCGCTGATGGTCCCATCGTTGTCGATCTGGATGGAGACCAAGCTGCCCTGAGCATAGCCGTCCTGGCTCAGGAATCTTACGGTGGAGCCCCCGGCGAACTCGGTGGTCCCGTCCAGCCCGGTGCCCCCCTCGGCGAGGCTCTCCCCGAAATCGAAGCTCACGGTCTGGGGACCACTGGTGCCGAAAAACTGCACGCTGAAGGGGGTGATGGTGGTCTCGGAGGCCAATCTGCCGTCAGTGAAGCTGAGCGTGCCAGCGGCCACCTCCTGATTCACCCCGGAGGTCCCCCCGCTCAACTCCCCCTGATCCACCACGGCATGCCAGTCCCATTGGGTGTCGGTGACCTTGCGGAAATAGATGCTGACCTGATGGCCGTTTCCCAGGGCGTCGTAGACGGTCAGGGTAGTGGAAAAATTGGAGGTATTGACGGGATCAGTGGGGTCCCAGGGATTGGCAACCGGGTCGAGGATAGATGCATTGACATCCAGATTGACATAGATCTGGATATTGGACGTCTGCTCAGGCGCCGAGGAGATCCCCGCCAGATTGATGTCCTGGAGGTTGCCCGCCACGTCTCCGTTACTGTCCAGGGCCCATCCCTGAAGGACATATCCTCTAGGGTTCACGAGCAGGCCCTCCGCGTTGAGTATGAACTGACCGGCGCGGGTGTAGTAATTGGCCCCCTCGTGGTTGACTATGAAGAATCCGTCCCCATCAATGGCGAGGTCCGTGGCCGAGCTCGTGGTCTGGAACGAGCTCTGGCTGAAAAGACGCTGGATCGAGTTTACTTGGACACCCCGCCCCACCTGTAACTGGCCGGAGCCACCTACCAGGCTCTGGCTCAGGATATCCTCAAAAGAGATTCGACTGGCCTTGTATCCCACGGTGTTGACGTTGGCGATGTTATTGCCGATGACGGACATGGCCTGGCTGTAGGCATCCAATCCGCTGACTCCCGTATAAAGTGACGAAAGTGACATCTTCCTCACCTCCTGTCTGATGCCTCCCCGTAAGGTGCAGGAGTCCCATCTCGGGATGCGCTCCCAGTCTCCTTCATGGCCCTTTGACCTCCAGGATGTCGCCCAGTTCCACCTCCATCCCCTCAACCACCAAATGGGCAGTACCCTCGCGGAACAGGACGGCCTCCACGCGGCCCTCTCGCTGCAGCTCACACTCCACAGGTGCCCCTGTAATGTCCTTGGCCGCCACTTCCACGGTGTAGAGTCCGTCGGGCACGAGGAGCCCCTCCTGATCCAGGGCATCCCATGTCCATCCGTGCTCCCCCTGGGGCCGGGGACCCAGGTCCACCCGGCGCACCACATCACCCGTGGAGTTGCGAAGGATCATCCTGACCTGTTGAGCATCGCCCATGAGACGGAAGCGGACTGGGGTGGCCCTGCCCTCCTCGACCCGTATCCCGTCACCCCGGATCGTGACCTCACGCCCCAGAAGCGAGAGGACCTGGGCGTTGTGGGACGAAGCCTGGTAGAGGGCGAGGGACTCTAGAACCTGATTCGTCTTCAGGGCCTGCTCCACGAGACTGAAGGTGGCCAGTTGTGCGGTGAAGTCCTTGGCATCCAGTGGGTTGAGGGGATCCTGGTTCTGGAGTTGGGCCAAAAGGAGCCTCAGGAACTCCTCCTTCATCCCACCTCCCTCGACCCCTTCGGCCCCGGAGGAAGGATCTGCCCATAGAGAGCTGGAATCGACCGCGGGTATCATCTTCTCCTCCTAGCCCGCATTATCCACCCACAGTGGAATGATGCGGTATAAGTAGTTCACCTCCTGGTCCTGGAAAGGTCCCCAAGGGCTTGCCTTGGAATATCCTGGGGTTTGGGGGCGAAGCCCCCAACTTTGTCGGCCTTTCGAGAATTGTGCGGACTAGTATCCTCCCTTCAGATGACGACGTGAATACGGCCCCCGTCCGGATGGGGCTGAGGGTCGCTGCCGATCTCATCCTCTCCTTGACCCTCTGGGGAGGAGAGGATCCCTTGGCCAAGTCCTCTGGGACGTGGAGAATCCCCTAGGAAGGACCGACCCGTATCGCCACCTGGGCCGCCGCTTCCCACTTGGACCTCCATCTGGCGCAGGAAGAGCCCCTGCTGCTGGAGGTCCTGATGCAGGTGATGGGCCCCTGCCTCGAGAATCCGCTTTTGATGGAGGCCCTCGGTCAGCATCAAGGTCCCCACCTCTTCCCCTTTGACCTTCACCCGCATGTGGACCCGCCCCAGATGCTCGGTCTCCAAGGTGAGGCTCATGGAATGGACCGTCGCCGGGCCTGTGGCGCCCCCTGGTCGGAAGGTGGACAGCCCCTGCGATCTCTCCATGGGGGCGGATCCCTCTCCCCCGGCCCTCCCTTCCCCCCGCTGCACGGCATGTGGGTCGGTGAAGGCCGGAGGGGCCGTGGAAGACATCTGGGGACATTCCTGCACGGCACCCCCCCCTGCCATGCCCTGGAGCGGCCCCCCTCCAGTGGACCCGGGGCCGCAATTCTCCTCCCGGCCCCCCATGAATCCCTCCGCCTTCGGAGGGGGCCCGTCTCCTGGAAGGACCCTGTTCAAGGAGGATGCCACCCCCTGGAACCGAGCCGGTGCCGGCCTTGAGGGGCATTCATTATCTGCGGCTGGCTCCATCCCAGCGCCCGGGACACCCGTCCCCTCCTCGGGGCCTGGGGATCCCTCCCTCGATCTCCTCATCAGGGGGTCCGAGATGACCCCCACCTCTCCTTTCACCGCTTCGGAGGCCCATCTCTTTGAAGGAGAGGGCTCCCCTTTTCCAACACTCCCCTCTTCGGGCTGCAGCATCAAGCCGATCGGCTGTGAATCCTTGCTCATCTTTCCATCGGGGGTCTCGGGATACTGGGAGGCGACGCCTCGGGGGGGAGGAGACCCGCTTGCCTCCGGAAGCCCCAAAAGAAGAGCCTTGCCCAATACGGGATCACCGGGCTCCCCGTCCCATCCTTGGACTGACACCTCCTCTCCTTCCTGGCGCGCCTCCTCCCCCTGAGGTGCGAGAAGCCCCGAGAGGAGATGGAGGAATCCCATATCCACCCATCCATCTGAGGAGGGCGGATCCAAGGATGCGAAATCCTTGGTCAACAAGACCGGTACAAGGGCCAGGACTCCCATATCTCTCCCCCGAAAAATGGCCAGCCTCAGGATGATGCAAGGGGAGTGCCAACAAAGAAAGTCCTGAGTTATCTGAGTGAAATCAATACGGTTACAATCGTCCGATCCCTTTCAAGCGAGGTGTGATAGAGGAAGGATTTACCCCCATGTGGAAAGATTTGCACGACGTCTCTTTCTTAAGGAGGGCTTGGCTGCAGGAAGAAAACGCTTTCAAGGACTCGGACCCAAGGAGACCCCCCGCTGGGTAAGGACCCGGCTGATCTCTCTGGCCCTTTCGGGGTCTACATACCCCCAGATCCTCCCCGCCTTCCGGCTGTTCATGCGTTGCAAGAGGGCAGCCGCTGTGGGGGGATCGAGTTGGGAGAGGATCTTGCCAGCCTTCTCAGGGGTGGTCTCATCGAATACCTTGGCCAGCTTACCCAGTCGTTCCTCAACCTGCCGGTCCAGTTCCTGTTTGATCTGTTTTCGAAGGGCTTCCAGCCGCTTTCGTTCGTCCTCCAGCTTCTTCTGTGTCTGTCTGAGCCGCTGACGGGCTTCCTCCAGGTCTCTCCTTTTCGCCTCCAGGTGCTCGATGGTCTGAAGGATCTCCTGCCTCAAGAGCTTAAGACGTTCTTCTTCGGAGTGCAGGGCGGCCTCCCGTCTTGCGAGGGCCTCCTCCTTCTGCTTCACCTCCTCCATCATCTCCAGCGCGAAGCGGATGCGACTCTTGGCATGCGGGGCCCCTCGAAGATCAGTGAAAGTGGTTGCCCTTTCGAGTTCCTTCTTCTCCCCCCTCCGTTGGGCAGGCCATCCCCCCTGTGGTAGGGCGACCACTAAACCGATGACAAGGATCGTCCTCCATACGAGCCTTGGCGCGCTCATTTAACCCTCCATCTGACCCTAGGAAGGAGGAGCGTCCACGTCCTTCGTCTCAGGGCATGGAGTCCCCCCCATCGCCGAGGTTGCAAAGGGCCGCAGGGCTATCTCATCCAGATGTCTTGTCTCGGCGCGAACCAGGGAACGAATGAACTCCTCCCTTTGCCGTTCCTTCAGGAGCTCCAGAATCCTCCGATCCCGTCTCCGCCGGAGCCAGATGGACCGCACCTCCTGAAGGTGCGACTCGCACTCCACCAGGCTCTGGTTCAAAACCCGGATCTCCCCACGCAGAGAGGTCATCACCCATTGGAGCCGCCGCAGATCCTCGACCTTGACCTCGCTGCTCTCCAAGCTCGTCCATTGAGCCCCAACTTTCTGGAGCCGCCCTCGGAGTCGGCACAGATCCTGCAAAATACCCTCCCGACGTCTCTGTAGCTCTGCCATCTCCCTCAGGGTCTCTCTCTCCATCTGCTCGCGATACCGCAGAAGACGCTCGAAACGAAACCGAAACCCCATTTTCGGCCTTCATCTCACCGTGCGCCGGTCTCGGGTTCAGCCGGCAGCACTCGACGCAGTTCCTCCAGGGACTGCTGGAAGGAGACAGGTTCGTCCACCCCCTGTCTCAGGAATCCACGCAGCCCCTCGATAAGATCAAGGGCCTCGTCCACGCGGGGATCGCTGCCCCGCACATAGGCCCCCAGCTGGATCAGATCTTCGGAATTTTGATAGACGGCCAGGATGGAGATGAACCTTTGGGCCAGCTCCATATGCTCCGTGTCCACCACGTCCCTCATCACACGGCTGATACTCCCCAGGACATCGATGGCTGGATAGTGCCCGCGGTTGGCCAATTCGCGCGAGAGTTGAATGTGCCCGTCCAGCACGGAACGCACTGTATCGGATATGGGCTCGTTGAAGTCATCGCTCTCTACCAACACGGTATAGAGGCCTGTGATGGAACCCTCCCCCTCGGCATTTCCGGCCCGTTCCAGCAGCCTCGGGATAAGGGTAAAGACAGATGGGGGATAGCCTTTGGTGGTGGGGGGTTCGCCGGCAGAGAGGCCCACCTCTCTCTGTGCCATGGCGAAGCGGGTCAGGGAGTCCATCAGCAGGAGTACATCCATCCCTTGATCGCGGAAGTATTCCGCAATGGCCGTGGCAAGGAAGGCCCCCCGAAGCCTGACCAGGGGTGGCTGCTCGGATGTAGCCACCACCACCACGCTTTTTCGAAGCCCCTCATCACCCAGGTCCCGCTCGATGAACTCCCGCACCTCCCTTCCCCGCTCTCCGATGAGGGCGATGACGCTCACATCGGCCTGGGTGAACCTCGCCATCATTCCGAGCAAGGTGCTTTTCCCCACGCCGGATCCGGAGAAGATACCCAGCCTCTGTCCCTTGCCGCATGTAAGGAGGCCGTTGACCGCCCGGATCCCCAGGTCCAACGGGTCATGGATCCGTCTCCGTTTGAGCGGATGCGGGGGGGATGCATAGAGGGGATAACGCCTCCTGGAATCCAGAGGGCCCTTTCCATCCAATGGCCGACCCAGTCCGTCAAGCACCCGTCCGACGAGTCCTTCGCCCACAGGGACCAAGGCGGGATCCCCGCAGGAGATGATCCGGCAGCCGGGGCCGATCCCCCTGGTCTCACCATAGGGCATGAAGAGGACCTCTTGATTTCGAAACCCCACCACCTCGGCCACAATGGGCTCTCCTTCCCGCTCTTTGGGATACACGAGGCATTGGGAGCCCACTGTGGCCCCCGGTCCCCTTCCCTCGATGAGAAGGCCCACCACCCGGGTGACCCTCCCGTTGAGCGGGACAAACTCCATCTCGTCGATGACCCGGTGGTAGCGGCGGATCCTCTCCTCAGGGATCATTCGGTCCTCTCCCCGGTTCCCTCGATGAGGATTCGATTGAAGGCCTTTTCGATCTCCTGTATCTGTCTGTCGATCCTAAGATCCAGCTCGCCCAAGGAGCACTCCACCACAGCGTCACCTCGGGACAGGCCCTCGTCCTCCTCGATCCGCAATGAACGCACCGATTCCATCCCCTGGATCAGCCGCGACCTCCACTGCTGGATCATCTCCAGGTCCATGGGATGCACCCGAACCACCACTTCGTCCTGTGGATCGAGGCGCGAGAGGGCATCGTGAAGGATCCCCACTAAGGCCTCCGGTTGCGTCCGAAGCTCCACATGAAGGATCTTCCGGGCCACGGCCAGGGCCAGTCGGACGATCTGCTCCTCCGCCTCGCGGCTTTGGATCTCCACCAGATGGAGCAGGCGGTCGTACGCGGCCTGAAGTGCCCGAAGGCTGCTTTCCGCGGCCTTCTCCGCGATCTCCCTCCCGGCCCTCTCTCCCTGGGCGAATCCCTTCTCAAAGGCCTCCCTCTCCACTTGGATGGCCCTCCCTCGGGCCTCCTCCAGGATCCTCTCGGCCTCCATCTCGGGAGACGGAGGAGAAGAGGACGGCTCCCCGAAGGGATCCTCCTCCAGGCGATGAAGCGGCAAGAATCCCCCCTGTGGAAGCCCTCCCTCCTGGTGGAGCAGTGGCCGGAACGTCTCGGAGACCTTCTCATGGGCCTCCTCCCAAGGAGTCCAATCGTTAGATGAAGACATCGTCCTCCTCGCTACCTCCGATAACGATCTTGCCTTCCTCCTGGAGGCGAAGCGCCACCTTGATAATCTCCATCTGGGCCTCCTCCACCTCCGAGAGCCTGGTGGGGCCCATGGCCTCCATCTCCTCCTGAAGCACCTCTGCAGCGCGCTTGGACATATTATTGTAGATCTTCTCCCGGATTTCCTCGTTGGCCCCCCGAAGGGCCTTGGCCAGCAATTTGGTGTCCACCTCTCTGAGGATGCTCTGGATGGCCAGATCGTCGAGCCGAATGAGGTCCTCGAACACGAACATCAACTGCTGGATCCCTTCGGCCAGCTCGTGGTCCTCTTTCTGGAGTCGCTCCATGATCTCGGCTTCCACCGCCTTGTCGGTATGGTTGAGGATCTCCGCCACCGTCTTGAGTCCACCCACCTCCCTCCCCACATCGCTCAAGTTGAGCACCTCCGCCTGGAGGATCTCTGAGACCTCCCTCATCACCTGAGGGGAGACGTCCTTGAGCCGCGCCATCCGATGGACCACCTCTACACGAACCGCCTCTGGAAGACGGGAAAGGACCTTTCCCCCCACCTGAGGATCCATATGGGCCAGGATCACAGCGATGGTCTGGGGATGCTCCGTCTTAATGAACTCGGCCACCACTTGTGGATCGGACCGATTCAGGGACTCAAAGGCGTCCAGCCCTTCGGGAGAGTGCAGCGTCTCCAGAACGCGCGAGGCCGCCTCGCGGTCTAGAGCCTTGTGGATGAGGCTCTCCACAAAGTGCTCTCCCTGGGCCAGAATGGCCCCTCCCTTCTGGAATTCCTCGAGGAACTCCTGGGCGATCCTCTTGGCCTCTTCCAGATCCGGTGGAGGCATCTTCATGATGGCCAAGGCCACTTTCTGGACCTCCGGCACACTGAGCCGCCTCAGGACCTTGGCCGCGGTCTCCTCTCCCAACAGCTGAAGGAGGACCGCCACCTTCTCCTGGGGTGATCTCTCTACCCGGGTCTCCATCCTACTGTTCCCTCCGCATCCACGCCCTCAAGGCCAGAGCAAAACGCTCGGGGTCGGTCTCTGCCAATTGAACCAGTTGCTGGCTGGGCAAGGAGACCCCGTCGGGGCGTGCCTCTTCGGGCTCTGCCTCTAGTTCCTGTACAGTCTTAGGTAGTTCCATGGGCTGAGGAGAAGGCTGAAGCGCCGAGAGGAAACCCTTGACGAACGGCCGCACCACCAAAAGGATAAACAGCGAGGCGATCAAGCTTATCATCCCGTAACGGGCCAGGGGTCCAGAACCCCACTGCAGGAGCCGTTCCAACCATGCTGGAGGGGCTTGATCCGCCGCGGGCTCCCGCATCCGTTCGAAGGGGATGCTGGCCACCCGTAGCTGGTCTCCACGGCGTGGGTCGAGGCCCACAGCCTGTTTGACGATCTCCTCATACTGCCGGAGCTCCGATGCGGGGCGGGGGACCACCTGCCAGGTCTCTTTTCCGTCCTGCCCCACCACCTTCTTTCGAACTCCGTCCACCAAGACGGCAACGGTGAGCCTCCGAATCCTCCCCATAGGGGATGTGGTCCTCCTCGTGAGCCTGGAGAGCTCGTAGTTGATGATCTCGTTCTGCCTCTGATATCCACTTTGCCCCCCGGTTGCTTGAGTTCCTCCTTGCTCCGTGGTGTTGGACAGGACGCCGGGGATGCCACCCACCACGGCTGCAGGACCGCTGGAGGTCTCGGAAACCCTCTGCTCGCTCCGCACGGCCACTTGGTCGGGGTCGTACCGCTCCTCGGTCTGTTCCACGCGGTCGGGGTCCAGGTCCACATTGACCCTGGCCAAGACATGATCCGCGCCCACCAGGGGTTCCAAAAGCCCCTGAATCTTCCTCTCCAGCCTGCGCTCCAGCTCCCCCTGCAGATCCAGGAGACTGTCGGTCACTCCCTGCCAGCTCTCCTGATCCGCCATGGAATAGAGGACCTTCCCGAGGGTGTCGACTATGTGGACGTCCTTGGGCTCCATCCCCTGGACGCTGCTGGCCACCAGGTGAGCGATCCCTTGAAGCTGCGAGGGCTGAAGGGCGGCCCCCGGCTTCAGGTGCAACACGACCGTGGCCTTGGGCGTCTTCTCCTCGCGGACGAACAACGACTCCTCAGGCATGCTCAGGTGGACGCGGGCTTGGACCACTTGAGGAAACTGTCGGATGGTCCTGGCCAACTCCCCTTGAAGGGCCCGCTGAAGGTTCACCCGCTGAACGAACTCAGTGGCTCCGAAGTTGTTCCGGTCGAAGATTTCGAAACCGACTCCCCCGCCCTGGGGGAGCCCCTCTGTGGCCAGCTCCAGGCGGAGCTCATAGATGTTCTCATCCGGTACGAGAATGGTACTCCCTTCATCCTGCAGCCGATAGGGTACTCTCTTGGCGCGAAGACGCTCCACAATGGCCGCTGCATCCTCCCTGCCCAACTGCGAATAAAGCACCTTGTAGGAGGGCCTCCCACCCCACAGGACTAGGAGAACCAGGGTCGCCATTACCCCCACAGAGACCCCAAAGAGCGCTACCTTCCTAGGGGTGTTGAGCCCCCCCCAGAAACGCCTCCACTGGTTCATGAACCCTTCTATGGAAACGGCCACCTCAACCTCCTCTACACCCCTGACCTGTCACAGATCGGGCACCCTTACACCTGCGTCCTCATGATCTCCTGATAGGCCTCCAGAAGTTTGTTCCTGACCTGCATCATGAGCTTGAAGGAAAGCTGGGCCTTCTCGATGAGGACCATGGTCCGGTGCAGGTCCTGGGTCCTCCCTTGAGCGATCTCCCGAATGGCATCATCCGCTTGATTCTGCAGGGCATTGACCTCCTCAAGTACTCCCTCCAGGACCTCCTGGAACCCCTGCGGGGCCTTGGTGTTGCCACGGTCCCTGGATATCTCCGTCCCGGGATCAGTTCCTGGCTGGACTTTGGGGCGCCACTGAAGCTCGTCCATGATCGACCTCCCGGCCCGCATCATTCACCAACGGGGGAATAATGCAGGGCAACCAGCTAAAATAACGGACTTTTTATCTTTCAGTTCTGTGGCATTTTTCCACAACTCCCTTGCCGGTCCCGGAAAGATCCCAAGGGCTTGCCTTGGAATATCCTGGGGTTTGGGGACGAAGCCCCCAACTTGGCCGGCCTTTAATGAATTATGCGGGCTAGTTCTTCATCCACGCACTTACACCCGCCCGATCTCCAACGCCTTCAGGAGCATCGCCTTTGTGGCGTTGAAGACCTCCAGATTGGCCTCGTAGGACCGGGCCGCGGTCATCAGGTTGATCATCTCCTCCAGGGGGTCTACATTGGGCAGGGTCACGTAACCTTTGTCATCCGCATCGGGATGGGAGGGGTTGTAGACCACCCTGAGGGGACGGGGATCCTCGACCACCGCCGCCACCCGGACTCCCTGGAGTACGGCATCGCGTAGCGAGGGAACCTCCCTGGGAGTCAAGGGGAGATAGGTCCGGAACACCACATCCTTTCTCCGATAGGGGCCGCCCTCGGGCGTGCGCGTGGTCTCTGCATTGGCCAGGTTGGAGGAGATTATGTCCAGCCTCCACCGGTGGGCACGCATGGCAGAGACGCTCACATCAAAGATCTCCATGAAATCACTCATCGTCGACCTCCTTCAGTGATGGCCTCCTTCAGAGTGGCGAAGATGTGGTTGACGGCCCGTGTCAAGAGCTGGAACCGGATATGATTCTCGGCCAACTTCGCCATCTCGCCTTCCAGGCTCACGGTATTGCCGTCGGCCCGCCCCTCTCCCTCGGACCAAAGCTGTCTTTGGATCGGCCACTTCGGTGGCACCCGGGTGAGGCCCATGTGGCCTTTATGGGTGCGCACCAACCTCACCCGTACACCTTCCACGTTCTCCTGGAGGATCCTCCTAAAGTCCACATCCACGGCCTTGTATCCCGGAGTCTCGGCATTGGCCACATTGGATGAGATCAGGCGTCTCCGGAGCATGACCAGGTCCATTCCGTCTTCGAGCATCTTCAAGGTCCGTCCGACTCGACCGCCCCACATCATGGACAACCTCACAGCATCCCTGCAGGGAGGAAGCCCTCCCTGCGGTATTCCTGGAGTTTGTTGCGCAGGGTGCGGATGCTGATCCCCAGTTTTTTGGAAGCACGCGTCCGGTTCCACCCCTCCCGCTGGAGGGTCTGGAGGATCAATTCCCGCTCCACCTCTTTGACTGACCCCATCAGGATCCCCTTCGTGGCCGAAGGCATCTCCCACCCCTCCAGCCACAGGTCTCCCGTGTCGATGCGCGGCCCCTGGGCCAGTAGCACAGCGCGCTCCACAGCGTTCTTCAACTCCCTCACGTTTCCCTTCCAAGGATGGCCTTTCAGGGCCTCCATGGCCCTCGGGGTAAGTCCCGTGACCGCCTTCCCGTGCGCCCTGGCGCTCCTCTTGAGAAACCTCATGGCCAGAAGCGGTATGTCCTCGGGCCGCTCTCGGAGCGGGGGGAGGGTGAACGGGATAACATTGAGACGGAAGTAGAGGTCCTCCCGGAAGCTCCCCTCCCGCACACATCGGGCCAGATCCGCATTGGTGGTGGCAATAAGCCGCACGTCCACCGGGACGGGCTCCCTGCCGCCAACGCGGTCCACCACCCACTCCTGAAGGACCCGCAGGAGCTTGGCCTGCAGCAGTTGATTCATCTCCCCGATCTCGTCGAGCAAAAGGGTCCCCTTGTGGGCCTGCTCGATCTTTCCGATTTTCCGACAGTGGGCCCCGGTGAAGGCCCCCTTCTCGTGGCCAAACAGCTCGCTCTCGAGCAGGTTCTCAGGAATGGCCGCACAGTTGATGGCCACCAGTGGACGATCCTTCCTGGGGCTGTGCCGATGGATGAAACGGGCCAACAGCTCCTTCCCCGTGCCGCTCTCCCCCTGGATCAGGACCGGCACCTTGGACGAGGCCACCACCCTGGCCCGTTGCAGGATCTCCTTCATGCGGGGATCCTGAGTGACGATCTCGTCATCCTCCCCGCCGATGGACTCATCAGAACTGGACGACCCCGGGCCGAGACACCGTTGGATGGTCTCCCGCAGGGCCTCCAGGGAAAACGGTTTTTGAATGAAATCCACGGCCCCCTCCTTCATGGCCTCCACCGCCCCCTCCACGGTCCCGTATGCCGTAATAACGATCACCGGGACTGAGGGATCCGTTCCATGGACCTCCCGCAGGACGTCCATCCCGGTTCCGTCGGGCATCTTGAGGTCCGTCAGGACCAGGAGATATTCCCCTTGAGTTATCTTCGCCCGCGCATCCCTCACGTCCTTGGCCAACTCCACGGCATATCCATCACTACGGAGGGTTGCCTCCAGGGCCGCACGCATATGGTCATCGTCTTCCACGATGAGGATCTTAGACGCAGTCATTCCTCCATCGACTCCTCCACTCGCTTGGAAGTCCTCTCGGGGGCATTGAGGGGTCCCCCGTGATCCTCTCCTGCCGAAATGGGAAGGTGCACCATCACGGTCGTGCCACGCCCTTGGGCGGAGGTGATCCTGACGGTGCCCCCGTGAGCCCGGAGAATGTTGTGGACAATGGCCAAGCCGAGCCCGGTCCCTTCCGCGCGGGTGGAGAAAAAAGGGTCAAAGACTCGGGGCAAGACCTCCTTGGGAATCCCCTCCCCTGTATCCTCAATTCCCAGCTCGACCCATTCCTCCCCTACGTGACCCCGTGCACCACCTCGGTTGGAAGAGGCTATGGAGATCCACACCCGGACGCTCCCTCCCCCCGGCATGGCCTGGAAGGCGTTGTGAAAGAGGTTGAGGACGGCCTGTTTGATCATGGCTCCATCGGCCTGAACCCGGATCTCTTCATGGGGGATACGGTCTTGTATTTCGACCCCCAGCCTCTGGGCCAAGGGCCGGACGAACTCCACGGTCTCATGGAGCAGGGCCCTTAGATCCACCTCTTTCAAACGGGGTTTCAGGGGTTTGGCAAAGGTCAACAGGTTGTTCAGGGTGTGTTCCACTGCGTCGATGGCCGCGTCGATCTTCCCCACGATCTCCCTGCGTGCCGCGGCATCGGGCTCCTGGGCCAGGAGGGAGGCGAACAGCTGGATACTCCCCAGAGGGTTTCGGACCTCATGGACGATGCTGGCGGCCATCTCACCCATAGCTGCAAGTCTCTGAGTGCGCGCCATCTCCTCCTCCATGGAGCGAAGCTCTGTGAAGTCCTCCACGGTCAGCAGGTGGCCCATCTGAGTCCCGGCATCTGTCATCAACCTTCGGCGACGCAACCGCAGCCAGAGTTCTTCGCCTCCTTTGCGAGGAACAACCACCTCGCGGTCCCATTCCTCCACATCCAGGGGAACGCCCACGACGGGACTGTCACCATGGGAGAGGGCGCCCCTCTCCACAGCTTCGTGAAGTGTTCTCCCCACATCCTCCTCTTTGAGCCCCAGAAGGGTCCGTGCTGCCCTGTTGGTCATAAGGATCCTGTCCTTTGGGTCGAGCACCACGATCCCGACCCCGATCCCCTGGATGATGTTCCTCAGATACTGCTCCAGGCGTTCCTTCTCCCTCAGGTTCTTCTCCAGCTCCCGGTTGGTGACTTCCAGCTCCTTGTGCAGACGATCCACCTGAGATTGCAATGCCGCATAGGCTGCCTGAAGCTGCTGGGTAGACCGGTGGAATCGCTCGAAGGCATCGAGCCAACGCCTGGGAATCCCCTCCAGGACACTGAGGCGTTCCCTTCCCGAGTCCCTGCCCTGCCCCTTGAGGGGTTCCACTCTCGCGAGCCTCATCCCCCCTTGCCCTCCGACAGTCTCTCCGGGGCGGTCATGGCCAAGGCCAATCTCCGCCACAGGCTCCCCGGGGGTTGCTTCAACAGGCGGTCCAGATAGGCGTCGTCCCTGTCGGCGGCCGTGTCACCCTCTCCACCCAGACGGACCAGTTGATAGGCCGCCCAAAGCCCTGGCGGCTCTCCACCTGCCTCCTCGGCCACCCGTTGGTAGCACTCCATAGCCTCCCTCACCTTCCCCTCCCTCAGCAGGAGATCTCCCAGGAGGCACCACGCCTCGGCCCAGCGACCTCGGACTTTCAGCGGCTCCTTTGCCTCCATGAGGGTCTTCTGCAGGATCGCAATCCCGTCTTTCTCCTCACCATGGAGGAGGAACCATCGCCCCATAAGGACCAAGGAAGAGGGACCCCATTTCCCATGGGGTGCCTCGGCAAACCACGCGGCCAAGGCTGTCCGGTCCTCCGCATTCCCCGTGGAGGCCACCCATTGAATCAGCTTCTTCCCCAAGGAGCGCCAGGGGAATTTGGAAGGGATGCGCTCCATCCAGGCCCGTGCCTCCTCGGTGCGACCCAAGGCGAGCTGGACTCGAACCAGAGCGACGGCTGCTCGGCTCCGCAAGTTGGGATCCTTTGTCCCTTTATAGGCCCTCTTGAACAACGATGACGCAAACCGTTGGAATCCAGCCTCATCGGCTCGTTGCCCCACCTCCATCAGGACGGCTGGATCTCTCCAGAGCTCATCGGCCCAGGGAGCGGCGACCGCGAAGACCTCCAACACCTGGGACGGATCCGTAAGCTTCCCATCTAGGATCAAACGGAGGGCCAAACGCCCCAACAGCTTCCGAAATGTCGGGGTGACGGCCGAGGAATCGAAACCCTTCAGGCCGTTGGCGAGAACCTGGAAGGCTTCCTCGTCCTGTTGTCGAAAGTGCAAGGCCTCGGCAAACTTTAACACCGTCCGGTGAAGGTAGGGATCGTAGGGATCCAGGTGATAAATGGGGTGGCGCGGATTCAACCACTCCTCCGGAGGAGCACCCACGGAGAGGACCGGGGGGCGAGGCCCCCCACCATACCGAAGCACCACTGTGGTGATGCGGAGGCGGGCCAATCTGCCATACAGAGAGGTAGAGGCCTGCCGGATGAGATCCTCCCATACTACCAGGGCCTCGTCCCTCTTCCCCTCCATGAGCCGGGCCTCGCCCAAAAGATAGAGCCATCGAGGTCTCCACGGATGGAGGGGATAGAGGCTCAGTGCCGTCATCAGGGCCCAACCCGCCTTACGGGGCATCCTCTTCCACAGGGCCAGCCGGGCCTTGTTGGTGAGGCTCTCTGGGGGAATCCATTGGGCCTCCTCCCCACAGGCATCAGCCTGCAGGTATCGGATCTGGGCCTCCTGGACCCGCCCCAGGGCCAGGAGACAGTCTCCCATCCGATTCAGGGTCCATATCCTCTCTCCGGGAGGGAGCTCCTCCAGACGGACCTCTTGAAACTGCTCCAGAGCCTCCGTGTACCAGCCGGCCCGGAAGAGACATTCCGCCAGCGCGGCCTTGGCCGCCAAGACCCGCGTGGCCGATCCCCCAAGCCGGATCACCTTTCGCCATGCACTGACGGCCTCGTGGAAGTGTCTCATCCGCTGATACCCCTCGGCTATCCTCCAGAAGGCGTCCAGCCTCCAAGGAGCATCGGGATCCTCTCGGAGGGCATCCCGATAGAGGCTGATGGCGGGTAAAAAATTGCCGGTCTCCAGCCCCCGCCTAAAAGCCCTCTCTGCCCTGTCCAAGATTGGAGATCCCCGCAACCAACCCTCTGGAAGTGGACGATACGGTGACCGGAAGAAGGCGGGGTACCTGGGGGTGGGGAAGGAACCGGACCAAGGCGTGGCGGCCCCTGGAGCAGAAACCAAAAAAATGAACGCGAGGATAAGGACCAGTGTCCCTCCTCCGCTCACCTTGGTCCTCCTTCCGCAGAAAGATGCCGTCATGCTGACCTCCACCCGGCTTACTGGAAAAGCAATCTTTGTACCAAAGTTATGAAGGGACACTCACTGAGGATCTCATGCCATGGACTCCCATGCGTCTGAGAGCCTTCACTTCTTACGTGCACTGCGATGGGTGCCAAAAAAGGAAAGGGATCAGGTTGTGGGGGGTATTCCGCTATTCTTGGGAAAGTAGGAGAGGAAGGGGCCGCTTGGAGGAAGAAGCGGTGACAAGAGGTGTCACAGAGTTGACTCGGCGCCCCTCCCCTTCGCTGGCTCTTTGGCCGGAGCCTCGATCCGCTTCCGCTTCATCTTCTGGATAAGGGTGGTCCGCTTCATGCGCAAAAGGCGGGCCGCTTCCTTCTTTACTCCTTTGGTCCTCTGGAGGGCCTGTAGGATAAGCTCACGCTCGAACTGTTGAACTGCCGATGAGAGATTTATTCCCTCCTCGGGGAGGATGAAGCGACCCGTAAACTGCTGCACCGACGTCCCCGCGATCTTCTCGGGCAGGTCGTCCACCTGGATCGTCCCCTCCTGTTTCAGGACCACAAGCCGCTCGATGAGGTTTTCCAGCTCCCGCACGTTTCCAGGCCAGGAATAGGCCACCAACCGTTCCATGGCCTCCGGAGAGATCCCGTCCACCCGGCGCTTCTTGGACCGATTGAATTTGTCGAGGAAGTGTTCGACCAGGATGCGGATGTCCTCCTTGCGCTCCCTGAGGGGGGGTATGTGAATGGGGATCACGCTTAGACGGTAGTAGAGGTCCTCCCGGAATCGTCCTTCCTGAATGGCCTTCTCTAGGTCTTGATTGGTGGCAGCAATGATCCGAACGTCCACCTCAATGGACCGGATCCCACCCAGACGTTCAAAGGAGCGCTCCTGGAGCACCCGCAGGAGTTTGACCTGCAGGTGGGGGCTCATCTCCCCCACTTCATCCAGAAAGAGGGTCCCTCCGTTGGCATACTCGAACCGGCCGATCTTGGTACGATGTGCCCCTGTGAAGGCCCCACGCTCGTATCCGAAGAGCTCGCTTTCGAGCAAATCCGCGGGAATAGCGGCACAGTTTAGAGGGACAAAAGGCTTGTTGCTCCGTGGGCTTCGGTAGTGGATGGCCTTGGCCACGAGTTCCTTCCCGGTCCCGCTCTCCCCATAGATCAGGATGGTACTGTCCGAATCGGAGACTTTCTTGATGAGGTCGAAGATCTTCAACATGGCCTCGCTGTGGCCGATGATGTTCTCAAAACCGTACTTCTCTTCGATCTCCCGTCGGTACTGGCGGTTCTCCCGGTGGAGCCGCTGAAACTCCAGGGCCTTCTCCAACACCATCCTGAGCTCCTCCAGATCGAGGGGTTTGAGAAGGTAATCAAAGGCCCCCAGCTTCATGGCCCGCACCGCACTGGAGATGGTCCCGAATCCGGTGATGAGGATCCCCAAGGTCTGGGGAATGAGGGACTGGATGCTCTTGAGGACCTCCAAGCCGTCCGCCCCCGGCATCTTCAGATCCGTGACCACAAGCTCGAAAGGGGCTTGTCTGAGCTTGGCCAAGGCATCGGTCCCGCTGACGGCCTCGGTAACGTCATATCCTAGCTCGGTGAGATACTGGACCAGGTTGGCCCGAGCAGCCCCATCGTCCTCGACCAGGAGGACTCTCGCCCTCTCCATGGATCTCTTCTCCTTGAGATAATTGGAAAAAATTATCTGACACCCCCGGAGAGATTGTCAACCCCGTCCCTTGACCGGGGCAGGGCCATCCAGCGGCCGGCCTAAGTATGGGACTCATGAAGGCCCTCAGTATTCCAGCAGAATCTCAGAGAGACCCTTAGGGGACACGGCCTGAGGGCCGGTGACTAAAGGCACATGGGAAGCTGACCGATAAAATCTTGCAGAAGGAAGCGGCCCTGCCGGAGGGGATATCCCTGCCGTCATGGGCCGCCTCAGACACTAGGCCTTTCCAGCAGCTAGGAGTAGTTCGAGCCCATGGACGTCGCAACGGTCATCGGTCTCTTTCTGGGGCTGGTACTTATCATCATCTCCATCTTCATCGGCGGATCTCCCAGCATCTTCATCAACATCCCCGGCCTGCTCATTGTGGTGGGGGGCTCTTTCGCCACTCTCTTCATCAAGTTTCCTCTGCAGTCCGTGTTCAACGCGATCCAGGTAACCATGAACGCCTTCTTCGTCCGGATCGGAAATCCGGAGGCCATCATCGAGGAGATCGTCCAACTGGCCAGCATCGCCAGAAAGAACGGGATCCTGGCCCTGGAGAAGCAGGAGATCAAAGAACCCTTCCTCAAACAAGCCGTTAACTACTGCGTGGACGGCTACACCCAGGAGTTTATTTCCGAGAGTCTCATCAACGACATTCAGATCCTCCAGGAACGCCATGAGACAGGACAGAAGATCTTCAAAGGGCTTGGTGACGCAGCCCCGGCATTCGGGATGATAGGCACTCTCATCGGTCTGGTCCAGATGCTCGCCAATATGGACGATCCCAGGAACATTGGCCCCGCCATGGCCGTGGCCTTGCTGACCACCTTCTATGGGGCCCTATTGGCCAACCTGGTCTTTATCCCTATCGCCGACAAGCTGGAGTTGCGGAGCAGGCAGGAGATCCTCTGTCGAAGGCTTATCCTGGACGGTGTGCTGGGGATCCAGAAGGGAATGAGTCCCCGAATGCTCCGTGACAGTCTGCAGGCATACTTGGCGCCCAAGGAACGCAACAACGAGGGAAAAGGTTGAGGATGGTTCCATGAACCGCAACCCTCTCATCCGGCACCACAAGGCCTCAGAGGGCGCTCCCAAGTGGACGACCACCTTTGCGGACCTCATGAGCCTGCTCCTTTGCTTCTTCGTGCTCCTTTTGAGCTTCTCCGAGCTGGATCGCCAAAAATTCAAGGTCCTCTCCGGTTCTCTCAAGGAGGCATTCGGGGTCCAGCGGATCAAGAACGTCATGGACATGCCCAAAGGCATCGATATCATCTCCCAGGACTTCCAGGATCCCAACTTCATCGAGGAGACCCTGGTGGAGCAGATCCGAAGCACCATCCGGATGGCCAGGCTGGAGGGAAACGTCCGTGTCAAAGAGGACGAGCTGACCGTCACCGTCACCTTCCCAGACCGACTCCTCTTCGACTCGGGAAGCGCTGAGCTCAAGAAGGAGGCCCTTCCGGTCCTCGCCCGATTCCGGGAGATCGTCCGGAGCGCCCCGCATCAAATCATGGTGGTAGGACATACGGATAACATACCCATCCACAACGAGCGGTTCCCCTCCAACTGGGAGCTGTCCGCCGCCAGGGCCAGTGCCGTCATACGCTACTTCATCCGTGAGGGGGTTGCCGCCCCCTCCCGATTCTTGGCCGTGGGAAAGGCGGACACGGTCCCCGTGGCTCCTAACGACACGCCGGAGAACCGAGCCCGAAATCGACGGGTGGAGTTGGTCTTTCAGAAGCGGGTCGTCCCTTCTCCCCTTCCCTCCAAACGGAGCCGCAGGATCCTCGACATGGATCAGCTCCTCGGGACCGAAAGGCCCCCTGGGGCCAGGCCGCCGCGCAGGTGGCCTTGGTAGATGTGACCGGACCTCCTTCATGGGCCCTCCATCTGGGTTGATCCTGGGGGTTCCGTTGAACGTGTTAGCCCTTATCTGATGAGGGCCTATAAAGCCTTGACCCCAAGGGATTGCCACGAAGGCCCTGCAGTCATGACCTACTAGGCAGGAAATATATCTGGTTCTTCCGGAAGTTGGATACACGGTGGGCCCTCTTGGTCCATTACGTTGATAACCTCTCCCTCGTTGGGGAGGGGAGGGTATTTGGTCTATCTCGTCTGTTTCGTCTGTCTCGTCTACTTGGTCTTGGTTGGGTAGGAGAGGCTTTAGCCTCCCCAAAAGGGGCGACTGAAGTCGCCCCTCCCCGATAAAGGCATTGATCCTCGCATCCGGGCAAGCATTTTCATCCATCAAGGGTGCCCCGCCACAGGCGGGGCATGGGCAGTTAGTTAGAAAAAGCTTTCCTCCACCGAGGTACGAGGCAAGGCCAAGGGCTAGAGCGAGGGGCACACGAGTGAATTTGGATGATCCATACATTTGCTATGCACTGCTCTGATGGATTATAACTCCGGGTGGACCAGCCTATGAGATGGACTTTGGGACTAGATGAAACATCCTCTACGGAGCCCTTAGTCGTAGAGGGAGAAGTCCCCCAAAAACCACGGGAAAATGGGAGAAAGGACATGGATCGGGACTTGCGGAGCGTCCTTTGGAGAGCCGTGGAGGGAGAGCCTTTCGCTCGAAAGCTGGGCCTTAAGGTAACCTGCATCGAGGAGGGCTACGCTCGGGTCGAGATGGAAGCCACTGAGGATCTCCTCAATATCCATGGGATCATCCATGGCGGGGCTCTCTTTTCCCTGCTGGATGAGGCCTTTCAGCTGGCCTCCAACTCCCACGGACAGAAAGCGGTGGCCCTCACCATGAACGTGGCCTATCATGCCCCGGCCCGGGCAGGCGGACTCCTCATAGCAGAGGCCAGGGAGTTCCAGTGCACGGCCCGAACCAGCCACTGCGACATTCGGGTCACGGACGACCGGGGTGTGCTCATCGCCACCTGCCGCGCCCTCGCCTACCGAAGATCGGATCCCCTGACGCTCTCCGAGGTCCCTAAGGCCTCATCGGACCGGGAGGGGGCCTAAGAGGAAATCGGACGGACGGGCCCCGTGCGGCTCATTAGGAAGAGCACGACCACCACCAGGGACAAGGAGACCCCGGCGAGGACTGGAAAGACGGCATCGAGCCCCCAGGCCTTCTCCACGGCCCCTACCAGGCGTACCGATAGGGCCCCCACCCCGAAGACCAGGACGAATTTGGTCCCGAAGGCTGCATGGCGGAACCTGGGCGGACTGAACCGCGCCACGAGGGTATTCTCGATGGGCTGCATTCCAAGCAGAAAGAAGAAGTAGCCCACCCCCAGGAAGGCGAGAGGCAGGTCCCTCACCATCCCCATGAAGAAGGCCGCAGGGACAGTGATGGCATGAAAAACCAGATAGGCCCGTCTCGCCTCCAAGCGCTCGGCCACCCTTCCGCCTGCATACTGGCCCAGGATCCCCACCAAGTAGATGCATGAAGCCGTGGAGGTGGCCACCAGGTTGGCGGAGAGCCCCTCCCCGAGAAGACCTCTCAGGGCTTCCAGAATTCGAGGGGTATTCAGCTCGAAGTAGCTAGGGAGGACCACAGTGGCGCCCCGATAGGCCACTCCCCCCAGCATCATGGCCACCAAGAGGATGATGAAGGGGGTCAAGAGCCCCCCTTGCTCCTCTTCCCCTCTGTGCTTCACCTCGACCCGAGAGGTGTCCAACTCCATGACGATCATGAGACCCACCCCTATCAGGTTCAGGACCCCCAGCACCCCATAGACGGCCCTGGGACCCCAAAGCCAGTTGACCACCCCGGCCAGAAGGGGGGCCAGGGCAAGTCCCAGGTTTCCGAACATCCCATTGTAGCCGAGAGCCAGGCTCATCCGCCGGATCCCCATAGATATCAGGCCTAGGCCCGTGGGATGGTAGATCCCGCTGAAGAGCCCCAGGGCTGCCAGGGACAGGGACAGACGAGAAGGGTCCTCTAGCCAGAAGGCTGCGGCCAGCGAACTGACCCCTGCGCCCAAATAGAAGACGGTGAGGAGCCGTCCGGAGCCAATACGATCGGCCAAGATCCCCCACGGCAGGGCCGATACCCCGAAGAGCACGTACATCCAGAAGGAGAAACCCAGCACCTCGGCCATCCCCAACCCCAGTCTGTGGGATATGGGAAGGACCACCGCTGGAAAGACCAGCATATTGCAGTGGCTCAGGAAATGCCCCAGACAGGTGACGACGAGGATCCGGCGCTCTCGGGTGTCCATGGGATCCAAGGCAGGGCCCCCTCAACAGCGGTGACAAGCGACCCAATGGCCGTCTCCCAGGTCCCTGAAGGGAGGTTCACTATGAAGGCAGATCTCCTCTAACTCGGGGCATCGGGTGTGGAAAGGACAGCCCGAGGGGGGATTCAGGGGGCTGGGCACATCCCCATGCAGGAGGATTCTTTCCTTTCGGACATCGGGGTCCGGAACCGGAACCGCGGACAACAGGGCCCGGGTGTAGGGATGTCGGGGGTTGCGGTAGAGGTCCACATCCCGGGCCATCTCCACGATTCGGCCTAGGTACATGACGGCGACCCGATCGCTGATATGCTCCACCACGCTCAGGTCGTGGGCGATGAACAAGTAAGAAAGCCCCATCTCCTCCTGCAGATCCACCAGGAGGTTGATCACCTGGGCCTGAATGGAGACGTCCAGGGCCGATACGGGTTCGTCGCAGATGATTACCTTGGGGTTGAGGGCCAAGGCTCGAGCGATCCCCACCCGCTGCCGCTGCCCCCCGCTGAACTCATGAGGATAGCGCCTGGCATGCTCTGGACGAAGGCCCACCCGCTCCATGAGGTATGCCACCCGCTCTCGGATCTCCCCTTTGGAGGCCCGAGTGTGGTTCCGAAGGGGTTCCGCGATGATCTCACCAATGTTCATCCGGGGATTGAGGGAGGAATAGGGGTCTTGAAAGATGATCTGGAGTTTGGCCCGGGCCTTCCGAAGCTCCTCCTTCTGCATCCCCAGCAGGTCTCTTCCCTCGAAGGTGACCCGGCCCGAGGTGGGCTCGATCAGCCGAAGGATGCACCGCCCCACGGTGGTCTTGCCGCAGCCGCTCTCACCCACAAGCCCCAGGGTCTCTCCGGAAGCAAGGGAGAAGGAGACCCCGTCAACGGCCTTTACCCAACCCACAGTCCGCGAAAGAAGCCCTTTCCTCACGGGAAAGTATTTCCGCAGATCCTGCACGTCCAGAAGACCCAAGTCACCACCTCACGCCCAAAGCCAGCAAAGGACTCGACGGCCGTCGTCTCGATGGATCGTGGGGGGCGGCTCCCTCCGGCAGACCTCCTTGGCCTCCGGGCACCGCGGGTGGAACCGACACCCGGACGGCATCTCCATGAGGCCGGGGACAATGCCGGGGATCTCCTGCAATCGACGCCTCCCTGTGGTCTGTTTCCGACCGATCCAGGGGACGGAGCCCAACAAGCCGCGGGTATAGGGATGAAGGGGGTCGTGAAAAAGCTCCCGCACCGGCGCCTCCTCCACCACCTTTCCCGCGTACATGACCACCACTCTGCGGGCCATCTCCGCGATCAGGCCCAGATTGTGGCTGATCAGCACGATGGAGGTGTGCATCTCCTCCCGAAGCCGCAGCATCAGGTCCATTATCTGGGCCTGGATGGTCACGTCCAACGCGGTCGTGGGCTCGTCGGCCAGAAGCAGCTGCGGGTGACACGACAGCGCCATGGCGATCATGGCCCTCTGGCGCATGCCCCCGCTGAGTTGATGGGGATAGTCCTTGGCCCGGGCCTCCGGGGAGGGTATCTGGACCAACCGGAGCATCTCCACCGCCTGATCCCATGCCTCTTTGGGCGTCAGCCCCTGATGGAGCCGGATGGTCTCGGCGATCTGCTCCCCCACGGTGAAGACCGGGTTAAGGGAGGTCATGGGTTCCTGAAAGATCATGGAGACGGAGTTGCCGCGGATCCTTCGAAGCTGCTCCGTATCCAGCTCCAGCAGGTTGATCCCCTCGAACAGGATCTGTCCTTGGATCTCCGTGGTCCGCGGGGGAAGGAGTCGCAGAACGGACAAGGCGGTAACGCTCTTCCCGCATCCGCTCTCGCCCACAAGCCCCAGGGTCTCCCGACGCTCCACGTGCCAGTCCACCCCGTCCACTGCATAGAAGCTCCCCTCCAAGGTGTGGAAACGCACCCTCAGATCCCGTATGGCAAGCAGGGCCCCGTCCCTCATCCCCTCGCCCTCGGATCCAGAGCGTCCCGCAGACCGTCACCCAAAAGGTTGAACCCCAGCACGGCCAGGAAGATGGCCAGCCCCGGGAAGGTGGCCACATGTGGGGCATTGAAGATGTAAGCCCTTCCCGAGCCGAGCATGGCCCCCCACTCCGGGGTGGGAGGCTGGACCCCTACGCCCAGAAACCCCAACCCCGCCGCAAAGAGGATGGCCGTTCCCATCCCCAGGCTCGTCTGCACAATGATGGGGACGAGGACGTTGGGCAGGATATGCCGCCTCAGGATGGTCACATCCTTGGTCCCCAGGGCCCGGGCGGCCTCCACGTAGACCTGTTCCCGTACAGCCAGGACACAGCCCCGGACCAACCGGATGTAGATGGGGACCATACTGATCCCGATGGAGATGACGGTGTTCTTGAGTCCCACCCCCAGGATCGCCACCAGGGCCAACGCCAGGAGGAAGCCCGGAAAGGCCAGCAGCATATCCGTGATACGCTGGATGAAGAAATCGATCTTCCCTCCGTAGTAGCCAGAGACAAGGCCCAGCGGGACACCTACAAGCAATCCCACGGCCACCACCCCTATGGCGATGAGCAGGGAGACCCGGGAGCCGTACAGGATCCTCCCCAGGATGGACCGACCCAACTCATCCGTCCCCAAGGGATGCTTCCAAGAAGGCCTCTCTAGGGAGGCCATGAGATTGGGGGCCGAGGGATCTCCGGGGGACAGGACCGGAGCCGTGAGGGCGGTGAACAGATAGGCCAAGATGAGCAGCCCCCCGAAGACTGCAGCTCGGTTCCTCAGCAGCTTCATCCAACCCCGACGGAAGGGGCTGAATCCCACCGCCTCCTCCCCGGCAAGGGATGTGGTCGCGTTCACCTCACTCATACCTGATCCTCGGGTCCACAACAGCGTAGATGAGATCCACCACGAGGTTCACAAGGATATAGAGGAGCCCAAAGACAAGAATGGTCCCCTGGATCATCGGATAGTCCCGAGCCAGGATCGAGTCCACGATGAGCCGCCCTAGCCCGGGCCATGCAAAGACCGTCTCGGTGAGAACGGCCCCACCCAGGAGCATACCGAACTGGAGCCCTACCACAGTGATGATGGGTATCAGGGCGTTCTTCAGGGCGTGTTTGGTAATAACCCACAGCTCCTTGAGGCCCTTGGCACGGGCCGTGGTGACATAGTCCTGGGAGAGGACCTCCAGCATGCTCGAACGGGTCATGCGGGCGATAAAAGCCACCACAAAGGACGCCAATGTCAGGGAGGGCAGGACCACGTGCTTCCAGCTTCCCGTCCCCCCCGCAGGAAGCCATTGGAGGAGGACGGAGAAGACCACCACGAGCATCAATCCCAGCCAGAAGACGGGCATGGAGATCCCGACCAAGGCCGAAGAGGTGACCAGGTAGTCGATCCAGCTGTTGGGTCGCACCGCGGCCACGATCCCCGCCGGGATCCCGAAGAGACAGGCCAAGGAGATGGCCAGGACCGCTAGGAGGACCGTATTGGGCAGACGCGCCCAGATCTCCTGGATCACGGGGTTCTGGGTCCTGGCCGAACGTCCCAGGTCCAAATGAGCAAGCCGTGCCAGGAAGAGGGCGTACTGGACATGAATGGGCCGATCGAGGCCCAGTTGATGACGGATGACCTCCACTTCTTCCGGCGTGGCCATCTGACCGGCCAAGACCTGAGCAGGATCCCCCGGAAGCATCCGGAGCATGACGAACAAAAGAAGAGAGATCCCCAAAAGGACGGGAACCGTGGATATCAACCTCTTGATTACATACTGGAACATGGAGCCTTCATCCCGCCCAAGGGCCCTCCAGGGAAAGAAGGCCCCTTTTTCTTATCCATGTCTCCCCTTTGGGACCATTCTAGGACGATCCAGGAAGGGAAGAAAAGAGCCCTCCCTCGGTCAAGGAGGGCTCTCGAGTTCCCGGCTTCCCGGTCTGGTATCTGCCCTGCACCTACTCCATGGTCACATAGGTGGGATAGAACTTTTCTGTGGGTGTGACCACAAGCCCTTTGATCTTGCTCGAGTAGGCGATCACGAACTTCTCCACGTGGAGCCAGATCCAGGGGCAATCCTCCCAGATGATCTTGGAGGCCTTGATGAGGAGCTGCCTGCGCTTCTCCCGGTCCAGCTCCAGCCGCGATTGCTTCATGATGGCGTCGTACTCGGGGTTGCAGTAGAAGGAAGAACCCAGCCCCTTGGGTGGATTGACTTCACAGGTAAACTGCCCGTAAAGGGCCATATCCGCATCCAGGAAGAGCGGCCCCCACCCCAGGAGAAAGAGCTCCAGCTCAGTCTGATCCAGGGGCTTGAGCAGGCCTGCTATATATGTGGGCCAGTCGTAGGTCCTCAGCTCCACCTTCACCCCGATGGCCTGCAGATAGGCCTGGACCGTTTCGGAGACCTGCCTGTCGAACAGATACCGGCCGTTGGGGGTGCGCATGTGGATAGTCCGGGAGAAGTCGAAGTTGGCCTTCTTGAGAAGTTCCTTGGCCTTCTTGGGATTGTAGTCATACTGATGGTCCATGCGGGCGTAGCCGAAAAGCAGAGGGGACACCGGACCGTCCATGGGCTGTGCCGTATCGAAGAGGATCTTCTTGACGATGGCCTTCTTGTCCACGGCGTAGTTGAAGGCCTGGCGGACGAGTTTGTTCTTGGTGGGGCCCTTCTGACAGTTCATGCCCATGAAGATGGTTCGTGTATCCAGGGGCATCTCCACGGTGATCTTGGGGTCCGCTTTGAGGGCCTTTACATTGGCCGGAGAAGGCTTGTAGCAGATGTCGATCTGACCGGCCCTCAGCATGGCCTCACGGGTGGCCGTCTCCGGGACAATCTTGAAGACCAATCTCTCCACCGTGGGCTTGGGGCCCCAGTAATTGTCGTTGCGGACCAAGACGATGCGATCCCCTTTGACCCACTCGGCCAGTTTGTAGGGGCCAGCCCCCACTGGGTGCTGCCTGACATCGTCGCCGTACTTCTCGATGGCGGCCGGCGAGATGGGAGAGACCAAGGACATGGCAAGGGCGCCCAACAGGGGGGCAAAGGGGAACTTCAGCTTCAGCTGGATGGTGTAGTCGTCCACCACAATGCATTCCTTGACCATATTGATGGCGAAACGCAGGGGAACGCGGCGCTTGGGATCCAGGGCCCGGTCGAAGGTCAGCTTCATGACATGGGCATCGAAGGGGGTCCCGTCGCTGAATTTTACGCCCTTGCGAAGACGGATGGTCCAGGTCAGACCGTCCTTGGAGACCTCGTATCCCGTGGCCAGATGAGGCTCCATCTTTCCTTCCGGCGTCTCATAGAAGAGAGTGTCGTAGATCAGCTCGCACATGTTGAAAAAGAGGGAGGTGGTCTGTTCCTGAGGGTTGAGGGTGTCGGCGTCGATGCCGATGCCTATCCTCAGTTCCTTGATGTCGGCTGTAGCCAACCTGGCCTGACAGGTCAGCCCCAAGGCCAAGACCGCTGCAATACATAGGATGAATCCTTTGGTCCGTCCGCGGATTCCTTTCATGGAACACCTCCTTGCAGTGTATGAGTCAAATCCGTGAGTCCACCACGATCCGCCCCCCTTGGATGACCATCCGAAGGGTCTCCCCTCGGCAGAGCGGATCCACTTCCTCCAAGGGATTCCCTTCAACCACTACCAGATCGGCAAGTTTCCCCTCCTCAATGGAGCCCACTTCCTTCTCCCATCCCAAGACATGCGCAGCCTCCCAGGTCGCCGCACGGAGGACCTCTTCCGGTCCGTAGCCCACCTCCATCAACCGTCTCAACTCATTGAGATTGCATCCGTGTTCATTGAACGGAGTCCCCGCGTCGGTCCCCATGGCCACCCGCACACCTGCCTCTCTGGCCGCGCTCACGCTTTGAAGGTGGATGGGCTTCACCCGGTGGGTCTTCTCCACGGCGAACTGAGGGATCCCGGCCTCAGCCCCCTTCTCCTCGATATGGTAGAGGGCCGAGAGGGTGGGTACCAAGGCCACGTCCCGCTCCCGCATCAGATGGAGTATCTCCTCGGTCAGAAATATTCCGTGCTCCACGCTGTCGATCCCCGCTCGAAGGGCATTGAGGATCCCTTGAGCTCCTTGGGCATGGGTGGCGGTCCGCCTTCCGGCCTTGTGCGCCTCGTGGATCCCTGCCCGCAGCTCCTCCTCGGTGAACTGTTCGTTTCCCGGCTCCACGCCAGGGGTCATGACCCCGCCCGTGGCCATAAACTTGACCACGTCCGCACCGGACTTGAGCTGCTCCCGGACGGCCTTCATCACCTCCCACGGCCCATCGGCTTCTCTTCCGAACTGCCATCCGTGCCCCCCGGTCATGCAGATCATCCTGCCGCTGGCAAGCATGCGCGGTCCCTCCACCAGACCCGAGTGGATGGCCTCCCTTAATACCAAATCCACCCCGTCCTTTCCACCCAAGTCCCTCACGGTGGTGATCCCCGCATGCAGGGTTCGGCGGGCGTGTTCCGCAGCCCGCAGGGTCACAAGCGGAAGGGGGCTGCGTTCCAGCTCTCCCAGGGGATCGGGACTTCCGTCCAGACAAAGGTGCACGTGACAGTCAATGAATCCCGGAAGTAGGGTGCATCCCTCCAGATCAAACCTTCTGGCCCCCCGAGGTGGGGGCTTGTCCCCGGCCTCCACCGAGACGATCCGATCCCCCTCCACCACCACCGTCCCCTTCTCCAGGATCCGGCCGTCTCCGATGAAGACCCTTCCGCCCACAAAGGCCAATGCCATCCGTCGCCTCTCTCTCCCTTCTCAGCAAACGGCCTATGCGATTATTGAAGTGCTAGTTGTCTGTCATAATGGCTTGGGGCTCGGAGAAGAAGACCCCTAACGCGGCATTCCCACACGAAGGTCCCGCCCTTGACCGTCTGCGGGATGGATCCTATCCACTCCGCCCTCCCCTGTCAAGCTGAAGCGGAGGAATCAAACCCCTTTCCCCTTAATACTGCACCCCCCGGGAGGCCCGAAGGGGGAGGTGGTCTCCAGCCGTTCCTCGGCCAGGGTCACCGCCACCTGGCGGGGCATCCTATTCTCCTCCAGGCTCCTGCCAAGGACCTCTCGGGTGGTCTCTCGGAGCCGTCTTCCCAGCTCGGCCAGGATCTTGCCCGGATCCAAGGGGACCTGGCCCGTGAGGATCATCCCCAGGCCGCCCGCAGCACCGGCATTGGCGATGAAATCTGGGACCACTGCCACCCCTTTGCGGTGCAGGACGGCCTCGGCCTCATCGGTCACGGGGATATTGGCCCCCTCGACCACGAGCCTACCGCGGATCTGATCCACATTGCCCTCATGAATGGTGTCTGCCACCGCCGCAGGGATCAGGATCTCAGCATCCAGCTCCAGCCACCGGTCCCGGTGGAGATGCTCGTAGGAAAAGTCCAGCTTCCCTCGATCAATGTTCCCCATGTGGTCTTTGGCCGCAAGCATCGCCTCCAGGGGAAGGCCCTCGGGACGATAGAGCGTCCCCTGCACATCGGCCACCCCCACGATGGAGAAGCCCTTCTGAGAGAGAAAGTGCGCGGTCATGCTGCCCACGGTCCCGAACCCCTGGATCACCACGCGGGAGTCGGCGGGATCCATCCCCAGAAGATGGCAGGCCTCCTCGGTGACCTCGGCGATGCCGTATCCCGTCAGGATCTCCTCCAGGTTCTCCCCGCCTGCCGAGGAGGGATCGAAGTCATCGGGGATAGGAAGCTCTATCCCCCGCTGGGCCATCTTTTCCTTTGCCATCTTGGCCCACGAGAAGCCCACCTCGGCGTAGATCCGGGCCAGATCCTGTGCCGTGGTCCCCATATCCTCTCCTGCAATATAGAGCTCCTGCAGGAAGGGCTTGATCATGCGCGCAAAGGAGACCAGATGCTGCTCCTTGCGGGGGGAGGCCGGATCGGCCACGATGCCGGACTTGGCCCCTCCGGCCGGCACGCGCACGGCACTGAATTTATAGGTCATGGCCCTGGCCAGACGGCGCACTTCGTCCAGGGTCACAGAAGGGGTCATCCTGATCCCTCCTCCGGCCATCCCGTTCTGAAGGCTGTCCACCACCAGAAAGGCACGGGTATCCGTATCGGGATCATACATCACCACTTCATAGAGGGCCTCCCGCTGCGTCTTTGATCCCTTCATTTATTCCTCCTCGCCTCGAAGCATATAATCGAGGGCCCTTTTCCGACACTTGGTCTGATCATGTGAAAAGGCCACATCTGGTTCGTTTGATTCGTTTGGATGGTTGAGAGCGTTGGAAGCGTTCATCTTGTCTAACCCGTGACGAGATATGACCCCTTAACCAGGAGGTCGATGGTCTGATTGGGACGCCTCCCATCGTATGCATGAAAGTGTGACGCCACAGGGCGATCACGTATAGGTGTTTGGCGACGAACCCAAAAAAGACCAAACCAAAAACCCCCAACTCTTGACGGTGGCTTTTTCATAGGTATCTGGTCCTTTTGGTCCGTTTAGTCCATTTCGTTTGTTAATCCTCGGCGGGGGTCAATGCCTTTATTCGGGGAGGCTAAAGCCTCCCCTACTCAACGAGGGGAAGGCTATTTTCTCCTAATCGCTGGTGTGATCCCCACCTGACTCTCCCAAGAAGGCCTCGGCAAAGCGGACCAGAAACTCCACACCCAACGGCAGAATGGCCTCGTCCAGGTCGAACTCCGGGCTGTGGATCTCCGGCGTGGTCTCTCCCTCCTCCCCGCATCCCAACCTGACGAAGACGCCAGGACACCTCTGCAGCATAAAAGAGAAGTCTTCCGAGCCCATGGAGGGAGGAGGCTTAGAGACCCGATCCTCTCCCACCAGGGACCGTGCCACTTCCAGGGCGAAGGAGGAGCACTGGGGGTCATTGACCAGCACTGGATAACCCTCGATGATCTGAGCTTCCACGCTCACCCTGTAGGACTCTCCGATACCCTTGGCCATCCGCTGGATGGCGTCGTGGGCTTGGGTCCGGACCCCCTCGCTCAGGGTCCGGATGGTCCCCAAGAGCTCAGCCTCCTCGGGTATCACATTGAAGGTGGTCCCGGCTTGGAACCGGCAGATGGAGATCACCAAAGGCTTCAGGGGGTCGATCTGCCGGCTCACCACCCCCTGGAGGGAGAGGACCAGGGCCGATGCGGCCACAATGGGATCCGAGGTGCGATGCGGGTACGCGGAATGCCCTCCCTTGCCCCGGACTTTAATCACCAGCCCGTCGGCAGCGGCCTGGCAGGGGCCGGGTGTAACCCCGATGGATCCTTTGGGAAGCTCGGGCCACACGTGCAAGGCCACCAGGCGGTCCACCCGGGGCTCCTCCAAGACCCCGGCCTCCACCATGCGCAGCCCCCCTCCTCCGCCCTCCTCGGCAGGCTGAAAGAGGAATTTGATCCCTCCGGAAAGTGTGGAGCGCCTCTGCGACAGGTACCTGGCTGCCCCCAATGCCATGGCCATGTGGGCGTCGTGGCCGCAGGCGTGCATGACCCCCTCGTTCTGGGACCCGTAGGAACGCCCCTCCACCTCCTGAATGGGGAGGGCGTCCATGTCCGCCCGGATCCCCAGGATCGGGCCCCCGGCCTTTCCCTTCAACAGACCCACCACCCCGGTGTCGGCCACGCCTTCCCGGACCTCCAGACCCCAGGAACGAAGATGCTCGGCCACAACCCGTGCGGTCCTCCGCTCCTCGAACTTGAGCTCCGGATATCGGTGGAAGTCCCTGCGCACCTCGGAGAGCCATCCCTGCAACCCTCGGATCTCAGCCCTCACCGCATCGACCATCTCCTCTTGCCTCCTTCCTCATGGAATCTCTCCAGTGCCCCCCACGACCATCCGACCCTTCCCCCGCATTCCATACCCAAGGGTCCCGGCCAAAGACGGCTGGATCCGCGTGGCAGGTCTATCGATTACGGAACTGAGGTTTTCGACTTTCCAGAAACGCCCGAATGGCCTCCCTGGTGTCCTCGGACTGAAAGAGGAGGGCCTGGACCTCGGCCTCCCGCTCCAGGGCCTCCGACAGATCCCCTCCGGCCAAGGAGGCATGGATGAGCCCCTTAGCCATGCCGATAGCCTGCGTGGCCCATCGGGCCATCTTCTGGGCCCGCTTCTCCGCCTCCTCCATGAGGCGCTCATGAGGGATCACCTCATTGACCATTCCATAAGCGAGGGCCTCTTGTGCAGTGATGATCTTCCCGGTGTAAATGAGCTCCTTGGCCCTAAGCACGCCCACGAGCCTGGGCAGGATATAGGAGCCGCCCATATCAGGACCCAAATTGTAACGGGAGAAGACCATCCCGAACCGGGCCCGGTCCGAGGCCAGAATCACGTCTCCGCAAAGGGCGAGGCTGCATCCGCCTCCCACGGCCGCCCCGTTGACTGCCGTGATGAGCGGCTTGGGCACGTCGTAGACCCGGAGGACTACCCGGCCCACCTCCCTCATGGAACGATAGACCTCCACCGCTGACGAGCGGCTCCACTGTTCGATGATCCCCAAGTCTCCCCCCGCACAGAACGCCTCACCCGCCCCTGTCAGGAGGATGGAGCGGACCTCCGGGTCCTGCTCCGCATCCTCAATGGCATCCAGAAGCCCCCTGAGCATCCCGGCGTTGAGGGCGTTGAGCTGGGCGGGACGGTTGAGTTCGATGCGCGCCACTGCCTGCGATTTGGTGTAACGGACGAACTCCTCCATCATGCTTTCCCTCCTTGGGGAGGCCGGTGCGCCGTGCCCAAGGGCAGGCCCCTTGGGTGCGTCTCGGGCCGACACCCGGCCATGGGTGGACACCGGATTCAGCGCATCTTATGGAACACCCTCTCCATGCGATGGAAGGCCTCAGCGAGGACCTCCCAAGATGTGGCCAGATTGAGACGAATGAAGCCCTCCCCAGAGGGGCCGAAGTGGGTGCCGGGCTGGACCACCAACCTCCCCTCCTCCAGGAGCCTCCGGCAAAGCTCCTCGCTGGAAACACCCAAGGAGCGCACATCGACAAAGAGGAAGGGGGTGGCCTGAGAGGGTGTGCAGGCAACACCCGGCATCTCTTCCAAGCGTCTCAAAGATCGGTCCCGCATATCTCGAAGGTGTTCCACCAGAGGCTTGAGCCACCTTTCACCGGCCTCAAGGGCACCCAGGGCCGCAGCCTGGGCCAGGGTGTCGGTGTGCACCATGATGTGTTCCATGGCCTCCACGGCCCGATCCCTCAACCGCGGGGGGACCACCAGATAGGCCACCCGATATCCGGGGATCCCGAAGGCCTTGCTGAACCCGAAGACTGTAATGGTCCGGTCCAGGACCTCCTTCCCCAGAGAGGCCATGGAGATATGCTCTCCTTCCATCACCAGGTCCTCGTAGAGCTCGTCGGAGAAGATGGTCAGGTCGTTCTCCAGGGCAACCCGGGCCACCGCCTCCAGGTCATCGCGCCTTAGGACCCGCCCTGTGGGGTTGTGGGGGTTGCAGACCATCAGAAGCCGGGTCTTCGGGCCTATCCGTGAGGCCAAGGTCTCCTTCAAATACGCAAAGCCCGGCTCCAGCGAGAGGTCGTGAGGAACGGGAGTGGCCCCCATTGCCCGCACGTTCTTCCAGAAGGGTCCGTATACCGGAGAAGGAGTGAGCACGGCCTCGTCGCCGGGTCGCAGGGAGAGGAAACAGGCGAGAAAGATCCCGAACATGGTCCCGGGGATGATCAGGATTTCCTCGGCCGTGGCCGGGATGCTGTTCCGGCGGCGGACCTTGCGGGCAAGGATCTCTCGAAGCTCCGGATCTCCGGCCGGCGGTCCGTATGGGGTCCTCTCCTCCCGAAGCCAGCGTTCCACCGCTTGTTGGACCTCTTGAGGGGGTGGATAGTCCAGATCCGCCACCGACAGTGATATGACATCCGAATCCCAACGGCCCCACTTCTGGTGAGCACGAAGCCGAAGATAGTGCAAATCCACACGATCGAACCGAACCTTCATCCCCTCTCTCCCCTTGCTTCCTCTCTTAATAGGGCCTATGCTGATTCAAGGCCCTTCAGGTCCACTCACGCAGCGCTTGCCTTGGGGATCCCTCTGGATGGGTGGATTTGACCGGGGAAAGGTCGAGGCCCCGCAAAGCTTGGGGCCTGATGCGGCTCAATACCCATCCCTGGGCGCGCCAGAGCAGCCATTTTTCAACTCCAGCCCGGGTCAGGACCAAACAAAGGAGGCAGCCATGACTCAGTGGAAGTGCTCCACCTGTGGATACACCTTCACCTCCGATCGGATTCCGGATCAGTGCCCTTCCTGCGATGAGCGCTGTTCCTTCGCCGACGTCACCTGCTATGTCCCCGAATGCGGAGGCTCCGAATCGGGAAACATCGATCCGCGCCTGGTTCACACAGACCGCTCCAAGAAGACCTAGCCTCCTTCTATCCGATGCCGGAACCTGAGCGCATCCTTGTGGATATGGGCCAGCGTCCGCATTGCCCGCTCGGCGGTCTCGAAGAAGGGGATCCCGGAGAGGCAGAGCCGCTGGGCCAGCTCGGGCGGAAATCCCGGGATCCCCACCAGGGCCACGGCCGCCCTTCCCTCCCTGCGGACCTCCACAAGGCCATCGACTAAACGCTCATTGGACTGAGGGCTCAGCCCGATGCCGATCACTACCACGGCATCCACTTGGGGATCCCTGGCCAGTTCCTCGGTGGCCCGGATGTAGATCTCCACGTCCAGGGATGCTGTAAGCCCCACGTCCACAGGATTGCGGAGGCTGGTGCCCGTCTTGGGGACGAATCGGGACAGGGCCTCCTGGGTTTGGGGAGAGAGTCGGGGCAACCTCAATCCCTCCCTCCCGCAGGCCTCCGCCGCGCTGACCGCCAGCCCTCCCGGCCCCGACAGGATCGCCACCCGATCCATGGGCTTCCTGGGCAAAAGGGAGAAACCCATGAGGGCGTCCACCCACTCCTCATACCCCGATACTGTAACGGCACCCCCTTGACGGACCACCCCAGCCCAGATCTCCCCGGATCCCGCCAAGGCCCCTGTGTGGGAGGAGGCCGCCCGCCCCCCCTCGGGGGTGAGCCCCTGCTTCCATAGGATCACGGGTTTGGAGAGAGTTGCCTCCGTGAGGGAGTTTAAGAACCGGCGCCCCTTCTTGATCCCCTCCAAATAGGCACCGATAAGGCCCGTCTCCTCATCCGCACCCAGGTAGTCCAGGAAGTCGGCGCTGACGAGATCGCTCTCGTTGCCCAGGCTCACCACCTTGCTGAAGCGGATCCCTCTGGCGTGGGCCGATCGCCCCAGGATGTTGGCCAAGGACCCGCTATGGCTGATTAGGCCCACAGGCCCCGGATCGCGCGAAAGCGAGGGGAAGAAAGACAGCCCACTGCGAGGACAGTAAAGCCCCATGCAATTGGGCCCGATGATCCGCATTCCGGAGGCCCGGGCCGTCCGGACGATCTCCTCCTCCAGGGCACGGCCTTCCTCGGTTCCCGTCTCACCGTAGCCCGCAGTGAACAGCACGGCCCCTTTGACACCCTTCCGAGCGCAGTCCTCGATTACTGGAAGCACCCTGTGATGGGGAACCAGGACGATGGCCAGATCCACGGGACCAGGGATGTCCGAGACACTCCCATAGGCACGCAGTCCTTGTATCTCTGCGGCGTCGGGATGGATCGGATAGATGGGACCCGTGAACCCTCCCTCCAGGAGCCCCTGAAGAAAGACCCCCCCGATCTTCAACCCTCGAGGTGCCCCGACCACGGCCACGGATCGGGGGTGAAAGAGATCGTGAATCTGCCTACGGGTCATCTGAGCAGATTGATGCTCCATGGGGCTGCATCCCGTAAGTGCGGCTCAGACCACGTATTTAGGATTGACAGAAGGACGCTCTTCCACCTCTTTGCGCTTCTCCTCGTAACCAGCCCTCCCCATGATCCCGTATGTTAGATGCTTCCCCTCCTCCACGCCCGGCTGGTCGAAGGGATTTATCCGGTAGAGGGCCCCCGAGATGGCCGTGGAGTATTCCAGGAGAAAGAGGAGCTCCCCCACGCTTTTCGGGTCGATCTGGGGCAGCAGGAAGGTGCAGCTCGGACGTCCTCGATTGGCCAAGGCGATCTCCGTGGCCGCCCCCTCAGCCTGGATCAGCTCGGACAGCCGGTGCCCTCCCAGGTACCCGACGCTCTCCACGTCTCCATGAAGGCCGGGAATCTCCAAATCCTCCCGATAGCGTTCCACCCGAATGAAGTCGATCACCTTGTCGTGTGGGCCCTCAAGATAGAGCTGGACCTGGGAGTGCTGATCTGTAGTGCCCAAGGCCTTGACCGGGGTCTGTCCCACCTCGACCTCTCGGCCCTGTGTGTCGAAGCGCTTGCCCAGGCTCTCGGCCCATAGTTGCCGGAACCAGTCGGCCACATCGTAGAGGGCATCCGAATAGGGCATCATCACGCAGATGTTCCTTCCCTTTTCCGTGGCCATGAGGTAATGGGTGGCCGCGTGGACCATGGCAGGATTCTCCCAGAACCTCTCATCTCGGCAGCGGACTGCCATCTCCCGGGCGCCTTCCAGGACTTCCTCCACGGAGATGCCAGTCATGGCCGCAGGAAAGAGGCCCACGGGCGTCAGCACCGAGAAGCGCCCCCCCACCCCCGGAGGGATCTCCAGGCCCTGAAACCCCTCGCTCCGGATCAGTTCCCGGAGGAACCCCTTCTCCGGGTCCGTGGTGAGGATAAGGCGACGGACGGCCTCCTCCCTCCCCAGACGCTCCTCCAGCATCCCGCGGACGATGAGGTACTGGCTTATAGTCTCGGCAGTGCTTCCCGACTTGGAGATGACATTGAAGTAGACCCCGCTCCAGTCCAGGATATGGAGGAGTCCGGCAAAGCCCTCGGGGTCCACGTTGTCGGGAAAGAAGATGCGCGGACCATTGCGCTCTCCTCTCCCCAGGAGGTTATAGAAGGGCGGATTCAATGCGCTATGGAGGGCTTTCGGGCCCAAGGACGATCCCCCGATCCCCAGGACCACCAAGTCCGTGCACTGGGGCCGAAGCCTCTGGGCCAACTCCATGACCTTCTCCAACTCTTCACGCTGTTCGGGAAGGTCGAAAAAGGCCAGCTTCCCCCGATCCCGAAGCTCCATGAGCCATCGATGCCTCTCCTGCGCCTTTCTGCTGCAGCGATCCAGCGACTCCTCCGTGAGCCCCCCCCGAGGCCCGATGGATTCGGCCATGAGGTTGTGCACATCCAGTCGGATCATCCCCCACCTCCCCCCTCCTCCCAGGGGCGGAGGGAAACCACGGTGGATCCCCAGTCCCCGCCCTCTCGGTCAGCCGACCAGAATTCCTCCACTCCCTCGACTCTCCTCAACAAGGAGTGGATGCGCCGACGAAGCACCCCCTTTCCCTTCCCATGGATGAGACGCACCCTACCCATCCCCTTTCTGCGGCATGCCTCGAGATACTCGGGGATCAGGGAGGGAATGTCCTTGGGGTGGAAAGTGTGGAGATCCAGTGTATCCTCGATGGGGATCTCCACGGGTTCATCGAAGCGCACTGAGACACCTCCTGCCTGGGTGCTCCCGCCCTCCGGGATCTCTCGGTCGCAGGGCTCTATACCACGGAGCGGTAAGGGGATCAAGAGGGAAGGTGGCTCATCCTGAAAGCCGCTGCAAGGGGATCTCCTTGACGCACCGAAACCCCAGCCAGTGGGCCCCGTTTACGGGATCCTCCGGCGTCCATCGGCACGTGACCCTCACGAAGGTGGCCGACCCCAGAAAGCATCCCCCTCTCATGGGAGGATATTTCCCCTGCCATCGACCCTCGCACATCTCCCATACGTTTCCGCACATATCGTAGCATCCGTAGGGACTCACCCCCTCGTCGAAGAGTCCGATCTCCGAGGTCCGGTTCAGGCCGTACTCCCGCGAGTTGCATCGGTCGGGCACGAAGGTGTCTCCCCAGGCCCACCAGCGGCGGTCCGTGCCGCGCGCGGCCTTCTCCCACTCGGCTTCGGTGGGGAGACGTTTTCCGGCCCATCGGGCATAGGCTCGGGCATCCTTCCAACCCACCCCCACAACCGGCTGAAGTGGCTGATTCCACTGGGGGTCGTCCCAGAGCCAAGGCTTGCGGTGCCCGGTGGCCTCCACGAAGCGGGCATACTGGTAATTGGTCACCGGATAGCGGTCGATATAGTAGGCCTTCAGGTGGATCTCCCGCGCGGGGATCTCCGTGGCGAAGACCTGATTCTGGCGGTTGTCGAGAAGGAAGACGTGGCGGAGCTCCTCCTCGGTTATTCCCATGACGAAGGGGCCCTCTGGGACAAGCACCATCTCGGCCCCGTCGATGGGAGAGACGAGGGTTTCGGGGAGCGGCCCGTCACCCAATTGGGCTTGGAGGTCCCATCGGCTCTCGGGGGTCATGGGGTTTTCCTTTCCCTGCGATGGCGGGTCTCTTGTTTCGAGCCCCCACAGTATATCGATTTGGCCGACAGGGGGTCAATCTTCCCATGGTTATCGCCCCGCCTCCATGAGATGGAGTCCCACCACCCCCGCAAGGATCAGCAGGATGCAGAGGGCCTTGAGCGGCCCCAGGCTCTCGCGGAATCCCACAACCCCGATGAGGGTGATGAGCACAGTGCCCAGACCAGCCCAAACCACATAGGCGGTGCTTACAGCCAACCGCTGGAGGGCCAGGGTCAGAAACGCCAGGGAAATGCCATAGAACAAAAAGACAAGGATGGAGGGGAGAAGATGCCTGAACCCCCCGGCAAGCTTCATGCAAGTGGTGCCCGCAACCTCGAAGAGGATCGCCAAAGCCAGGGCTGCAATGTGCATCGTTTTCCAACCTCCTAGATGGCGCTTTACCGCGCCCGAACGAACCCTGTCAGGTGCCGACCTATTTCTTCTTTGGCCCTACACTTTACGAAAGATAGGCCGGATCGGGCAAGGCATGTTGGCATGGGCCCCGTCCCCGCCCGATTCTTGAAGGGCCCCTGGGATCCCCGTACAATTGAAATGTAACTTCCCATGTCACGCCTGGGCGCGACACCCTCGATGGATGAAAATGACTACCGTCTCGTCTATCTGGTCCTTTTGGTCCGTTTCGCCCATTTCGTTTTTAATCCTCGGCGAGGATCTATGCCTTTATTCGGGCAGGGGCGACTTCAATCGTCCCCTCTGGGAGGCTAAAGCCCCCCTACCCCGCTAAGACCAAATAGACGAGATCGACGAAACAGACGAGATCGACGAGATATTGGAAAGTCGAGGGCTTCTCTCACTTGTTTAGCCCCGTTGCGGAAGGCTGCAGCTGATGCTGGCTGAGCCGGGGCTGAGCTGTGTCTGTGGGTCTGCCCCTTTGGACAGGTGAGCTGGGACCTTCTCCCTGCATGAGGGGCAGGGGGCACCTTCCTTGGCCTCGCTCAGACGAAGGAACGCCTTGAAGTCCTTGCAGCATCTTGGGCAATGGAGATCAAAAAGTGGCATCACTGCTCCTTTGGCAATAGGATCACCCGTTTTCGAAAATCATCAGCCCGTCCCGTATTTTCTCTTCAGGTCGAACCTCTCGATCAGCGCCTCCATGGCCTTCAGGATATCCGGAGGCACATCGGGCAAGGGGGCCCTGCAGTGGCCTGCGGGAAGCCCCAGCAGCCTGACCATGGCCTTGATGGCCACCGGGTTGGGGGCTGAATATGCGGCCTCCAACAAGGGGATCAGTTCAAAATAGAGCTCACGGCATCTGCGCACATCCTCCCAGCACCGCCATGGCCTGGACAGCTCGGCCATCTCCCGGGGCGCCACATTTCCCGTGACATTGGCCGTACCATGACCCCCCAGGGCCAACGTGGGAAGGATGAGAGAGTAGACCGGGGAGTCGCAGCACAAGACCCTGAGTCTCCCTCGAGTCCCCTCCACCACGGAGGCAAGTTGCCCCACGTTGGGCTGGGCCTCCTTGTCGGCCACCAGATTGGGACATTCATCGGCCAGCCTCACTATAATGGAGGGGTCGATATTCACCACCACCCGTGCGGGGTTGTTGTAGAGGGCGACGGATATGTCCACGGACCGGCATACTGCCTTGAAATATTCATAGAGGGCTTCTTGGGGCGGGGTGATATATGCTGGTGGCACCACCACGATGCCGGAGGCCCCGGAGTCCTGGGCATAACGTGCAAGTTCAATGGTGAGCTCGGTGGAGCCTTGACCGACTCCGAAAAACACGGGTATCTTGCCCTCGCAATAGGCCCCCAGCTCCCTCATGATCCTCTTTTTTTCGTCGAGGGTCAGGGCCATGGGCTCTCCGGTTGAGCCCATGATGAGCAAAAGGGAGGTGCCGTTGGCAGCCTGGAAATCCACCAGTGTCTTAAGTCCCTCCAGGTCCAGCTCCCCCTTGGGTCCGAAAGGGGTTATCAAAGCCACCCAGGATCCTTCCGGGTAAATCAACTCCTCGCACATCAAAGGCCTCCTCACGCGGCGGTTCATCAAAAAGGGAGGTCCTTCGCTGAAGGGCCTCCCTTGGCTGGTCCAAACCTTTGTGTGTCTTTCAGAACTTGATGGCCAGGGAGGAGCGAGGCGCCGTAGTAGAGGGTGTCGTCGTCCTGGACATCGGGATAGGACGAGCGAGGTATGTCTGCGATGTCCTCGTCCAGTCCCTGGCCTGGCTTGATCTGGTGAAGCGCCCGCCCTGTGTCCGAGAACCACAGGAGCATATAGCCGAGTCTGACGCTCAGGCTCTTGGCCAGCTTTATCTCCCCGCCGAGACGGAGCTCTCCGAAGAGCCCGCCCAAGCTCTTGGAATCATTCAGGGACCAAGCGTCCCGATCGCCATCGTACTCATGAAACGAGACCTCTTGGTCGATGTCGGCGTAGTAACCTCCAACATTGGCATCGGCCGAAAAGAGGAAGAAGGGGCAGATCCTCCATCGCAGTCCCAATCCCACCTGGGCTCCGTAAAGCCAGTTTTCCATATCCACGTTTAGATCCGAGCGGTCCCTGGGGTCCCGGGATAGTGGGGGCGGTTCATCGAACCCATCCAGTGTCATGGCATCCCGGATAAAAGTGATCCTGGGGCCGATCCTGCCCGTCAGTCCAAAACGATCGGTCTGCTGCCAGAGGGGTACATGGAGATCCACCTCAACACTGTGAAGCTCGGAGTACAGCTCCATGTTAATTATCCCCGTTGATTATCCCCGAATTCTTCGAAGTCCGGGAGATCTGCCCCCAGCGTATTTTGGCCGTTTGGACCAAACCGCGGTTCGATATCCTCGTCTTTGTCTGAAAGGCTAGTCTCGCGCCCAGCAGTTCGGCCTGTATAGGCCAAGGAGATGGACCAACCGCTGGGGAGGTCATATCCCACCTCTGCCCTCCAGCCAAAGTTGCCAGCATCGAAGGAGAGTCCTTTGAGTCGATCCGTCCCAAAGGTCTTTTCACCAGGGTCCAATCTGTTATTCCCATTGTCGTCGATCCAGAAGAGATCCTCCGCAGAGGTCTCGTCCACCAAGTAAAGGTAGGAGACATCCGCCCACCAGGACCCCCCGGCGGCCCAGGAAGTCCCTGTCGTGATCAGACCCCCCAAGCCCCAAAGGAAAAGCACAAGGGTCCTTTTTAATCCTTTCTGCAGAATCCTTTTCTCTCATTCCCCCCCCTTCTCCTTCTTTGCCCTCCAAAGTGGCCGGTGTTCGTTCTAAATGTTTAGAGGATAGTTTCGGGAAACCACCAACCTCGTCATTCTCTTGGTTCCGGCAGCTCGTCGATCCACCGAGCCCTCCAGTTGCTCTCGCATTTGAATAAAGAGTATCTCGCCATCTTCTGACTTGTTGGCCAGACGAGCCTCTCCTCCCGACTGGCACCAGGCGAGGTTCCATCCGAGATGCGTCTCTTCTTTCTGAGTCGGAATATCTTCTTATCGCTCATCTCCTCGTGGGCTTTTTGGACCTGGGTCCGAAGACCCCCTTGAAATTCAAATGAACATTGGCCCCACAATCCACCTTTTTTGTAAATGTCTTTGCTGCCACTTCCATCCACCACAAATGTCTCTGTGTCTTCCGGAAAGTCGAAACTCAGGCACCCTTCGCCAGCTTCTGACGTGAGATCCTGGTCGAAATACATTGGCCCGCAATATTCACCCTCTCCCTCATACTCCAGACGCCAATACAGCCTTCCAGATACTCTTGCATTTGTAACCTATGAATAGTCAAGATACTGATAACACCGAGAGAGGTCCCACCCCTTGATCTCGCTCCCCCTCCGGAGCTTGTTCATCTCACTTTCATTCATCCCTTCATTGGCCCGGTTGACGAATGTTTTCAATACACGCTGGAGCTCGAAATTGCAGTTCCCCCATAACTCTCCCTTGACGTAGACCCTCTTCTCGCCTTCTCCATCGAGGAGATAGATCTCCCCATACGAAGGATAATCGAAATCCAAAGATGCCCCTCCAATATATTGCGAGAGCCCTTTGTCCCGATAGAACGTGGCCCAGTAGCCTCCATAGCCATTTGGTTTAATAGTGGGCTCCCCCAGGTAATAGTCATATTCGGGGGTTAAAACCATATAGAACTTCTGCTCCGGCAGGTTTATCTTTTTCCCATCAGTATGGCGGTAGCATTTATATTCCACTGATACACGCCATAGACCCTGGTACCACCATTGGCCCATCTCCCCCACAGGATGCCGGGATGCTGAAGGCCATAAGGATGAGCACACATCCAATCGAGATCAAAGACCTTCGGACCGACATGATGTTCCTCCTTAGAGCTGTCTCCAATGGATTTGGAAAATCCTCTATTTCAAGTTGTTAGAGAATCTTCTTGTTTGAGACTGAATTGGATTTGCCCCTTTGACGTAAGTTCGGAGAAGCGAGGGTGATTCGTTGAACCGGAAACTCGGAACAGTTGTCCAGTGAACCGGCGTCTTCCAGCAAAAGTAACGATATCGGTCAGATACTAGCAGTTGCTGGGTCAAAAGAGCGGCCCTTTTACGAACGGGCCTTACTCTTTCACATTCATCTGCATTGTCAAGGGAAATCATGCATCCAATGTGCCTCGCTGAATGATTCCACAATGTTCCCCATTGGGTCTTGAAGATGCTCAGCTCCCATGAAGGCAGGTCCAAATCGCCCCATGAAATAGCATGTGCCTCCAAGACTTTCTCTTCGAACGCTTAGTTTCAGAAGTCAGGTTTGTGCGGAATATTATCTGAGAAGAAGCTGTTCGAAAATGGCCTTGACAAATGAAAGATGGGGAAGTAAAAGCCCAATATCCGAGATTTTGTCTCTCGGAACCCTCTTCTTTTTCCCAAACACGGTCTTCGGGTGACCTGTGGAAGGATTTCGGTTGAGGCAATTTGTCTTTCATATTGTATGACAACGCTGATTCTAGTGGGGCCTAACCTGGCGCTTGCTCGGAGAGCCACAGAATACAGACCCTGTCTTGCACGGCCCTGAACTCAGGATCATTGGTGATGATCCGGCCTTTGACGCGCATGGCCACGGCAATACAGAACGCATCCGCGTAGGCCACTGCGTGATCGGCCTTGATCTCCGCTGCTTCTTTGACAAGATCGTCATCTACGGAGAGTATCTCAACGGGGAGCTGTTCCAGAAGAGCGAGGGCTTCTTCAGCCTTTCGCTTTCCGACCCTTCTTCGGACAATGTAGTAAAACTCCCCCCAGTTGATGCGGCAAAGGAGGGCCTTTTCTCCGGTGGCAGAGATCTGCCTGAGGATTCTTTGGACTTGTTCCCACCCTTCTTCCCGGTGGAAAAGGCTGACGAGGGCGAAGCTGTCAAGGATGACCTTAGGATTCGTTGTTTCGTTCGGCTTTGTGTTCATTGATCAGATCCTGCGTAAGGGAGAAGTCACCCTCCAGGAAGCCGCAAGCTGCAGTGATGGGGTCCGAGGGGGCAGGTTTTAAGACAATGCCATCAGGGCCTTCAATGAGATGGGCCTTTCCCCCTGGCTTGACCCCATATTTTTCCCTGAGCTTCTTGGGGATCAAAATTTGGCCCTTGGGTGAAATTCTGACTATAGCCATTTTGTATCCCTCCTTTAGAGATAAGAGTACTAAAAATATTTTTGGGTGTCAAATTAATTATTTGTTTTATTTTACAGACATAATTCTTACAAAAAAGGATTATTAGGAAACATTGCTGCCGGTTTTAACTAGACTCATTATAAGACCCGGGTATGTCAGGAGGGTTCGAATGGTCTAACGACTCCGGCATTATTGCCCAAAATCCCCGTCAAACCCCTTCACAGCTCTTCGGATTTGCCGGAAGTCACTGAATCTCGCTTGAAGGATCGGCTCGATGTACAAGGGATTGCGTCCTCTGTCTGAGTGGCAGGGTAAGAGGATGTGTCAGAGGGGAAGTGCTGGGTTGTCGGATGGATCTGCTAGCCGGGTGGTGGCCGTCGGGCCTGGAAAAAGGAGGAAAATCCATGTCTGTAGGAAGGACCATAGGGATCGGGATGGTTGTGTGTGGCCTTTTGGCTTTTCAATCCTTTTCGGCCTTCTCTCAAGGGAAACCCTCATCAGCAGTCGACCAATTGATAGAGAACTTGAAGGACAAGGACTGGCAGATCCGATGGTATACCGCCTCCTCCCTGGGAGAGATGAAGGAGGGACGCGTCGTTGAGCCCCTCATCGTGGTCCTGCAGAAGGATCCCAACGGCTATGTCCGAGCCATGGCCGCATGGGCCCTGGGTCAGATCGGAGCCCCGCGGGCCGTAAGACCCCTCATCGAGGCTCTCGCAGACGAGAGCCATGACGTGCGAAAGAGGGCGCCGCTGGCCCTAAAGCAGATCACAGGAAAAGACTTCGGAAAGGATCAGGCGAAATGGAAGGCCTGGTGGGAGGCGAAAAAGAAGTAGAGAACTGCTGCCGGAAGACTCCGCCCTGGTCTACAGTGACGAATCACCACTTACCCCTGGACCCGCCTTTAGCCCGCATTGTTCACCAATAGGGGAATAATGCGGGCTAACTACCTAAAATAACATGATAGTTATTCTTGAACCTTGTGGCATTTTTTCCACAACTCCCCTGCCGGTCCCGGAAGGATTCCCAAGCGCTTGTCTTAGAATATCCTGGGGTTTGGGGGCGAAGCCCCCAACTTCGCCGGCCTTTCAAGAAGTGTGCGGGCTGGGCTATTACCCTTTTGCCGAAACCGGCCAAGAAGATCAAACAGACGAACAGACGAGATCAATGAAATGGACGAGATGGACTGAATGGACCGATACCAGTAGCATCTCTTAATCTGGACTATTTGCCAGAGGCCGGCATGATTGGGGTCACCCTCGAAACCAGCGAATCTGAGACAACCCCTTCGGATCCCTCCAGAAGTGCAATCAACGCCGATGGTAGTTTGACGGAAGAGAAAGGAGAGGCATGATGGAGCAAAAAGGGGGGCGACTGAAGTCGCCCCTCCCCGATGAAGGCTTGACCCTCGCATCTGGGCAAGGATTTTGGTCTGTGAAGGGTGCCCTCGCCCCGCCCGTCAAGGCAGGGCATGGGGAGTTCTCATGGTGCAAAGGCTAAACAAAGAAGCGGTCAAGGAATCGCTTTCCGGGCAGAGGGCGGCTGCTGAACGGATAGAGTCCGAGCGGATTCGGTGGCTCCTTGACTTGAGCCCCCAGGATGCGCTGAGGATCTACATGGACCTCAGGCATTCGGCTATGGAGAGACTCCCTTCAAGGCCGTGTCGCACCTACTTCTTTCCATGCGTCGTGCTCTGGCACGTTTGGCGGAGAAGAGGAGCAAGAAATCTTGAGTCTCCTTCAAGCCGCAGCAGAAATAGCGCAATTCGTAGAATCCCAGAAGATCCCTTACCTCGTCATCGGAGGGCTGGCACTTCAACATTGAGGTGAGCCGCGCCTTACACGCGATGTCGATATAACCGTTGTTGTGCCGTCGGAGGAACTCGAGTCCTTTGTGGATGCGGTCTTGGAGCGATTTTCGGCCCGCATCCGCGATGCTCGCGAGTTTGCCCTCTGCCACCGGGTGTTGCTTATTGAAACCCGAGAAGGTGTCCCCACTAATATCTCCATGGGGATCCCTGGTTACGAGGAGGAGGCCTTGGAGCGATCGGTATGGGTGGATTTCCCGGAGGTGGGGAAGCTCCGCCTCATCGGTCCCGAAGACCTGATTATCCACAAATGCGTGTCCGGCCGGGCCAGAGACGTGGAGGACGTGGAAGGAATTCTCATCCACCAGCGCTTGGACTTGGATGTGACGTTAATCCGCAACTGGCTGCAAGCCTTCTGCTCCGTGGTGGAGACCCACGACCCCCTGGTGATCTTTGAGAAGGCCCTGAATCGGGCCCCAAAAAGCCCTGGAGAAAGGGGAAAAGTCTCCATGAACGAAGGATCCCTGTAAATTTTTGGGGTCCGAAACAGGGTAGTTGTTGAACAGATTCCACTGGATTTCAGATATTCCCGGCGAACGGGCGGGGGCGGGTGAAGTCCGGGACAAAAGGACGGTCGCTGGGGTCCATCTCCTCGGGATACTGGACGAAGAGGTTTCGGAAGCCCAACTGAAGCGCGTGCTCGATTACTTTGTGGAATTCATCGGGAAGGAGGGGACGGTCGAGACCAGAGATGGCCGAAGGCCGTTTTATTGGGGTGTATTGGGACATGAGGCTCAGGGGGAGGTCCTTCCCGAACTCCACGAAGAGCATGGTCAGGGCATCGAGGCTGTTTCTCACTTGGCTGGGGAGGATCAGGTGCCTGACCAGGACTCCCCTTTGGGCTGGGATGGGCCTTCCATCCGAGTCCTCCTCCAAAGGGAAGAGGAATCCCTTCTGCCGGATCATCTCCGAGATGGCCTCCAGGGCCACGGAGGGGTAGTCAGGACACCGGCTGAGCCTTGCAGCCAGGTCCCGGTCCGAGTACTTGAAGTCCGGCAGATAGATATCCGCGCAGGGCTCCATGAGCCGCAACGACTCCAGGGATTGATATCCAGAGAGATTGTAGAGCACCGGCATTTTACACCCCAGCCGCCGGAGCCTGCGCACGAGGGCCATGCAATGGGGAAGGACGTGGTCGGGGGTCACGAAATTGACGTTGTGGATTCCCTTTTCCCTCTGCAGGCAGACCAAGGTCCGGGCCAGCTCCTCCACCCCCATGGGGTGTCCCAAGCCCTCGTGGGAGATCTGGTGATTCTGGCAGAAGGAACATCTGAGAGAACATCCGGTGAAGAAGACTGTTCCCGACCCCCGGCTTCCGCTTATGGGTGGCTCTTCCCCTTTGTGGGCCTCTATGGCCGCAACGCGTAGTGTCGAGGTCTCCCCGCAGAAGCCCCTCCTGCCTCGGGTTCGGTCCACCCCGCATCCACGGGGGCAGAGGCGGCACGCGCGGTAGAGACCAAAAAGGGCCTTATCTTCCCGGTTTTCCGCCAATGTCCGATTCGCCCGAGTTCTCTCCACGGTCCGTCTCTCCAGGTATTCGTTGGTTTCGTCCATCTGGTCGATTTCGTCTGTCTCGTCTATCTCGTCGTTTCGTCTGTTTCGTCTATTTGGTCTTGATTGGGTAGGGGAGGCTTCAGCCTCCCCGAAGGGGCGACTGAAGTCGCCCCTCCCCGAATAAAGGCATTGAGCCTCGCCGAGGATTAAGAAACGAAATGGACGAGACGGACCAAAAGGACCAGACGGGGGCGGCGTAAGACAGATTAGCATGGAGTCGCCGAAGACTGAAATCGAGCAAAAGTGGAAGACGGACGAAACCAACGAAACGGACGAAATAGACGAGACAGTAGTCATTTTCATCCATCGAGGGTGCCCCGTCAACGACCGAGCATGGCAGTTTCGTCACCACTTCATTGAATCGGCCAGAACCGTTGCACCCGCGGGACCAAAGGGGTAGCATAACTACTTACGAGAATTCCGGAGGGAGGTTATGGCAGGGAAAAGCATCATCGAGAGGCTCTGGGAAGTGAACACTGAGGCTGAGATCTGGTGGGATTCATCTCCCATCATCTATGCCAGCTGGCGCAGGAAGATGATCGAGGGTGCATCCCACAAGGAGCAGATGAGCGCATGGCTGGACCGCCTCTATCATGAGGGCAACCGTCCGGAGGAGAACCTCTTCCGCGGGGTGACCACCAATCCTCCCCTCTCCTTCAACGCCATCAAGGACGACCCGGATTATTGGAGCCGGTGGGTCGATGAGCGGATACAAGAGGAAGGGCATACGGATCCCGAGGCCCTCTTCTGGCGCACCTACAAGGAGATCGTAAAACGGGGGGCCGAGGTCTACATGCCCCTCTTCGAGGCCTCCAACTATAAATACGGTTATATCTCGGGCCAGGTGGATCCCCGGCATCGTCACGAGGTGGAGAAGATGGTGGGGCAGGCCGTGGAGCTGCACGACCTCTCCCCCAACGTGATGATCAAAGTGCCGGGGACAGCCGAAGGATACGAGGTCATCAGGCGCCTGACGGCAAGGGGGATTCCCACCAACAACACCCTTTCCTTCACCATCCCGCAGTTTGTGGCCTGCATGGACGCCGTGGTCAAGGGGCTCGAGGAGGCCAGGGCCCAGGGGGTGGACCTCACCAGATGGCGTTCGGTCATCACGGACATGAGTGCCCGATTCGGGACTCTGGGGGATCTCCAGAAGGAGGCGGTGGAGCGGGGTATGGAGCTGAGCGAGGCCGAGGTCCGCTGGGCCGAGATCGCCATCTTCAAGAAGGCCTGCCGGTTGGTTGCGGAGCGAGGCGACTATCCCGGCAAGATGCTCCTCTGTTCCATGCGCATGAGCCCCACGGTGGACGGAGTGGTCCGTTGCTGGCACCTGGAGATGGTGGCCGGGGCAGACGTTGTCTACACCTGCCCGCCTCCCTTTCTGGAGGCCCTGCTGCAAAGGGGCGGGCATCTGGAGTTCCGAAACCGGATCGAGGAGCCGGTCCCCCAGGCGGTCATGGACAAGCTGATGAGGATCCCCTATTTCGAGCGGGGATATGAGGAGAACGGCTACACGGTGGAGGAGTTCAATCAACATCCGGCCCTTTTGGCCACGGCCAAAGAGTTCAGCGCCGCCACCCAAAAGATGGTGGACTTCGTGGCAGAGCGTCTGAGACAATCACATGGCTGACTCCCACAAGGCCTCTTGCTTTGGAATCGACCCCATGTCGAAAAAAGGAGCCCTTCCGATGGCTGTGGAACCCTTGAGCGGAGCCATGACACCGGAGTTCGAGCGAAAATGCATCAATACCCTCCGTTTTCTTGCAGTGGATGCGGTCCAGAGGGCCAACTCGGGCCATCCCGGGATGCCTATGGAGGCCGCGGATTTGGCATATCTTCTCTGGAGCCGGGTAATGCGCTACAACCCGGCCAACCCCCGATGGCCCAACAGGGATCGCTTCGTGCTTTCGGCCGGACACGGCTCCATGCTCCTCTATGCCGCTCTCTACCTCACGGGCTACGGACTAACCTTGGATGACCTCAGGAACTTCCGCCAGTGGGAGAGCCCCACCCCGGGACATCCGGAGTACGGCTGCACGGCCGGGGTGGAGACCACCACAGGCCCTCTGGGACAGGGGTTCGCCACGGGCGTGGGCATGGCCATGGCCCAGCGCTTCCTGGCCCGGCGCTTCAACCGGCCCGGGTTCCCCATCGTGGATTATTACATCTACGGCCTGGTCAGCGACGGCGATCTCATGGAAGGTGTGGCTTCGGAGGCGGCCTCTTTGGCCGGACATCTCGGTCTTGGGAATATCGTCTACATCTACCTGGACAACCGGATTACCATCGAGGGCCCCACGGAACTTGCGTTCACGGAGGATGTGGCCCGAAGGTTCGAGGCCTATGGATGGCACGTTGAGCGGGTGGATGGCTATGACTTGGAGGCCGCGCAGAAGGCCATCCGGGCCGCGCAGGAGGAGACCTCCCGGCCCTCGCTGGTCATCGCGCGCACGCATATCGCTTACGGAAGCCCCAACAAGCAGGATACAGCGGCCGCTCACGGGGCACCTTTGGGAGAGGAAGAGGTCCGCTTGACCAAGGAGAACCTGGGCTGGCCCACGGAGCCAGACTTCTACGTGCCCGAAGATGTCCTGGCCTACTTTCGCAAGGCCCGGCAGCGGGGATCGGCCCTCGAAGAGCGTTGGCGGGCCCTCTTCCGTGAATATGAGGCCCGCTACCCCAAGGAGGCCCGGTTGTGGGAGTCCATGCACAGCGACCCCGACCCTGCCGACTGGGAAGACGCCTTGCCCCGCTTCCATCCGGATCAAGGCCCTGTGGCGACCCGAAGCGCATCAGGAAAGGTCCTGGAGGCCCTCGCTCCTCGCCTTCCCGGCCTTATCGGGGGCTCGGCGGATCTTGCCCCGTCCAACAACACCTACCTCAAGGGACTGGGGGAGTTCAAGGAGGAATGCGGGCCCAACATCCACTTCGGGGTGAGGGAGCACGCCATGGGGGCCATCCTCAACGGGCTGGCTCTGAGCGGATGCCTCATCCCCTACGGAGGGACCTTCCTGGTCTTCTCCGACTACATGCGGCCGGCCATGCGCCTTGCCGCCATGATGGGCCTGCCGGTGGTTTACGTCTTAACCCATGACTCCATCGGGCTGGGGGAAGACGGGCCCACGCATCAGCCCGTCGAGCACCTCCCGAGCCTCCGGGCCATGCCCAATCTGGCGGTCATCCGTCCCGCCGACGCTCAGGAGACCGTGGAGGCATGGAAGGCTGCCCTGAGGCGAAGGGAAGGTCCCACGGCATTGATCCTCACCCGGCAGAAGGTCCCGGTCATCGACCGTTCCCGCTACGCCACGGCAGAGGGGCTCCAGAGGGGGGCCTACATCCTGGCCGAGTCCGGGGAGACGCCCCCAAGGTTGATCCTCATGGGCACGGGCTCGGAGGTCCATCTCCTGCTCGAGGCCTTCCAACGCCTCAAGGAAGACGGAATCGCGGTGCGGGTAGTGAACATGCCGTGCTGGGAGATCTTCGATGAACAGCCCCGGTCCTATCAAGAGGAGGTCCTCCCGCCTCAGGTGAAGGCCCGTCTGGCCGTGGAGGCCGCGGTCCCTTTGGGGTGGGAGCGCTATGTGGGGCCTCACGGGGCCGTGCTGAGTATCCACCGGTTCGGGGCCTCCGCGCCCGGGAAGGTCCTCTTCGAGAAGTTCGGGTTCACTCTCCAGGAGATCATGAGGCTTGCCCATAAGCTCCTCGAAGGGACGTCCAAATGATGTCTCACCCCACGGCCCAAATATAAGCCTTGTTGGCGGATTTTCCGCCTCCGGCGGACTCTTTGCTCCTCGCTCCATGCTCTTGTGCTTTTTGCTCCTTGCTCCACGCTAATCTGCTCCTCGCTCCATCTATCCCCATGTGAGGCATTTCACCCCGTTTGTGTGATCTCGTTGACTTGCACAGTAGAGACGTTGGAGCTAACCTGCAAATATGTCACCAGGCAGATCGGAAAACCAAGGAGGGATGCATCATGAAGGGGAAAATCTTCACTCCTCTGTTACTGACGGGAATGCTCGCGGCCATGGGATGCGCCACAACCTATGACAGCGCCGTCCCCGCCAGCACCGGTGTGGGCGCCGCTGCAGGGGCCCTTCTTGGGTACGGCCTTACGGGCAAGGCCACAGGGGCCGCAGCAGGGGCAGGGGCAGGGGCTCTGGCCGGGGCCCTTACCGGGGTGGTCATCGACGAGTCCCGAAGGGCCCAAGCGCCCCCTTCACCAGCCCAGAGCGCACCCCCTCCGCCGCCACCACCGGCCTATACCTCCGCACCTCAGGCCTACGTGGCCAAGGCCGACCCCACACAGGGCCAGCTCATTAACAACACCCGGTGGCGCCTGGAGGTATTTGTGGACGACGATCCCGAGCCCATCCGCCTGACATCCCAGCAACACTACCCCCTCGGGCTGGATGTGGGGGAACACCGCGTCAGGGCCAAGGCCTTTGTCCAGACCCAGTTCGGGGAGCGCCTTGTGGGTACCTTCTCCCGGAACCTCTACATCGACCCCAAGGGATCCGGGTGGACTCTACGCTTCGATGAGGGTATGTTCTGATCCCCTGAGATACGTCACCCATCACATGGGCCCCTCGACCGAAAAGGGAGGGGCCCTCCTTATCGGAGGCCGTCTTCCTTCCTGGCCTCCTCCTTCTTGAGCCCGCCCACCCGCGGGTGAGGCCGTCCCGAGTCCGTGACCACCAGGGCGACCAGGATCTCATCCTCTCTCGGGGCGTCATGGACCCTCACGGGCATGGCGTCGAAGTGGGACCGGACAAAGGCGGCGTCCTTATAGTGAAGGGGAACGTCGATCTCGGCTCCAGGTCCCCCCATCTTCTTGGCAGAGGGGATGATGGCCTTGCCTCCTCCCACTGCATCGCGGAAGGGTTTGCCCAGCTTGGGGTGTAGGATGGCGGCCGCATGCTCCAGCTCTCCCCTGCTCCCCACAATGGCCCCCTTGCCGTAACTCTCCACACGCTCCGGCGCGATCCCCAAGGCCTCCACGGCCATCCTCCCCAGGACTCCGCCCAATTGCTCGCCCACATCCACCAGGGGGGCCAGGTCTTCCACGAAGTCCCCGGCAAAGGGGTTTTTGATCACGGCCACCGCGGCGGCACGCCGGGCCGGCGGATCCACTTTCCTCCCCCCATCCTCACGAATCTCCTCCACGATGGTGACGTACTTCCTGACCTCCATGGGTCATCTCCTCCTTCGCCACAGGTTCTCCGGTGCGCTTTGGACCTGCCCCGCTTCAAGGGCCATCTACGCCCAGAGATCCTCCGCACTCCTCAAGCCACGGCCTCAGAGACGGCGTCATCCCCCACAGCCCCCCCACTGCCACAAAGGCCCCGAGGACAACCCCTCTGCCGACCAAGGAGGAGGCCTTTCTCAAGGCCCTTCCCAGGGCCTCCCTTCGGGCTTCTGCGGAAAGGCCCCCCACATGGACCGTCACAGGGAGGTCAGGGATGTCCGTGTCCGGGTCAAGCTCCCTGGCAGGGAGGCGTCGGACCCCTGGGTCGTCCACGGTGCACGCGTTGGCCACGGCGGTGGCCGCAGCGTCGGCCAACGAGGCCCGATCCGCCACCACAGTGGCGGCCGTTGCGATCCCTCGGGTAAAGCTTCTCCCCCCCAGCCCGCTTGTGGCCACCCCCCAACTGGAGCGTTCTCGAGCCTCCAATCGAAGAAGAAACCGCGCTTGCGAAAGACCCGGCTCGGTGCAGATCCCCACCCGAACTTCTCCACCGTCCCGCACCCGCACGGCCACATCCCCTCCATTGTCCACGATGATGCGGGTCATACCCCGAGCCTCCAGAAAGTCCGCCACTGCATCGCTCAGGGAGCCAGCCACTGCGGCCATGGGAGTCAGATCCTCATCCCCAACCCGAAGGACGCTTTGGACCATCTCCTCGGCCACAGGGTCTCCCAGCGTGCTCATCCTGCTCTCGGGCCTCCTGGCCAGCCAAGGACGCAAAGCCGCCACCCGATCCAACAGGGCCAAGGCCGCTGCTGCTGCTCGAGCCGCCTCCTCGGGCTGGATGATCCGGCCCAACCATGCAGCGATCACCATCCTCATGGGGCCGCATTCAGCCAGGACCCGGCCTCGGGGCAGCTGGATGATGGCGGCATCACTGGCCATCTTCTCGACCCTGGGGGAAGACGGGATGGGGTTGCTCGGCGCGGAAGGGCCTCATGGCCTCCAGGTGTCCTCCCATACGTTCGTAGTCGTCCAGCTCCATGGTGTACTCCACGGGGCAGATGGTGGCCGGGGTGGGGGTCCAGGAGAAGGCCCCCTCCAGAACGCGGGAGACATCCACCAGGAAATTGATCCCCCCGCCCGGGAGAATGAAGGTGGGGGCCCCACCCACCGTGAGCACGGCCCGACCCTCGTGGACAGCCCGTGTGAGCTTGACGGGGTAACGGGCCACACCGGCCCTGGCGCTCCCTCCAGCGCCCCCCATGTAGAGGGCTGAAACCAGGGAAGGCTCGCAACTGGAGGAGATGGCCTCCAGGGCCTCGCGGGAACGATCCGGCAAGGGGACGCGATGAAACCGCCCGTCTTCCCCCAACCGGAACATGGCCGCCCTCTCCCCTGTGGTCTCCGTGATGAGGACCCGCATCCCAGGACGGGCCACCTTGAGGTCGACCCCGGCGATAACATCCAGAGGATCGATGATGGAGGTCCCCCCCCAGCCGGGGCCATGATCCCCGAAGTACCGACCCGGGGTGCTCTGCCTGAAGACGAGGCGAATCCCTGAGGGACGCACCCCCAGGAAACGGCCGGCCGCATGCTCGCTCAGCAGGCCCGTGAGATGGGAATCCAGGACGATCACCTCGTCCGCACCCTCCTTGAGCAGCGGGGCGAAGAGGCCCAAAGTGGCGCTCCCGCAGCCCACCCGCATGCTGCGGGATCTCTCTCCGTCTATGATGGGCGCTCGGCCCACCTGGATCTCCAGGCGGCTCCCTCCAGCGATGCGCAGGCGAACGGGCCTGCGATTGGCGATCTCGGTCACAACGCGGGCCGCCCAGAGTCCGTTCTCCCCCGTCAGGATGTTCACTCCTCCGATGGAGAGCATCTTGGAGCCGTACTGCTCGGTGATCACCATCCCCACCTTGCGCTTTCGGTAGAGAACATGGGCCCCTTCCTCCCCGATGGGGACGTCGGTGTCGATCTTGACCAGAACGCCACTGTAGCTCAGCGGCGCCTCGGTCACCACAGTCACCACATCCACCCCGTCCCGTTTTCCATGGACGATATATGGGGCGGGCTTGCAGTCGGGATAGGTGGTCCCGGCCCCGATGCCGGTGATCAACGGCCTCTTGAGGGGCTCCTGAGGATCCGGGCCCACTGTGTCCCGCACGGCATCGAAGGTCCGAAGAGGAGTCAGGCGGACGCGGCGCCCCCCTTCGTTTCTGTATCGCTGGCAGGCTCCCAGATACCCATCCTGAATCCGACAGCCGATGGGACAGGCATCGCAAAGGACCGCACCTTGGGGGATCTCCTCCGGAGGGCTGATGGCCTCTTGCGGGCAGACCCTCGCGCAGGCCCCGCAAAGGGAGCACCCCCCACCGACCACGGCTTTCTTTTCCCGCAGCCGGACAGCCGCGAGGGGACACACCTGAACGCAGGTCCCGCATCCATCGCATCGTTGAAGATCGACCCTCATCATCGCGTCCGCTCCCGGAACCCTCCCTCCAGGCCTATCTCCGATGGACCGTGGCGGGCCTTACGGCCGGCGGGGTATTCCGGCTCTTGGCCACCACCACATCCCCATCCACCAGGACCACAGAGACGGCCGGCACATCCCCGGCGGCGATGGCCTCCAGGGCGTCTCCGCCAACGGACCCCATGGGGGCGTCCAGGACGACTAGGTCCGCCTCCCTGCCCGGCTCGATGACCCCTCGATTGAGCTTGAAGGTCCGCGCGGTGTTCCCCGTGGCCATGCAGAGGGCCTCCTCGGGGCTGATGGGGGTAAGCGCGGCCAGGAGGTTGATCACCCGCAGGATTCCTAACGGGACGACACCGGTCCCCGATGGAGCATCGTTTCCCACGATGAGGCGGTCTTGAGCTCCATGCTCCACGATGAGTCGGGCCGCTTCCACAGCCACCTTGGGGTTGCCGCAGTGGACGAATTCCAGGGCATAAGGGGTCTCCAGGATGAGCCTCTCCACCTCCTTCATGGAGACGGCCGTGGGCCCCCCGTTCAGGTGCGACACCACATCCGGGTCCACCTGCATCACCTGATCGGCCGTCACAGTGGAGCTCCCCGGGATGGAGGTCCCACCCGTGTGCATCATCACGGTCATGCCGTACTTCTTGGCCCACCGTACCATGGGGGCCGCATCCTGGGGGGACTTGACGGAACCCAGGCCGACCTCCCCCACGACCCGCACTCCCTCTTCGGCCAACTCGCGGAAATCCTCCTCCACAAGCCCCTTTTCCAGGATCAGGGCCCCACCCAGGACCTTCACTCCGCCCGGACGAAAGGCCGCGAAGGACTTGGCCGCGAGCACCGCAAGGGCCTTGGCCCCCGCTGGATCCTTTGGCCGGCCCGGTAGATGGACCTCGCCTGCAGAGATGATGGTGGTCACCCCACCGTGGAGCTCGCTGTCCAGAAAGCCCACCTGCTTCTGGCGGGGGGTGAAGTCGCCCAGCACCGGATGACAGTGAGAGTCGATGAGTCCCGGACAGACCGTGGTCCCCTGACAATCGACCACGAGATCGGCCGCCCCTTCGTCCATCTCATCCAGACGGCCCACATTGTGGATGACCCCGTCCTCGATCCAGACGGCGTCCGCCTTGAGGGTGGGCTCTTGGATGCGGCCGCTTACCAGAACCCCGATGTTCTTGATCAGCACTTTGGACATGACCCGACCTCCTTGCCCCGGAAATGGCCGGCACGGACACTGGCCTCCAGGACCCTCTCCAGATTGGCTGGCAGGGCGCAGATGCGCTCCCCAAGGGCATCGGCGATGGCATTGAGGATGGCAGGGGCTGTGGGGATAAGGGCTGGCTCCCCCACACCCTTGGCCCCGTAGGGCCCTGTGGGCTCATTCTCCTCCACGATGATGGGGAGCACCTCCGGCATATCCTCGCAGGTGGGCAGATGGTAATCCTTGAGGGACTCCGTAATTCCGGGATGGAATTCCTCCATGAGCGCGAATCCCACACCCATGGCCACCCCTCCGTAAATCTGTCCCCGAACGGCCTCAGGATGGATGGCCCGCCCCACGTCGTGGGCAGCCACCACCCGCTTTACAGTGACCTCTCCGGTGAGGACGTCCACCTCCACCTGGGCCACATGGCAGGCGAAGGCATAGGTGGCATAGGGGATGCCTTGGCCCGTCTCGGGATCCAGGGGGGTGGTCTCAGGATCAAAGAATCCCTGCCAGCTCAGGGGCCTTCCACGCCCATGGGCTCGACGAGCGGCCAAGCTCAAGGGGATCCGGCGCTGCTCGTCCTGGGAGTCGACCACGAATCCCCCCTCCAACCGCAGCCGTGTCTTAGGCGCCTTCAAGAGATCCGCCGCCTCGGTGAGGAGCACCTCGGCCAGCTTGCCTGCTGCATCCCGCACCGCGTTACCCGATATGTAGGTCTGTCGGCTGGCGGAGGTGGCCCCTGCATTGGTCGTCCATTTGGTGTCGGCCACGACCATCCGGATCCGTTCGGGGTCCAAGCCCAGCACCTCCGAGCAGATCTGGGCCAGGACCGTGCTGGATCCCTGGCCGATCTCCGCGGCACCCGTATAAAGGGTGACGGCCCCCTCGGGGTCCATCTCGATGCGGGCTGTTGAGGGGTTCTGCATCCCGGTGTTGCCGATCCCGTACCACATGGCCCCCACCCCCACACCCCGTCTGCGGAACGGGGCTGTGGGAGCCTCTCTCCACCCCTTTACGGCCTCTTCGTAATGGGGGCTCACCGCCTCTATGGCACCGAGGATGCCCACGCTCGGGCCCAGCTGCTGCCCCGTGGCGGTATGGGAGCCGGGGCGCATGGCGTTTCGTCTCCGGATCTCCATGGGGTCGATCCCCACCGCCTCGGCAGCCAGATCCATCTGCGACTCATGGGCAAATGCCACCTGGGGGACCCCGAATCCCCGCATGGCCCCGGCCACGGGGTGGTTGGTGTACACACAGAGACTCTCCACCTCCACATTGGGGACCTCATAGGGACCTGTGGCGTGCACAGCCGCACGGGTGGCCACGGCCGCCCCGTAGGAGGCATAGGCCCCGGTATCGCAAAGGATTCGGACCCGCACAGCCTGGAGGCGCCCCTCCGGGTCCACTCCTGTGGTGTAATCGATCCTGAGAGGGTGGCGTTTGGAGGTAGCCGCAAAGGTCTCCTCCCTGGTGTAGACCAGACGGACAGGCCGTCCCAGGTGATAGAGGGCAAGAGCGATAAAGCCCTGGACGGTCAGATCGAGCTTGGAGCCGAAGCCGCCGCCGGTTGCGGCCTGCACGATGCGAACCTTGTCCTCGTCCATCCCCAGCAGCTCGGATACCTCCTTCTGGTCGTAATGGGGGTTCTGGGTGGAGGCATAGATGACCAGGGTCCCGTCCCGGTCCACGTAGCCCGCCCCGGCATCGGGCTCCAGATAGGCGTGCTCTACATGAGGGGTCCGATAGGTCCTGCGGATCACGTGGGGGCAACGTCGGAGGGCCGCTTCCACATTCCCCTTTCGGATTACGCGCCGGCAGAGGAGGTTGCCCTTTTCGTGAACACTGGGGGCCCCTTGGGACAGGGACTCTTGGGGATCGAAGACCGCGGGGAGCTCCTCGTAATCCGCCCGGATCAGCCTCAGGGCCTCCGCGGCCGCCCTCTCGCTTTCGGCCGCCACCAGGGCCACGGCCTCGCCCGCAAACCGGACCTTGTCCTCGGCCAGCAGGGGCTGATCCTTCTGGATGAGCCCGAAGCGGTTCCTCCCTGGCACGTCGGCCGCCGTGAAGATGCGCACCACACCAGGAACGCCCAAGGCCTTATCCAGGCGGAGGGCACGGAGTCGGGCATGAGGCACGGGGCTCCGGAAGACCCGGAGGACCAGGGGGGACGACAGTTCCAGGTCCGCGGCGAAGACCGCACGCCCCCGGGCGCGCTCCGATGCACCGATCCGCGGTATGTTTCTTCCGATCTGCCTCATCCCTTCCACGACCCGTTCAACACGGGAAGGAGGCTCCGCACAAGGAGCCCCTGTACGGCTACGGACTTGTATGCGGTGGATGCCCGGACACCGGCCTGCCCCACCATCTCATGGGCCAGGAGTCCTGCGGCCTCCCAGAGGAGCCCCTCGCTCAGTGGACGCCCGGAGAGCATCCGCTCCACGGATTCCATCCTCCGGGGCGTGGGCGTAGCCGCCCCCAGGGCCACCCTCACCAGCCCCAGCCTCCCCTCGGAGTCCTTTCTAACCAGGAGCGCGAGGTTGAGCCGGGCGATGGCCAACGCCTTCCTTCGCGCCACCTTCAGGAAGTCCCAATAACACCCCGCCCCCATCCTCTGTAGGACCAGCCCCACGATCAACTCCTGGGGCCGCCGGGCGTTGCGATAGGGGCCTACAAGGAACGACTCCAGGGGCAACTCCCTCCATCCCTCTAGACTTGCCAGGACCACCTTAGATTCGTGCACCAGGAGGGCGGGGATGCTGTCGGCGGCAGGGGAGCTGTTGGCCACATTCCCCCCCAGGGTGGCCACATTGCGGATCTGGGGGCTTCCAATGGTCCCGGAGGCCTTCTGCAAGACAGGGGCCGCCTCCTTGAGGCCCTTATGCTCCAGAATCTCCGAGAAGGTGACGCAGGCCCCGATCCTGACCTCCCCCTCCTCCACCTCGATGCGGCGAAGCTCGGGCACACGGGAGATATCCAGGATACACCCCCCGGAAATCCCTCCCCTCCGAAGTTCCACCATAAGGTCCGTCCCCCCGGCCAAGGGCCTTGTCCCTTCGCCATCTTCGGCCATCAAGGCCAAGGCCTCCTCCAGGCTGGAGGCCCTGACATATCGAAGCCCGCACCCCATCTCAACGCCTCGGGTTCATCTTTTGGGAGGCCGCCTCCACGGCCCTCAGGAGCTGCTCGTAGCCCGTGCAACGGCAGAGGTTCCCGGAGAGTGCCCGGAGCACCTCCTCCCGGGACGGCGAGGGATTCTCCTTTAGAAGGGCATAGGCGCTCATGAGGAACCCGGGAGTGCAGAACCCACACTGCACTGCATGGTGCTCCACCAATGCCTCCTGGAGGGGGTGAAGCCCCAAGGGGCTATCCAGGCCCTCAACGGTCAGCACATCCCGTCCGTCCAGCTGAGCCGCCAGCAGAAGACAGGCATTGACGGCACGGCCGTCCACCACGATGGTACAGGCCCCGCACTCCCCCATACCGCAGCCCTCCTTGGTCCCCTTGAACCCGAGCCGACCCCGGATGGCATGGAGGGCGGTCTCCCCGGCATCCACCTCCATGGACACGGGTCTGCCGTTGATCACGAATCTTATGGATACCCTCTCCTTTCCGGTCATAATACGTTCCACTGGCCCGGAGAATTCATGGAAGACCAGCAAATTGGTCCGGCTCGTCTATCTGGCATTTTCCGCCTCTGGCGGACTCCATGCTCCTTGCTCCATGCTCCACGCTAATCTGATTCCTTGCTCCATGCCGTACGTGGCGGAAGGCTATTCTCTATGTATAGCCGCCCCCATTATTCTCCCTTTGAGACCCCCTATCGCAGCATCATCCCGGGGAGGAAGAGGGCCAGCTGGGGGAAGAGAGTCACCAGGACCACGATGACGAAGATGGAGATCAGAAAGGGGGCGACTCCCCGGAAGATCTCTTCCACGGAGACTCCCGGTGCCACCCCCGCCACGGTGAAGACATTGAGCCCCATGGGGGGAGTGATCAGCCCCGCCTCCATCATAAGCACCGCGATGACGCCGAACCAGATGGGATCGAAGCCCAGATTCAGGATCACCGGGAAGACGACGGGTAAGGTCAAGACCATCATGGAGATGGCGTCCAGGAAACACCCCAAAAAGAGATATACCAGGATGATCATGACCAGGATAAGATAGCGAGAGACGGCGAGCCCGCTGGCCCATCCCGCCACCTTCATGGGGATGGTGGAGAGTGCCAGGAAGTAGCTGAAGACGTTGGCTCCGGCCACCAGAAAGAGGACCATAACCGTAATTCGGACCGTCTCGTAGAGGGAGGAGACGAGATTCGTCCGGGTGAGTTTTCTCTTGATCAGGGCTACGAGGAATAGGGCCGTGGCCCCCACGGCCCCCGCCTCAGTGGGAGTGAAAAAGCCCGCATAGATCCCCCCCATGACCAGAAGGAAGATGGCGAAGGTCTCCCAGATGGCGCTCAGCGCCGCAAACCTTTCCCTCCAGCTGACGCGTCCAGGGCTGGCTGGCGCCATCTCCGGGCGCAGCTTCACCCAGCCCACCACCACGGCGATATAGGCCGAGGCCAGGATGACACCGGGGATCACACCGGCGATGAGGAGCTTTCCGATGGACTGCTCGGTGAGCATCCCGTAGACGATGAACCCGATGCTTGGGGGGATCAAAAACCCCAATGTCCCGCCCGCTGCGATGCTCCCGGTAGCCAGACGGGGAGAATATCTGAAGCGCCTCATCTCGGGCAGGGCCACCGAACCCATGGTGGCCGCAGTGGCCACCGAGGAACCGGAGACGGCCGCAAAGCCCGCACAGGCTGCGATGGTGGCCACGGACAAACCCCCGGGCATCCTTCGAAACCACTTGTCGAAGGTCTGGTAGAGCTGATGGGTGAGCCCCGAGCTGCCCGCGAATCCGCCCATCACGATGAAGAGGGGAATCACGGTATAAGGATAGTAGGAGGAGACCTCGTACACGGTGCGTGCCACCACGGGGAGAGCTGCTTCCACGGAGGCCAACACGCTGATCCCCGCAAGGCCGACCAGCATGAGGGCGAAGGCGATGGGCATTCCCAAAAAGAGAAGCACAAAGACCAAGGCTGTTCCCAGAAAGCCGACCGTAACGGGATCCACCCTCTCTATCCCCTCACCAGAGACCTCAATGCACGGACGAGGTCAATCAAAAGCTCCAGGCACAGCAGAAAGGCCGCGACGGAGACCAACAGTCGAAAGGGCCTCTGAGGGACGCGAAGCATATCGGAGACCGTTCTCTCCTCTATCCCCACCACCCATCCTTGCCAGGCCAGAATCCCGATAACGAGAATGCTCAACAGGATCGTGGCTACCTCCAGGGCCGACCGAACACGCCCCGGGAGGCGCGACGTCAGCACGGAGACCACCACATGTCCCTTGACCTGGTAAGTATAGGCCACACCGAAGAGGATAAAGACCGCCAGCATATAGCTGGACAACTCCACCGAGCCGGGGATGGGCCGGGACCAGAGGACCCGGCCCACCACATCAGCGCTGGTGATCAACATCATAGGGATAAGCAGGAACATCCCCGCAGAGCAGATCCCGCGGTTGATCCACTGGATCCACTCCACAATCCTAGTCCACCCACTCATAAGCTTTCAGGCCCTCGAAGGGAGTTCCTCATCTCCACTCTGGGGGGACGGCCACCACTTCCACCCCTCGTTTCTTGGCCTCCTCGTAGAAGACCTTCACGACCTCCTTGGCCGGCAGACCCTTCTTCTCCAGATCCGCCACCCATTCCCGGGTCTTCTGCTGGAAGGCCGCAAACCAGGGCTTGGCCTTCTCCGGAGGCAACCTGTAGAGCTGGACCCCCTTGGCCTCGATCTCCTTCATCATGGTCTTGTACACACCCTGGGTCAGTCCCCCGCTGGTGCGGAAGGGATTGGAGCAGACCTCCTTGATCAGAGGCTTGAGGTCGTCGGGCGTCCTCTGCCAGCTGGCCTTGTTCATGGCCACCCCTTCGGTCACGCAGCCGAAGGTGGCTATGGTCCCGTACTTGGCCACCTCATAGAGCTTGAAGGCCAGCACCAAAGGGGGACAGGTCACTACTCCGTCGATGGTGCCCGTCTCCATGGCCAGGTACACGTCGCCTAAGGGCATAAAGACGGGCTCCGCACCCAAGGCCTTGATGTAGTTGGTCTGATGGCCTCCCGGGGTCCGGATCCGCAGCCCCTTGCAGTCCTCCATGCTCCGGATGGGCTTCTTGGTCCAAAGGAAGGACTGGATGCAGCCGTTCAGCTCGATCATCTCCACCTCAGGGAACTCACGATAAAGGACCCGTTTGTACACGGCGTTGCCGATGTCCGTGCTGATGTCCTTCCCATTGACCCAGGCGGCCAGGGACAACACGTCGCTCAAAGGGAACCTACCAGGCGTCCAGGTGGCCGTAAAGTAGCCCATATCGGAGAGGCCCTTCCTGACGATGTCGAAGTGCTCGGGGCCTTTGCCCAAGGCGCCCCCGGGGTACATGGTGTAGGTGATACGGCCACCGCTTCGCTTCTTCAGCTCCTCGAGCATGGGAATAAAGACTGTCTTGACCTCCCTTGCCACGGGCGGATGCCAGGTGCTGAATCGGATGTGCATTTTGCCGTCGCCCCCTGCCGGGGCCTTTGCAGGAAGCCCCAACCCAAGGAGGCCCAGGGCGACCATCAACACAACACCTCTTCTCTTCATGATGAATCCTCCCTCCTTGATGTTCGATTCCTTGGATCTTCGGTATCCTTGTGGACAGCCGTCGGGACGTGTCATCACCCCCCTTCCCTCCGGGCCTCGCCGCAGGGCCCTCTCCCTTTCTTTCGCTATTCTACACCCATCGAGCGGTCACCGTCTTCTCGTCCAGGAAAAGACGCATGGAGGCCATGCGGGACTTGGCCCGACCCAGGAAGGAATCCCTGCGAGACCCCAAGGGAAAGAAGGCATAGGGTTGAGGAATGGCCACGTTGACCCCCACGTTTCCTACATTTACCTCCCGAATGAACCTCCGCGCTGCCTTGCCCGATTGTGTCATAATGCAGGCCGAATGTCCCAGGTTGGTCTTGGTGTTGATCCACTCGATGGCCTCCTCCAGGTTCCCGCAGCGCATGAGACAGGCCACCGCGCCGAAGGCCTCCACTTTGGCCGAGGGCATATCGGGATGTCCGTCCTCCAGGATGGTGGGCCCCATGAAGTAGCCGTTGGGGTAGCCTTCAGGGAGGCTTCCCCTCCCGTCCAGGACCATCCGACAGCCGTCGGCCAGGGCCTGGTCGATCCACGAGAGGACTTTCTGCCGTCCCTCTTCGGTTGTGTACGGCCCGAGCTGGGTGGATTCGTCAAGACCGTAACCTAACCTCATGGAGCGGGCCAGGGCCACGAATTTCTCCTTCAGTTCCTCGTAGATCGGCCCGATGACCACCACATTGTCGGAGCCGAGACAACGCTGTCCGGTCATCCCAAAGCAGGACCGCAGGAGCCACTCGGCTGTCTGGTCCAGGTCAGCATCGGGCATCACCACCACATGGTTCTTGCCGTTGCCGTTGATGGATGCAGGCTTGCCCAGCCTTCCGCAAAGTTCATAGAGCTCCTTGCCGGCCCGATTGGAACCAATGAAACCGAGCCCCTTGATCTCGGGCTGCTCAAGGATGTAACGGTTGATCTCTCGTCCTCCATGGATCAGGTTGATGACCCCGGGAGGGAATCCTGTCTCTATGGCCGCCCGAAGGATCCACTCAGCGGCCACGGGGTCCTGCCGGCTCGGGCTGACCACCACGGAGCAGCCAGCCGCCAACGCATAGGGAACGAAAGATGACCAGGCGTGCATGGGAATGTTGCCCGGCGTGACGATGAGGAAGGGGCCGAGGGGTTCCCAGACAAGCCATTCGTCGATGCCCGAGGCCAGCTGGTCCACATGTTCGTTGCGCATGGGGATCCCGTAGACGGCCGAACAGGCCGACTCAATGTTCTCGATCACCCTCCGAACCGACCCCCGGCTCTCGGCCATGGTGCGTCCGTGGTCTTGTGTGAGGACTCTGCAGAGCTCCTCGAATTTCTCCTCGAACCGCTGCCGCATATCGAAGAGCATCCGGGCGCGCTCGCGAACGCCGATCTCCCTCCACGTCTCAAACCCCCTCTGGGCCGCCTCCACCGCAGCCCGTGCCTCCTCTCGAGTGGCGGTGGGAAACTCGGCGATCTCATCCCCGGTGGCCGGATTCGTGGTGCGATGCACTGTGGTAGAGGCGGACTCCACCCATTGTCCGTCGATGTAAAGTTGAAGTCTTCCGTAGTGTTTCTTGACCTCGGGAAGTATGGCCATCGGGTTCCTCCTCTTTCTCCTAGCCGAGCGTTCTCGAAGACCCCGGCGATGGAGTCCGGTCATATCCTGTCGCCCCCACCTTCAGCCCTTTTGCAGGCCCGCTTCCGCGACCAAGGCCTGGAAGGCCTCGCCCCCCACCATCTCCTGGAGAATCTCCAGGCCCCTGAGGATGTGCTCCCGTGTCAGCTCCTCGGCCCTCTGGCGGTCTCCCTGTCGGAAGGCCTCGTAGATCCGCCGGTGGTAATCATAGGACTCCTGAAGGTGGTCCCCATAACCCAGCGACCGGTAGGAATAGCGTTTGACCTGATTGTGGAGGCTGGATACGATGCGAAGGAGCCTCTGGTGGCCCGTCACCTCCATGATGATCCGGTGAAAGGCCTCATGCAGATCCTGATAGCGCTGCACATCTGGCGGCCTCTTCTTGATGCAGGACTCCATCCGCTCCAATGTTCTCTCCAGGCGCATCAGGGTCCTTTTGTCCATGCGTTCCATGGCCAGCTCGGTGGCCAGGCCATATAGTGCTGTCTTGAGGGTATAGATCTCCCAGATGTCCTGGGGCGTGATCTCCGTGACGAATACCCCTCGACGCGGTCTCCGGGTGACGAGCCCCTCGGCCTCCAGGACTTTGAAGGCCTCTCGAATGGGAGGACGGCTCACTCCCAATTGGGCGGCCACCTCCTCTTCCTTGATCCGCTGGCCGGGCCGAAAACGACCCGTAATGATCCAGCTCTCCAGGTGGCGTTTGGCATAATCGACGATGGATTCAACCTTCATGGCTCCCGTGTGCCGCACCTCCCAAAAGAGTTCTCAAAGTGTCTATTGTCTATCGTCTACAAAATACACCTCAATTATCTTCCCATGTCAAGCAAAAAAGACAGAGAAGTAGCTTGAAGGAACGGAGGCCGACGCGATAGCAGAAGACCATGGGAAAACCAAGAATGAGGCCTTTCAGCACGCAGGCTAAACCCTTCACCAATTACAGATATGGTTCAAGGTGAGCGGGCCAAGGCCTGCGGCTACAACGGAATCCGACGACGACGGATGCGCAGTTGGGCTATAGCCTCGTGCCTCTCGCCCCTAGCCCGGGTGGAGGAAGGCTATTTTCTAACTAACTGCCCATGCCCGCCCTTGGGGGCGTGACACCCTTGAGGGATGAAAATGCTTACCCAGAGGCGAGGGTCTTTGCCTTTATTCGGGGAGGGGCGACTTCAATCGCCCCCTTCGGGGAGGCTGAAGCCTCCCCTACCCAACCAAGACCAAATCAACGAGATGAACGAAATCAACCAGATAGACGAAATAGACGAAATAAGCGGAAGGGCTATTTTCCAACTAGCCCGGGCCCCCCATCGACCTCGCGTCCTCTGTCCTTCTCCTGGAAGCACGCTCCTGGATGAGCTCTGCCACTATGCTCACCGCAATCTCCTCGGGAGTCTCGGCCCCTATGGCAAGACCGATGGGGGCGTGGACCTCTCGGAGACGCTCCTCAGAGGCCCCTTCCTCCCGAAGCTTCGCAAATACCATATCTCGCTTTCTCCGGCTTCCGATCATGCCGATATAGGCGGGCCTCTGAGAAAGGGCCCAACGAAGCACCTCCAGGTCGTAGATGTGGCCGCGGGTGATGATGGCGATGTAGGTGTCGGGCGTTACAGAAAGCCGCTCGAAGGCCTCCTCAAAAGGAAGGGCCAAGGTCTGGTCCGCATCGGGGAAGCGCTGCGGCGAGGAGAATTCCTCTCGGTCGTCCACCACCGTCACCCGAAATCCCACCCCTTTGGCCAGCGGGACCAAGCAGGTGGAAATGTGCCCGCCGCCGAAGAGGAGGAGGACCTCGGCCGGCCTCAGGGGCTCCACGAAGAGGAAGAGATCCGTCCCCTCCATCTCCAGTATGCGAGGCTCCCCTCGGATCCATTCCCCTCTCAGGTGACGGATCCGATCCTGAGGAAGCCCTTCGATGGCACCTAGGACCTCGCCGCCTTCGGTGATCAGGATCCGGGAGGCCTCGGATCGGGCGTCGATCCCCTCGGCCACCCGGGTCACCAAGCTCCCCCTTCCCCCTCCACGCACCAAGTCAGCCACCCCGCGGAAGAGGGCCTGGATGGCAGCGTTCTCAGGGAAGAGGGGCTCCAGGTAGACGTCCACGATCCCTCCGCAGAGCATCTGGGTGGAGGCCGCGTCCCGGCCCGAAAGCTCGAAGTGCATCAGGGCGCTTCGCCCCTCCTGGAGGACCTCTCTCGCCCTCTGGCAGACCCGATGCTCCAGGGCCCCCCCACCGATGGTACCGAGGGGGGAGCCATCCTCCCGGACCAGACAGGCCGTCCCCATGGAACGGGGGGATGACCCCCTCTGACGAATGATACGGGCCAGGGCAACCTTCTCTCCCTTCTCCAAAAGACGGGGAATCTCTAGGTAGGGGCTTTTCATGACTCCTCCGGTTTCATGGACCGCACCTCCCGCACCGGACACCTCCATGGGCCTTCCGGTCCTATGGATCGGGCAGCAGATCGTGCCACTCCACCACGTGCGGACCTGGTCGAAGCTGGCCGATGATTACCCGGTTGGGCCGAGGCCTCTCCCCTCGCCTTATCCACTTCACGATCTCTCTCGCCAGTTCCAGCGCCCCGTCCAGATCCGCCTTATTGAGGAAGGCCAGACGGAGGGCCCCTTCCGGGGACCCTTTGAGGATTCCATGGGGGTGCAGCAGCAGCCGGGCCACTGAGAGAGGTGTTATGGGGGTTCCGGGTTTCTGCCCCGTAAGCTCCAGGACCCTCGCCATCCGAAAGACTCTGGCCTCCTCCAGCGGCCTCCCCACGGCATCAAGGCCCACCAAGCCCACAACCCATCCACTGCTTCGAGGGATCACGGGCTCGTGGGCTTCGGGAGCCTTCAGGGGTCGGCCCGCGGCCCCGTCGGCCTCAACAAGGATCCATCGAAAACCACCGCTCAGCCACAAGGCATCGACGATCTCCGGTGCAAACCCTCGGACCTTCCTCCCCGGCAGCAGAGGGCCACAGCCGGCGGTCAGGTGCCTGTGCCTCGTGATCGCCCTCTTTGCCCTCTCCAGCACCTCCTCCGGAGTCCGGGCCAGGATCAGGATCGGGGATTCCTCTCTCTCTGGGGCGAGGATCCGGGTCGTGGTTGTAGTCAGTACGGTCTCCCCTCGGCGGGCCAGTTCTGCCGCAAGGTGGAACATCAGGGTGGTCTTCCCCCCCGCCCCCACCAGGCTCACTACCCCGCCCCCCCTCAGGAGCAGGCTCTCGGCCAGTCCTTCCATGGGATCACACGTTGTAGACCCGCAGGATCGCCTCGAGCACAGAGCCCGCGATGGCCCTGGCCTTGTCCGAGATGGTGGCGCAGTAGTCCACCTCTCCCCTGGGGTCGATATCTCCAAGCTTCAAACCTTGTCTCACGTACGTCCCCGATCGGATCAAGCCCCGAAGGACTCCGTCGATCTCCGCCTGGATGGGCTTCCCCTCGACCTCGCCCACTACCTCTCCTTTCCGGATCCGATCCCCGATGGTCCTCAGGCCGCGAAACACACCATCGCATGGGGCCCGAAGCACGCGCTCAGCCGCATATCCCGCGATGGTGCCCGGAACTCCTGTGTTAGGCTCGGCGCTTCCTGAGGTGATGATCCTTCCTAGATTGTGGCCCCTGTTGGTCTCGATTACCATGTGGACATCACTGCCTGCGACGAAACCCGGCCCCAGTCCTATTACCAGAGGGGCCTCCTGCAGGGTCGTCCCCAGGTTCCGCTTGGCCAGGATGGCATCCACCACCACATGGGGACCAAGCTCAGGAAGGACGCTCCAGGTGGGATCTACCACGACCGCAATCCTCTCTGTCCCCCATACGGCCCGGACCTCCTCCACGCCCTTAACCCTCACGGCCTCCACCCCTTCCACCACCTTGCGACCCTCGTGCACTGCCTCGCAGAAGGAGACCTCCCGGCGCACGGCCAAGGGGAACTCGACCTCCAGCATAATGATCCGGCGGATGCGGGCCATATAGAGCCGCCATGCCACGGCGCTGGCCATCTCGCCGGCCCCTTTTATCGCTACGATAAGCTGATGTAGAGGAAGTGTGGACATATTGAGATCTCCGTTTATTGGGTCGTAGGTTGGGGGGGATTGCGTCGAATATAATGGATCACCCGAGAACTGGGCATATGGATTCTATGGATTTGCCGAACCCCCGGCCCTTCGATACAGCCCTGCCCTGCTTCTGTACCCCTTGAGTTCACCCCCTCTTACCCTGAGTCTCTCACTCCAGAGGGTGGAGAGGGGAATTGCCTGAGGGGGTTTGCATAGCCGCAAACCCCGCGCCTCGCTTGATACCCCGTTGTATATAAATCAAACCCACTATTTATCCAATTCCGGAAGAACCATAAATAGCCAGTTCTCTTCCAGGGGTCATAATCCCTTCTTCATCAGGTCAATCCTTCAAACCCGGTCGCCCACCCAAGGGCGATCAGGGCGATTGGTCGCAATCCCTTCTTCATCAGGTCAATCCTTCAAACCAAAAGCCCACAATTGTTCAGGGAACTAGTACCAATCGGTCGCAATCCCTTCTTCATCAGGTCAATCCTTCAAACAGAACTCTACAAAACCACCAAGAACAAGGCCGTCTAGTCGCAATCCCTTCTTCATCAGGTCAATCCTTCAAACCGTGGTCCGGCGTGTGTTGCACACCTTTAACCTTATAGTCGCAATCCCTTCTTCATCAGGTCAATCCTTCAAACACAAGGCCACGAAATATGGAGGTTTAGGACCATGCACCCCGTCGCAATCCCTTCTTCATCAGGTCAATCCTTCAAACGCCAGTCATCACGTTTGCATTCGCGGATGGAGGAACATTAGTCGCAATCCCTTCTTCATCAGGTCAATCCTTCAAACCTACGGTCAAAGCAGCCAAGCGTGGATGTCTTACTATCGGTCGCAATCCCTTCTTCATCAGGTCAATCCTTCAAACACAAGGCCACGAAATATGGAGGTTTAGGACCATGCACCCCGTCGCAATCCCTTCTTCATCAGGTCAATCCTTCAAACGCCAGACAACAGCCCCAACCCTCAGGGCAAAGCCCGGTCGCAATCCCTTCTTCATCAGGTCAATCCTTCAAACAAAAGTCCGAAAATTGAGCCCTAAAACTAAGCTCCTTTTGTCGCAATCCCTTCTTCATCAGGTCAATCCTTCAAACACAGCCATGTTTGAGGTCACAGCAGTGTTCGGTGACGTGGGTCGCAATCCCTTCTTCATCAGGTCAATCCTTCAAACATGTTGGCTATCCGTGGGGCTTAGTAGAGTGCACCAGCCCGTCGCAATCCCTTCTTCATCAGGTCAATCCTTCAAACGGGGTCTTGGCGGTTGACGTCAACCAGCTGCCCGACCACGTCGCAATCCCTTCTTCATCAGGTCAATCCTTCAAACAGGAGTATGAGCCATGAGAGTCGGAGAGTATGTCAGAGGTCGCAATCCCTTCTTCATCAGGTCAATCCTTCAAACAAATATGAAGTGTGCGTGTTCCACACCACCAGCGAAGGTCGCAATCCCTTCTTCATCAGGTCAATCCTTCAAACACTTCCGTTTTAAGAAAATAGAGAACATAGATTAAATACAGGTCGCAATCCCTTCTTCATCAGGTCAATCCTTCAAACTTAGACAACGACAAGGAAAGGAGTGTATGGGAAAATTGTGTCGCAATCCCTTCTTCATCAGGTCAATCCTTCAAACGTCGCAGAGGAGACATCAAAGGCACGTATCTACGGTCCGTCGCAATCCCTTCTTCATCAGGTCAATCCTTCAAACCGGATCCCGAGCCATTGCATCTTGGATCACGATTGAGTCGCAATCCCTTCTTCATCAGGTCAATCCTTCAAACTTCTGGCCGCCCCGGGCCGTGTTTACGACTCCCATTTACGAGTCGCAATCCCTTCTTCATCAGGTCAATCCTTCAAACGCAGAGCAAGGAGGGTGAAATGAAGAAGGAATTGACTCAAGTCGCAATCCCTTCTTCATCAGGTCAATCCTTCAAACTCACCATGAGATCAATCGGGCCCTGTAATGGCTCTGGGTCGCAATCCCTTCTTCATCAGGTCAATCCTTCAAACTCACCATGAGATCAATCGGGCCCTGTAATGGCTCTGGGTCGCAATCCCTTCTTCATCAGGTC
>Ga0209426_1000111_pt1 | contig 132116 bp, 112 predicted proteins | sample Deesub1362B_J571_FD_187697 | JGI IMG/M metagenome (GOLD analysis project Ga0209426, IMG submission 187697) | Deep oceanic, basalt-hosted subsurface ecosystem from Juan de Fuca Ridge flank, Pacific Ocean, CORK Borehole 1362B_J2.571 (SPAdes)... ... | reverse complement strand
CGACTCCATTAAACGATTGGCCTGTGCCGCATGCTCCGCATTCTGACGCGTCACCGATGACATCTCCTCCAACGACGACGACGTCTCCTCCAATGACCCTGCCTGCTCAGAGGCACCCTCTGCCAGGGATTGACTCGAATGGGAGACCTGATTGGAGGCCTCAGCCACTTGTTCGGCCCCCAGTTCCAACCTTTGAGAGATGCCCCTTAGAGGCCGCGCAATGGAACGGGTGACCCAAAAGGCCATGGCGAGAATGGCCAAGATCCCGGCTAGGCCTATGATCCCTGTGAAGATCTTGAGCCTTTTCACGGGGGCGAAGGCCTCATCGGAGTCGATCTGGGCGATCAGGGCCCACTGGGTATCCCATACCTGAAGGGGACCATAGGCGGATAGGACCCTCTGTCCTCGAAAGTCGGTGAATATCCCTTTCCCAGACTTCCCTGTTAGGGCCTCCTTGGCGGCGAGGGTTCTTACCCTTCCTCTTTCAGGATGCAAGAAGGAGGCCTGCACGCTGTGCTGTTGGGGATCTAATATGGAGTCCGACCGCATCAGCCCGTCTCGGCCTACGAGGTAGGCCTCGCCCGTCTCTCCCATACCTTTGCGTTGCTGCATAATGGCATTGATCTCTTTGAAGGAGATCCGCACCGCCACGACCAGGACCAGCTTCCCGTTGTGAAGCATCGGGGCAGCCAGGAAGGCCACAGGCATATCCTGCACCGCTGGGTAGAGCTCGAAGTCGGCGAAGCCGGATTCCTTCCTCTCCAATACCTTTTGGACTAGTCTTCCCAGCCCTGTAGAAGCATATTCCCCCTCCAGGAGGTTAGCCCCGAGATCCTTTCCCCGCGCCACGCTATAGAAGACTTGACCTTGGGGATGGATGAGCAGGATGTCCTCGTACCCGTATTGTTCCGCATAATGGGACAGAAAGTCCTTTTCCTCTCCCTCCAGGGTGGGGACGATGACCTCTTCTAGGTTCATCTTGGAGATGATGGCCCAATTGAGCCCCTCGATCTGCAAGGGATCGAAGGAGACGAGGACTAGATTTCCCAGACAGTCAGTGAAGACCCCTGTTCCCGAACGCCCCGAGAGGGCTGCCTCAGTGTAAGGCTTGGAGATGGTGTGCCCTGTCTTATAGACGAAGCCCTTCTCTCCGGTAGCGATCATGTCTGTGCGTAGTGCAATCCCCCCTCCAGATTTCCCCACCAAATATGTCTCCCCGGTCCTTCCCATCCCCTCCCTACAGTGCATGATGAGATTGAAGGGTTCGGGGGAAAGCTTGAGGGCCACCACGCCCAACAGTTGTTTCCCTTTGAATACCGGGGCACCCACGAATGCCCTGTACTTTCCTTGGTCCGGGGTGTAAGGTTCGAAGTCCTGGACAGAGACGCCCTTCAGGGCTGATTGGAAGATTCGTGAGAGGGGACTGTCCTTGAGATCTCCTTTTTGGAGGTCTTCCCCGAGGTCGGACCCTTGGTTTACGGTATAGACCACTCTCCCCTCTTTGGAGATGAGGAGAAGGTCCTCGTAACAATAGCGCTCTTTGATCTCTTTGAGGGCCTCGCCGAAGCTCATTACGAGGTAATCGTATATGGGCGAGGAGCCTATCTTTCCCTCGCTTTGGAATACCGCCGAGAAGCGTCTAAGCCCGTCGATGACCGTGTTGTTGGCCGCAAGGACCCGGATATCGCTGAAGATACGACGGAAGAGCTCTTCCACTTGGGCCTTCTTGATGCTCTGGACCAAGCGAAGCTTCTCGGACCCTTTTTGCTGGAGCGTTTTCACCACGGATACCAGTCCCTCGAGGTCTTCGCGTCGACCCTGGAAATAACGCTGGAGTTCGGCTCGTTTGGCTTCCCGGACGTTCGCCATCTGGCGGAAGGCGGCATCGGAAAGGGATCCGGTGGCATTAATCAAGGAGACCAAACCCATGAAGGCGAATGGGAGAATTCCCACCGCAAGGAAGGCGGCAACCAGTTTTGGCCCCAGTCCCATCCGTTTGAAGCGCATGGACCTTCCTCCTTCAGCTCCTTCATGATGTTCCGGACAGGCTCTTTTTTTTCTATCGGCCCTACTAGGAGAACCCTTTAGAGGATTACAATTCCATTCCTAGATTTCCCCTTGTACCCCATCAACAGACCCATCCAGAGGGTGAGTGCCTTTGTGATCGCAGGAGGGGTCTCTTGGTTTAGGGACCGGAAAGGGCTACCCCACGGCTGCGACTCGCGGAAGGGATGGATGCTCCATCTCGTCGAACAGGCGGAAGAGTCCATTGATGTCCAAGATCAGCCCCACTCTTCCGTCCCCGAGAATGGCCCCTCCAGATATTCCAGGGACTCTGCGCAAGGCGGCACCGAGGCTCTTGATGACCACCTCCTGCTTTCCCAGCACTTCGTCCACCAGCACGCACCGCTCCTCTCCCTCGCTCTCCACCACGACGGCGAGTCCTTCCCAAGGATCCCTGACTTGGAGTCGATGCTGGAGTAGCTGGTCGATCCGAATGAGGGGCAGCAATCTCCCCCGCACATGGAGCATCTCCCCTCGGTTGTGGACGGTTTGATAGTGTTCCTTTTGTGGCTTGAAGGTCTCGCGAATATTGAGGGCCGGAAGGATATAACGTTCCTCTCCCACCCGAACAATCATACCGTCTATGATGGCGAGCGTAAGGGGGAGCTTGATGACAAAGGTGCATCCCTCTCCAGAGCGGGAGAAAATCTCCACTTTGCCCCGGAGCTCCTCGATGCGTTTTCTTACCACGTCCATCCCCACACCTCTGCCCGAAACGTCGGTGACCCTCGCGGCGGTGGAGAAGCCTGGATGAAAGATCAATTGATCGATCTCTGAATCCGAGAGAGAGTCCTCGGGCCCCAGGAGGCCTCGTTCCCGGGCCTTTTGGAGGATTCTCTGGCGGTCCAGGCCCCGGCCGTCATCTCGGATCTCGATGACCACATTGCCCCCCTTGTGGTATGCCGTCAGGTGGACATTGCCCTCTCGGGGCTTCCCCAAGCGTTCACGCTGCTCGGGAGGTTCGATGCCGTGGTCGACGGCATTACGAATCATGTGAACAAGGGGATCGTAGATGGCGTCCACCATGTTGCGGTCGATCTCGGTCTCTTCTCCAGACTGGGTAAGACGGACCTCTTTCCCTGCTTTCCGGGAGACATCTCTCACCAGTCGGATCATCTTCTGAAAGATCTGGCTCAATGGGACCATCCTGAGGGACATGACTGTTTTTTGAAGTTCCGATGTAATTCGGGCCAGTTGTCCGAAGTCCTTGGCTAGTCGGTGATCCCTGGCGGACTCGACCACAGGATTCTGCCGGATCAAAGACTGGGCGATGACCAACTCTCCCACCATGTCTACCAAATTGTCCAGTTTGGCCATGTCCACTCGAATAGTGCCTGGGGAGGTGGAGGGGAGGCCGCTTCCATGCCTGCTCTCCGCAATGGAATATTGGACATGGAGGGCCTCGTGGACATCTTCCTGCTTCACCTTGTTGGCCTCGGTGAGGATTTGACCCAGGGGTTTTCGGGGTGCCTCCTTCTCTTGGAGGGCCAAGGCCTCTTCCACGTCCTCAGGACGGACCTTTCCAAGGGCCGTTAGGATCTGGCCCAAGGGGGGCGGACCCCCCTCGCGCTCAGAGGCACTGAGACGTCCCAGCAGGTCCTCCAATTCCATGGCGAGGTCCTTGGGGGCCTCTCCTCGAAGCCGGGCCTCCACAGCGTCCAAAAGCTCCTTCAATAGATCCACAGCCTCCAGGACAAGGTCGATTTCCTTGGCTCCCAGGATCCTCTTGCCGTCTCTCGCCTGATCCAATAGGTCCTCCACCCGGTGAGAGAGTGTGTGGATCTCCTGGAGGTTCAGGAACCCGGAGACTCCTTTGATGGTGTGGAAGGGTCGGAAGATCCGGTGGATCACCTCCTGGTTGATAGGATCCTTTTCCAATTCGACGATCTCCGCCTCGATGGTATCCAGATTGTCGCGGGCTTCGTCCAGAAATTCTCGAATAAGTTCCGGATCGGACGCGAGGGGGTTCTCCTCCTCGGGCGAAGAGGGAGTGGGTGAATCCGGTGGAGAAGACGAGGGGAGGAACTCCGACTCCTTTCCTTCTTGAGGGAGCTCCTGGCTAGAGAGAGGCCCTGAGCTGAGAGATTGGAGGATCTTCTCAATGCGCTTCATCTCCTCCTCTAATTCTCCCTTGTTCATCACGATCCTCTCCAAGGACCGCTGAACCTCTTCCAGAGAGGCATGAAGAGAGGGATCCGACCGAACCCACTCCTCTCTCGTCAATTCTTCCAGACATTGGAAGGCCTTCTGGAAAGTTCTCAGATCCCCGGGCTCAATGAGCACGATGGACGCTGCAAGTTCCTGGACCTTTTGAAGGACATTGGGATCTTTGGGCGCCTGGGGACTCATGGATGCCGTCTCCTGCTCAAAGAGTGGGACGTATGACGCCTCGGAAAGGGCCGACCCGAAGCATCTGTCGGCCTTTGCTCCATCTCCTCCTGTGCAATGAAGGAGATCCGAAGAAGGCCTTCTTTTTGTCAAGGTCGCAGGAGGATGGATGGAAGAGGTATTGATGGAGAGGTCGCCTTGCAGAGCGGATGCAGTTAAAGAAAGGCTGCTTTGAATAAAAGAAGATCAGGCCGGATGCGTGCCACTGGGTAGGAAGCATAGACGGTTCTTCCCTTTGCGTTTTGCCTCATAGAGCGCCCGGTCAGCGGCTTCGATCAATTGGGATGGAGTCGCCATATGGCCCGCCGGGTCCAACCATGTCAAGCCCACACTGAGACTGAGCTGAAAGGGCAAGACGAAGTCCTCTGCTCGGCCCTGCCGGGTGATCTGCCTCATCATCCTCCTGCACAAGCGCATGCCGTTGAGGAGGTCGACCTGGGGAAGGACTACGAGGAATTCATCCCCCCCGTACCTGCCAATGTAATCGGTCGCGCGGATAAAGGACTTTAGGGAACGTGCTAGCCGTCGAAGGACCTCATCGCCTTGTCTATGGCCGTAGCGGTCGTTGACCTCCTTAAAGCCATCCAAATCGATAAGGGCCACGCAGAGAGGAAGGCGGTAGCGGGTGGCCCTTCGGACCTCCATCTCCAAGAGCTGTTCGATGAAGGAGCGGTTGTAAACCGAGGTCAGACCGTCCAGCATGGCCAGGTGTTGGACCTCTTGGAAGGAAACCTCCCACTTTCGAAACCGCTGGGTCTCCTCGAGGACCTTTTTCACCTTGTTCCGCAGGCGGCCCCGCTCTCGGAGCATGGAGAGAGAAAAGTAGCCTGTACATCCGGCATCAAGGCATTGAGCAGCGATGCGTTCGTTGCCTCTTTGCGTCAGGATGATGAAGGGGAGGAAACGACCCGTGGAGCGGACGGACTCCATCAACTCCAACCCTGTTCCCTGAGGGAAGCTGTAACCGCAAAGGACCAAGTCATAAGGACGGGATAGTAATCTGGATCTTCCCTCCTCGAAGCCCTTGGCGCGTTCCAGGGCCACCAGATCCTTCAGTTCCCTTTGAAGGATTCGGAGAAAGGCCCCATTGGTCCCTTCTTCCTCGATCCACAGGGCCAAGGGCTGGATTGTCTCTGATGTAGAATCGCAAGGGGGTTCGATCAGGTCGGAAAGGGCCTCGAGACGCTCACGGATTTCTTCGCTCGCCCGTTGGATCCGCTCCAGGAATGTATTGGATTTCCCGTAGTGGTCAGCGACTTTCTGCAGCTCCATAACGTTGATCAGGATGGTCAAAGGAGATCTCAATTCCCGGATCAGTCCCTGGAGTCTCTCCGTCCGAAAGAGGGGAAGGGCCGGGTTCAACCTCGACAGCGGGGGTTCTCCCTGGTGAAGGAGAGGTCCACCGAATGATATGTCCTCCTGATGGAGGCCAGGGGGCCAAGGAGAATGTGAAGGTATGGCGGCTCCCTTATTGTTCATGCGTTTCCTCCAAGAAAAAATTTCGCAAATTATTGCTGCAAAGGTCATGCCATAAGCCACAAGTAGGCAACGGTATGCAAACGCTTGGGCACGGGGAGCATCGGGGCTTCCAGGGCCGAGCGATGACCCTCTCTAAGCCGTTGAATGGGAAATCGTCCCTCCGGTTTTCACGGTCTGGTCGGAAGGCGTGGAAGAGGTCGGGGGTAAGGGGATTCAGGGGCAGTAAGCGAGTTGGACTTTGGGAGGCGTCACAGCAGCGACGGAGACGTCAAAGATTGGACGAGCTTTGGAGCAGGGCCGGGAGGACCAGTCGGACCTGCGTTCCTTTTCCCGGGCTGCTTCGGATTTCGATCCGTCCGTTATGTTCCTGGAGGATGGAGGAGGCGATGGGCAGGCCCACACCAGTTCCCTCCCCTTGGCCTTTGGTGGTAAAGAGGGGGTTGAAGACCTGATCTAGTATTGCTGCTGGCATACCGATTCCGTTGTCCTCGACCTCCAGGGAGATCCAGGGGTCGCCGTTGTCCAGGAAGGAGCGCGCGCGTATGCGGATTTCTTTCTTTTCCCCTTCGGAGAAGTCTTCCAGAGGTTTGCTTCGAAGGGCGTCCCGCGCGTTGAGCAATACGTTGGTCAAGGCATGCTGGAGCTCGTGAGGTCTTCCTCTAACCAAGACGTCCGGGCCTTCTTGTTGGATACTCAGCTCGATCCCCCAGGCCTTCAACTGGGAACGGATGAGCCTCAAGCTCCCTTCGATCCACTCCATGGGAGAGAACTCGCTGATTTCAGAGGCGACCTGACGCCGGTTGTAGACCCTGAGGTGCTGCAAGATATCGGACATCAAGAAGACCTGTTCTACGATCTCCTCCATGGCCGCCATGAGGCGCTCTTGGGGAGGGAGATCCCCTTTGCTCAACTTGAGGCGAAGGAGTTGGGCCTGCGTGGAGATCACGTTGAGTGGCTGGCTCAGCTCGTGGGCGATTCCGGATGCCATCTCCCCCAGGGAGGCAAGGTGACTGGACTGGAGGATCTGCATCTCCATGGCCCGCTCCCTGGTGATGTCCTCCATGGCGATCAGATATTCCCTGGAACCTTCAGCCTCAGGGAGGGGAGGAAGAGGAAGGATGCGGACCTGTAGGGTCAGGGGAAGCATCCCCTCTGTGGTTTTTGCGAGGGGGAGCGTGATGGTGAACCGCTCCGAGGGAGATCCGCTATTGACGCTCTGTCGGAAACACCGCCACAACTCACAGAGGTGTTCGCAGGGGCCTTCGGAGGTCCTCCTCGGGCAACCGAGTCCTCCACAAATATCGTCCCCATAGTCGGGTTCTCCGAAGCGGTCCCGAAAGGGTTCGTTTGCGTCTCGGATCCGGCCCTGTTGATCCACCAAGAGGAACAGGGAGGGGATGATGCTCAGGATGGCTTGACTTCTTTCCTTGAGCAGAGAGATCTGCCGTTCTTTTTCGCCCACTAGGTTGACAAGGGTCTTTCGTTCCTCTTCGGCCTGTTCGATTCGGTTCTTGGTCTCCAAGGCCTCCAGGACCCGCTCGTGGAGATCCCGCAGGTCGAAAGGTTTCTCGATATAGGCGAAGGCCCCTTGGTTGACGGCCTCGATGGCCGAATTTAGGTCCCGGTAACCCGTCATCAGGATGACTTGGGTTTTGGGTAAAAGGCCCTTGACCTCCTTGAGCAGCTCCATACCGCTGAGGCCCGGCATACGGATGTCCGTGACCACCACATCGAAGCTCGACCGATGGAGGAGAGGAAGGGCCTTCTCGGCCGATGAGGCGCAGACCACGCTCCAGCCTTGATATTGAAAATATTCGCGAAGGAGTTTTCTAAGTTGGGGTTCGTCCTCGACGATAAGGAGATTCATGAGTCCAACCCGTGTGGATATCCAGGAAAATCGGGACCATCTTAAGACAATACGAGATCTATGACAAGGGAACGATGGAATCCCCTGTATGCTTCCGAAATTCTCTTTTGCCCCACAGGAAAATTTGTTATAAAAAAGCTCCTAGTGTGAAGCAGGATCGAAGGACCTTCCTTCTCCTTCGGGACACTCTAGAGGAGACGGCCATGGAATCCGTTGAAACCCTCTCCAGGGATCTCCTTGAGGAAGTTCCGGTGGGTCTCCTTTTGGTGCGGGAGGAGAAGGTCATCTTCGGGGATCCCACGGCCCTTCGGATCCTCGGCGTGACGCGAGAGAAGATCGAGGGATTTCCCTTCCCGGATCTCTTCGAACCCGATGATCGCATCCGCATCCGGAAGACCTTGAGGCGAAGGATGGAGGGGGCGGCTGCCCGGTGCATGCGGACGTTCCGTATCCCCCGCCCCGACGGGGCACGCCTCGTCGTGGGGATGGAGGCCCTCTTAGTGGAGGAGTCCTCCCAGACCTTTCTCGTTCTTCTCCGGGATCTGGAGGGTCAAAGGCACATGGAGGAGCGCCTCCGCCAGATGCAGAAAATGGAGGCCCTCGGTCAACTCTCTGCGGGGATAGCCCATGACTTCAACAATCTTTTGGGCGCCATGTCCAACTTTCTCACCCTAGCTATGGCCAGGGTCCAGCCGGGAAGCGAAGCCGAGGAATATCTCAAGGAGATTCAGGGGCTGGTGGAGCGGGGAGCGGCCCTGGCCAGGCAGATCCTAAGCGTGGCCAGGGGACAACAGCAGCCCCAGTTCCACGTGGAAGACCTCAACGGCGTCATTCGTCCTGTGGTCAGAATGCTGCGCCACACCCTCCCCAAGAGGGTCAGGATCCATCTGGAGACGGGGGAAGTCCCCCCCTTTCGCATGGATGCGGGCCAGCTTCAGCAGGTGATCATGAACCTGTGTATCAACGCCTCGGACGCCATGCCTTGGGGAGGGGAGATCCGGATAACCACGGGTCGAAGTCGAGTGACTGGGGGAGTGGCCGATCAACTCCCCGGCGTCGAGCCGGGATACTACGCCAGAATCACCGTCTCCGACACAGGCACTGGGATGAGCCCCGAGGTCCAACGGAGGATCTTCGAGCCGTTTTTCACCACCAAGAAGGGCATGGATCGGAACGGACTGGGGCTGAGCATCTGCCACAGGATTGTCCGAAATCATGGGGGGTTCATGGACGTGAAGAGCAGCCTGGGACGTGGCTCCACCTTCACCGTCTACTTGCCTCTTTTGGGGGGAGAAAAGATCGAGGAAAGACACATGTCCCTCGCTTCCTCTCGTGGAGAGGAGACCCTTCTTCTGGTGGACGACGAGCATTCCATGCTGGAGTCCACAGCATCTTTGTTGCGCGACCTCTCCTATCGGGTCTTTACCGCCTCGGACGGAGGGGAGGCCGTGGAGGTCTTCGCTCGCCATGCCGAGGAGATCCAATTGGTGATCGTGGACCTGGGGATGCCGGGTATGGATGGGTCGGAGACGTTCCGACGGATCAAGGAGATCCGCCCCACCGTGCGTGCCTTACTCATGACGGGACTTCCGCACTCCCCCGAGGCTCAAGAGGCCCTTCGGGCTGGATTCGTGGGCGTGATCCAGAAACCCTTCCGATTGGAAGAGATGAGCGAAAAGATCCGCTATGCCCTCCAATCCTCCCTCCCTACGAGCGATAGATGACGGCATAAAATTTGCTTTCAAAAAATATGGACGTTGTTACTCGGGTTTCACTCTTCGAGAGAAGGGAACGATTCATGGGGAAAATTTTTCCTGCCCGGGAAAGATCTGCATGAAGATCCCTTTTTCCCATATAGAACCGTTCCTCCGAGATCTTAATCTGCCGCCGGATTCGGCCACAGGGGTACAGGAGACGGAGGCGGCTTCCTTCGCGGATTTCTTGGAGGAGTCGGCCGGCACCTTGGCAGGGGATCGGACCCAGACCTCCCAGCCCACCCCCTTTCGACCCAAAAGCGTCGTCCCGGCGGATTTCGGGGTCAATGGGATTCCTCCTGTCTCCCCTTCGGGACTCTCCCTTGCAGAGCAGCTCCGGGTCTACAAAGAGGATCAGCTTCTTGCTCATCCCGGAGGGGATGACTACGATCTGGAGGCCCCGGACCCCAGGAGGGCCCGAGTGGATCACGGAAACTTCGCTGAGCGCATCGGGAAGGATCTTCGGGATGCCCTGGCCAATGGGGCTAACTTCTTCAAGGACCTCCTTTGGGGGTCCGAATACCGATACGTGGACGAGGCAGGGGAGGTGCGGACCGCCCGCAGGCGGGGGCTTTTGGGATGCATTGTGGAGTTCTTCAAGGATATGGCCAGTGCATTGAGCTTCGGTTTGTATCGGCCGGATGGAGAGCCCGAGCCACGAGGTGTGGGAGGCCGTCTCAAGTTCTTGTACAACAAGCTGGTGGGCGAGGCGATCATGGACGATCTGGTCTTCGGCGTCCCATCGAGTGTCCTCCACATGGCCGATGATGCGGCCATGGCCCTCTGGAACCTCCTGGAGGTCGTCCCCGACGCCACCTTGGGGAACCTTCCCGAAGGCAGGAGGCTTGTTACAACCCTCTTCGACAACGGCCAGGTGATCATCGACTACATCACTGACTGCATGCCCACCGGCGAGGCATGGATGCGCGTCCATGCCTATCAATTGAATAAGGAGGGTGTGGTCCCACCAGTCCTGTACAATCTGAAACTACCCGTCCGCTTCGGAGATGATGTTCGATGGGACACCATTCGGAACACCCCATTCCGCAAGGCCATCGAGACCGTGGGGAGTCTCTTGGCGGATGTGTGGATGGCTCAGTTGACCTCCCACGCCATTCGAACCAGCAAGAGGAGAGACTGAGGATGACCTATGTGGTTCAGCGGGGAGACACCATCGCCAAGGTGACACGGCTGTTGGGCCTTTCGTGGAAGGAGCTAAAGCGCCTCAATCCCCATGCTGTGGGGCGTTCCCTCCGTACGGGCCGGTGGTTCCTGAAGGAAGGGGCTGAGATCCGCAGTTCGGGCCCCTTCCATGGTTTACTTAAGGAGGAATTACTCTCTCGCCAAAAGGAGGCCTCCGAGGCTCGGAGCCCGGACAAGGGGCGATGGATCAAGTATACCATCCGCAAGGGAGACACGCTCTGGTCTCTGGCGGTCCATCGCTTTCACGTGCGGGTGGAGGACCTAATCCGGGACAACGGCATCGCCGATCCTCGGAGGATCCGGCCCGGCCAGAGGATCCGGGTCAGGCTTCCGGCCTATCCTCGAGAGCAGCGGGTGGTGGCCAGCTGGTACGGCAGGGCGCATCACGGCCGTCTCATGGCCAATGGGCAGCCCTTCAATATGTACGGATCCACCATCGCGCATCGCGAGCTGCCTTTGGGCACGCGGGTGGAGCTGGAGAACCCCAGGACCGGGGTGCGCGTGCGGGCCATTGTGACCGACCGCGGACCCTACGTGGATGGGAGGGACGTGGACCTCTCCTATGCTCTGGCCCGAAGGCTTTCCCTGGTGGAGCAGGGTGTGGGGGAGTTGATCATGCGGGTCCTGGGTTGAATGGAGCGCCATAAAGGCCCTGATCCGGAAAGGATATGGGCATGCCGGGGTCCCGGGACCGACCCAGCTGGGAGGTCATGGAGACCTTGCCAGAAGATCCCTAAGTGCTTCTTCGATGCCGATAAACCGAAAGGTGAAGCCGCTTTCCAGGAGCCTTCGAGGCAGGACCCGTTGTCCATGGAGGATCGCCGAGCCGAATTCCCCCAGGACCAGCCTCATGAGGAAGGCCGGAGCGGGAATCCAGGAGGGTCGCCTGAGGACCTTGCCTACGGCGCGGGCGAAGTCCCGGTTTGGAACCGGCTCCGGAGAGGTGAAGTTGAAGGCCCCGGTGAGGTCCTCACGGTCCAGGAGGTGGAGGAAGGCACGGACCAGGTCCTCGATGTGGATCCAGGAGAGCCATTGCGCCCCGGATCCCAGCGGTCCTCCCACGAACCATCTGAAGGGGCGGATCATCTGCTGAAGGGCCCCCCCGTCTGTTCCCAGCACAATACCGAACCGCGTGATCACCACCCGGGCACCCTTGTGTTGGGCCCTGAGGGCCTCGGCCTCCCATTGTGAGGCCAAGGTCGCCAGGAAATCTGCTCCGGCAGGAGCGGTCTCATCGAGAACCTCGTCCCCATGGAACCCATAGTATCCCACCGCAGAGGTGCTGAAGAGGACCGGGGCTCGGCCGTGAGGGATGGCATCCACCAGGTTGCTGGTGGTCTCGATCCTGCTTTTGTGGATTCGTTCTTTATGCTGAGGGGTCCAACGGCCGAAGATGGAGGCCCCGGCCAGGTTGATGATCACATCATGGGATCCCACCTCTTGCTGCCAGGCACCCCTGTGGGTGGGGTCTCCCACCACAATGCGGAGATCATTACCTTCCCGGAGAGTGGATGACGGACGCCTCGATAGGATCGTAACGTGGTGACCTTCCTGCGCGAGTCGAGGGCAGAGGTGCCTCCCAACAAAGCCCGTCCCTCCGGTGATGAAGATCTTCATGACTCCTCTTCCACCCCGTCTGAGAGGGGGAAAAGGGTTCGGTCTGCCTTTTCGGGTACCTCTTGCAGGTTCAAGAGACCCCCGAAGCGGGTCAAGACTCCCCTGGCAGTGTAATGGTGGTGCAGGAGCCTCCAGCGCAGGACCGAGAGGAGCTCTCCAGCTTCCCCCCCTTGAAGGAACCCCGGCCGTTGGCCATGGGAGCGGTCCGGCTCAAGACCCTCTCAAGGTCTTCGCCTGCGCACTGCGGGCACTGCATGGAGATTTCCCCCTCTCCCGGCAGGCAGAGGATCTCCAGGATGTGACCACAATGAAGACAGCGAAACTCGTAGATGGGCATGGCCTTCCTCATGAGGATATAGACTTAATTTTCAACAATAACACGGAGAGCCGGGGGCAACAAGGCCGAGGAGGAAATAGTGAGGGAACCCTCCTTGACTTTTCGTTGCCCCCCCTGGCTGATAAGATATCCTTTCTGGAGAAAGGAGAGGGCCGTGGCCCTGGAGATTGGAGTACACTATTGGCCCTTGCGCAAGGGGTTGGCCCTGTGGCGGGATTTCGACTTCGGTGAGGTCCGGGAGGACTTCGCCCGGATAGCGGAGTGGGGGCTTTCGCCGGTTCAGGTTTCCCTTTTGTGGGAGGACTTTCAGCCCGAACCCCAGAGGGTCAATCTTCGTGCCCTGGATCGGCTTGTCAAGATCGCCCAGATGGCCATGGACTTCGGATTGGAGATCCTAGTGGCCCCTTTTACGGGATACCTCATGGGGACCCTCTTTCTCCCTCCATGGATGGCGGCCCCATCCGTCGGGAGTGCCACCTTCCCGATCCGGGTGGGAGGGCTCTATCTGGAGGCAGGGGTGAGGGCCCCATGGGAGGATCCAGAGGTTCGGTCTGCACGGATCCAGCTTCTGAGGGAGGTGCACTGCGCTCTTCGGGGACATCCCACCCTGAGGGGATGGAATCTGGGGCACCCCACCATGGACACCGTTTCCACTTCCGCAAGGGAGGAGACCCTAGGGACCATGAGGGAGCTGGTCGAGGAGCTCTGCCAAGAGGAGGAGCCCCGGCTCATCGCCTTTCAAATCCATATGGGGGATCTGGAGGAGGATCGGGGGACAGGGCCCGCTCAGATCGCCGAGGCGGGGGCGGTCCCCATGGTGGAGGCCTTTTTCCCCCGACCGGCCTGGTCCCGGAGCGCCGACGATCCCTTCGTGCCTCTCTTCCTGGCATTCTTGATCCGATGGCTTTCCAGAAGGGAGGAGTTCGCCGTGATGGGGCTGGGATTCCCCAAGGAGGTAACGACGGGGGAGGTGAACACGGACTCCGACTCCGCGGTCCGATACGCCCAGGAGACTCTGGAGCCCTTGCGGCGGTACACCAACTCGACGGTCCTCTGGTGGCCCTATGGAGATGATCCCTCTGCGAACGGGCCCATGGCGGGCTTCGGGTTGGTGGATCGCATAGGGCGCGAGACACCCGTCCTGGAGGTGTTGCGGAAACTGCGAGGGGGGAGCGCGGCAGAGGCCTTCTCCCTGGACTGGATCGACCTGGAGCAGGAGGACTACTGGAAGGAGCCCAGGGGTCAGATTCAAAGGCTTTACGGACGATTCCGGGAGCGGCTGAGTTGAGGGAGGCCTGGAGGACGGCCCCGCGAATTAGGTAAGGAGGTGTCATGGCGACGATCAATCCGCACGTATTTCGACAGTACGATATCCGGGGGGTGGCCGGAAAGGACCTGACCGAGCCCTTTGTTTATGAGCTGGGGCGGGCCCTGGGGACCTATTTTCGGAGACATGGTGCACGGAAGATCGCTGTGGGGCGGGACTGTCGGATGAGTTCCGGCCCCTTTCGGGACGCCCTCTGTAGGGGGCTCCTGGAGACCGGCTGCGAAGTGGTCGACCTTGGGATGGTCCCCACGCCGCTGGTTTACTTCGCCACCTTCACCCTTCCGGTGGAGGGGGCCGTGCAGATTACCGGGAGCCACAATCCCCCCGATGAGAACGGCTTCAAGGTCTGCTTGGGACAGAGCACCATCTACGGGGATGAGATCCAGAAGATCCGTTCCCTTATGGAGGAGGGGAATTACGAGAAAGGGACCGGACATGTGGAGGAGCGGGAAATCGTTCCGGACTATGAAGATTACGTTCTCCGGCAAATGGAGACGGGGAAGATCCCCAGGAAGGTGGTGGTGGACTCGGGAAACGGAACTGCGGGACGGGTGGCTCCCTCCATCTACAGAGGGATGGGACTTCAGGTGACGGACCTCTACAGCGAGCCCGACGGCTCTTTCCCCAACCATCATCCCGATCCCACGATCCCGGAAAACCTGGAGGCCTTGATCCAGATGGTGAAGGAGGAGGGGGCCGACTTAGGCATTGCCTTCGATGGGGATGCGGACCGCATCGGGGTGGTGGATGAGCGTGGGCGGATACTCTGGGGGGATCAGCTCCTTGTGGTCTTCTCCCGGGAGATCCTCAGGGAACGTCCGGGTGCCAAGATCATCGGGGAGGTGAAGTGCTCCCAGGTCCTCTTCGACGAGGTGGAACGCAACGGCGGCCTTCCCATCATGTGGAAGGTGGGACATTCCTTGATCAAGGCCAAGATGAAGGAGGAAGGTGCGGTCCTGGCAGGCGAGATGAGCGGGCATATCTTCTTTGCGGATCGCTACTTCGGATATGACGACGCCATCTACGCGGGTGCCCGTCTCCTGGAGATCCTGACGCGTCGAGAAGGGACCCTCTCCACCTGGCTGGCTGATCTGCCCGAGACAGTCAATACCCCCGAGATCCGCCTCCCTTGCCCGGATGATCGGAAGTTCGAGGTAGTGAAACGGCTGGTGGAGTCCTTTCGGGGTGAAAGACCGGTCATCGATGTAGATGGGGCACGGGTTCAGTTTCCTGGGGGTTGGGGGCTGGTGAGGGCATCCAATACCCAACCCGTCCTCGTCCTCCGCTTCGAGGCTCGAGACGCCGAGACTCTGGAGTCCATCCGGAGGGAGGTGGAGGGGCGCCTTCGTCAGCTGACCGAGGGTTGAACCCTCTTCTCGTTGTTCGGAGGATGGATTATACTGTAAAATGTTTGGGAAGGGCCTGCAGGGGACTGGGTGCTCCGTCCTGCGAGATCACCGCTGAGGAGACACCGTGGGGGCGAAACCCCCGGGCGGGGCGTCCACTCCCCCGCAGGCCTTCTCGATGTCCCCAACAGATCTCTTCTTTGCTATCTCTTCCTGAATCATATCGTTTATCAGGACAGCTCTTTCCAGTCCCTGGAGAACCTTTTCAGTCCCTGTTGCGTGGAGCCTGCTGCAGAGCCGCCGCTGGCAGCCCGAGGGATTGATCCGTCAGACGGTCTGGGATAAGATGACTGGCGAGTCACATGATTTGTGAATGCAAAACTTAAGGAAATAAACGACATGGAGATGACTTCCCGGTCACAAAACGCCTTTTCTCTTCAAGAGGCCGTATCCCCTGAGTTGAGGCCTTTGGCCCTCAAGGTTGAGGCCGGAGAGCGCCTTACCCGAGAGGACGGCATCCGACTCTTTCGTAGCCAGGACCTTCTGGGGATCGGGCGCTTGGCCCAAGTGGTTCGGAGACGCCTGCACGGGGACCGGGCCTACTTTGTCTACAATCAACACATCAACTACACCAATATCTGCATCAACCGGTGCCGGTTCTGCGCCTTCGCCAGGGACCCGGGACAGGAGGGCGGATTCCTCCTTTCGCCCGACCAAGTGGAAGAGAAGGTCCGTTCCCGTCTTCATGAACCCATCCAGGAGATTCATATCGTGGGAGGGCTTCATCCGGGGCTGGGTCTAGACTACGCCGTGGAACTCCTCCGCCGTATCCGGAGGCTCCGGCCCGAGACGGCCCTCAAGGCATTCACCGCCGTGGAGGTGGACCACTTCGCCAGAAAGGAAGGATGTAGCGCAGAGGAGGTCCTCCAGGAGCTCAAAAAGGCAGGTCTTTCGGCCCTTCCGGGAGGGGGGGCCGAGGTCTTCAGCGAGAGGCTCCGACACCGTCTCTTCCCCAGGAAGATCTCCGCCCAACGCTGGCTGGCGATCATGGAGGCGGCCCATTCCTTGGGGATCCCCACCAATGCCACTCTTCTCTACGGGCACATGGAGACCATGGAGGAACGAGTGGAACATCTCCTGATGCTCAGGGAGCAACAGGACCGATCAGGGGGATTCATGGCCTTCATCCCACTGGCCTTCCACCCCAAGAACACCGCCCTTTCCCACCTTCCTCGGACATCGGGCTGGGATGACCTCAAGGTCATCGCGGCGGCCCGTCTCATTCTGGACAACATCCCTCACATCAAGGCCTATTGGGTGATGATCGGGCCAAAGCTGGCACAGGTGGCCCTCTCCTTCGGGGCCGACGATCTGGACGGGACCGTGCTGGAGGAGAAGATCTCCCACATGGCCGGGGCCGAGACGGCCCAGGGGATGACCCCCGCGGAGCTTCACGATCTCATTGGACGGGCGGGCTTCCGATCGGTTCAGAGGGACGCCTTCTATGGGGAGGTCTCTGGATGTCTTGCCTGAGGAGCGTGACCGAGAAGGTCCGGGACGGGGCTCGGGTGACCCTCGAGGAGGCCCTCCTTCTCCATGAGGAGGCGGACCTTTTGGAGCTGGGGGACCTGGCGAGGTGGAGGCGCTTTGCGGCCAACCCCCATCGGGTGGTTACCTACGTAGTGGATCGAAACATCAACTACACCAACGTCTGTCTCTCTCGTTGCCGTTTCTGCGCCTTCCATCGTGGTCCGGGTGATCCCGATGCTTACATTCTGGATCGGGGAGCCTTGGCGGAGAAGATCCACGAGACCCTGAAACTCGGTGGTACCCAGATCCTGCTCCAGGGGGGGCTGCATCCCGATTTGGGGTTGGATGAGATCCTGGAGATGCTTAGGTGGATACGCCAGCATTTCTCCATTCATGTCCACGGGTTTTCCCCGCCGGAGATCGTGCACATGGCCCGCGGGGCCGGCCTCCCCCTCGAGGAGACGCTCCTTCGCCTGAAAGAGGCCGGTCTGGGGAGCATTCCCGGGGGCGGGGCCGAGATCCTCGTAGATCGGGTTCGAAAGGAGATCTCCCCTCGTAAATGTACCGCCGATGAGTGGTTGGAGGTCATGAGAGTCGCCCATGGGCTGGGCATCCCGAGCACCGCCACCATGATGTTCGGGCACGTGGAAACAGTGGAGGAACGGATCCGACATCTGGAGGCCGTCCGCTCCCTCCAGGACGAGACCGGGGGCTTTACGGCCTTCATTCCGTGGGCCTTTCAGCCCCACCACACGCGTCTCGGAGGGACCCCGGCCACGGCGGTGGAATATCTTCGGACCCTCGCCGTCAGTCGGATCTTTCTGGACAACATCCCCCATATCCAGGCAAGCTGGGTGACCCAAGGGGACAAGGTGGCCCAAGTGGCCCTGGAGTTCGGTGCCGACGACTTTGGAAGCACCATGATCGAGGAAAACGTGGTGGCAGCGGCGGGAGTCCGCTTTCGCATCAGCCGGGAGCGCATGGAACAGCTCATACAGGACGCGGGATACACCCCCCGCCAGAGGGATACCTTTTATCGATGGCTCTGAACCCGTACAGCGTGGACCCGGAGGGGCGATGCGAGTCCCACCCCCTCCGCATGGGACGCATCGATTTTATCAACGTCCTTCCAGTCCATCGACATCTGCGGCCTCGGGAGTCCCTGTTTGTGGAGGTCCCGGCTGTGCCCTCCCGTCTCAACCAGATGCTGAGGTCGGGGGAGCTGGACGTGAGTCCCATCTCCTCGGCGGCCTATGCCCGTCACCCTGAGCCCTTTCGCATCCTTCCTGGGCTGTCCATCTCCTGCAGAGGCCCCGTGGGCAGCGTGTTGCTCTTTTCGGAGGTACCCATGGAGGCCTTGTCCGGGGGTGCCCTTGAGGCCCCGTACGAGTCGGAGACCGCGATCGCCCTCCTCCAGGTGCTCTTGAAGGGATGGTGGCGGGTCGACGTGCGCATCATCCCGGAAGGGTCCGCGGAGGAGGTCCAGGGGCGGCTCCGCATCGGAGACAGGGCCCTTCAGGAGGCCGCTTCCTCCTCCGCCTCCTTCCTATGGGATCTGGGAGAGGTGTGGTGGCGCTGGACCGGGCTTCCTTTCGTCTTCGCCCTCTGGGTGGCCCGCGAGGAGGCCGTGGCCCGCCGAAGGAAAGAGGTGGAGCTGCTTCATGGCCTGCTTTTGGAGGCCAGAGATCGAGGCCTCCAGGATCTGGAGGGTTGCGCCGAAGATGCGGCTTCGCGCATGGGCGGAGATCCGAAGACCTACATCGAGTACTACGGAGGGCTGGGCTACAGCTTGGGTCCGGAGGAACTCTCCGGACTGGAGCGGTTCTTCCAAGAGCTCGTGAGGCTTGGAGTGGTGAGACAGAACCCTCGGTTGCGCTTCCTTTGAGAGACCAAAAGCTCCGGATAGGCCCCGCACCATAGAGTGGATCAGAGCGCCCAGATGGATCCGCCCCCTCGGGGGATGAGTCCTATGGCCTCGGCCCTGGCCAGCACCTCCTCCACGGCCCGCATTCCCACCTCCCCCATCTCCTCGGAGAGTTCGTTGACATAAAGCTTCAGATATTCCCCAATGACACTGTCGTCCATCTCCTGTGCGTGGGACCGGATATAGGGGAGGGGACGCTCGGGGACCTTCCTGGCCCATGCGATGCTTTGGGTTATCATCTCTTGAATGCGGGCGTTGATGCTCGGGCCAAGGTCCTTTCGGGCAGCGATGCCGCCGAGCGGGACCGGAAGGCCGGTCTCTTGTTCCCACCAAGCCCCCAGGTCAACCACCATCCGGAGGCCGTAGCGGGGGTAGGTGAGCCTCCCCTCATGGATGAGGACCCCAAAGGGGATCTCCCCTCCGGCCACGGCCGGGATGATCCGATGGAACGGCATGGGGACGGCTTGGGGCGTGCGTCCCAAGTAGAGGGTCAAGAGGAGATGGGCCGTGGTCCATCGACCAGGCACTGCAATGGGCGCCCGGGGAAGCTCCTCCTCCTTGGTATCCGGTCCGCACACCACCAGGGGACCGCAGCCCCATCCCAATGCTCCCCCCGAGCGGAGGAGCCCGTAGCGGTCCCTGAGGTGGCCGAGGGCGTGGATGGAGATCTTGGAGACCTCCAACCTCCCTTCTCCAGCCCGTCGATTGAGCTCCTCCACGTCCGCCAGATGAAATTGGAAATTCAGATCCCCCCAAGGGATCTCCCCGTGGACCAGGGCGTAGAAGATAAAGGTGTCGTTGGGACAGGTGGAAAATCCAAGTCGAATCCTCGTGGTCGCTGGCGACTCCCCACCGTTCATGACGGGTTTCTCTCCCATCTCTCGTCATCCTCCGAGATGTGGCCCAGGAGGGACGCTGTATCGGAGATGGCCTCCATGAGGGTCTCTTGGGCCCGGAGGGCTCCTCTGTTCAGATCTTGAGGCCTGGGGGGCCGGCATCCGGCAGGGTTGCTGATCCCCCGCATCTCCAACACCGGGACCCCGTAGTGGAGGCAGACTTGGACCACCGCAGCCCCCTCCATGTTCTCGGCCAGGATCTTCCCCCATCGTTTCTCGAGGGCCTGCGCCCGCCATGGGGATGCGCTGACCCGAGCCACCGTCACAAAGGGCCCAGCCCTGAAAGATCCCCCCCTCAGAACCTCCTGAATCCATCTTCGGGGGGCCGCAGGGAGTGGAAGCCGATGGAAGAGGGGCCGGCCCTCCGGCGATCGCCCCAGAGGGATCCCCAGGGGCTCCAGGGTGGACCATCTCCCCCGCTTTCGCAACCCCAGGTCCCCGTAAATCTCCTCCGTGGCCACGGCCACATCCCCCACATCCAGGCCGGAGGAAGGGTATGAGCCGGCGGTTCCCAGCGAGATCACCAAGCTCACTCGGGGGTGCCGCTCCAGGAGGGCCGTGGTGGCTTGGGCAGCGTTGACCATGCCCATGCCGCACAGGAGGATCAGAAGATGGACCCCTTGGAGACTCCCATAAAAGACCCTCCGCCTCCCCACGTACCCCTCCCTGGGGGCATCGAGGGCACGGAGGAGTTCATCCACCTCTTTCTCTACCGCGGCCACCACGGCCAGAGAGGGAAAAGGTAGATCCGGGCAGGAGACTCTATCAGGGGACATGGGAATCCGCAGTCCTGGCCAAGGGTGGGGTTGGGAGGTCGTTTGGGGACTTCATGGACCCAGGGGGCTCGGTCATGCCGGAACGGACGAGCTCCACGATCTCTCCGGCCCACCGAGCCACCTCCTCGGGCGAGGCCCGGTGGAGCCCCAGGTCTCCGTCCATATGTGGAAGGGCGTAGGCCTGTAGGAAACGGTCCATTACGGCGTCCAGGACGAAGGCCATGGCCTCGAGGGTCATGTCCTTTCGGATCTCCCCTTTCTCCTTGGCCTCTTGGAGGAGGGACATGAGATAGTGCACAGCGTGGCCACGGATGGTGCGAAGGAGCTCCTCGCGGAATGGGACCGACTCCTCGTGGAGGAGCTTGGCGTAGAGGGTGAAGATACGCGGACGGCTCTGGATGAAAGCCACCCCCGAGAGGAGGGATTGGCGGATCCGCTCGAAGAGATCTTGATCCGATGTGCGCGCTTTCACCTCTTTGAGGTGAGCCCGGACCATCTCCACGGTTCTATGGAAGACGAACAAGAAGAGCCCCTTTTTGCTTCCGAAGTACTGGTACATAGATCCCTTGGCGATGCCTAGCCGCTGAACCATGGCATCGATGGTGGCACCTCGATAGCCTCGCTCCGAGAATTCCTCAATGGCCACCCGGAGGATCCGATTCTGTTTTGCTCGACTGAGGCGGTGAAAAGTGGCCCGGGCGTGGCTCATGAGCCTACCTCTTCTGCTCGGTTGAGGAAGGGGCGGAAGGGGCCGAAGCGGCGTGGGGTGAGACGTTCTTCCCCTGAGGGGCGGTCTCCCGTCCGGTAGGCCGGCTTCCGGGCCTCTTGCGAGGCCTTCTTTTGCGCCTTGCCCCAGAGGTGTCTGGAACAAGCCAATCCTCATCGAACCAGATGACGGGAATCTTTTTGCCAATATACTCCTCGATGGCCTCCAGGTACCAGACCCACCTCTCGCACGCCAGGGTCAGGGCCTTGCCCTTCTTGCCCGCCCGTGCGGTGCGGCCGATGCGGTGGACGTAATCCTCCTTGTCCTGTGGGACGTCGTAATTGATGACATGTGAGACGTCCTCCACGTGGATTCCCCGGGAGGCCACGTCCGTGGCCACGAGGATCTTGAGCCGTCCGGACTTGAACCGATCCATGAGCCGGAGGCGCTTCTTTTGGGGCAGATCCCCGGTAATCCCTTCAGCCGGATACCCGTTGGCCTGGAGCTTCCTGGCCAGAAACTCCACGCCGGCCTTGGTGTTGCAGAAGATGAGGACACGATACCAATCCTCCTTCTTAAGGATCCCCAGCAGCAACGGAAGCTTCTCCTCCAGGCCCACATGAAAGACATACTGTTCCACCGTCTCGACGGTCTTCTCTTCGGGGGCGATATAGATCTCCTCGGGACAGTTCATATGTTCGTAAGCCAGCTCCAGGACGCGATAGTTGAGCGTGGCGGAGAAGAGCAGAGATTGTCGTTTATGGTAGGGAGGGAGCCTGCGGAGGATGTAACGGAGATCCCGCACAAAACCCATATCGAACATACGGTCCGCCTCGTCGATGACCACCACTCGGACCATGCGGGTCCGGAGGACCCTCTGCTTCATGTAGTCGATGACCCTTCCGGGTGTCCCGATGACGATGTCGGTTCCCTCCCGGAGAGCCCTGGCCTGCTTCTGATAGTCCACTCCTCCGAAGACGGCCGTCATGCGGAGACCCGTATGACCTCCCAGCACCTGGGCATCCTGGAAGATCTGGAGGGCCAATTCCCGGGTGGGTGCCAGAATCAGGGCCGAAGGCTCTTTTTCCGGAAGGCTTTCCACCTCCAAGAGGCGGTGGAAGACGGTGATCAGGAAGGCCGCGGTCTTGCCGGTCCCTGTCTGGGCCTGCCCAGCCACGTCGCGCCCCCTCAGACTGAGGGGAAGGCAGCGTTCCTGAATGGGGGTGCAACGCTCGAAGCCAGCATCCCGGATCCCCTGCAGGATCCTGGGGTCCAGATGGAAGTCGGCGAAAGGACGTCCAGTGGGGAGCGCCAGGGCCCGCGGCCTGACGGGGGGACCGGGGGCCACCTCCGATTCAGCTTCAGGGACCGGGATTGGTGGAGAGGCGGGAGCATCGGATGTTCGCTGCCTCTCGGGGCTTGCGTGGGAGGGAAAGAGATTCCGGATCCATCGAAAGAAGAAGAATCGGGGTTGATCGTTTTTAGAGCCCATCTTGCCTCGCAGTCTATAATCCATTCTTCACTATATCCAAACGGCCCGGCCATTACAAGCTTGGCGCCCCTGGGCGACCCCGGAGGGCAAACTTGTAATGGCCATTGACAGTCCTTGGGGGAGACACTAATTTGGAGCCATGCGTCCAGGTCGACCCTTTGCCCTCGCGATCTTCGTATTACTGATGTGGGTGTGGCCCACGCCCCAGGTGGAAGGCTCCCCTGCCTCGGTGCCTCCTGCCTCCGGGCCTTTGGGGGTCCTCTCCCGGTGGCTTCCGGGATGGAGCTTCGGTGGGGACGTGGACATGGGCGTTTCCTTGCCCCTCCGATGGAGGGGGAAGCAACGGGAAGGCTGGATCCGCGTCGCGTTCCGGAGGGGACGGTTCTCCAATCCCGAGGAAACCCTTCTCGGCGAAGGTCTGGAGGGGGTCCTTCGCGTTGGAGGGAGGAACTTGGGGGTCGAAGGGGGGGACTTCAAGGCCGAACTCTCCGTGAGCGGGGGCGAACTCCTTCTGGATCGATGGTACCTGAAACTGGAGCCGCCTCCACTTCGGATTCACACCCAAGGCAAATGGAGGAAGGGAAGAGGGGTCCAGGACTTCCAGCTGGAACTGGATTGGGGAGATTCCCTTCGGCTCTCGGTGGAGGGGGCCCTGGAGAACTTTGGAGATGGGCCGGTCGGGCGGATCCATTTTATCCTCGGTGTCCCCTCCTTATCGAGCCTCTTTCAACACCATCTCCTTCCATCATTGACCGACCTCGACCCTCGCTGGGTGGATGCCCGCGTGGAGGGGACGGTCCGGTGCGAGGGAGAGGTTCGCCTCAACGGCCGCAACGGAGGGGTCCTCCGGGGAGAATGGAATATGGAGGGTGTTTCCTTCGCCACTCCAGACGGACCGGAGCTGGCGGGGGTCTCCGGCAGAATTCCCTTTCTCCTTCCGTTGGGGGAGGTGGGAAAGGGGAAGGCTCCTACGCTGGCAGAGGCGTTGGACGGGGAGATCCGTATCGAGAGGATCGAGGTGGGGGGCCAGCGATGGGAAGACATTCGTCTTCCCCTGAGGGCCCGGTGGAACGCACTGGAGATCCGAAACGCCGTGGAGATTCCCCTTTTCGGAGGAATGGTAAGGATGGAGGGGGTCCATTTGGGGCCGTTTCTTCCTCTCCCTCCCGACGGTACGGGGAGGCTCCTGTTGAAGGGGATCCGGCTCGAGGAGATCACCCGAGATCTTCCCACCGGAGCCGTGAAGGGGACGATACAAGGGGAAATAGTCCCCTGGGTCCTAAAGGACGGCGACCTCCAAAGCCGGGGCGAGCTCCGGGTGAGCCTGTGGGGTGGGGAGGTGAGGGTCCTCCGTCTCTGGGGAGAACGCCTCTTTTCGGAAAGGAGGCGACTGGGCATGGACCTGGAGATCCACCACCTCGACCTGGAGGAGGCCACCCAGCAGCTCCCCTTCGGCAGGATGGGAGGAGTGCTGGAAGGTGAGGTGCGGGATCTCGTCTTTTCCTTCGGTCAGCCCGAGTCCTTCGAGCTCAGGGTCCGTTCAGTTCACGAGAAGGGCGTCCGACAGTATATCGATGCCAAGGCGGTGGAAAACTTCTCCATCCTGAGCTCCGGGGTCCGCACCCCTCTCCTTCCATGGTTCAAGATCTATCCCTACTCGCGTCTGGGGATCTATTGTAAACTGGAGAACGACGTCTTCATCCTTCGTGGGACGATCCAGGAGGGAGGGAAGGAGTACCTGATCAAGCGAGGATGGCTTCGGGGGATCAACGTGATCAACCGGAATCCGCAGAACCGGATTCCCTGGCGCGATATGCTTCGGAGGATACAAAGGATGTTCGCGGGGGAGGGGCAAAAGGTGCGCATCCAGATGGGGGGCGCCCCCTGAGATGGGGCCGTGCTGTGGAGCTCCGCAGCAGCGGTCTTGGGAACGCGCACTTTGCTTCTCCCAAGTCCGAGAAGGAGGGATCCGATGAGTCGGAGACAGGGATTGTTTCGCGGGGTATGGCTGGCCATGGGGATCTTCGTTGCCGCTTGTGTGACGGTGAACATCTACTTCCCGGCAGCCGAGGTGCAGAAGGCAGCCGATCAGATCGTCGAGGAGGTGAGCAAAGAGCCCGCTTCCTCGGAGCCCGAGAAGGGCCCATCTCCTTCTCAGAGCCTTCGCGAGGATGTGCTCGTTTGGGTCGCTCGTCTCCTTGTCCCCCCGGCCGAGGCCGCCGTGGACATCGAGGTCTCCACGCCCGCCATTCGGGCCTTGAAGAAATCCATGAAGAAGCGCTTTGCAATGTTGAAGCCCTATTATGTTCGGGGGGTCGTGGGGGAGAACAATCGGGGTTACCTGGAGATCCGGGACTCGGCCAGCCTCTCCCTCAAGGAGAAGGCCCGGCTGAAAAGCCTGGTCAAAGATGAGAACCGGGACCGCCGCGCCCTCTACGAGGAGATCATCCGAGCGAACAAGATGGATGCCAAGGTCCTCCCCCAGGTGGAAGGACTCTTCGCCAACAGCTGGAGGGAGAAGCGGGCCCGGCCGGGATGGTGGATCCAGAGCGACGACGGGACGTGGGTCCAGAAGTGAGAGACCGGGCCGGGTGGACACCTCCTGGTTTCGGGTGCAGGCGGTGTAAATCGTAAAGACGGGAGGCCACGGGGTCTGGAGCGAGTCCGCGTGGGGATGACCCCGTCCCTTGGCTTGGGTCGAGCGGATGAGAAGTGACTGTTTGAAGATCTACCGGCAACTCCGGGGATTTTTGAGCCGAGGGGTATGGGAGACGGACATCGGGGACTTCCCCTGGTTCAAGACCTTCCTCTATAGAGTCGCCCGACTCCTGGAGCATACCGCTCGAAGCTTCCTTGAAGATCAATGCTTCCTCCGCGCATCGGCCCTCACCTACACTTCCCTCCTCTCTCTGGTCCCCCTTCTGGCCCTGGTATTCTCCATCCTCAAGGGACTCGGGGTGCAGAGAAATCTGGAGCCCTTGATACTCGAGCGGTTCACCCTCGGCTCAAAAGAGGTGGCCGCCCGTATCCTCGAATATATCGACCGCACCAACGTGAGCTCCCTCGGCGCCCTCGGGGTGGTGGCCCTTCTCGTAACCGCTGTGATGGTCCTGAAGAACATGGAGCGGGCCTTCAACTGGATCTGGAAGGTGGAGCGGGGAAGGAGTTGGGCCCGGGTCCTAAGCGACTATCTGAGCATCCTTATGGTGATCCCCTTCTGCATCCTGTTGGCCTTGAGCCTGACCACATACTTCAACAGCTCGGCATTTCTCCTGCGTATGAAAGACCTGTGGATCGTGGGGGGGATCTACCGGATGGCCATCAAGATGGCCCCCTTCGTGGTCCTGTGGATCGCCTTCACCTTCTGTTACCTCTTTTTGCCCAACACACGGGTAAAGTTCGTCTCTGCCCTAGTGGGCGGGATGGTGGGTGGGACCCTATGGCAGCTGGCCCAATGGAGCTACGTGCGGTATCAGGTGGGGGTGGCCAAGTACAACGCCATATACGGGGCCTTGTCCCAGCTTCCCATCCTGCTGGTATGGATCTACATAAGCTGGGTGATCTTGCTGCTGGGAGCCGAGATCGCCCATGCCCATCAAAGCCTGGAGCACTACAGTGAACGGAGGGCCCAGGCCCTCCGCCAGGAGCCCCCCAGGATCCAGCAGCTCTTCCAGATCCTCACGTTGGTGGGCGAGCGTTTTCTTCGAGGCGCCCCCCCTTTCACCGCGGAGGAGCTGGGAGAACACCTGCAGATCTCCCCATCTTCTCTTCACGGATACCTGAGTCACTTGGAGTCCTTGGGATGGATCGCACCTTGGGAGGATGACAGCGCTTACGTCCTGTTTCAAAGGCCCCCCGAACAGATGCCCCTCCATCGACTCTTCGAGGCGGAGTGGGCTGGAGACGAGGAAGGCAGCGGGTCCCTGGAACCCTCCATGAAGATGATCTTCGAGAAGGCCCGGGAAGGGATCCGAGGTGCCCTTGCCCACGTTACTGTGATGGATCTCCTGAGTCAAAAGGGAGAGGACGCCCGTCCACCCTCGGACGCCTCCAATGGGCTTCCCCGTTGACCTTTGTGGGACCCTAATGGTTTGGGTCGTTTCATTAATGGGATGCACCATGGTCAGTCTCCTTCTCCGACTCCTCCAGGGGGTCCTTCTGGGGACCCTCTTGGTGCATGGAAGCGGCTTCTGGAGGCCGCTTCTTGCGGGGATCCGCAAGGGCACGGGGCTGAGCCGTCTCTCCGAGAGGGAACAGATGGCGGTAGCCCTCTCCTGCCTTATCGCCCTCATGGTGGAGCCCTTGGCCTATCTCCTCTTCACGGTTCGGGGAGTGGAGGAGTATGGGGCCTGGGGCTGGGCGGCCCTTTTCCCACTCTTGGCCGCCAACATTGCCTCATGGTCCATCGGACCGTTGCGAAGAAGGATCGAACGGTGGACCGAGGAGGAGGATGTTCCATGGCCGCCCACCAGGTCCTGAGGCGGGGGGAGGGAGACATGGGGGGGAGGAAGCACGAGTGGGGGGCCGTGGTGGCTGTCGGTGGCGGGTCTGGACCTTCCCTGGCCGCCCGGGCCTTCCGGGACCTCCTGGAACGGGTCACAGCCGTGGTCTGCACCACGGATACCGGAAGCTCGAGCGGCCTTTGCCGAAGGGCCTTCGGTCTTCCTGCCCCGGGGGATGTGCGGGCCACCCTCTCCACCTTCGCCTCTTTGAGCGGAGACAGCCCCTGGGCCGACCTCTGGGAGAAACGGCTCGAATCCCCCTTGTGTGAGGCCTACCACGGAATGGCCCTCGGGAATTTGCTCCTTTGCGGACTGGCTCAGGAGGAAGGGGGATTCGCTCGTGCCGTGCAGAAGGCCTCCTCACTTCTGGGGATCAGGGGACGAGTCCTTCCCGTGACCGAGGAGTCCGCCCAGTTGAGGGCCGAGTTGGTGGACGGCACGGTGGTCATGGGCGAGGCGGAGATCCGCAGGGTGGGGAAGCCGCCCATCCGCTCCTTGGGGTGGGAGGGGCCTGTTCCGACTCCGGCCCCGGGGGTCCTCGAGGCCCTGGAGGGTGCTGATCTGATCCTGCTCGGGCCGGGATGCCTCTATACGAGCATCCTGCCGTGCCTGATGGTCCAGGGGGTACGGGAGGCGCTGCACCGTTCCGGTGCGCTTAGGGTCTACCTCTGCAACAGCACCGTCACCCCCGGACAGACCGACGGCTATTCGGCCTTGAAGCACGTGGAAACCGTCATGGAGACCGTTGGGAAAGGCGGCGTCGATTGGGTGTTGATGAACAACCTGATCCCACCAGAGGCCCATCGAAGGGCCTACGAGGAGGCCGGGCTCTCCCTGGTCCTCCCGGATCACCGGGAACTCCGGCTCTTGGAGGAGTCAGGGCTCCGTGTGCTCTTGCATCCCCTGCTGGAGGAGACGAGACCGGCGCCCCGGCGCCTCCACAAGGCGGATACCTTTCGGCATTCCCCGGAAAGAGTGCGCGAGGCCCTGGATCGCATAGTCTCGGAGACCCGACGATCTTCGGCCCCCTTCGGAACTGCCTCGCCGTAGATATCGCCATATGGCACAAATATAGGCGGGGTCTTTGCTCCAAGCTCCGTGCTCGTTGCTACCCAACCAAACGGACTAACGAGCCGAACGTCCGAGCGCCCGAACGCCCAAACGAGCATAACGCACCAAGCGAAACAGACGAAACGACGATATGGACGAAATACACGAAAGGATATTTTCTAAGTAATCCATCCGCACACCGGATCACGGAGGGCCTAGGCGTGTGGATTCAGAGGATGGCGGGTCTTGAAGGGGCCACCCTGGTGTCTTCCTCATTTCCGGGGAAGAGTTGGAGGACGTCCGGCCATTCTCGTTCCAGGTACCCGCACTGAGGACACTCCACCACAGCCCGGATCAACCCTTGGGTATAGGCCCGAAGCTGCCGCATGCGTCGGGCCTCCCCTTCCTCGGTCCGGTCGTTGCGGAAGATCTCCCACAGGGGATAGAGGGGCCCCGGCATCTTGGGGAAGTCCAGGGCGATCTTCCGGATCCGGAGATGGGGGCTCCCGCACCGCTCGCAGGGAGGATTTTGGGACCAGAGCCCCAGAAAGATGCGGAGCTCTCCGCGCATTCCCCAGGGAAGGACCTTCCCCCCGTGAAAGATCCACTTCCATGATGAGTCTTGTGGAATGCGACGTTTCACCAGGCACCGCGTGCACAGACAGGACGAGCCGTCGCTCCAGAGAACCAAGGAAGGCTCCCTGCACAAGGGGCAGGGGGGAGGCCTTTCCGCAGGCCGTCCTCCGTCCGCGAGTGCCTTGTCCCACGCCAGCCACAGGTGCCCTCTACAGAGGGTTCGCCCTTCGGGGGTGAACACGCCTCGAGCGGTCTTCTCGTTGCAGATGGGGCAGCCCCTCTGGGACAAGGCCTTGCCATTGGGGGGGATCGATGCCTTGGAGCCGTCCATGAGGAGATCCTCCAGGGCCTCCAAGGGGAAAGGTGCCTGGGGTCCCCCTTGGATCCAGATCTCCCGGAGCCTCCTTCCCTCGTCCCTTTCGGGGGTCTCGAAGGCCAGGAGGATCCGCACGGGCCGCCATCGTTGCGAAACGCGGCGAAGCCCCACGACCTGAACCCCCTGGGAAAGGGAATCGGGAAGGATTTCGATCATCCTTCTGCCCCCCTGAGGAACGTGTGCTGGAGCCTACCAACCCGGACAATTCAATAGAACTCGGCACCGGGGTCTTGGCACGCCAGCGGAGTTACAGCCCCAAAGATTCAGTATACGTTTCCTGCCGTGGTCCCGCAATGAGGTGGGTATCCCCCCTCCCGGTATCCTCTCTCCTGGGCTCAAAGAGGAGGTCTGGGATGGGTGAGGCACAGATCCACGAGTTCCTCCAGGCGGGCCGTCCCCGTGCAAAGGACCGTATCCGCCCCTCCCCAATAGATCCGAAGGATTCCGCTTTCCTCCACTACTGCCCCGCAGGTGAAGACCACATTGTGGACGTAACCTGTGACCTCCCAGGGGTCTTCGGGCTGTAGGATCCACGAGTCGGCCACACCGAGGACCCGCGAGGGATCCTTCAAGTCGTGGAGGGCCACTCCCAGGCGATATACGGCCCCGTCCATGGTCCGAAAGACCCCGTGGAAGAGATGGAGCCAGCCACGATCCGTGCGGATGGGGGGGGCTCCGGGTCCCACCTTCATCTCGTCCCAATGATAGGGGACAGGCTGGATCACGGGGACCGAATCCCCCCAATGTACGAGGTCGGGAGAGTAAGAGATCCAGATGGACCACGGCGCTATATGGGTATGAGGGCGGTCGAGGCGGGCGTAGCGCCCCTTGAACCTCTCCGGAAAGAGGACCACGTTTCGGCAGTCGGCCTGAGTGATCAGGGACAGGCGCTCCACGGTTCGGAAGTCCTCGGTCCGCGCCAGGCAGATGCGAACCCCGTGGCGGGAATAGGCGCTGTAGGTGATGTAATAGGCCCCCTCCAATGGGCAGATGCGCGGGTCCTCCACCCCGTATTCCTCGAAAGGAGCGAATGGTCCCTCGGTCGCAGGGGTGAGAAACGGTTTGGGATCCACCCGGAATCGGATTCCGTCGTCGCTCCGGGCCAGTCCGATGATGGAGCGACCGTTCCGAAGGTGGGATCGAAAGAGCAGGATATACTCTCCCATGCACTTGACCGCCCCCGCGTTGTGGACGGTCTCCACCGGGTAGGGGACGTCATCCTTGGTGAGAATGGGGTTTCCTTCATAGCGCCTGACCAGGGGTGTTTCCCTCTTCATGGGGTTATCTCTCCTGCTTCATTCCTGGATGCAGGATGATGGATGTCGTGATGGACCTCCACCACCAGCACTTCCAACTCCTCCTCTCCCGTATTGCGGAGCTTGTGGGGCGTCCCCACAGGGACCTTCAGGGAGTCTCCCGCCCTCAAAGGGAGTATCCGATCTTCCAACTCGCACAGCCCTTGTCCCCGAAGGATGGTCCAGTGTTCCTGGTGGCGGGGATGCGGATGGTGCTCGATGCCCTTTCCGGGAAGGATACGGACCCGGAGGATGCTGAAGCCGTCCCCCTGGGTCAGAGGGCTTTGGACCCCCCAAGGTTTCCTGTCCCCCTTTCGGTATCTCTCGAGGACCATCCGGTAGACCCGAAGGTAGTCGTCCACCATCCGATCCACGGTGAAGCGCTCCTCCACCCAACGGCGACAGTCCTCCCTGCGCAGGCGGTCCACCCGGCGGACCGCCTCCACCGCCTCTTCCACCGAGGTACAGAGAAAGCCGGTCCTTCCGTGGTCGATCACCTCGGGCATGCTTCCCCGGTTGAAGGCCACCACCGGGGTGCCGCAGGCCATGGCCTCCACCACGGACAACCCGAAGGGCTCCTCGAAGTTGATGGGGTGGAGGAGGGCCAGCGCCCCTCCCAAGATGTGCTCCCTCTTCTCAGGACCCACGCTGCCCACATAGACCACCCGATCCGAGTCCAAGTGGGGTTCGACCCATCGTCGGAAGTAGTCCTCGTCCTGGATGATTCCGGCGAGGATCAGCCGCATGCCGCAACGCCGGGCGATCTCGATGGCCTCCCTGGCCCCCTTATCGTGGTGGATGCGGCCGAAAAAGAGGAGGTAGTCCCCTGGTTCGGGCTGAAAGGTGAAACGCTCCAGCTCGATCCCGTGATGGATGGTGGCGATGTAGTCCAGGTCGGGATGCCGGTCCGCCCGGCTGATGGCCACGTAGTAGGCTCGGCCGTTGTACTTGCGGTATACCGGGAGGATCTTGGGGGAGGAAAACCCATGGATGGTGGTGACCACCGGGGTCCTCGTCATCCCCATATAGGTGAGGGGCAGGTAGTCGAAGTGGTTGTGGATGAGGTCGAACTCGTCGCCCCGTTCGAAGAGCTCTGAGATATGGAGGCACTCCCAGACCTTGGGCAGCAGTTCCTTGTCCTCCTCGTACCCCCGCGGACAGACGGCCACGAGCTTCCCCTGTGTTTGAGAGTCGGCCGTGGCGAACAAGGTCACGTCCACGCCCCGGCGGACGAGCCCCTCGGTGAGCAGGGAGACCACCCTCTCCCATGGGCCGTAGTGCCTTGGCGGAGTTCTCCAGGCGATGGGTGAGAGCATGGCGATCCGCACTGTCTACCCCTCCACTTCTCCATCCTCCCTGAGCCACTGGAGCAGTTCGGGGAGGCGGGCTGTGGCCAAGGCCAGACACTTGTCAGCGCCTCCGTAATAGAGCCAGATTTCCTCACCCTTCAAGACCCATCCACAGGGAAAGACCACCTTGTCCACGTCGCCGAAGATCTCGTAGGCCGTTTCAGGGGCCATGATCCATTGTGAGGATCGAGCCAGGACGCGCTGAGGGTCTTCCAGATCCAGCAGGGCGAGCCCCAGGCGATAGATGGCCCCACTGGCCGTGGTCCTGACCCCATGATAGAGGATGAGCCATCCCTCCTCGGTCCGGAGGGGAGGTGGAGAAAGGCCGATCTTGTTGGCGTCCCACCAGGCCCCCCTCCGGGCGGGGATGAGGATCCGGTGGTCGCCCCAGTGCTTGAGATCCGGAGAGAAGGAGATCCAGATATGGGCACCCACGGCCGGGAAGGTGGAGACGGGCCGATGCAAGAGGGCCCACCGTCCCTGGAATCGGACAGGAAAGAGGGCCGCGTCCTTGTCCTCGGGCGGCATGATGGGCCCTTGCCGCTCGAAATGTCGAAAGTCCTCGGTCAGGGCGAGGGAGACCAGGGGCCCCCCCTCCGAGTAGGCCGTATAGACCACGGCCCACAGTCCCTCTTCCTCCAGATAGGTAATGCGGGGATCCTCGATCCCCCAGATCTCCTCGGGATGGGTCTCGGGGCTCGGCATCAGAGTGGGTTGTTCGTCGATGCGCCATCGATAGATGCCGTTTTTGCTCCGGGCCGTGGTGAGATGGGAGATCCCCCGGCGGTCCTCCACCCTCAAAAGCAGCACGGTCTCCCCGTCCACCAGGGCCGCCCCGGCGTTGAATACGGAGTTGGCCCGGTAGGGGAGGTCCCTCACGGTGAGGATGGGGTTATCCGGATGGCGTTGGAAGAGGTCCCGGACAGGAAGGCCGTTCATATCCATCTCTCCTCCTGTGATCCACGTCTTGAAGATTCCCGTATCAGGTGCATTCCAGGCTGGATCGTTCCGTCGTCGCTTGCCACAGCACGGCCTCACCTGCGGTGGAGCTTCGCAGGAAGTAGAGGGTAAGGAGGCTGAGGAGCCAGGCCAGAGTGGATTCGGCCCCTTGATTGAGATTGGCGCCGTCTGCGGTCAGACCGTCGCAGCAGCCCCCGGTCCGGTAGTCGTAGAGGGGCGTGTTGAGGTCGTTTCGGCCGAGAAACCACTCCAGGCATCGTTGGGCCTCTTGGATCCAGTGGTACTCTCCGGTAACCTCGTACGCGGCCCTGCTCGCCTGGATCATGTTTTGGGCCTCCAGGGGTTGCTGGTCGAACCGGGCGCGATGTCCCCCCTTGGTCATCCACCCGTGATTGCCGATGGGCACGAAGTGGCCGGAAGGATCAGTCTGGACGTCGAGGAGCCATCTAAGGGCCCGAAGCCCCGCCTCGACCATCTCCTCGTGGTGGAGTCCCTGGCCCGAGAGCAGGAGGGCTTCGGGGATCTTCCCGTTGGCGTAGGTGACCGTCTCTTCGATCCAAGGCCAGTCCGGAGTGGCGAAGTCCCGATAGCGCCGGAGCAGACGGGAGGCCAGCTTCTCCCGGGCACGGCGGACCTCGCTGTCCCCCCCGAATCTCTTCAGATAGGCGTGTATGCCGATGAGGGAAAACGCAATGGATCGGGGATACTGGAAATCCAGCGCAGCGGGCAGGGCCTTCTCGAAGAGCTGGAGGGCCATCCCCGTGAGGTGCTCCGAGCTGGTTCGGGCCACCGTCTCCCCAAGGGCCCACAGGACCCGGCCGTGGCTGTCTTCGGAACCTTCTTCCTCCAGCCATGTCCGGTCGAACCCCATGAAATTCCTGAAGCGCCCTCTCCCGTTGTACGCATGGTTCAGAAAGGCCAGATACCTGCATGCCAGCTCATCCAGCCCCCCGTCGTCGGGGAGTAGTTCCTGGGCCATGATGGCCACGATAAGGGCCCGGGCATTGTCATCCGTGCAGTACCCGTGGGTCCGATTGGGCACGATGAAGCTGGCATGTTGGAGGATGCCTACATCGTCGGTCATGCGCCGGAGGTGGTCCAGACGGGGCTGGGGCATCTCCAACTGGGCGGCCTTGAGTGTCTTGGCCACGAACACGGGCCTGGGTCTCTGCTCCCTCTCGCGCTTTACCTCGGAGAAGACCTCGAGATAGCGTCGCGCCACCTCCTTCCAGATCATGTGACGGCAGTAGGTGTAGGCCCGTTTGCGCATGGCGTGGCGTTCCACCTCGTTGGCCAGAAGGTCCAACACCTCCGCGGCCAGGGCCTCCGAGTCTCGAAAGGGGACGATGCGGCCTCGGCCCTCGTCCAGGATCTCCTCGGCATACCAGTAAGGGGTGGAAATGGTGGCCTTGCCCGTCCCAACTGCATAGGAGAGGGTCCCGGAGACGATCTGCTCCCGATTGAGGTAGGGGGTCACATAGATGTCGGCGGCGCCCAGGAATTCGCAGAGCTCCTTCAGTTCCACGAAGCGGTTATGGAAGATAATGTGGTCCCCCACGCCCAGCTCCCGCGCCCTTCGCTGGAGGGTATGCCTGTAGGACTCCCCCCATTCCCTCTTTACATTGGGGTGGGTGGCGCCGAGGACGATATAGACCGTCTCTGGGAAGTGGCGGACCACCTCGGGCAGGGCGTCGATCATGTACTCGATGCCCTTCCCCGGAGAGAGGAGCCCGAAGGTGAGAATGACCTTTCGTCCCTCCACGCCGAATTGGTCCTTGTAGTAGTTGGGGTCCACGAAGGGGACGTCGGGGATCCCGTGGGGGATGTACACGATCTTCTCCTCTGGGATCCCGTAGACCTCCTGGAGGATCTCCACCGCCTTCCTGCTCATGACCACGAAGCGATCCGAGAGCCTTCCCAAGGCCTGGAGGATGCGTTTCTGGTTCTCGCTGGGTTGGGACAGGACAGTATGGAGCGTGGTAACCACGGGCATGCGGAGCCCCTCCAGGAGGTCCAGGACGTATCGACCGTCCTCCCCGCCGAAGATGCCGAACTCGTGCTGCACGCAGACCGCATCCACCTGGTTCATGTTGAGGAAGTCGGCGGCCAGATGGTACTCGGCTAACAGCTTTTGGTTGATCTCGAAGCGGACCTGGGGCGGGTAGTGATAGCCTTCAGGTTGGTCGTTCATGGCCACGGCCCAGGAGTCCATCTCCGGCGCTTCGGCGCTGATGGCCGCCAGCAGATCCGTGGTGAATGTGGCGATGCCGCATTGGCGGGGGAGGTGGTTGCCGATGACCGCGATGGTATAAGGAGTGGTTCGATAGAGATCAGCGCGCAACATGACAATCCTCCGTCTTCAAACCCAAGTTCGGTGGATAGGGTTCAGGCCGCGGATCGGCCTGAGAACTCCCAGGTTCCGATGCGGGCTCGAGGGTCGTCCCGGGGACCGGTGCCTTGGAAGGTAACTCCACAGCGTCCCCGTCCGAGAGGGGATGGTCCATGGGGCGGGGTATCCCGTTGACGATGACGACGCTTACTTGGTCGGGGCTGACTCCTTGTCGTTCCAGGAAATCCCTTACTGTGGCCCCCTGGGGGAGGCGGCAGATGGACCCATCCCCTCCAAAGATGACGATCCTGGGCTGCATGAGTTCCCTCCGGAGCCGTTGGACGAAACGGTCGGGGCCTTCTTCTTCCCCGTCTTCGGTGCCCAAGTGGCTGAGCCTAGAGAGCCACCCTTCCCCTTCCTCCCCTGTCCGGCCATGGACCTCCTTATAGCGCCAGTGGGCTGCGTACCCGTATTCCGCGTGCAGGTGCATCCAGTGTGTCCGGATCTGAAACTCCACGGGCTTTCGGGAGACCTGTCGCACCGGGTACACGCATGTATGGAGGGATTGGTACCCGTTGACCTTGGGCAGACCGATGTAGTCGTCGAAGGTCCCGGGGATGGGCCGGAAGTGGGTATGAAGGACACCAAGGACGCTGTAGCAGTCCGCCACGGTGGGAACGAGGACTCGAAGCCCGATCCTGTCCAGGATCTCTTCCAGGGACGTTCCCTTTCTCTGCATCTTTCGATGGATGCTATATAGGCTCTTGATACGACCGTGGATCGAACCCTCAATGCCGCTTTGTCGAAGGAGTCCTTGGAGCCCCTCCACCAGGATCTGGAGGCATGCTTGGTCTTCTTTCAGGATGGGTTTGACCGCCCGCCAAAGCGAAGCATGGGCCTCGGGCTCGAGTATCCGAAACGACAGATCCTCCAGTTGCCTTCGGAGAGAGGCCATCCCCATAAGGTCCGCCAGGGGGGCATAGATATCCAGGGTCTCCCTTGCCATCTGCCTGGCTCGTGGGCAGTCCCATTCCATTGTCCTTAGGAGCTCGTGGAGTCGAAAGGCTAGGAGCAGGACCAAGACCCGCAGGTCCTCCACCAAGGCATTTCTCAAGGCGCGGGTCTCCGGCGGCCGCTCGTCGCTGGATGCCAGATGATGCAATCCCTCGACGAGCTGTACGACCCCTTCCCCAAAGCGGTCCCGGAGCTCCTTGTGGGAAGCCGCTCCCCTACGGAGAACGGGTGTGAGAAGACCCGCCGAGACCACAGAGGGCTCCGCATGCTGGTGGAGGAGGATTCGGGCCGGTCCCAGCCCGCAGGGTAGCTCGGGGCCGAGCTTTTGGGAGACGAATTCCAGGACCCTGTGGATCAGGTCGAGGTGATTCCTTTGGTATGAGCTCTTCACCTCCTGGAGGAAGGATCGTCTCTGCTCCAGGAGGTTCTCCTGAGTCGTCATGCGCTCACAACACCAACCGGACTCCGACGCTTCCATATCCGTCAGGGGCCTACTTTTTCCTTAACGGGCAAAGGGATCTGACCGTGCGCTTTTGGATTCGCTCGGGTCCTCTTGGAAAAACGGGCTTAGGCGGATGAGGACATCCGCCTCCCTGGAAGGGTATATTCGCAAATATATTCAATAAGAAAGTAAGTGCGCTACGTCCCACGTCAAGGAGAGGGATCGGGGGTCGGTATCTCTCAACGGATCTCTCTTCCGGAGGTCTGCGGGTCTCCCTGAGACGGGGCTCGGAGAGTGAGAAGGGAAGTGGGAGGCCCCTCCAAGATCGAGGTACGGATGGGCCTCCAAGGGGAATGTGGGGGTATTCAGGAGTGGAGTTTGGTTGCCGCGATCACCCCGATCCCCGCCCTCAGCAGGGCCTCGGCCGTTCGGTTGAGGGCATCGTGCTTGTCCAGGTAGTTCAGGACCAGGGCATCCCAGAGCCCCTGCTCGTGGATCTCCTCCTTGCTGAGAAAATAGTCGAGGACATCGCTGGGGTGCTCCCGGGTGGCCTCGACCTCCGGGTCTCCTCCTTCGTGCTTGGCCGCGATGTTGGGCACCTCTTGGGCCACCTCCACCAGTTCCTCGCGGCGGTTGTAAGGCTGCCGGACAATGGACTTGTAGGTCTCCGTGATGTGGTGCTCCAGGCGCACAACTCTCTCCAGACCCAAGGCCCTGCGGATCCTTGCGGCCCGCCGGAGGGTGTCGTTGTTGACGGAATTGGAGAGGTTGAACCCGATGAGTGAGGTGGTCCCGTCCTCTCTGGCCAGGAGCCGCGCGGTCATCAGGATCCAAAGCACGGACAGGGGATTGTCCGTTCCCAGGAATACGGAGATCTTGAACTCGTTGTTTACCCCCAGCTTGTGGAGCAGGTAGGCGGCCAGGATGGTCCCTGCATTGACGTTCAGGACTTGGCGGACACCGTAGGTGGTGTAGTAATGGAGGTATTCGTCCAGCCACCTGTAGGGGTAGTCGTTGGGCTGTCCGATCCCCCCGAAGTATCCTGTGAGGGTCTCCGGTCCGCCGAGGTGGACATTGGATCCGTCGGTCCCCTTTGTGTCCAGGGTCTCCACATAGGAGGCCCCCATGATCTGCATGGCCGCGGCCGTGGCCAGGATGTCCCCGTGGTCTGCGACCTGCTCTTTCATGTTCCGGACCCGGATGAATCGACCGGGCATCAACTCCCTTCGATCGAGGGCCTCTCTTGCCTCCTGGATGAGCCAGGGAAAGAACTGGAGGGCGCTGATCTCCAAGGTAACAGCGTTGGCCTGGTTGAGGGGGGCTCTGGCCCCCACCCGCTCGCAGAACTCCTCCATGGAGACGAAGCTCCCCTTGTCCCGTTCCTCGGCGAGCCACTCCAGGTCGGCCACATAAGGGGAGTTCATCTGGCGAAGACGGTCCATGAGGGTATCGAGTCGTCCCGCCTCCGCCGCCTTGCGATTGATCTCCTCGGGCCCACCGTACCTCTCCACGATCTCCAAGATGGGGTTGATCACTTCGTTGTCGGGGTCGGTGAGAAAGGCGTTGAGCTCTGCCAGTCTCTCTTCCGCAATCCTCAATTTAGAGCGGAGGGCATCCACCTTTCAGACCTCCTTGGAAAAATTAGGACAGAATCGGGTCCTCGCGGCCCGTTATTTCTTCATGATTGCCAGGAACTTTTCCTCCTCCCCCGGGAGCATGGTGTAGCAGTGTTCGGCCTTGGGGAACTCCCCGGCCTTGACCTCCTCCACGTATTCCTTCATGGCAGTGGTCACCACCTCAGCCACGTTGCAGTACTTCTTGACGAACTTGGGGGTGAAGGCCTGGAACTGGCCGATGGCGTCCGAGACAATGAGCAACTGGCCGTCACAATAGGGCCCCGCCCCGATGGAGAGGACGGGGATCTCCAGGGTCTCCGTGATGTACTTGCCCACCTCCGGGGGCACGGCCTCCAACAGAAGCATGTGGGCTCCCGCCTCCTGCACGGCCAGGGCGTCCTCCACCAGCAGCTTGGCCGACTCGGCCGTTCTGCCTTGGGCCTTGTGCCCGCCCAGCTGCCCCGAGGATTGAGGCGTAAGCCCGATGTGTCCCATGACCACAATGCCCGCATCCACGATAGCCTTGATCTGGGGGGTCACCCGGACTCCACCCTCCAGCTTGATGGCGTCGCAGTCGCACTCCTTCAGGAACCGGCCGGCGTTCTCCACCGCCTTCTCCAAGGATGACTGATAGCTCATGAAGGGCATATCGCCAACCACGAAGGTATTGGGAGCTCCGCGGCGGACCGCATCCGCATGGTAGATCATCTGGTCCATGGTCACAGGAACGGTGCCCGGGTAACCGTACACACACATCCCCAGGGAGTCTCCCACCAGGAGCATATCGAGCCCCGCCTCTTCCGCGAACTGGGCCGTGGGGAAGTCATAGGCAGTGAGAAAGGTGATCTTCTCGCCGCGTTTCTTCATTTCATAGAAGTCCAGGACACTCTTTTTCCTCTTGGCCATCTCTTCTTCCTCCTCCTGAGCGTTGTCGTTCACTGTGCTGAAAATCCTCTTGGAACCCCCCACGGTCCTTTTGTCCCCCTGCCACGAGGGTCCTTAGTCTCTCAGGGCCTTCTTGTGACCGGGTCCTTGGGAGAAGGATTCCCGAAAGAGAAGGGGGGTCCCGGAGAGGGATTCCACTCCCTCAGAATCTCAATCCAGGCCCAGCTCCTTCCGGATTTCCTCTAGGGCCTTGAGGCTCGCCTCCCCGAAGACGTCATCCGGGTCCATCCTACGTTGGGCGTCCAGGATGAGGGCCTCGACGCTTTCTTTGCCGTCTCGGGTCTTTACAGCCTGTCTGGGGGTCTTTCCTCCCAGTGCGGGGATCTTCTCGTCCATCCACGACATCCATCGGTGTCGGGCCATCTCTTGGAAATACTCGCGGATTTCAGGGATCTCCAGGGCTTTTTGCTCTTTTTTTCTTTCGGCCGGGGGCCCGCCAGGATCGCTCTGTTGGAAGGATTCGAGGGCTGTGGTGACCGTGGTCTTGTACACGGCTCGGTCTCCGAGACGCCTTTTTATCTCGCGCTGGATCTTACGTGCCCGCCTTTCGGAGTTGACCTCCACGGTCATTTTCCTGCCCTGGATGTGAATCGATCCCAAAAGAGTGCTTCCAAAGTGAGGGTCTTTCTCCCGTCCCTTTCGGATCCAGGGGATGGTCACCTCCACGAGGTTGCCCTGATGGTCGCGTTTGGCATCATGGAGGAGCTCCTCTTCGGTTTCCTCCACCGAGAGGAACTTGAGTGCCTCGAAGGCCGTCTGGGGAGAGTCGATCTCGTAGTGAATGGTGTGGAAGAGTATGGGATCACCGTCCGTATTGCGCACCTGCGGCGGCCTCTTAAGGTCACGGCAGGCCTCTAGGTACCAGAACCGCAGGTCCTCCTGATACTGGGAGAGGACCTTCGGCGTGACTTTACGGTGAATCCTTCGGAATTCCTTTCGGAGCCGGATCAGATCCGGCTTGAAGGACGGTGGCAGAGGAAGTGCCCCGCATCCCACGAGTATGGTTACGTGATCAACGCTGACCCAGCGGGCGAAGAGTATGTCTCCGACCCCAAGACTTTGAGATCCCGACTTTTCTTTGACCTCCTTCTCCTCTCCCGTAAAGATATCCCGAAGCCGCACTCCGACTCCGGGCTGGCAGTGGAGCACCTCGTAGAAACTGAACGGCCGACCCGCTGTCTCTTGGATCAGGCGTTGCCCCAAGGCGTCCAACCGGGCTCTCTCGGACTCAACGTAGTGCTCGGCAATGGTCTTGGAGGCAGGCCTCCTTCCCGAGGGGCCTTTCTCGGGGATCCAATTAAAGAGAAACCAGGGAACGAAGAGCTGGTCCTGCCCTTTTAGGGCCTCGCTCGGGTCATCCTCGCCGTCGGGGAGGAATTCTTGAATGGCCTCCTGCAGGCCCTGTTCCTTCCCGAACCGTGTGGCGAACTTCAACAGTCGAGGCATAAGTCGATCGTGGGCTTCCCTGATGAGGATCCACAGGAGGTCCGAGGGGGGCTGGATTTTATTCAGGCAGCACTTCTTGTATTTTTTTCCGCTACCGCAGGGGCATGGCTCGTTCCGGCCGATCTTGTGGGAAGGAGGCCGGGGATTCATCCCCAGGGCTTTTTCCATAAAGATGACATCGTCCTGCATATCCGCCTGAGTGACCTCCTGGGGAGGATCTCCCTGGGCCGGGGCCTCCCAGAGCGAGAGCTGCCGCGGGGGTTGGGGATCAGGTAATCCCTTGTCCTCGAGGCGCTCTCCTTCTCCCTCCTCGAGCCGGGGAGGGCCGAGGAGAGGCAGTGCCTTGATTTTCACTGTGGGGCTTCCCGGGAGGTCCTTGAGGAGATACTTTCCGGATATGGGCCTCTCCAAGTCGGTTCCCTCTTCCAGATCCTCTCCGTGGCGCGTGAAAAACCTGGCCAAGGCCTCCGAGCAAGCCGTGGCCATCAGATAGTCCTGAGACCGCAGTGGGAGGCGCAGGCCGTCCTCGCTGATCTTGAGGATGGTGGGGTAGGCATCCGCAGATGCCACTTCCCACCTATGCCGACTGATCTCCTTCCTCAGGGCCTGGGGGATCTCCGAGCCCCGATCGAAATTGACGGAGAACAGGGGAATTCCCATGCTCGGGACCTCTTCGGGAGTATTCGAGGAGAACTCCACCAAGCGCTCATAATCCTCGATGGAGCGAAAGATGATGTAACCGAAGCTTTCTCCCAGGGCTCCGATGATGGAGATGCAAGCCTCGTGTACGTCCAGGACGGGGATATCCACCTCGAACAGGTCGCAGTCATCCACCGTCTCCCATGGGGCGACCCGATAGAGCCGGGCTGCGGCCTCGAAGAAGCGTCCAACCTGCTCAGGGGTGATGCTCTCGTCTTCCAGGTAGGTAGTCGCCCCTGCGGGCTCCTCGAGCATCTGGAAGAGATCCTCGGCCACTGCCTCGAGTTCCGGAACAGGACCCACCTCCACGTGGATCTTGGCGCCGAATCTGGAGCGGATCAGCTCCGCCAGGTCTTCGTTTTCCACCCGGACCTTTTGAGGTCGCCTTGGGGGGCCTACCACAGGGTGGCGCATGGAGGACTCCAGGAGATCCGCCACTTTCTCCAGAGAAGTGGGGGGAGTGTGGAGCTCGAAGCCCACGATGCACTCCCGAGTCACATCTATCCAGACCGCCAGATCGGGCTGGCAGGGCCCTTTCTCCTGTATGAGGAAGGGAGTGGAGATGATTCCACCAACCCACTCCCCTTCGTGTTTTTTGCGCTTGGTCATGATTTTCTTTCCTTCAAGAGGGTCTTGGCCCTATCTCCTCGACTATGAAAAACCCACCGAACCGAATCCGAACTCCGAGAGGGCCTCCATGATCCCTCGGGCGTCCGTCCAGACCGTCCGAGACCTCTTCCGAGGGACAAGGATATCATGGGCCGGGGTCTTGCCCAAGGGTGAGGGCCGGGAGGGAAACCGAGGTAACCGCTGTGGCCCCGGATTATTTTTTCAGCCATTGCCCCCTTGTCACGACCTTCCCGCACAGGGAGTTCAGGTACTGCTCGTTCATGTATGAGGCCGCCTCCTTGCGGTCCTTGAGAAAATAGTCGCAGAAGAGCGCCATCATCGCCTTGGTGATGCGCTGAAGGTCTTCCCTTGCCCTGGAGGGGAGGAGCCTGGCATCGGGAAATTCGTAAAAGCCCAAGTGGTCGGCGTTTTCCAGCCACAGGAAATGTTTTTCCCCTTCGGGCAATAGCTCGAACACCCTGAGGCGGGTCTCTGCGGGCATGAGCCCGCGGTCTGCGCTTTTCTGAAGGTCCCTCGATCCGCTGATGCACACAAGGGGGCGATGGAGGCTCTTGTAGCTGTCTTCCTCGAAGAAGGTGGAGCCCGGGCCCTGGGGAGAGAGGGCGATCCCGAAGGTCACTCTAGTATCACTCAGATCCCGTGCGAGGCCCCTTCCGGAGTCCATGCGGGGCTCCAGGTGGTCCAACCGGGGCCTCGCCCCGCACACAGCGAGGACCGTGTAGGCCCCGTACGAGTGGCCTATCACCCCCACTCTGGTCGGGTCGATCCTGCCGTGGAGCTCGCCTTTGTCCTGGTTCCACTGCACTGCCTTGTCGATGGCGAAGCCTATGTCGCGCGGTCTTCCCATGACAGCCCTGGGATCCTTGGTGATGGCGTGCAGGGCCTGCCAAAATGTCATGCCCCCGCCAGCCTGGCTCATGAGGTGCCGGATTCTCGATCGGTCACTGAAGACATGCTCCAGGCAGAAGACCACGTAACCGTGGCTGGCGAGGTGCCTGGCCTGGAAATAGTGGGAATCCCAGGTTCCGCCTCCTCCGTGGGAGAAGATCACAAGCCGAGACCTGATGCCCCTTCTTGCGGGGTAATGGACTTTGATGGGGACAGGTCGGCCCCTGCGGCTCTCGTCCTTGAGTCCAGGGAACTCCAGGCTCTGGACCCTGTACGGCCCGTGTTTGTGGTATTCCGGCCAGGCATGCTCCAATTGTGCCCATGCAAGCCGAGATGAAAAGGGAAGGATCATGAGGAGGATCAGGAGGGCTGCTGCTCGGGCCAGCTTCATCGCATCGATGCCTCAAGGGTCGGCAAGCACAGGAAACGCCGGAGCATTTCCCATGAGGGCCTTCCCAAAAGGTTAATTTTACCATGAAAGGGCTGCTGCCTCGAGGAGTCCCCGCTTTAGGCCTTGAGCGATTCTATGGCCCCGATTATTTTTTCACGATGGATTACCCTTCGACTCCGTTTCACAACCTGGCGATGCAGGTTCCTCCTGTCAAGCCCCCGGTTTTACCGGAGCGTTATGACCCGGGGCGACTTTATTACTCACTTCCCGAAGTTGGGTGGGTGGGGGAGGCTTTAGCTGGGCTTTTCCGGGCACACTGAAGTGTCCCCTACTCGAAGGGGGATGGGGGAGGAAACAACACCTGGAGGATAAATCCAAGAACAAGCTGCCTTCCCCAAGGCTCAGGCCCGGTCTTCTCCCTGCCCGGGATGATCCCCGGTTGTCCCCTGGAGCAGCCAGCGGCGCACCTCCCGGCGAAGCACTTTGCCCGCGGGGCTGAGGGGGAGTTCGGAGGCGAAGTGTACGGCCTTGGGCGCTTTGTAGCGGGCCAGTTTGCGCTTGCAGTAGGCGATGAGCTCCTCGGCGCTGGCCGAGGCTCCGGGACGGAGCATGACCACCGCTTGCACCGCTTCTCCCCAGGTTTCATCCGGGACGCCCACCACGGCCGCGTCGGCTACAGCGGGGTGGCTGTTCAGGCAGTTTTCCACCTCGGTGGCATAAACATTGTAACCGCCGGTAATGATCATATCCTTTTTGCGGTCCACCAGGTAGAAGTATCCCTCCTCGTCCCGGTACCCTATGTCCCCCGACTTCCAGAAGCCGTTGGGGGTGAAATTCTCCCGGGTGAGTTCCGGGGAGCGGAAGTAGCCCTGGATGGTGTTGGCTCCCCGGATATACAGTTCGCCCTTTTCACCAGGGGTTACCTCCCGGCCTTCGGAGTCACACACCAGGATCTCCTGGCCGGGAAAGGGCTGGCCGATGCTGGCCAGGCGGGCCCTCTGCTCGGGGGTCCGCGCTTTATGGTCCTCGCGGCCCAGTACGGTGCAGGAAGGCCAGCACTCGGTGGAGCCGTATCCCTGCACGAAGATGCCACCGAAGTAGGACAGCAGCTCCTCCAGCTTGGCCACCGAAATGGGGGCCCCGCCGTAGCGTATGGTCTTCAAGCTTTTCAGGTTGAACCGCTGGGGTACCTTCTGGTCCAGCATGCGGTAGAGCACGGTGGGCACAGTATAGATCAGCTCGATGCCCTCCCGTTCCACAGCGCGGCCTATGGTTTCCACTTCGGCCCGGTTGAGAGTAGCCAGACACCCCCCCTTCAGATGAAGGGGGATCACCAGCGAACCCGATGCCGCGTGGTTGATGGGCGAAAATAAAAGGACCCGAGGATAGGGAAAAGGTATGGTATGAATGAAGTGGGCCGGATTCATGCCCCAAACCCAGAAGTTGGCCAGGGAATAGGCCGCGCACTTGGGGGTGCCGGTAGTCCCCCCGGTAAAGCGCATCACCGCCGTGTGCCTGGTGCTGTCGTAGTAAGGCAAATCTTCGTCTACCTCGGCCTCGCTGGCCCGGGCCACTAGCCCCCAGAAATCGTGCACTCCAGGGTAGTCCTTGCCGGGCGGGTCCATGCACACCACTTCAATGCCCCGCTCCGCCAAGGGTTCCGCCAGCATGGACAAAAAATGCCTTTCCACGAAAGCCACCCGGGGCAAAACGTGGTCTATCTGCCTGAGTTGTTGTTCCAAGCCTTCCCGGATGTCCAGCCATACCCCGGTCACCGGGCACTTGAACATCCATGGATGAAAGAAGGCCACGTGTTCGTTTTCCAGCAGTATGACGTAACGGTCACCCCTTTCCAGGCCGAAGTGCCCCTTCAGCATATGGCACATGCGGTTGCTCAAAAGGTGCATCTGGCGATAGGTGAAGCGCCGCTTACGTTCCAAGTTGACCAGCGCCTCCCGCTGGGAGAAGGTCTCAGCGGTCTGCCGGATCAGCCGTCCCATGTTGACCAACATGTCTCTATCGCCCCCGTAATGGCTCAAGGTTTCTGGTGGAGAATGGCCAATACCTCCAGATGATGAATCAGTTGGATTCCCATTTCCGATAAAAGCAGGGGAGGGAAACCGCTAGAGAACAAACCTTGCCACACTTCCGCGTCGGCCGGGCACGACCTCCAGGCGGGCATCCACGCGTTCCTTCAGCTCCGGCACGTGGGAGATGATGCCAACGAGGCGACCTTCCTCTTGCAGATCCACCAGAGCACGCAGGGCTAGGTCCAGCGACTCGGGATCGAGGCTCCCAAAGCCCTCGTCGATGAATATGGTATCCAGCCTTATGCCTCCGGCATACGACTGAACCACATCCGCGAGGCCCAAGGCCAGGGACAGGGAAGCGAGGAAGCCTTCTCCGCCAGAGAGGGTGTTGACCGGTCGCGTGGTCCCTGTGTACGCGTCGTAGACCACAAGCTCCAATCCCCCGGCCCTGCGCCGGTCGTCGACGCCGGCCAGGCGTTGGAGATCAAAGCGCCCGTTGCTCATCAATTTGAGGCGTGCCGATGCTGCGAAGAGGACGTCGTCCAGGAGGGCAGCCAGGACGAAGCGCTCGAGGGTGATATTATACTGATTCCTCCCAGTGGCCACCTCGGCAAGGCGACCCACAACACCATATTGGGCCTCCTTTTCGCCTATTTCCCTTTCGACGTTGTCCACATCGCGTGCCCCCGAGCTCAGTTGCTCCATGTGCTTGCTCGCCTCTCCAGAACGGCGCAATGCCTCCTCGAGTTCCCTCTTGATTTCAGCGCATTTGCGCTCCAGTGGTTCGAGGTCCGGTCTTTGGAGCCCCTCAGCCTCCCTTTGGGCCCGCCGCAGTCGTTCACTTGCCTCCCGAAGCTTCCCGTTGAACTCCTGAATGGCGGCATCGAGCTGTTCCATCTCCTCCTCCGCCATCCGGGAGTCCTCGTAGTCCGTCGTGTTCACGAAGCCGGCTTCCCCAAGGCGTCTCAGGAATTCCTCCCTTGCCTTGTGAAGCAGGCCGCGGGCCTTGGCCTCGCTCTCCTTGGCACCCTTGAAGGTCACTTCGGCACGCGCCAGTGCCTGGATGGCCTTGTTCAGTCTGTCTTGGGCCTCCTGGAAGGCGTCTTCGAGTTCCCGGTGCTTCTGTTTCGCTTTGTCGATTGCCTCCTCCAATCTGTCCCTGGTGCGAAGCCCTTGGGGGATCTCGCTTTCGGACTGCTCCACCAGCCTCTTGGCTACGGCAAGTTCCGTGATGCCCTCCTGCAGTTGGTCTTGGGCATGCTTGGCTTCATTTTCCGCTAGTTCCCTCTCTCTTGTCAGTGTCTCCATGCGCTCTTCCAAGTTGGATAAAAGCGCTTTTGCCCTCTCGGCCTCCTCCAGGCGGGCCTTGGCCGCCCCGGCCCGCTGCTCCAGGGTTGAGACGTTCTCATCCCTGTATTCTCCCAATTCCGCTTCCAGGGACCGGATTTGGGCTTCCAGCTTGACCACGCGGTCGCGGCTGGAGGAGACCTGTTCTCGCAGCTCCTTGAGCCGGCTATCTATTTCCCGGACTTGCCTTCGAGCAGCATCAAGATCCGATTCCGTGGGCAGATCCCCTTCTGGCCTTGCGGGCGAGGGGTGTTCGAGCGAACCGCAAACCGGGCAGGGGGCGCCGGGCTCGAGTTCTCGGGCAAGGACAGCGGCCTGCCCTTTCCTCCATCTCTCTTCCAGAATATCCAACTCCCTTGAGGCTACATCGCGCTCCTTCTCCGCTTCCTCCAGCCGGCGGCTTATCTGGGAAAGCCCTGCCTCCGCTTTCTCCAGTTCCCCGTGGAGGTTGGCCAGTTGCTTGCGCCGCTCGCACGCCCGCCGGATATTGTCGTACTCCACTTTGCGGGTGTCGACCTGCGCGGCGAGCCCTATTGCCGCCTCCCTTTCCCCCTGGGCTCTTTGGAGCGCCCGCCCGCACTCTTCCACCCGGGTTTTTTTCTGGTCATGAATCCGGGCAAGGCCTTTTACTCTCTTCTCGATCTCTTCCAGCTTTTGGCGCGCCTTCGCAAGGTCCTCGACCTGTTTGCGGAGGGACTCCAGCTTGTCCACCTCTCTGCGTGCGCTGTCACGTTCTCTCTGGCGCGCCTTTTCCCTGTGGAATTCCTCCTCCGCCCTGGCCTTCTCTTCCCGGGTGCTCTCAAGGGCGCCTTGCGCTGTCTCGAGCTGTTTCTGTGCTTCGGCAAGTTCTTCTTCTCGGTTGCGCAGTTCCCTTTGGATGTCTTTGAGCCTGCTCGCGCTCCTTGCCCTGGCAAGTCTCTGGCTTTTTTCCTTGAATTCCTCCTTTCTTGCCTCTATTTTCTGCAGGTCGATTTTGGCCTTCTCATATTCCTCGAGTTTCCTGATCGCCTCCTTGGCGTTTTGGAGCTCCTTTTCTGCCGATGTCTCTCGTTGTCTCAGAGCCTTGATCGAGTTCTCGATGGCCTCTTTCTCCGTGGCGGCATTGGAGAGCTTCTCCTCGAGCTCGGATAATGTCTCCACGCCTGCCCGCTCCAGGATCTCCTTTTTTCTTTCCCGGAGCCTCTCCACTTCGCCTTTTATCTGGTCAGCGGCTTCTTTCAGGGCTTCTTCTATTTGGCGATAGATGCCTGTCTGGAAAAGGACCTCGAGAATCTGTTGGCGCTCCGATGAGCCGGCGGAAAGGAGTCTTCGAAACTGCCCCTGGGGCAGCACCACCACCTGACGGAACTGATCGCTGCGGAACCCCAGGATCCGTTCTATCTCCTCGTTGACCCTGCTCCACCCGTCGGCGATGACAGTCCATTCGCCATCGTCCCCCAGCGGGTCGGCTCGTCTCCAGAGGGTGGCCTTGGCGGGCTCCTTGGTCATGCCGTGACCGCGTCTTTTGGGCCGCTCCTGTTCGGGCAGACGGGTAACGCGGTAGATATCTCTTCCTAGGGCGAAGTCGAAAGTGACCTCCGTAAGAGCGCCGGGTTCTACATGGTCGCTCCGCATATGTCGCACCTGGCGTTCCGCACCGGATGTCTCACCGTAGAGGGCGAAACAGATGGCATCGAGTATGGAGGTCTTGCCAGCACCTGTGGGCCCATGAATCAAAAAGAGCGAGCGTTCTTCCAGGACGCTGAAGTCGAGCACTTGCTCGTGGGCGTAAGGCCCGAAAGCCCGCATGACCAGTCTTATGGGCCGCATCAGGTAGCCTCCCGTTCCCTGCGGCGAAGGGCCTCCACGATACGGGCAAATGCCCTGGCTTCCCGCTCGGTCATCTCCTCGCCGGTGACCTGGGAGAAGAACGCGCAGAACATCTCAGTCTCGGTCAGTCGCTTGTGGTCCGCGGGTGCCCGCGCGTGCATGGCAGACGGCGTAAACAGGGGGCGCTCGACGTGGAGCGTATTGGGGTATACCTCCCGCAGTCTGCCCATGGCATTCAGTACAGGCCCTCGATCGAGGAGAGTCACCATGATGTAATCGTCCCGGTTTTGATCCGAGCGCGCCTTCTCAAGGATATCCGAAAGGTTTCCTTGGATGTGACGGACGTCGCGACGGGGCGAAAGGGCGACCCGTTCGACAGTGCATCCGCCCTTTGCGTCCATCTCGACGATGTTGACGGACTTCCCATGGGATGCCTCGGAAAAGGAGTATTTCAGGATGGAGCCGGAGTAATGGATACGTCCTTGGCCCGATGCCTGAGGGCGGTGCAGGTGCCCCAATGCCACATAATCGAAGCCATGGAATACGGCCGGCTCTACTGTCCCGGAGCCGCCTATGGAAAGAGGGCGTTCAGAGTCGCTTGCCTCACCCCCCACAACCGCCGCGTGTGCCACAAGGATGGACCGTGTGTTTGCGGGGCGCCCTGCCTCGATGCGCCGTAGGATCTGACGAAGGGCCGAGTCATGGTCCCGGATATGGTCTGCACCGATTTTCTCGCGCACCACAGGGGGCTCTGCAAAAGGCACGGCGTAGATGCTCACCGGGCCAAAGTCGTCTTCCAAGACAACCGGGCGAGGATCCGCAGAAAAGGTGCCGAACACATGCAGGTTGCTGTTGGCCAGCAGGCGTGAGCCGAAGGCGAGTCGCTCGGGGCTGTCGTGGTTCCCGGCGATCAGCACTACGGGAACGCCCACATCGCCGACGAGCCGCGACAGGACATCATCCAAAAGGGCCACAGCGTCCTGCGGTGGCACTGCTCGGTCATATATGTCGCCAGCGACGATCACAACATCAGGATGAGCATCTTGCGCGATCTTTATAAACTCGTCCAAGACATAGGCCTGGTCCTCTGTGAGATGCACCCCATGGAAGATCCGGCCCAAATGCCAGTCTGCTGTGTGGATAAACCTCATGGGGTATCCCTCTGCTCGTGCCCGGTTTATCGCTGCTATCCGTTCATCCCTTCTCCCAACCCTAACTCGCATTATTGTCCCACTTGGGGAATGGGAGAAGACACCCCTCGCCTTTAGGCCAAGACTCTAGTATGCCTTGAAGGCGCCAGTATTGGAAATCTCCGGGCTGAAGTGCAGGGTTTTGGTGGCCTTTGTTCGATGACCACCGTCTGAAGCCGGTGGTTTATGAGGGTTGCCGAGCTGAGTTCATTCGGCGAGGCGTGGGTGGCCCCCCAAACTCAGCTTCTTCAGACGGTAATAGTTTAAGTCCGTGGTCATGTCCCAGTTGGCCATGGAACATTCGCCCCGGGCCTGCCCCGGAGCGTTCGGTGGTGCTAGCTGATTCCACGTTGGTAGAGGATGTACCGACCCGGATCAAAAGGTCCATCGCCCTGGCCGAAGAGTGTTTCAGCAGGGTCCGTTTCACCAACATCACAATGCCGGGGACCCTGGCGGCGGTGAGTCGGCTAGACTCCCTGGAGACCCTGCAACAATGCCTGGAGGGCAACCGGATGGCCCTTAAGCTGGGTTACGAGCAGGGCCTGTCGGAAAAGCGAGGCCCCGATGCAACGGGGCTATCCAGACTGCACTCGCGCCATCCAACCCACCATCCGCCACCTGGAGTCATCCCGGCCTCTGCCCAAGATTGATGCCCCGCACGGTCCCTGCCTATTCCTGGGTTGGCTGCTCCTCGCCATGGGGCCTGAACAGGCGGACCAAGTACTGGAGCCCGAGCATAGCGAACCCCACCGGTATGAACAGGTAGGGAATCACCATGGGGGTGCCTAGAGGCGTGGACATGCGATCGCCGTACTTGTAGGCCTGCAGGGCCATGCCCAGCCCTTTCCACGTCATCAAGGCGCAGAATCCCATCCCCACCAAGGCCGAGGCCCGGGTGATGCGCTGTTGGGCTGCAGGGCTGAACTTGGAGAGGAAAAAGGTTATGCGCAGATGTGAATCGCTGCGCAACACGTCGCTGGCTGGAATCACTGCAATGAAGATGACCAGGAAAGTGTTTACCTCGAGGCTCCAGTGGGTGGGCATCAGAAAGACGTAACGCATCACCACGTCGTAGCAGATGGTCACCACCATGGAGGCCAGGGCCAGTTGGCCCAGGAGCCCCAGCCCCCGGACCAAGCAGCCCACAGCTTGAAAGGAAGCCCGCAACATGGGAATCACGCCTTGCCCATGGCCAAGTCGAGGATCTTTTGGCCCAGTTCCTCGCCCACTTGCTTCTTCCACCAGCCTAGGATGGGCTTGCTCTTCTTGGCAAAGGTGGCCAACTCGTCCTGCTTGGGTTTGAAGACCTCGATATGGGACTTCTTGATGATGGGCCAGTAGACCTGTGGGTAGAATTCATTGTTGATGCGCGGAGCGCACTGCTGGTCGAACCACTTACCTGCCTTCCAGAAGGCTTCCTTTGTCTTGGCGTCGAAACTGTCCCACTTGCTCTTGAGCAGGTAGATCGAGATGGTAAAGCCGGTCACTGGCAGCTTGTAGCAGTACTTGATCTGCTCGTGGACTCGCCGCGAGATGATAGTGGAAATGTTGGCGACCACCGCGTCCACCGTGCCGCGCTGTACGGCCAGGTAGAGCTCGGAGGAAGGGATGCGCACCCCGGAGACCCCGAACTTCTTGAGCGCCTCGGTGGCCTCGTAGCTCACGATGCGACAGCGCTTACCCTTCAGGTCGGCCAGGCTGGCGACCTTCTTGGCGCCGCTCCAGATGTACTCCGGCTCCAGCACGCCGCCGCCCATGGTAAGCTGGAAGATGTTTTCCTTGGCCAGCTCATCGTTGAGGGCCTTCCACAGCGGTGACTCCATCATCAAGCGCTCTGGATGCTCGTAGAGCACCTCCACCACGCCGGGCAGACCGGTGATGCCCAGGATCTTGAAGGTGCGGGTGATGTAGGACGAGGTGTGGAACATGAACTGGATGGTACCTGCACGCAGGGCCGCGTTCTGCTCCTTGGCCTTGACCAGGGTCTGGGAGTGGTAGAAATCCACCTTGAAGGCCCCGCCGGAGTTTTTCTTGAGCTGGTCCACAAAGCCCATGATGGCTGGCATGATGTCTTTGTACCCCGGCGTCAGGTAGGTGACGCCGGTGTAGGTCGGCGCCGCCAAGGCAATACCGCCCAGCAGATCTCCCGGACCCGAGATGACCGCCACGGTGCCGGCGGTCCCGGCCAGCTTGACGAACTCCCGTCTCGATAGTTTCTTGGCCATGATTTCCTCCTCCTGGTAGTAGTTAAATAAAAACTCGGCTTTTACCCCACTCAGTCGATCAAACGGGGCAGCCAAAGGCTGAGCGAAGGCACCAGGGTGAACAGAACCAGCGATCCCAACTGCACCAACAGAAATGGTATGGAGCTGCGAATGATCTCCTCAATATTCAAAAAGGGACAGACCCCCCGCAAGGTGTAAAGATTGAGCCCCACTGGCGGTGTCACTACCGCCAGTTCCAAGTTTATGACCAGCACAATGCCGAACCAAAGCGGGTCATATCCCAGGCCCACGATAAGCGGCAGCAAGATGGGAGTAGTCACCACCATGAGCGAGGCGGCGTCCACGAACATGCCCAGCACGATGAGCAGGGCCTGGATGGTGAGCAGGATGATCCAGTCGGGCAAGTTGAGCCCCAGCAGGAACTCGGACAAGTGCTGGGGTGCCCGGATCATGTTGAGGAAGTCGCCGAAGATCTTGGCGCAGCCCATGATCATCAAGATGGCGCAACTGATCTGCAAGCTGCCCTTGATGATCTCCATGAGAGTCTTGAAATCCAGGATCTTGTAGACCAGTCCTGCTATGAGAAACGCACCGGCCGCTCCCACCGCGGATGCCTCGGTGGGGGTGGCGATGCCGGTGTAGATGGAGCCCAACACCAGCACAATCAGCAACCCGGCGTGCCAGATACGGCCCAGGCTCAAGAAGCGCTCCTTCCATGTGGCGCGGATGTCGACTGCCTTGGGGGCCAATTCCGGCTTCAAAAGGACCCGGATGACGATAAGCAGGCTCAGGAAGAAAGCCATCACCAGGCCAGGCACGATGCCGCCGATGAAGAGCTTGGCCACCGACTCGCCGGTGAGCGCGCTGTAGATGATGAAAGGAATGCTAGGCGGAATCAGCATGGCCAAGGCGCCGGCGGTGACCACCGAGCCGGCGGCGATCTTGGTGGAGTATCCCCGCTTGGTCATCTCCGGCACCGCCAGCGAGCCGATGGCTGCCACCCCGGCTACACTGGCTCCGCTCACCGCCCCGAAAATGGTGCAGGCCCCCACCGAGGCGATGGCCAGGCCGCCCGGCAGCCAATGCAACCAGTTCGAGCCCGCCTGGAACAGGTCCTTGCCGATCTCGGTCTTGGCCAGCACATTGCCCATGAGGATGAACAAGGGCAGGGCGATCATCTCGAAGACGTCCAGTTGGCCGAAGAAGGAGGTGGCCGTCAGAGTCAACATAGCCGAACCCTTGGTGAAGAGAATTCCCAGGGCTCCGGCTATCCCCAGGGCGAGGAAAATTTCGAACCCCAGGGCGATCATTGTGATCAGCCCCACGCATACAAGGATGGGAACCAGCACGGAGACTCCCTCCTATCGTCAGGGTCGGGGCGGTTCTTGTTCTCGCTGCAGTCTCTGTCTTATGTGTTCCACCAGGCCGCCGGCTGCGATCAACTCGCTGATGAACTTCGGGTATGGGACAGCCTTGAAAACCTCCCCCTGGGTCAGGTTTCTAATTTCACCGCGGGAAAGGTCTATCTGTAGCTCGTCGCCGTCCGCGGTCTGCCGGGCTGCGGTGGGACAAATGATCACCGGCAGGGCAATATTGATGGCGTTGCGGAAAAAGATGCGAGCAAAGCTTTCGGCGATGACACAGGAGATGCCCGCGCCCTTGATGGACCAGGGGGCCACCTCCCGCGAGGAGCCGCACCCGAAATTCTTGCCAGCCACCAAGATATCTCCCGGGCGCACCCGGCCTGCGAACTCCGGATCCAAGTTGGCCATACAATACCGGCCCAGCTCTTCCGGCTCGGTGAGGTTGACAGCATAGACCGGTATGATACCGTCGGTGTCAATGTTATCCCCGAACTTGTGAGCCCGTCCTCGGATCATGCCTTCGCCACCTCCTGGGGGTGACAAATCACCCCGCTCACCGCGCTGGCCGCCGCCACTGCCGGGTTGGCTAGGTAGATCTCGGCGCCGGGAGAACCCATGCGGCCGATGAAATTACGATTGGTGGAAGAGACGCAGCGCTCCCCCTCGCCAATAACCCCCAGGTGGCCGCCGGGACAAGGTCCGCAGGTAGGCGGGGTCACCACTGCTCCGGCCTGAATGAAGTCTTCCACCAGTCCCTCACGCACCGCCTGCAAATAAACCTCCTGACTGCCGGGGACCACGATGCAGCGCACCCTCGAGTGAACCTTGCGCCCCTTGAGCACTCGTGCCGCTAGCCGCAAGTCGTCCAGGCGGCCGTTGGTGCAGGAGCCGATCACCGCCTGGTCGATCTCCACGGTTCCCACTTGGCTCACATCCACCGCGTTGGCCGGCGAGTGAGGCAGCGACACCTGAGGCTCTAGATTGGAAACTTCGAATTCGTGCACCTTTGCGTAGTTTGCCTCGGGATCGGGCTCAAATACCGAAAACGTCCGCCGGGCCCGGGCCTTGACGTAGGCCAGGGTTTTTTGGTCCACCTCGAATAGTCCGGCCTTGCCTCCGGCCTCGATGGCCATGTTGGCCATGCTGAAGCGATCGTCCATGCCAAGCTCCGCGATGGCTTCGCCGCCGAACTCCATGGCCGCGTAGGTGGCGCCGTCCACCCCTATGCGACCGATGGTATAAAGGATGAGATCCTTGCCGGTGACCCAGGGCTGCAAGCGGCCATGGTAATTGAAGCGTAGGGAGATCGGCACCTGCATCCAGACGTCACCCGTGGCCATGGCCGCGGCGATATCGGTGGAGCCCATGCCGGTGGCAAAGGCTCCCAGGGCGCCGTAGGTACAGGTATGGCTGTCGCCGCCCACCACCACCTCACCGGGCAGCACCAGCCCCTTCTCGGGCAGCAGCACGTGACAGATGCCCGCCTGGCCCACGTCATACCAACGCAAGCCCTGCTGCCGGGCGAATTCCCGCAACTTCTTCACCACCTCCGCGGATTCGATGTTGCGGCAGGGAGTGAAGTGGTCCATCACGAAGACCACCTTCTGGGGGTCGAACACACGCTGGGCCCCCATCTTCTCGAATTGGTGCACCGAGATGAGGCCGGTGGCGTCGGTGGTCATGACCAAGTCCACCTTGACCCGCAAAAACTGGCCCGGCTCCACCGAATCGCATCCCGCATGTGCGGCCAGGATTTTTTCAGCCAAGGTCACCTTGCGCCCTCCTTATTACATGAGCCAGCGGGGTAGGAAGGTTACCAACTGAGGGAAGAAGATCAAAAGCAAGATGGTGGCCAGGATGGGCAGCAGAAAGGGGACCAGAGCCCGTACCACCTCTTCGAAGCTCTGGTTGGTGATGCCTACCAGCACGTAGATCACGTTGCCGAAAGGAGGAGTGATGACACCCACCGACAACGATATCACCATCAGCACCCCGAAGAAAAGCTGGTCGATCCCCAGCAGCTTTATCATCGGCACCATGATGGGCGTGAAGATCAACACCGATTCTATCACGGACATGAAGCAGCCCACGATCAGGAAAAAGAAGGTAAGGATTATCAAAAGTAGGGTCCGGTTACTGGTAAGCTGCACGATGTTCTCGGCCAGGGTCATAGGTATCTGCAGCCTCACCAAGAGCCAACCATATAGACCAGCCACCGAAATGATCAAGAGCACGATGGCGGTGAACTCGATGGTGTTGCGGAACACGTCCAACAAGTCGCGCCAGGTGACGTCGCGGTAGATAAAAAGCCCCAGCACGATGGCATAGATGCTGGCCACGGCGCCGGACTCAGTGGGCGTGAAGATTCCCGACCAGATACCGCCCACGATGATTATGGGCGTAAGTAGCGAGAGCGAGGCCTTGCGGGTCAGCGTCAGCACCTCTCGCAGCGGTGGTCTGGGTTTGAGCGGCATGGGGATGCGGTAGGAGAGGATCACGGTGGTTGCCATCAGGGCCAGACCCAGGATCACCCCCGGCACCAGCCCCCCCACGAAAAGCCCACCCACGCTGACGTCGGAGAGCCAGCCGTAAATGACCATGGCCACGCTGGGAGGAATGATGGGCCCGATCACCGAAGAGGCACCTGTGATGCCGGTACTGTAGCGCAGGGGATAACCCTGATCCCGCATGGCCCGGATCTCCAGAGCGCCCAGGCCGGCTGCGTCGGCCACCGCGGTGCCGGACATACCGGCGAAGATCATGCTGGCCAACACGTTGACATGTCCCAACCCGCCGCGCAGGTGCCCCACCAGAGAGTTGGCGAAGCTGAAGATGCGTGGCGTGACGCTGCCTTTGTTCATCACGTTTGCAGCCAGGATGAAAAAGGGCACCGCCAGAAGCGGGAAGTTGTTCACCCCGTGCATCATCTTGAGCGGCAGCAAGGTGATGGGGATACTGGTCAGGTCATTTTCCATCCACAGCACCGCCAGGCAAGTGAGCCCGATGGAGGCGGCCACCGGTACCCCCATCAGGAAGAGAAGGATCAACAGGCCTAAGAAGAAGATCAAGTCAAACATGACTTACGGCTGATCCAGTGATTGAGATGACAAATCGCGCCGGAACAACATCTTCCACAGCGTCCGGAAATGGAAGATGACCATCCCCGTGGCCCCCACCATGAGTCCCAGGTAGAAGTAGCTGATGCTGATCTCCAGGGCAGTGGTTTTGGCCGTGTACTGGATGATCATGATGGAGAGCGTTCCGAACCAGACGCAGAGCAGAAAGATCGCCGTCAGTATCCCGCTTATGGCCTGCAGGACAAACTTGGGCCCGCCCGACAGCCGGCGCGGAATCACATTGATCACGATGTGGGAATTACGGAACCAGGCCGAAGCTGAACCCAGAAATACCGTCCAGACACAGAAGAAACGCGAGGCCTCCTCGGCCCAAGGAGTGGGCAACTTGAGCAGGTTTCTGGTAACCACCTCCAAGCTGACGCAGGCCATCATGGCCCCAAAGGCGATCAGGGCGCCCAGGTCGAAGAATTTCACCAGCAACTTGATCATCCTGCCGTCCAAGACTTGAGCTCCCGAATCCGGCGGGGAAACGCCATCACTTTGTCAGTGTCCTTCACCGCCGCCACGACACACCAGTGCCATAGGCCGCAGTCGTCGCTTTCTTTCCAACTCTGGTGCCGGGAATCGACTCTCTGGCAAACCCATCAGGCTGCCTCCCCGGCGAAAGAGGGTGCAACCACGGGCCGGACGCCCGGCAGGCGCCCAGCCCCGGCTTCAATTTACTTGCAGACCCGCTGGACTTCCTTGGGAACCTCGGGATCCAGCTTGCTGATGGCCCGCTTGATGGCCGGCATAGCAGCGGCACGGATGGCGGCCACGTCGGGCTTGATGAAGATCATGCCTTTTTTCTTGAGCTCTTTCATGTAGAAGGCGTCCTTTTGGTCTTCCACCTTGTCGCCGTAGGCCCGGGCCTGGTTCACCGCGTCACGGATCAGTTTCTGGTCGGCAGGGGAGAGCTTGTCGAACCAGACCTTGCTGGCCACCCAGTGCCAGGGGAAGTAGACGTGCCCCGTGAGGATGACATACTTCTGCACCTCCCACAGCTTGCGGGAGTAGGGAGAGACCAGCGTGTTCTCGTGCGAGTCCACCTGGCCGGTCTTCATGGCCAAGTAGATCTCCGGAGCGGGGATCACCGTGGGCAGGGCCCCGAGCTGCTTCCAAACGTCCACCCAGATGGGGATGGCAGGCAGCCGCAACTTGAGCCCCTTGATGTCGTCGGGCCCCATGACCTTGCGGTTGGTGGTCATGTGACGGGGAGCCCGCTTCTGCACGCCCAGATCTATGATGCCGCCTTTTTCCTCGGCCAACTGGGCGATCTTCTTGCCCATGGGGCCTTCCAGGTAGGCCTTGACGCACTCCCAAGTGGGCAGATAGAAGGGAATCGTGATGGGGTCGTACTTCTTGGCGAACATGGTGCGGAAAATACCGCCAGTGAGCGCCATCTGGGTCTGACCCAGTTTCAGTAGCTCCAGTACGGCCTTTTCCTTGCCCAACTGGCCGCTCATGAAAATCCGCACCTTCATGCGGCCGTTAGACTTCTTTTCCACGATCTCCTTGAACTTCTTGATGGCCGCTTCCTCGGAGCCCCCCGGTTTCATGGTGCAGTTTACGTCGATGTTGATGCCCTTCGCCGCCAGGGCACTGCCTGCAGTCAACGCCAATCCAAGGCTGAGCACCGACAGGATGAACCATTTTTTGGACTTCATAATCCCTCTCCTTCACCGAGGTGGACCGGTTTTTTTGAGAACCCGTTGTCTCCTTGCGGAGGGGCGGCCCAGATCAACTCACGCAACGAAGTCCGGCACCTCCTCCGGCCGTCTCAGGGACCTGGACCCCCACGGAATCCAATAAAGCCTCTCGTCTTCCCGCCTTACTCCCACCTCCTTTCCGGGTCAGCTTTCGACCCAGTAGTTTTTCATCAACTCCTCCACCCATGCCGGTTGCCGAATCTCCCCGCGGGGAGCCAACTCCCGGAACCAGGGCTTGAGGTCCAGCACCGGGCTGCCCACCACCGCGTCCAGGCCGGTGAGCCGGATGCGCAGGCCCTCCACCGCCCGCAGGCGGCAGACCGTGGTCCCGATGGGATTGGGCCGGTTCTTGGCCCGCTGGGCAAAGATGCCCATCCGGGGCCAGGCAGGGTTGTTGCGCGGCCGCCGGGCGCCGGAGTGGATCTTCTCCGGCCGCACCCGGTGCATGAAGAAGATCACCTCCAGGTGTGAGAACTCTTCCAGCCCCAGCAGGGCCTCGGGGCCGAAGCGTCCGGCGTCCAGCTCGATGACGCTTTCCACCTGCTCCCAACCGTCGTCACGCACCTCGTGCCGGCCCGAAACCACCCAGCCGATGGGCATGAAGGTCAAGCTCTCCATCGAGGAACTCACTCTCTCCCCCCGGCGCCTCACAGGCTGGGCTCGTCGCGGCCCTCGGTGTCCTGCTCGGCATCCTGCTGCTCTTCGCGCAGCACTACCACACCCTTTTCCTCCAGTTGCTGAAGCTCCGGCTCGGTGAAGCCCAGCTCCAACAGGACCTCGCGGCCGCCCTCCCCCAGCGCCGGCGGATCACAGCGCAGGCCGAAGTCGGCCTCGCCCACCCTGAGCGGCAGCTTGGGTAGCTTGGTTTTGATGCCGCCGGGCAGGGTAGTCTCCAGCAGGCCGCCGCCTTGGTTGAGTTGGGGGTCATCGAACAGCTCGTCGGGCCGCACCACCGGCGCGAAGGGGATGCGGGCCCGGTCGCACAGCTCCACCACTTGGTCCTTGTCCATGCCCTTGATGAGCTCCTGGAGGCGGGGGATCATCCACTCGCGGTTGCGCACCCGGTCGTTGTTAGTCTGCAGGCGCTGGTCCGCGGCCAGATCGTGCACTTCGAAGATCTGACAGAAGCGCTGCCAGTGCTGGTCGCTGGTGATGCCGATAAAGATCAGATCGCCGTCTCTGGTCTCGAACAGGTCGTAGACGCCCCAGGGTGCGGTACCCTCGGGCATAGGGGTAGAAGGCTTACCGGTCACCGCGGTGACCGCCATGTGCTGGCCCACCAAGAAGGCGGTGCACTCGAAGAGGGTGGCCAGGACCTTCTTTCCTTTGCCGGTGGTCTTACGCTCGTAGAGGGCGGCCAGGATGCCCAGGGCGCCGTATGTTCCGCCCATGATGTCGATCACCGAGGCACCGGCCCGCAGGGGCCGCCCACGGGGCCCGGTCATGAAGGCCAGTCCGCCCATCATCTGCACCAGGTTATCCAGGCTGGGGCGGTGCTGGTAGGGTCCGGGCATGAAGCCCTTGAGGCTGCAGTAGACCAGGCGCGGGTTGATCCTGGCGCAGTCCTCGTAGCCGAAGCCCAGGCGCTCCACGGTGCCCGGCCCGAAGTTCTCCAGCAGCACGTCGGACTGGGCCACTAGCCTGCGCAGGATCTCCTTGCCCTCCTCGCTCTTGAGGTTCAGGACCAGGCTCTTCTTATTGCGGTTGAAGAAGGGGAAAAGCCCTGCGCCGAAGCCCAGCAGGCGCCGGGTGTCGTCGCCCTTGGGGGTGCGTTCGACCTTGATGACTTCGGCGCCCATGTCAGCCAGAATCATGCCGCAGGAAGGGCCCATCACTGCGTGCCCCAGCTCGATGACTTTGATGCCGCTAAGCGGCAGGTTTCCCGGGTCCTCGCATACCACCGTTCACCTCCTATGCTTGTAAGACGTCGTGGCCTATGCCGCACACCTGGGCGGCCAGTTCGGGGTCCCGAGGACCGCTTTTCATGACCTGACCGGGCAGGGTGCGCCCCAGGATCTTCTCCAAAAGATGCGCTGCCCGGATCACCGCCACCAGGTCGATGCCGGTGGCCACCCCCATCTCCTCCAGTAGGTAGACCACGTCCTCGGTGGGCAGATTGCCTGCGGCCTGGGGCACGTTAGGGCAGCCGCCGATGCCGCCCAAGGCGGTGTCGAAGACGGTGACGCCCATCTGCAGGGCCACGAAAAGGTTGGTCATGGCCGTGCCCCGGTTGTTGTGCAGGTGCAGACCGAAGTTGCCCTGGGGGAACTTCTTGCGGCAGTCCTCCAGCAAGGCCTCCACCCGGTTGGGGGTGGCCATGCCGGTGGTGTCGGCCAGCAGCACCAGCTCGGCCCCCTGTTCCAGGAACGACTCCACCACCCGGAAGACGTCCTGGTGGGGCACGTCGCCCTGGTAGGGACAGCCGAAGGCCACCGACACCGCCCCCTCCACCGGCACCCCCCGCTCCCGGGCCAAATGGAAGATGGCGGCCAGGTCGGCCAGGGAGTCGGAGATGGAGCGGCGCACGTTGGCCTGGTTGTGTTTCTCCGAGGCGGAGATGAAGACCCCCAGCCGGTCGGCCCCGGCCTCCAGGGCCAGTTGAGCGCCCTTTAGGTTGGGCACCAGGGCGCAGTAGGTGCACTGGCCCCGCGGCAGGGCGGCCATGACCTGGGCCGCGTCGCGCATCTGGGGGACCGCCTTGGGGCTTACGAAGGAGGTGGCCTCCATCTCGCGCACCCCGGCCTCCACCAGGGCCCGGATCACCTCCAGCTTGCGGTCGGTGGGTACGAACTCGGGCCAGGACTGGAAGCCGTCCCGCGGGGCGACCTCCCTGATCTTTACCTTTTCGGGTAGTTTCACGTATCCCTCCCAGTGAGGCACTGCCGGAGGTTTTCGCCGGCAGCGCCGGGTTCGATTACGATCCGGCCACGTGCTCGGCTACCAGGTCCCCCACCTCGTTGGTGCCGTAGCCCATGTGGCCCGAAGCCAGGCTCTTGAGGTCCTGGGCCACCACCTTTCTAATACCGGCCTCGATGCGCCGGGCCATAGACTCCTCGCCCAGGTACTCCATCATCATGGCGGCGGCGCCGATGGCGGCCAGGGGGTTGATGACGTTCTGGCCGGTGTATTTGGGGGCCGATCCGCCGATGGGCTCGAACATGGACACACCCTGGGGGTTGATATTGCCCCCGGCGGCGATGCCCAGGCCGCCCTGGATGATGGCACCGATGTCGGTGATGATGTCACCGAAGAGGTTCTCGGTGACCAACACGTCGAACCGCTCGGGGTTCTTGATCATCCACATGGCGGCCGCGTCCACGTGGACGTAGTCGGTGGTGACGTCGGGGTATTGGGGCGCCAGCTCGTGGAAGGTTCGCTCCCACAGGTCCGAGGCGTAGGTGAGCACGTTGGTCTTGGCCACCAGGGTGAGCTTCTTCTCGCGGTTGCGGCGCTGGCAGTACTCGAAGGCATAGCGCAGGCAGCGCTCCACCCCCTGGCGGGTGTTGATGGACACCTGGATGGCCACTTCCTGGGGAGTGTCCTTCTTCAGGAAGCCGCCGGCGCCGGTGTAGAGGCCTTCTGTATTCTCGCGGATCACCACGAAGTCGATGTCCTCGGGGCCCTTGTCCTTGAGGGGGGTCTCCACCCCAGGGTACAGCACCACCGGCCGTAGGTTGATGTACTGGTCCAGCTCAAAACGGAGCCTGAGCAAAAGCCCCTTCTCCAGGACGCCCGGCTTAACCTCCGGGTGACCGATGGCCCCCAGCAGGATGGCCTTGAAGCCCTTTAGCTCCGCCAGCACGCTGTCGGGCAGGATCTCGCCGGTCTTGAGGTAGCGCTCGCCGCCCAGGTCATAATGTACCAGCTCCAGCTTCACGTCCTCGCGTTGGGCCGCCGCCCGCAAGACCTTGATGGCCTCGCGGATCACCTCGGGCCCGGTACCGTCACCGGGGATCACCGCAACTCGGTACTCTCTAGCCACGTTCAATTCTCCTCGCGCATCTTCTGTTGTAGGTAAGGGATCAGTCCTCCGGCCTGCAGGAGTCGCTGCATGAACTCCGGCGTGGGCCGTGCCCGGTAGGTTGCACCTTTGCTGTGGTTTATGATCAGCCCGGTCTCCAGGTCCAGCTCCACCTCGTCGCCTTGACCGATGCCCTCCGCTGCCTCGGGACATTCCACAATGGGCAGCCCCATGTTGAAGGCGTTGCGGTAGAAGATGCGGGCGAACGAGGCGGCGATCACCCCAGCCAGGCCGGCGTGCTTGATGGCGATGGGCGCGTGCTCGCGGGAGGAGCCGCAGCCGAAATTGTCGCCGGCTACGATGAGATCGCCGGGCTGGATCTTGGCCACGAACTCCGGGTCGGCGCCCTCCATGCAGTGGCGGGCCAGCTCTCCGGGATCGGCCAAGTTCAGGTACTTGGCCGGCAATATGGCGTCGGTGTCGATGTCGTCGCCGAATTTCCAGGCTCTGCCTCTTAGCTTCATGACAAGACCTCGTCCGGGTGGGCGATGCGCCCCAGCACCGCGCTGGCTGCGGCCACCGCGGGTGAGGCGAGATAGACCTCGCTCTCGGGATGTCCCATGCGCCCCACGAAGTTCCGGTTGGTGGTGGAGACGGCCCGCTCGCCAGCGGCCAGGATGCCCATGTAGCCGCCCAGGCAGGGTCCGCAGGTGGGGGTGCTCACCGCGGCCTCGGCCTCGGTGAATATCCTGAGCAGCCCCTCCTCCAGGGCCTGGGCGTAGACCTTGGGGGTGGCGGGGATCACGATGCAGCGCACCCGGGGGTGTACCTTACGCCCCTCCAGGATGCGGGCCGCCAGCCGCAAGTCGTCAAGGCGGCCGTTGGTGCAGGAACCGATCACCACCTGGTCGATGGTCACCTCTCCCAGCTGGCCCACCGGCTTTACCTTGCCGGGGCTGGGGGGACAGGCCACCTGGGGTTCCAGGTCGCTGAGGTCCCACTCCAGCACCTTTTCGTAGGCGGCGTCGGGGTCGGGCTCGTAGAAACGATAGGAGCGCTTGGCGCGCTCCTTGACGTATTGCTTGGTAATCTGGTCCGGGGCGATGAGGCCTACCTTGGCTCCGGCCTCGATGGCCATGTTGGAGATGGTGAAACGTTGGTCCATGGGCAGCGACTCAATCACCTCGCCGCAGAACTCCAGCGCCTTGTAGCGGGCCCCGTCCACCCCAATGCGGCCGATGGTATACAGCACCACGTCCTTGCCCACCACCCAGGGTCCCAGCCGGCCACGGTAGACGATCTTGATGCTCTCGGGCACCCGGAACCAGACCTGGCCGGTGAGGAAGGCGGCCCCCAGATCGGTGGAGCCCACGCCGGTGGCGAAGGCCCCCAGGGCGCCGTAGGTGCAGGTATGGCTGTCGCCGCCGATGACCACGTCACCCGGCAGCACTAGGCCCTGTTCGGGCAACAGGGCGTGCTCGATGCCCATGCGCCCCACCTCGAAGAAATACGGCAGCTCCATCTCCTGGGCGAAGGAACGCATCTCCTGCACCCGGGTAGCCGATGTGACGTCCTTGTTTGGTACGAAGTGGTCGGGTATGAGCCCTATCCGCTGGGGGTCGAACACCTTGCGGCCGCCGGCCCGGCGGAAGGCCTGAATAGCCAGGGGCGCGGTGATGTCGTTGCCGAAGACGAAATCCACCCTGGCCTCGATCAGCTCGCCTGGGCTCACCTGGTCCTTCCCGCAGTGGGCGGCCAGGATCTTCTCGCTGAGGGTCATGCCCATGTTTGACTCCTGCTCAAAAGCTTTGCATGGCGATGTAGACATAACGATCAGCGCGGAAGTACATGTCGGTCACCTCAACCGGCCGATCTTGCGCAAAGTAGGTGGTCTCCACGAAGAACAAAGGCGCGCCGAAATCAACCTCCAGCGCACGGGAAAGGTCGATATCGGCGATGATGGCCTGCACACGCTGCCTCATCTTGGAAAGCTTAATCCCGCAACTTTCCTGGAAGGCCTCAATAAAGCTGCGTTGCAGAATATCATCGGTTCGTATTTTGATTGCCAGCTCCGGAGAGGCGAAGTTGACGAAGTAGGAGATAGGACGGCCCTTTATGGTCCGGATGCGTTTCATCCGCCAAATCTTCTCGTTCTCCGGCAGGCCGAGGATGTTGCGGATGCGATGGGGGCAGACCACGATGTCCTGCTCCAGTATCTTCACCCCCATGCGGTGTTTGCGTCCCGAGGCGGTATGGATCCAACTCCGGAAATCACCGGTGAGGCTGATCTCCACCCGCTCGTCCTGACGCTGAGCCACCTGAGTGCCCAAACCTCGCTTAGGGACCAGGTAGCCCTCCTGGACTAGGCGGTTCAGAGCCTTGCGGATGGTGATGTTGCTGGCCTTGAACTCCTTTTCCAGCTCCCAGGCCGCGGGAATGAAGCTTCCCACGGGATACTCGGCCTCCAGGATTCTCCTTTTGATGGTCTCGGCAATCTGTATAAACAAAGGTACACCAAGCCCGCCTTCCATCACCGAGGTATCTCCTTATGAGCAGGCAGGGGTCTCTGATCAGAATGAGCGCGCCTTGCGGAGGCCCGGCAAGAGGTGCCTGCTTATGTATATTCGTATACGTTACATACTTTATAGTTCGGCCGCTGTCAAGCACAAAAAAGCCATCCTCCTGCCCTGGCAGGCGGCAAGCTTTTCACGACGATCATCGCTTATTGCCGGCAAAGACCTCGCTACAGGCCAGCAAGAGAGCCAGACCGGGGTAGACCCAAAGATGTATACCTCCTTTTTTTATCCTCCACTTCCTCCAACACCAGGCGTTTTTCGTTGTGCAGCCAGGCTAAGGCAGGCCCCAGCAGGCCACGCTCCAGCCTTAACAGGGGGGTGCTGCGTTTTATCAGCTCTTCGTAACTGACTACCATGTCGCGCCTTCGGCGTGACACCCTAGAGAGATGAAAATACAAGGACTACAAGATCAGCATAGGAGGTGCCCGGAACGGATTTGAAGGTCTTTTCGCAAGGCGTTCTTGGCGAGCCGAGCCGACCCATATCCACTTCCCGAAGGCAGAAAATACCTCCCTCAGCCATGGCAAAAGAGGGCCGACTACCTTCCTTTGAAGATGGGTTCCTTCTTTTCCAGTCGGGCCTTGACGGCCTCGAAGAAGTCCTCGCTTTCGAGCAGCATGCTCTGGACCTGGGCTGTGTAGTCCAGGGCTGAGATGATGTCCATGTCCAGGCTCTTGTCAAGTGCCCGTTTCGCCTGTCCCACAGCCAGAGGGGGAAGGCCGAGTAGCTCTTGGGCCCACTTGGAGACCTCTTGGTCCAGTTGGTCCTCCGGCACCGCCCTGTTGACGAGCCCGATGTGTGCGGCTTCCTCTCCGTCTATCATCCTCCCGGTCATGGCCAACTCCTTGGCCTTGGGGAGGCCCACGGCCCTAACCAGGCGTTGACATCCCCCCAGGTCAGGAATAAGCCCGTATTTCACCTCCGGCAGGCTGAATCTAGTCTCCAGCGAGCAGATTCGAAAATCGCAGGCCAAGATGAGCTCCATGGCCGCCCCTAGGGCATATCCATGAATGCGGGCAATGACCGGCTTTTCGAGCATCTCCATTCGGTTGTACGGCCCTTGAAACATGGCCAGCGCGTATCTTCTGGCTTGAGGTCCATGGCCGCCTCCGCTGCTGCCCAGGGCCTGAAGGTCTGTCCCGGACGAGAAGGCCCTCCCTTCCCCCCGGATGATGACCACGCCGACCTCCGCCATGGTGCTGATTTCGTCCAGGGCGGCCCCCAGTTCTTGGAGCATCTGGGGATTGATCGCGTTGAGCTTCTCGGGACGGTTGAGCACGATGGTGGCGATCCTCCCTTCTCTTTCCAGACGGATGGTGTTGAAGGACATGGCGACCTCCTGATTGATCTTTGAGATGAACGAGAAAACGGGGGCAGGTTAGCAAGCCCTGACCATGCAGTCAATGGACGGGCCAGCAAGATATAGTGGCCCCTGCAAAGGTTCTCCTTGACCCCGAGCGCCGTGAAGATGACCGCCTCTAGCCTGTGGATGATCTTGGCGAGACTCGCGACTTGCCCCCGCTCCCCGATACTTACCGGCGCACGGACGAAGCCAGACCTACCTCGAGCGGGATGTGCGAAACGTCCTCAACGTCGGGGACATCGAGACATTCGGCAGGTTCATCAGGCTCTGTGCTGGCCGGTGCGGACAGTTGCTCAACCTCTGAGAGCCGGCGTCCGACTGCGGCATCTCGCACACAACGGCCAAGCGGTGGATCTCCGTGCTTGAGGCCGGCTTCATCGTGACACTGCTCGGGCCGCACCACAAGAACTTCGGCAAGGGGCTTATCAAGGGCCCCCAACTGACCTGCCCGCGTTCAGGGGCACTCCCGGCGCGGTCCCTGATCCGTCTTCAGAAAGATGCGAAGCAGCTTTTGGGACCTCGTTATGCTCGTGAGGGGGGTGGCCGGGTACCATATGAGTGGGGCAGAGAAACCTCATGGAAGGGCAGCTGTTTTTTTCGGGTCCACTTCTAACCAGTGTCCCGCTCGATCACGCGCCTGCATGCCGCAGGCAGGGCCATGTCCCGATCTTATCTGCAGGAGGAGTGATCGGTCGTTTCGCCCAGCAACAGAGCTGTGGCGGCCGACTACGTTCGCAGCAAGCGACGAGAGACATTCTCAAGTGGACCGAGTTTGTTCTCTATAATATCCCAGAGAATAGGGACGGTGATTCCGAAATATTCGTGGATGAGGATATCTCGAAACCCTAGGATCTTTTTCCACTCTATCTCGGGTGCGGCGGCCTTCACATCATCTGGAAGGTTGCGAGCCGCCTCTGCGATGACTTCCAGGTTGCGCACCACGGCGTCTTGGGTCTTTCTGTCCCGGGCAAATGCTTCCTCGTCCATGTCTGAGGTGTATTCACGGATCCTGTTGATCGCCTCGACAATGTCGTCCAGGTACAGGCGATGATCCCTAGGCATAGACGACCTCCCTGGCTATATGAGGCTTGAGCCTCGGCTTAACGCTGTCGGCCAGGACCAGGTCGACAGACTGTCCCAGAAGGTTCTCAAGAAAAAATTTCAAGTCCATAAAATGGTCGAATGTGGGCTCATCCAGCTCGACCAGGATATCGATGTCGCTGCCGCAATCCGCTGAGCCGCGGACATGGGAGCCGAATAGGCCGATTCTGCGCACGGAAAACCGACGTTGCATCTCGTCGGCGTTTTCCCTGAGCTGCCTCAATATCTCATCCCTTGTCAGCAGTTGCGTCTCCCCCTCATGGTAATCGGGCATTCGAACGGGCGGTATAGCATCTCCCGCGCCCCCGCCGCGGACCCATTGGTCGATTTCCTCTTTCCGAAATTTCCAAAACCGGCCCAGCCTGTACGCTGGCATCTGTTTTTCGGCGATCCACTTGTAGACCGTATCCCGCTTGATGCCGAGATAGGCCGCGATCTCATCCACCGAGAGCCATCGATCTTCCATCATATTTACCTCGAATCTTGACAATGCTTCGGAGACTGGTCTTCAGTTGCCAAAACCGTTTTTTCCCTGACTCGATCTCACTGAACCTGAGTCGGCCAAATTAGGACAAACTGGATTAGATTATACGTAACCGGCCGTAACAGTCAAGCCAGATTCCGGGTTTGACCGAATTAGACCCGATTGAGCGGACTCGGCCGCGCGCCGCACTCAACTCGTGTCGCCATGTCTTGGGAGATTCTCCCCGTCGTAGAGCCAAGGGGGGACGGCGCCTCCGTGAGTGACGGTAGGGACCAACACACGCCTGTAGAGGCGGGGTCCGCTGTCGTCTCCTTCGATTTCTCCAAAGAAAAGGCCTTTGTTTTCAGGGCATTACTTACATCGGGCCGTAACCGGCCGAAACGTCGGGGGTTGCGCGGTCCATCGTCGGGCGCGGGTGTTCGGGAGACCTGGGAAAAAGAACAGCCCTCAGGTCCTCTTCCACTCGGTCCCGGTGTACTTCTCCCACTTTCGGCCGCCGGAGAGGTGGGTGTTGAACCACTCGTCACCCAGAGTGGGATTGTGAAAGACAAAACTTCCACTTCGGATTTGTACGAACAAGGGGTGCGCGAGTCTAAAGCTCCGCGAACGGCAGGGCTGTCACGCCCGGGCCAAGAGGGAGCATTATATCGCCTGGATGCACCACATACCCCGGCATCGACCTATCTCCAAAGTCCTTCTGGAATGTTCTTATTGCGGAGGCCATGGCCGGGCGTGGAGTGGCTGATAGCTTTACCTCAATGGGAACAAGCTTCCACCCGGTCTCTACCACGAAATCCACTTCCGTTCCCGCCATGGTCCGCCAGAAGTAAACTTGCGGGTCGATGCCACGATGAGTAAGGGTCTTTACAATTTCGGAGAGCACTGCAGTTTCCATGATAACGCCTCCCATGGGACCGGAAGCCGCGTGTTCGGGATCCTTCAGACCGGCAAGGTAGCAGAGTGTGCCCACATCCGTGAAATAGACTTTCGGTGTCTTGACGAGCCTTTTGCCGACGTTGGCGAAGTACGGGCGAAGCACGATCACTTGGTAGGTGGCTTCCAGCACAGAGAGCCATGCCTTGGCCGTGTTGACCGCCACGCCGAGGTCTCGGGCGACATCGGTCAAATTCAGGAGTTGGGCGCTTCTGGCCGCCAGGGTCTGGAGGAAGTTCTGGAACTGGGACAGGTCCCCGACCTGCCTGAGTGTGCGCACGTCCCGTTCGAGATACGTCTGGATGTAACTCGCATGCCACAGGTTCGCGTCCCGCTTGGGATATGCGGCAAGTTCCGGATACCCGCCTCTCAAGAATGTTTTCCAGAGCTCGCGGTACGCTAAGGGTTTTCCCGTAGACGACCGGCGCTTGGATTCCCACGGCAGGGAAAGCTGCGGCCTTCCCTCGGCCTCCCGCCTTGAAAGCGGAAAAAGGCGAAGCATCGCGGCACGACCTGCCAATGACTCGGTCACCTTCTCCATGAGCAAAAGGTTCTGCGATCCGGAGAGCAGGAATTGCCCGCTCTTGTGCCGCTCAGCGTCGATCTTCTCTTTGATGTAGGGAAGTAGGCCGGGAGCGTACTGCACCTCATCGAATATAACGGGAGGCGGATGCATTTCGAGGAAGGTGCGCGGGTCTCCCTCAGCGGAGGCTCGAACATCCGGCGGCTCCAGGGAAACGTAACGGTAATGCCTTCCGAAGAGGTGCTGGAGGAGCGTTGTCTTGCCAGATTGGCGCGGTCCGGTCAGCACCACGGCCGGGAATTCGGCAGCCGCCTTCTTGAGAACTGGCTCCAGCGATCTTTTGATATAAATCGGGCTCATGACTCTAACTTTTTGGTGAAAATTATGCATTTTGAATGCAAAATGTCAACTATAATTTGGAGCGGCTTTCGTCTCACCGGATACCTACCGGAGGAGTCCTCGAATCGTCGAAGCGGGGTCGCGGTAGATGCAGGCCTGTTAACCCGGATAATCTGTTGACCACCTGTTTGAACTCGGCAAGTCCGGGCGGTTGTTAGTAGGGCCTACAGCGCAACCGGCTAATCCGGCAATAGCGGCAAGAATCACAAGCCCCTTCGCCGCACCATTACGCAGTCTTTCGGAATCCTTCTCTCGCAAGGATCTTTGGAGGCCGTGTCAATACTTTGCTCTCCATGGGTTATTCCATTCTCTTCCGAAACAGCCATGCGGCAGCCGTCAAGGTTACAAGCCCTATCGGCGCCAATGGCCACATCATGTTCATGGCCACAGTCGCGTTGGGGCCTTCAAGGAAGATCGTGCGGGAAATTGAAATCATGTGCTGAAGTGGATTAAGGCAGGCAACCCAGCGCAGCCACTCCGGGATATTTTCGACCGGCGTTGCGAAACCACTCAGAAGAACCGCCGGGACCATGTACATGAAGGCCCCTAAGAATCCCTGCTGCTGAGTCTTGGCCAAGGATGAGATGAAAAGGCCGATTCCAACAATAGCCACAAGGAACAAGAGCATCGCAACGAATAAGATGAGTAGCGACCCGGTGAACGGCAACCGAAAGACGAATACTAACATGGTGATCATGAGTACCCCTTCGCTGAAACCCAATATGACAGCCGGCACGGCTTTTCCGAGCAAGATCTCCATGGGCCGCAGGGGAGACACAAGCAGCTGTTCAAATGTCCCCAACTCCCTCTCTCGTGCAACCGACAGCGCCGTGACGAGGAGGGCGACCAGGTTGGTCAGAATTCCCACTAAAGCCGGCACAGAGCTCCAGATTGGGCTAAGGTTGGGGTTGAACCACATTCGTGGCACCACGGTACTCGACATGATCTGTCGTCGCGGGGTTCGAAACCGTCCTTTATCCATAGACCACTCAGCAGCGAAATCCTGTACGATACGGTTTATATATCCTTGCACCACCAGTGCGGCGTTGGCCTTACGCCCGTCCAAGAGAACTTGGACGGGCGTGGATTTGCCGGCTTCCAAATCCTTTGAGAAGGTCGGCCCGATATGAACTACTGCAAGAACATCCTGGGCATCGATTGCCCGTTGAACGGCTTTAGGGCTATTGAGATGCTCTACGCGCGAAAAGGTTCTGGGAATAGCATGAAACCGGGCAGCCAGTTCGCGTGCAGCACGCCCGTGGTCCTCGATGTAGATCCCCAGCGTCACATTCTTGACTTCATGCGTAGCGGCAAAGCTAAACACCAGCAACTGGATTAACGGAGGGAGCACCAGCACTACACGGCTATGCGGGTCTCTCCAGACGGCCAGGAACTCCTTAATGATCAGTCGAATAACTCGGTTCAGCATGAATCACTCCCGCATCATTCGAGCTTGGTTTTTGTCTTCCGTGCCGTCATCGTCAAAAAGGAGGCCGCGAACATAGCCATTACACATGTATTCGGAACGATCACCTGCCATACATCTCCTGCCAAAAACAACGTTCGCAGTGACGATACGAAATATCTTGGAGGGAACAGGTAGGTCAGGTATCGGATTGGCCACGGCATACTGTTGAGCTCGAAGACAAGGCCAGAAAGTATGAATGAGGGCAGAAAACCCACGATCAGCGCTGCCTGCGTCGCCACGAATTGATTGCGGGTCACCGATGAGATCAGAAGTCCCAGACCCAGGGCAAAGCACAGGAAAGTCGCTGAAACTACGGCAAGGAGCCACAAGGAGCCACGCAACGGGACACCCATGACCAGAGTGGAGACGGCGGTCACCAGTCCCATGGCCAACATTCCAAGGAGGAAGTAGGGTATAAACTTGCCCATCAATAGATCGCCGCGCGTGAGGGGAGTGGCCAGAAGGGCTTCCATTGTTCCGCGCTCCCACTCACGGGCCACGACCAGGGATGTGAGCATCGTGCCGATAAGTGTCATGATTACTGCAATCGAGCCCGGCAAAAGCGCGGCGCGTGACTCAACCTCTTCGTTGAACCATATTCGTGGTTCCACTGTTACAATGCCGATATTCGGAGCTTCGCCACGATTGATTCCTTCGTGAACCAGCCAGCTTTGCCAGGTCCCCTCAATATAGTTGAGTACTAATTCGCCTGTGTTGGCATCGGTACCCCGCACGAGGACCTGCACGGGATTTTTGTCGCCACGGTGCAGGCGTTCCGTGAAATCAGCAGGTATGACCAAAACAGCGCTCAGCCTTCCGCCGACAAGGAGTGGCTCGAGATCCCGCCTATCTCGTGCCATGCGGACCTTGAAGTATCGACTGCTTTGGAACGAATGCACAAGATTTCCTACTTCGGGTGATTGTGCCTCAACCACCACTCCGAGATTGATGTTGTTCAGGTCAAGGGAAACGCCATAACCGAACAGAAACATGAGAACCATCGGCAGGACAAACGCAATGAGGATGCTACTCGGATCTCGGACGATCTGGCGCGTCTCCTTTCGCACCAGGCTAAAAATGCGCAAGAGCCGACCGCCCTTTTGCCGGACGCGTGCCCTCCTCTGTTGTGCTGTGTTATTCGCACTCACTGCAACCTCCTAACCACTATTCATCGCTCCGGCGTTAGACGACATGTTGCGCTCGATCAATTCGATAAAGGCGTCCTCAAGGGTTGGGTCCGGTAGCCGTTCCGTTCTTGCAATCTGTTTGATTACATCTGGAGTATCTTCGGCAATAATTTTGCCTTGATAGATCAATGCTATGCGGTCGCAGTATTCGGCTTCGTCAAGGAAGTGGGTCGTAACGACGACCGCCATTCCAGCCTGGACCATAGAATTGATACGTACCCAGAATTCTCGCCTCGTGATCGGGTCCACTCCGCTCGTTGGTTCATCCAAAAACAATATGGCAGGCTGATGCATGATCGCACATGCCATCGACAGTCGTTGTTTGAAGCCCAGGGGCAGGGCCGCGGAATTGGTGTTTACGAAAGGACCGAGTTGGAATGTATCAATCATACGATCAACGGTGTCTCTCAACCGTTGCCCCTTTAGTCCATATACTCCACCGAAGAACTCCAAATTTTGCCGCACACTGAGGTCGCCATACAGACTAAACTTCTGGGCCATGTACCCCATACGTTCACGGGCCTTTGCAGGCGCCTTGAGCAAATCAACGCCAGCAACTCTCGCTTCGCCTGCAGTCGGCTTGAGCAATCCGCATAGCATTTTGAAAGTTGTACTCTTCCCTGCACCATTGGGCCCAAGCAGGCCGAACACCTCTCCCCGGCGAACCTCGAAACTCACTCTCTCCACGGCGGTGAAGGAACCGAAGCGCTTGGTCAGTTCCCTTGCTTCGACGACAACATCCTCTCCCGTCTCCTTTACCTGCAAGGTACCGGCGAACACCTCCCGGGCATTCTGCACCCGCTCCTTTGGGATTCCTCCCATAAGGGACATGACCGCGTCTTCGAAGCGTGGGGGTGCAGGTTCTAACTCTATGTCTTTTCCAAATCGAGCATCGTCCTGGGAAGGTGTTCCCATTACAAGTCGCACCCTTCGACCTTGGATAACGCTATCCAACACCCGCTGGTCTTGAAGGGTCTCGATGGCAAATCGCCTGCGACGCCTTTCGGATAGGCTGACGAGAAATGTGCGTCCCTTGATCCTCTCAGTTAATTTCTTGGGAGGGCCTTTGAACAACAGACGCCCTTCGTTCAAGACAAGGACCTCGGAGCAACGCTCGGCTTCGTCCAGATAGGCGGTGCTCCATACCACAGCAATTTCTTCCTGGACAAGCTCATAGACCATCTGCCATAGCTCACGACGTGACAGGGGGTCGACGCCCACGCTCGGCTCATCGAGAAGCAGTACCTTGGGGCGCTGGATAAGCGAACAGGCCAACCCGAGCTTTTGTTTCATCCCGCCAGAGAGCCTACCTGCAAGCCGGTCAGTAAAAGGGCCTAGGCCAGTAAAAGTGAGAAGGCGCTCAATTGCCACCCGCCTGTCTCGACCGAATACTCCCCGTAGATCTGCGTACAGGTTCAGGTTCTCCATCACGGTGAGGTCTTCGTAAAGGCCGAACTTCTGAGGCATGTAACTGAGAACTTCGTGAATGTTGGACGCAGGATTAGAAGGATTTTCCCCCAGTATGCTGATTTCTCCCTCGCTGAGACTCAGAAGGCCCGCCATCAGGCGTAGCAAAGTCGTCTTGCCAGCACCATCCGGACCAACTAGCCCAGTAACGCAGCCGCCCTGTATATCAGCGGTGACATCCAGGATAGCTGGCGGAGTGTGTTGGCTGAACCGTTTAGTTACATTTCTCAACTCAATTACCGCCTGCATCTGAGTAGTCCTGTCACTTATCCCGAGGCTCGAGATCGATGAAAACGGACACAGGCATTCCCTGGCGCAATTCGTTCTTGGGGTCCTGCACAACTATCCGGATCCGATACACGAGATCTGTCCGTATTTCTTTTGTTTGAACCGTTTTGGGCGTAAACTCTGCAACCGGCGATATAAAGCCAATCTGACCATCAAATGATTTTCCCGCGTCCGTGCGCACTATGGCCTTCATTCCTGGCCGGATTCTCCCCAAATCAACTTCGTTAACATAGGCTCTTATCCAGACCGGATTGGTTATACTCACGACATAAACGGGTTCTCCAATATTTACGAAGTCGCCTATTTCCCGAACCTTTGTCTGAATGACGCCACCCACGGGAGAATGCAGTTGTGTATCTGCCAACCGACGCCGCGCCTCAACCAATCGGGCTTCTGCTTCCTCAACCAAGGCTCGTGCTCTTGCTATATCTTCTTTTCGCGGCCCTATCTCAACGAGTCTCCGTGTGGCTTCGGCGACCTTGAGTTGCGCTTCGGCTTGATCACGAGCGGCTTTTGCATTGTCGAATACCTCCTGTGACACCGCTCCACTCGAGACAAGGTTTTTCACTCTTTGGAACTGTTTTTGAGCGTTCACAAAGGCCACTCGCGCCGCCAAGCTGTTGGCCCTTACTTGTTCTATTTCCTCAGGTCTTGACCCATTCTTGAGCTTAAGAAGTTCCGCCTTGCGGGCCTCCAGTAATGCTTCGGCTTGCCTTACGACATCTTCAAAGTAGTCTGGTTCGAGCTTTGCCAGGAGTTGCCCCTGTGCCACTTTGTCCCCTTCTTCTGCGAGCATATCCGAGATGCGGCCAGACACCTCAAAGCCGAGTCTCACTTCCCGCACTTCTACATTGCCTTGCAATTCAAGCGTGGATGTAGGTGCGGACTGTAGATAGGTGCGTAGGATTTGCGTCACTTCCTCGATAGACATGCCACCGTCGGTCAACAGCCAAAGCGATACCCCAGCGGATGCAACAATCAGAAGAAGTATCGCGATTACTAGAAGTCTTCGTTTCATCACTATCTTCGTTCGATTGATTCTTTCGATGGTCCAACGCCGATGCTTCGGCATGCCATTTCCGCTACAATCGTGGCGATCCGCTCAGCCTGTTCATGGTCAATTGTTTGCAAGTCGAGGCGCCGGCATAAGGTGGTCGCGCCGGTCCTGAATATCAGTGCTTGTCCCAAAATGGCATGGGCGCGAATGATGGCATCGGGGGAGTTTGCTGGAATCCCCAGAGCACAACCAACGAGTTTGGCTATCATGCCGTGCATCTTAGAGATAGCGTCATAGATAATCTCGTATGCTGCGGTAGGGTTGAGATGCTCTCTGGTGGAAATGCCGGCAAAGAATTGCGCTTCAGGGGTCAGCAAGATTCTTGTCACCATATTTCGGAGGAGTTGGAAGAGCAAGATTCCAGCGTCTCTTGAGTTGGGCTCGGAACGATCGAATCGGTCCGAGATCTCGTCGAGCACGGCAAGAAACGGCTTGGCCAGTTTTTTCATGAGATATCTGACCACAGCCAGGTAGTAGCCTTCTTTTCCACCGAAATAGTATTGAATGGCGGCACTGTTGACCCCAGCTACCTTCGCCAAATGCCGAGTAGTGACGCCCTCCGGCCCAAATCTGGCAAAGGCCTCAACACCAGCGGCAAGCATCTGTTCCATGGTCTTTTCGCCCCGCCTGGCTCTGGATACAGGATTTTCGCTCTTGGTCTCCATAGCCCCTCCTTTCGTCCCACCTATTATAATCAATCGAATGATTAAGTCAAGCGGTTGAATTAAAAAAGAGATGCTCCGAGTGTCCTTAAGACTGGGTTACCCCGTGGGTTAGGATAAGTGTCGCTCCTGCAGCAGCTTTGCCCATATCTTGCGCTGGCGGTTCCAATGGAGGACGGCGGAGATGGAGCGGACGTCCCTCTCCCGGATCGCATTTTCTAGGATGTTGGTTCCAAATCAACTTGTCGTCCATGAGAAAGGGGCCCCTCTTGGGGTGGGAGCCGGAGGCATGGAGGAAGGGTGTAGAATGCCGATCTGGGGGGTGATTTTTGGAAAGGCCGTCCCTAAGGACAACCGCTATGAACCCGTTTTATGTTGTTTGAGAAACAATGTTATACTCGGCCTCTAAATGTTCATCCCTTATTGCTCTCTCTCAAAAGGAATTCCAAGCGCCGCAGGGGCACCAACCTTTCTCTTGGCAGCCTCCCATTTTGTAATAATAATGAGGACACCTATGGTGAAAAGATAAGGTAGCATTCGAAGCACATAGCTTGGGATTATTGTCAGGCCGGCAGCCTGACAATAAAATTGGAATGCATTGATAAATCCGAATAAAAGAGCGCCGGCAACGGCTTTGAGAGGATCCCACATCGCGAAAATTACCAAGGCAATGGCAATCCAGCCCTGGCCGCCTGTCATTTGCTCTTTCCACCCCGGTGTATAGGCGAGTGATAGATATGCCCCTCCAAGCCCAGCAAAGGCCCCCCCGATGAAGGTATAGAAGTAACGAAGCCCGAGCACATTTATGCCCACTGTATCGGCGGCCGCTGGATTTTCTCCAATAGCTCTCAACTCGAGGCCGTATCTCGTCTTACTCAGAAAGAAATATGAAATGGGAACAAGCAGATACGCCAGATAGACAAGGACATTCTGACTGAAGAAGACACTGCCGACAACAGGAATTCTATCCAGCAAAAAGAGGCCAACAGGTTCGAATTTAAGAGAAACCTTACCAATAAATGGTCTCCCGAGGAAGTTGCTGAGACCGATGCAAAAGAGCGTTAGGGCCAGACCGGAGACTACCTGGTTCACCCTGAGGGTGATTGCGAAAAAACCATGGATCATGGCCAAGGTACCACCTGTCAGCATGGCTGCCAGGACCCCGACCCAGAGGTAATGGGAGGAGCACGCCGTGGCAAATGCCGTCAATGCCCCCATAAGCATCATCCCTTCGACTCCCAAATTGAGGATGCCGGAACGCTCGGTGAATATCTCACCGATCGCGGCATAAAGGACGGCCATTGAAGAGGTTATCGTGATTTTTGCAACAAAGACTATCTCGGGTTCCATGACCTATCGTTTCTTAGGCAGGATACGAAGCTCATATTCCTGGAATACCTGTCCGCCTAAGATACAAAAAAGGATCGCGCCCTGCAGGACTAAACTGATGGCGGACGGGACATGCATGCTGATCTGAATCCGATCTCCCCCTACCATGAGACCGCCGAGGAGAATGGAAATAAGCACAATCGACCCCGGCTGAAGTCTGCCCAACCACGCGACAATAATGCCCACGTAACCATTGCCAACGGCCAATCCCTGCTGGAGTCGATAGTGGATACCAGCAGTTTCACAAATGCCCGCCAGTCCCGCCAGGCCTCCGCTGATCAGCATGATCCACAGGGTATTTCGTGTGACATTTATCCTGGCATACTGGGCAGCCCTCATATTTGCTCCCGTCACCCTGATTTCATAACCCCAGCGCGTATAGGCGAGGACGAGCCAGATCAAGACGGCAGCGGCTAATCCTATCAGCAGACCAACATGGACTCTCGTCCCAAAAAAGCGAGGGAGCCACGCCGAATCCGGAAACATGGCAGTCCCCGGGAAGCCCCTTCCCGCCGGATCGCGCCATGGCCCGAAATAGAGATGCTCCAACCACAGTATGGCTACATAGTTGAGCATTAAAGAAGTTATGATCTCATTGACTCTTAACCGTGCCTTGAGAAAGCCAGGGATAAGGCCCCAAAACGCGCCGCCGAGAAAGCCTGCTGCAATCATGATGGGAATGATCACAGGGCCCGGTAGATGTGAAGAGAGGAAAAGGGCCACCCCGGCCCCTGCAACACCTCCCATGACGAGCTGGCCTTCGGCCCCGATGTTCCAGATTGACATCTTTCCGGCCAGGCCCACGGACAGACCGCAAAGTATGAGTGGCGTAGCCCGTACCAGCACTTCTGAAAAGTCATAGGGACTCCCAAAGGCCCCATTAAATATCTCCATATAGGCCCGCGCCGGATTGACACCCAGCCACAAAAAAAGAACAGCCCCAAAGATCGCGGCAGCCAGGATGGATGCCGGTATGATCAAATGCCTGGTCCATGGCAAAGGGGTCACCCGCCGTTTAAGCGTGATTCTCATTTGCTACTTCTCACTCCCGCCATGAGGGGGCCAATACGTTCCAGCCTTTCTTCGTTCTGGGTTGAAATGATATCCATCACCTGCCCCCTGAAGATGACAAGAATGTTATCTGCAAGGGATAGAACTTCCTTTAAATCACCCGACACCAGGAGAATGCCGCAATGTTCTCGCAGACGCAGGAGTTCCTGCCATACCTCTTCCGTAGCGCCGATGTCCAAACCACGTGTCGGCTGTTCGGCAATGAGCAGCAATGGTTTCTGAGCAAATTCCCGGGCAAGAATAAGCTTTTGCAAGTTTCCCCCGGATAGTTGTCGGGCCTTCATATTCAGACTGGGGACCGCGATCCTGTATTGAGAGATCAACCTCTCTGCCAGTCTTTCTAGGGCCTTCCATCTAAAGAAAGGCCCTTTCGAGAACCGACCTCGGAGTGTAAGGGCAAAATTTTCCAGGACTGGCATGTCCGGGACGCTTCCAAGGCCCGTTCGATCCTCGGGAACATAGGCGATTTTTTCCAAGGCCGTGGCGATATCCTCACCGTCCAAAAGGACCTGTCCGTCCTCTTTAGGACGAAGACCTACAAGGGCCTCCACAAGCTCTCTTTGACCATTTCCTGCCACACCCAATATGGCGAAGATCTCCCCCATCTTGAGAGAGAAGGTGACGTTTTTTACCGCGAGTTCTCCTCGGTCCCCCCTGACAGAAAGGTTTTCAACTGTTAGAAGAGTATTATCGCTCTTTATCGGTTCCTTACCGACTTCAAGGATCACCTCCCGTCCCACCATCATACGAGCAAGCTCAGTACTGGTTGCGCCCCCCTTTTCTTTCACCTTTGAGGGCCTGATAGTGCTCATGACCTTTCCTCTGCGGAGAACCGTGATATAGTCAGAAATCTCCAGGACTTCCTCAAGTTTATGTGTGATGAAAACGATGGATCCACCCTCTTCCCTGATTCGCCGCATGATAACAAAGAGCTGCTCAATCTCCTGGGGAGTAAGGACGGCCGTAGGTTCATCCATAATGAGAATATTGACCTTCCGGAAAAGCATGCGCAGGATTTCAACACGTTGCTGCTCTCCCACGGAAAGCTCCCAGATTCGAGCCCGGCTGTTGATGGAGAGTCCATATCTGTCAGAGAGTTCGGCCACCTCCTTTTCGAGGACGGTCATGTTAAGACGTATGGGCCCAGACATGCCCAAAATTATGTTTTCCGTTACAGTGAAGTTATTCACCAGCTGAAAATGCTGGTGGATCATGCCAATTCCTTTGGCCAGGGCATCCCTTGGGGAACGAAAGACAACTCTCTCGCCGTTGACAAAGATCTCCCCGGCATCTGGCTGATAATAGCCGGACAGAATCTTCATAAGGGTAGATTTACCCGCTCCATTCTCTCCAAGAAGGCTGTGTATCTCACCCTTCAAAAGTCGGAAGTCAACTCCCCTGTTGGCCATAACCTCAGGAAACTTCTTGACAATTCCCTTCATAATGACGGCTGGGGGGTTTTCGGGGGAGATAAAAGACATCTTCAAGTTTCTGATTTGTTGGGAAGAAATTGGGGCGCAGGGAGGGTTCCAAGCCAGTGAATCTTGTACGACAGGCCCTTATAAAGCGGCTTCAGTTCTCCTTCTCGCGCAACACAAAAGATACCCAAGATTTTCAATGCTTCTTTGTCGCTTGACGTCCTTTCTGCGATTTCATCAAGGATAGTTGCCAGGGCAGCAATGGTCCCACCTGTGCTGACCACGTCATCAATAATAACGATACCCCTTTTCGCGGATCTGAGAAGATTGAAATCTCGCTCATAGATCACGAGATATTTGTCCCCGCTTGTGACAGAGCCGCCTCCCACCTGGATGAACGGTCTTTTTCTTCCGGACTCTATTTCCATGTGGGGTTTGCGTCTGTTGTATGCAACGGCCATCATTGGCACGTTCAATTCCTGGCACACCACCTGGCTCAGCTGGAGGGATTTCTCTACGGCCGTGAGAAAGACCACACCCTCAAGGTTCGGGACATTGGCCTTAATCAGCTTTGCCAGGGCCCTGCCAAAAATCCGATTCCACTCGATCATGCCAATTAGATTTAGGGATGCGATTCTGATGAAGCCGTCAGCCGCGGGCAGGAGCACATAAGGCAATTCGGCGCGGAAATTAAGGTCGGGAATTTCAAACAAATACTTTTCCCCGGTCTCAAGGGAGTCCAAAGGGATATCCATAGGGACCTCCTGCTCCCGCAGGCTCAGGCTGTATGTGTTGCTTTGAAACTGATTCAGGGGGCGATATTCCCCCTGAAACGGGCTGGCTCTTAATCGGGTATCCTCCCAGAAACACCTTCCACAAGCCACCTCATGGTGAGAAGGTCTTTGTCGGATGCCTTTTTCCCTGCAGGAATTACCACCTTCCCCGACTGATCCTTAATGGGACCAGCAAAGATGTTATCCACGCCCTTTTCGAGCAACCTTTTCTCAGCAATAACCTTCTCTCTTACTTCTTTTGGAACAGATGCGTTGAATGGAGAGAGTTTGATACCGTTCTTTTCAAAGCCCCACCACACCTCTGCAGGCCTCCAAGTGCCGTTCATGACCCGCTTTACCGCATCTACGTAATAGACACCCCAATTCCACTCAGTGGAGACCAGGGCACACGGTGCCTGGCTGCTTACATCTATACCATATCCAATGGCTGGAACATTTTTTCTACAGGCAGCTATGGCAGAGTCCGGTGTGTCGGCCATCTGTCTGATAAGGTCGTGGCCTCTACTGGCCAGGGTCTCTGCCAGGAGGGTCTCGTTTGTGGCGTCCCGCCAGCTTTTCAGCCAGACAATCGTATTAACTTTTTTGGGATTATAGGTAACCCCCGCTTCTCTGAGCCCTTTTTTGAGCCCAATAGTGAACGCATTGATGCCACGAATCGGCTCTGGGATAGGTTGGGTTGCCACAGTCCCGACATTCTTGTACCCCATGAGTCCGGCCATATAACCGGCAAGATACTCCGCCTGATACATACGGACAAAGTAATTTCCCATATTCTTGTCGTTTTTCTTATATCCGGAACAATGCTCGAATATGACGTTTGGGAAATCTCTTGCAACCATAAGACATGGATCCATGTGTTCAAAGGTGGTCGCAAAAATTATGTCGAATCCGGCTTTTGCGTATCCTCTAAGGACCTGTTCAGCATTGGCTGCCAGGACCTTTTCTGTGTAGGAAACTTCAATCTTATCTCCCAATTTTTTCTTGAGATATTGGATGCCCCGGTAATGAGCTGTTGTCCATCCCATGTCATCAATGGTCCACAAAAGGGCAAAGGCAACTTTTGTTTTTCCTGCAGAGGTCTGTGGACTCAATAGTAATCCAATGCCAAGAGCTACAATCAGAAATAGATTTGGTCTCTTGCCCATAACGGCCCTCCTTGATCAACAGATCCTCGTTTTCGGGGATTGAATATTAGGTAATAGACGGCTGTTTGTCAACCAGGGAGCATCAAGGTATCAAGAAGAGAGTCCACGATTTCAGGAAGGAAATAAATCCTTGTTATTGATCTCATACTAGTGTCTTTAACCCAGACAATTCATGAAAGGCTAGCGAAGTTGGGGGCTTTCGCCCCCAAACTCCAGGATATTCTAAGATAATCCCCTTATAGGTCTTCTCGGAATTAGCAGAGGGTAGTGGAAAAATGCCACAGAGCCGAAAGGAAGAATATCTCGTTATTCTGAAGAGTTAACCCGCATTATTCCCCTGTTGGTGGATAATGCAGGTTAGATCTTTGGGGACATCCTATTACCTCGCTGTCAAGTAGTTTCCATATTCAACATATGTGTCAAATGTTGAGACCTGACCCTCTGATACATCTTGCCGGCTGATATCTTGAGGTTCGAAGAGAGATATCCGGAACGATCAGTTTCTTTGATAGGTTGTTTTTACCATCATGAATTTTAGAAAATTACGGGCATTCCACTCTTCATATTAGTATCCGCTTTTTTCCTACAAATCATTATCGTCAGAATATATTGACTTTTCTATACAAAGTGATATGTATTATTTTTTTAGAAAAACAGTGTAATTAAGCTTGATCTATAACCACCAGGGAATAAGTCTAGTCACATAATATTTATTTGTTGATAATATTGGAAAAAGTCTGTAGATTGATTATAGAGATTTTACTTATATGCCATAGGGAATCAAAAACACTGTTTCGGAAGGATTCGATCGGCGATTTTTTCGTTAATAATCATACAAAAGGAGATTAAGAAATGACGACAAGCGACGCGACGGAAAAAAGGCCTCTCTGGTTGTTGATCGAGGAGAATTTCCTTGAGCTTGCTTCGCAGGACCTCTCAGAGGAAAACCGGGAAGGAACGATTCAACGGATTGCAGGTGAACTTGACAATATGGGTTACAATGTTTCGCTTCATGGGGGCAATATGCTTCAATTGAGACAGGCAATAGATGAAAGGTGCAAAGTCGGAAGGCCCTTTATGAAGGATTTCAACGATGCCATCGCGGCACTTACACTGGAGGACGTGGCTGACCCTATTATGGCAACTGCTAAGCTCGTCCGTGACCTCGGAGAGGCGTGGCCAAAACTCCGAGGATCCGAACGCAAAGCGGATGTGCTGCGGGTTGTCGAGAAGACAAAACTCGATCTGCTCATTACCAAGGCAAAAGGCCTGCCTGGCGATGAAGGTATCCGATCACTCATTGAGGAAGAAGTGGCTTCAGAAGTGATCACCAAGGCGTTGGGCATTACCGGGGAGAAGTTGGGACAGGTGAACACCGAGGTGGAAAAAGAACGCGCAGAGAGGGCAAGAGTAGAAACGCTGCTCGAGGCGGTAGAGGGCAAGTCTAACGAAGAAAAGGTGAAGCACCTCTTTGCGAGTAACGTCTCGGACGAATTGATAATCGAGATGGCGGATGTTGACCAGGGCACGGTCGATGAAGTCAAACAGGCGATGGAACCGGAGCTTAAGGAAAAACGAAGGGCGGAAGAAGAGGCGGCCACGCGGAAAAAGGAAGCGGAAGAAGAGGCGGCCGCGCGGAAAAAGGAAGAGGCTGCTGGACCTCCGCTGGGAAAAATTCCGCCGGATCAGATGCTTGAACACATCGAGGCCATTCGCGAAATCCTGGAATTCACCGATAAGGAGAAGGAAATCAGAATTATGTGCGAGCAGAGCGCCATCCCCACGAGCCTTGTGGACATTGCTGTTTCGGAGCCCGAAAAACTAGATGAGCTCGAAAAAGAGGCGGAGGGATAACAGGTATATTTGTTTAAGGGGGTGGGGTACATTATTAGGGCTAGGGGACGCTCTTGTGAAGATATATAACGTTGGTTCTGAATCAACTTGTCGGTTGGAGTATGTGGTGAGTGTGTGCATGAAAAAGGTTTGTTCCGCAGCAACTTTATAGAATCGAGACAAGAATTCTGCCATTGAAGGAAGTCCAATAAAAGGAAATTGATTTTTCACAATAGTTTGATAGAATGCGCTGCGATATCCAACACGCCGTAACCCCTTACAAAAACAGGGGAAGCGGAACTCCCTCGGCCTCCGCTTCCCACGCTCTACCCGTTAACCGAACCCCGGTCCGCAGGTTTTTGTCTGGCTCCCCGGGGGCCGGACTCGAATTCGCCACCTGGCGGAATTAATCCCGCTTGTAGCGGGACTCTGCCGATTGAGCCACCTTGTGATAATATCTTCCGACCCCTCTTTTTTTGATCGACTTTTCTAGCTTCATGGCTTCGCTGCGAGTTTCACACGCCTGTGACCAAACGAGTTTCCATGGTCCTTGGAATACCTTTGTTGTTCTAGAGAGGCGATAGTTGGGATCATTATGCTGATTGAGACGCCGGACCAAATCGCTGGTATGCCCGCAATAGAATCGACCAGTGCTTTGGCTTTGTAGTATGTAGCCCCAAAATTTCATGATAAAAAGGCCAAGCATAGCTTGGCCTCTAATTTGCTGGCTCTCCGGGCCGGACTCGAATTCCGCCTCAGGCGGAATTAACAGCCACCCGCTGTTATCTTGGTGGTTTGCTCATGGAGGAACCTTTGGATGCCCCTCTTTTTGATCTTCCTTTCGAGTGTCATGGCATCAGATCTGGAATGGCATTTTGTAGACCATATGAGTTTCCAGGGGCCTTTAAAACGCTTGGTAGTTTTGGTTTTGGTATAGTCTGGGTCATTGTGCTGTTGAATGCGTAGGGCGAGGTTGCTGGTTTGGCCGCAGTAGTATCTTCCTGTTGATTGGCTTTGGAGTATGTAGACGTAGTAAGCCAAGATTTACAAATAAGGCCGGGATTATCCCGGCCTTTACTTACAATTGGCTCCCCGGGCCGGACTCGAATTCCGCCTCAGGCGGAATTAACAGCCACCCGCTGTTATCTTGGTGGTTTGCTCATGGAGGAACCTTTGGATGCCTCTCTTTTTGATCTTCCTTTCGAGTGTCATGGCATCAGATCTGGAATGGCATTTTGTAGACCATATGAGTTTCCAGGGGCCTTTAAAACGCTTGGTAGTTTTGGTTTTGGTATAGTCTGGGTCATTGTGCTGTTGAATGCGTAGGGCGAGGTTGCTGGTTTGGCCGCAGTAGTATCTTCCTGTTGATTGGCTTTGGAGTATGTAGACGTAGTAAGCCAAGATTTACAAATAAGGCCGGGATTATCCCGGCCTTTACTTACAATTGGCTCCCCGGGCCGGACTCGAACCAGCAACCTAGTGGTTAACAGCCACCCGCTCTGCCGATTGAGCTACCGGGGAACCGCTCCCTCTCTCTAGGGTATTCCCCTGAGAGGTGGAGTTCCAGCAACCTAGTGGTTAATCCCGCTTTGAGCGGGAAGCTACCGGGGGACCGATTTTCCCCTACAGGCTAGAGTTTTTATAACAGATAACGCCTTCTCTGTAAAGAGCGCCCACGTGGGGGAGGGCAACGTGCGGCTTTATTTTCCGGATCGAATCTCCTTGACAACAAGGACTTCAGTATGTTATTAACTGATCGATCGATTAGTTGGTAGGATCGATGCCCGGCGCCAGACCCAAGATTCGCGATGCCCAAGCCACCCGTTCGGCCATTCTTCGCGCGGCCGAACAACTTTTTTCCGAGAGGGGTTTTTCTGGGACTTCCATGCGGGACCTCTCCCGGGCCTCCGGGGTCTCCCAATCTCTCATCCATCACCATTTTGGGAGCAAACATGACCTCTATGAGGCCGTCAAGGAGATCGCGGTCAAGCGCTTTCGCGAAGCATGGGAGAGCAGAAGAAGAACGAGGGAGAGGGATCGGGGTTTTTTGGCCGGGGTGTTGAAGACCTTCTTCGATTTCCTGGGCGAGAATCAGACCCTGATCCGGCTTGTGGCATGGTCCCGCCTTGAGGGGGAGACTTCCCTCTGGCCGGGCGAAGAGGAGATGTTGCGCTCCTTGGAGGAGGAGATCCGTCGGGTCCAGGAGAGCAAGATCATTCGAAGCGATGTGGAACCAGTCTTTCTAGTCCTGATGATTGGGGCCTTGGCCCTCTTCTGGTGGGAGAATCGGGCCATCATTGAAAACCTCCTGGCCAGGCTTCAGAAGAACCGGGAAGCGGACTCCTCCTATCTGGAACAAGTCTCGGGGGTCCTCATTCGAGGGCTTTCCGTTTCTCCCACCCCTTCTAAAGGCTAAGGGACGAGATTAGGATAGGTAGGGTATCCATCTCCGAGAGCGTGGAGTTCAATCACAGGGGTGGTTCATGAGCGTATACGCCTTTCCGGTGAGGGGAAGAGATCTCCGGGAGCGGCTCAACGAAGCCATTGATGGGGCCGTGGAGTGGCTTGTCCAGAATCAGGCCCCCGAGGGATATTGGGTGGGGAGGTTGGAGTCCAACTCCTGCATGGAGGCCGAATGGATCCTTGCCCTCCACTTCCTCGGGGTCCAGGATGAAGACAAATTTCAGAGACTGGCCAAGGCCATCCTAAACGAGCAGCGCCCGGACGGATCATGGGGAATTTACTATGGTGCCCCGGATGGTGACATCAACACCACGGTGGAGTGCTATGCGGCCCTTAGGGCCGTGGGGATGGATCCGCAGAGCGGCGAGCTTCGTTCCGCACGTCAGTGGATCCTCCGCAATGGGGCCTTAAACCACCTTCGGGTCTTCACAAAGTTCTGGCTCGCCCTCATCGGGGAGTGGTCCTGGGAGGCCGTCCCCACTCTGCCTCCAGAGCTGATCTTCCTCCCCTCATGGTTCCCCATCAACATCTACAGCTTTGCCTCGTGGGCGAGGGCCACCCTCCTCCCCTTGTCCATTCTCTCCGCCCGGAGGCCGGTGCGGCCCCTCCCTGAAGGGAGGAGGCTGGACGAACTCTTCCCCCAAGGCCGGGCAGCGGCCTCTCCTCCCATGAAGCCCTCATCGCGGGGGCTGACCTGGGAGCGGATCTTCTTCGCGGTGGACCGCCTCCTCAGTCGATACGTCTCCTTCCCCTGGAGACCGGGTCGAGAGACGGCGATCCGCCTCTGTACGGAATGGATCATCAGACATCAGGAAGCAGATGGGGCCTGGGGGGGGATCCAGCCTCCGTGGGTCTACAGCCTCATGGCCTTGCATGTGGAAGGGTATCCCTTGGATCACCCGGTGATGGCCAAGGGGATCGGGGCCATTGATGCGCCCCACTGGAAGTACGAACGGGATGGCGGGACGTACGTTCAGGCCTGCAATTCCCCGGTTTGGGATACGGTCCTGTCGCTCTTGGCTCTCTTGGATTGCGACCTGGATGCTGAACGCTGTCCGGCCATTGTCAAGGCCGTTCAGTGGGTGTTGGACCAGCAGGTGTTCGCCCCGGGCGACTGGCAGGTCAAGGCCAGGGGGGTGGAGCCGGGGGGATGGGCCTTTGAGTTCGCCAACCGTAATTATCCGGATACCGACGATACGGCCGTAGCCCTTCTGGTGCTTGCTCGTGCAAGGAGGTTCCTGCGCGATTCAGAGCGGATTGAGACCGCTATCCGAAGGGGGGAGCGCTGGCTTGTGGGGCTTCAATGCGCCGACGGGGGATGGGGGGCCTTCGACAAGGACAACATGAACCTCATTGTGACCAAGATCCCCTTCTGCGATTTCGGCGAGGTGCTCGACCCTCCCAGCGTTGACCTCACGGGCCATGCGGTGGAGGCCTTGGCTCATCTCGGCAGGAGCATGAAGGACCCCGTGGTGGTGCGGGCCCTGCGATACATCCGAAAGGAGCAAGAGCCCGACGGCAGCTGGTTCGGCCGATGGGGGGTCAATTACCTCTACGGAACGGGTGCTGTTCTGCCGGCCCTGCGGGCCATAGGTGAGGATATGACCTCGGAGTACGTGCTGAGGGCTGCCCGCTGGCTCGTCTCCCATCAAAACCCCGACGGGGGCTGGGGGGAGACCCCTGCCTCCTACATGGAAGAGTCCCTGAGGGGGGTGGGGGAGAGCACACCCTCCCAGACGGCTTGGGCCCTGATGGGCCTTCTGGCCCTGGGTGTCCACGACTTCGATGATGCTGTGGAGCGCGGGGTGCGATTCCTCCTGGATCGACAACAAGACGGAACCTGGAACGAGCCCCAGTACACTGGGACGGGCTTTCCCGGATACGGCCACGGAAGCCGTTCGGTTCTGGACCAGTCGGGGACCCTGGACCAGGGAACGGAGCTGGCTCGGGGTTTCATGATCAATTACAATCTCTACCGTCACTATTTTCCCTTGATGGCCTTGGGTCGGGCGAAAAGACACTTCCAGTCCGGCTCGTGATAGGCCCAAGGGACCCTTCTCGACGGGGCTGGCTACTCCCCCCAAAAAAGTGCTTGACATTAGCATTCCAACTGGATAGTTTGGCCTTTAAGCAAAAAATTGACGGATAGTCAAATTTTTGATTATGAAGTCAAATCGCAAGAGAGGAACTCGAACCTTCATTGAGGAGGCACGGCGACGGCAGATCCTGGAGATAGCCCTGGAATGTATTGCCCAAAGGGGATATAAATCGACCACGCTCGAATGGATCGCCTCCAAGGCAGGGATAAGCAAAGGGGTCATCTATTACCACTTTAAGACCAAAAAGGAACTCGTGGGCCAGATCTGGACGGCCCTCATAGACGAACTTTTCCAATTCCGAAAGGCTAGAGTGGATGTCCAGACCTCTTCCAAGGACAAACTCTGGACCTATGTAGATGCGCAATTTCAATTCATTCTGGACCATATAAAAAAATTCATCGCCCTGTCTGAGGCAGGCTTCGACCTTACCTCTGAAGATGGAGGAAATCCATGGTCGCCCGCCATCAACGAACGGTGCTTTGGTTACCTTTCCGGTATCCTTAGGGAGGGACAGGAAAGGGGCGAATTTCGGGAACACTGTTCAAAAGACCTTGCTGCGGTAATTCAAGGTGCCATTGACGGAATCGGCTTGGAAGTTATCGCAGATCCCGATGGCATTGACCTGGAAGGCTGTAAAAGAGAGCTTCTACACATGCTCGAGGCCTATTTGGTGAAAAAATAATGAACGAAGGTCGTGGAGGCGGCGGGAGTTCCTAGGGCCGCATCCACGTGGAAGTTGCTGGGTCTTCTCAGGAAAGTCAAAACTACGCATTTTTCCCCATAGAGCGCTGATCCTGGAAAGGGACAACCAGGGCAGTAAGACAGGACGTCCATCCAAACAGGGTTGTTGTGCCACTTCCTTCTTGAAAGAAAGGAGCCTCTGAATGCCTGACTCAAAAACTCATGTGCTTAATGTCTTCATGAACCGACAATACCCCTCCATTGTGCGGGCGGAGGGCATCTACCTTTACGACGAGGACGGGAAGAGATATATCGACAGCGCCGGAGGGCCCATCCTTTGCAACCTAGGGCACGGGGTGGGGGAGATTGTCGATGCCCTCGTGGAACAGATGAGGGAGGTGGCCTTTGTTTACAGGCTTGACTTTACAACGCCTGGGCTGGAGGAGGCCTGTACCAAGGTCTGTGAGGCCACCGGTGGGGTTATGGACAAGGTTTTCATGGTCTCTGGAGGATCCGAGGCAACGGAGATCGCAATCAAGCTGGCCCGGAAGTACCACATCGACAACGGCAATCCCTCCAAGTACAAGGTCATCTCCCGGTGGCTCAGCTATCACGGGATGACCATGGGCGCCCTTTCCTGGAGCGGGATGACGGCCCGCAGGGCCGAGTATGACCCCATGCTCCGGGACTTTTCTCACATTGCTCCGGCCTACTGCTACCGGTGTTGGTTCAAACGAACCCCCGACTCCTGCGACCTCGAGTGCGCCCAGGCCCTTGAGAACGAGATCCTCTGCCAGGGGCCAGAGACAGTGGCTGCTTTTATAGCAGAGCCCGTCTCTGGCATGTCCCTCTGTGGGGCCCATCCCCGGATGGACTACTTCAGACGCGTCCGGGAGATCTGCGACCGGTACGACGTTCTGATCATTCTGGACGAGGTTATGACGGGGTTCGGAAGAACCGGGAAATGGTTCGGGTTCCAGCAATTCGACGTGATTCCGGACATCCTGGCCTTGGGCAAAGGGATGGGGGGAGGCTACTTCCCGGTGGGGGCGGCGGCGGTTTCGGCCCGGGTGGCCGATACCATTGCACGGAAATCCGGACTGTTCGCCGCGGGGTTTACTTGGGCGGGGAATCCCATGGCCGCGGCCGTGGTGAGCCGGACCATCGATTATCTGAAGGAGCATCACCTGGTCGAGCGTTGTGCGGAGAAAGGGGACTACCTTGCAAAGAGGTTGGAAGACTTGAAGTCGCACCCGACAGTGGGAGATATCCGTGGCATGGGGCTCATGAGAGGGATCGAGTTCGTCAAGGACAAGAGGACCAAGGAGCCCCTGGAGCCAGGTCTCATGTTCTGGATCCAGCTCTCCCAGGAGGCCTTGAGCCGCGGCCTCTTCATCGAAGCCTCGGGGGGATGCGATCGCGGTCGGGCCGGGGACATGGTGATGTTCGGTCCTCCGTTCATCGTCACGGAAGAGCAGATTGACGAGATGGTCGGGATCTTCGATGAGGTCCTCACGGCGGTGGAGAAAAGAGCGGGTTTCTGAAGGAAAGCTTGTTACTTAGGAGTCGTTTTGAGAGGCTCACTTTTCCATGCTGAGCCCGTTCCATCGTAATGTGGAGGCTTTACCATGCGATCCATAGTGAGCGTTGTGACCGGAGGGGGCAAGGGAATCGGCCTAGGGATAGCCGAGGCCTTGGTGAGGCGCGGTGCCTCGGTTGCTGTCACCTATAGGAGCGACAAGGACGCTGCGAAGCGTGCCTTGCACCGTTTGAAGAGTTTGACTGCCCAGGGGCAAGGAGTTCTTCTGCTTCAAGGTGATGTGGGCGACCCCGAGACAGTGGCCGACCATTATCAACGGGTAAGGGAGGAACTGGGGCCGGTGACCGTCCTGGTGAACAACGCGGGGATCATGCCCCAAAGGAGCATGGAAGCCCTATCCGTGGAGGATTGGGAGGCGACGATCCGGGTCAATCTGAGCGGGGCCTTCTTTTGGTGCAAGCAGGTAGTAGGCGACATGAAGGAGGCCCGGTTCGGTCGCATTGTCAACATCTCCTCCATTGCCGCTCGCGGAGGTGGGGTTGTGGGGCCTCACTATGCGGCTTCCAAGGCGGGGCTTTTGGGATTGACCCGATATGCGGCACGCGAGCTTGCCCCCTACGGAATCACGGTCAACGCCATTGCACCGGCATTTATCGAGGATGCGGGGATCTTTTCGGATTGGTCGGACCATAAGAAAGCGGAGTTGCGAAAGAAGGTGGTGGTGCCCAGGCTGGGCACGGTGCAGGACGTGGTCCGGGCCTTCGAGTACCTCTTGGATTCCCCTTTTGTTACCGGAGTGACCCTGGATCTCAATGGAGGGGCCTTTATGATTTGATTGCTTTGAAATAAAGATGTGGATTTCCGGTCGTATCTCTTCCAAGGGGGGCCGTGTGTACTTTGAGAAAGGGTAAAGGATGGATACGTGATTAGCTAATGGGTGAGAAAAAGACCAAAAGGCAGGGGAGGTGATAGGAGCCGGCAGAGAAGAGACGCAGCGTTTCCTTAAGTGTATTCGGTAGAGACGACAAAAAAGGAGAAAGAAGATGAAAAGGAAAGTGATCGTCCTGGCCGTATCCCTGTGTGTTTCCCTCCTCAGCGCGCAGGCATTATTGATTCCCCATGAGGCCAAGGCAAAGAGGGCCCAAGAGGTCATATTTGTGAGCGCCGGGCCTTCGTACCCGGAAGCTAGCGAAGGCCTTGGCCTAAACATGTACATAAACGCCTTGTTGGGCAGGATCCTAACCCATCCCGCCCTCAAGGGTAAACTTCAACTCAAGATCATGGACAAGGGGACACTTTTTGCAACCCAGGACGAAGCCCTGACCGGTGTGGCCTCCGGGGCTGCTCAGATGACCTACAGCGGGCCGCATTTTCTGGAACAGTTGGGCTCCGAATGGAAGCTGGTAGAGGCTCCGGGAATCTTTGAGAGCTGGGAACATTTCATAAAGGTAATGAAGACTCCCCCCTGGAGGAAGCTGCATGAAAAACTCGCCAAAGAAAAGGGTGTCACCATCCTAAAGTGGATGTTCAACACCGGGGACTGGTACTTCTTCACCAATAAAGGCCCGGTAAAGACCATGGCGGATATCAAAGGGCAAAAGATTCGGTTTGCGGGCGGCGAGGCCTTTGCCAAGGCATTGAAGGCCTTGGGCACCACGCCTGTAGCCCTCCCTTATACGGAGGTTGTCACCGCCCTTCAAACCCACATGATAGACGGGCTGGTGACCGACTTCCCGGCGGCACTCTATTTTTACAACCTGGACAGATATACTAGGTATGCAGTAACCATCTCCTTCGCCATCCAGCCGATCTGCTTTGTGGTCAACACCAAGTGGTACGCGTCCCTTCAGCCGGATACCCGTCAGGCCATTCAAGATGTGTTCGACCGCATCGATGTGTCGAAATTTTACGAAAACTTTCAGGCAAGCTGCATACGGCAGTGGGACGGAAACCCCAAGCTGGAGCTGATCAATTTGAGCCGGGAGGAGGCCCAAAGATGGCGTGCTGCCATGAGGGCGGGAATCGATGACATGCTGACCGGAATCGATCCCGAGTATTTGAAGGCCATTGATTCGGCAAGGTAAGAAATGCTTGGGCGGAGGGGCTCGTGACCCCTCCGGCCCAAAGAGAGGAGGAGATGGGGTGGATCAGCCGGGGCCGGGCCTGTCAGGATAAAGATCATTAGGGAGACCGAGCACCGGAGATGAAGGGGAGTATTCTATGCCATCCATGAAGAAGCTTTACGAAGGCATCTGCGGGATTATCTTATTCACAGCCGTATGCATAAGCATGAGTGAGATTATAGCCAGGGTTTTCTTTCATATGTCTTATGATTTTATTATCGACTTTTCAGTATGGCTTACGGTTTGGGCCCTGCTTATGATGGCTGGTCCGCTACTGGCCGAAGGAGGACATGTTTCAATAGACTTCTTCAAGGAAAGACTTGGCGGTAAAGTGAGGATGTCTGTGGAGCTATTCAACAGCCTTTGCACGCTGTTATACGGCATTTCGATCACTGTGGGAGGGGCCCTTTTTGTTCGGCAGCTTTACGAAAAAAAGGCCGTATTCCCAAGGTACTTTGAAATCCCGATATGGATTGTCGAGCTTTGTGTCCCTATCAGCATGTTCATCTTTTCGATTTTCGCAGTTATTGCATTTATTCAGTCTCTCCGGAAGAAATGGTGACTTGCATCGTAGGGTAGGGGGCAAACGAATCCCATGGACTTTTTGATCTATGTGGGAATCGCCCTGATGGCGATTCTCTTTTTAACCGGGGCTCCTCTGGCCATCGCGTTTGCGGTAGGCTCAAGCATAATAGCCTTATTTGTCATGGGCCTCCCCCTAGCGAACCTCGCCCAGATCTTCTTCTCGGCCATAAATTCATATCCCTTGCTTGCCTGCCCTTTCTTCATCCTGGCTGGCAACCTCATCCTCCGAAGCGGGGGCATGGTGCCTCTCAGAGAATTCATGCAGGCCATGTTCGGCCACTGGCCTGGGGGCCTGGCCGTTGCATCGCTCATCTTCGCGGCCTTTCTTGGGGCCATTTCCGGCTCCAGCGCCGCCTGCCTGGCGATCTTAGGGACTATAGTCGTTCCTATCTTGGTGGAGACAGGCTACGACAGGCCTTTTGTCTCGGGGCTTTCCGTGGTGGCGGGGGAGTTGGGACTTCTGATTCCCCCTAGCATGTTCTTCATCATCTTCGGTGCCTTGAATCAGATAAACATCGCTGACCTATTTCTTGGGGGCATCGGTCCAGGAGTCCTTAGCACATTCCTGATGGGCATCGTGGCCGTCCTGATCTCCAAACGAAGGAAATATGCCACAGTGGCTCCAGCCTCTTGGAAGATGCGAGGCGAGTCTTTCATCAAAGCATTCCCCGTGCTCTTGATGCCCATGGTGGTTCTGGGGGGGATCTACGGGGGGATCTTCAGCCCCACTCAGGCTGCTTCGGTCGCGGTCTTCTATGCCATAGCTATGGGAGTCCTGGTTTATCGGGCCCTGAACCTAAATGGGATCTTGGCTGCCCTGGTGGAGACGGCAAAGCTTGCCTCCATGATCTATCTGTTGATCATAGGAGGCGATCTCATGAGCAAGATGTTCGCATACATCATGCTTCCTCAGGCCATTACCGAATGGGTAATCTCCATGGAATTGGGTCCGCTCGGTTTCCTGTTGGTGGTGGAGGTCTTGCTCTTGGCCATGGGGTTCTTTTTCAGCAGCATACCCATGGTCATCATAGTTCTTCCTTTGTTTCTCCCAAGCGTGAAGAGTCTGGGGATAGACCCGGTTTTTTATGGGGTTCTGGCCATTATGAACTCCCTGATCAGTGAGATTACTCCTCCTATGGGGCCGCAGCTGTGGTTTGCGGCACCCATCTGCAAAGAGAAGATGGGGGCAATAGCCAGGGAGGCATGGCCATTTTTGGGCGCGATGACTTTGGCTATGCTTATCACTACCTTTGTGCCCCAGGTCGCTATGCTTTTAGTCGATCTGTTTAGATGAGACTTCTTGAGGACGGAAAAGGATGGGATAGGTAGAGGAAAGGGGTTATGGGCCAAAACGGATGTTGCCGGGAAATATTTCTATTTTGAGGATCAGGCTGAAAGGGGGGCCTCATGAAAGGTAAGAAGGCTGAAAAAATCAAAAAAGAGATTTTTGAGAAATACGAGGAGAAGACCAAGGGCTCTAGGGAACGCGACGAGCGGGCCAAGAGATGCCTTCCCGGGGGGGACACCCGCACGGCCACATACTTCTTCCCTTATCCCATCTACATGGTAGAGGGGAAGGGCTGCCGTCTCTACGATTGTGACGGCAACGAATACATCGATTTCCTCAACAACTATACCTCGCTGATCCATGGTCACGCTCATCCCAGGATCGTAGAGGCAGCAAGGGAACAACTCCAGAAGGGAACTGTGTTGGGCGCCCCGGGAGATATCCAATACAGACACGCCGAACATATGTGTTCCCGGGTCCCCTCCCTAGAGATGATTCGGTATTGCAACTCTGGGACCGAGGCCACGCTCTTTGCCCTTAGGGCCGCCAGGGCTTACACCGGCAAGGACGCCTATATCAAGATGGACGGAGGGTACCACGGATCACATGACTTTGTGGACGTGAACGTCATGCCGGATACATCGGGCTCGGAACTTCCCATTGCCCATGTGGAACGAGGTGTACCAACTAGCGTGCTGAACGAAGTATACATCGTCCCCTTCAATGACTTGGATGCCGTGGAAAGGGTCCTCAAAGAGAGAAAAGATCGGATCGCGGCCATTATGGTGGAGCCTGTCCTAGGTGCAGGTGGGGGAATTCCTCCCGAGCCGGGATACCTTCAGGGAATGCGGGAGCTGGCTGATCGATATGAGGTGCTTCTCATTTTCGACGAGATCATCACCTTCCGCATGCACACGGGAGGCATGCAGGCCCTAACCGGCGTCATTCCTGACATCACCGCATTGGGCAAGATCATTGGAGGCGGGTTCCCCATCGGGGCATTCGGCGGGCGGAAGGAGATCATGGAGCGATTCGCCCCATTTCACCCAGAGAATATACGGCACACTGGGACCTTCAACGGGAACAACATAACGCTGGCGGCAGGACTTGCGGCCATGGAGCTATACGATCAGGCCGCTGTGGAACGGCTCAATGCCCTTGGAGACCGGATGCGCCGGGGCCTTCTTCAGGCCATGGAGCGGGTAGGGATGAAGGGCCAGGTCCTGGGTATGGGTTCCGTGATCGTCGTTATGTGGCGGGAAGGTAAGACTACCAAGGCCAAAGATGCAGTGGACTCAGTGGTCTCCGCAGGGGCGCTTCCGACCCTCCTTCATTTGGAGATGCTATGCAAGGGAATCTACTTCGCCTCCCGAGGAATGTTTGCCTTATCCACTCCCATGTCGGAGGAGGAGGTCGACGCTGCCGTGGAGGCCTTTGAGTCGTCTCTGGAGTATCTGAGACCCGTTGTGGAGGAGGAGCTGCCGCACTTGTTGAGGGAATAGCCTGGGTTGCGTAGAAAATAGTCTTTCGTCTATCTCGTCTATTTGGTCTATCTGGCTGATTTCGTTCATTCCGTTGAGTTGGTCTTGGTTGGGTGGAAGAAGGCGACTGAAGTCGCCCTTACTCGAATAAAGGCATTGACTTTCGCATTCGGGCAAGCGGTTTCATCCCTCTAGGGTGCCCCGCCTATGGCGGGGCCCCAGGCGTGATTCCAGGTTCTTGGTTCAGACGAAACCAACGAGATAGACGAAACGGACGAGATGGACGAAACAGACCGGATAGACGAGACGGTAGGCATTTTCATTCATCAAGGATACCACGTCCCGCCTTGGCGGCACTGGCATGAGGAGTTACGTAACCTCATAGTCCAAGGAAGGAGGAATAGCGATGTCAGAAAAGCTGATCATCACCGCGGCCCTGGCCGGTGGGGCCACGACCAAGGCCAACAATCCCAACACTCCTTACACCCCCGAAGAGTTCGCTGAAGAGAGTTACCGATGTATGCAGGAGGGGGTAAGCATAGTCCACATCCACGCCAAGGACCCCAAGACGGGCCTCGCCACCCCAGACATGAATCTCATCCGCCCCACCATAGAGGCCATCCGGGACCGATGCCCGGGACTCGTCATCAATATGAGCACGGCCATCACTATGGGCCTGAGCGCCGAAGAGCGTATAGCCCCTGTTTTAGAGCTTAAACCCGATATGGCCAGCCTCAACACCAACACCATGAACTTTGCCATTGCGGACCACAAGTCGGGCAAGATCATGATGGAGTTCATCTTCGAGAATACCTTCAAGATGCTCGAAGAATTCGGCCGCCTCATGAAGGAGAACGGGATCAAACCCGAACTCGAGATCTTCGATCCGGGAGGGCTCTACAACGTCAAACTCATCCGACGTCAAGGGGATGTGTTCGAGGAGCCCATGCACTTCCAGTTCGTGTACGGGGTGGCAGGCGGGATGACGTTCGACCCGCTTCTTCATCTCAGCCTGATTGGTCAGCTCCCCACGGGGGCCACTTACAGCGTCTGTGGTGTGGGCCCCAATCAGGTCAAAGCAGCTTTCTTGGCCGCTATCACCGGAGGACACATCCGCATCGGACTGGAGGACAACGTGAGGGTTCCAGGAGGCGAGTTGGCCAAAGGCAGTTGGGAGCAGGCCATCTGGGTGAGGGAGCTCGCCCGCATAGCGGGCCGGCCAGTGGCGACCCCCGATGAGACGAGGGAGATACTGGGGCTCCCCAAGGGGGCCGGCTGATGCACCCACTTATCCGCAGGCATTGGGGAGATTCTTTAAAGATGGAGAGAAGATCCTATGGGGGATGAGTTGATCAGGTTGGCCGGGGCCGTGCAGCGGGGAGACGTCCCTGGAGTGCAGGAATGGGTTCGGAGGTGCCTGGAATCGGGCTTCAACCCCGGCGATATTCTCCAAGACGGACTCGTGACTGGCATGAGCGTGGTTGGAAGACGCTTCAAGAACGACGAGATCTTCCTCCCCGAGGTGATGATCGCGGCGCGGGCTATGAATAGGGGATTAGAGATTCTCGATCCGTACCTGAGGGGTGGTGGGGTGCAATACCAGGGGAAGATGGTCCTGGGTACGGTCAGGGGCGACCTTCATGACGTTGGCAAGAACATCGTCTCCATCTTGTTCCGCGGGGCCGGATTCGAGGTGATCGACCTGGGGATCGATGTGTCAGAGGAAAGATTCGTGGAGGCCGTTCGGGACCATCGTCCGGAGATTCTGGGGCTTTCGGCCCTTCTCACCATGACCTTAGGGGCCATGCCTTCGACTATCCAGACTCTGGAGAGGGCGGGGTATCGGGATGGAGTTATCGTCATGGTGGGCGGAGCCCCAGTAACTGAGGGCTTTGCCCGGGAGATCGGTGCTGACGGATACGCACCCGACGCTGGATCGGCCGTGGAGAAGGCCAAGGAGCTGATAGGGCGTATGGGGAAGGGTAAGGGGGAAGGAAGGAGGGAGGGCGGATATGGCGGAGATGACCTCTAGGGAGAGGGTGTTGGCGGCCCTCGCCCACCAAGAGCCGGATCGAGTTCCCCTTTTTTGCTTTTCCATGGATCCCAAGTTCATCAATGCCTTGGGGGAGGGGAATTTCCTCAAGGCCTGTGAATGCCTTCAGCTCGATTGCCTGGCAATCCGAGCTCAGAGCTGGTGCCAGGGCGTGCCCAACTTGGCCGTTTTGATCGCGGACATCCCCGAGGAGGAACAGACCGGAGGAGGGATCTTCGCGGGATGGAACGGGGTGGACGAGTTCGGCAGGGTTTGGAGACGCGGATCCTATGTCGGAGGCAGACTGAGGTCCCGGGAGGACCTGGATAAATACATCCCCCCGCTCAAACTTGAGGAGCGCACTCCGACCGGATCCGTGGAAACCTTGAGGAAGCGGTACCCGGACAAGGCATTGGTGCTGAATTCCCACACAGGCCCCTTCGGGCTTACCATGGAGAGCATGGGCTTCGAGCACTTTTTCTACACCCTGTATGACGACCGGGAGCTGGTCAAGGAGGTGATCGCAAGGAGGACGGAGTGGTTCATCGGCATCGCCCGGCACGCCCAGGATCTGGGGGTGGACTTCGTGGTCATGGGCGACGACGTGGCATACAAGGGACGGACATTCGTCTCTCCCGAGGACTTCGAGGAATTGGCCATCCCTCATTACAGGCGGATCGTTGAGGCCCTGGATGTCCCCCTCATCTGGCACTCGGACGGCTTCATCGAGCCCCTTCTGGACTTGGCCGTGGAGGCGGGTATCCACGGCATCCACGCCATGGAGCCCACGGCTGGGAACGACATGGGACGAATCAAGGAGCGCTACGGCCATCGGTTGGTCCTCCTGGGCAACGTAGACTCCGTGGAGGTACTTACGCGGAGCGATCTGGATCGAGTGCGCGCAGACGTGGATAGGTGCATAAGACAGGCAAAAAGAGGTGGGGGTTACATGCTCGATTCGAGCAACTCTCTCCACGCCCAGTGTACAGTGGAGGCAGTATGCGAGATGTACAGTTATGCCCTTGAGGTGGGATTCTATTGAGTGGGGCTTCTTTTGGGTGATGTGCGGGCCGCCCCTCCTGCGCGGCCCGTAGAGAACGTCCTTAGATCACTCGGACGTTAGTGGCATAAGGTCCTTTGGGGCCCACTTCCTCTTCAAAAGAGACGCGTTGGCCCTCCTCTAGGGTGCGGAAGCCATTGCCGGCGATTCCGCTGAAGTGGACGAAGAGGTCTCCGCCATCGTCCTTCTGAATAAACCCATAACCCTTTCTTTCATTGAACCACTTTACTCGTCCTTCCATCTTCTTTTCACCTTTCTTCTATTACAGTTTTCGCTGTGATGATGACCTTTTGGAGAGAGCCTGTCCAAAGAGGAGGGCGTGGCGATGGAGGGCTCAAATTCCGAAAGGCAATTCACAACGTGTTCTCAGGATAAGGGATCGTCCACTTCGTGTCAACCAAAATGGCCCAATTTTTTTCTGTTTTTTCCCCCAGGGTCACCAGAGGATCCAAGGGACCCTGTTGTAGGGGTTAGAGAAGCACGAACCTATTTCCTTCCCGGACGACCCTTCCCCTTTCCATAAGGTCCTCCAGATGCTTCCCCATGATGGCCCGCTCGCCGAAGGCGAAGAAGGCTTTTGGCTCCCGGGGACGTCCATACACGATCCAGGCCTCGATGATCTCCTCCATGGTCCGAGGCCTTTGGGCCAGCAGTTCGAGCAGCTTTCTCTCCCTGGTGTGGACCACCTCCAAGTAGCGGTCCCAAAGCCCTTTGGGATCCTCCTCGAAGAGACCTCTCCCGTGGCCCGCGATCCAGACCTTGGCCGGGACTTTTCGTAAGGCCTCCACTGAGGTGATCACGTCGGGGATCCTCGAGTCCCTGTCCCCGTACCAGGGCCCGAAGGAGGTAAGATCGTAGTCCCCCAGGAAGAGCACCCTTGGTTCCACGAAAAAGAAGGCCATGTGGCCGGGAGTGTGGCCTGGCGTAGGAATTAACTCCACCGTGACGGTCCCCAAGTCCACTCGGTCTCCCCCTTCCAGAATTCCCCGGGGCCTCCTCGGCCGGAAGTGAAACTGCTCCAACATGAGCTTGCGCCAGTGCTCGCGCTCATCCCCCTCGGGCATGCCATAGGCATCCAGAAAGGCTTCCAGACCCGCCAAAGGAGGTGCATCGGCCTCTGAGATGCGAAGGGGGAGGTCGTCGAAGAGATCCAGGTGCATGATATGGTCCTCGTGCCAGTGACTCAGCCAGACCTCCCGTACGTCTTCCTCCTGGCGGAGCCGCTTCAGGCGGTCCCTGTCCGATGCTGGATCAATGAGGACTCCAGCCCCTTCCACATAGATGGAGTGGCAGAAGGGGTACTTCCCTCCATTGGTCCCAGGGATCCACCTCACCGGCCCGAAACTCCGCTCCTTCATGTGGAACCTCCTACACAAAACCAGCTTGACCGGAAACGGGAAAGCTGTGTCAGGCGCATATTATCCCGTGTTGAGGGAGAAGCTCTTTGAGGACCAGGAAACGGTGGGAATCGGCGGCGTCGTGAAAGAGTTTCCAATGGCTCCGATGAAAATCGGGCCTCCTCGTGTACCGCTCCCCCTCCGGGGTGGCCTCCACCTCCACCGCCTCCCGAAACCACTTTCGATCGTGGTACAGGAGATCCCGCTCCTCCTCCCTGCAGGGGAACCCGAAGGCAGAGTCGTTGACGGCCTCCATCCAGTTGCTGCAGCGCTCATCGAGATCTCCTCTGTGCTTGAAGAGTCGGGCCATTACCGGGCGGACCCCGCCCCAGGGGAACGTCTCCTCGGTGCAGTAACGGGGGTTCCTTTTGAGAAAGATGCGGAGCTCCCGGTACATGGAGCGGCAGGCCTGAAGGCAGATGACCCAGTTCTTTCGGTGGAGGGACCTCGCCTGGTTCGCGAGCTCGAACCTCCATTCCCTGAAGGGCTCGTCCGGCAGGGTGGCCGCTTCGGCGTGGCCCAGCTGGGGGATGAGGGCCGCTGCAATGTCCCGATAGAAATTCTTAAAGAGCCTGACGATTCCGGCCTTGTCTTCGTTGACCACGTGGATTTCCTCCACGTCGTTGAGATCACTTTGCAGTCCCGAGAAGTCCTGATGCGACCACGTGTCGGCGTAGGCATGGAGAGCGATGCCCAGCCGATGGAGCTGATAGGGTTTGTCCTCCAGCTCCGCAGCCGCCCTCAGGGTGGTGCGCGCCACCGAGCCGTCCGCCCGACAGATCATGCGTTCCTGGAACCGGTCACCCTCGACCCCCGGAACGAAATGGAAGGGGACGAGGATCTCGTACTGGGTCTGGAGGGAGAAGACCTCCGGGTGGATGAACCGATGGGCTGTGAGGACCTGGTGGAAACGACCTCCGTTCGCGAATTCCAGGGCATGGCCGTACTTGGCGTCGTCGGTGTGTTGGGAGGCATACGCCACGGTCTCGGCGTTCTCCGGGGGCATCCCGCAGCATCGACAGAGGACATAGACCGCATAAAAATGGAAGTCTCTCTGCATGGCTCAGGCCCCTTGGTGTTGTGCCCGTCTTCGGCTTGACCGAAGACGGATAGAAGCTATATCTGCTCGATGAGCAGGGGCTCGAAGTTGAGGTGGTCGCAGCTGACGAGGCGATACGTGATCCCGTTGTGCTCTCCCTGAAAGTGCCGGCCCCAGTCCTCCACGGTATGGAGATGGCCGTAGAGGGCAATGTGGCAACCGGCCTCCTCGGCCATGCGGACGAACGGGCTCTCCCTCCCACCGGGCGGAAAAGGGGGATAGTGGAATAGGGCCAGTGGGGGCCGATGGATCGGGCCTTTTTGCCTCAGGTCCTCGATGGAGAGGCGGAATTCTCGGATCTCCTTATCCAGGTCGCCTTCCAGGCACGTCCACTCGCCCCCTTGGTTCCGGGCAACGGGGCACCCGCGCACTCCCACCACGGCCACCCCGTCCAGCACCAGGGCCGTCTTTTTGAGAAGGAAGACCCCCTCCGGGAGGATGTGCTCCGCCTTGGCCCGGGTCTTGGGCCACCAGTAATCGTGGTTGCCCTTGATGAGGACCTTCCGGCCCGGAAGCCTCGCGAGCCATCGGAGGTCCTTGACAGCCTCCTCGGGCTTCATGGCCCATGAGAAGTCCCCGGGCATGAGGACGATGTCCTGCGGAGAGACCCGCTCGCACCAGGAGGCGGCCACCTTGAGGTGATGGTCCTTCCAGTGCTCGCCGAAGGGATCCATCCATTTTCCCGTGGAGAACCCCAGGTGCAGGTCACTGATGCCCCAGATCCTCATGTCTTCCTCCATTGCCCAGCGTTTGTTACCAGATCCTAAGGAAAAAAGAAAGCCCGCACATGGGAGTCCACCAAGGGAGATGGGGGTCCTCTGGAGATGCCCGCTCCTGTTGGTTCAGAACTGGCGTGGGGCATTGGGCCTCTTTTCCCCATCCCAGGGACGTGATAAGAGTAATATAAATATCCATGGCCTGGAGTAGGGCGTCGTAGGTTTTCATAGGGAATATCCGCAGAGGGAGAGAACATGGGAAGACGCATCGGGTTCGTATCGACGCGGATCGCGGGCACCGACGGGGTATCCTTGGAGACCTACAAGTGGTATCAGGTGCTGGAGCGAAACGGCCATGGTTGCTTCTTTTTCGCAGGAGAGCTCGACACCCCCGAGGATCGGTCGTTTCTGGAGCCAAAGGCGCACTTTGCTCATCCCGAAATCAAGGAGGTGCAGGAGGGCTGTTTCGGGACCGCGACCCGAAGCCCTGCCCTGAGCCGACGCATTCATGAACTCCGCGATTTCCTGAAGGGGCGACTCTATGAGTTTATGCAGACCTTCCACCTGGACCTCTTGATCCCGGAGAACGCCCTGGCTATCCCCATGAACATCCCTTTGGGGCTTGCCATCACTGAATTCATTGCGGAGACGGGGATCCCCACCATCGCCCATCACCACGATTTCCGTTGGGAGCGCGACCGCTTTCTTATTTCCTCGGTGGAGGATTACATCCACTGGGCCTTTCCGCCCAAGCTTCCCCATATCCGCCACGTGACCATCAACAAGGCGGCCTCCCGACAGCTGAGCTACCGAAGAGGACTGAGCAACGTGATCATCCCCAATGTCTTCGACTTCGCCAACCCTCCTGACCCGGCCGACGGGGGCAAGGCCTTACGGGAAGAGCTCGGCTTCGGCCCGGATGAACTCTTCGTGCTTCAGCCCACCCGCATTGTTGCGCGAAAGTGGATCGAACGGGCCGTCGAGCTCGTGAGTCTCCTGATCCCTGAAAGGCCTCGGCTGGTCATCTCCCACAAGGCGGACGACGAGGGGGATCTATACGTGAGCCGGGTCATGGAATACGCGGACCGGCTCAACGTGGAGCTCCTCCTCATCGGTGACCGCGTGGGCTCGAGCCATTGTTTCGGGGCGAATCATCAATGTCGATACACCATGGACGACGCTTATCTGGCCTCTGATCTGGTTACCTATCCATCGGGGTACGAGGGGTTCGGAAACGCCTTCGTGGAGGCCATCTATTTCCAGAAGCCCATTGTGGTCAACCGCTACTCCATCTTCATTGAGGACATCGAACCGCTCGGGTTTGATGTCATCGCCTTCGATGCCTTCGTGACTCGGGATACCGTGGAGAGGATCCAGAGGTATATGGAACCGGACCATCTCCAGAAAGCGGTGGAGCATAACTATTGTATCGGGAAAGAACACCTCTCCTATGAGGTGTTGGAGAGGAAGCTCCTTCCCCTGATCGAGTCCTTCGAATAGAGGCGTCTCATCCCGGGGGATTCCTGGGGTCAAACGGGATCGGAGAGCCTAGCAGGGAGGAACCCCCAATTGGAAGGAGAGGCCGAGGAGCGGACAAGGATGGACTCAATGGAGCGTCCCATGCGGATCGGGATCCTGCATTACTCCTGTCCTCCACTTGTGGGAGGGGTGGAGGAGATCGTCAGTCAGCATGCCTCGGTCCTCCATCGGCTAGGTCACTTCATATCCGTAATAGCCGGAATGGGAGAGGTCTACACCGGGGATTTCCCTGTGAGGATCGAACCCTTGCTCGGCTCTCGGAACCCGAGGGTATTGAAGGCCCACTCCGCCTGCCGGGAGGGGGACCCCTCACAGGTTCGGAGGCTCACTGGGGAGATCTACGAGATCCTGAGGGACTGGGCGGCGGGCGTTGATGTGATCCTGGCGCACAATGTCCTGCAGATGCCCTTCAACCTCCCCTTGACCCTGGCCCTCCGTCGATTGGCCATGGACCCGACGGTCCCCCCGGTGGTGAGTTGGACCCACGATTCTCCCTATCTCCGGCCGGACTACCCCGGGCATTTGGACGCGTTCCCCTGGAATGTTCTCAAAAGATGGCATCCCCGGATCCATTACATCACCATCTCGGAATCCAGGAGGGAGGAACTCTGCTCGCGTCTGGGGGATTTCGGCTGGCGAGTGATCCCCAACGGGATCAATCCCATCGGGTTTTTCTACTTGGACCCCAAGTCCGTACGCTTGGCCGAGGAACTTCGGCTCTTCGATCGGGATCTCGTCATCGTCCAGCCCTCGCGTATCACTCCGCGGAAGAACCTGGAGCTCTCCATCCATATCACCTATGGGATCAAGAGCCTGGGATACAATGTCCTCTTCATGCTCACCGGGGCCTATGATCCCCACGAGAGGCGGGCCACCGCCTACTATCGGAGGCTTAAATACTGGATCCATGAGCTGGGTCTCCAGGAGAACATCACTATTTTGGCGGAGTATACATACGCCGACGGATCACGACTCGTCCCGGATCGGATCTTCATCCGGGACCTCTACCTGATGGCCGATCTCCTGCTGATGACCAGCAAGGACGAGGGGTTCGGTCTGCCCCTTCTGGAGGCTGGCATGATCAAGCTTCCCATCGCATGCTCCGAGATCCCTCCGTTTCAGGAGATCGGCACAGACGTGTGCTTCTTCCGGCTGGAGGACCCTCCGCTCTTCACGGCCGGGAGGATCATGGAATATCTTTCCCGCACCAACACACACAAGATGTTCCGGAAGGTTATGCGTCATTACGTCTGGGATGGGATCTGTCGCCGGGAGATCCTGCCCTACCTCCGAGAGGTGGTGGCTCAGGGGGAGAAGAGGTGAGGGAGGAGGCCCCTTGGGAGAGGGGAAGCCCATGATCCAGGCCTACTCTTTCGGGCGGATGGTAGTGCAGGGACGCGCCTATTCCGAGGACTTGAAGATCCTCCAGGGCCAGGTCAAGCCGTATTGGCGTCGCCGTAGCGGACATCGGATGGATGTGGAGGATCTGCAGGATGTCATCGAAGCCCGGCCCCGGGTGTTAGTGTTGGGGACCGGGTCCTCCGGGATGGTCCGGGTGAGCGAGGACCTGCTTCAGGTCCTACGGTCCGCGGGGATCGAGGTCGTGGTGGAGCCCACTGCAGAAGCTGTCCGGACCTTCAATGCCTTGCTCCGGGACGGAGAGGAGGTGGCGGGGGCCTTTCACCTCACGTGTTAGAAGGGCACAGGGCGCAAGGCGTGCGGCACAGGGCCCGGGGTTGACACATTCAGGCCTTGGAGCCGAAGCCGTAAGAGTCTGGGGCGAAAGGATCTGAAGTCCGCGGGGTCCCATAAGCGTTCGATGGACTTCGAATTCCGCCCGACGAGAGGCGAAGCTGGGGGCGAGATGGGAAAGGTCCATGGACAAGGACCTCCTCCGGAGAGAATTCGGGCACTGACCGAGGAGTTGATCCAGAGCCAGAGCACCTTCACCCTGGCTACCTGTCGGTCTGGAGAGGCCTGGGCGGCGCCCCTCTACTATGTCTTCCGCTCCGGGGCCTTCCACTTCTTCAGCGATCCCACCTCACGTCATGTCCGAGAAGCCTTGGAGGCAGGACGAGCGGCGGCCTCCTTATACGAGGATGGAGAAGGCTGGCGGGAGATCCGAGGGCTCCAAATGGAGGGAAGGGTGGAAGTCCTCGGCATCGGGCCCGAGGCCCTGGAGGTCATGGGGGCCTATCTTCGGCGCTTCCCCTTCGTCTGGGACCTGCTGGGGAGTGAATCCTCGGACCTGGAGGGCTTCCAAAAGAGGTTCCGAAGCCGCCTCTACCGATTTGTTCCGGAAAGGACGCTCTACATGGACAACCGGTTCGGGCTGGGGTTCCGGGTGGAGGTCTCTTTGCGGTAGACGGGGCCTGAGCCCTTCTGACCGGCCCCATCAGTGGATCTCGCCTCACATGTTCACCCCTTTCGATGTTTCTTGACGGTCCGGGTTTCGCAGAGGGCCTCCCATGCCTCCCGAACGTGGTGCCTTTGGGTCTGGGTCTGGCCCACACAGAGGCGCAGAGAGAAGTCCCCCTTGAGTTTCGTGTGGGTGATGAAGATCCGGCCCGATCGGTTGACCTCGTCCAGGACGGCCTTGTTGAGACGCTCCAGATCCTCTGCCGAAGCTCCCTCTCCCCAGGGATTGAACCGAAAGCATACGGTATTGAGGGGCACCGGGGCCAGGATCTCGAAGTCTGGGTCCTTCTCAACCCATTCCTTGAACTCCTGGGCCCATCTCAGGTGATCCCTGAGTTTTGTTCGCAGGCCCTCCACACCATACGAACGGATCACGAACCAGAGCTTCAGGGCTCGGAATCGGCGGCCGAGCTGGATCCCCCAATCCCGGAAGTTGGTAACCTGCCGGTCCAGATCGGTCTTGAGGTACTCGGGAAGGATGGAGAGTGTCCTGGTAAGGGCCTCGGGGTCTCGAACGAAGAAGGCCGAGCAGTCGAAGTTGGTGAAGAGCCACTTGTGGGGGTTGAAGACGAAGGAGTCCACGAGCTCGATCCCATCCAGGATCCATCGCTTTTCGGGGAGGATGGCTGCACTTCCGGCCAGGGCCGCATCCACATGTAGCCAGAGTCCATAACGACGGGCGATCTCCCCTATGGGCCGCAGGGGATCCAGTGCCGTGGAGGAGGTGGTCCCCACCGTGGCCACCACGCAACAAGGGATCAGGCCGCTGTTCCTGTCGGCGAGGATCCGCTTCTCCAGGTCTTCGGGGACCATGGCGAAGGCCGCGTCCACGTCCACTTTGACCACGTTTTGGGAGCCGAAGCCGGCGATCCGGGCGTCCTTCTCCACTGATGAATGGGCCTCGCCGGAGGTATAGATCCGAAGGGCTCCATCCATAACCCCTCCCATGAAGCCCTTCTCGTTGATGCGGAATCCCGATGACCTCTCCCGAGCGCAAATCAATGCGCAGAGGGTGGCGGTGGAAGCGGTGTCCTGAATCACTCCGCGGAACTCCCCGGGGAGCCCCAACATCTGGCGGAGCCAGTCCATGACTCGTTCCTCCAGCTCTGTGGCTGCAGGCGAGGTCTGCCAGAGCATGGCGTTGATTCCCAGGGCCGCGGAGAGCAGCTCGGCCAGGATGGAGGGGCCGCTGTGGTTGGCCGGAAAGTAGGCGAAGAACCTGGGGTGATTCCAGTGGGTGATGCCAGGGAGGATAATCCTGCGGAAATCCTCTATCACGGCCTCCATGGTCTCTCCTTCCTCGGGAGGGGAGGGGGGAACGCGGTCGCGGATCTCCCCAGGGGAGACCCTGGAGAGGACGGGATAGGTCTCCACGTTGCGCATGTAGTCGGCAACCCAGTCGATCAGTTCATGCCCGTATCGGCGAAAGGTCTCGTGGTCCATGGCATGCTCCAGGTGAAAGCGTTTTGCCCGCGGACGGGCACATGGAACCCATGCCCCGTCGGTCCTGAACGTGAGGATACCGAAAATTCCTTCTGGATCAAAGCGTGTGGTTAAAAGGGACCCTTCTTATGAGGCGGAGGCCCGGATGGTTAGGCCTCCTTATCCCGTATGGGGGCAGTTCGGACCCTGGGCCGTCCCTTGAGCTGTGCCAGAAGCATTCCGACCAGCATGAGGCCGCAGCCGATCAGGCTTCGAAGGGCGAGGACTTCCTCCAGGACCACCCAACCGGCGAGGGCGGCGAAGACCGCCTCGAGGCTCAGGATGATGGCCGCATGAGCGGGCGGGGTGTGGCGTTGGGCCACGACCTGAAGGGTGTAAGCCACCCCCACGGAGAGGACCCCGCCGTAGAGAATGGGGACGGCTGCTCCCTGGAGGCCGCTCGGGGTGATCTCCTCGGTGAGGATGGCCCCGGCCAGACTCAGGAAGGCGCAGGTGACGAATTGAGAGCGGGCCAGCCGGATGCCGTTGAGGCGTGGCGAGAGCCATCCCAGGATATGGAAGTGCACTGCCCAGAAGAAGGCTCCCCCCAGGACCCAGAGGTCGCCCGGGGCGAAGGTGAGGGACTCGGTGACGCTGAGGAGATAGAGACCCCATGCGGCAAGGATGGCACCGACCCATCCACCCCATCCCAGCCTCTGCCCCAGCAGGAGCCCCATCAAGGGGACGATGATCACGTAGAGGCCGGTGATGAAACCCGCTTTGCCCGCCGTGGTGTAGACCAGTCCCACCTGCTGGAGCGTGGCCGCCATGAAAAGGACCCCGCCTGCCAAGCATCCCCCTCCCAGGAAGGGCCGACCGTGCATTCCTTGGGGGATCCTTTGGAAGGACCGAACCGGGTCCGTCACCCGCCGGGCTAGGGGACTCAGGACCAGGGCCCCCAGCGCAAATCGGATGCCGTTGAAAGTCAACGGCCCTACGTGGCTCATGCCCACCCTCTGGGCCACAAAGGCGCTTCCCCAGATAAAAGCGGTCAGCAAAAGCAGACCGTCCGCTTGATAGATTTTCCGATACAATTTCCTGTCTCCCGGGACCTCTCGGACAGACGAAGATGCATTCTACATCGCTGAATCGCTGGTGCCTAGTGAGGGAGGTGGCGTCTCTCCGGGATCCGTGCTGTCGAGGGAAATTTGACGCGACCTCACAGATTGTCTATCTTTGCCCCAAAAGAACAACTTTCGAGGGGGCGGAGCTGGATCCGGAGGAGTGGATTGACGAGCACGGGGACTACCTCTTTCGGTATGCCCTTGTGCTAAAGGGTGGGGACTGTTCAGCGATCGAGGAGATGGTCCAGGAGACATTTGTGGCCGCCCTCAGTGTTCGAGGGTGCCAACCATCGTCTCCATTACGGCCAGAGGGGTGGGTGTGCACTGGGGGGTTGACCCGGGCCCCCTGATCCAGTATCTGACTCAATAATCTGCTCCATGGAGGAGAGGAGATGCGCGTTGCTCTGGCCTCCGATCATGCGGGAATGGAGTTGAAACGACTACTCATCCGAGTCCTGGAAGAGTGGGGCCACCAAGTCCTGGACCTCGATCCGGAAGAGGGGATCCCTCTGGACTATCCGGATGCAGCCGCTCGTGTAGGAAGGGCGCTTCGCGAGGGGAGGGCCGAGCGAGGCGTTCTGATCTGTGGAAGCGGGGTGGGCTCCTGCATCGCGGCCAACAAGATGAGGGGGATCCGAGCATCCGTCTGCCATGATACCTATTCGGCCCGTCAGGGTGTCGAGCACGATGATATGAACGTTCTCTGCCTGGGGTCTCGAGTCATTGGCCGGGAGCTGGCCAAGGAGTTGGTCCAAGCCTTTCTCCAGGGACGGTTCCGGGAGGAGGAACGCTATAAGAGGCGTCTTCGCAAGGTGGAAGCCCTAGAGGATGCCTGGTAGGCTGATCCAGATCGTCCTAAGAAGAAGGAGAGTGATACGGATCCATAAACGGGCAAAGATGGTCCTCCTCCGCAAGGGGACGGGCCGAGGTGGGCAGACGGGTCTTGGAGGAGAGGGGACTGTTCGCATTGGTCCCTGAACGGAGGGTGAGACCGTTCTGAGGGGCAGATCGGGAGGTGATGGGATGCAGGTAGCCATGGTGGGACTGGGTCGCATGGGGATGAACATGGCGCGGAGGCTCCTTCGAGGGGGACACATGGTGGTGGCCTACAACCGCAGCCCGGAGAAGACCGAGCGGATCGCCAAGGAAGGGGCTCAGGCCGCCTACGGGCTTCGAGAACTCGCGGCTCAACTGGACCCTCCCCGGGTAGTCTGGTTGATGCTCCCCGCAGGGAGGGTGGTGGACGAACATATCGAGGAATTGACCCCCTTTCTCGATGCCGGTGATGTGGTGGTGGATGGGGGCAACTCATACTACAAGGACGACCTGCGCCGGGCAGAAGCCCTCTCCCACAAAGGGATTCACTATCTGGATGCGGGGGTCAGCGGCGGTATCTGGGGGTTACACGTAGGCTACTGCCTCATGATCGGGGGAGATCGGGAGATCTTCGATCGGTTGCGTCCTCTCTTTGAGACCTTGGCCCTCCAGGACGGCTATCTCTACTGCGGTCCCACGGGGGCGGGGCACTATGTGAAGATGATTCACAACGGTATCGAGTACGGCATGATGCAGGCCTATGCCGAGGGGTTCGCCCTCCTTGAGGCCTCCGACTACCGTCCGCACCTCGATTTCGCTCGCGTGGCTCGGCTTTGGAACCATGGGAGCGTCATTCGATCCTGGCTCTTGGAGTTACTCGAGGGGGCCTTCCAGCGCGATCCAGAACTATCCGAGATCCGGGGCTACGTGGAGGATTCGGGCGAGGGACGTTGGACGGTCCAGGAGGCCGTGGAACGGGCAGTCCCTGCGCCCGTTATCGCTGCCTCTCTCTTTCAGCGCTTCCGGTCCCGCCAGGAGGACACCTTCGCGGATCGAGTCCTGGCCGCTCTGCGGAGGGAATTCGGAGGACATGCGGTGAGACGATCGGGATGACGACCTCGGCCAGGGAGGACTCCATGGATGGATCGGGGAGGGGGATGACTCCGCAGCTTTACATCGCCCCAGAGGATGCCCCCGCGTGTCTTCTGGATAGGGAGCTGGAACCCTGTACCCTGGTCATCTTCGGGGCCACGGGGGACCTGACGGCCCGAAAGCTGGTTCCGGCCCTCTTCAACCTACACCTCCACAGGCTCCTGCCCGATCCTTTTCACGTGGTGGGCTGCGGGCGCACGCCTTGGGCCACCCGCGACTTTCGTTCGGCCATGGAGGAGGCGGTGCGGTCGCAGGCTGGCTTTTCCGACACGGAGTGGGGGGACTTCGCACGCCTTCTCCATTACCACCATTTAGACTACGGTGCCCCCGAAGGCTTCCGTTCACTGGGCCGTCTCTTGCGTGACCTCCACCCCGGAAGGTTGGAGGGGGAGGGGAGGTATATCTTTTATCTAGCCCTTCCTCCCATGCTCTACGCCACGATCTGTGCATCTCTGGGGCGTTCGGGCCTGGCCCATGAGCCTACCCCTGGTGCGGGGTGGCCCCGACTGGTTGTGGAGAAGCCCTTCGGGAAGGACCTGAAGACGGCCTCGGCCTTGGATGCTGCCATCCGGGCGTGGTTCCGGGAGCACCAGGTCTACCGCATCGATCATTACCTGGCCAAGGAGACGGTGCAGAACGTCCTCGTCCTTCGGTTCGCCAATGCCATATTCGAGCCCCTGTGGAACCGGAACTACATCGATTACGTTGGGCTTCTGGCCACCGAGACCTTGGGAGTAGAACATCGGGCAGGATACTACGACGAGGTGGGGATCCTTCGAGATATGTTCCAGAACCATATGATGCAACTGCTGGCCTTGGTGGCCATGGAACCTCCTTCCCTCTTTGAAGCCGATCGTGTGCGGGACGAGAAGGTGAAGGTCTTCCAGGCCCTCAAGCCCTGGGAGGAGGCCCGGACCGAGGAGAACCTCATCCTGGGTCAGTATGGAACGGGCGTGGTGGAGGGGCAGCGGGTTCCTGCATACCGGGAGGAGCCGGGCGTGGCTCGGGACTCCCTGACGCCCACCTATGCCTTTATGCGGGTCTTCGTGGACAACTGGCGATGGAAAGGAGTGCCCTTCTATCTCGTCTCCGGGAAGAGGTTGGCTCAGAAGATCACGGAGATCGTCATCCAGTTTAAGGAGGTGCCTCACTCCATGTTCCGCCATATCCTCGGCGAGGGGGTCCTGGCCAATCGATTGACCTTGGGGATCTATCCCGAGGAGAGGATTACTCTCACCTTCCAGGCTAAAACTCCCGGAACCCGGATATGTCTGCGGACGGTGACCATGGATTTTCCCTACTACGGCGGATACCAGGGTCCCAGACTCGATGCCTACGAGAAGGCCTTGATCGATTGCATGCAAGGAGATCGGATGCTCTTCTGGAGGGAGGATGGGGTGGAGGCCTGCTGGAGTTTTCTGACCCCCATTCTGGAGGCGTGCGAGACCTGTCCGGACCGGGGGCGGCAGCTCCATTTCTACGAGGCGGGGAGCTGGGGTCCGAAGGAGGCCAGCAGATGGACGGACCTGCTCCTTCGGGGGGGTCCTCATTCCCATAGAGGAGGATTTCCATAGGTGGGTCCTATACAGGGGGACGAAGACCAATGAGAGGGAACGTCAAGGGATTCTCGAGCCTGGAGAAGCTCAGTGGAGCCGCCGCCGAGATCATCGTCCAATGGGCCCACAGGTGTGTTCAACAGCGGGGGGCCTTCCATTGGGTCCTTGCCGGAGGAAGCACTCCCCTCCGCCTCTACGAGTGCATGGCCTCCTCCCCGTGGGTGGAGAGGATGCCCTGGGAAGACACGCACCTTTATTGGGGGGACGAAAGATGGGTTCCATGGGACCATCCCGAGAGCAACTACGGGACGGCCCAGCGGACGTGGATCGACTCTGTGCCGATCCCTCCATCCCAGATCCACCCCATCCCCACGGATCTCCCTGAGCCTGAGGCAGCGGCTGCAGCCTATGAGGAGACCTTGCGTCGCACCCTGGATGCCCGGGGGGATGTGCCCGCCTTCGACTGCCTCCTGCTGGGCTTGGGGAGGGACGGGCACATCGCCTCGCTCTTCCCGGGGGATAGTGCGCTTCAGGAAAGGCGCCGTTGGGTGACTTCCGTGAACGAGCCGCGGGGGGAGCCTCGGGTTCCTCGCATCACCTTGACTCTTCCCATCATCCAGAGGGCGCGCCTGATCCTGGTGCTCGTCTCGGGATCGGGCAAAGGGGAGATTTGGAATCGGCTGCTTCGCTCTTCCGGAGAGGAGGAGGGAGCCCCGCCGGCCTCTCTCCTCCGGCCGGAGGGGAAGCTCTTTTGGATGCTGGATTGGGGAGGGCTGGAGTGAGTTCCGGAGGGACGGCACGTCCTTCTGCGGTTGATTGTCTTTTTCGGTATCTCGAGGCCGGGAGGGCTAAGATGCGGCTGGTTCCTGCATTGGGAGCGGAGGGGGTCCTAAAGGTCCACCGGTGACTCGTGGAAAAGATCCAGGGTGTGGTGGTGCTGAGGTTCTCGCGGAGAGGACGGAGGTGGACATAGAGGTGGCCTTCGGAGGCCTGGCGATTCTTCGATTTGGTCCTCGGTCAGAAAGAAGGTCTTGGTGGACCATCTCCCGGGGGCTTCCACCCGTTTTTAGATGTTCTGCCATCGACGAAGTACGAGAGAGAACGAAAAAAGGGGGCGGGCCCCCGCCGCGCCCCCTTTCACACACCGGCTATCGTTTGTCCCAAGGGGGAATGGGAAAGATCACCTTGCCCGTGGCCACCTCCTCTGGATAGAGGAGCTCCAGACGGTATTCCTGGGTGGGCTGCACCTGGGTGACGATGAAGGGCATCTGGAGTTGCTTTCCTGTCTCGTCGATCTCATAGGGCCCAGTCATGACGGTGATCTTCCCGGAGAGCTCTAAGGCGGCCGCCTTCAGGGCGGCTGCGTCTGTGGAGCCGGCCTTCTTGATCATTTCCTCCAAGATCACCCCCGCCCCGTAGGCCAAGGAAGTCTGGAAATCCGGGGGGTTCTCCGCCTTGGGAAACTTCTTGTTGAAGACCTTCTCGAACTCGACGCGGGTCAGGCCCGCGTTGACCTTCCAGTTGAGCTGCTTGTGGTAGAGAGTGTGACCGAAGATGTACCACCCATCGGGACCGAGGTCCTTCCACTGGGGCATCCCGGAGTAGACCATGTACACGTAAGGGAACATGATGTTGGCTTCCTTCATCTGACGGATCATCATTTTCTGATCGTCCATGTAGGCCGAGGCATAGAAGGCATCCGGAGCAGAGCGTTTTACCTTCTGGAGGAGGATGGTGAAATCCTTGGTCCCAGCAGAGTATTTCTCGTAGAGCACCACCTTCATGCCCCGTTCCTCTGCCAGTTTCCGGGCGTATTTGGCCAACCCGGCTGGGAAGGGCTCGTCCACGTAGACGATGGCGATCTTCTGGATCCCCAGGGTCTTCATGTGTTCGATCTCGGGTTTGGGCATCAAGGAGACCGGTGTCTCGGTGGCCGAGACGATGTACTTGTACCCTTGGGCGTAAATGGCGTCTGAGGCCGCGGACCAGATGATCAACATCTTTTTATGCTTCTCGGTAATGGCGGCGGCCGCCCCCGTGAGGGTGGACCCGAAGGGAGCGAAGCAGAGGTCCACCTTGTCCTCGTTGATGAGCTTCTCGTAAAGGCGGACCACCGTCTCCTTGTCGCTCCTGTCGTCGTAGTAGATGAGCTTGACCGGCCTTTTCACATTGCCGACAGGAATGCCGCCCCGCTCGTTGACCAGGTCCGCCCAGATCCGGACTCCCTTGAATCCCTGGGAGGACGCGAAGGTATACTTGCCCGTGGTGGATATGGTGAGGCCGATCTTGATGGGTTCTCCAGCCCAGCCCGGTCCTTCAAATGCCAAGAAAGCGGTCAAGAAAAGGACCAACGCGCTGATTACCAATGCCTTTCTCATGACTCAACCTCCTTTTCCTAAGAGAGAATCACCTATGCCAGGAGGCCTCTTCCTGCCCCGCTGAGTCGAAGCCCCCCGGCTCGCACGCGCCATCAACCACCCGGGATCTCGTAATCGAGCCAATCCTGGATCACCTCTCGGAGCTTCCCCTGGAACATGGCCTTGGGACCCTGGGCGCGATTTCTCCCCAGCTCCAGGATGTACACATAGTCCGAGATCTCAAAGGCCTGCTTGACGTTCTGGTCCACCAGGACCACCGTGGTCTTGTGGGCCCGTAGATTCTCTAGAAACGCGTAGATCTCCTTGGCCACGATGGGGGCCAAGGTGGCTGTGGGCTCGTCCAGCAGAAAGACCTCGGGGTGCGTCAGCAACCCCCTAGCCACCTCCAGGATTTTCTGCTGTCCCCCGCTGAGGGTTCCGGCCTTGGCCCTCTGTTTTTCCCTCAGCATGGGGAAAAAGCTGAACACGTACTCCAGGGCCTCCTGGACGGCCTTCCCATCCCTCCTCATGATCCAACAGCCCAACAGTAGGTTCTCTCGAACCGTGAGCTCGGGGAAGATACTTCGCGCCTGTGGCACGTAGGCCAGGCCCTTGGAGAGGAAGTGGTGGACCTTCATGCCGGTGATATCCTCTCCGCGGTATAGGATCCTTCCCCGACGCGGCGTCAGCAGCCCGTAGAGGGTCTTCAGCAGGGTGGACTTGCCCGCCCCATTGGGACCGATGACGATGGTGATCTTTCCCTCCTCCACCTCCACGGAGACCCCCTGGAGCACCAGGATATCCCCGTAATAGGAGACCTCGATCTCTCTGGCAGCGACGATAGTCATGCTTCAACGTCCAAGATAGGCCTCGATGACCCGTTCGTTGCGCTTGATCTCCTCCGGCCTTCCCTGAGCGATCTTCTCCCCCTGATCCAGCACAATGATTTGCTGACACAGGGCGTAGACAGAGGTAAGGTCGTGACTCACCAGGATGAAGGTCTTCCCCTGCTTCCTCAGCTCGTGGATCTTCTTGTAGAAAAGGGTCTTGAGGGTGGGATGGACGCCGGCGAAGGGCTCATCGAGCAGCAGAATCTGCGGGTCGAACATGAGGATCCGCACGAGCTCAAGGAGCTTTTGCTGGCCGCCCGAGAGCTCCTCTCCCAGCCGGTCCTCCATCTCCAGCATCCCCACCGAGTGGAGGTGCTCGCGGGCCTTGGCCTTCAGCTCTTGGTCCGTGCGGGGGGAGGAGAGCACTGGGGCCAGTAGGTTCTCCATCACGCTAATCCTCTTGAAGATCTTGGGCACCTGGAAGGTCCGACCGATTCCTATCTTGGCGACCTGGTGGGGGGGCAGCCCCTGAATCTCCCGCCCTCGGAAGAAGATCCTTCCCTCATCGGGTCTGAAAAGCCCGTTGATGCAATTGAGGGAGGTGGTCTTGCCGGAACCGTTGGGCCCGATGATCCCGAACACCGTGCCTTCCTGCACCTCGAAAGAGAGACGGTTCACTGCGGTAAGCCCGCCGAAGTGCTTGCTAATGTCCTTGACCTCAAGGATCACGGAGTTTCCTCTCATGAACCCCCTCTAGGGTCGCCCCAGGATTCCTTGGGGCCTCCAGAAGATCATGATGATGAGGATGAGGAAGGCGATCACCGGCGCCAGGGCGGCCGGGAAGAACACGGCTCCCAGGTTTTCGGCCAGTCCAAAGACAAGTCCTCCCACCAGGGCACCCAAGGGGTTCCCCAGGCCCCCCAGCACGATCACCACGAAGGCCACCAGAGTATACGAGGCCCCCATTACAGGCGTGATGGCCGGGAAGCTCAGCACCACGAGGCTTCCGGCCAACCCCACCAGCAGGAGTCCGATTCCCATGGATAAGGCTGACAGACGATGGGGATCGATACCCAGGATGGCTACGGCCTCCCTGTTCTGGATGATGGCCCGAATAGCCCTGCCCAGGTAGGTCCTATACAGAAAGAGGATCAGCAGCAGGATGACCGCTGCGCAGAACCCCGCGCTGATCAGCCTGCCAAGGGGGAAGAAGAAGCCTCCCCACGAGACTGACACCCGCTTGAACGGAAAGGGCACCGATCTGGGATCCGCCCCCCAGACCAGAAGGATCAGGGTGGTGAGGACCAGTGAGATTCCCACGAAAGTCAAGAAGGAGGCCATCTCCGGGTCCTCTGCCTGAAGGAGTCTGGGCACCAGCAGGTAGTAGAGGACGAAACCCACGCCGAAGAAGAGGGGCACCGTGAGGAGCAGGCTCTGGATGGGATTGATGCCGTGGGCGTGACTGGCCCAGAAGCTCAGATAGGCAGCCAACATCATGAATTCCCCGTGGGCGAAGTTCACCACCCGCATGACGCCGTAGATGATGTTCATGCCCATACCGATCAGGCCGTAGAGGATTCCGAGAAGCACGCCGGAAATCACCGCCTGAACCAACAATTCCGCCATAAAATCTCTCCAGTCGCTCCCCCTTACCGGATCACCGCCCTGAGGGATGCATGCCTTCTGGTCACTGTTCCAACGATGCCCCGCGGCAGGAAAAGCACAAGAAGAACGATCAAAAGGCCCAGGATAAGCAGGTTCAACATGGGGAACTTGCCCCAGATCAGGTCGTCTAGGGCGTACAGGGAAACCGCCCCGATGACCGGCCCCATCACCGTGCCCAATCCCCCGAACATGGCGTACACGATGGTCTTAGTGGTGATGAGCAGGTTGAAGGAGGAGTCCGGATCGATGATGGCCGTGTACCAGGCTTCCACTCCCCCGGCCAGGGAAGGGAACAAGGCGGCCAAGATCCACGCCTTGAGCCGGCTTCGGACCACATCGACCCCCAGGACCTGGGCGGCCTCCGGGTCCTCTCGGATACAGCGAAGGGCGATTCCGAGCCGGGAGCCGGACACTCGTCCCACGGTCCAGATGGTGAGGACCATGAGGGCCATCATCGTGTAGAAACTGGCATTGGGATTGTAGATTGCCGACAAAGAGATGCCCAGGCTGCCCCCGGTCCACGCCTCGGGGAGATTGGCCACCAGGATGCGAAGGGCCATGGCACAGGAGAAGTTCACGATGGCGAAGTAGATCCCCCGGATGCGAAGGGTAGGAGCGAACAGCAGCGAGAGGGCCACCCCCAGCACTCCCCCAGACAGAATGGATAGGGGGATCGGAACTCCCAATCTGCTCCACATCACGGCCGTCACATAGGCTCCCACACCATAGAATGCCACGTACCCGAAGGGCAGATAACCGGTCAGCCCGAAGATGATGTTGAAAGCGCTGGCCATGGTGATCCAGAACATCAGATAGAAGATATACGAGGAGATGCTGGGGGCGGCCAGGGGCACCAACGCCGCGCACAGAACGAGCGCTGCGGGGCCGCAGCGCACCCACACCGCTGCCATTCGGGACGGGGTGCTCTCCTTCCTATCCCTCACCAGCTCCCCTCCAGAGCCTTGCTGTTGAGCTTCACCCCCAACCCGGGGTCTTCCGGAGGCTCCACTTCACCTCCCTCCATGGAGAAGGGGGGATCGATGAGGTCAAAGTGGTGAAGCTCAGGCCCCAGCAGCAGGTCACAGGGATAGAGGACATTGGCCGTGGAGATCCCGAAGTGAATGCTGGCCGCGGAACCAATCCCCAACTCCAAGTTGGACCCGATGGTGACGGGGATGCCTGCTGCTTGGGCCATGGCCGCGATCTTTCTGGCGGGATGAAGTCCCCCCACCTTGCCCACTTTGATGTTGAGGATATCGGCGGCCCGCATGACGATTACCTTGTGGGCGTCGTGCAGAGAGAAGACCGATTCGTCGGCCATCACGGGGGTATCCAGGGCTTCGGCCACAGCCCGCATTCCCTCCAGATCCCACGCGGGCACAGGTTGTTCCACCGACTCCAGATGGAAGGCCTCCATGGCTCGGAGGGCTTTCACGGCCTGATCGGCCCGGTAGCCCTGATTGGCGTCCACGCGGAGGTTGATCCCCTCGCCGAAGGTGTCCCTGAGGGCCTCGAGCATCCTGAGATCCCTGGCCAGATCCTGGCCGATTTTGAACTTAATGGTCCGCACACCCATCTCCACGAAGCGTCGAGCCTCCTCCAGGGCTCCTTCCACTTCCTGAATGCCCAGCACCCAGGTCAGCGGGACAGTGGAGCGGAAACGCCCGCCCAGGAGCCTGTATACGGGGACACCGAGGCGTTTCCCCATCAGGTCGTGCAGGGCGATGTCCACGGCGGCCTTTGCCGCCCCGTTGCCCTGGATGGCCCTGTCCATGCGGGCGTGGATCAACTCCAAGTCAAAAAGGTCCGCCCCCAACAGCACGGGCGACAGAAACGTCTCGATGACCCCGCGGATGATGCGTGCGTCCTCCCCCATGAAGGCAGCGGCCGGGGAGACCTCGCCGAACCCCTCGAGACCTTCCTCGGTGGCCAACCGAACCACCACGTGGTAGCGCACATCGGCCGAGTACAGGGAGATCCGCCATGTCTTCCTCAGTGGGACCTCCACCACCCAGACGTCTACTGCGGCGATCTTATCCGAACTCCCCATGGCCTCCACCTCAGACGTCCAGATATCGTTCCAGCTCCCAGGGATGCACCATGACGCTGAATTCCTCCCACTCCTTCCGTTTGATCTCCAGGAATTTTTGGATCAACTCTTCGCCCAGGGCCTCCCTCAGGACCTGGTCCTCTTCCAGACAGACCAAGGCCTCCTCCAGATTCCTGGGCAGCGTCTGGATGCCTCTGGCAACGCGTTCATGCTCGCTCATGGCGTAAATGTTCTCGTCCACCGGAGGGGACAGCGGAAGTCTTCGCCGGATGCCGTCCAGGCCTGCTGCGAGCATGGCAGCAAAGGCCAAGTAGGGGTTGCAGGAGGCGTCCGGGCAGCGGAACTCCACACGCCTGGCCGTCGGGGGGGAGACCGGTATGCGGAGCAGGGCGGACCGGTTCCACCGTCCCCACGAGATGTATACAGGGGCCTCCCACCCAGGCACCAGCCTCTTGTACGAGTTGACCGAGGGGTTGGTGATGCCAGCCAAGCCCCGGGCGTGGGCCAACAGTCCCGCCATGAAATGCACGGCCAGTGGAGAGAGACCGTGGCCTTCCTCCCCACCCTGGAATAGATTCTCCCCGCTGGCCTCATCCCTGAGGTTCAGATGCACGTGCATGCCCGTGCCGTAGGTGCCGAAGAAGGGTTTGGGCATGAAGGAGGCCACCAGCCCTTCCTGGGAGGCGAAGAACTTCACCACCTGCTTGTACGTTACGGTGGCGTCGGCCACCTCTAAGGCGGGTCCGAAACGAAAATTGATCTCGTGCTTTCCCTTGGGAACCTCGTGATGGTTCTTTTGGCACACAAACCCCAAGGAGTCCAGGATCAGGCTCAAGCGCTTGCGAAACTCGGTACCCCTGTCGGCGGGCGGGATGGCGAAGTAGCCTGCCTGGTCGTGGGGGAGGTAGCTGCCCCCTTCGTCGCGCATCAAGAGATAGAACTCCAGCTCGGGGGCCAGGTAGAGGTTCCAGGTCTCTCCGAACTCCCGCTTCATGTTGCGGACCACCTTCTTCAGGACGCCCCTGGGATCGGTGGGCCAGGGAGTGTTGCCGTCGGCCCCATAGATGTCGCATAGGAGACGCGCCGTGCGGTGTTGAGGTTCCCCCCAAGGGAGGATCCGAAAAGTGGCCGGATCCGGCCGTAGGGTCAGATCACTCTGGTGAACGGGGACGAACCCGGCGGACGATCCGTCGAAGCCGCATCCATCCTCCAGGACGTCCTCCAGATCCCTGGCAGGGACCAGCACATGTTTGATCTCGCCAGCCACGGTGACGAACTGGAGGGAGAGGAAGGCCACCTTCTCCCGCTCCACGATCTGTTTGATCTCTTCCTTGGTCATTTCATTACCTCGAGCCTTTGATCCAGATGTAGAAGGGCCTCAAAGAGCACTCGGATGCCCTTGAGGATCTGTTGGGGACTCGTCCACTCCTGCGGACAGTGGCTGGCCCCGGACCGGCTTGGGACAAAGATCATCCCCGCCTCTGTGATGGCGGACAGGTGATAGGCATCGTGTCCGGCCATGCTGACCAGTTCCATGCTGGAGAACCCGCAGCGCCTGCATGCTCTCAACAGGCTCTTCCGGACAGCGGGAGAGAACATGGCTGGCTCGGTTCGATAGGTCTCCTCCTTGCTGATACGCACGCTCCTTTTGGCCTCGGCATCGGAGATGGCGGTCTCGAGACCCCGTTCCATCCTTTGTAGGCTGGGCAGATGGAAGCTCCTGAGCTCCAGTTCCAGGGCTGCCTCTGACGGGATGATGTTTACGCGGTTGGGATAGACGGACAGATGACCCACCGTGGCCACGGCCCTTCCCCGTTCTCGCCGAGCCAGGGCGTCGATCTTTCCGATCAGGGAGGCTGCCGCCACCAGCGCGTCTCGCCGTTGATCCATGGGGGTGGTGCCCCCGTGGCCTGCCTCTCCCTGCACCGTGAGCCGCAAGCGGCGGATCCCAGTCACCCCCTTGACCACCCCGATGTCTTTGCCCGCCCTCTCCAGGTAGGGCATCTGCTCGATGTGGATTTCGATGAAGGCCAGGATCTCCCCGGGGAGCCGGACCCCCTCGTGGAGTCTCTGCGGGTCTCCCCCCGCCCTCTCCAAGGCCCAAAGGAGCTCCTCTCCTTTTGGGTTGGTCCGTCCCTCCAGGTCTTGGCGTTTCAGCTTGCCAGCCATTCCGCGGCTGCCCATGGTGGAGATCCCGAAGTCATTGGGCTCCTCCGCAGCGAAGACCACCATCTCCAGGGGATGCCGGGTGCGGATCCCCATTTCATTGAGGGCCCTGACGAGCTCAGCGGCCCCTACAACCCCGGCTGCGCCGTCGAATTTCCCCCCGTTTCTCACAGTATCCAGGTGGGATCCCGTCATGATAACCGGAGCATCCTTCAGAAAGCCTTCACGCCTGCCGATGATGTTACCCCAGGGGTCGATGCGCACCCGAAGCCCCAGCTCATTCCTCATGATCTGCTGGATCCTCTCCCTTGCCTCCAGATCCTCCTCGCTGAAGGCCTGACGGGAGACTCCTCCCTGGGGGTCTGCCCCGATGGCGCCCAGCTCCTCGATTAATCCGGCAATCCTTTCCGTGTTCCATGGGATGTCTTCCGGCTGCCCTTTCAACCATCCCCTCCGGTCGGTTTGGGAGCCTCGTGGCCCCTGTGAAAGACTCGAATCTCCCTGGCGAGGGATTCGAACTCGTCCAGCAACCGCCTGGACTCCTCGGTATTGGCCCGTCCAACCTCCGTCACCAGCATGTTGAGCAGGCATAGTGGAGCCGCGTAGGAGTCGAAAAGGGTAGTGAAACTGATGGGCACGATGAGGCGGATCGCAGCCAGGGAGTGAAGCGGGGATCCCTTGCTGTCGGTGATGGCGATCATCTGCATCCCCCTTCGGTGAAGCAGACGTGCCATCTCTATGGTCTCCCTCGGGTAGCGTGGAAAGGCGAGGGCCACCGCCACATCTCTGGAGTTCATCTCCAAGAGTAGATCGTAGTCCTGAGTTCCCCCTTGAGTGAGAGCGTAGACTGGACGCTTCACCTTGCGCAGGAAGTAGGCCAAGAATTGAGCCAAGGCCGCAGACCCCCTCATGCCGATGACAAAGATCTTGCCGGCCTCGACGATCTGGGAGACGGCCCGCTCAAAGGACGTAGTTGGGAAGTTTTCCGCCAATTCCCTGAGGTTCTGCATCTCCTTGATGAGAAGCCTCTGTGGATAGGATACGGGCTGCTCGGATTCGTTGAGACTCATCTGGAAGCGCTCGATGGTGGTCAGCTCGTGTCTGACCAGCTTCTGGAGGGTCTCAACGAAGGAAGGATACCCCTGAAACCCCAGATGCTGGCAAAAACGGACCACCGTGGGTTGGCTTACACCGGCGGCCCTCCCCAGTTGAGTGGCCGTGAAAAAAGCGGCCTTGCGATAGTTGGCCAAAATGTAACGCGCGAGTCTCTGCTTCCTGGGCGTCAGAGAATCCTGAGCCTCTCGAATGACCTCGATGAGGTTATGGTAGGAGATCTCCGTCATAGCCATGATTTACAAATTTTATTCATGCAGTAAAAGTTTGAATAAAATATTTCAAAACAAATCCAACGTCAAGCCTTTGTCCCCTAATCCCGATGACCTTTCACCAGGGACAAAAGGGCCAGATCACCGGGACGAAGAAGGAGGCCATGAGTCAGACCAGAGGCTCAGGGGGATGCCCATTTCAGGTAGTCGGTGAACCCGTATCCTTCCGGGCCGAAACCCATTTCCGTGAAAGGAGGAGAGGAAACCCCAGGCGTAGAGCGCGGCTGTGTCGGTCTTCTGTATTGCCGCACCCAAGGAGACTTCCGTGCGCATCAGTCCGCCGGAGACGATGAACATGGCTGGCACTGTGATCACGCGCGATTGGAGAAGCCCTGCACAGCCTCTTTGGGAGTGGGAATATGGCGGTGGCCATGGGGGTCGTCGGGACCTCCATGGCAGTGAGGTCCAGGGGAATCTTTTCTGTGACGAGGAGGAAAATGGTCGCCGCTAGAAGGAGCGTGATGATCCACGCGGTCATAACGGACCTCTGGGGATCATTGGGGACGATGTTCGGGCCGCAGCAGATCGAAGACGGTCTTGACCGGATTGAAGGTCTCCGGAGGGACCTCCACGAATACGGTGTTCCAGTGGGCCATGGCGCCGTTCCACAGGCCAGGTAGTTCCAATGCCTTGAGGTCCCTGCCGTCTTTGGACTTGCGGGTGATGATGACTGCACCGGGGTCCCTGTAGCGACGGAGATCGAAGGGCCTCCCTCGAAAATCCCGAAGCCCGCAGACCACATCCACGGGGTTGAAGTGCGTTGCCGCCCTCCAGACGGCCTCCTGGCCCGGGTCCTGATGATCCACCTGCGCGCTCTCCACGATCTGCAGCGAGAGCTGGCCATCCTTGTCCCGGACCCAGAAGGGTCCTCCTCCGGGCTCGCCCACGTTCCGTACGACACCGCATACCCGCAGGGGACGGTTTAAAGCATCCCGCAGATGGGAGATCCATCGGCTGGAATCGGAGGGGATCTCGGGGACCTGTCTCGAGAGCTCATCTTCGGCCAAGCGGGAGGCCTCCCGCAGGAGCTCTTCCCCTGCTTTATCTTCATGGAGGGCCCTCAGGATGCGGTGGATCCGCTCCTGAAGGGTGACAAGGAGCCCTCCAAGAATCCGCTTCCATCGGAAGGTCGCCTCCTTGAGGGGGTCGGGCACCACGTTGTCGATGTTCTTGATGAATACGATATCTCCCTGGAGTCCGTTCAGGTTCTCGAGCAAGGCCCCGTGTCCTGCGGGCCTAAAGAGGAGACTGCCATCGTCGAGGCGGAAGGGGCGGTTCTGGAGGTCCACCGCCAGGGTGTTGGTGGAGGAGTGCTGGATGGAGAACTCCACTTGGAATCGTACGAGGAGCCTCTCCTCGTAGTCAGGGCGGACCCGCTCGAGGAGGGCCTGGAAAGAGGAGAGGTGCTCCGGAGAGACGGTAAAGTGAAGCCGACAGAGACCCTGGGCGTCGCGCACGTAGGCGGCTGCTTCCATGAGGTGCTCCTCGAAAGGGGTCCGAGCTCCCTCCGGATAGGAATGAAACTTCAGCAGCCCTTTGGGGAGAGAGCCATAGTTCAGCCCTCGATCGGTGAGCAGATGCTCCAGGATCTTCCCATATGAGAGGCTGCGGGCTAACTGGAGGGGGTCCATTCCCTCCCGTTGCATGGAGGAGACCAGATCCGGGAAAAAGGCGAATTGATCTAGGTTCTCGAGAAATCGGATGAGCAGGGCGGCCTCTTCCTCTCCATCGCGGGCTCGCTGTACGATCTCATCGGGGGCCGGGGGAGGGTCCTCGTGGAGGAATTTCATCAAGACCTTGAACATCCGTGTGGCTGCCCCCGATGCGGGGACGAACTTGAGGCATCGTCCCTCCCGGGCGGCTTGGGAGAACGCCTCCTCGAGGGAGTCCTTTTCTTCCTCGGAGAGGACGCGGATGCCGTCTCCCACTGTGCAGGGGCGCTCCAGGTGGAGGAATGGCTTGGGACCTCGAAAGGCCTCCAGTTGCCGCAGGACCTCCTCCAGGGGGATCCCCAACCTATCCAGTTGTTCTCGGTCCGCCCGGGTGAAGAGTTCGGACTCCATGGTGTCATCTCCTCTCGTGCCTTGGACAAAAGGGATTCGCCTACCGTGGATACCACCGCGCTTCCTCCCTCGTCAAGCCCCTTGCCTTCTCCTCCCCCGCACCTATAATTGATGAGATGGGCCAACCTGGAGTGAGGAGAGGATCGTCGACCATGTCCCGTTCATCGTGGCATCCCGACATTACAATGGAGCCCGGCCAGAGGGTCCATGGATTTATAGTGGAAGAGGTCCAGCCCTTGCCCGACCTGCGGGCAGTGGCCTATCGTCTCCATCACGACCGAAGCGGGGCCAGGCTTTTGCACCTGCACGCGCCGGACCCTGAGAATCTCCTGGCCATTGCCTTCCGAACCCCTCCCCCGGATGACACGGGTCTGCCGCATATCCTAGAGCATACAGTCCTATGCGGATCCCGCAAGTATCCGGTCAAAGACCCCTTTGTGGAACTCCTCAAGCGAAGCCTAGCCACCTTCCTCAATGCCATGACCTACCCCGACAAGACCGTCTACCCATGCGCGAGCATGGTGGAAAAGGATTTCTTCAACATCGCGGACGTATACTGCGATGCGGTCTTCCATCCCCTTATCAAGGAGGAGCACTTCAAACAAGAAGGACACCACTTGGCCTTCGCGGAGCCGGGGAACCTGGACTCTCCCCTCATCATCAAGGGTGTGGTCTACAACGAAATGAAAGGCGCCTATTCGGACCTGGACGGTCTCATCGAACGGAAGCTGACCCAGAGCATCTGCCCGGACAATGCCTATGGACGGGACTCGGGCGGGGACCCTGAGGCCATTCCCACCCTCACATACGAGGCCTTCCGCCGATTCCACGAGCGCTACTATCATCCCTCCAATGCCCTGATCTTCATATACGGGAACATCCCCACGGAGCGACACTTGGACTTCCTGGATTCCGGGTACCTGAGAGGCTTCGAGCGGGCCCGCATCGACACGACCATCGAGGCCCAGCCCCGGTGGCGGGAGCCGCACTTCGAGACCGTCCCGTATCCCATTGGTCCCCATGAGGACCCAGCGCGAAAGGCCGCCGTCGTTATCACCTATTTGACCAATGATGTAACGGAGGCCATTCGTTCCCTGGCCATGACCCTCCTGGACTACTATCTCCTGGGCAATGCGGCGTCTCCCCTGAGGAAGGCCCTAATCGACTCCAAACTGGGGGAGGAACTGACCGATTCGGGGTATGCCAACTTCCAGAGGGATACCTTCTTCACCGTGGGCCTCAAGGGGACGGAGGCCAGACATGCCCGCGAGATCCTGGAGTTGGTGCGGGAGACGTGCCAGAGGGAGATCCAAAGGGGCCTGGATGCGAAGAAGGTGGAGGCGGCCTTCCATCGGCTGGAGTTGGCCTCACGAGAGATTCCGGGACAGTATCCCCTTCACCTGATGGATCGGGTCTATCGGTCTTGGCTCTACGACGCGGACCCCCTCCACAATCTTCGGTTGAACCAACAGCTTGCCGAGCTGAGGAGACGCATCGAGACCGAGGGGGGGTTCCTGGAGCGTCAGCTGTCGGAGTTGCTCCTGGAGAATCCTCACTGCTCGGTCTTAACCTTCGTCCCGGATCCGAAGTATATGGCTCGAAAGGAGGCCGATTTCCGAAAGAGGATGGAGGCCCTCAAGGCCTCCATGAGCCGGCAGCAGTTGCAGCGCATCGACGAGGAGGCCCGGAAGCTGGAAGCTCTCCTTGGGGCCCCTAACCCTCCGGAAGCCTTGGCCACGCTCCCCCGACTTCGGCTTCGGGATGTCCCTCAGGAACCCCCCGATATCGATCCCTCGGTAGAGACCGTGGCCGGAAGGCCCCTCCTCTATACGGACGTGTTCTCCAACGGCCTCAACTACCTCCAGTTGGCTGTGGATCTCCGTGGGATCGAGGAGGACCTCATCGACTACCTCCCTCTTTACACCGAGGCCCTCAGGAAGATGGGGGCGGGGGACCTGGACTACGCGGCCATGGCCGAGCTGGAGGCCGCCCATACCGGGGGCGTGGGGGCGGGGCTGTCCGTTACAGGTCGGGTCGAGGACCCCTTTCATGTGCAGCCCTTCTTGATGCTCTCCTCCAAGGCCATCGACCCCAAGCTCGATCGCATGTTGGAGATCCTCACGGAACGCTTCCTGCGATGCGACCTGAGCGACCTGGATCGACTGCGGGACGTGATACTGCAAGGCCGCGTGGCCCGTCGCAGTCAGATCGTCCCCAATGGCTGGCATTTCGCCCTGCTCCATGCGGGACGCCATCTGTCCAAGAATGGTCGGCTGGCCGAACGGCTATGGGGGGCCTCTCAGGTCCATCTGTTCGATGAGCTGGCGCGGGAATTCGATGCACGGCGGGAACAGATAGTGGAAAAACTGAGCCGGATCCGTGACTTTCTCCTGTCCAGGGGACGCATTACAGCCAGCTTTGTGGGACCCCAGGATGGGTTCCGCAGGGTAAAAGAGTACATGGAGGAGATGTTGGGAAGTCTGCGCGGGGATGACCCCCCTCCGGAGCCCTCGGACCATCGGCCCCGATATGGGACTCGGGAGGCCTTGGCCACGCCTGCGGATGTGGCCTTCGTGGCCAAGACCTTTCCAACCGTGGGAGCCGACCATCCCCATGCCCCGGCACTCCTGATGCTCAGTGTGCATCTCAGTTACGGCTACCTCTGGGAGGAACTCCGGGTGAAGCGAGGGGCCTACGGTGCGCGGGCCAGCTTCAGCCCTCTGAATGGCGTCTTCAGTCTGGCCAGCTATCGGGACCCCTTCATCCGGGAGACCTTGGAGACCTTTGAGGGCGCCTGGGAATATGTACTCGAGAGGATGGACCTCTCGGAAGAGGGCCTGGAACAAGCCATTATCGGGACCCTCAAGACCCTGGATCGCCCCATCAGGCCTGGCGAGGCCGTGGGGACTGCCCTGGCTCGATACCTGAGAGGCGAGACCCGAGAGTTCCGGCTGGCCTTCCGCAGCCGGCTTATGGCCCTCAAGGCTGACGAGGTCCTCCGTGCGGTCACGGAGGTCCTGGAGCCGCTATCCAAGAGGGCCTGCATCTGCGTGCTGTCCAGCCGAGAGAAACTGGAGGAGGTCAATCGTTCTCTGGAGCCGTCCGCCCATCTGGAGATCTCGGATCTATGAAGGCTGGCAGGCCGGAGACATTCATAATGCCCTCGTGGAGGATGGAGGCGGATCGATTCCAGGAAGCCCAGGGGGAGAAGAGACACTTCAGCGGGGAGGAAGGATCTCTTCCAGGGCCTGGATCACTTCCCGGGCGAATTCGGGAGTATTGATATAGAGGTCCACTTCTCGCACCTCGACGTTGACGGCTCTCTGTTTCAATTCCTCCACGAACGCCCTGTCCGATTCCGGATCACACAAAGGCCCACCATCTACGCTCAATGATGACCATCCTTTAGTCCTCCAACTCCAGGAGATGGGTCACGTTGATCTCGAGCATCTTCACGCTGGCGAGGATCCTCTCCGCATTTCGTCTCACGGCCTCGATCCCATGGGGGAGAGCCTTAAGCTCCACAGCGCACTGCTTGATAGTCTGGATCCTCTGATCCAGCGCATCGAGTTCGATCTTGCGATTCATCCTTCTTTCTCCCTTAGGTCCTTGAATCGTTTGGCCTTGACTTCGTACCGCGGGAGAGATCCGTAGGGATGGAACTCCAACCGGAAGCCCAGATTGGTCTTGATCCTCAGTTGATCCATCAATGCGCTTCGGACGGACTCCTCGGCCCCGACGGCCTCCGGGATCAACTCCACCTTCAAGGTAATCTCGTCCACCTCGCCTCGTTTGGTGACCGTCACCTCGTATTCGTCCCCCAATTGGGGAAAACTTCTTACGACTTCCTCGATGGATGCCGGGGCCAAGAGGACGCCCTTGACCTTGGTGATATCGTCGGCGCGTCCCAGCACCCCTCCTTTCATGAGCCTGAACGTGCGGCCGCAGGCACATGGATCGGCATCCCACTGGACGATGTCCTTGGAATCGAACCGGATGCACGGTTGGGCCGTCCGGTCGAGGTTGGTGATCACCAACTTACCACGGTGTCCGGGCTCTGATATGGGCCGGCCCGTTTGGATGTCCACGATCTCGGCCAGGAAGAGGGCCTCGTTGACATGTAGTCCGCCCGGCTGCGCAGTGCATTCGAATCCCCAGGCACCGATCTCCGTGGCACCCGCATGATCATATACCTTGGCCCCCCAGGCCTCCTCCATCCGTCTCTTGGTGGAGGGAATCGAGGCCCCGGGCTCACCCGCACATGTGATCTTCTCCACGAAGAGATCCTTGCGCGGGTCCAGGCCTAATTTGGATCTGGCCGTCTCAGCCATGCCGAGGACGTAGGTTGGGGTGGCCATCATGGCCGTGGCCCTCAATTCCTTCATCTTGAGGATGCGAGCCTCAGTATTGAGAACACCTCCGGGGACCACCTCACAGCCTATCTTCTCGGCGGCGTAGTGGCCGGCCCAGAAGGCCACAAAGATGTTGTACCCGAAGGGGATGAAGACACGATCCCTGGCCCGGTATCCCTGTGCATAGAGGACATACGACCAGGCCTCGGCCCACAGTTCCCAGTCCTGCCAGGTGTCCGCCTGGTACACGGGCTGACCCGTGGTTCCGCTGGTCTGGCGAAACTCCGTGACTTCCTCCAGGGGCACGCTGAGGATGTCTCCGTAGGGAAAGGGATCCCTCCGCTGGATCTCCCGGAGCATTCCTTTCTCCACCACTGGGACCCTCTGGATGTCCTCCAGCGTCCGGATGTCACCGGGCTCGAGGCCTGCTTCCCCATAGAGACGCCGGTAAAAGGGGGAGCGTTTGTAGGCCCATCGGAGGATTCGCTGGAACTTCTTCAGTTGAAGCTCCAGCAACTTTTCCAGTTCCATGGTCTCGACGACGGGGTTCCAGTACATGGGTCTATTCCCCAAGTTTCCGGGATGTGATGGGGGGGAACATGGACTTCAAGGCCCAGAAGCATGCCATGTGGCGGCCCTGAGATCGATCTCCTTCATGGCCTTCCGTCTGGCGGTCTCCGTGTGGAACCATGGCTCGATCCGCTCCTTGAGCCAACTCACGATCAAGCGGGGATCGATCTTGTGGCGCCTGCACTCCACCATGAAGCCCACTTCCGAGAACCTCCACAGCTTGTCGGCATCCTTGACGATGGCGTCGTTCAGGGAAAGGGGTCTTCCCGGGAGTTGTGTCCACGGATAATCTCCACGATCTCCTCGGTCAGAATGGGCTCGTAACCCACCTTCCGAAGGATACCTTGGGCCATGGCCGCCCCCTCCAGTTCATGGATCCTGTTGAGCTTACGATCTCTGGGCCCTGGCCCGAAGACCCGAGTCTCCATGGTGGATTATAATCCTAGAAGGGAAAGGAAAAGTAGTCATTGAATCGTCCCGGGACCATGTCCCAGTATTATTGGATGAATGGAGTGGTATAAGGAGACCCTTGGAAGGGAGAATAAGGGAGAATATAGGTGGGGGCCCCCTGGCATGGAAAATGAGCTGTACGTCTGGGGCAGCTCGTGGTTTCACATTACATGCGGAAGAAGCGGGTCATCAATTCCGCCAGGTATTCGGAGGTCCTTCTCCTTCCTCTTGACGCACGTGGGGGAAGCGGGTCTGCCCTTAAGTATCTTAAGTAGGGTTACCCTGGAGCCGGACCGTCCTGGAGGCCGGGATCAACGGGTCTGCCGTTCCAAGAGGGTGGGTCCCCACTCCCGAGTGAAAAGGGCCTCGTTGGTTATTCTGGAGAGTTGGACCAGACGCTCCTTGGCTGCGCCGGAGTCCAGTGCATCGACGGCCTGCTCCAGGCCCTCCTTGAGATCCGTGGCGTGTCCGAAGGCATCCAGTACCAAGGCGGCGTTGAGGAGAACCACATCGCGGCGGGGACCCTTCTCCCCATCCAGTATGCGTCGGATGATCTCCGCGTTTTCTCTGGCGTCTCCTCCGAAGATCTCTTCAGGGCGTCCCCGCCGGAGCCCCAGATCCTCGGGAATCAACTCCTCCTGCGAGATGCCGTCGGGGCTCACCCTGAAGAGAAAACTCCTTCCCGTGACCGTGGCCTCATCCAGGGTCTCCTCCCCATGCACCACCAGCCCCTGTGGGATTCCCATCTCCCGCATGGCCTCCGCCAATAGCCTTGCCGTCCCCATGTCATATGCCCCAACGCAGAGGGCCGTTTTGGAGGCCGGGTTGGTCAACGGCAGAAGCAAGTTCAGGATGGATCGGATCCCGAGCCTGCTCCTCACTTCCATGGCACGGCGGATGGGGCCGTGGTAGATGGGGGTGTAGAGGAGCCCCACTCCCACCTCTCTCAGGCAACGCCCCAGGACGCTGGCTGTGACTTCAAGCCCGATGCCGAGGGCCCGAAGGACGTGTTCGCTGCCCACATAGCTGGAGTTAGAAAGGACTCCGGTGCGGACCACGCGACAGCCAGAGGCGGCTAACACAAACAGGGTGGCTGTGGAGATATTGAAGGTGCGGGTCGTCGCCCTTGAGGGATGGGTGGTGCGCCGCAAGGTCTCCTCGTCCAGATGGATTTCCTCCCGATCCACCCCAAAGGTCTCGGGATCCAACTCCAGGGGAGGAAGCCTTTTCTGAAAGGCACGGGCCGATCCCACCACCTCGGAGACCGTGGGCCCCTTGGCCTGGATGGCGGAGATATAGGCCGAGGCCTCCATGGGCGAGGCCCTGCCGTCGAGAATCTCCTCCATGACCGCCTGGGCTTCCGCTGTGGAGAGATCGTCTCCCCCTACCGCACGGATCAATGCTTCCTGGATCATCCTTCACCTCCTCACTGCCGGGACCCGGAAAGACGAAGGGGCCGTGAGCCTTAGGCCCACGGCCCCTGGATCCTTCCGCATTCGCCGCGGGCCCCCGAGGTGGGTTCCCCGCGGCCGAGATCCTTGGTTTCCGGGCTACGGCATCACGGGCGCACCCCACCCCCTATGGAAAGTGCGCCACCAACCCCAGCCCAGAAGCCTCATCTTCTGTTCTCCTCCATATTCTGTCATTCCGTCTTTTTGTATTGAATGACAAAGGATCCCCCTTGTCAAGGGAAAAATCGAGGGGAGTACCTCCTCTTCAAGGTCGTGGAGGGTGGGCGGCCTTTCAGAGGGGCCATAGGTCAGCCCTTGACGGCTCCGGCGGTCAGACCTCGAACCAGATATCTCTCCAGGGCTAGGAAGAGGATGATGACGGGCACGGAGACAAGGACCGAGGCCGCCATGACCAGCTGCTTGGAGAGGTGCACGCTTCCAGCAAGCTGAACCACCCCCCGGGTCAAGGTGAACTTTTCAGGGGTGTCCAGGAACATGAAGGCAAAGAGAAACTCGTTCCATGCGATCATGAAGGTATAGAGCGCGGCGCTGGCCAGTGTGGGCGTGGAAAGGGGCAGGACGATGCGCCAGATGACGCCCCATCGGGTGCAGCCGTCCACCATGCCCGCCTGTTCCAGGGAAGGGGGCAGGCTCAAAAAGTGGCTTCTCAGCATATAGAGGGCCACGGGGAGAGTCTGCGCCAGGTAAACGGGGATGAGCACATGGAGGGAGTCCCGAAGACCCAGGCGCGAGAGGAGCACGTAGAGGGGGATGACCAAGACGATGGCGGGAAGCATGTAGATGGCCAGGATGCCCGCGGACATGGCCTTCTTGCCCTGGAATGTGAGACGGGTGGCGGCGTAGGCCCCTATGGAGGCTAGGGAGACGGCGATGGCGGCGGTTGCCAGGGCCACGTAGAGGCTGTTGACAATGTACCGGATGAACCCGTGCTCGGTGAGGACCTCCACGTAGGCGTCCCACCGCAGCCTCGACGGGTCGGGCCAGAGGGAGGCTGGCTTCAGGAGGATCTCCTGAAGCGGCTTCAGGGATGAGAGCACCATCC